>VOFK01003089.1_pt1 | contig 387262 bp, 360 predicted proteins | sample 5384121 | NCBI WGS metagenome assembly VOFK01 (sample SAMN12384730, study PRJNA508395) | human gut metagenome | isolation source: healthy gut J | host: Homo sapiens | reverse complement strand
CTTCTCTGTTCGGAATGGGAAGAGGTGGAACCTCACTGCTATAACCACCTAAAAAGAACTTTTGCTCCAAATATATCGGAACTATGCGAATATATCTTTTCGATATATAATCCGTCGCATCCGGTAAATTTGACACGTACAGGAGATGAGATAAAGATTCGAAAAAAAAAAGCCTTTCGGGTAATTAGTATTGCTCGACTTTGACATCACTGTCTTTACATCTGCAACCTATCAACGTAGTCGTCTCCTACGCCCCTCAAGGGAAGACTTATCTTGGGGATGGCTTCGCGCTTAGATGCTTTCAGCGCTTATCCAGACCGAACGCGGCTACTCGGCAGTACACTTGGCAGCATAACCGATACACCGGAGGTTCGTCCAACTCGGTCCTCTCGTACTAAAGTCAGGACCCCTCAATCTTCCTACGCCCGCAACAGATAGAGACCGAACTGTCTCACGACGTTCTGAACCCAGCTCGCGTGCCACTTTAATCGGCGAACAGCCGAACCCTTGGGACCTTCTCCAGCCCCAGGATGTGACGAGCCGACATCGAGGTGCCAAACCGCCGCGTCGGATATGAGCTCTTGGCGGCGATCAGCCTGTTATCCCCGGAGTACCTTTTATCCTTTGAGCGATGGCCAGTCCACGCAGAACCACCGGATCACTATACCCTACTTTCGTACCTGGTCGACTTGTATGTCTCACAGTCAAGCGCCCTTATGCTATTGCACTCTGCGCACGGTTACCATTCGTGCTGAGGGTACCTTGGGAAGCCTCCGTTACGCTTTTGGAGGCGACCACCCCAGTCAAACTACCCACCAAACGGTGTCCCCTTCGCAGGGTTAGAACTCAAATACACAAAGGGCCGTATTTCAACGTCGGCTCCACGAACACTGGCGTGCCCGCTTCAAAGTCTCCGGCCTATCCTACACATTGTGTACCCAAATTCAGCGTTAAGCTATAGTAAAGGTTCACGGGGTCTTTTCGTCCCGTTGCGGGTACCCGGCATCATCACCGGGACTACAATTTCACCGAGCTCACGGTTGAGACAGTGTCCAGATCGTTACACCATTCGTGCAGGTCGGAACTTACCCGACAAGGAATTTCGCTACCTTAGGACCGTTATAGTTACGGCCGCCGTTTACTGGGGCTTCGATTCAATGCTTCTCTTGCGATGACATCCCCTCTTAACCTTCCAGCACCGGGCAGGTGTCAGGCCCTATACGTCTTCTTTCGAATTTGCAGAGCCCTGTGTTTTTGATAAACAGTCGCCTGGACCTCTTCGCTGCGCCCTACTTTCATAGGGACCCCTTTTCCCGAAGTTACGGGGTTAATTTGCCTAGTTCCTTAACCGTGATTCACTCGAGCACCTTAGGATACTCTCCTCGACCACCTGTGTCGGTTTACGGTACGGGTGACATATACTATAACTTAGAAGATTTTCTCGGAAGTCGACTTGGGTGCACTATCAAATTGCCCGTAGGCTCTCTGTACTGTCAGGTTTCAGCAAGGACTAACTCTTAATCTGCCCCTATACCTACGCCCTTTAACCACCTATTCCGTCAGGTGGCGGCACTTACGTTCCTTCGTCTCTCCATCGAGGTATATGTTAGTATCGGAATATTAACCGATTATCCATCGAGATCGCCGTTCGGCTTACCCTTAGGACCCGACTAACCCTGATCCGATTAGCGTTGATCAGGAAACCTTGGTCTTGCGGTGTGCGGGTTACTCTCCCGCATTATCGTTACTCATGCCTACATTTGCTTTTCCATACGCTCCACAATTCCTCACGAAACTGCTTCGACGCTGAATGGAATGCTCCCCTACCGCGCTCTCGCGCCCAGAACTTCGGTGATATGCTTGATGCCCGTTTATTATCCACGCTCTGTCGCTCGACTAGTGAGCTGTTACGCACTCTTTGAATGAATAGCTGCTTCCAAGCTAACATCCTAGCTGTCTCTGCAACAAAACATCGTTAGATCAACTTAGCATATTCTTCGGGACCTTAGTTGCTGGTCTGAGTTGTTCCTCTTTTGCGACTGGACATTAGCACCCAGTCACTCACTGCTGTAAATCATACTACTGGCATTCGGAGTTTGTCAGGATTTGGTAGGCGGTGAAGCCCCCGCATCCAATCAGTAGCTCTACCTCCAGTAGACTCTTTATTACAACGCTGCCCCAAAAGGCATTTCGGGGAGTACGAGCTATTTCCCAGCTTGATTAGCCTTTCACCCCTACCCTCAAGTCATCGAGAAGCTTTTCAACGCTTATTCGTTCGGTCCTCCAGTTGGTTTTACCCAACCTTCAACCTGCTCAAGGGTAGATCGCAAGGTTTCGCGTCTACAACCACTAACTAAACGCCCTGTTCAGACTCGCTTTCGCTTCGGCTCCGTGCATCCTTGCACTTAACCTCGCTAGTGATTAGTAACTCGTAGGCTCATTATTCAATAGGCACGCCGTCACAGCACGAAGCTGCTCCGACCGGTTGTAAGCGTATGGTTTCAGGTTCTATTTCACTCCCCTGTTCGGGGTTCTTTTCACCTTTCCTTCACAGTACTGGTCCACTATCGGTCTCTTGGGAGTATTTAGCCTTACCGGGTGGTCCCGGCTGATTCTGACAGGATTCCTCGTGTCCCGCCATACTCAGGATACTGCTTTCGCATAACAAACTTACCTGTACGAGCCTTTCACTCTCTATGGATGGACTTTCCAGACCATTCCAGTTCATTGTTAATTGAATATTGCAGTCCTACAACCCCGATATTGCCGTAACAATATCGGTTTGGGCTCCTTCCATTTCGCTCGCCGCTACTTTGGAAATCGATGTTTCTTTCTTCTCCTCCTCCTACTTAGATGTTTCAGTTCAGAGGGTTAGCCCCCATTGCTGGGTGACAGGCCTTCTGCCTGCCGGGTTGTCCCATTCGGATATTCGCGGATCAATTCTCGTTTGCAAATCCCCGCGCTTTTCGCAGCTTACCACGTCCTTCTTAGCCTCCAAGAGCCTAGGCATCCCCCATACGTCCTTACTTACTTTCTTTTTCCGCTATGCATACCCTATTGTATATTACGCATAGCCTATATCTCATCTCCTTAATCGTGTCAATGAACGATGATTGAATCGCTTCAATCCGAGTGGAGGATAAGGGAGTCGAACCCTTGACCCCCTGCTTGCAAAGCAGGTGCTCTAGCCAACTGAGCTAATCCCCCAAGCTTTTGTGTAGTCCCGTGCGGACTTGAACCGCAGACCCCTACATTATCAGTGTAGTGCTCTAACCAACTGAGCTACGGGACTATATCGCGGGAAACTCCACTCTATAAAAAAATCACCGGTATTCGAGAGAAAAGAACGCAGATCAATCTGTCGTTAAGTAATCATACTCTCCAGAAAGGAGGTGTTCCAGCCGCACCTTCCGGTACGGCTACCTTGTTACGACTTAGCCCCAGTCACCAGTTTTGCCCTAGGTCGCTCCTTGCGGTCACGAACTTCAGGCACCCCCGGCTCCCATGGCTTGACGGGCGGTGTGTACAAGGCCCGGGAACGTATTCACCGCGCCATGGCTGATGCGCGATTACTAGCGAATCCAACTTCATGGAGGCGGGTTTCAGCCTCCAATCCGAACTGAGATAGGCTTTCGAGATTCGCATCCCATCGCTGGGTAGCTGCCCTCTGTACCTACCATTGTAACACGTGTGTCGCCCCGGACGTAAGGGCCGTGCTGATTTGACGTCATCCCCACCTTCCTCTCGGCTTACACCGGCAGTCCCGCCAGAGTGCCCAGCTTGACCTGATGGCAACTAACGGTAGGGGTTGCGCTCGTTATGGGACTTAACCCGACACCTCACGGCACGAGCTGACGACAACCATGCAGCACCTAGTTTCCTGCCCCGAAGGGAAATCCTGTTTCCAGAATCGTCAGTAACTTTCAAGCCCGGGTAAGGTTCCTCGCGTATCATCGAATTAAACCACATGTTCCTCCGCTTGTGCGGGCCCCCGTCAATTCCTTTGAGTTTCATTCTTGCGAACGTACTCCCCAGGTGGATAACTTATCGCTTTCTCTTAGTCACCGACTGTGTATCGCCGACAACGAGCTATCATCGTTTACTGCGTGGACTACCAGGGTATCTAATCCTGTTTGCTCCCCACGCTTTCGTGCCTCAACGTCAGATATAGTTTGGTAAGCTGCCTTCGCAATCGGTGTTCTGTATGATCTCTAAGCATTTCACCGCTACACCATACATTCCGCCTACCGCAACTACTCTCTAGCTCAACAGTATTAGAGGCACGTTCAGGGTTGAGCCCCGAAATTTCACCTCTAACTTATCAAACCGCCTACGCACCCTTTAAACCCAATAAATCCGGATAACGCTTGGATCCTCCGTATTACCGCGGCTGCTGGCACGGAGTTAGCCGATCCTTATTCGTACGATACTTTCAGGCAGATACACGTATCTGCGTTTACCCTCGTACAAAAGCAGTTTACAACTCATAGAGCCGTCATCCTGCACGCGGCATGGCTGGTTCAGACTTGCGTCCATTGACCAATATTCCTCACTGCTGCCTCCCGTAGGAGTCTGGTCCGTGTCTCAGTACCAGTGTGGGGGGTTAACCTCTCAGTCCCCCTATGTATCGTCGCCTTGGTGAGCCGTTACCCCACCAACTAGCTAATACAACGCATGCCCATCTCTAACCATCGGAATTTTCAACCATAAAAGATGCCTTCTATGATATTATGGGGTATTAGTACCAATTTCTCAGTGTTATCCCCCTGTTAAAGGGTAGGTTGCATACGCGTTACGCACCCGTCCGCCGGTCGCCACCATAGATATTGCTATCCATTATGCTGCCCCTCGACTTGCATGTGTTAAGCCTGCCGCTAGCGTTCATCCTGAGCCAGGATCAAACTCTCCATTGTATAAAAATGTTTTGTTAGAGTCCTGACTACTTAATTTCCTTAAAGGAATTTGACAGATAAATACTACATTTCTTTTTCTCTCAATATTACCAGTAATTCAAAGAACCAATCTCAAAAGAGCCGTGATTTTTTTCATCACGTTTCGGACTGCAAAGATATGTAATCTTTTTCAATCCACCAAATCTTTTTTCAAGAACTTTTGCATTTTCTTTTTTGCTCCGTCATCCGAAAACCGGATTCGACTTTTAATCGAGCAACTGTTTTTCTCAAATGCGGATGCAAAGGTAGGGATTATTTTGGAATCTGCAAATGTTTTGATGATTTTTATATCGAAAAATGTATTTTTTTCTCTTTTTATATTCAATACCTATTTATATATAAATTAAAACTCTGCTCGTGATAATAACAAAAAAGCAAGTATATATTCAGCACACCTCTTTGGTGACGGAACGCCCCACTTCCGAAGAAAAGATTTAAGGAGTGAGGCCGAATTACAGACACGACCACAGACCGCGAATCAGCGACCGTCGGAAACAATACATTGAAATATTTAATTATTAATATGGCGCAACCGTTTTCTTGTCGATTTCAGCGGCAGCCACACTCCTGGAGGCTATTCGGTTCAGCCTATCCCTTCCTTCAAGGATAGGCTTCCAGGGAAAATCAAAGCATATCGATCGGTTCAGGGCGAACAGGCCGGCGTATTGATATAATCAAACAAAAAAACGGAGCGACCATACAGTCGCTCCGCCATTTTTCAATCAACGAGAAGCTTACAGCCAACCGCCGTTCGAAGCCGCCTTCGCACGGCAAATGATCGCAACTTCGCGGCTCATCGACGTTCCACCGACAGAGCTCTTAACCGTCACAAGACCGGCGCTCTGCTTTGAGCAAGTAATCGTAGCATTGTTACCCTCGACAGTGAACGTAAGCCCCAACTTATCCTTCACCGCATCGCTCACCTCCAGCATACAAGAAAGTGCAGTAACATCCCCGTAATATTTCGACAGCGAAATCGTCGTCGGCTTGTCCTGCTCGACCGTGATCGCCGGAGTACCCCGTACAGCCATCAGCATCTTGTAGGCGTCGATCATACCCGAACCCATTTTCCCCTTATACTCGACTAGGTTCATCGTACCGTTGTTATGTTTCTTGACACCGGTCAGATACGGATCCAAATCGTTCACCGAAGCCAGCAACATGCTGCGGAACTCATCCGGTTCAAACGTCTTGCCCAGCTTCTTGGCATAGGAAAGGGCCAAGGCCGCGACACCGGAAACATGCGGGCAGGACATCGACGTGCCGGACTTGTAGGCATACATACCATCCAATTTCAGAGCCGTCGAAAGAACCTGACCGGCATCACTGAGATTTTTGTGATAATACAGATCACCGCCCGGCGCAGCAATATCTGCCGGCATCCCGTAATTCGTAAAGACCGAAGGCGTAAAATCCGTACTGAGCGAAGTCACACAAACCACCGAAGGATATGCCGCAGGATAACCACAGGCTCCTGCTTCATTACCAGCCGCAAAAAATGATAATACCGCCGTTGAGCGGACTACCCGGACGTTTCGTATTAATAAAATGGGCGAACGCATTGGCTTCAATACTTCTTCGTCCAAATACTGTTCATCCGAATTGATCGCACCACTCATCAACCCCCAACTGCACTGCAGGATAGAAGCCCCCATACTGGTTGCATAATAGATCGCATCAACATTCCGGCTTATCGTACTCTGATACCGTCCGGCAAAAATTTGAATAGACATAATCTTCACCCCGTCGTTGTTTCCGCTGCCGCCCGCGATACCGCAGACGCCGATACCATTGTTGTTCACGGCAGAGATCGTCCCCGCCACATGCGTTCCATGACCGCTATCCTTGGGATCCGTCCACGTTATATCCCCTTGGTCTTTGGCAAAATTATAGCCATAGACGTCATCGACATATCCGTTACCGTCGTCATCCACTCCCTTCTGACCGTTCAATTCCGCCTGATTGACCCACATATTGGCTGCAAGGTCCTCATGCTTATACATTACCCCCTCATCCATGACGGCGACGATGATCGAAGGATCGCCCGTACAAAATTCCCATGCGGGTTCGACATTGATATCGCATCCCTCCTTAATAGGACTCACCAGCGTTTCATCTCCCGTATTCTTATAATGCCACTGCTTATTCAACATCGGATCGTTGAATTTGGGAGTTTCTCCGCTACGCGTATTAATTTGGTCCCGATCCGAACTCCATACATTATTATAAGGTACAGCCGACATTTCCGTAAAATTCCGGGCAACATATCCGTCGTATTGAACAACCTCTACATCTTCAACAGCGGCCAATTTGCGAGCTGCTTCGTCCAGTGACACCTGATCGTTGAACCTCACCCGATACCAACGGTGCAACCCCGAAGCCCGAGCGTCGGCCTCATGTTGCTCAACCACAGGGATTACCCGCTCGACGGATACGGCACTAATTTCTTTCAGAGCCGCATCAAAAGGTTGAATACCCGTACGCGTAGATTCGGAACGCGTCACTCCCGCCTCGACAGCAGCGATCGACTCCTTCGAAAATTTCACAAGTAACTCACCCGCCTCCGCTTCCGCCGAGGTGAGAATTTTACGACTTCCGGCGCTCATGTCCGGCACATTCTCCATTTCGGTCGGATCATTTACGCATCCACCTAAAGCGGCCACAACGAAAATTGCGACAAGAGTCCAATAAACTTTTTTCATAACCATTAATAAATTAATACATTCAACAATCCTGCTCTCAAAGCCCGCCATCCATTTTCCACTTCATTTCGAATAGGATTTCAAAAATATCCCGAACGGATTTTCACACGGCAGATACTATAAGATGGCAAATTCAGCCATTAAAGGTAAGTATTTTTTAGGAAATACGAATAATTGAAACCCACAAACTATCTTTTTTGTCAAAAACCGATTTTTTTAAGTAAATTTGCCCCTATCCAAAACAAGCGTCATGAACGGAAAACTCACACTCCTTGTCATTCTGCTGCTGATCCTCGATCAGGCCCTCAAGATATGGGTGAAAACCCACATGACTCTGGGAGAGGCCATCATACTCATCCCGGACTGGTTTCAGCTCTACTTCATCGAAAACAAAGGTGCGGCCTTCGGCATGCACATCGCCACGCCGGGAACGATGGACTGGGGCAAGTTGATTTTAGGTCTTTTCCGGATCGGCATGGTCGTCGCACTGATCTGGCTGATTCGCCATTTCATGCGCAAAAAAGCGCCCAAAGGAGTGTTGATCGGATTCGGGCTGATTCTGGCCGGAGCGATCGGCAACATCATCGACAGCGCCTTTTACGGGCTGATCTTCTCGGCCTCCACACCCGACACGGTCGCCCATTTCGGAGGCCACTACGCAGGATTCATGATGGGCAAAGTCGTGGATATGTTCTACTTTCCGCTCTTTCAGTGGAACAGCGTTCCCGGATTCCTCGATTTCCTGGTCGATAGCCGCAACTACTTCTTCGGTGCAGTTTTCAACCTGGCCGATGCTTATATCTCGGTAGCCGTGGTTTATCTGCTGATTTTTCACTATAAATACTTCAACAAGTAGTTTTTTTCGAAAAAATCGCCCCAAAATATTTGCATTTAAGAAAAAAGTATTACTTTTGCACACCGTAATTCCATGATGCCCAGGTGGCGGAATTGGTAGACGCGCACGTTTCAGGTGCGTGTGTCGAGAGGCGTGCAGGTTCGACTCCTGTCCTGGGCACCAGAAACCCCGTCAGAGTTTCCTCTGACGGGGTTTTGCTTTTTCCATACAAGGCGTCATCCCTGACGAACGCAATACTCCGACACACCCCTTCGCACTGTCCGACGACGCTCCTCTTTTCCGGATGACAAAATTTTCCCATTGGGTCCGTACGCATTTCTTCTCCGATCGCGTTCTATAAATGCGACAGAAAAACAGTATCTTTGTTTCATGCTCCAAGAATTTCTGCAATACTTAGCGACGGTCCGCCGCTTTTCCCCATTGACGGTGCAGAATTACCGCCGTGACGTGACAAACTTCCTTGAGTGGCTCGATGTTCCGGAAGCGGATTTCGATCCCCGGCGAATCACCGTGGAAGACGTCCGCGAATGGATCGTGCACCGTACGGAAACAAAACATCTGGGAGCCGCCTCGATGAACCGGGAGCTCTCCTCCCTGCGGAGTTTCTTCCGTTACCTCCACCGTACGGGGCGAATCGACAAAGAGGTCATGTACCGCATCCACGCACTGAAAACCTCCCGGCGAATCCCGGCATTCGTTCCCTCGACACGCATGGAGGGGATTCTCGACGAACTGGACCGGGAGAGCGAAAGTCCGGAATTCAAATTTGTCCGAAATTCGCTCATCGTTCTCCTGTTTTACAGTTGCGGACTGCGGCTTGCGGAACTCGTAGGTATCGACCGCGACGATTTCTCGGGCGACTATACCGCACTCAAAGTCCGCGGCAAGGGCGATAAAGAGCGTATCGTCCCGATCCTGCCGCCCGTCCGGGAAAAAATTTTGCACTATTTGGACGAAATTGACCGGCAGGGAATTTGCATTTCTAAAGAAAAAGCACTATTTTTAAATCAGCAAGGAAAACGAATCTCCCGCAGCACCGTCTATCGGACCGTACAGAGCCAATTGCGACAGGGCGGCGTTCAGGGCAAAAAGAGTCCGCACGTACTCCGGCACACCTTCGCCACCGAATTGCTCAACAACGGCGCCGACATGAGGGCGATACAAGAATTGCTCGGACATGCGTCCCTGCAGGCGACGCAGGTCTATACGCACAACAGCATCGCCAAGTTGCAGGAGATCTATTCCAAAGCTCACCCGCGCGAGAAAAACGGAGCGGAGCAAACAAAACAACAGAATTGATCGGCCGGAGCACAGTTCCGCAGATAACGAACCTTATAAAACATAGTATTATGAACGTACAAATTCAATCCGTAAAATTCGACGCCGACAGGAAGTTGGTCGAATTCGTAGAGCACAAAATGGACAAACTCGACCGTTTTGTCGAACGGGCTATCGGAGCCGACGTCATATTGAAACTGGATAAAGACCACGAACTCGGAAATAAAGTCGCCACGATCAACCTCCATATTCCGGGAGACGACCTGGTGGCCGAGAGCCGGGGCAAAAGTTTCGAGGAGGCGGTCGATCTCTCGATCGAAGCGCTCAAACGCCAGATCGACAAGTACAAGGGCCGGCTCGAAAAATAGAATAATGTTATGGTAATGCATAGCGGCGACCTTAAAAGGTCGCCGCTATGCATTTATTCACCTCATTTTATCCGTAAAATTCCATCGTATTATATCAATCGAGAAAATTCAGCAATGCAAATGACGCGACAAGCGGCCAAAACAGAAAAGCCAACACAATTCCAACGAGCAATAAAAACACCGCTTCTCCGAAACTAAATACCCCACAAAGGGTTAAAATAACGAGAACGATAAAATAACCGATAAAATTAAACAAAACGGCTCCTACTACCAAAGAAACATAACCGAAAAAAGAAGAGAGACATCCAGTGGTTTCCCGGGTCGATTCGGGTTTCCTCTGATCCGTCGGAATAACCTTTATCACCGTTTCCTGTTGGAGAGGCCTTATCAAGTAAATCGAATGTCCGCATCGGGGACATGTCGGAGCATAACGCGACACCTCCAATCCGCAAGCAGGACAATGGATCAACAACGACTCTTCGGAATTATCTTTTACCTCCGGAAATAAAGTCAAATCAACCGCCGACGCACATTCATCGTTTGACAAGGATTCCTTTCGCATATTATCCTTTTTCTTCTTCAAGTGCCTCCGCCATACAAGTAACACAACTATTCCCGCAAGTGTTAACCCAAGTAAAATTTCCACAAAAGCATCCATCGTATTAAACACTTTTAGCAATTTAATTAGAAGCCTGCTTCAAGCCTAAAACACCCACTATTTCACTAAAATCACTCCTTCTTCCGCCACTCCTGCACTTCATTCTCCCGTCCGAACGGATTACGAGTCATCAACCGTCGTGTCTTCTTTATGTCGAGTTTCTCCTGATTCTCGGACAAATACGCTCCGATTTGGGAATGAACCCGATGAAATACACGCGACCGATCGTTTTTATAGGCCGCAAATAATAACTCGACATAGATAATTTCATGTTTATCGGCAAATGCCTCGATAAAATTGCGGGTCGTAAAAATTTCACCCGCCATCTCCGCAATCACCTCTCCGGCATACTTGGTCATTACTTCATAAACCGATTGTCCGTTTTTCTGTTCCATAGTTTTTTTTTCCTGTTACAATCCAAATAAAATTGGATCAAAGTTTTCGGTTAAATTTGTTTTTATCTTATTTACAGCGTATTGCATTTCTTGGTGAACTTCTCGGCCAAAGGTCAAGGCACGAGAGCCTCCGCCGGCCTTTGATCGAGCCGGTGCGGAGGCACATCGTGCTTAACACCTTTGGCTCTCTCGAAAGCCGAGATTTCAGAACCCGAAAAAATCCTTCGATAAACAGATTTTCCTTAGCGGTCAGCTCTCTGCCGCATATCCCTTATTAGTTTACAAAGGCCAGAGGAGCAGATTATTTTAAGCGGACGTTAACGCCGCAACAACTATGTAGTATTCTCTCTGGGAAAATCCGTTTACCGGAAGGGTTTCTCTATGACACGATACTATTGACATATTCGGTCTGATGTTTCAGCACAAAGAATAGACGGTTTACCAGTTTGCGGGCGACCTTTACGATAGCTTTGCTCTTGGGCATCCGTTTGCATTGTTCCGTATAGAACAGGTTCATCGCAGGGTCTTGACGTACCGCCACCCATGCCGCTTCTATCAGGTTACAGCGCATAACGGCGTGTTTTCGTATGGTAATATCCCCCGTCCCATCTTTCTCTCCGCTGGAGTGGCACATCGGGATCATTCCGATATAGGCAGCCAGTTGTTCGGCATTGCGGAAGCGGGTTATGTCGCATATCTCGGAGAGGAACGCCATTCCGTAGCCTGCCCGAACCCCGGAACGCTCATAATCAACCGCAGCGGTTCGCGGAATCGATCCGTCTTGGCCAATGTCCGTAAAGCCCGTGTCATCATCATTCCAGTTTCTGACGGCGTAACTCTTCCAGATGCCGGATATGAATGTCGAGGGCCTGACGGCCGCTCGGGGTGAGCGTCTCTATCTCCTTCAACCAGGCGAAAAAGCGCTTCGACCAGTTGGAAAACGGAGTGAGAAACTCCTGCGGAATCTCGATGCCTAAATACCGAAGTTGAGACTTGAGCCGATTCTTCTGACGGGTCGTGTCTTTGGTTATCGAGTTCTTCAATCTTATCAAGGAACGCATCTCCAACGATACGCTGTCCGGCGTATAAATGCCTTTCAAATTCGTTGGCTCTTAAACTCCGCGCCGCTTACCGCTGTCCACGGTGTCGGTCTTACGCAGCTTTTCGCTGCTCTTGGTCGGCACGTCGGCCGGATTGACCACGATGTTGTCGATCCCTAAGGCCGTCAGACGCTCGTGTATCCAAAATCCGCAGAAGCCCGCTTCGTACACCGAGTGATACTCGGCTCCCGGATAACTCCGAGTTAAAAAAATCCGGTACAACGCTTCTGGGCTCGGATGCTGGCTAAACTTCTTCAATACGGAGGTTTCGGACAAGACCGTAACCGACCAACTCTTCAAATGGACGTCGATTCCTACATAAATCTTTTGTCCTCTGAAACTAATTTTGTTTCTTTGCTCTCTCATGGCTATCGTCGTTTTAGTTAGTAAAGGTTTTGCAGCTTTAATCTAACCAAAATCTCGATAGCTTTTTCATTTATCCGCTATCATCGCGGCTTACCCTGATTGTAAACATAGGGATTATTTTCGAGTTAAAAATTATAATCGTAAAGCAGCTCGAAATCATCCAGGCAAAGGATTCTGGAGCCTGCATCACAGGTAATTATCAGGTGAGTCGGCTTCCGGTCTGTTCGCAAATACTCCAGAGGAATCGTAAATTGCTGCCAATCGACATCCTCAGCCACTTGCAATTCACCGTAAGCAATCAAATCGGAACAGGATGGATCCAAGGCCTCTTCAAGATATTGATCAACAACAGGATGCTCCGGGATTTTAACGTCATGATCTGGTACCGGAGACCATGTTCCCAATGCGATCCTAATTGTCGCCTCCTGCTCCTTCGTATCTGTACTCATCACGTTCCTGCATTGCAACCACCCCCGCAAAGCAGTCGGTGTCGCTTCGAAAAGCTGTCCGTAAATATTCCAAAGCATTGAAAGCACCCCAATAACACCACTACCAGCAGCAGGATCTACATTTATCCCAGTAAAAATATGCCCTCCATATAAATCTTTTACTATACTATCCCACTCTTCTTTCTGGAGTTTCACGGCATATTTCCCAGAACTCCCGGGGCGAATCGTCGGTTGGGGCAATCCCATCTCTGGGTAACCCCTCACGATTGAAGTTGCCCAAAACGCCCCCTCCTCCGAGAAATTCCACTCTTCAAAGTCGCCGTTCGGGAGTTTCAATGCGGGCAGCGTAGTCACGATATGAATCCGACTCTCCTCATCTCGCCAGCAGGCCATTATCTCGTAGGTCGTCTCCGGTTCGGCTTCTACATGTGCGGAAAAATCGTTGATCGAACCCGCTCCGGCAACTTCCACCCACTCTTTATCACCTTGTTTCCGATAACGGAAGCCCGCCTGCGCAACATCGGATGCACACGAGCCGGACAACCAAATCACCTGGGTCCAGACATCGGCACGTTCGAGTCTGACGTTGACAGAGCCCGAAGTAGCCTGTGTAAAACAGATACTGTCCAGTAAATTCCCCTCGGAATCCACCAGTCTAACCGTAGCCTGGCGGCTTTTCACATCGGAATTGGGGCGGAAAGAGAATACGAGCGACTCTTCTCGCTGATCGGTACGGGAGGTCTCCACTCTGATCCACGTCCGATCTTTCTCAGCAATCTCAACCGTGTAATCGATGTTCGTAATAAGCGTTACTTGCAAAGAGGTGCCTTCAGCCTCGATAAGGTAGGAGTTGGCGGAAAGATCAAAAACAACATCCGATTTCGCCTTGACCTCTAAATCGATATAACGGCTTACTGTCTCGTTCCCTTCATCGGAGAGGATTACGACAATCCGCTCGTCCGTCGCAGTATCGGGCAGATAGATAACGATTTTCCCCGACCAGTGATTCGTTTCGATGACATCAACCCAATAGCCGTCCGGAGCGACAACCCTCACTCGTGCATTTTCACTCGCCCCTTCCAACGTATATCCAACCTCACAGGTTTCACCGGCAACAACCTGCAGCGGCATTGAACAGTCGAATACAATATTCAAATTCCCCGACCCTCCATCCGGTCCATCACCACTACACCCCGCCAACCATAGACAGGCGGCCAATAAAGCAAGCATTTTTTTCATAATTATAAAAGTCTGTTGCCACCCGGCTCCGACATGGCGGGTTATAATTAGGGGATAAAAAAGAAAGTGTGGAGTTGTTCGTTTATCTAACAGGAGGTTCTGGAATACCCGTGCATTAAATAAACAATACCCCACACCGAATAGAATATATCGAGAATGATATATGCCTATACACGGTGACGAGCGTTGCGTTATCCTTAATGCACTCGAAAATTTTCCAGATTTCCTGTTAAGGATTAGCGAAACACTTTCACTAAACTAATATGTTACCGCCCATTTGGGACAGCACCACAAAGTTAGAAAATGTTTCTCAATACGCAACACTCTTGGAGTATTGTAGTTGCAAAGTTCTCTAAAACAAAGTTTCCATGCAATAGCACGGCTTATGGATTCAAAACTTTGTTCTTTATAAATTGGAGTAGAGGATTTTGTCGTTACGCCTGCATAAACTCTTTAATCGTGGTTTGCAGGTCGTTTGATTCTGCATTTCTCGACCTTACGCCAACACAAAAACAGAAATTAGAGGTTGCAAAATCTTCTCGGAATTGCAATGCCCCTAATCTCTGTAATTTGCAGTTTTACTATGTCGATATGCAGACCGAGTTTTACTCTCCTGCAATCTTCTGTATCACGCCGTCCATGTAGATTGCCTGTCCGCTGGTTGTTCGTCCCCACCAATGACAATCGAGCGCGTCGATTACGACCTCTCCCCGTCCTTTGAGTTCCTGTGCCAAGTAAGGCGATACCAGCCACCACTCGAAAACCTCCCCGTCCATATCGACAAAGGGATACATGTATTCCTCGTCGATTTTACCTGCACGGATGAGTTCTTCCACCACCTCGTTCTGTCCGTAAAACACATGCAAATCCGCTATGCGTTTTGCCCTTGACTGTCTGTCCATATTTTTAGATTTTACATTCAATAAAGGGCGGGGGCTTTGATTTATCTATCTGTTCGTGGGCAGTATATAGACAAAAAACTCCGACTATTGTCGGAGCTATTTGGAATTTGTTGGTGGTGGCGGTGGAGGTAGAGGCGGTGGAGCATTTTTTGATGTCAGCCCTCTGATTTGCACACTTTCTGGCGAATCATATTCTTTCTCATTGATTATCATGCTGTACTATTTTATTCTGGGTTTAGGCGGAAGGGGCGGGGTTGCTGTATTTGTTGTTTTCCCGTCTTGTATTCTCTTGGGCTTGCTTGTTCCTGTTGGTTTTGGAGGAACAGCATCTAACTTATCATTTCGTATCATAAGCCTCTTATTTCTTTATAATAGTTTTAGGTGGAGGTGGAGGGACTGCATTAGTAGGGGTTAAACCAAGTTTTACTTTTACATCTCCTATAGGCTTGGTTGGAGGTGATGGCGGAGTTGGAATAGACGGCGTTTTACCTTCTGTTAAAATTGTATTTGCCATATATGTCATTTATAAAGTTTCCTTAATCTGGTGACTGCTTAATGTATCTTGCTGTATAACTTTTAGTCCATTCGATGTTTTCTCAATAGATGAGATCGCGTGAGTCGTAGTTTTTTCTCGCAATTGATGTTGTTTTGGACTGTTAAAAACGAGATTTACAAACACAAATCCCAAAATAAACGTAATACCTCCAATCATCAGCCATGCAGTTGGCCGATTATAACGATTATCTAATTTTCTATTTTTATCATATATTTCCCTGCTTCTTCGCTGTGTTTCATCATATCTTTCTTGGTCATTATCTGTGTTGTACTTCCCCCATAAATAGTTGTCAATATTCTGAATATTTGTGCGGCAATTTCTTTTTGCTTTTAAATATGATAGGATATTCAGAATAATACACACGGCAAGAGCAATCCATCCAACAGCAAGAATCCACCAAAATCGATATTCTATTTTAGGTGCTAGTGCTGTAATGAAACTGAATGAAATAGCCATTGCTCCAGATGCTATTTTAAGAACTAATCCCTCAAAAATTGTTTCTGTCTGGTCTATGGTTGCTTGGTTGCTTTCGCGTGTACTTTCAAACCATGCTCTGTAATCTGGCTTCTCCATAATGCTCAGTATGTTATATCTGCAAAATTATAATATTATCTTGAACAAAGGAAATATGTTACTCTTATTTATTGATTGAGTGCCTGCGGCACGCCATCTAAAGAGAAAAAGAAAACAGAAAATTGAATGACATAATTTTATAAGTCCCTATAAATGAAATAATCTGCAAAATATGTCATTCTCCTATTAAAAGGGAAAACCCTCATGCTTGCGCATGAGGGCTGTATATCTAAAATGCAAACCCTCTGAATTCTTCCTTATCGAGTTTGTTTGCTCTACCTGTTCTATAACTGCATTATATTGCTCCTGCATATCCAGAATCTTAATAAAGTATGGCAATGATACCTTTTCGGGTAGGTTCTTGCATCGTTTATCGAGTTGGTAGGTTATGCTTATTGGCTCTGTTCTCGATAAGCCTATTGCATTATACTTTGTAAGCAGTACGGACATAGCCCGTTTATCCCACTTGGGAGCGGTTATGCCTTTCACCTTGCAGAAATCGCATATCTCCTTATAAATCCCTGCATTGGTCTTTTTAACAGAGGAATTGATAAAACAGTCTACCGTTAGTTCATAGCCCTTTGCAATCTGCTTTATAAGCCCTAATTGCAGACACTCTTTAATGAGGGCTGTTGTCGTATTTCTTGATAAACCGATACTCTTTGCAATTTGGCTGTTGCGTCATTGGATGGTATCCGTATTATTAAGGCATACCGACTTTAATAATAGCAGAAACCCTGCAATCTTGGCGGGATAGTTCCTCTTAAAGAAACTATTATCGAGGAAGAAATAGTCTTTGTTTGCTGGCTTTATATAGTAGGAATTGCGCTTTATAAAACCTCTGTCTGCATCTTCTTTAATGGTGGTATGCACAGTTAGATAACCTGCGTCTTTCAGCCGTTTAATGCTCCGTCGTATGGTCCGTTCATCCAATTCCGTCAGTAAGGATAGTTTTTCCTCTGTTATATGGGATATGTTGGTCTTGTGATTGGAGCAATATTTAATGGTTGCTCACACGTAAATATCAATAGGCTTACTGTTGCCCGTCTGAAAGTTCACGATTGATTTGGGGATTACTGTATAATTCATCGTTAGCAATGGAATTTTGATTGTTCGTAAATATGATTTCTTTTAAGTGTAGCAGTTTTCGGAAGCAGGCTACGCCGTAATGTTCTTTGGCCTGTTTGCGGTTCTCGAATCACCTGCGGTCTTTGATGTGGTAGTACATGGTCGGTACGACTTTAATAGGTAGTGTATAAGTAGGTATTGTATATATAGGACACTTTTGAGCAGTTTGCACAGGACAGTTTTGAGCAACTCTCTATCCCGTCATTCAAAAACCTACTATCTCTTTAATTGGAATCTTCCACATTTTCTGATTCTGAAATACTCTTTTTATAGAGAATACTTGATTCGTACTCAAAAAATGTGGTAAAGGATTTCACCGCATTTTTTCTGTGTGTGAAATATCTTTTTATAAGGGAATTTCATTTCCCACACAAAAAATATGCGACTATCGCCCAAAGACAAGGACAGCATATCTGCCGTCCTTATCAGTCCTAATAACATATTCTCTATGGAAGAAACAAGAATTACCCTTGTCTGTGAATTGATATGCAAATATGTAAATAATTTAATCGATAATCAAATATTTTAACATTATTTTTTAAGGAAATTTTGCAGGAAAATTCGCTACCTTTGAAAATAACCTTAAACTATCTGTTTTATGGAAATTTATGAATATGTGCATAGCATCGGCAATCGAATGTTCCCTACATACGAAATTGAGGAGGATGGAAAGGAATACCAAGTCGATACCGCTTGTACAGGGGATTTTATCGTACCACACAAGGACGGAAAACTGGATATGTCGAAATTCCCTTTTACCAAAGAGCAGTTCTTGGAGAACACGTCAGTAATTCGTTCGTTACAGGCATTGGGCATCGACATCGAAAAATTCTGGGTGGCATTGCTCTTTGTTTATTACCTTACACAAAAGAAAACAGAGAACGTAATGGCGATTCCTGCACCTGCTTTCGACCAGTTCCGAGCGTTCGCCAAGTATCTCCATGCCAATCCCGATGCCAAAATTCGTATCTGGCGGGGGCGTGAACACGGTGTAACCATCGAATCACAAGAGGCAATACAGATGTTGGGTGCTCTTTTGGCAGAAAACTCCGCCACACTCTATGCCAATCTGTCACGCAATGTGGAGTTTGGCTTGGGCGATTTCTCGATCAATTTGAAAGATTGCTACAAAATTACCTTTGTTGTTGCGTGTCTGCTGCCATTTCTGGAGCAATTCAAGGCCGAGGATAAACGCAGTACAAATCCTACCCAAGTTTCATATAATCTTATGCTCTTAATCTCTCGTATCGTCTATATGTTCGGCTATACAGAGAATAAGAAATATCTTGATAATGATGAAAATATAAAAGCTATCTGGCAACGATACAAGGATGAAGAATGGCATACCATAGGGAGCGGTTTATATTGATAATCTCTAAGTTTAGATGGAACGGGACGGCGATAAGCCGTCCTTTTTTATGCTGTAAATTAAGGGGTAACAGAAATAATACACTTTTCTGCTATCCGACAATAATTGTGTGCCACAATGTGTTATGTATGATTTTCGATTGTATTAACGGCAGAAACGCAAACGAACGCTCCTTGACATACACCCCTCTTCTCGGTTGGGAGGGAGCATCCGAACCGAAAGGCCGAGGGTCGAATCGAACGACGCAACGATGATGGGAGTTTGCCCAAGCCAACATCCGACCGCCGCCAGAGAGCTGGCAAGAGCTCACCAGCCAGACCTAACGCTGAGAAACAAGCATAACTAATACCAAATACTTAATACTTATATAAATAACCATTTTGACCTCGTGGGTGGAGGTAAACCCACACCGATTAATATGAAGCAGTTAGTTATTTCTTCCGTAGAACTCAACCGTAATTTCGCCTTTGTCAAAGGCAACCGTCAAATCAACGCAAAGGCTGTTGCTGCCAAAGTGAAATCCATCCGAGAATATGGGCAATTGTCGCCCATCACCGTAGTTAAAGGAGAAGATGTTTACCTCTCAGGAGGGCACTTGGTAGATCTGGATGGAAATGATATTCCAGACGAACAGACCGAAAATTATTTTGCCGTGCTGGACGGTCAGCACCGTTTGATGGCCTGCTTGAAACTGGGGATGAATTTGGACAACCTCGTGATTGCAGAGCCGTTGAATGTAGAGATGTCCATCGTGGCATTGATTGCAGAAATGAATATCTGTACCACCGCATGGAAAGGCACGGACTATATGGCCGCACCCTGCATGGCACTTGAAATGAAAGAGAACGAGGTATTCGAATTTGCGTTGGAATTACGACGTAAGAATTATCCTCTCTCGACTATCTCGCAGTGGTGTCTTGGAAAGAACACACTGAAACCACGCGATTTCGTAAATGCCATAAAAGAGAAAAAATTACCCAAAGCATTCGAGAATAGCGCATGGTATCAACGGAGCATCAACTGGTATCGGGTAGCACAAGAGAAATTCAGTGAAACCTTCTTGGCAAAAAAATACCTGATAGGGTACATTATAGACCAAGGTCATGAAGCGAAAGACCCCACGGCATTTTACGCTCAAATAGAGGAAAGGATCGAGCAATTAACAGACGAACAGGCTAAACTTATTATGAATCCTCCCAAAGGATTGGTAACACGCGAGCAATTAATTATTCAAGTTTCGCAAGTTCAACTTGCAGTTTTTAATCTATAAATGTCGCAAATATGTTTCATATCTTCCTCCCTGTTGATGATAGCCTGATAGATATCTTCATCAGTCAATCCGAAAGAGTTCCGCAACCGCAATGACCAGTTCTTGCATGACGCCCCATATCCTTTCCGCAACGGACAGTTCCAAAGAATCCTTGGTTACGTCTTCAAAGAGCTTTCCCCATGGTCTCGTAGGCTGCAAACCTCTTCACTAAGGAAAGGATGTTGTATTGCAAAGCCGTCAGGGGGATGTCGCCGCGATTTGCGAGGCGAAGTTTCCGGCCTGGCATTTGCCCAGCCCCAACAGCCCCTTCGCTTCCTTGAACACGACTTCCAAAGACCACCTTTGGGCATAAATCCGGTACGCTTCAAGGAACTCAAGCCGTATGTCCGTGGTCATCAGTCCGTTCCATGCGCCCCGTTTACTTCTCCTGACAAAGTACAGACGTACCTTGGTATCCGCAAAGGTCACGTCCGCCACGATGTAATAGCAACGCAGTCTCCTGCTGTACTTCCGCCTGCCTTGCCTGTCAAGGTGCCTGATCAAGGCCGGCGCGGTATAGGGCTTCCCGTCCAGACAGTATTTTGTCCTGCTGTTTTCTCCCACCTTGATCATGCCCAGGTAATCGCACCTGACGTGGCGGGAGCGGATGAACCGGATGACATCCTTGCAGGCGAACCAGCTGTCTGCCAGCACATACCTGAACCTGACCCCTTTGCGGATGGCGCGTCTTATCATGGCAATCATCAGGTCGGTTTTCTTTTGCCGTGTATTCACCGATACGCTCCTGCAAGGCGTCGCCGCTGTCACGTCCTTTGGTGAAACGTCTTGCGAGCTTCATCATCGGACATCCCGAACTTTCCATCCTTTCCTTTTTCACCCAGCAGTGCAAAATCCAGAAGCATTTGGGTTGTCCCGTCCGTAACGGCAAGGAATAAAGCCTTGAAACCGAGGATGCACCTGTGATGGACATGGGAAAACACCCTGCCGATGTTCTCCATGCGCCGTCCCGTCTTGGGATAGTCCGTGTCATCGACTATCAGGCAGACCGTGCCTTCCTTGCGCCCGGAACGGAGTCTGATCTTCGACCAAAAGGCTGGAGGGTGAGGTGATAGACGGACTTCCGCCAGTTTATCTTGGGATTACTCATGAAGCGGTAGAACACGTCTTTCTTGCATCCCAGTAAGCCGCTTAAGGAAGACCCGGTGAAACGATAAGGGTTACGGACCATGAAACACGGGAACAACAGCAAAGCCTGGAACACCTGCAACAACGGATACACATTGTTGCACTTGCTCTTCATGCCGAACAAGGTGGATTCATTCATTTTTAACCATTTGATAACGTCCAGTATGGAATACATCGCTTTATGTGCATCATTTTTTCTAAAAAATGAGCTGATTTCTGAAAGAAAGTCTGTAACTTTGTGCAAGGGCATAGGGCTGAGTAATGTTTTGATTTGCAACTATAAAATTACTCATTTTCTGCGATATGCGGAAATCCCTGTGCCCCTTTTATATCCCAAGAAGAAGGTTTTCTATTAACTTGCGAAACTTGAATTAATTATAGATAATCTTGTCGAATACCTCGGTCGATGATGCCACGATATACGAATAATAGGAAAAAGGAGGTCGGTTACCATATTGGCCGCCGACCTCTAAACTCCTATAACAAGTGCTGCATCGCTGCGTCTATTTGGCTGTTCTCAAACGAATCCAAATAGATTTGAGTGGTGGATAAATCGGAGTGCCCCAGCGATTCGGAAATCAAGGCTACGCTTACTCCTGACCGTTTGAGTACGGTTGCGTAAGTATGGCGGGCTACATAGGTTGTTAATGGCGTATGCAGTCCTATTTTCTCACTCAATTCGTGCAGGCGTTTATTGATGTGCTTCAACGTTTTCTTAACACGTTCTAAGATTTGCTTCTCGGTCGTGTGTACGTTGCGGTCGAGGATTGGAAAGATATAGTCCTCCTCCATTTGGTCGGTGTGGTACTTGTCGATGATTTCCTGTGCCTGTTCCGTAAGACAGCAGTTCATCATCTTACCCGTCTTGCGTCTTGCATAGTAGATGCGTCCATTGTCGATGTCTCCATAAGTCAGCAGGGCAATGTCTTTGAAATTGATTCCAGCCATGAAATAAGAGAACAGAAAGATGTCTTTGGCAAGTTGGGTGTAAAAGTCCCTGTCCGATAAATCCAACTCAATCAGTTTGTGGATGTCCTCTTTCGTGATGGCCCGCTTGCGGGTATTCGTCCATAGGCTACCCACTTTGAATTGCTGGAAAGGATTCGATTTAGGCACGAATACGCCCTCTGAAACCGCCTTGTTATAGACTGCTTTCAGTACGCTGAACTTGGTAGCAAGGCTGTTATTGACATTACCCCTTTGACGCAGGAAGATTTCAAATTCCCTTAAATAAGTCAAATCCAATTCCTCAAAGTGCATATTGACCGAGCGGAATTGCGACATAAGGGCAAGTGTTACCTTATGTTTGCTGGCGGAACCGTACTTTTCAACTTTTTCCAAGCGTTCGATAACCTGTTTGAAAAAGTCCCCTACGGTGCAGTTGATTCGTTTGCCGTTCTGTTCAAAAAGATTATCGAACGTAACAGGGATTTCCAGCACCTCCAACTTTTTGATTTTCTTTTCGTATTCACGGATTTTGGAGGTGATTTGAAACTGTATTTCTGCTCCATCGGGGCAGTCGGTGGTAGGTTGTTGTTTCTCAAAATCCCAATGCTCCAGCGCAACGGATATGCCCAATCCTACGAACTTACGGCGGCGGTCATGGGTAAAAACAAGAGCAAGAGGGGCTAAATGGTTTCTGTTGATAGCGTCTTTGCGACATACAACGTTGATTGTCATAATCTTTACGGATTACGCAAGCAACAAAATGCGATTCGTGTGTTACACGATTTTATGTATCACACTCTGTATCACAAACCACGATTTCAGGGTATTTTGTGTCACAGAAAGGGCCTCTGTAACATCAGTCAGCAGAAATGAAAAAGCTGATAATCGTTTGATTATCAGCTTTTTGCTTGGAGCGGAAAACGAGACTCGAACTCGCGACCCCAACCTTGGCAAGGTTGTGCTCTACCAACTGAGCTATTTCCGCATTAGTGGTATTTCGGAGTGCAAATATAAACGGTTTTTTTTATTCCTCAAAATTTTCACCCGGAAATTTACAGGACAAAAATCAAAAAACTGTCATACAAACCTTCAGAACCGGATTTTTAATACCAGATCAGGCTATCCGACGGCAGAAAACTATTCCTCCTCCAGTTCCCACCCGCCGCCTAACGCCTTGTAGAGCTGCACCAAAGCGAGGTGTTCGTCCCGTACGGCGTTGCTCAAACCGATCTGGGCATCGAAATACCGGCGCTGGGCATCCAGCACGTCGATATAATTGATACTGCCGCCCCGGTACTGCAAATTGGCCAGTTCGACGTATTTGCGGGCAGCATCGCGCAGAGCGACCTTCAACGCGGCCGTTTTGCGGACGTTACGGTAAGTGACTACCGCATCGTTGGCTTCCTTGAAAACCTCCAGCACCTTCTTCTCGTACCCCAGCCGGGCTACGTCGTATGCCGCCAATGCCGCACGATATTTGGCCTGCTTGCGTCCGAAGCCGAAGACCGGAGCGGCGATCGCAGCGGCCACATACGAGAACGGGGAGCGAAAGAAACCCTGCAACGCATCGTTCTCCCAACCGCCTACCAGATTGAAGGTCAGCCGGGGAAAACGATCTGCATAGGCCATCCCCGCCGAAGCCATCGCCGAACGCAACTGTTGTTCGGAAGCCCGTACGTCGGGACGCCGCTGCAACAGTCCCGAAGGCAGACCGACAGGCAGACTGTCCGGAAACTCGGCTTCGATATTCATTTGACCGCGCAACACCTCCCAGTCAGGAGATTTTCCCATAAGCAATGCAATACTGTTTTCCATAATTTCGATCCTGCTCTCCAGATCCGGAATCAGGGTCGCCGTCGAAGCGTATTCCACTTTGGCCTGCTGGTAAACGGTTTCGGAGGTAAGACCGCCCTCGAACCGCAACTGCGCCTGCTGCACACCCTCGCTGCGCGTTCGGAGCGTACGACGCACGATGGAAAGCTCGTTATCCAAAGCCATCAACTGAAAATAGGCCGTCGCAACTTCCGCGACGAGAGTCATACGCATCGCACGCCAATCCTCGACCGAAGAGAGATACTCCGCCCCGCCCTTGCGCTTGGCCCAGCGCAGGTTTCCCCAAAGGTCCAGCTCCCAACTGACGGAGAGCTTGGCACTGAACTCCGGATCACGGCTCGACTCCTCGTCGGCATAATCGTTCGTTTCGTAATCAGCCAGCCCTTTGGCCGAAAAATTCGGCAAACGCTCGGCCTTGCTTATCCGATACAACTGCCGCATCTGCTCCACACGAGCCGCCGCCGCAAGCATATCCTTGTTATTTTCCAAGGTCAGCTCGATGACCCGGCGCAACGTCGAATCCCCGTAAAACTGCCACCAGCTCAGATCGGCGATGGTCAGCGAATCGGTATAGCCCGAAGCGATCTGCCCGGGCATCTCCACCTCGGGGGCCTGACAGTGCCGCACAGCCGAACAGGAAGAGAATCCGACGGTCAGTGCAGCCAAAATGACAAATATCGCAACTCGTTTCATCGTTTCTTCAGTTTTGCTTTAATCCGGTAAATCCACACGAAGAAGAAGGGCACGAAGACGATGCCGACAGAGATAGCTACCAGCATACCGAAAAAGACGCCCGTACCGATACCCTGACGGCTCGCCGACCCCGGACCCGATGCGAACACCAGCGGCAGCAGGCCGAGGATGAACGCCAGCGAGGTCATCACGATCGGGCGGAAACGCAGGTGTGCGGCCTTGAGTGCCGCCGACACCACGTCGCGGCCTTTTTCCACCTCCTCCTTGGCAAACTCTACGATCAAAATGGCATTCTTGGCCACCAGACCTACGAGCATCACCAGGCCGATCTGAAAATAGATGTTGTTTTCCAAACCGCAAACCCAGATACCCAGATAGGCACCGATTCCGGCTACGGGCAGCGAGAGAATGACCGCGACGGGCACCGACCAGCTCTCGTACTGGGCGGCGAGGAAGAGGAAGACGAACAGGAAAGCCAGCGCCAGCACAAGACCCGTCTGTCCACTCACATGCTTCTCCTGGTAAGAAAGGCCGCTCCACTCGACGCCCACCGACGCAGGCAATTTCTCACGCACGATATTTTCCAGCTCGTCCATCGCCTGTCCCGAACTGTATCCGTGAGCCGCTTCGCCCGTGATGGTCGCAGCGTTGAACATATTGAAACGCTTGATCGTACCGGCACCCGTCGTATAGTGCGTTGTACCGAGCGACGTGACGGGAATCATCGCCCCGTCGGCACCCCGTACGAAGAAGAGGTTCAGGTTGTCGCGGTAAGCCCGATAAGGCGCGTCGGCCTGAATATATACACGGTATATACGGTTGAACATATTGAAGTCATTGACGTAGATCGAACCCGTGAACGCTTTCATCGTAGAGAAGATGTCGGACATCGAAACCCCGACCAACTGCGCTTTGTCGCGATCCACGTCGAAATAAAGCTGCGGAATGTCGGCTTGCATCGAAGAGGCCAGCCCCGTAAACTCGGGCCGCTGCTCGGCATAGTGCATCAACGTATCCACCGCCCGCTGCAGATCGGCATAGCCGGCATCCCCGCGAGCTTCGAGCACCATTTCGAAACCGCCCGAGGTTCCCAGACCGGGAATGACGGCAGGCGTCGAAAGATAGACCTTGCTTTCGGGATAACGCGACAACTCGTCACGCACACGTTTCATCACTTCGCTGATATCCTCCGATTCCCGCTCCTTCCAGGACTTGAGGATCACTGTCAGTTGGCTGCGGGCCTGGTTGCTGCCCACACGAGGACTCGAACCCGTCACGTTGAGTACATACTCCACATCGGGATCCTGCATCAGAAAGGCCATCGCCCGGTCGGTCACCGTACGCGTACGCTCGATGGTCGCCCCTTCCGGAAGTTCCAGTTCGACGGTGAAATACCCCTGATCCTCCTGCGGCATGAAACTTTCGGGCACGAGTTTATTCATCAACCAGATACCGATGAGTACCACGCCGAAGGCGGCGAACATACGGCGCGAATGGGCGAGCGCCCGGCCGATCATACGGCCGTAGAGCTTATTGCCTTTCGCAAGACCGAAATTGATATACCGGAAAAACCGTTTCTTCCGGCCGCCTCTGTCGGGCTTCAACAGGTAGGCGCACATCACGGGGCTGAGCGTCAGCGCCACGACCGTAGAGATGATTACCGATACGGCGATCGTAATGGTAAACTGGCGATAGAGCTGCCCCGTAATGCCCGAAAGGAGCTCACCGGGACGAACACGGCGCACAGCACCAGCGACATGGCGATCAACGCTCCGCTCAGGCTCCGCATCGCCTTCTTGGTCGCTTCGTAGGGCGAAAGCCCCTCCTCGTTCATGATGCGATCGACGTTTTCGACCACGACGATCGCGTCATCGACCACGATACCGATGGCCAGAATCAGGCCCAGCAGCGTCATCATGTTCAGCGAGAAGCCGAACACGAGCATCACGCCGAAGGTACCGATGAGCGAGATCGGCACGGCCACGATCGGGATGAGCGTCGCGCGCCAGCTCTGCAACGAAAGGAATACCACCAGAATCACCAGCAACAACGCTTCGAAAAGCGTCTGATAGACGTGATGGATTGATTCGGAAATGTAGGTAGTCATATCGAAAGGAATCTCGTAAGAAATACCCTCCGGAAAATTGCGGCTGATCTCCTCCATCTGGGCCTTCACCGCCTCGGCCACCTCCATTGCATTGGCTCCCGGAAGCATCTTGATCTCCAGCACGGCGGCATTACCGCCGTTGATACCGCTTTCGGTATTGTAGGACGATGCTTCGAGCGAAATGCGCGCCACGTCTTTCAGGCGGATGATCGAACCGTCGGGATTGGCCCGGACGACGATATCTTCGAACTGGCTGACCGACGACAAACGTCCCTGCGCCGTAATGGGGATCGTCACGTCGAGGCCCGTCATCGGAGCCTGCCCCAGCACGCCGGCCGCCGACTCGCGGTTCTGATCCTTCAACGCGGATTGCAGATCCTTGACCGTCAGCCCCAGGTCGGCCAGCTGTCGGGCATGACCCATATCTGCATGGCGTAATAGCGGCTGCCGACGTTCGAAACGCTGCCCACGCCGGGAACACGGCGCAGCAGGTCCAGCACGTTGAGCGTGGCGTAATTACTCAAATATATTTCGTCGAACTTGGGGTCGGACGAGAGCAGCGTGATGGTCATCAGTTTGCTGGCGGCCTGTTTCTCGACCGAAATACCGTTCTGCACCACCTCGGCCGGCAGGCGTGCCTCGGCCTTCTTCAGGCGGTTCTGGACATCCACGGCCGCCAGATCGGGATCGACCGAAATATCGAAGGTGACGGTCGCGGAGAAACCGCCCGAGTTGGAGCTCGACGACTCCATATAGATCATGCCGGGCGTACCGTTCAGCTCCTGCTCGATGGGGGTAGCAACGGCCTGTGTCACGGTCTGCGCGTCGGCACCGGGATAGGACGCCGAAACACGCACCACAGGCGGTACGATCTGCGGATACTGATCGACGGGCAGCAGCGCGAGGCCGATGGCGCCGACGATGACGATGATGATGGAAAGTACCGTGGAAAAGACCGGCCGGTCGATGAAAAAGTCGGCTTTCATGGGCTACTCCTCCTCTGGATTCGCCTCCTCTTCACGAGGAGCCACGGGTTCGACCTTCATGCCGTGCGTCAGCTTGTGATAGCCTTCGACGACGATATTTTCATACGAGGCAAGTCCTCGTTCGACGATGAAGTTATTGCCCGTTTCCGGACCCGTTTCCACGAAACGCTTCTCCACGATGCTGTCCCGGCGCACGACGAAGACATAGGCGCCGCCCTTCTCGATAATCAGGGCCTTCTTGGGAACCACGACCGCCCGTTCGAGCACGTCGAGCAGCAGTTTGACCTTAGTGAACTGTCCGGGGAGCAGGATATGGTCGGGATTGGGCATCTCGGCCCGCACGGAGAAGGTACCCGTCTGGGGATCGACCTGCGGATCGGCGAAATCGACCAGTCCCCGATAGGGATACTGCGCCCCGTCGGCCAACGTGACCGTAATATAGGGGTCCCACTTGCGGGTCGAATCCTTATGGCCCAGATTGACGTTACGGGCCTTGCTACGCAGGTAATCCAGCGCGGTCATACTGAAATCGACCCGCACCGTATCGCTCTTTACCACGGTGGCCAGCAGCGACTTGCCGCCAGGACCGACGAGCGTACCGATATCGGCGTTCCGCTCGGAAATGTAACCCGAAATGGGCGACTGCACGGTCGTGTAGCCGAGTATCATTTCAGCCTGCGTAAGGTCGGCTTCGCTCACCACCACGTCCGCCACAGCGCTCTCGTAGGAGGCGATGGCGTTATCCAGGTCGAGCTGACTGGCGGCATTCTGCTCATACAGCGGACGAATACGGTTCAGGTCGCGCTCGGCCTTCTGAGCCTGGGCCCGGGCTTTGTTCAACTGCGCCTTGGCCTTGTTCGCACGGGCGCGATAGACCGTCGGGTCGATGATGAAAAGCGTCTGGCCCTTCTTAATATAGGTTCCCTCGGCAAAGAGCATCTTCTCCAGATAACCTTCGACGCGGGCCCGGATCTCGACGAATTGCTGGGCCCGGATACGGCCCACGTACTCGCCATAGATGCTGACATCTTCGACCTGCACCGGTTCGACGGCCACCACCGGCAGTGCGGCGGCCTGCGGCCGGGGACGCAGCAACACGACGAGCAGAACGACCAGCACCACGACGGCACAGCCGATGAAGATCCAGTGCTTACGAGTCAGTTTCACCCGAATACGAGGTGTTTTGGCCGCTATTTTTCAGTTTCTCCAAATTCAACTCTTTCAGATTCGGTTTCATTTCATAAGTAGTTTTTATCCATAAAAGGGTTAAAGGACTTTACCCAAACCCTGCGCCAATCCTGTTCTATCCGGATAAGAGAATCATACACAATATAATACGCCTGCAACAGACGAGGCCGATCCTGTGGCGTGAATCTACAAAATGTAGAATTATTCCACACCGGAGCCTACCGGCTGTGGCGTAAAAACCCCCGGTGCCCGATAATCGCCGCCAGCCGCCCCGGATGCAGGGATTTGCCCGCAACGATAAGGGTGACGGCCAACAGGATCAAGCCGATACCCGTAGCAAGCCGCGCAGTGAACAATTCACCGAAGATCGTCACGCCGATCACCACTGCCGTCAGCGGCTCCAAAGCCCCCATAACAGCGGTCGGAGTAGAACCGATGGCATGCACGGCAACGGTCATCAACACCAGCGAAACGACCGTAGGAATCAGAGCCAGCATCGCCGCCCACCCCCACATCGAGGGTGTCGAGAGAAGCTGCAAAGGCTGGTCGGGACAACACAGCGAATACAACACGATCGCAGCCACGCCGAACAACAGCACGTAAAACGTAAGCTTCACCGACGACATATTCAACGAAGCACGGTTGACCACCACGATATAGAGCGCATACGAGAGCGACGAAGCCATGACCAGCACAACGCCCGCAGTATTGAGCACCGCACCGCCCTCACCCCGGTACAGCAACGCGATTCCGCACAGAGCCAGGGAAATGGAGAGGACCGTGACCAGCGAAATTCGCTCCCTGAAGAAAATCGCCATGATGACGGCCACCATGACCGGATAGACGAAAAGAAGGGTGGAGGCGATCCCCGCATCCATATAGTGAAAACTCATGAACAACGTGAGCGACGATACGGCGAACATCACTCCCAGCAATCCCAGCACGGAGAACTCCCGGCGCGTAATGCGCAGCGAAGTTTTCTGCACCAACAACAGGGCTGCCAGCAGTACGGCGGCAAGCGCATAGCGGTAAAACAGCACGGAATTGGTGTTTATTCCCGCCCGGTAGAGTGACAAAGCACCGAGGGGATTCATCCCGTAACTCACGGCGGCAACGATGCCGCAAAGGGTTCCTTTCGATTTCTCGCTCATGGATCGACAATTTCAACCGGCCGCAAAAATACGAAATAATTCGGCCGTTCGGTAAAGATAGCGCTTATAAATCGACCTCGGAAAAGGGAACGAGATGCGGTAATTCGTCCGGAAAGGTTAAAATATCGGCCGGGTTTCGTATCTTTGTGCCACTGTTTCCGATAACCCTCCGGAACCGCCCGGTTCCTTCGGAGCGATCCGGAACAATACGGTTTTACGGAAAATGCCTTTCGGGGCCAAATACATATCGAAATGAAAAAGTTACTTCTGATCTTTCTGCTGATCGCCGCCTGGAGTGTGCAGGCCCGCGAAGTATATCCGCTCTGCGACGACTGGCTCTTCTCGTTCCGCTACGAAAACAGCAGCGACAACGCCCGCTGTGTCACGCTGCCGCACACCTGGAACCTCGATGCACTGGCCGGGACGATCCCATACCTGCGCACGACCGCCGACTATCAGCGCAAACTCTACGTACCGCAGACCTGGACCGGAAAGCGGCTCTTCCTGAAATTCTACGGCGTGGAGAGCGTCGCCCACCTCTTCGTAAACGGAACTTACGTCGGCGAGCACCGGGGCGGAACGACCGCTTTCGTCTTCGAAATCACCGACCGGGTGAAATACGGCAGCGAAAACCTGCTTCGCGTAGCCGTGAGCAACGCCATTACGGGCGACGTGCTGCCGCTCTCGTCCATCCACAACATCTACGGCGGCATCAGCCGGGAGGTAGAACTCATCGTCACCGACTCCACCGCCGTATCGCCTCTGTATCTGGGCTCGTCGGGAGTCCTGATCCACCCTCGGGCCGTATCGACCGAACGGGCCGAAGCCGAGGCCGAAATCCACCTCATCTCGAAAGGCGACAACTTCTGCCGCGTGACCCTCGAAGCGTTCGATCCGGACGGAATTCAGGCCGCAGCCAAAACGATAAAGGCCAAACTCGACGGCAAACCCGTCGTCATCCCCTTCACGGTCGAAAATCCCCGACTGTGGGACCTCGATCACCCCAACCTCTATCGAATGCGGGTATCCGTCGAGAGCGACACCTCGCGCGATGAGATCGAAATTGCCACGGGCTTCCGCAACATCCGCGTCACACCCGAAGAGGGTTTCCGCCTCAACGACTCGCTCGTTCGGGTTCACGGCGTAACGCTCTACTACGACCGTCCGGGCACGGGTAGCGCTATGGAGGCGGAGGACTATGCCGAAGATTTCGCTTTCATACGCGAGTTGGGAGCCAATGCCCTGCGCTCGCCCGCAGGACCGCACGCCCCCTGTCTGTACGACCTCTGCGACCGCACAGGCGTACTGGTCTGGATCGACTTGCCGCTGATCCGGGCACCTTTCCTCAGCGACGTTTCCTATTATCCGAACCCGCAACTCGAGGCGAACGGTCGCCAGCAACTGCGCGAAATCATCGCCCAGCATATCAACCGGCCGTCAGTGGTCATCTGGGGACTCTTCGACTGCCTCTGGCAACGGGGCGAAAACCCCGTGCCCTATGTGCGGACACTGAACGAACTGGCAAAAAAAATGGACCGCAGCCGCCCGACGGCGGCCACCAGCAACCAGGACGGAGAACTGAACCAGATCACCGACCTGATCGTATGGGCGCAGAACATCGGCTGGGACAAAGGCCGCACGGAAGACCTCGAAATCTGGCTCGGCCAGCTTCGGTCGGGGTGGAACCAGCTCCGTTCGGGCATCTGCTACGGTGAAGCGGGGCAGATCGAACAACAAGGCGATCCGGCTCGCCGACGCCGCTCGAACAGCCTGCTCTGGCAGCCGGAAGGACGGCAGACTCGTTTTCATGAAGATTACACGAAATACCTGGCACAAGACACGCTGCTGTGGGGAACCTGGATCAACACCCTGTTCGACTACGGCTCGGCCCGCCGTCCGCAGGGCGTGGAGGCTACGGGGCTCGTCACGCTGGACCGACGCCGCCGCAAGGACGCTTTCCATCTTTACAAGGCTTTGTGGAACAACACGGAACCGACGCTCCACATCACCGGACGCCGGGAGGATGAGCGTAACGGCGACTTGCAGACCGTAACCGTCTATTCTTCGGCCGGAGAGCCGGTCGTAACCCTCTCGGGCGACACGCTCGCGGTCGAGCAATACGCACCGTGCATCTACCGCTGCGACTCGGTACGGCTCAACGGCCGGATGAAGATAGAAGCGAAAGCCGGGGATTTATACGACGAAACGTTCCTTACCGGAAACTGCGCCTTAGTAGCTCCGCCGCGTCGGGACCCTCAGCAAACAGCAGGTCTGCGACTGACAAATTAGGCGCGAAAGGCAGCCGGTCGGAAAAGACCTGGAAATAGGACTCGGCATGAAACGCCGGGTCCTCTTTTTGTTTGGGCCTCAGATCGAGGTCGCCGGGAGCGGCTTCGACGTATTGCTCCGAAATACGGGGGCGGTTCTGCACATTCAGTTTTTGAAGCAGCACTTCCGTCAGTTCGAGGTCGTAATCGACCAGAAAATCGTATTCCCGCCGATAGAAAGGCTCGAACGAGGAGCGGTAGTGATCGAAATAGGGCGATCCCCGGTAAGCCGACACCAACGAAATCCAATGCTGGTGCTGCCACCGCTTCGAATAGTCGAGCCGCACATCCCGCATCGGCGTACGGGGACGGTTGGCACGCTGCACGTGCACCGTGAGGTCCATCACGCCGCCCGAAGCGAGAATTTGCGCCCGATTGCGCTCCGAACGCTTGACAAAATGTTCCCCGAGGTCGATGACGCAATCGTCGCACAGCAGGTGTGCGAAATATTCGACCGACCCCAAATAGGCTGCAGGCAGAATCGTCATGGTCGTTCCGGTTAATTTTCAGGATCGGCCCAATCGCCGTTGGCCTTGATGAGCGCCACGAGCCGATCGAGCGCCTCCTCCTGAGGGATGTTCTTCTCCACCACCGTGCGCCCCTTGTAAAGGGTGATACGCCCCGGAGCGGCGCCCACGTAGCCGTAATCGGCGTCGGCCATCTCGCCGGGTCCGTTTACGATACACCCCATCACGCCGATTTTCAAGTTTTTAAGATGCGAGGTTCGGGCACGGATCGCCGTGAGCGTTCCCTCTATATCGTAAAGCGTACGACCGCAGCTCGGGCAGGCGATGTATTCGGTGCGGGACATCCGCACGCGGGCCGCCTGCAGGATCATCAGCTCGATCTCCGCGATCTCCTTTTCCGAAAGGTGCGGCGCGTCGATCCGAATGCCGTCCGCCAACCCGTCCAGAAAGAGCGGCCCCAGATCGGCGGCGGCTTTGACGGCGACGGCTTCGACCGTCGGATCCTCGTAACGGCAGCACACCGCAACGGGTTCGTCGGCCCGGTCGAGGCTCAGGATCGCGGCCCGCAGCTCGGCCGTAGGATTCTCGGTCAGGGCTTCGATCACCCGCCAGTCGGCAGGCAACTCGGAGTGAATCAAGGGAGTTTGTATATCGCTCCGCCGACAATATCGCGTCGGCGTATAACGCTCCGAATATTTGACGGCGAACTCCCCGCTGCGGCGGGCAAAATGATCGACCAAAAGCTGCGCCACAGGGATCTCGTTCTCGGGCGCTTCGGTCAGCGAAACGCGGATCGTATCGCCGATACCGTCCGCCAAAAGCGCTCCGATACCGACAGCGCTCTTGATGCGCCCCTCGATCCCGTTCCCCGCTTCGGTGACGCCCAGGTGGAGCGGATAATCCATCCCTTCCCGCTCCATCGCTTCCACCAGAAGCCGGTAGGCGGCCACCATCACCCGCGTATTGCTCGACTTCATCGACACCACGACCTGATCGAACGCCTTCTCGCGGCAGACGCGCAGGAACTCCATCGCCGAGGCTACCATCCCTTCGGGAGTATCGCCCCACTCGTCGAAAACGCGCTTCGAAAGCGAACCGTGATTCACGCCGATGCGGATCGCCACGCCGCGCTCCCGGCATTGGTCGATGAGGGCTTCAAACTCCCCGTGCGACGAGTTATAGTTTCCGGGATTGATGCGCACCTTATCCACGTATTTCGCAGCGATCGCAGCCACTTCGGGCACGAAATGGATGTCCGCAACGACGGCGGCATCGCACCCCTCCTCCCGCAAACGGCGGACGATCCGCTGCAAATTCTCTCCCTCCCGACGCCCCTGGGCCGTCAGCCGGACGATCGGCCCCCCCGGCCCGGAAAATGCGTTCGATCTGCCGGACGCAGGCTTCGGTATCCTTGGTGTCGGTATTGGTCATCGACTGCACGGCGATCGGACGATTCCCTCCGATCACAACCCGTCCGATGCGGACTTCACGGCTCGGGCGGCGCTCATACTTGGTCAAATTCATGTCCTGCCAGAATTTATTACCACAAAGGTAGTGAAAATGAAGGCAGGATAAAACAGACATTCGCGTTTTATCCTGCACAAACCGGAATGGCGACCGTTCGGCGGCGCCGTGCTATCGGGCAGTCATATTCTCCAACTCCTTGAGGATGTAGTAGCGGTTCAGGGAAACCGGAGCCTTCTTTTCGTCCAGATAGCGGTAAATGGCCGTAATGCCGCAGGCGAGCCGGACCGTCGCGTCCCGATCGGGCGAAGCGGCCGCGAAATCGAACAGCAGCTCGGCGAATTTTTCCAGGTTCTCGTCGCTGAAGCCATACTCGCGGATCAGCACGCCGATAAAGTCCTCCCGGGCCAGCAGAGTGTCGATATCCAGATCGAGCGCCTCCGCCAACTCCGTCCAGGCGGTTTCGCAAACGGCCTCTCCCGCCCCGCTTCTCCGCAGGATGCCCGCCTTCTGCAAAAGGGCTTCGATGAGTTTGCCGATCTTGTCGATCTCCCGCAGGATGTAATCTTCCATAATAATTATATATATCCCACATACCATTAACCTTAAACGCAAAACCTGTAATAAGAAATTCTGCATCAAGAATACTGATAGCTCATACCGTTACAAACCTCTCAATCGATCTTCTTTCGCCTCTTGTTCGTGCATACAACTCGAATATTCAATGGCCAAATTGATTAAACCGTCCTCTCCTCTTAAAGAAATGACAATCTCCGTACGAAAACTCGGAGACCAATATGCCCAATAACTTAAATGTCCCGAATACACCTCATAACCCTCTTCTGTGCGATACCGTGCATAGGAGGGATCACTCCAATGCACTGATTCTCCCGGAACCCCATATTTTTCAGAAAGCAGTGATACCAGTTCTTTGTAATCACTTATGCAACCATCTACCGAAATATTCGTAAAATAATATTTGGCACGAACCAATTTGTCATCTGAAGTGAAAAAATAGAGGACATCACATAACTTATTCGCCACACTCGAACTGAACGAATAAACATTCGGATTAAGTATCTGTCCCGTCCATTCATTTTTACGTCCCTCCTTTTCTACAATTTGCGACATAGAGTCGCCCCATCTTGCATTTCTAAAATCGTTTGATCCATCGTCTGCTTTAGCAACAGAAACAAAATACATCAATGGAGTTTCTGGTGACTCCACAATTTTCATCAGAGAGGCAGTAATCACTACTGTCAAATCCGTGCCTTTTGCCCAAAGCCTCATCACAAAATTCCCATTATCATCAGAATAGTCGTCCTGTTTATGATCCGGTTCCCCCAATCTTACATACAATAACGAATCCATATATCGCAGCAGTTCCGTTTCATCGGTATTCGCTATCTGTTCTGGATGAATATATGTAAAAACATATCCGGTTTCCTTGTCTCTTCGTTTATGGTGTACAATGTAAATCCATTATATTTCCCGATGCAAAATTCATCAAGAAATTTATTCGCAAAATTCAAATTACCACCCGAAGATGCAGCAAGCGATACTTTTAATGAATCCGCAAGTTCGAAACTGTTTTCCTTATATTTCTCGTCTATTTCGGACTCCGTCAAGTCCCAAGGCGCATTCTTTACAAACTCCAGGGCATCTATTCTCTGTTGGGCATAACTGCTATAAATTCCTGCCAAACACACAAAAAACACCAATAGATTTCTCATAATTATTATAAATTAACAAGCATTTCAAAGATATAAAAATTATATCAACATTCAAAACACTTGTTGAGAGGATATATTTGAGATATTCTACCCCTCACAAAGCATACGGATGAAAAAATCGGCAAATAGAGAACAAAGACAAAGAACGTATTTGACCGATAATTCCTATATTTGGGACGGATATGGCGAACTATCTCGACAACGACATCAAATTCGTCGCGGGCGTAGGCGAGGCGCGGGCCCGGCTGCTGGAAAAGGAGCTGGGCATCCGCACGCTGGGCGATATGCTCTGCCACTATCCGTTCCGCTACATCGACCGTACGAGGATCTACCGCATCGACCAGATCGCGGAAGGGGATTCCGCACTCATCCAGTTCCGGGGGGCGCATCACAGGCGTCAGCTATGCCGGAGCGGGGCGCAAACGACGTTTCACGGCCGTCGTGAACGACGGCAGCGGCGTGGCCGAACTGGTCTGGTTCCAGGGAATCAAATGGATCGAAAAACGGATCGAAGTGGGGCGCGAATACCTGATTTTCGGCCGCCCATCCTTCTTCAAGGGCGAACTGTCGGTGGTACATCCCGAAATCGAAACCATCGAGAAAGCCTTTTCCCGCAAGGCCGAAAGCGGTCTGCAAGGCATTTACTCCTCGACCGAGCGGCTTTCGAGCCTCGGCACCAAAGGCATCTACACGATCGTCTGCAACCTCTGGCCGATGGTGCGGGATCATATCCGCGAAACGCTGCCCGACCGAATGCGGACCCGGTACGGCCTGCTGTCGCTGCGCGATGCGCTCTACAACATCCATTTCCCGCAATCGCCCGAACTGCTGCGGCAGGCGCAATACCGGCTGAAGTTCGAAGAGCTACTCGGCATTCAACTGGGTATCCAGTCACGCCGCACGGCCCGCCTGTCGAAAAACAACGGATTCCTCTTCCCCAAAGTGGGAGGCGTATTCAATACCTTCTTCAACACCAGGCTGCCGTTCCCGCTGACCGGGGCGCAGAAGCGCGTGGTCAAGGAGATCCGGCAGGACACGATCTCCGGCTACCAGATGAACCGCCTGCTGCAAGGCGACGTGGGCAGCGGCAAGACCCTCGTGGCGTTGATGTCCATGCTGCTGGCCGTCGATAACGGCTTCCAGGCCTGCATGATGGCTCCGACCGAAATCCTCGCGCGCCAGCACTACGCCACCTTCCAGAGGATGCTCGAAGGAATGGACGTGCGGGTGGCGATCCTTACCGGAGCATCCAAAGCACGCGAACGGCGGGAAGCCCTCGCCGGAATTGCCGACGGCTCGATCGACCTGCTGATCGGCACGCACGCCCTGATCGAAGACCGGGTACAGTTTTCGAACCTGGGATTCGTGGTGATCGACGAACAGCATCGCTTCGGCGTCGAACAGCGGGCACGGCTCTGGACGAAGAACGAGCAACCGCCCCATATCCTGGTGATGACCGCCACGCCCATTCCCCGCACGTTGGCGATGACCCTCTACGGCGACCTGGACGTTTCTGTGATCGACGAGCTGCCGCCGGGACGTCAGCCGATCCGCACGGTGCACTACACCGACGCGGCCCGCCTGCGGCTCTTCGGTTTCATGCGGCAGGAGATCAAGAAGGGAAGACAGATTTATGTCGTCTATCCGCTTATCAAGGAGTCCGAAACGATGGACTACAAAGATTTGCAGGACGGCTACGAAGCCATCTCGCGCGACTTCCCGCTGCCGGAATACGTCACGACGATCTGCCACGGCAAGATGAAACCCGAAGACAAGGAGGAGTCGATGCGCCAGTTCAAGAGCGGCGAGGCGAATATCATGGTCGCCACTTCGGTCATCGAGGTCGGCGTCGATGTTCCCAATGCTACGGTCATGGTGATCGAGTCGGCCGAACGATTCGGCCTCTCGCAGCTTCACCAGTTGCGCGGCCGCGTTGGACGGGGCAGCCAGCAGTCCTATTGTATCCTCATGTCGGGCGAGAAGCTCTCGAAGGAGGCCCGCCTGCGGCTCGAAGCGATGTGCGAAACCAACGACGGATTCCGCCTGGCGGAGCTGGACCTCAAGCTGCGGGGTGCGGGCGACGTGAACGGTACGCTCCAGAGCGGCATGGCCTTCGACCTGAAGATCGCCAACCCGACGCTCGACAGCCAGATCCTGACCGTCACCCGGGAAGCGGCCGCCGAAGTGCTGACGGCCGACCCGACACTGACCCAAAACGGCCACGAGGGGCTTCGGGAACTCCGCAAGCGCTACTCCGGCCGTGAAGAGATCGATTTTTCCCAAATATCCTGATTCATTCACCTCGGCACGATGAAACACACCGCTTTCCTGCATTTTAACGATTCCGCAGCTTTTCGCACGGCAGGGTATTTGAACCACTCCGGAAGAAGTTCCGCACAAGGCAAACCTTATCCGCCCCGGAACGACGACCCGAACCGGCGGATTGTAAAGCCCGAATCGAAAACTTTCCGCAATTCATCCGCAAACACGTCGGCAGAAACAGATAAAACAGCCGTAAAAAACAGAGTAAATTACTTTTTTGCAACTTTTCAATGAAAAAACAGATTTTTTTCACCGTCCTGTTTTTCCTGGCAGCCCTGCCTGCTGGCGCCCAGCTCTACCAGCCGGGCGAAGTACTCGATTACCGGGCCAGCTACAAGGCCAAATTCTTTCCCAATACCGAAGTGGGAAGCGTACGCGTGACCACCGTCGAAGAAGAATATGAAGGAGAGCCGATGTACCGCATCGTGGCACACGGCAAAACGCTCCCCGCCTTCCGCTGGGTAATGAACGTGGACGACAAATATACGATTCTGGTCGATCGCGAGGAGTTGAAGACACGCCGTTTCGAAAGCGATATCCGCGAAGGCAACTACCGGTTCTGGAGCAACTACGTGTACGACTGGCCCGAAATGACGGTACACACCCGGTGGCAGGGACGCCGCATGGTGCGCGATACAACCAAAACGATGTCGCTCACCCCGCGCAGCATGGACCCCGTGTCGCTCTATTTCCACCTGCGGAGCATCGACCCGGCAACGCTCCAGGAAGGAAAAACGGAGGTGCTCGAAATGCTCCTCGAAGATACGATCCGCCATCTGCGGTACCGCTTTCTGGGGCGTGAAACCAAGAAAATCCGCAGTATGGGTACGTTCCGCACCCTGAAGTTCGCCTGTCAGATCGGCACCTCCGAAGGGTACTCGTTTACGGACGGAACGGAGTTCACGGTCTGGATTTCGGACGACAAAAACCTCATTCCTCTCTACATCGAATCGCCGGTCCGCATCGGCAGCGTTCAGGCCTATATTTCGGGATATCACGGACTGAAATATCCGTTGAGCAGTAAAATCAAATAAAAATCCATTATATTTGCAGAACATGGGGTGAGGTTCTGCGATTTTCGGACACAAACCGGCAGCGATTGCCCCGTCTTTTATTATATTTGTATAAAATATTCGCACCATGGAAGAGAACTATCAAGGTTACAACCAACCCGAATACGAAAACGACGATCCCCGCAAGGGCGCGAACAAGTCGATCCTCGGCTACCGTATCGTCATCATCATCCTGGCGGTGATCCTGGCTGCCATCACGGTCCTCTATTACAACATTCACCGCCAGCAGCAGGCCGACTACGACCTGTTGGTCATCGACCGCGATTCGATCCAGAACAACTTGAGCGACTTGATGCAGGATTTCGACGACCTGCAACTCTCCAACGACACCCTTTCGCTCCAGATGGGCATCGAACGCCAGCGGGCCGACTCGCTGATGCAGCGGCTCAAACAGGAGCGTTCGTGGAGTCTGGCCAAAATCAAGCAATATGAAAAAGAGGTCGGCACGCTGCGTACCATCATGCGGGGTTATCTTCACCAGATCGACTCGCTCAACACGCTCAACAAAAAGCTGATCGACGAAAACGTATCCTACCGCAAGGAGATCACCACGGCCCAGATGCGTGCCGAGATGGCCGAAGAGAAGGCCCAGGAGCTCAACAACAAAGTACGCCAGGGATCGGTTATCAACGCCCGGGGTATCCGCATGGTAGCGCTCAACGCCCGCAGCAAGGAGGTGTCGCGCATCAAGAACGCCGAGCGTCTGCGCGTGGATTTCACCCTCACGGCCAACGCCCTGGCGACTCCGGGCGAAAAGACGATCTACGTCCGCATCCTGTCGCCCGACGGATACGTGCTGTCGAGCGAAAGCGTTCCGACGTTCGAATTCGAGGGCGAACGCCTCTCTTACTCCGCATCGCGTGACGTGGATTACCAGAACGAAGACCTCAACATCGGTATCTTCTACACCGGCAGCGGCTTCACCGCCGGTACCTACCAGGTACAGATCTATTGCGACGGGTTCCTGATCGGCTCGATCGAGCTGCCGATGCGGTAAATAAGGCTTCGTCCGACCCAGACAACAGAAAGCGTCCGGCCTTGCAAGGCCGGACGCTTTCTGTCACAGAGTGGTTTGCGACGATATTTACACCTGGAATCCGCAACGATCCCTGCAAGAATCATTCGTTCCAGATCAGAGCGGAAGCGCCGAGGATCGCGGCATTTTGGGCCGGAATGCCGCTGGGCAGCACCTTCACGTTGCCCCGGTAAACGGGCAGCAAATTCTCCTCCAGGTAACGGCGCGTCGGTTCCAACAGGAGCTCCCCGGCTTGGGCCAGGCCGCCGAAGAAGAACACGGCTTCGGGCGAGGTGATCGCTACGGCATTCGCAAGGGCCCTTCCCAGCCTCTCCGCCGTACAGCGAAAAACCTCGAGCGCCAGCGAATCACCCTTTTGCGCCGCTTCGGTAATTATCCGGGCGTCGAACTTGTCGTAAGGTACATCGCGTAAAACGCTCGGCACCGTTTCCCGGGCCATCAACTCGAAGGCCGTCCGTTTGGCACCCGTCGCAGAAACATAGGTTTCCCAGACAGCCACGGCGTCCGCAGCCGCATTGCCGTCCTCCGGGTTCGACGACGACATGCCCCAGCTCTCCGGCCATGCCATCGTGCCCGTAGATCATCCGACCGCCGGCAACGAATCCCGATCCCAACCCGGTTCCAAGCGTTACCATGATGAAATCCCGCATTCCCCCGGCATTGCCGTAAGCGATCTCCCCGAGAGCGGCGGCATTGGCGTCGTTGGTAATACGGACGGGAATCCCGGGAAAAGAGTTGCCGACCTCCTTGCAAAGCGAGAAAAACCGCCGCCCTTCCTCCGGATTCGGCTCTCCGGATCGAAACTTCCAGAGATTGACCGGACGCTCGATCCGGCCCGTATGATAGTTGGCATTCGAGCACCGATCCCGATACCCGACAGTACAGCCCCGGCAGGCATCGCCGCACAAAGCTCCCGCAGCGTCCGTACGAGCATTTCGACATAAGCCGGATAGTCGTCGAAAAAAGGGTACTCCGCTGTACGAAAAGAAGATCGCGCATAGACTTCACCCGTGCGATCGACCAAACCGAGAACCGTATTGATCCCTCCGATGTCAATGCCGATGACCAATTTTTTCATAAAAAAGATAAATTTTACAGGTTTATCAGCCCAAAGTTAGAAAATAATTGCACGCTATCGACTTTTTTTCCTACTTTTGGGGGAATGTTTTCGACAAGAGCAGGCAAAACGAATTTCCCGAATTATGCCGAGCGAAGAAAACGACGACGAAGTTCAACGATTCTTATCCAGCGAGTTTCAGCATGCAAAACAACGACCAAATTCTGGAAGCCATCGAACATTATCTGGGACAAATCGGATATCCCGAAGAACCCGGCAGGTTGTACGCACCGATCAGCTATTCCCTCACGATGAGCGGGAAACGGTTGCGTCCCATGTTGCTGATGCTTACCTGCGGAATCTTCTCCGACCAGCCCCAGGCGGCCATGCCGGCAGCGGCAGCCGTCGAGGTTTTCCATAATTTCACGTTGCTGCACGACGACATCATGGACAACGCGGCGATGCGCCGGGGTAACCCTTCCGTCTTCGCCAAATGGGGACAGAACGTCGCCATCCTGTCGGGCGATGCGATGCTCATCAGCGCCTACCGCCTGTTGAGCGAATACCCGCCCCAAGTGCTGCCGCAGATTCTCGCCCGCTTCAATACGATGGCCATCGAAGTCTGCGAAGGCCAACAGTACGATATGGATTTCGAAACCCGGGAGTCGGTTTCGGTCGAAGAGTATCTCCACATGATCGAACTCAAAACTTCGGCCCTACTGTCGGGTGCGACCGTCATCGGAGCGATCATCGGCGGGGCGGGCGAAGAAGACTGTCAACGCCTCTATCGTTTCGCCACCGAACTGGGACTGGCGTTCCAGTTGCAGGATGACCTGCTGGACAGTTACGGCGACGAACGGCTGGGCAAGGCGATCGGAGGCGACATCCTCGAAGGCAAAAAGACCTACCTGATGGTCATGGCCCTCAGCAAGGCGTCGGCCGCCGAGCATCGAATCCTCGCTTCGACCTATTCCGATCCGACTCTTTCCGATCAGCAGAAGATCGCGCGCGTGCGGGAGGTTTTCGACAAACTGGGCGTCGCCCGTCTGACCGAACAGCAGATCAACCACCGCTTCGAACGGGCGTTGAACATTCTCGATACGTTATCCGTACAATCGGAAGGCACGGCCCGCCTGCGGGAGTACGCCGGCAGCCTGATCGGACGCAACAAATAAATCCTCGGCCCAATGAAACGCAGCGACATAGAGATCATGGCTCCTGCAGGAAGTTACGAATCCCTGCATGCAGCGATCGACGCCGGAGCCAACTCCGTTTATTTCGGAGTGGGAAGGCTCAATATGCGGGCCCAATCCGCCGCCAACTTCACCCTGGAAGATATGGGGCAGATCGTTTCGATCGCCCGTGAACACGGCGTGAAAAGCTATCTGACGGTCAATACGGTGATTTACGACGAAGAGATCGAAACCCTGCACGCGACCATCGACCGTGCCTGCGAGGTGGGCGTGGACGCCATCATCGCCACCGATATGGCCGCCATCCAATATGCCCGCAGCGTCGGCATGGCCGTACATATCTCCACGCAAAGCAACATCTCCAACATCGAAGCCGTCCGGTTCTTCGCCCAATGGGCGGACGTAGTGGTCCTGGCCCGGGAACTCGACCTGGTGCAGGTCGCCCGTATCAGCCGGGAAATCGAACGGCAGCGGATCACGGGCCCCGGCGGAGAGCTGGTACGGATCGAAATGTTCGCCCACGGCGCCCTCTGCATGGCCATATCGGGCAAATGCTACCTGTCGCTCCACACCAGCGACGGATTCTCGGCCAACCGGGGAGCCTGCCGGCAGATCTGCCGTCGCAAATATCTGGTTACGGACCCCGAAACGGGCGAAACACTCGACGTCGAGGGCAACTATATCCTCTCGCCCAAAGACCTCTGCACGATCGACTTTCTCGACTACTTCATCGAATCGGGCGTGCGGGTCCTCAAGATCGAAGGGCGTGCGCGGGGTGCGGAATACGTCAAACGCGTGGTCGAATGTTACGACCGGGCGCTCCGGGCCATGGAAGACGGCGACTACACGCCGGAACTGGCCGCCGCACTGAAAGAGCGGCTGGCAACGGTATTCAATCGCGGATTCTGGGAGGGATACTACGCAGGACGCCCGATCGTGGAGCACAGCCGCCACCACGGATCGGCCGCCACCAAACGCAAAGTCTATGTGGGCAAGGTGACCAACTTCTTCAAAAAAATATCGGTGGCCGAGGTGCTCGTCGAAGCGGCTCCTCTACACGAAGGGGACGAACTGCTCTGGATGGGCGAAACGACCGGAGTGGTCGAGCAGCACGGGGACGAAATCTTCGTGGACGAGCACCCCGTGCAAACAGTACTCCAGGGAACGACCTGCTCGGTCAAAACCGTCCAACTCATCCGCCGGGGCGACAAGCTCTACAAACTGGTCGATACGATCGGATAAGAAACAAGGCACCGGACTATGAAGTCCGGTGTTTCTTTTTTACAAATACACATTTTAATTACCCCGATATTCATCGGCTTCCGATCGGGCGAAAACTTCGATTCGATCTCTTGCAAAAAGATCCGGAAGGCTCGCACACACCGGACAAAGGAGTGACGAACTACGCCGGTCGGATTCGTAAAATCGGGGAAATCCCCTCGCAAATCGCCCTCCTCTCATAACAGCTTGCACGATAGACGGCACATACGCCCTTGCCGGCAACTTCGCCCCGGAGAAAATCGGGAGGGGCTACCTTCGAAGCGCCGCAATAAAATCGGGAAAAAGCGTCCAGAGATTTTCAGTGCGGAGCCACAGCTCACGAGCCTGGGCCTGCACCGAAGGGCGCTCGCTCTCGATATCCTCCAGGTACTGCCCGTCGGCAGGATGTTCGTCGGCGGTAAATTCGGCAAAATAGGGTGCGAATCGGGTCCTGAAACGGATCGCATCGCCCTCGGGAATACGGCCGCTGCGCCGAAAAGCCGCCCACATGGTCAGCACCTCCTTGCAGGCGTATTTATCGGAAATATCGTTGCTCACCTCGTCGAAAAGTTCGTACTCCTCCATTGCCAGGTAATTGAACGCCAACAGGATAATTGCCTCCAGATGGTCTTCGGGATCCAGTTCGAGAAGCAATTCGAGCATGGCGGTGGACATTTCGAAATCGTTGATCAGGAAATGGTCGATCGCCGAAGCGTGAATCACCTCGAGCGCCGCACGCGTATTGGGATCCTCCCATTCGAGAATCACCTCCTCGTCTTCGGGCAATAATTCGGAAATGCGCTGAAAGGCGTGAAAGCGTTCGTTGCAGGCCTCTTCGACCCGCCCCTGGCGCTGCAACTGTTTGGAATGGGTCAGAACCCGTACAAAATCATACGCCCCCTGACCAACGATCTCGAATGTCTGATCCGGAGTAGGATTGAGCGTAGCCTTATCTTGCATGACGGTTTTGTTTATTAGCGGATTAACTCCTCGTAATTTTTTATCTTCCCGAGGATTCGGATTCCGGTCCGTACGACCTCCGAAACCATGGCGATACGAAATTTTCGGGGCGAAGATAGCAAGAATGAGAGAAAAAATCGCACTTTTTCCAAGAAATAGTCCTTACCATTTGATTTTATTCAAAAAATTTTCCGATATTTGCATCCCGAAAGGGTTTCACAACTCCCTATTGCCGAAATAGCTCAGCGGTAGAGCACTTCACTCGTAATGAAGGGGTCCCGAGTTCAAATCTCGGTTTCGGCTCGAAAAGTCAGCAATTTACAGAAATGTAACTGCTGGCTTTTTTTGTTTCTGCACAGCGAAAAGGGGTTGAAAAGCTGTTTGTGCTATATTATTGTACCCCGAATCTGCTACCCTCGATTGCTTGCGCAATACGCAAATAAATGAAAATCAAAGCCATTCAAAAAAGCTGACAGGACCTACAAAAATGGCCTGGATTCACAGATGAACCATACCTCAATCTTTTCGAAGCTCATATCAAAAGCGATACAGTTATATTCGGCGATACATCGTTAGAAGACAAACAAAAAGAGTTTCATTTCCCGTTGACTGGCTCCAACGAGCAATATCCGAAACAATTCATAGAACGACCAACGAACAAACTTTGACAGAAGGCCTAAATTGACCTTTGGGGCTGATTCGTCTCATTTTATCACAGTAAAACAGCCTGTAATCGTAAAATTAGCTATCTTTGTCCGTACGATATGCCAAAACTATATATCATAGCGGGCTGCAACGGTGCGGGAAAGACGACTGCATCCTATGCCGTACTGCCCGAAATGCTCGGCTGCAAGGAGTTCGTCAATGCGGATGAAATAGCGAAAGGCCTGTCGCCGTTCAACCCGGAAAGCGTGGCGATCGAAGCAGGACGATTGATGCTTCAACGAATGGACGACCTGCTGTCCGAAGGGTCGGATTTTGCTTTTGAAACGACATTGTCCACGCGTTCTTATGTAAAGTTCATAGAACGGGCGCAAGCAAAAGGTTACTTCGTGACGCTGCTCTATTTTTGGTTGCCGACCCCCGAACAGGCTATCGAACGCGTCGCGACCCGTGTGCGAGAGGGAGGCCACAATATTCCTTCGGATGTGATTCGTCGCCGCTATGCCAATGGGATAAAGAATTTGACCGCTCTCTATATTCCCCTTTGCAACTATTGGGCGATCTACGACAACAGTTCGGCAGACGAACAGATCAGAATCATCGCATTGGGAGGAAAAGACATAACAACCCATATCGAAGATACGTTATCCTATAAAACGATTGCAGATTATGAGCGAAATTGAGATCAAGCAGATGCAGGAGAAAATCAACGCCGGAATTTTGCTTGCCCGTAAGCGTTTGATTGAAAAAGTCAAAAAAGAAGATGGCGAATTGGTCGTTGTCCGGGATGGAAAAATCGTCCGCCTCAAAGCCAAGGACCTCAAATAACACCGCTTACACTAAAGCAGCGATTATATCCTCGGCCACACGGTCGAGGATTTTTTACATATATTCGGAATGCGACAGAGCATCCGCAACAGAAAAGCCGAGAACACCCCGGCTTTTCTGTTTTCTTCCCATATACAACCGAAACTATTTGACGGACTCATATTTATAATCGACTTTCCCGCCGACGGGACATACGGCCCCGTTATTGACGACAAAGGCAGCGTCCTCCTCTTCCTTGAACACGTAGATAACAAATTCGCAATTCTGAGAATCCCAGCCGTTATTCAGGGAGACCTCGAAATCGAAACTGCGCTCACCGGCTTCCGCAACGGCAGGAGCGATCGGATCACCTTCCATATTCGTAAGTGCCGCCCGCAGAACATGGTTGAAAACGGGTAGCGTTTCATTGTTAGTTTTCTGAATATCATTTTCGGTAAGCACACAGGCGATCTTATAATTACCGGCCTGTTGGAACCTTACCGTCGCCCGAATCTTTGCTGTCTGCCCGTCAAGTTCCGACTCGGCCTTCACACCGCAAACGGCCGGATACTCCTCCATAGCACTCTTGATCTGGTTACGGATCGACGTCGCCGTAATACCTCCCGTACCTACACTTTCAAAGACTGTTCTAAAATCATAATTCCAAGTCGGCACATACTGATACCCCAACTTCGCACCGAGTGCGCTCCCTACCGGGACAGTCAATCGGTCCCCTTGGTGTGCGGCGACAACCAGGAAACGTTCGGATTCTTCCGGTTTCAATTGCTCGAAATACCGTTGCGCCTGCGCACAAGGCCCGCACCATGTCGCCGTGAACTTCGTCAACAACACATGTCGGTAAAAAGCATCGGATTTCGAGTCAGATTCTACCTTCACCGAAACGACGTTCGACAACATGCCATCGTATGCGGCCTGGAACTCATAGGTACCTGCCACATTCGTCGTCCAAGTGGCATTCTGAACTTCAGAGCCAGAGGTTACATTCTTAATCACGGCCTCGGCGGTTACATCCCTGTCCTCAAAAGCCACCGTAAATGTCACGCTGCCCCCCCCCGCTAACGAAGAGGTACTCGCCGACAAGACAAGTTCCGAGCCGGATTCGGAATCGTCGTCGCTACAAGCCATAAAACCGGCAAGGGCAACAAAAGCCGCACACATGACAGCAAATCTAAAGAAATTAAAATGCCATTTCATAGTTATTATTGATTAAAGGTTAAAATTGGATGAAAAAATCAAAAGTAAAAATGTATAAGTTACTCATTATCTATTGAAAGATAATATTCTCTTACAATTCAACATTTTCAAAAAAACTTCTAACAATAATTAAAGTTTTAACACATTGCAAGATATAAAAAAAATCCCTTTACTGTTGCTAACAAAGGATTTTTTTATACAAATTATATCCTACAACTCATATCTGTAATCCACAGAACCATCAACAGTACATTCAGCACCGTTATTGACAATATACTTGCCATTGGCCTCCTCTTTGAATACATAAACCACGAAGGCGCAGTTCTCGGCATTCCAGTCCTCCCCGATCGTCGCCTCGAAATTGAACGTGCGCTCCTCCGGAGCAGTTACGGCCGGCGTAACGGCATCGCCCTCCATATCGGTCTGGGCCGCACGCAAAACATGGTTGAAAGTATTGTACGTCTCCTTGTTTTCAATATTATTCTCAACCAGCACGCAAGCGATCTTGTAATTACCGGCCTGCTGGAACTGAACGGTCGCCTCGATCTTAGCCGTCGAACCTTCGAGCGTGGAGGTCGCTTTCACACCGCAAACGGCCGGATAGGTTTTCTCCGCATGACTGATCTGCTGCCGGATCGAAGTTTTGGAAATGGCACCCGCTCCGATACCGACAACCAAATCCTCGAAATTATAAGACCAAGTAGGATACACACCTACTTTCATCTTACTCTTCAAACTAATCCCCTCCGAACACCAATAAGGATCCATTGGCATTCCTTCAGGCTGGTGGGCGGCAACGACCAGAAAATGGTCACGGTCCGCTTCATCCAGCGCATCGAAATATCCTTGTGCCGTAACACAATTCCCGCACGTCATATACGTAAACTTGAGCAGCAGTACGTAGCGATAGAACTCTTTGTCTTTGTCTTTGTTTTTGTCTATGGCGCTTACCGTAACGGGATCCGAAGTATAGCTGTCGTAAACAGCCTGGAACTTGTACTCGCCGATCTCTGTCGTGGTCCACGCAGCGTTTTCCACCGGTTCACCGGTCGTCACATTGGTAATCGCTGCTTGCGGGTCACATCCTCCCCGTCATACGTCACCATGAAAGTCACGTTGCCTTCACCGGCGACAAAAGAAGAAGCGCTCGCCGTCAGCACCAATTTGCCGGACGGAGTCTCCGGATCATCGTCGCTGCACGCTGCGAAAGTCGCCAGAGAGAGCGTCGCAATGCAGGCGATGAAATAGTTGAAAAATTTAGTTCGTCCTTTCATAATTTCAGTAATTTTGGTTGATTTTTCTCTTTCTTAGATTTTCAAACATACGGGAATTTTCGACGATCAGAATCTTCACGATCAGAAAGTCAGCGTCATCGCCAGATTACCGCCCGTATAAGCCGGCATCTCGCGGCAAACACCGCCCGAGCAGATATACCCTGCGCGGTTACGTCCGTAACTCAATGCGATGCGAATGAACGAGTGGGTGAAGCTGGCGCCCGCCGAGTAGTAGTTGATCTCCGAACCGCCGTGGTTGTACATATCCTGTACGAAGATACTCCACTTGGGGGCGAAGCTGGCTTCCAGCAATCCGGCCACCCAGTCACCATCCACCTCTTTGGAACCCTCCGCATGAGGCGCATAGAGATATTGAAGCTCGGCCCGCAACGAGAATTTCGGCGTAAACTTATAGGTCACGTCCGCAACGAAAACATTCTGGCGGATGACGTCTTCCCCACCGTGCATCGCATTCTTCTGCAACGACACGAAAAGAACCGTGCGCAGTTTGCTGTTCCAACTCTTATCGATGTCGAACGAGAAATCCCGGTAGTAGAAATTGGTTCCGGGTTTACTCATCGTCCCGTTGATGGAATAATAGCGGGCATAATTCGCATGGATCTTCAATCCGCGCTTGCCACCGATGGCCGTACCGCGCCTGAACGTGTAAAACGCGTCGATCTGACCGCCGATCTCTCCGTTTTGCTGGGGACTGTTAGGATCCAATCCGGCCAGCATATAGGTATGTTGCGGACTCAGGGCCGGAATGTAATTGATCGTATTGCCCGGCAGGAGGCCCAAACTGCCGCTTCCGCCGTCGGGCCGGTAAAGCTGGCTCTGCATGTAGTTCAGGCGGCGGAACTGCGCCATCACAGCATAATTGCTGCCGGTGTAACCGATTTCGAACAACTGTGCGTCACCGCGCTTGAACACCTCTTCACCGGTCATATTGTCCAGATAGACATCCTTGCTTTTGCCTACATACTCGAATTTGGCCGACAGTCCCCTGTACTCGTAATTGACACGCCCCGAATAACTGATTACGTTCTTCGAAAGGTCGAAATCATAATCGTCCCGATACTCGGTGTACCACGAAGGCAGGTTCTTGAAATGCCGGTTGACGATGCTGCCCTCGAGCGAAAGCCGGTGATCCAGCAAGCCGATGGCATTCGAAAGCGAGAATGAAAGGTCGCCGCCAGCAATCTGGGTCGAAAGGTATCCCAGGTTGAAACGCGGGAAGGCATACAGCACCTTACCTTCCACGATGTCCTTGATATTGAACGTGACCCGTGCACCGCCCAGCGAATTGTTGAAGCCCAAAGCCCGGTCTTCCCAAGCACGGAGGATCAACCCGCTGCCGAACTGTTCGTAAAAGTCGCCGACGGTCACCGAGTAGTTGCGGTCCGTCCACGAGATATACTTCTCAGTCAGGTTATTGATCGAGAAACCTTCCATCACATATTCATAACCCTGCATCGGAGTCCCGACCAGCGGATGGGGATAATACTCGAGCCTGCACGCCGGCCGAAAAACGCCCCAACTGGTAGTCGAGCTTCAGGAAGTTGTTCGAACCGTAACTGTTGTGAGGAACGACCGCACCGGTCTTGCTGTCCTCCACATAGTAGATCGTATTGGTTTCGAAACTGCCGCTCAAATGACCCAAATTCCGCTTGCGTTTGGGCTCGTCGGATTTTTTATCCGATTTCGGGTCCTTCTTATCCGCCTCCGCTTCAACAGTTGCGGAAACCGTTTCTTTCTCTGCTGCGTCCATCGCCGGAGTTGCAGCATACCCCTTTTCGCCCCACCACAACAAGGTTACGGAGAACAGGACCGTGATTCGTAAAAGTCGCTTCATTCGTCGCTCAATTTGGAATTACAGGACTACTGCAGGGTCTTGATCTTCTGAATCAGCTCCATCTCACCGCCGGGCAGATAGCTCGTGTGCGAATACACCATCTTTCCGTCCTTGTCGAAGATGAACACGTGGGGAGTTACATTCACGTTCAATGCACGCTTGAAGTCCTGGTTCTTATCGTAGGCCACCATCAAATCGGTAGTCCAACCGCGGCTGGCCGCCAGAGCCTTGGCTCGGGAAATAGACCGGGAATCATCGACAGAAACAGCCACAACCCGGAAGTCTGCTTCGTCCAGCCAGTCGATCATCTGCTCGCTGATGGCGTCTAACTCCTTGATGCAGGGCTTGCAGGTGGTGGACCAGAAAGAGATGATGACCGGGGTCTTGCCGTCGATCAGGGTTTTGGTGTCGATCGTCTTGCCATCCTGGGTTTCGATCTGCACACTGGGAAACTGCTGTGCCGATGCAACGCCGAAAGTGCACAGGACAGCCAAAATCGTCAGACAAAAGATTTTTTTCATAGTTCAATAATTTTGAAATTTACATTAAAATGCCACGAACGGGTATTTTCTTCGTGACAACAGACCAATGGGACAAATATAGTATTTTTTTTAATAGGTCATCTAATCCGCTCCATTTTTACTGACGATCCGGCCGCAGAACCCGTTCCCTGCGTCCCGTCGCCCATTCGGTCCGGCGGAATCGGAAGCGATTTGCGAAAACCGGCATAGACTCCCGAAGCCGTTTCGACACACTGTTTTTAATAAAACGTCACAAGGAGTCGTTTTATGACACGAATTACCGATTTTTTTCACTACCTTTACCAAAATTAGGTTCGGACGGCGTGCGCTCCGGCATCGCGGATGGACAGAAGCCGGGCCCGTCCTCTCGAAGAACGAACCGTTTCGCCGGAAAATTATAAAAATAATCCCTATGTTTACAATCAGGGTAAGCCGCGATGATAGCGGATAAATGAAAAAGCTATCGAGATTTTGGTTAGATTAAAAGCTGCAAAAACCTTTACTAACTAAAACGACGATAGCCATGAGAGAGCAAAGAAACAAAATTAGTTTCAGAGGACAAAAAGATTTATGTAGGAATCGACGTCCATTTGAAGAGTTGGTCGGTTACGGTCTTGTCCGAAACCTCCGTATTGAAGAAGTTTAGCCAGCATCCGAGCCCAGAAGCGTTGTACGGATTTTTAACTCGGAGTTATCCGGGCGCCGAGTATCACTCGGTGTACGAAGCGGGCTTCTGCGGATTTTGGATACACGAGCGTCTGACGGCCTTAGGGATCGACAACATCGTGGTCAATCCGGCCGACGTGCCGACCAAGAGCAGCGAAAAGCGCGTAAGACCGACACCGTGGACAGCGGTAAATTTTGGCGCGGAGTTTAAGAGCCAACGAGCCTGAAAGGCATTTATACGCCGGACAGCGTATCGTTGGAGATGCGTTCCTTGATAAGATTGAAGAACTCCATAACCAAAGACACGACCCGTCAGAAGAATCGGCTCAAGTCTCAACTTCGGTATTTAGGCATCGAGATTCCGCATGAGTTTCTCACCCGTTTTCCAACTGGTCGAAGCGCTTTTTTCGCCTGGTTGAAGGAGATAGAGACGCTCACCCCGAGCGGCCGTCAGGCCCTCGACATTCATATCCGGCATCTGGAAGAGTTACGCCGTCAGAAACTGGAGATGACACGGGCTTTACGGACATTGGCCAAGACGGATCGATTCCGCGAACCGCTGCGGTTGATTATGAGCGTTCCGGGGTTCGGGCAGGCTACGGAATGGCGTTCCTCTCCGAGATATGCGACATAACCCGCTTCCGCAATGCCGAACAACTGGCTGCCTATATCGGAATGATCCCGAATGTGCCACTCCAGCGGAGAGAAAGATGGGACGGGGGATATTACCATACGAAAACACGCCGTTATGCGCTGTAACCTGATAGAAGCGGCATGGGTGGCGGTACGTCAAGACCCTGCGATGAACCTGTTCTATACGGAACAATGCAAACGGATGCCCAAGAGCAAAGCTATCGTAAAGGTCGCCCGCAAACTGGTAAACCGTCTATTCTTTGTGCTGAAACATCAGACCGAATATGTCAATAGTATCGTGTCATAGAGAAACCCTTCCGGTAAACGGATTTTCCCAGAGAGAATACTACATAGTTGTTGCGGCGTTAACGTCCGCTTAAAATAATCTGCTCCTCTGGCCTTTGTAAACTAATAAGGGATATGCGGCAGAGAGCTGACCGCTAAGGAAAATCTGTTTATCGAAGGATTTTTTCGGGTTCTGAAATCTCGGCTTTCGAGAGAGCCAAAGGTGTTAAGCACGATGTGCCTCCGCACCGGCTCGATCAAAGGCCGGCGGAGGCTCTCGTGCCTTGACCTTTGGCCGAGAAGTTCACCAAGAAATGCAATACGCTGTAAATAAGATAAAAACAAATTTAACCGAAAACTTTGATCCAATTTTATTTGGATTGTAACAGGAAATACGACTATGTTTGCAAAAGAAATCTACATCCGACGCCGCAGCGCCTTGTGCGGCAAGATGGGCAGCGGCCTGATCCTCATTCCGGGCAATATGCTCACACCCAACAACTACCTCAACAACGCCTATTATTTCCGCCAGGACTCCTCGTTCCTCTACTACTTCGGACTCAACACCCCGGCGCTGGTCGGCCTGATCGATGCCGACTCCGGAGAGGTTGCGCTGTACGGCGACGACTTCACGGTCGAAGACATCATCTGGACGGGGCCGCAGCCTTCGCTGTGCGAACAAGGGGCCGAAGCAGGCGTTTCGAACACCTTCCCGCTGGCCGACATGAAAACGCACCTGACCAAAGCCATCGTCCAGGGACGCCGCATCCACTACCTGCCCCCTTACCGAGGCGAAACCAAGCTGCTGCTCGCCGACCTGCTGGGCCTCAAACCCGGCGCACTCCACGATCACAAGTCGGTCGAGTTGATGATGGCCGTAGCCGAGATGCGGGAAAAGAAAGGTCCCGAGGAGATCGAGGAGCTCGAAAAATCGTTCCACATCGGCTACGCCATGCACACTACGGCAATGAAGATGTGCCGTCCCGGCATCGTCGAGCGCGAAATCGCCGGCACGATCGAAGGCATTTCCAAAGCATTCGGACGGGGCGTGTCGTTCCCGCCGATCGTGTCGCAGCACGGCGAAACGCTGCATAACCTGCACAGCGACGGCGTACTGCAAAACGGCCGCCTGCTGCTGTGCGACGCCGGAGCCGAGGGATTGAGCTACTACTGTTCCGACCACACCCGTACTTATCCCGTAAGCGGCAAGTTCTCCCAGAAACAAAAAGACATTTACAACATCGTGCTGGCGGCGCACGACCGGGTGGCCGCCATGATCGCCCCCCACATGCCCTACATGGATATTCACAACACGGCACTCCGCATCGAAGCCGAAGGACTCATTTCGCTGGGACTGATGCGGGGCACGGCGGAAGATGCCGTCGCTGCCGGCGCCATGACCCTCTTCATGCCTCACGGACTGGGACACGGCATGGGCCTGGACGTGCACGACTGCGAAGCCATCGGAGAACGCAGCTTCGACTTCTCCGAAATCGCGGAGCAGGCCGCCAAGTCGGGCACCTGCATCCAGCGTTCGACCTGGCGCATCGAGCCGGGTACGGTGATGACCGACGAACCGGGCATCTACTTCATCCCGGCGCTGATCGACAAATGCAGGGCCGAGGGCAAATACAAGGGAATCGTCGATTACGAAGCGCTGGACGCCTACCGCGATTTCGGCGGCATCCGCATCGAGGACGACGTCATCGTCACCGAAACGGGCAGCCGCATGATCGGAGGCGACAAGCGCATCCCCATCACGGTCGATGAGCTGGAAGCCGTCGTCGGTCGCTAATCCTCCTAATAAAATGCGAACGCTGATCCTCATCCCGACCGAAACGGAGGCGGCCCTGCTGCGGGCCGCATGTCCCGATGCGCCGGTCCGCATCGCGGGAGTCGGCATGGCGGCCGCAGCCGCAGCGACGGCCCGGATCATCGCGGAGGAACACCCCGACCGGCTGATCCTGGCCGGCATCGCCGGAGCTTCCGACCGTTCGGTAGCCGTATGCGAAGTCGTCGCGGTCGCAGGGGAGCGAATCGCCGAACTGCCCGGGAAATACGCCGTCCGCTATGCGGCCGACTTCATTCCGGCAGGATTGCGGACCGTCGAAAGCAATACGACCAATCGCACGGGAGTCGCAGCGTCCGGCACGCAAATTGAAAATATGGAAGGAGCCGCTTTCCTGGCCGTCTGCCGGGCATTCGGAGTGCCCGGCGCCGAGGTGCGGGCCGTGTCGAACTATACCGACGACCCGCGTTCGGCCTGGCGCATCGAGGAAAGTGCAGAAAAATTAGCAAAAACAATCATTCGAATACTTCCGGATTATGAATAAAAAGTGGATTATTTACATCGTTCTGATCGTCGTGGCCTTCGTGCTGATCGTCGTCTTCTCGAAAAACATCTATTTCTGGCTCTCGAACCAGCTGTGGAAGATTCTGCTCCTCGCGGCCGTTTTCGGCGGCGGCTGGCTGCTGGGACGCTTCGGAGGCAAGAAAAACGGGACGCAGCAAGGCAACGGCAATTAAGCGATTCGAAGTTGTGAAACGCACGATCCGCCTACATATTTCTCCGTGCCCGAACGATACCTTCATGTTCGACGCACTCGTGAACGGACGCATCGACTGCGGGGAGCTAACCTTCGAAGTCGCCTACTACGACATCGAAGAACTGAACCGCCGTGCCGAAGCAGGCGAAACCGACGTAAGCAAAATCAGCTACGCCCTGCTGCCGGAAATACAGTCCCGCTACACCCTGCTGGACAGCGGTTCGGCTTTGGGACGCGGCAACGGACCGGTCTTCGTCGCACGGCAGGGAACACCTCCCGATTCGATCCGCCGGGTCGCGGTACCGGGACTGCACACTACGGCCAACGCCCTGATGAGCCGCCTCTACCCGTCGATCACGCAAAAAGAGCCGGTGCTCTTCTCGGAAATCGCACCCGCCGTGGCACGCGGGGAGTACGACGCCGGGGTGTTGATCCACGAAGGCCGTTTCGTCTATCGGAAACTGGGCCTGGAGCTGGTCGCCGACTTGGGAGAGTTGTGGGAATCCCGCACCGGATTGCCGCTTCCGCTGGGAGCCATCGTCGCCCGACGGACACTGCCGGAAGAGCTTCGCTGCGAAATAGAACGGTTGCTCCGCACGAGCATCGAATATGCTTTCGCACACCGGGAGGAATCCCGCACCTATATTAAGGAGCACGCCCGGGAGCTCGACGACCGGGTGATCGACCACCACATCGACTTCTTCGTCAATTCGTATTCGCTCTCCCTGGGCGACGAGGGGCGCCGGGCCGTCCGCGAACTGACCGGCGTCGAAGTATGATCCGCCGCCGACCGGAACACCCGGACAAACGCCCGCCGGGGGATTCAGGTTCGACATTTTTGAAAAATTAAAAAAATCGCCCCTCTTCGGGCGATTTTTATGCCCGGAAATTTGGCCGATCGATTTTTTTCGTATATTTATAAGGCGAAGTTTGAAAATCACCGGCGGATTTTCCGCCAGGACGAATCGGTATCGCAAAAACCTTATAAAAAGATAACGAATATGAAAAACTATTCAGCGAAAGAAATCAAGAACATCGTTCTTATCGGCGCTCCCGGCACGGGAAAAACTACCCTTGCCGAAGCGATGGCTTTTGAGGGTAAGGTCATCGACCGCAGGGGTAGCATAGAGGCGAACAACACGCTCTCGGACAACACGGATATCGAGCACGAGTACAAGCGCTCGATCTATTCGACCATCCTCTTCACCGAATTCATGGAGCGCAAGCTCAACATCATAGACTGTCCGGGATCGGACGATTTCTGCGGAAGCCTCTTCTCGGCCTTCAAGGTGGCGGACGTGGGCGTCATGGTCTTCAACGCCCAGAACGGCTGGGAAGTAGGCAGCGAGATCCAGGCCCGTTATGCCCGTGTGCTGAACAAGCCGCTCATCGCTTTCGTCAATCAGCTCGATTCGGACAAGGCGTCGTTCGACGCTACGCTCGAATCCATCCGTGCGGCCTCACGCGTGAAGCCCGTCGTAGTCCAGTATCCGGTCAATCCGGGTCCGGGATTCGATGCTTTCATCGACGTGCTGCTGATGAAAATGTACCGCTTCAAAGATGAGAACGGCACCCGCGAAGAGCTCGACATCCCGGCCGAAGAGGCGGAGAAGGCCCAGGCTCTGAATAAGGAGCTGGTCGAGGCAGCCGCCGAATACGACGACGCCCTGATGGAACTCTATTTCGAGAAGGGCACACTGACGCAGGACGACATCCGCTCGGGCCTGAAAATCGGCGTATCCCGTCGGGCGGTCATGCCCGTCTTCTGCGGCAGCGCCAAGCGCGACATCGGCACCAAGCGCCTGATGGAGTTCATCATCAACGTGGCGCCCGGCCCGCTGAAAGTCCCCGCCTTCCTCTCGACCGAAGGAGAGGAGATCCAGGCCGACGAAGCGGCTCCGGCCGTAGCGTTCATCTTCAAAAGCCAACTCGAACAGCACATCGGCGAAATATCCTACCTGCGCGTCATCCGGGGCAAGCTCACCGAAGGCATGGAACTCCTGAATACCCGCACGGGCAACAAGGAGAAGCTCTCGCAGCTCTTCGCCGTCGCGGGCAAGAATCGCATCAAGGTCACCGAACTGGCCGCCGGCGACATCGGCTGCACGGTGAAGCTCAAGGGCACGCGCACCAACGACACGCTCTCGGCGCCCGGGACGCCCGTCACGATCGACCCGATCGTCTTCCCCGAACCCCGCTACCGTGCGGCGATCAAGACCAAGGACCAGGCCGACGACGAAAAACTGGGCAAGCTCCTGAACGACGCCAAATACGAAGATCCGACTATCCTGGTGGACTACTCCAAGGAGCTCAAACAGACCATCATCCAGGGCCAGGGCGAACATCACCTGAACATCCTGCGCTCGCGCATCGCCTCAGAGAACAAGCTCCAGTACGATTACATCGCCCCGAAGATCCCCTACCGCGAAACCATCACCAAGGTAGCCCAGGCGGACTACCGCCACAAGAAACAGTCGGGAGGCGCGGGTCAGTTCGGCGAGGTGCACCTGTTGATCGAGCCTTACACCGAAGGCATGCCCGAACCCAAGAGCTACAAGGTCCCCGGGAAGGGAGAACTGGCGGTAAACATCAAGGGCAAGGAAGAGTACGACCTGCCCTGGGGCGGCAAGCTGCAGTTCTATACGGCGATCGTCGGAGGCGCGATCGACGCCCGCTTCATGCCGGCCATCCTGAAAGGCATCATGGAGAAGATGGACGAAGGTCCGCTGACGGGTTCCTACGCCCGCGACATCCGCGTCATCGTCTATGACGGCAAGATGCACCCGGTCGATTCGAACGAGATCTCGTTCAAGCTGGCAGCCCGCAACGCTTTCAAAGAGGCGTTCCGCAACGCGGGACCGAAGATCATGGAGCCGATCTACGACGTCGAAGTCCTCACGCCGAGCGACTACATGGGCGCCGTCATGAGCGACCTGCAAAACCGCCGGGCGATGATTATGGGCATGGAGTCCGACAAGGGCTTCGACCGCCTGAACGCCCGCGTACCGCTGGCCGAACTGTACCGTTACTCGACGACGCTCTCTTCGCTCAGTTCGGGTGCCGCGACCTACACGATGAAATTCGCCTCCTACGAACAGGTTCCGGCGGACGTGCAGGACAAGCTGCTGAAGGCCTATACCGACACCGACGAGGAGTAAATCGGCGGATTTTTACAAAAAAGGGTTGTCTATGTGCATTAGACAACCCTTTTTTATGTCGCTGTGTACGCCGAAATTGCCAAGAATCATAGTTTCGAAAGGTAATCATATGTCCCAAGATACCATTATCCGACGGTCGCCTATTCGCGGCTCAGGCCGCATTTGTAAATTCTACCCTTTCCCTGGCTCCCCTCCACGAAGGGAGCTTCGGGCCGCTACACACCCAAAGAGGGCTACTAAAACCGCATTTCGGAAATGCAAAAGACGGATCGAACGGCACTTTTGGGGTACCTTACCGCTCCGATTTCCGGTTCGGCCGCCGACGGCCCCTCTTTTTCATCTTCATCGCATGCGAATCACTTTTCGGCTGCCGGGTCGTATTCGCCCGTACGGACCATCTCCAGGGCTTTTTCCAGAATTTCATCGCATCCGGTATGCAGACCTTCGACCGTGGCATGTACCGGTATATCGATCCGCACACCCGGCGTGCGGGTGTGCGGATCGTCCGGATAATAAACTCCGAAACCGAAAGCACGTAAAAAAGACTCCATGTTAATTTAATGTTAACAATGACCGCCACAACCGGTCCATCCGGATTTTTAATGTAAATTTGTCTGAAATTTTGTGTAAAATCCCGAACATGAGCGAAATCTACACCGTTATCGTCGTTATTCTGGGAATCCTGGCCGTTTCGGGCCTTTTCGTGGGCGTTTCCAACGACGCCGTCAATTTCCTCAACTCGGCCATCGGTTCGAAAGCCGCCCCCATGAAGACCATTCTGCTGGTCGCCTCGATCGGCATCCTGTTGGGTACGGTCACCTCGAGCGGCATGATGGAAGTGGCCCGCAACGGTATGTTCAACCCGGGGCTTTTCTCCTTCCACGAAGTGATGATGCTCTATATGGGCGTGATGTTCGCCAACGTCATCCTGCTGGACCTCTACAACTCGATGGGGCTCCCGACTTCGACGACCGTATCGCTGATCTTCTGCCTGTTGGGTGCCGCCGTCGCCGTTTCGATCTACAAGATCTCCAACGACGGGGCCCTCGGCATGGGCGACCTGAACCATTTCATCAACACGGGCCGCGCGATGGGTATCGTTTCGGCGATTCTGCTCTCCGTAGTGATCGCTTTCACGTTCGGCACCCTAATCATGTATATCTCCCGTCTGATCTTCTCGTTCCGCTATACGGCGATGTTCCGCCGCTTCGGTGCCTTCTGGTGCGGAGCCTCCTTCACGGCGATCCTCTACTTCGCCGTCTTCAAAGGACTCAAAACCCCGCTCGCCGGAAGCGCCGCGATCGAATGGATCGACCAGCATATCCTGCTCTCCCTCTTTTTGTGCTGGGCCGTCGGCAGCCTGCTGCTCTTCTTCCTGCAACGGCTGAAAATCAACATTCTGCGACTTACGATCCTCTCGGGCACCTTCGCTCTGGCTCTGGCATTCGCAGGCAACGACCTGGTGAACTTCATCGGCGTCCCGGTAGCCGGATTCGACGCATACAGCATCGCCCGTCATGCCGGCGACAGCACGATTCTGATGGAAGGGCTGAACGCCAGCGTTCCGGCCAATTTCCTGGTGCTGATGACGGCAGGCGTCATCATGATCGTCACGCTCTGGACCTCGAAAAAGGCGATGCACGTCACCGAAACCGAAATTTCGCTTTCGACGCAGGGCGAGAGCGAGACGCAGTACGGCTCGTCGCTCTTCTCGCGCACCATCGTACGGGCCGCCCTGAATGCAAGCAACGCGATCGACCGCACGATCCCCAAAAGAATCCGGGACAAGATCAGCAGCCGCTTCCAGTACGAAGACATCGAGCACAGCGGCGCCCCCTACGACATGATCCGCGCCACGGTGAACCTCACGACCTCCGCCATGCTTATTTCGGTGGCCACGTCGCTCAAACTGCCGCTTTCGACCACCTACGTCTGCTTCATGGTAGCGATGGGATCGTCGCTCGCAGACAAGGCCTGGGGACGCGAAAGCGCCGTGTATCGCATCTCGGGCGTCATGACCGTCGTGGCCGGGTGGTTCATCACGGCCGTCGGCGGCTTCCTGATCGCCCTGGCGATGGGGCTCATACTGATCTACGGCGGCATCGCCGCTTTCGTCGTCACCACGCTGCTGTGCGGCTACATGCTCGTCAAGAGCAACTTCTTCAAGAAGAACAAAGCTGCCGAAACCGCCGCCGTGAAAGCTGCCGAAACCGGCTCCGACATCATCTATAACATCACGCAGGAGGTGTGCGCCACGATGGAGCGCACGACCCGCATCTACGACCGCACGCTGATCGCCGTCTTCAAAGAGAACCGCAAGGTGCTGCGCGAAATGGTGCGCGAATCCAACGAACTCTTCTACCAGTCGCGCGAACGCAAGTACTCCCTGCTGCCCACCCTGCGCAAACTGCAGAAAGGCGACATCGATACGGCTCACTACTACGTGCAGGTGGTGGACTATCTGAACGAAATGACCAAGGCGCTGGCGCACATCACCCGTCCGGCGTTCGAACATATCGACAACAACCACGAGGGACTCTCGAAAGAGCAGACCGAGGACCTGATGCACATCAACGACGAAGTGGAGTCGATCTACCGCCACATCAACAACATGCTGCGCACGGGCGACTTCTCCGACCTGGACATGGTGCTCGAAATGCGCGACCGGCTTTTCGAGGCGATCGCCGACGCCATCAAGTCGGAGGTGACGCGTATCAACGAGAACCGCTCCAACACCAAGGCCAGCATCCTCTACCTGACGATCCTGAACGAAACCAAGAGCATGGTGCTTCAGTCGCGCAACCTGCTCAAATCGCAGCGCTACTTCCTCGAACACAAGGACGGGCCGCTGCAGTGGCTCAACAAAATCAAGTAACTCCGCCTCCCGCCGGGAAGCAAAACGAAATTCACCATGGACATCGCACTGGCCAAACGGCGGGAAAACATCGCCGAATACATTCTCTACCTCTGGCAGATCGAGGACCTGCTCCGGGCACTGCAATTCAGCCCCGAGGCCATCTACTCCCAGCTCATCGCTCCGCGCGGAATCGAAGAGGGACAACGCCACAACTACCTGATCTGGTACATGGACATCGCCAACCTGCTGCGCGAAGAGGGCAAAGAGGAAAAGGGGCACCTGGAGCATACGCTGCATCTGATAGGGGACCTGAACGACCTGCACCTGCAACTGATGAAGCTGCCGATCGGGGAGCACTACCGTCAGACTTTCGCCAAACTCGAACCCGAGCTGCCGCGTCTGCGGGCCGTGCTGGGGCGCGAAATGAGCGACATCGAACTCTGCTTCCGGGCGCTTTACGCCGCGATGCTCTACCGCATCAAGGGCGAAGGAGGCAAGAGCGCCGTGAGCGACACCATCGAATACGTTTCTCCCGTCATCGCCGAACTGGCCGACATGTACGGCAAGGTCGAACGGGGCGAGGCGGACCTCTTCAAAGACACCGCACCGGAACGGTAACCGATCGTAAGACACGGGACGAAAGCGGATTGTGCGGAGTCGCACCCGGAACGAAGAAGAAGAAAAATTTACGATATTTTTGGCAGATCAAGAAAAAGATTATACATTTGCACTCCGCATTGTACGCTAAAACAATAAAAACACGATAGATCTATGGCAATGAAAAGAACATTCCAGCCTTCGCGCCGGAAGAGAATCAACAAGCACGGATTCCGTCAGAGAATGGCTACGGCCAACGGACGCAAGGTTTTGGCTGCGCGTCGTGCGAAAGGTCGCAAGAAGTTGACCGTATCGGACGAATCGACGTTCAAGTACGCTTAATTCCTTCGGGATTCAAGCCATAGCAAGGGCGGTGCATTGATGCACCGCCCTTTGCTGTTCAGTCGGTAGAAACGCTTCTTTCCGACCCAATCTTTTAAGCGGTGCGTCCCTACTTTTTTCCGGCGACAAAGTGAAAGTGCCCACAGCCTTTTTTCAAGAAGGCCGTAAAAGCTGCAAGGCAAAAATTACCGGTTCCCAGCATAGTTCACACGCCTTTTCTTTCGCAGAAAAGGGCAAAAGAGCCGCATCCGATCCTGGTTTACCGCCTCGCCGGGCGAACGCAACGCACTCGAAGACTTTGCGTCCTTCCGCTCCGAGTACCCCGGAGGTAAGTACGCCACCGATTTTCCGCAAACACACAATCCGCACTGCCTGTGACAACGAATCACCCGCCTCGAATCCCGTTACGGGACACATCTCCTGTACCTGTGGCAGCGGTTAATCCGGCAGCGAAAGAGGGCATATGACAGACTAAAAACACGGGCAATGAATCCGGCCGATGATATTTATCAATCCGATTCTAATTTTCAGTTTTCCCCTTTTCGATTTCCGACCTATTCCGTATATTTGTAGGAAAAGACAGAATGCGATTCGGGCAAGTTCGCATAAATGCGACTGCCGCTTCCTTTTACGCCCCTCGTTATGGAATAGAAAATACACCCCGACGGCCCGGACAAATTTGGCCCGCCGCACGGTTTTCACTATATTTGTAAAATAATGGGAGATATTCCGGGAAATCCGGAGCGGCGTTTGCCGCAAGGTTCGCCTCCCCCATTCGCTCAAAACAGATCGAACATGGCAATATTCAAAGTCGAAGGCGGCCGCCGGCTGCGCGGTGAAATCACGCCCCAGGGCGCCAAAAACGAGGCGCTTCAGATCCTCTGCGCCACGCTGCTCACGCAGGAAAAGGTAATCGTACACAACGTCCCGCAGATCCTGGACGTGATACAACTCATCGAATTACTGCAGGCGATGGGCGTCGAAGTGGAGCGCCTGTCCGAAGAGAGCTATTCGTTCCGAGCTGCCGACATCGACCCGGACTACCTACGCTCGGACGACTACTGCCGCCGGGCCAGCCGCCTCAGGGGTTCGGTGATGCTGCTGGGTCCGATGCTGGCGCGTTTCGGCGTGGGCTACATGCCCAAGCCGGGCGGCGACAAGATCGGCCGCCGCAGGCTCGACACCCACTTCATCGGCTTTCAGAAGCTGGGCGCCACGCTCGATTTCGACACTGCGGCCGCCTGCTCCGAAGTCCGCTGCAAGGAACTCAGGGGTGCTACATGCTGCTCGACGAGGCTTCGGTGACCGGCACGGCCAATATCATCATGGCGGCTGTGATGGCCAAGGGTTTCACGACCATCTACAACGCCGCGTGCGAACCTTACATCCAGCAACTGTGCCTGATGCTCAACCGCATGGGCGCACGCATCTCGGGCATCGCCTCGAACCTGCTCACCATCGAGGGTGTCCGGGAGCCTGCACGGCACCGAACACACGCTGCTGCCCGACATGATCGAGGTCGGCAGCTTCATCGGCCTGGCAGCCATGACCCGTTCGGAGCTGACGATCCGCAACGTTTCGTTCGAGAACCTGGGCATCATCCCCGCCCAGTTCGCCCGCCTGGGCATCCGCTTCGAACAGCACGGCGACGACATCTACATTCCCCAACAGGAGCACTACCGCATCGAGAACTTCATGGACGGCTCGATCATGACCATCGCCGACGCACCCTGGCCGGGCCTCACGCCCGACCTGCTGTCGGTATTCCTCGTGGTGGCCACCCAAGCCAAAGGCTCGGTGCTGATTCACCAGAAGATGTTCGAAAGCCGCCTGTTTTTCGTCGATAAGCTGATCGACATGGGGGCCCAAATCATCCTCTGCGACCCCCATCGCGCGACGGTGATCGGACATGACCACCAGATGCGGCTGCGGGCTACGCGCATGACTTCGCCCGACATCCGTGCGGGTGTGGCGCTGCTGATCGCGGCGATGAGCGCCGAAGGTACGAGCACGATCCAGAACATCGAACAGATCGACCGCGGTTACAAGGACATCGACGGACGCCTCAACGCCCTCGGAGCCCGGATCACCCGGGTCGAAGAGTAACGACCGGCCGGTGTCCGGAATAAGGAAAACGAAGCAAAGTTGTAATAATATGTTTTTGGAAAATGCCAGCCAGAAAGGTTGGATCGAAGTGATATGATGCGGCTCGATGTTCTCGGGCAAAACCGAGGAGCTGATCCGCCGCCTGAAGCGGGCCGAATTCGCCCGCCTGCGGGTCGAAATCTTCAAACCCCGCATCGACGTGCGATACTCCGAAGAGGAGGTCGTTTCGCACGATGCCAGCGCGATCCGCTCCACGCCGGTAGATTCGGCACAGAATATCCTGCTGATGACCTCGGACGTCGATGTCGTGGGCATCGACGAGGCGCAGTTCTTCGACCAGGGACTGGTGGAGGTCTGCCGGCAACTGGCCGACAGCGGGGTGCGGGTAATCGTGGCGGGCCTCGACATGGACTTCACGGGCAAGCCCTTCGGACCGATGCCGGCGCTGATGGCTACGGCGGAGTACGTAACCAAAGTACACGCCATCTGCGTACGGTGCGGCAACCTGGCGCACCATTCGCACCGCCTGACCAACGACGAAAAACAGGTGATGCTCGGTGCGCAGGACTCCTACGAACCGATCTGCCGCCACTGTTTCGCCGAACTGCGGAAAAAAGAGCGGGAATAAAAGGCATCTGCCCGTTAAAAATCCGGACCTTTTCCGGACCGTACGCTTCCGAAGCATACAACTCGATACGTCAATCCCCTCCGCAAGAGGGGATTGTTCTTCGGATAAACGCAACCGAAAAATCAATATCCGGAATTTCCAAGCGACAGAAAAAACAGAGAATACTTCGCACGAGGCGCAGAATATACTCAACATCAGCCGACAGTGCATAACCCGATCGGCAGGTTATACGCCCGAATATACCGGAAAATTCACGATTTTCGCATCCGACCGCCGCATACCCACAGCCTTCGCCGCAGTGTCGCCTACACTCGTATTGCCGTCATATCCTCCGCAAAAACATATCAAAAAGGGACCGGCTCTGAATAGAGCCGGTCCCGCCATTCAATAAAGATTCGGAGCCTTTTCACCCGGCGATTTTCCGGTTATCTTCTTCCGCTCCTTCCCCCGCAGGAAGAAAACCTGAAACAATCGCCGTCCACGATGCGGTTATTTCGTCACATTCACAACGATCTGCGCCGTACGTTCGCCGAACGTATAGACATATTTCACCGGAATCGTTACGGTAATCTCCTTCATCAGTTCCAGATCACCGCCTTCGACTACCGTAAGAACATGACTCTCCGCATCGAACTTCACACGGCCGTCGGGGATGGAAACCACCGCCTCGCCATATTCGATGGTTGCGGCTACCGCCGTATTGGTATTCTGCGCATTTGTCGAACCATCGAATACATTCACGTCATTGACCGCCTTCAATGTAAGCAACGTAGCGACATCCAGCGTTACATCTTCATCGACTTTGGCGACGAGTTTTCCGGTTTCGACCGCAATCGTCGCGTCAGCGATCGGATCAGCGATCGATACGGTAAAGGTCTTCGGCTCGCCCAACGCCTTGCCACCATACATCACCTGGGCGGTAACCACGATCGACAATTCGTCGCAGGTACCCCAATCGAGTGTCGCATCCGTGATGACAGCCCCTTCTGCCTGGGTCGCATAAACGACCTTTGCTTCTGCCGGAGCATCTTTTGCGATGTACCAGGTTTTCGACAGGTCGAATGCATCGATCTGCAGCGTGCTGCCTTCGATCTTCATTACGGCCTGGGCACGATCGTCGTCCGAAAGCGACGATCCGCGCAGCAACTCGATTTCGGGAGCCGTAACAGTCACGTGCAGGACAGCTTCGAACGTAAGTACGGGATCGGCAGTCGTAAAGAGGTTCTTCACGGTGTAGGAAACATTCAGAGCCGCAGCTTTGCCGAAGACAAAGTTGATGTTCTTACCGCTCGCTCCGACCGTCGCATAGTTGCCGGCTTCATCCTTCACCATGTCGCTCGTCCAGGAGAGCTGCATGAACGTTTCCTCTCCGAATTGCGCCCGGGCCGTCTGATCCAGACTCTCCCAAAGGAGCGCACGGAATTCTTCGACGGCGATGTGATGGCCCGTCGAGGATGCCGCATTATACGGCAATTCGAGCGTTTGCTCCAGCATTGGAATTTCAGGAATACCCGTTACGGATACGGGGATCGTAATCGTTACGACGGTCTTATCGTCGTTGGTATAAACGGCTTTTACGACATATTCAGCACTCTGTGCCAGATCGCCGACCAATTTCAAATCGACCGTTTGCACATCCGTATCATAGGTCGGAGTAGCCGGCAATTCGATCGACGGGACGATCTCCGATACAAGCTCCGTACCCCGGTAAAGTTCGACAACCAGATTCTCATTATCCTTGAGCGCATTATACTGAACGGCAGAAAGCATACCCTTATCCGGGAGTCAGCACAAGTCCTTTCGCCTCATACGTATCGTCGGAGGTAGCGGCAGCATACGTCCACATCACTTCGGATTTCGGCGTGGAAAGTTCGACACCGTCGGGTGCGATGGAGAATTTATTCACGGCACCGGCTTTCACTTCGAGCGAAAATCCCTCTTCGTCGAGCAATGCATAAGTCGCAGCAGCGGTTACTGTCTGTCCGATCAACGCAGTTTCCGACTCGGCAACAGCGAATGTAAGCGCCTTTCCATCGACGGCATACAACTCCTCGCTACCCGGATCACTGAAGGTAAATTCCGCCGACGCCGATACCAGCGCCGCCAGATCCACGGTCCAATTATTAGCTTCGGCAGCCTCTGCGAGCGGCAGGATCGTTTCACCGTCCTTATACATGACCGTATATCCGGCCAACACGCCATGAACCTCTTTGTCCGTATATTTTACTTCGGTAGTCACCTCGTCGGTATATTCGACGTATTCGCCCTCATTCTCGGCATCGGCCCGGGCCAACACGAAATTCTTCACAGGGATCTGAATACCCGCTTTGGCATAGGCGGTTCCGATAAAAGCCGACGTAAAGTCCGTTTCGAAATCGTTCGATTCGCCTTCGCTCAACGCCGAACCATCGACATGGAGAGCGACCATTTGCGTCTTGCCGGCCTTTTCTGCGGAAACATAATCGTAATCCGTCGTAGCGACAATGGTAAATTCGCCGGTCGTTTCATCGATGTCCTTGATCTCTTCGATCGTAAAACCGGCCGCCGCACGCGTTCCGACCTCTTCGGTTATGAGCGACATGGCCTCCGTATTGGCATATTTTCACAGCACGGGCCGGCGTCATACGGAATCGCAGAGTCGCGATCTGCTCGCCTTCCTCACTGGGACGCAAATAAAGATTCCGGTACTCGGTTTCGTGCGTAACTTCGTTCTCACGGGACAACACGATATACTGCTCCCCGTTGCCGAAATAGATCAGACCGTCCACATAATCCGGCAGGTAAACGATCGACTGGATACGACTACCGAGCAAACCGACATTGGCCTCCAACGTCGCCAGGTAATTCTGAAATTCCTGGTCGAGCTGGTCTTTGGAAATCACGAGCGAACCGTTGTTTTCCCGGATCAGTCCCTGGATCTTTTCAGTCAGCGCACTGGCCTCCTTGTCCAGTTCCTCCATAACCGATGCGATCGCCTGCGTGGAAACCTGCCCCAACAGGTTGTCGCCCAATGTCATCTGGTCCATATAAACTGCCAGTTCATCGCCCAGCCATTTATTGATCGAGCTGCCGGCCGTCTCGAGTTCGGCCTTGATAGCATCGGCGATCCACTGCGAGGCGGCGGTTTCGATCTGGCTCACCTGACTGTCGGTCAGCTCTCCACCGGCAGCCTCGAAACCATTGTCCGACAGGTAAGATTCGATGAGCTGCGTCACTTCGAGCGAAAAACCTGCGGCATCCTTTTTGAGTTCAATCATATTTTCCAGCGTTTCCTGAACGCTCTCCAGTGTTTCCTGGGTAGCGTAAATACCCGCTATTTCTTCCAGAATACCCGATTTCAGACTGTTCAGGTTCTCCTGCAAGGCCCCGTCGGCGAGTGAAGATTCGATCGCTGCGACGATCTTCGCAGCCAGATCGCTGTCTTTGACACATCCTTCGATCTGGGTTTGCAACGAAGAAATATCGCTCTTTTTCGCAAACCCGGAAAAATCGATCGCTTCGAAAGCGGCCTGGGTCCGTTCCAACGCCGCAATACGATTCTCGAAACCGTTGAGCTCGACAACCGCCCCCTTCAGATCTTCGACATCATTACGCAAGGCGTCGATGTCGTCATCGTAATCCTTACAACCTGCGGTAGTCAGCACGCTCCCGCACAGAAGTAAGAACAGAAACTTCACAAATAGTGTTTTTTTCATAATTGATAAGTGTTTTGAAATGAGTTCATATACTATATATATTTTATTATGAGCGTATTAACTCTCCGAAAGCGTATCATATATGATACGCACGGTGCAAATATATATATAAATATTTGTACGACAAAAATTTTCATTGAAAAAGTTAAAATGACAATCAACTACCAGGAAGAGATAAAATTTATCTCGAATAAAATCAGAGAGTTAAGGAAGGAAAAACAAATGACTGTACAAGAACTCGCATACCGCTGCGACATGGAAAGATCCAATATGAGCCGCATCGAATCCGGACGCACCAACCTTACGGTAAAGACCATGTGTATCATATGCAATGCACTGAACGTCAATCTTCGTGACATCATCCGTTAAAGCGAATAAATACCTATATTATATTAAACCCGATCCGACCAGCCGACCGCCAGAGAACGGCGCTGTTTCTTAAAATCTTTCACCAAATACCATATCTTTCATGATTCCGGCGCTCCTATCGAAAAATCGGTATTTTCGATTGTACGTATTTCGTCCGTATCTTTGCGGGAAATACCGTTCGAACAAACGCCGAAAACCGATGGTTGGAGCGGATAATGGGAACACTTGCAATCCCGGTCCCGCAAGAAACAGAAAAACCGGAAATTAAGTTTTGGCGCTGCGCTTACCTTTCGCTATCTTTGACATAGTTTTAGATAGGATGCGCCTCGGAAAAACGGGAACAAGTTCCCGTTTTCTCTCGGCTTTCACTATCTTTGTAGAAGAAAAACGCGGCTCGGACCGACTCGCGAAAGTTGTCTGAAAACGGATCAAGGTACTTCCGAAAAGAATACCGGATCTTTCACCGGACAAAAACAATATCGGCGAAGGCATGCGACCGACATAAACGAAACGACACAAGCCAAATGAGCGTAATAGACCTGATCGTCGGACTCCTGATGCTGTGGGCCGTATTCAACGGCTGGCGGCAGGGGCTTATTCTGCAACTTTGCTCGCTCGCAGGCATTGTCCTGGGGGCGTGGCTCGGCATCCGCTTCGGTACCGAAGCGGGCGCATTGCTGCATCTGGACGAAGAGTTCGCGGCGGCAGGCGGTTTCCTGGCGGTCTTCGTGGTCGTACTGATCGCGGTGGCGATCGTGGGACGGCTGTTGCGCAAGGTGTTTCATTTCGCAGGCTTCGGCATCCCGGACCATCTGCTGGGTGTCGCGGTATCCGCAGCCAAGACGCTGCTGGTCCTCGGGCTGCTCTTCTCGGCTTTCGAATCTCTGAACAAGGACCATACGCTGGCCGAGGAAAAGACGCTCGACCGGTCGGTATGCTACCGTCCGATGATCCGTCTGGCGGATTCGCTCTTCCCGCTGCTCGAATGGGCCAAAGAGCAGGTATCAATCGATGAACAAGAATTATGGAGCGACAATTCACCGGAACGGTAATCCGCACGACGGGCAGCTGGTACGACGTCCGCACGGACGCCGGGGAAACGGTCAAGTGCCGTATCCGGGGACGCCTGCGTCTGAAAGGCGTACGTTCGACCAACCCCGTAGTCGTGGGCGACCGGGTCGTCTGCGAACGGGACGAAGAGGACGCCGGAGTCATCTGCGAAGTAGTGCCGCGCCGCAACTACATCATTCGCAGGGCCTCGAACCTCTCCAAAGAGTCGCACATCATCGCCGCCAACCTCGACCGGGCGCTGCTGGTCGTGACGCTGTTCTCTCCCGTGACGGCTCCGGAGTTCATCGACCGCTTCCTGGTAACCTGCGAGGCCTACCGCGTACCCGTCACGATTCTGCTGGCCAAAGCCGACCTGGCGGCACAGGATCCCGAAGCCGTAGCCGCATTCAAAGCCACCTATGAAAGCGCCGGGTACTCCGTCCTCGAGTTTTCGGCGTTCGACGGCACCGGCATCGAGGCCGTGCGGGAACTGCTGAAGGGACACACGACCCTGCTGGCCGGCAACTCCGGAGTGGGGAAATCGACCCTGGCCGGAACCGTCGAGCCGGGGCTCGACATCCGCACGGGCGATATCTCCGAAAGCCATCGCAAGGGCCGCCACACCACGACCTTCTCGACGATGTACCCCCTTTCGTCGGGAGGCTACCTGATCGACACGCCCGGCATCAAGGGCTTCGGACTGATCGACATCGCCGATGCCGAGTTGTGGCACTACTTCCCCGAAATGATGCGCCTGGCCCCCCAATGCCGCTTCTACAACTGCACCCATGTCCACGAACCGGGCTGCGCCGTGCGCGAGGCCGTAGAACGGGGCGAAATATCTTGGCAGCGCTACGAAAGTTACCTGAAAATGCTCGACGACGATGACAAATACCGCAAATAAACCCCTCGACTGGTACGCGGAACGTACGGCTTACCTCACGGAATTCATGTCCGAAGAGCGGCGGCAGGTGTTGCAACGCACCCTCGACAGCCGCACGCGCTACATGACGATCCTCACCGAAAACACCTACCATGCCCAGAACGCCAGTGCGCTGGTGCGCCACTGCGAAGCCTTCGGCATACAGGACATCCACACCGTAGAAACCCGCTGCAAGTTCAACCCCAACGTCAATATCGTGCGGGGCACGGACAAATGGATCGACCTGCACCGCCACCGCACTACGGCCGAAGCGATCGCCGACCTGAAGGGGCGGGGTTATCGCATCGTGGCGACCACGCCTCACCGCGAAGACAAGACTCCCGAAACGTTCGATGTCGCGGCTTCCCCCTTCGTGCTGGTCTTCGGCACCGAGCACGCCGGCATCTCGGACGAGATCGTCGCTGCGGCCGACGAATTTCTCCGCATCCCGATGTGCGGCATGGTCGAGAGTCTCAATGTATCGGCTTCGGCGGCCATTCTGATCTACATGCTCTCGTCCCGGATGCGGGAAACGGTTCCCGACTGGCGTCTGACTGCCGGAGAACGGGCCGAAATCCTCTATCGCTGGACCTTCGCCTCGGTGAGAGACGCCGAAGCGATTCTCCGACGCAAATATCCCGAAGAATAAGGAAAACGATGAATACGATACTACGCAAACAGTTCCTGGCCCACGTCGGCCAAACCTCGCCCGAACCCATGATGATCGAGGTGGCCCGGGCCGAGGGAGTTTTCTTCTATACCCCTGAAGGCAAACACTACTACGATCTGGTGGCGGGCGTTTCGGTCAGCAACGTCGGCCATGCCAATCCCCGCGTGGTAGAAGCCGTGCAGCGGCAGGCGGCCGACTACATGCACATCATGGTCTATGGCGAGATGATCGAGCGGCCGCAGGTGCGGTACGCCGCACGCATCGCCGAGCTGCTGCCGGGAGAACTTTCGAGCGTCTATTTCGTCAATTCGGGCGCCGAAGCGATCGAAGGGGCCCTGAAGCTCGCCAAGCGATACACGCACCGCACGGAGCTGGTCTCGATGCGCCGGGCCTATCACGGTTCGACGCAGGGAGCCATGAGCCTGATGGGTGAGCCCGAAGGCGAGGAGTGGAAGGGCGCATTCCGGCCGTTGCTGCCCGATGTGCGGGCGATCGACTTCAACGATTTCGACCAACTGCGACTCATCACCCGCCGCACGGCCTGCGTCGTGGTCGAACCCGTGCAGGGCGAAGCGGGCGTACGGCCCCCGGTTCCCGGATGGCTCGAAGCCCTGCGGCGACGCTGCGACGAGGTGGGGTGCGCTGCTCGTCTTCGACGAAATTCAAACCGGGATGGGACGCACGGGCGAAATGTTCGCCATGTGCAAGTACGGCGTCACACCCGACATCGTCTGCCTGGCCAAAGCCTTCGGCGGCGGGATGCCTCTCGGAGCCTTCGTATCGCGCAAAGAGATCATGGACACGCTGCAAACCGCCCCTACCCTGGGGCACATCACCACCTTCGGCGGACATCCGGTCTGCTGCGCAGCGGGACTGGCGGCCCTCGAATATCTGTTGGAAACCGGCACGGTGGAACACGTCGAAGGCAGAGGCGTCCTCTACGAATCGCTGCTGGCGGATCATCCGCAGGTCGTGGAAATCCGGCGCAGCGGCCTGCTGCTGGCCGTCGAACTGGGCTCGTCGGCCAAGATGTTCCGTATGATGGAGCTCTTCAAGGAGGCGGGCATCCTGAGCGACTGGTTCCTCTACTGCGATACGGCGTTCCGCATCTCGCCGCCGCTCACGATCACCGAGGAGGAAGTGCGCGACAGCGCCCGCCTGATCCGCGAATGCCTCGACCGAATCTGACGGCGAATTATCGGCAGCGCTCCAACGAAACAAGCAATATTCAACAGAAATCCCCGGCGCAGCGAATCTGCGCCGGGGATTTCGACTCGAAGGATTTCGCTGTTTCAGCAAAACGCTACTGCTCCGTCATCGGCCCGCGAGCTACGGCCGCATCGTAGTCGGCATTGGTGAAAGTGTAGGTCCAAACCCAATGGGACAAATCGTTTTCCACCGGCATATCCTCCCATACATACTCCTTCTCATTACACGGATTGTAAGGAGCCGCCGGATACTCCTTCGGTCTTGTGAAAACACCGCCGTAAGGCCCGTCGTCAAATACAATTTCAATCCCATGCATTACATACAAATCAGGTGATGGTGGAAGAGCAATAAATCCGATCATCGTTTTCGAAATACGCTCTCCGGGCAACATGATCTCATCTTCGAACTGACCGTTCACAGTCATCGTAATCCGATGATCGCTGGCATTCACCCAGACAAAGTGGCCGATTCCGGGCGGATCCACATCCTCTCCGTTGTCCTTATCACAACCACACAACCCGAAAAACAGGATCGCAAATAATAACAGTCGCTTTTTCATAATATGGCCTCGTTTTTAATAAGTATCTTCGTTATCGATCATAGTGTATATATTCCAAAAACGATTGATCGTTTCTGCGTTGTAACCGTGACGCCCCGCATATTGAATGATCCAGCCACCCGCTTCCCGGCTGTTTTTCGACCCGAAAGCTATTTCCTGAATCTCCCGCACAGACGGAATACAACTCCGGAACGCCTCCCCCTCTTCGAATGCCGGGAAATACCGTAAAAAGACCGCTAAAATATTTATGGCAGGCGGATTTATAAGTTCGAAGGAACGGGAAACACTCACACTCCTATCCAAAGATACTGAATACGCTTCTGATTTACAAACTTACGGATGGAAATTCGCACAAAAATTTCCGCCGAAACAGCCGTTTCGGCGGAAAGCGAATCGCAACCGTTCGACTATTCTTCCGAAAACCGTTTTAATTCCGCGATCTCCTCCGCCCAACGCGATTCGTCGGGGGTTTCGAGAATCAGCGGCATGTCGTCGAAGCGGGAGTCGCGGGCGATGTACCGGAAACACTCGATCCCCAACACACCCTCGCCCAGCGGAGCATGACGATCGACATGGCTGCCGAGCGTCTTCAACGTATCGTTCAGGTGCATCCCCCGCAGGTATTTCAGTCCGACGATCCGATCCAGCTCGGAGAATGTCGCATCGCAAGCCGCAGCGGTACGCAGGTCGTATCCGGCCGTAAACGCATGACAGGTATCAATGCAGATACCCACGCGCGACTTGTCCTCGACCTTGTCGATGATATACGCCAGGTGTTCGAACCTGAATCCCAGGTTGGAACCTTGTCCGGCCGTGTTCTCGATGACGGCCGTGACGCCCTGCGTGCGGTCGAGGGCGATATTGATCGACTCGGCGATGCGGTCCAGGCACTCCTCCGTCGAAATTCGGTTCAGGTGGCTGCCCGGATGGAAATTAAGACGGTCGAGGCCGAGGGCCTGGCAGCGGCTCATTTCGTCGATGAAGGCCGTCCGGGACTTCTCGAGCCCTTCGCGCTCGGGATGCCCCAGGTTGATCAGGTAACTGTCGTGCGGCAGGATGCTCCGGGGCACGTAACCCCCGGCCCGGCAATTCTCTCCGAAAGCCGCGATCTGGGCCGGCGTCAGGGGCGGTGCGCTCCACTGACGCTGGTTTTTGGTAAAAAGGGCGAAGCCCGTAGCTCCTATTTTATGTGCATTCAAAGGGGCGTTTTCAGGACCGCCCGCAGCACTTACGTGTGCTCCGAAATATTTCATACTGTTCGCTTTATCTTATTATTTATCGTTTTGCTAACAAATGTAGCGATTTTTGTAGAGAAATCCCTAAATTTGTTGTATCAATTAGTTGCTTATGAAACAATTTTACCTGCTTTCAACCCTCCTCTACGCCCTGGCGATAAGCAATCCCGTGTCTGCACAGATCACGATCGACGAAATCAAGACCGACCCCTCGGAAAGAATCCTCAAAAACGAAGTCCGCCCCACGACGGTCGATGCACAGAGTTATTTCAGCTGCGCCCGCTACCGTGCCGAGCGTGCCGCGATCCGCAAGGAGCGCAATACCCTCGAATTCGGCGGCGGCATACTCGGATCTGTCGCCTCGTACAGCGATTCGTGGATCGAAACTTCGGGCGGCGATAACTCGATCGGTCTGGCCGCCACGCTTTTCCTGCATCACACCTTTACCAAACAGCGCTTTACCATCGAAACCAAGTTCGATGCCAAGTTCGGCTACAACCGGATGAATATCGAAGTCGCCGGCGACGGAGGCTCTACGACCAGCGAGGCCACCTGGTACAAGAACCAGGACGAATTTCAGATTTCGACCAATCCCGCCTACATCATCAACAAGAGTTGGCAGGTCGGCTCGATCATCAAATTCCGCAGCCAGTTCGCCAACGGTTACGTGTCGCGCTCGCAGCAGACGGCCGACGATCGGAAAAGTACCTTTATGTCGCCGGGTTACCTCGACATATCGGGCGGTTTCACCTACACCTGTCCCCTCGAGCGTTTTCCGATCAAGATCAACCTCTCGCCGATCGCCCTGAGCGCCGTATTCGTCGAAAGCGCCAAAGTCCGCAAAAACGAATGGGACGACAAACCGGGGTGGCAGGCTTACGGCCTTTCGAATGCGAACAAAACCTCGAAATACGAGGGAGGTTCTTCGATCCAGATCGACTTCGACCGGACGTTCGGCAGGAAGGGCATCTTCCGCTACCGCACCACGCTCTTCTCCTTCATGGGCTGGATATCGAATTTGAACATGAAAAACAGATATACCAGCGTCAGCGCCTACGAAAAAGCCCTCCAAGCCTGGAATGACGCGCAGGGAGTCGGCGACAAACCGATGCTGCAAATCCATCCGACGGTACGCTGGGAAAATACCATCGACATCAAGGCAACAAAATACCTCACCACGACGTTCAATTTCCAGCTTTACTACAACCGGGCGCAAAACTACGACATCCAGACCCAGTTGCTGTTGAGCGTGGGACTGACCTATACGTTCAAGAACAAATAAGCGGCGGCGATCATCATGAACGCCCCATAAAACCGACGAAAACACGATGTACCGAAACTCCCGTCTTGCGATCCTGCTCCCGATCCTGCTCGCCGCAGCCGTTGTGCTGGGGCTGTTGTTGGGACGCTATCTGGGTCGCAGCACTCCCGAAGCCCAACTGCGAAATCTGGTCGAACAACTGACCCATCCGACCAACAAACTGGCCTATACGCTCTCGCTGATCGAAACGGAATACGTCGATTCGGTGTCGATGGATTCGCTCTCCGAGCAGGTGATCCCCCTGCTGATGGAGGAGCTCGACCCCCACTCGGTCTATATCCCCAAATCGGAAATGGAGGCGGTGAACGAGCCGTTGCAGGGTGAGTTCGACGGCATCGGCGTAGTCTTCAACATGGCGCCCGACACGGTCATCGTGCTCAATGTCATCCCTTCGGGACCGAGCGACAAGGCCGGAGTGAAGGCCGGCGACCGCATTATCCGGATCAACGATTCGCTGGTGGCAGGGCAGAAGATCCCCAACAACGAGATTGTCAAACGGCTGCGGGGCAAACGCGGCACACAGGTCAAGTTATCGCTCGAACGGCAGGGAATCGCAGAACCGGTCGAAGTCGAAGTGACACGCGGCGCCATTCCGATCAAAAGCCTCGAAGCGGCCTTCATGCTGCCCGACAGCATCGGCTACATCAAACTCTCCCAGTTCGCCATCACCTCGCACAACGAGCTCATCACCGCCTTTAACAACCTCAAGGCACAAGGTATGAAGCGATTGATCTTCGACCTGCGGGGCAATCCCGGCGGTTTTCTCGACCAGGCGATCCGCATCGCCAACGAATTCCTGCCGGCCGACAAGCTGATCGTCTATACCGAAGACCGGCGCCACAACCGCACGGACGAAATGAGCGACGGAAACGGCACGATCCAGGAGCTGCCCCTGGCGGTGCTGATCGACGAATTCAGCGCCTCCTCCAGCGAAATTCTGGCCGGAGCGCTGCAAGACAACGACCGGGGTACGATCATCGGACGCCGCTCGTTCGGCAAAGGACTCGTACAGCGGCAGATACCCTATCCCGACGGCTCGGCCCTGCGGCTCACCGTCGCACGCTACTATACCCCCACGGGTCGCTCGATCCAGAAACCCTACACCAACGGCGATGCGCTGGGGTATGAAGAAGATCTGTGGAACCGTTACCGGCACAACGAGTTTTTCTCGGCAGACAGCATCCACTTCGACGATTCGCTGCGCAAGGTAACGCCCGGCGGCAAGGTGGTTTACGGCGGAGGCGGCATCATGCCCGACCTGTTCGTACCGGTCGATACGACCGACGTGACCCGCTATTTCCTCGAGGTGTCGGGACGCAACATCCTCTTCCGCTATACGCTCGAATACGCCGACCGTCACCGCGACGCTCTGAACGCCGTGAAGACCATTCCGGAACTCCAGGCCCTGCTCGATGCCGACAAGGAGCTGATGAACGACTTCATCCGATACGCGGCCCGCAACGGCGTACAGCCCGACTACAGGGACATCGCCCGCTCGCGCAAGCTGATCGAAGCCCAGTTACGGGCCTACATCGGACGGAACACCCCCCTGAACGAAGCGGGATTTTACGTGAATATCTACCCGATCGACCCCGTCATGCTGCGGGCGGTCGAAGTGCTTAAAACCCAGAACGACCATGACTAAACGAATCATCGGACTGATCCTGGCCATCGCCGCTATCGCGGTAATCGTCATCGCCGCCATCCGCCACAACACCTATACTTCGATGATCGAACCGGCTGCAACCGAAATGCCCGCACCCGAAAAAACGGGGCAAAAAAAACCGGCGCCGGAACCTCTGCGGCCCGATTCGCTCACTGCGGCCAAACCCGACACGGTACGGCAAACGGGCGGCCATGCAGGGCCGGAACAGTAATCGAAAACAATCTTACGATCGGAATATTCCCGTTCGGCGGCAACGGCCGAACGCGCGGGTCCGGACATGCGATCCGATTTCCGCACGTTCCACGCGAAAGGAGCTCCGGTCGAATCCCGAGTCGAAATCCCCGGCGCAGATTGGCTGCGCCGGGGATTTCGACTCGAAGGATTCGCTGTTTCAGTAAAACGCTACTACTCCTTCATCGGCCCGCGAGCTACGGCCGCATCGTAATCGGCGTTAGTAAACGTATAAGTCCATTGTCGCTGAAGCATTCCGCTCTCCTTATATTCCTCTCCCATCTCATAATTATATTCGTCACACGGATTGTACGGCGCAATCGGATACTCCGTCGGGATGGAGAAAACACCGCCATAAGGCCCGTCATCGAAAGAAATTTTCATCCCCTCTATCGTATAAGAACGTGGTGATGGCGGAAAAATAAATCCGATCATCGTTTTCGAAATATGCTCTTTCGGGAGCAAAACTTCATTTTCAAACCTGCCTATTACGGTCAATGTTATGCGGTGATCGCTTTCGTTTTGCCAAACATAATGTCCGACACTCGCCATATCAACATTTTCATCATCCTTGTCACTGCAACCAGTCATCAAAAAAGCTATCGCTATCAGAAAAAACAATCGTTTCATTATCGGAACTTTTTTAATTATTAGTTAGTAAGAATCCCCGTTAGCAACCATACTGTACACCCTCCAAAAACGATCGATCGTTTCTGCGTTGTAACCGTGACGCCCCGCATATTGAATGATCCAGCCACCCGCTTCCCGGCTGTTTTTCGACCCGAAAGCTATTTCCTGAATCTCCCGCACAGACGGAATACTGTTCCGGAACGCCTCCCCCCTCTTCGAATGCCGGAAAATACCGTAAAAAGACCGCTGAAATATTTATGGCAGGCGGATTTATAAGTTCGAAGGAACGGGAAGCACTCACACTCCTATCCAAAGATACTGAATACGCTTCCGATTTACAAACTTGCGAATGGAAATCCGCATAAAAATTCCCGCCGAAACAGCCGTTTCGACGGGAAGCGAATCGCAACCGTTCGACTATTCTTCCGAAAACCGTTTTAATTCCGCGATCTCCTCCGCCCAACGCGATTCGTCGGCTGTTTCGAGAATCAGCGGCATATTCCGCAAAGAAGGAATTCATATTCTATATTTTTTGAAATATGCAGGGCTTTCGTTACTTTTGTCGCCAGAAATTAATGACTTCTATGGGGCGCAAATTCGCTGCGGTACTTTGCTCGACCCTCCTGCTCTCGCCGGGATGGCTCGGAGGAACGGGATTCACCCTCCTGTTCGGATTGGTGCCGCTGCTCTGGATCAGCGATTCGTACGACGCTTCCCGCCGCTCGTGGTGGAAAGTTTTCGGCTGGGCGCTCCTCACCTTCGTACTCTGGAATGTTTCTACGATCTGGTGGATCTGGCTGGCCACTCCCGTAGGCCCTTTCGCCGCGACGATCGCCTCGTCTTTCCTGAACATGGTCGCCTTCATGCTCTTCCATACGGTTTCGAAAAAGGGACCGAAGGCATTGGCCTACACGCTGCTCGTTTCAGGCTGGATCGCCACGGAGTACTGGTACACGACCGGCGACTTCTCCTGGCCCTGGCTGCTGCTGGGCAACGGATTCTCGCACGAAGTGTGGGCCGTGCAATGGTACGAATACACAGGCATCTTCGGCGGTACGCTCTGGGTGCTTCTCTCGAATATCCTGCTTTACGAGGCCTGGCGCCGTCGGCGCGACGCAAAAGCCTGGACCTGGGCCGGAGCGGTCGTACTCCTTCCGATTCTCGTTTCGCTGGGCATTTTCTGGAGTTACGAAGCACCCGATGAAGGCTCGGTCACGGTATCCGTAGTGCAGCCCAACATCGACTGTTACGACAAATTCGCTGCGGGAACGGAGCAGATGCAGGAAAGACTGCTGCTCTCGATGATCGAAGAGGCTCCCGCAGGCTCCGACTTCATCGTACTGCCCGAAACGGTCTGGCCCTACGCCTACGACGAGCGCTATCTGCCGCAGGCTCCGGTCGTTACGAAAATAAGAGAGATCCTGCGCGAAATCTTCCGGTGCGATGATCGTCACAGGAGCCGAAACCATCGTCTATTATCCGCCGGAGGAACGGACGGAAACCGCCCGTCAAAACGAACGGGGAGCTTTTTACGACAAATTCAACTCGACGCTCGGCATCGACACGACCGCCTGCCTCCCGATCCACCACAAGGGCCGGCTGGTAATCGGCGTCGAAAGCACTCCGACCTGGATCTTCAAGGCCCTCAAATTCCTGGTGATCGACCTGGGCGGCACGGTGGGGCAACTCGGCGTGGGGGAACCGGGTCCGGCATTCGTTCATAACGGCGTGAGCGTGGGAACCCCGATCTGCTACGAAGGGCTCTACGGCAACTTCTACGGCGGATTCGTACGCGAGGGAGCCAGAGCCCTGCTGATCTCGTCGAACGACGGCTGGTGGGGCGACACACCCGGTCACAAACACCTCTTCTCGATGGCCCGCCTGCGGGCCGTCGAACACCGCCGGGCCATCGCCCGCAGCGCCAACACCGGCACTTCGGGATTCATCGACACGCGCGGGGACGTGCAGCAAAAGCTGGGCTGGGACCGTCGCGGCATCCTCACCGGAGAGGTCGAACTCAACAGCGAACTGACTTTTTACACCCGATACGGCGACTACCTGGGACGAATTTCGGAGCTCCTCATGGGACTCTGTATCCTCTATTACATCGCCTATCGGATCAAGAAGAAAAACCATCTGGTGAAGTAACCGGAACAGACATACGACCGCTAACAAGACCCGCATAAATCCGGAGGGGGCCGGAACTTTTGCATTATGAATTACAACCAAACGCTCGAATTCCTATTTTCATCGCTCGTTTCGTACCAGGAGAAGGGGCCCGAAGCCTATAAACCCGGACTGGAACGCATCACCGCATTCTGCAAGCACCTGGGCAATCCCCAGCGCAACTATTTCACGATCCACGTGGCCGGCACCAACGGCAAAGGCTCCGTGTCGCACATGCTCGCCTCGGTACTCCAGCAGGCGGGCTACCGCACGGGGCTCTACACCTCGCCTCACCTGCGCGATTTCCGCGAACGGATCCTCGTGGACGGAGAGATGATCCCCAAGCAGAAAGTCGTGAACTTCGTGGACAAACACTACGACTGCATGAAGGAGCTCGGACTCTCGTTCTTCGAGATGTCCACGGCCCTCGCCTTCGACTACTTCGACCAAAGCGACGTCGAGGTCGCCGTCATCGAAACGGGACTGGGCGGACGGTTGGACGCCACCAACCTCATCATCCCGATCGTGAGCGTCATCACCAACATCGGACTCGACCACATGGCCCTGTTGGGCGACACGCTTCCCAAAATCGCAGCCGAGAAAGCGGGAATCATCAAAAAAAGCATCCCGGTCGTGATCGGCGAGAAGAGCGACGAATACAACCACGTCTTCGACCAGGCGGCAACGGCCATGATGTCCAAAATCGTCTATGCCGAAAACGATTTCGCGTGCATCAACCATTCGACGGAAGGGGATTTCCAGAAATTCAGCATCCAGCGCCACCGCGACAACAAAGTTTTCAACCTGGAACTGGACCTTACGGGCAATTACCAGGTACACAACATACTGACGGCAATCGCCGTCATCGACCTGCTGCACCAGGAAACCCCGCTGACGATCAGCCTGCGCGCGCTCACGGAAGGCATGCGCACCGTCGCTTCGGGCACGGCCCTGCAAGGCCGGTGGCAGAAGCTCGGCGACAAACCTCTCACGATCTGCGATACGGGACACAACGCCCACGGCATCCGCTACGTTGCGGAACAGTTGGCCGCAACCCCCCACCGCGACCTCTACTGCGTACTGGGATTCGTCAATGACAAAGACCTCTCGAGCGTACTGCCTCTGTTTCCCAAAGAGGCCCGTTATATCTTCACGCAGCCCGGCAACGAACGGGCGCTTCCGGCCGGCAAACTGGCTGAAAAAGCGGCTGCATACGGTCTTCGGGGCGAAGTGGCCGACACGGTGAGCGGGGCATTGGCCCGGGCACGGGAAATGGCCTCGGAGGAGGACATGATCTTCATCGGAGGCAGCAATTTCGTCGTCGCCGAAGTGCTCGAATAAACCCTAAATCACCTTTGGCGAAAGCCATTACCTAAAAAGCCGGAAGGAAATATTTCCTTCCGGCTTTTTCGTGGCCGGCACTGCCGACCCAGCTGCAAAAACTGTCGCGCCTTCGTCCGCCTCTTCCCGGCCGGCCTTCTCTTGTTTCACGGCTTCGGCAAAACAACCGCCCGTCCCGCACCAGCCGACCGGAAATACCGGACTTTAAGCCTCTCCGATCTTGGGACCTCCGCCCAGCGGAAAATCGCCGGGAGAATGGCGCTGCGGAGCCGGTATTTCGATTTTCCCCACATTGCTTTCATAGCGGGTAATGTTCTCCTGCAGGGAGAGCAGCAGGCGCTTGGCATGTTCCGGAGTCAGGATCACACGACTCTTGACTTTGGCCTTCGGCACACCGGGAAGGACCGTCGCAAAGTCGATGATAAATTCCGAAACCGAATGCGCGATGATCGCCAGATTGATGTAATTACCCTGAGCTACATCCTCGCCCAGATCTATCTCCATTTTTTGATTCTCTGCCATAGTATTGAATTTTTAGCGTGTATGGACAAAATTATCCATTTTTTGATCCCTCTCCCGACCCGAGAAGGCAAAGTTATGGAGAACTTATCAACATTATAGAACAACGATTCTCCTTTCGACCCTCTTTTCCGCCCTTTTTCCGAAACCGGGCCGAATTTTAAGTTAGTTTTCGTATCTTTGCGAAGAAAACCTGCAAGAAAGAGCATGTATCTGGAAATCATCGAGATTTTGCTGCGCGGATTCTGCGTCGGCGTCGCCGCGTCGATCACGGTAGGACCGGTGGCCGTTCTGTGCATCCAGCGGACCCTCAGCAAAAGCCGCCGCTCGGGTATCGTGTCGGGGCTCGGTGTAGCCGCTGCCGATACGCTGATGGCGATGATCGCTTACTTCTGCTACTCGATGCTCCAGGCTCAAATCGACCAGTACAACCAGTTGCTGCGTGTGGTCGCCGGCATCTTCGTAGTCATCGTAGGCGTCTATATCTTCTTTCAGAACCCGGTACCGCAGATCCGCCGCAACCGGGCCGGCAAGACCAGCCTTACGCAGGACTTCGCTTCGATTTTCGGCCTTACGATCGCCAATTTCGTGCTGGTCATTCCCTATATCCTGACTTTCTTCGCAGTTTTCAAAATTTCGACGATCGAAACCTTCGACGTCGCCGGCTTGGGACGGGGATTTCTCGTCATCGTAGGATTCTTCGGAGGCGCTATCCTCTGGTGGACCTCCCTGGCTTTCCTGATCAACCTTTTCCGGCGCCGCTTCCGCCCCCGCCACATGCTCACGATCAACCATGTGGCCGGCATTATTATCGGAGTACTCGGCGTCTATACGATTTTATCCACCTTCTTCAACCTCATCCCCCATGGAATGCTCCAAGCCTAAAAAGATCATCATAGCCATCGACGGATTCTCCTCGTGCGGCAAAAGCACCTTCGCCAAAACCATCGCAGCCAAGCTGGGATATATCTTCATCGACACGGGGGCCATGTACCGCGCCGTAACGCTCTATGCGCTCGAACACGGCGCCATCGTTTCGGGCATCGTGGACGAAGAGAAGGTGATCGCCCTGCTCGACGACATCTCGATCGACTTTCGCTTCAACCCCGAACGGGGCGCGAGCGACATCTACGTCAATGGCGACCGGGCGGAGGGACGCATCCGCACGATCGAAGTGAGCAACTGCGTGAGCCGCGTCAGCTCGATCCGCCAGGTACGCGAAAAACTCGTGGCCATGCAGCAGGCGATGGGTCGCCAGCGGGGCGTGGTCATGGACGGACGCGACATCGGCACGGTGGTATTCCCCAATGCCGAAATGAAAATCTTCATGACGGCGGATCCCGAAGTCAGGGCCCGGCGCCGCTACGACGAACTGCTGGCCAAAGGCGACTCCGTATCGCTCGAGGAGATCCGGGCCAACATCGTCGCACGCGACAAGGCCGACATGACACGCGCGATCTCGCCGCTGCGCCAGGCCGACGACGCCGTAGTGCTGGACAACAGCCACATGACCGTCGAAGAGCAAATGACCTGGTTCATGGAGCGTTTCGATAGGATAGCTTGCGGCCGATGACCGCACCGCATAAAATACAATAACGAACAACCTCGGCGATGAGAGTCGAAATCGACAGCCATTCCGGTTTTTGCTTCGGAGTCGTGAGAGCGATCTCCCGGGCGGAAGAGGCTCTGCAAGAACAGGGCGAGGTCTTCTCGCTCGGGGATATCGTACACAACCGCGTCGAAGTGCAGCGCCTCGAGCGGCTCGGCATGCACACGGTGACCCACGATCAGATGCCGGGACTGAAAGGGCGGAGTCTCTTCATCCGGGCGCATGGAGAACCTCCTTCGACCTACCGGCTGGCGGAAGAGCTGGGCATCGAGCTGATCGACGCGACCTGTCCGGTCGTGGCCAAACTCCAGCGGCGCGTCGTCGAGGCGCACGAAAAGATGCGGCAGGTCGGAGGACAGGTAGTAATACTCGGCAAGCGGGGACATGCCGAAGTGATCGGGCTCACCGGGCAGGTCGAAGCCCCCACGCTGGTCGTCGAAACAGAGGAAGACCTTGACCAGATCGACTTCACACGTCCGATCTATTTCCTTTCGCAGACCACGCAAAGCATCTCCCTGTTCCAGCACCTGTGCGACCGGATGCGCAGCCGGGCCACCGACCCTGCGCAGGTCTTCGCCCACGACACGATCTGCCGCCAGGTATCCAATCGCGAAAGTCACCTCGAGGAGTTCGCAGGGCGATTCGACGTAATTATCTTCGTCTGCGGCCGCAAGTCGAGCAACGGCAGGGTCCTTTTCGAAGTGTGTCGCCGGGCCAATCCCCGCAGCTATAACGTCGAAGAGGCTTCGGAGCTGCGTCCCGAATGGTTCGAAGGAGCCGAATCCGTCGGTATCTGCGGCGCTACGTCCACCCCCAAGTGGCTGATGCAGGAAGTGGCCGATGCGGTCGCCGGGCAAGGGCGGTGAAACAAAAAATCCGAAATACGGACGCAAAACGCCGGCACGTGCCTCCGTATCGGAAACAGACAAGAAATTCAACCTTATAAAAACGATAACGACCATGAAGTACCTGATCCGTTCCGTAAAATATTTTATCGCGCTCTGCGTTCTATATCTGATTATCATGGCGCTGATGCTGCTCACGAATACCTCGGTGCTGACCCCTTCGGAAACCTTCTCGGCCCTCGTCCACTCCACACGCGGACAGGTGCTGATCGTCGCGGTGGTGCTTCTTTCGGCCCTGTATCCCAAGTTCGGCTTCATCCGCCGGCAGGAGATCGGCAGCCTGCGCAAGAACCGCGAGCAGATCCTCAATGCCTTCGTTTCGGAGGGCTTCAAGCCGGTCCGGGAATCCGAACACGAAATGGTGTTCCGGGCAGACTCCCTCTTCAAGCGGCTCACGCTCCTTTTCGAAGATGAAATCCGAGTCACCCAGACCGGGGAATGGATCACGATCGAAGGTATTCGCCGGGGCGTAGCCCGGGTTTATTACCGCCTGCAGTCCTATCTCGAAAGAACACGCAATGAAAATGAATAAGAAACGTCCCATACTTCGCCGCGCGGCGATTCCTGCGGTCCTCGCCCTGCTTTGCACGCTCTTCTGGTTCGGCAAGCCCAACGATTTCGGGCTGGGCCGAAACATGGAGCTACTGGTCAATATGATGCGGGAGCTTTCGCTCTTCTACGTCGATGAAGTCGATCCCGACCAACTGATGCAGGATGCCGCCGAAGGCATGACTCGCAACCTCGACCCCTACACCGAATTTCTGCCCGAAGAGCAGATGTCGAACTTCGACCTGCTCACCACGGGCAAGTACGGAGGCATCGGTTCGATGATCCGCAAGAAAGGCGATTACGTAATTTTCGCACAGCCCTACGAAGGCTCCCCGGCCGACCGAGCCGGCATCCGCATCGGCGACAAGATCCTCTCGATCGAAGGCGAGGACACCAAGGGTTGGGACCCCGCACAGATAAGTTCCGCCCTGAAAGGCACGCCCAACACCACCGTCCGAATCGTCATCGAACGGTTGATCGGCGGCGGGCACGACACTCTCACTCTGACGCGCGAACGGGTAGCCATTCCCAGCGTCCCCTACGCCGGGTTCGTCGCAAAAGGGATCGGATATATCCAGCACAGCGACTTCACCGAAGGATCGTACGAAGAGATGCGCACCGCGATCGAGAAACTCCGCACACAGGATACCCTGCGGGGATTGATCCTCGACTACCGGGGCAACGGAGGCGGCATTCTGCAGGAAGCCGTCAAGATCGTTTCTATGTTCGTTCCCAAAGGTACGGAGGTGGTCCGCACCAAAGGACGGGCCGCTACGCAGGAGAATGTCTTCCGCACCGCGAACGATCCGATCCTGCCCGATCTGCCGTTGGCCGTGCTGATCAACGGCAATTCGGCTTCGGCGGCCGAGATCGTCGCCGGCTCGCTCCAGGATCTCGACCGGGCCGTACTGATCGGACAGAAGAGCTTCGGAAAGGGCCTCGTGCAGACGACCCGTCCGCTGGGATACAATACCCTGCTGAAACTCACGACCGCCAAATACTACATTCCCTCGGGGCGCTGTATCCAGGCCATCGACTACTCCTCGCGCAAGCAGGACGGCACGGTCGGCAAGGTAGCCGATTCGCTCGTACGGGAATTTACGACCCGCGGCGGCCGCAAAGTCTATGACGGCGGCGGCATTTCGCCCGACATAGCCACCGAGCCTCAGTACATCAGCCGTTTCGCCGTTACTCTGCTGGCTATGGGATTCATCGAGGATTTCGTGGACGAATACATGCAGGAACACCACACCGACACGATCGACAACCGCACGTTCTCGATCACCGATGCGGACTACGACGCCTTCGTCAAATTTATGGAAGGCAAGGAAGTCCCCTACGAATCGGAAACCCGCCGGGTGCTCAAGGTCCTGAAGGAAGCGGCCGAAAACGACCTTTACAGCGACCTGGCCCAGGAAATCACAGCGATTGAGGGCGACCTGAAAGACGACACGCAGACCAATCTGCATACCTATCGGAAAGAGATCGCCGAAACGATCAACAACGACATCGTTCTGCGTCACAGCTATCAGGCCGGCGTGATCGAACATAACCTGGGTGACGACACCGAGGTTCTCCGGGCTACCGAGGTGTTGGAAAATCCGACGGAATACCAAGAAATCACGACCGTGCAGACGTCCGAAAAGAAATAACCGGCTTATGCTCAAACTGGGGCGCAAAATACTCTCGTTCCGCAAGCGGATCGTAGCCATCGTCGTCGGAGTGACGATGGTGACGCTGTCCCTGCTGTTCACCAACGACATGGCCCGCCGCCTGCGGGAGAAGGAACAGCACGAAGTGGCCCTCTGGGTACACGCCATGGAGCGCGTGATGAGCGACTCGAGCAACGACCCCTTCGTCCAAGACATCCTGAGTCAGCGCAACAACATCCCCTTCATCATCACCAATCAGAACCTGAAGGTATTGCACTCGCATCTCATTCCCGAAGAGATCATCAACCATCCCGACCGCCTGCGCAAGAAGATCAACCAGCTCACCGAAGAGAATACCCCGATCACGATCCAATACTACTGGGGCAAAGACCACAAACACATCATATTCTTCGGCCAGTCCCGGCTGCTCAAGACCCTCTACTGGTTCCCCTACATCCAGCTCTCCGTCATTGCGATCTTCATCCTGCTGGGTTTCATCGCTTTCCGCTCGACCAAGCAGGACGAGCAGAACCGCGTATGGATCGGACTGGCCAAAGAAACGGCGCACCAACTGGGTACCCCACCTCCTCGCTGCTGGGATGGATCGAATACCTGCGCACGCAGCCCGTCGATCAGGGTGCCGTCGAAGAGATGAACAAGGACTTGAGCCACCTGATGAAGATCGTGGACCGCTTCTCGAAAATCGGATCGGAAACCCCGCTCACCCCGGAGAACATCAACGAAGTGGTAAGCGGATCGGTCATGTACTTCCGGACCCGGGCACCCCGCAACGTCACCATCGACTACAACGGCCTGGCCATCGCTCCGGTCAAGGCCCAGATCAACGCCGCCCTGTTCGAATGGGTCGTGGAGAACCTGATCAAAAATTCGCTCGACGCCCTCCAGGGGCACGGACGGATCGATGTGGAGATCTCCTCGGACGAAAAATACGTGATGATCGACATCAAGGATACCGGCAAGGGGATTCCCAAAAGCAACTGGAAACGAATCTTCGAACCGGGTTTCACGACCAAAACCCGGGGATGGGGCCTCGGACTCTCCCTTTCCCGCCGCGTGATCGAAGAGTATCACCAGGGCCGGATCGGTGTCGTTTACTTCCGAACTGGGCAAAGGCACCGACATCCGCATCACCCTTAAACGCTACTTCGACTGATGGCCCTGCAACCCGAAATACGCACGGATTCGCTGGCAGGGCAACTGTCCGACAGCCTGCCGACAACCGAAACGGCCCTTCGGGAATCCATCTTCCGGCTGCGGGATTCGCTGGCGACGATTCCCCCCGACACCCTGCAGGCGACACCCCCCGTCACGGCCGAAGAGCTGTTCGAGCCGGTTCGACACTCGCGATCGAACCGTTTCCGGCGCAATCCGTCCGTCCCATATACGAATCGGCCCCTTTCCAAGGGATCGTACTGGCCCTGGTTTTCGCTTATCTGGTCATCATCTACCATAACCTGCGGGAAGTTTATATCCTCTGTCGGAAATTGAGTCTCGACCGGTCGAAGCCGGGACGCATGACCGACACGCAGGGCAGCACCTATACCCGGTTCCTGTGGGCGGCCATCGGAATAGGACTTCCCATGCTGGCTCTACTGACCCTGAGACTGACGGACCGTTGGTTCCCCATCCCCGAGGTCGTCCCCGAAGCCTGGATCCCGGTACTGGGCCTCCTCGCCACAGTCGGATTGGCCGTTCTTCTGCTTTTCCAGGTAGGGCTGCTCCGGATCACAGGCTACATCACCCTCTCCCGACCGATCACAGATCAGCTTGTAGCGCTAAAATTCAACTATTTAGCACTTTCTGTCGTCTTTCTGTGCCCGTTGATCCTGCTCTTCCTGCTGGCTTCGCCCGACACCGGGCATATCCTCTCTTTCGGCATCCTCATCCTCGGCGGAGCACTGCTGTTGCTCTACCTGAAAGAGTCGCTCATGCTCTTTCTCTCGAAAAAAATTTCGATTTTGCATTGGTTTTTGTACCTTTGTGCCGTCGAAATTTTTCCCGTGAGCTTCGTGTGGCTCTCGCTGACAAGAATTTGATAACCCGATAAAACCGTTCTGAATTTGAAAGCCCATAGAGTATTGGTTTCACAGCCCCGTCCGGCCGTGGTCGAAAAATCTCCTTTCTACGAATTATCCCAGAAACACAAGGCTGAAATCGAATATATGCCGTTCATCCGCGTAGTAGGGGTATCGCTCAAGGAATTCCGAAGCCAGCGTGTTGAAATACTGGCTCATACGGCCGTCATCTTCACTTCGCGCACGACAGTCGATAGTTTTTTCCACATTTGCGAAGAGGCCCGGATTACGGTTCCCGAAACCATGAAATACATCTGCCAGACGGAAGCCGTAGCGCTCTACCTGCAAAAATACATCGTATATCGCAAACGCAAAATTTCTTTCGCCGACGGCAGTTTCACCAACTTCATCGAGCTGATAATAAAGCACAAGGAAGAAATTCATGCTGGCATTGAGCGAACCCCATAAACCCGAACTGCCGGAAACGCTCGCCAAGTTGAAATTACAGTTCTCTCCGGTGATTCTGGCCCGCACAGTCGCCGCCGACCTGAACGATTTGGACATCAAGAAATTCGATCTGCTGGCCCTCTATTCGCCATCGGACGTCAAGGCCATTCTCGAACGCTTCCCCGCCGAGGAGCTGCCCGCAGTCGCCACTTTCGGCGAAGGCACGCTGCGTGCTGCGGTCGATGCCGGCATCAAGGTCAAAGCCATGGCTCCGACCCCTACGGTCCCTTCGATGGCCAAAGCCGTCGATATTTACCTCACGAAACTGGCGAAAGGCGAACAGATCGAAGATGTCGCCGTCACGCACGACGCCGACAAAGAGGAGTTCATCCGAACCCAACAGCATAAGTTAGCCAAGAAAAGCCGTACCCGGCGCACGACTCCGGCGGAGAAGAAATAACGGAACGGCTCCGTGCGACCATCACCGGTTCAAAGTGCGATTCCGAAGGATTCCATCCGGCAAACAAGAAGCGGACGACGCTATTTCCGTCGCGATTTCGCCGACACCGACCGAAAACGGCATTAAAACCGCATACAGTTACCTGTTTCAGCTATGACAGACCGTTCGCTTCCCCGTCAGGAAAGGCTTCGTTCGTTCGGGGCCATCCGCCGCCTGTTCGAAAGCGGGGAGAGCGGATTCGTCTATCCGCTGCGCTACGTCTGGATCGCCGAAGCGGACGAAATTCCTTCGGTCGAAGTACTCTTTTCGGTTCCCAAGAAGTTTCAGAAACGGGCCAACAAGCGCAATCTGCAGCGTCGTCGTATGAAGGAGGCTTACCGGCTCAACAAAGAGATCTTCGACCGGGAGGGAAATCCCGTCGCACTGGATCTCGCCCTGATCTATTCATCCAAAGAGCTCACCCCCTACCGGGTCATAGAACATGCCGTACAGAAAATCATGGAACAAATTATGGCGAGGCTTTAGGCGGGTCTGCACGCTGCCGCTGATCGTGCTGGTAAAGTTCTATCAACGCTGCATATCGCCCTTCACTCCCGCTTCGTGCCGCTACACGCCGACCTGTTCCCAATACGCGCTCGAAGCGCTGCGCAAGTACGGTCCCCTGAAAGGAACGTGGCTTACGCTCAAAAGACTTTCGCGCTGCCATCCCTGGGGCGGCAGCGGATACGACCCCGTACCCTAATAAAGGTCGGCGGACTTTTTCGTATCCGACCCTGCATCCCGAAATCCGAGCGGATCGCAGGGTTCGTTATTCCGGTTATTTCCCGAAACCGGCCGTTCGTCGATAAAATTCCCCTCTTCGTCTATTTCAATTGCACGCACGGAAAGCCGTCGTTAGTTTTGCGTCAAAACCAAAACCATGAAACGACTCCTGCCGATACTGCTTTGCTCCCTTCTTCTGTCGGGGCTACGGAATGCAACCGCACAGGAAGCGTCCAAAACATGGACCTTGCAGGAGTGTCTGGACTACGCTTACCAGAACAACATCCAGGTACGGCAAAGCCGCAACAACCAACTTTCGGGCATCGAGGATACCAAACAGGCGAAAGCCGCCCTCTTTCCGTCGCTGGTGGCATCGACCACGCAAAGTTACACGAACTACCCTTCGTCCGAAGTCACGGACAACAACAGTTATACGGGGACCTACGGCATAACGGCGGGAATGACGATCTTCGAAGGTGGCAAGCTCCGTACGGAAGTCAAGAGGCAGAAAGTCCAGAATCAAATGGATGCTCTCTCGGTCGAGGAATCCGTGAACGACATCCGCATCGCCATCGTACAGGCTTACATGCAGTGCCTTTACGCCGCCGACGCCGTGCGAATCAACCGCAGCACGGCCGAAGCCTCGAAGGCCCAGCGCGACCGGGCCGAAGAGATGCTGCGCACGGGCTCGATCAGCCGCGTGGATTTCGCCCAGCTCCAAAGCCAATATTCGAGCGACGAATACCAGATAGTCGTAGCCGGCTCGACACTGGACAACTATAAACTGCAACTCAAGCAACTGCTTGAATTAGATATTATGGAAGAGATGAATCCGGCCGTGCCGGGGGTTAAAGAAGAGAACGTGCTGAAGGCTTTGCCGCCCAAAAACGAAGTGTATGAAACGGCTCTGAAAGTCATGCCTCAGATCCGTAGGGGAGAGTTGGGCATCGAGGCGGCGAAGCTGGAAGAAAAAAGCGCACGTGCCGGATTCTTCCCTTCCATATCCCTATCCGCCAGCGTGGGAACGGGACATATGTCGAACAACGACTTCGAAAGCGGCAGCCAGATATGGAACCGCTTCAACGAAAACGTAGGGCTCACGCTCAACATCCCGATTTTCTCGAACCGTAAGAACCGCACGGCCGTCAATAAGGCGAAAATCGCCCTCAACGACAGCTATCTGGAGTGGACATCGCTGCAAAAAGAGCTGTTACGGAACGTGGAATCGGCCTACCTGGACGCCGTATCGGCCCAGGCCCAGTATCTCTCGGCCCGCGAAAAGGAGAAATACGCCCGGGAGAGTTACGAGCTGACCAGCGAACAGTTCCGCGTCGGAGTGAAACACCGTCGAGCTGATCACGGCCCAAAACGAATATTCGGCAGCACAGCAACAGGTCCTGCAAGCCAAATATCTCACCCTGCTGAGTATCGAACTGCTCAACATCTATCAGGGGCTTCCTGCGAGCGACATTTACTAATCCGCACAAGCGGGTTCCGCCAAGCGGGGCCGCACCGGATAAATCGATAATCGAAGATATGAAAAAACGGAATCTGCTCATAGCGGCGGGCGTAGTAGCCGCAGGCGTCTGCATCTGGCTGATCGCACGCCCCTCGAAAGGGCCGAAAGTCCTGCTCGAAACCGCCCCCATAAGCCATATCACCATCCGCAACTCGGTGACGGCGACCGGAACGGTCGAGCCGGTTACGCAGGTCGAGGTCGGCACGCAGGTATCGGGCATCATCGACAAGCTCTATGCCGACTACAACGACCAGGTGAAAGCCGGACAACTGATCGCCGAAATGGACAAGGTGACCCTACAGGCCGAACTCGAATCGGCTCAGGCACAACTCGCCAGCAGCAAAACCGAATACGAATACCAGACCAAGAACTACGCCCGCACCAAGACCCTGCATGAAAAACAACTGGTGAGCGATGCAGAGTACGACCAGGCTTTTTACCTCTACGAAACGGCCCGCAACGCCTACGAGCAGAGCCAGGCGGCAATGGTCAAGGTAAAGCGCAACCTGGGTTATGCGACCATCACCTCGCCGATCGACGGCGTGGTCATCAGCCGTGCCGTCGAAGAGGGCCAGACGGTGGCTGCCGGATTCGAAACCCCGACGCTCTTCACCATCGCCAACGACTTGACACAGATGCAGGTCGTGGCCGATGTGGACGAAGCCGACATCGGCCAGGTCGCCGACGGCCAGCGGGTACAGTTCTCCGTAGATGCCTATCCGGACGACACGTTCGAGGGGACGGTCCTCCAGGTACGGCTCGAAGCCACGACCGAATCGAACGTGGTCACCTACGAAGTGGTCATCGACGCTCCGAATCCCGACCTGAAACTCAAACCGGGACTTACGGCCAACGTGACGATCTTCACGCTCGAAAAAGACGACGCAACAGCCGTCCCGACCAAAGCCCTGCGCTTCGTTCCCAATGCGGAATTGCTGGGAGAACTCGGGCTGACTATCGATCAAACGGAGCAACAGGCGGCCCCGGGAAGCAGGGAACTGTGGGTGAAAGAGGGAACGACGCTCCGCCCTCGCCGGGTATATGCAGGAGCAGCCAGCGGCGATATGACCGAAATCACCGAAGGGCTCACGGGCAGCGAGGAGATCGTTACCGGACTGGTAACGGCCAAACCCCGCGAGGAAGCTGCCGCCATCGAGCGCAGCCCCTTCATGCCGGGACCTCCGGGAAGCAACAACAAGAAAATAGCGAGCGATGATGAAAGAGGTCATCCGACTGGACCGCATACGACGGGATTTCGTCGTCGGCGACGAGGTGGTGCACGCACTGCGCGGAATTTCGCTGACGATCACCGAAGGAGAGTTCGTGACGATCATGGGCACGTCGGGATCGGGGAAATCGACGCTGCTGAACACGCTCGGTTGCCTCGACACGCCTACCTCGGGCGAATACTACCTCGACGGAATCGCCGTGCGCTCGATGGACAAGAACGCCCGTGCCACGCTGCGCAACCGCAAGATCGGTTTCGTCTTCCAGAACTATAACCTGTTGCCCAAAAACTACGGCGCTGGAGAACGTCGAGCTGCCGCTGATGTACAACTCGACCTACTCGGCCGCACAGCGACGGGAACGGGCCGAACAAGCGCTCCGCAACGTCGGTCTCGGCGACCGCATGCTGCATAAGAGCAACCAGATGTCGGGCGGGCAGATGCAACGCGTGGCGATCGCGCGGGCGCTGGTCAACGATCCGGCCGTCATCCTCGCGGACGAAGCGACGGGGAACCTCGACACCCGCACCAGCTTCGAAGTACTGGTACTCTTCCAGCAGCTCCACGCCCAGGGACGCACGATTATCTTCGTGACGCACAACCCCGAAATCGCCCGTTACAGCAGCCGCAACGTAACCCTGCGCGACGGACACATCATAAGCGACGTCCGCAACGAACAGATCCTGAGCGCCGCCGAAGCCCTGGCGAAACTGCCCGCAACCGACGACTAAAACAAACCATCCATCCGAACCCGAGCACGGAAACACGAGCAGACCATGAACCTCACGAACCTTTTCAAAATAGCCTTCAAAGCACTCAGCAACAACAAGCTGCGCGGATTTCTCACCATGCTGGGCATCATTATCGGCGTAGGATCGGTAATCACGATGCTGGCAATCGGGCAGGGGTCCAAGCGGAGCATTCAGGCCCAGATCAGCGAAATGGGATCGAATATGATCATGATCCATCCCGGCGGCGACCGGCGGGGCGGCGTGCGGCTCGACGCGGCGGATATGGAGTCGCTCAAACTCAAGGACTTGGAAGCCATTCAGACGCAAGCACGCTATATCAGCTACATTTCGCCTTCGGTCAATAGCTCCGGACAGGCCATCTTCGGCGCCAACAACACGCCGACGACCGTTTACGGCATCAGCCCGGAATACCTGGACATCCGGCGCTACAAGGTCGAGGAGGGGGATATCTTCTCGGAACAGGACGTCAAGACCGCCGCCAAGGTATGTCTGGTGGGCAAATCGGTCGTGGACGAGCTTTTTCCGGACGGAGAAAGTCCCCGTGGGCAAAGTGATCCGCTTCGGAAAGATTCCGCTGCGTATCGTCGGCGTACTCGAGAGCAAAGGTTATAACAGTATGGGTATGGACCAGGACGACCTGATTCTGGCCCCCTACACCACGGTTCAGAAGCGAATCCTCGCCATCACCCACCTGCAATCGATCACCTGCTCGGCATTGAGCGAAGAATATACCGACCAGGCCATCGAGGAGATCACGCAAATCCTGCGGACCAACCACAAGCTCAAGGCGACCGACGAAGACGACTTCACGATCCGCTCCCAGCAGGAGCTTTCGTCGATGCTCACTTCGACGACCGACATGATGACCCTGCTGCTGGCGGCCGTAGCGGGCATTTCGCTGCTCGTAGGCGGCATCGGCATCATGAACATCATGTACGTTTCGGTGACCGAACGCACCCGGGAAATCGGCCTGCGCATGAGTATCGGAGCCAAAGGGCGCGACATTCTGGCGCAGTTCCTGATCGAATCGATCCTGATCAGCGTCACGGGCGGCGTGATCGGCATCCTCGTCGGCGTGGGCGCCGCCGTACTCGTCAATATCTTCGCGGCATTCCCGATCTATATCCAGCCCTGGAGCGTTTTCCTTTCGTTCGCCGTCTGCACCCTTACGGGCATCTTTTTCGGATGGTATCCGGCCCAGAAAGCCGCGATGCTCAACCCCATCGACGCACTGCGCTACGAATAACCGCTTTGGGGGATAAGGTGCCGACCCTATTTTTCGGAAAACCGGCCGAATCCGAAACAGCCGTCGCCAGACAGAAAAAGAAGCATGAAATACCCGGATAATTCCTATATTTGCAACAGGATGACATCCCTGCAATCCAGACATACGGGCTTCTGGCTCCACCTGGCGGCCTGGAGCGTGGTTTTCGGCCTTCCGCTTTTCGTACCGGGCGGCCGCGAGCCCGTTATGAACATGCAGGAATACGTGCGGTTTCTGGTGGTTCCCCTCTCCTTCATGGCGGTATTTTACGTGAACTATCTCCTGCTGATCGACCGCTACCTTTTCACGCGGCACGTGGGGCGATTCCTGCTCGCCAATGCGCTGCTCGTGGCCGGGGTCATGCTGCTCGTACACCTTTTCTTCCGCTTCGGGATACCGCCGCGGCCCCACCATCCGCCGATGGAGCGTCCGTGGCAGGATACGATGTTCTTCTTCCTGCGCAATGCCATGCTCTACCTGCTGGTAGTCGGAGTAAGCGTCGCCATCCGGATGACGGGACAGTGGTACCGAGCCGAAAACATCCGCAAGGACTTGGAGCGGAGCCGCTCCGAAGCGGAACTGCAAAACCTCAAGAGCCAACTCAATCCCCATTTCCTGTTCAACACGCTCAACAACATCTATTCGCTCATCCAGCTCGATCCCAACCGGGCCCAGCAAACGGTGCACGACCTGAGCCGCCTGCTGCGGTACGTACTCTACGACAGCAGCCAACCGACGGTACCTCTCAAGGCCGAAATGGACTTCCTGGGCAATTACATCGAACTGATGCGCATCCGCCTGCCGCGCCACGTGCGGCTCGATGTTTCGCTGCCCGAAAATCCGTCGCATACCCTCGTGGCGCCGCTGCTCTTCATCTCGCTGGTCGAAAACGCTTTCAAGCACGGCGTAAGCAACGACCGCCCTTCGTTCATCGACATCGACATCCGGGAAGAGGAAGGAGTACTCGCCTGCCGGATCGAGAACAGCTTCTTCCCCAAATCGGAGGCCGACCGCAGCGGCTCGGGCATCGGGCTTGCGAACCTTTGCCGGCGGCTCGAAATGATCTATCCCGGGCGTTACGAAATGAAATACGGACAACACGGCGACACGTACGAAACCCTGCTCCGCATTAACCTGACCGACCGATGAAACTGACCTGCGCCATTATCGACGACGAGCCGCTGGCGGTCGAACTGCTCGAAAGCTACGTGCGGAAAACCCCCTTTCTGGAATTGAAGGGAGCTTACAACGGAGGCATCACGGCACTCGAGGCCCTGAAAACCGAACCGGTGGACCTGCTTTTCTGCGATATCCAGATGCCGGAACTCAGCGGCATGGAGCTCTCGCGGATGCTCCCGACCCGGACCCGGGTCGTCTTCACGACGGCTTTCGACCGATACGCCGTCGAAGGATTCCGCGTGGGTGCGGTGGACTACCTGCTCAAGCCGATCAGCTATGCCGACTTCCTGACGGCCGCCAACAAAGCCTTCGAATGGTTCGAACTCAAGCGCCGCAGCGTCGGCAAACCATCGCCTGCAGGAGCCGGCCCCGAAAGCATCTTCGTCAAGACCGAATACCGGCTTCGGCAGATCGAACTGGATAAAATCCTCTACATCGAAGGACTCAAGGACTACGTAAAGATTTACGTCGAGGACGAACCCCGCCCCATGCTGTCGCTCGCAAGCCTCAAATCGCTGGAAGAACAGCTCCCCGCCGAACGTTTCGTCCGGGTACACCGCTCCTACATCGTCCAACCCTCCAAAATCCGAATCATCGAGCGGGGCCGGATCGTCTTCGGCAAAACATACATCCCCGTTTCAGACGGCTACAAGGAGACTTTTTACGCATTTCTGGAAGCCCGCTCCCTAATGCCCAAAAGCGATAAATAAGCCTACCTCCACCCACGAAAAAAGGTCATCGTTTCCGCGATGACCTTTTCCGTACCGATCCCTTCGGATCAGCGCCGCCCGATATCTTCGTAAGTGGTCTGCAACATCGCCTTGCCCCACTCCAACCTTTCGGACTGCGGGCCGGTTTGAGAAAGCACCGTTTCGCCCGTATTGTCATAGACCGTTTCGCCGTCGGCGTCGATCACGCCGAACCCGTCGCTGAAACAGTAGTAACCAAACTTATGGGGCGGAGTCGCTCCGAAAATATTCTTGCTGTAATCGAATTCGTCGTGCGGAAGGCCCATCTGCGCCAGAAGCGTAGCGCAAATGTCGATTTGCGAGGCATACGTATCTACTGTTCGGGAGGCGGTCGCAAGTGCGCCTCCGAGCCAAATCATCGGAATCCGGTGTCGCAGCGGAGCGTTGTAGGCCAGATCGTACGGATAGGGGTAGCCGTGATCGGCGACCAGCACCACTAATAAATTGTCCCACACGGGCGACTCCCGCAGCCGGTCGATCAGACGTCCGATCTGTGCATCGGAGAAGGCCATGGCATTCAACAGCTTGTCATCGAATTTTGCGAACGGCACCTCGAACGGCTCATGGCTCGAAAGGGTCAGCAGACCCGCCAGAAACGGTTGTTCCTCTCTGCCCAGCGCTTCCACCTCGTCCCCGAAAAGATCGACCACCACGTCGTCGGCATAGCCCCATTTCGAAGTCGGGGCATCGAGCTGCATATCCTTCTGCCAGATCAGCCTTCTCCCAGCCGGTCGAATACATGAACGAAGCCTGGTTGGTGAAGTTCAGGTCGCCGCCATACATGAATGCCGAACGATAACCTTCCCGGCCGAGAGAACGGGCCAGCGAAGGCAGCGTGGCGCTTTTTCGCGGCAGCTTTCATGATCGACATGGTCGTTTGGGCCGGAAATCCGCACAGGACGGCCACCTGTCCCCGGTCGGTACGAAACGAATTGGCGAAGAAGTTTTCGAACCAGACACCCTCCCGCTTGAAACGCTGCATGTTGGGCATCACAGGCTCGCCGTTCACCGTTTCGTCCATGATCGTTCGGCCGAAGGCTCTCTCCAGCAGGATCAGTACGACGTTCGGCCGGTCGCTGCGCAGTAGTCGGGGCGTACCGGCATCGGCCCCGGGACGGTTGCCCCCCGCAACTCTTCGAAAAGAGTCTTCCGCCGCTCCTCTTCGAAGAACGGATAAGCCTCGGCATAGTTCTCATTGTCCCCGACCGAGGAGAGAAACGAAAAACGGGGTTCGTCGCAGCGTGGTTCAGGAACATGTTCGAGCTGAAATAGACCTTGCTGACATTCGCCGTGGCGACCGTCACGCCACCCCGGATCGCCAGAAAAGTCAAGCCGCCGATCAGCAGCGCCGCAACCGTTGGGACGACCCGGCCCCGCAGGGGAACGGGTTCGACCCGGAAAAGCCGTAAAATCCACCGGTAACTCCAGATCATCGCCCCGGCATAGACCAGCATGATTAAAATCTGCCGCAGAACTTCGCCCCAACTGGCACTCGCAAGCGCCTCCCCAGGATCGGAAAGGTAGATCAGCACCGAACCGTCGAGCCGAAAGCCCCAATAGCCGTACAGGTTGAGATCGACGGCGAAGATCGCGGCCGTCACCAGTGCGATCAGCGAAAAATAGACCGTCAGAACGATCCGCCACACCCGCTGCGAAAGGGGAATCCAGAACGATGCCAGCACGACAAGTACCGGAAAAGCGGTGACGTAACCCGCCACCGTGCAATCGAGTGAGAGTCCATGCCAAAGAACTCCGAGCCACTCCCCGAAAGAGGCCTCTGCTGCCCGGGCATGGTAGAAAAGCAGGAAAGCCGGCTTCTGCAACAGCATCCAACCTACTGTCGTACAGAAAACGGCCCCCAGAAACAACAGGCGTCGCACGTCAGATCTTCTCACCATAAGCCAGATCGCCCGCATCGCCGATACCCGGCACGATATAAGCCCGCGAAGTCAATTCCTCGTCCACCGCAGCACACCAGATCGTGGTCGTACGCTTGGGCATATTCTTCTCCACATATTCGACCCCCTGTTCGCTGGCGATAACCGCCGCGACATGGGTATGCGCGGGCTGCCCGCCCCGTTCGCACAAAGCATTGTAAGCCAGCACGAGGGAAGAACCGGTAGCCAGCATGGGATCGACCAGCAGCAAAGTCTTTCCCTCCAGCTCGCCACACGAGATGTATTCGACCTTGACGGTAAACTTACCGTCCTTGGTACTCTTGCGATAAGCCGAAACGAAAGCGTTCTGCGCATCGTCGAAGTAGTTCAGGAATCCCTGATGAAAGGGAAGTCCCGCCCGGAGGATCGTAGCGATCACGACCTGGTCGGAGATCATCGCTACCGAAGCCTCGCCCAGCGGAGTTTCGACCACCTTCACCGCATACTCGAACGTTTTCGATATTTCATAGGCCATGACCTCTCCGATACGCTCCAGATTACGGCGGAAACGCATCGAATCCTTCTGGATCGACTTGTCGCGGATTTCGGCGACAAACTTGTTGAGAACGGTGTTCTGACTGTTGAGAATGTGCAACATAAGGTTGTATTTATTTAACTTTCATTTCAGGTCAATAGAGGAAGTTGTTGAACGGATAGCGGCCCGAATGGATTTCACGGACCATGCCGTACAGATCCGAACGCAGCTTCTCGATGTTGATTTTTTCGACCGCCGAAATAAAGATGCAGGGCGTATTGGCCCGGGCGATCCAGCTCTGTTTCAGGTCTTCGAGCGAACGATTTTCACGCGTGGAAGGCGTCAGATCGTCAGGCTCCTTCTCTACATAAGTATAGGCGTCCACCTTGTTGAAAACCAGATAAACCGGTTTATCCCCGGCACCGATATCCTGTAACGTCTGCTTCACCACGGCGATCTGGTCCTCGAACTGCGGATGCGAAATATCGACCACGTGCAGCAACAGGTCGGCTTCACGCACCTCGTCGAGGGTCGATTTGAACGACTCGATCAGTTCGGTCGGCAGTTTGCGGATGAAACCCACGGTATCCGACAGCAAGAAAGGCAGGTTATCGAAAACCACCTTTCGCACCGTCGTATCGAGCGTGGCGAAGAGTTTGTTCTCGGCGAACACCTCGCTTTTCGAAATCAGGTTCATCAGGGTCGATTTGCCGACGTTGGTATAACCCACCAGCGCCACACGGACCATCGAACCCCGATTCGATCGCTGGACAGCCATCTGGCGGTCGATTTTCTGCAAATCCTCCTTGAGCTTGCTGATGCGGTTGCGGATGATTCGCCGGTCGGTCTCGATCTCGCGTTCGCCGGCACCGCCGCGCGTTCCCGTGCCACCCCGCTGCCGCTCCAGGTGTGTCCACATACCCGACAGACGCGGGAGCATATACTGGTAATTGGCCAACTGCACTTGGGTCTTGGCATAGGCCGTCTGCGCCCGCGACATGAAAATATCGAGAATCAGACGCGTGCGGTCGAGAATCCGGCAGGGCATGGCCGCCTCGATGTTGCGCGTCTGCGACGGAGAGAGTTCGTCGTCGAAAATCGCCACGTCGATCTCCTCCTCCTTGCAATAGGCAGCGATCTCCTCCAGTTTCCCCGGACCGACATAAATACGGGCCGACGGCTGCGGAAGGCGCTGCGTAAACCGGCGGACACCCACGATTCCGGCGGTTTCGGCCAAAAATTCCAATTCGGCGAGGTACTCTTCCGCCTGACGCGGATCCTGTTGGTCCCGGATGACCGCGACCAATACGGCCCGCTCGAACCCGGCCCCGGAAGCGGGTTGGTCGTTCTTCGTTACAATCTCTTTATTCTGTTCCAATCCATCATGCAATTTACGCACGGACACGCATCTTCGAAAAGACGCATCCTCCTGCACGGTGAAAATAAGGGTACCCCATCTTTACGCAGGATACCCTTACCAAATGTTTCAAGCAAACCTTAATCCGAAATACGGAAATCGATCGGAATGACGAATTTCTGACGGACCGACTTGTTACGCTGCTTGGCTGCGGTCCACTTCGGAGAAGATTTGATAATACGTACGGCCTCGTCCGACAAAGTACGGTCGGGAGTTCTCAACACTTCGATATTGGATACGGAACCGTCCGTATTCACGACGAACGAAATGATTACCTTACCCTGAATACCGTTCTCCTGGGCAATCGCCGGATATTTCACACGTTCCTGTACCCAGTTGCGGAAGGTACCCTCGTCACCGCCCATGAACGAAGCCTTCTCCTCCACGACGATGAAAATATCCTCTTCGAAAACCTCCTCGGTCTGAACGGGAGCTATCTCGATCGCCATATCCTCGTTGAACTCGTCAAACGTTATCTCCGTTTCGATCTTGGTATCGTTGGTCACAACCTGCAACATGTCGCTCACGACGGCCATATCGACTTTCTTGGGCGCTTCGGGCGGTTTCTGGTCCTGACGAGTCACCTCGGCGATCTCCATTTCGACAGGGGCATAGCCAAGATCCACTTTCTCGATACGATGTTCCTTCGGAGTCACGGCGAATGCACCAATAACGAGTACCAACGCCACGATCAAACCGATTTCAAGGAAAAGACCTCGTTTATTCTCCAGGTCGGCTTTCGGTGATTTTTTAATTTCCATTATTGATTCCTATTTTGTTTTTATTGTTATCTTTTCAAGCGTCCCGAAGGCGCACTAACTACCGACAAATATAGAGATAAAAAATCAAAAACAGTACTTTCGCTCCGAAAAATCTTAATTTTTGACTAATTTTGCCCCGAAAATTCCCTCACGACCGTCTCCCATGCCCCGATACGAATATCTTTACGGACAAACACTGTCCCAACTGGAAGCCCTCTGCAATCGGTTGGAGATGCCCCGTTTCGCGGCGAAACAGATCGCACGTTGGCTTTACGACAAGCACGCGACGACGATCGAGGCGATGAGCGATCTCTCCGTCCGGCACCGGGCCCTGCTCGCCGAAACGTACGAAGTCGGATTCACCGCTCCCGAAAAAGTCAGTATTTCGGCCGACGGCACGAAAAAATACCTCTATCGTACCTCGCAGAACCATTTCATCGAATCGGCCTACATCCCCGACGGCGACCGGGCGACGCTCTGCATCTCGTCGCAGGCGGGCTGCCGCATGGGCTGCCGTTTCTGTGCAACCGGACGACAGGGACTCCAGCACTCCCTTTCGACGAACGAAATCCTCAACCAGATCGGGTCGCTGCCCGAACGAGAGCGGCTCACCAACGTCGTTTTCATGGGCATGGGCGAACCGCTCGACAACCTGGACAGTCTGCTGCCGACGCTCGAAATCCTCACTTCGGCGTGGGGATTCGGCTGGTCGCCCACGCGAATCACGGTTTCGACCGCCGGTGTAGCCTCCCGGCTCGAACGATTTTTGGACGCGACCCAGGTGCACCTGGCCGTGAGCCTGCACAACCCCTTTCCGCACGAACGGGCCGAAATCATGCCTGTGGAAAAGGCATGGCCGATCCGCGAAGTCGTGGAAATTCTGCGCCGATACGATTTCACGCACCAGCGGCGGGTATCGTTCGAATACATCGTCATGAGCGGCTTGAACGACTCCCCGCGTCACATCCGCGAGCTATGCCGCCTGCTGGACGGCATCAAGTGCCGCATCAACCTGATCCGGTTCCATAAAATTCCCGGATCGCCCTACTTCTCCCCCGACGACCGGGCCATGATCGCTTTCCGCGATGCTCTGACCGCCAAAGGCATACACACGACCATCCGCACCTCCCGCGGCGAAGATATCCAAGCGGCCTGCGGCCTGTTGAGTACGGCGCAGAACGAGACGGCACAATTTTAGCTACAACCGTTTCGTTACTCTATAAAACACGAAAATGAAAAAGATTCTTTTTACCCTTTTACTCGTACTGGGCATCAGTGCCGCAGCCGACGCGCAGGTACGGTTCCTGGACTCTTCGACCGATGCGGTCCGCAAAGAGGCCATCGCTCAAGACAAATTGGTTTTCATCGATTTATACGCCACTTGGTGCGGCCCCTGCAAGGCGATGGAGCGCGACGTCTTCTCGAAAAAGGAGGTGGGCGATTTTATGGACGAATATTTCGTCGCGGCCAAATACGACATCGACAAGCCGACCGGGAAAGCGCTGGCAGGCAAACACGGCGTACGGTCGATCCCGACCTACCTCGTATTCAATACCGAGGGTGATCTGTTGGGTAAGATAACAGGATCCATGCCGGCCGAAGAGTTTACCGCCGCCCTTCGGAAGATCATCGCCGAAACCGGGAAGAAATAGCGACCGGCGGATGTAATAAAGAACGGAAACGATTCCTGTATGAGGATCGTTTCCGTTCTCCTTTTCCTCGTGCTCTGAATACGACTTGACATCAGATTATTCTGTTTCATGTCCCGAAATTTTGCTTGCAACGGACGTTGCGCCGCTGTTCCCGGCGACAGGTACAGTCAAGTTTCCTCGGAGATAATTTCCCCATACAGACAACCCCCGGCAGCAATTAATATTACCTGAAGTTACCTGTTCCCGCCGGTCCGATTGATCGGGCTACAGTATAAGGTCGGCTATAGTCCCGTTTTCGGCGGATAGTCGATCGAAGTCGATTTTGTACGTCCGTCGGTGGTGGTCATCGTGAGCGTCAATCGGTGATGTTGCTCCGACGCAGGCTCGGCAAGCGGTTCGATTTCGATCGGCCGCAAATTCTTCCGGCCGTTCCACGGATTCTTCGGATTGAAAGGGATCATCTGCAAATGTTCCGGCCCGATCCGATCCATCCTCTCGCGGCAAAGAAGCGGGGCCCCGTATTCGTCCCTCTGTTTCCAACTCCGCACCGATACCCGGAACAGGTCGTCGAGCGGTTTGCCGGCCGGATGCTCCTCATCCCAGTCGGCATCGCTCGTGATATGCATCGAAGTGAAATTATCGGCAAGGGCAATCTGATCGCCGAAATACAGACCGGGAGGCGTGCCGCCCTCGTACGCACCGATTTCATCCCCGTTTCTTTTTGCGATTTCGAGATATTTCGCCTTGTTTTCGGGAGTCCAGAACTCTTGCCGGCCAAGATTGTATTTCTCCATATCCGGATTATAATACTCTTCGGTGTCGGCCCAGTCTATGTAAAGCGTATTCGATTTGCCGTCCGTCGCAGCGGTCCGGGGAATATAGTCCAGCTTCATATCTCCTTCCACGTAACGGGCTATCAAATAAGTACGTCCGATGACAGGTCCTCCGATCGGCTCTTCCTTTTCCGAACATCCGCATAAAAACGGCAGCAACAATAGCAATAAACTCTTTTTCATGGCTCTTCTATCTTGTTAAATCGTACGTGACTGCACGCAGGTTATTCTTTCGCATTGACCTGCGGCCGGCAAGTGAGCGAGGCGGTCTTGACCTCCCCCTCAACGGTGGTCCATTCGACAGTGAGCGTGTGAATGGGATCAATGGTCGGGGTCTTTGTGAAATAGATAATCACATAGTCACGTATCATCTGCATATCGTCGGCTTTCAAATCCTCGACGAGCATCTGTACATTGTTGCCGCCCCCTGTTTCGTATCCGCTACGGATATAATCGGCGTAGGACCAAATTCGGCCCACAGGATATCGTCCAGCAATGTCCCCGCCGGATGCTCTTCATCCCAGTCGGCATTGCTGGTAATATGCATTGTCTGAAAATTATCGGCAAAAGCAGAGGGGTACTCCCAAAACTCGAGCCAGCGGTTATAACCGACGTCCCCGTTGCGAATCGCCAGGCGTTCGAACTCCTGAGGGTCGCTTTCGGGGGAAATCCACTCGCAATCGGTCAATTCTATCCAAAAATTGCGTATGGGGGTTTGCGGGTCTGCCGGGATTTGCGGGGGGCGGTCCGGACTTCGGGACAGCAATACCAAATCCCCCTGACAATAGTTTTGGATGTAGTTCTCGCAAAACCTCAACTCCGGACCTTCATGTTTGTTGCAGGAGTTCAGTGTCAGGAGTGAGAACAACAATAATATCAAGTTTTTTCGTGTCATAATCATACGTTTTTTTAAGGACAATTGGTGTAAGTGACTATCAATTCCATATCGTAATACTTGTCGCTGGACGAACTCGTGTCCTCACCGTCATAACCGGCCTCCGGTCCGTTGCGCAGATCGAAAGCTCCGTAGTAATAATACCCGTTGGCTGTCCCTCCCCATCCGAAATTGCAATGGATCAAACGTTTGTCTAGAGCGTCTTTCTTGCGAAACAGGACTGGAGCGGCAAGAATTTTAGCCCGTATTGAAGTTCGACCTTATATTATGCTGTTCCTGTCGGCTATTTATTGCAACGCAGGATCGACCTCCGGCGTGCAGGTTATCGAGGCAGTCTTGACCATACCGTCCGAAGTGGTGAATTCCACCGTAAAAGTGTGCACCTCGCCCGGATTGTCGGGAACCGACGTAAAATAAAGTATAAACGAGTAAATCGACAAGGAGGAAGGAGTGTATTCGACCACCCGCAGATCGTCGGGTTGCAAGGCCGACAACGGTTTGTCGTATAGAATATCTTTCCCAAGATCGAACCCGGGCGGATAACCGCTCTCTATGTATTCGGCATAGCTTACATACCGAACCCCCATTTTGTCGTTCAGCGATGTTCCCGCCGGGTATTCGGCGCTCCAATCTTTGTCGCTGGTAACTTTTATGCCGGTGAAATTGTCTGCAAATGCTATTATACCCTGTTCAGGGGGACTTTTCAAGTCATTGAATTCAGTATCTCCGTTGCGCTCAGCAATTCGCAGGAACTCATCGGGATGCTGCGCACCTTTCAATTCCGGACTTTGATAGTAAACCCCTTCATATATGGAAACTCCGAATCCTTCCGAAACGGGTGCAGGCAGATCCGATGCCGAAGACCGGACAGCGTAATACGGCAACAAAACCAAATCCCCGTCCACATAGTTTTCGATATAATATTTTGAATAGGTAAATTTGCAACCATCCGATTCACAACCGACTATAAGCGTCAATGCGATAAATCCGGCTAATAAACCCGTTTTTCTCATAACATATACATCATTATCTCGTTATCGTTGCTAAAATCATTTGGACCTGTACTCGAAACCCCGAGAGTAACCGGGCTTTTCGCCGTATTGAATGCTCCGACATAATAATACCCGTCATGACTTCCTTCCCATCCGAAATTACAATGAACCAATCTCTGGCCCTGAGTCATATATTTCTTTTTGCTGCCGTCGTTATATATCGAATATACGATTCTCGTACGGTACAGCCAACCGTCCGCAACCCAGGAGTGGCCATCCCCATTCGTATTTCTGCCCATAATAATCGCAGGCAGGCGTCTTTCAAAGATCATCCGGCGGACATAGGTTTCAGATACATCTTCTCTGTAAACATTTCGATACCACTGTTCCATGAGATTGACAGCTTTGTATCTTTTGGTACTACTTCCGCTAGCCCCATAATCGGTGCCGCCCGCGCGGCCGATCAATCGGATCAGCCATGCGACGGAAATCGTCGGATCGTTGTACGGAGTCGCTTTAAGCAGGGAAGGTGTCTGTACCGCCTGTTTGATCAAATCCCATTGAATTGTCGCAGAAGAGATTACGTCCGGGGCCCGGTTATAGTAAAATTTATTATAAGTCAGCAATTGCGCAATGGCTACCGGCGTGCAACCAGTTGGATCAGTACCATTGGGAACCCGAATGTTATACGGATTAGATTGTCCCCATTTTGTTTTTAACATATTGGGAACATATTCTTCATTCGTCCAGGGGCCCGGCTCGGTTCCGATCAAAGTCGGGCCACCAGTGGGTCCCAAATGTCCTATATCGGTAATAGGACCACCGATGCCGCCACCTCCGGTCCCTCCGGTGCCGATGCCTCCGAGTGCTGCCTGGCGACCATTTGCAGGGGAAATACCAACTCACCGTCCGCTTCGGCCTGCTCGGGAGTGACCGTTACGGCATACCGGAACTCTTCGGTCGTGAGGCTTCCTTCATCGACGACCGCATAGACCGGCTCCAACCGGTCGTCGGCCCTCAGAATGGCATAGCCCGCCTCGTTCTCGAAATTGACGATGTAGAGCAGATCCTCCACGTCGGCCGTGGCTTCGCTGCGGGTACCGCCGGGACTTAACGCTTCGGGAGAAACCGTCGTCACGCTCTTCACACGCCGCACGCCGCCGCTGCGGGTGGCGGCGCCATCTTCCGCCGGAGCGTCGATCTCTTCGAGGACGGATTGCAACTCTTCGAGAGCCTGTTCGACAGGGACCGCATGCGGATTTTCAGCAGCCGGAGGGTTTTCACCGGGAGGCCCCGACTCCGCGCCCGGATCAGCCGTACAGCCGGCCAACAGCCAAAACCCGAAAAATAGCGAAAAAAGTCTGAAATGTTTTATAACGGATTAATTTCAGGGTTTTCGGTCGAACCCTGTTCCGAGAGTTGCTGAAAATTCCCGGAACAGGGCCGGAAGAAGTTTTCCTCCTGATCCGAAATTAAACATTTCTTTGTTGATTACCAAATAAAATACAATTTTATTTGCAATCAAATAAAACAAACCGCATTCGGGCTTCGTCGCGCACGTCGCGGTGAAAGATGCCCTTGACAGTCGCCGCCGTATATTCCCGGCCCCGTTATTTCGCGCCGACTTTTCACCATCCTTCCCTCCCGCCGCACCGACCGGCCGCGACATGACCGCGATGCACACTGTTGCGACCATTTTTTATGAATTATAAATAGTTTTACGTACTTTTGTACGTTATATAGACATCTATGAAATTTACGCTCCAACATAAAGACCCCTCTTCGCAGGCGCGAGCGGGCGAATTGCAGACCGATCACGGCGTGGTGAAGACCCCGATCTTTATGCCCGTAGGTACGGCGGCGACCGTCAAGGGCATCTTTCACCGCGACGTGCGCGACGAAGCCCGGGCCCAGATCATCCTGGCCAACACCTATCACCTTTATCTGCGTCCCGGTATGGATATTCTCGAGCGGGCGGGCGGCGTGCACCGCTTCTCGACCTGGGACGGGCCGATGCTCACCGACAGCGGCGGCTTTCAGGTCTTCTCGCTGGCGGGCTGCCGCAAGCTCAAGGAGGAGGGATGCCATTTCCAGTCCCACATCGACGGTTCGCGCCATCTGTTCACGCCCGAAAGCGTGATCGACACGGAGCGTACGATCGGCGCCGATATCATGATGGCCTTCGACGAGTGCCCGCCGGGCGACTCGCCGCGCGATTATGCCGCCAAGTCGCTCGCTCTGACCGAGCGCTGGCTCGACCGTTGTTTCAACCGTTACCGCCAGACCTCGCCCAAATACGGCCATTACCAGGCGCTGTTCCCCATCGTACAGGGCTGTACCTATCCCGACCTGCGGGCGCGGGCAGCCGAAAATGTCAAACAGTATGACGCGGACGGCTATGCCATCGGCGGTCTTGCCGTAGGCGAGCCGACCGACGTGATGTACGAGATGATCGAGGTGGTGAATGCCATCCTACCCGAAGACCGCCCCCGCTACCTGATGGGGGTCGGCACGCCGATCAATATCCTCGAAGGCATCGCCCGGGGCGTCGATATGTTCGACTGCGTGATGCCCACGCGCAACGGACGCAACGGACAGATTTTCACCTCGGAAGGCACGATCAATATCCGCAACAAGAAATGGGAGGACGACTTCTCCCCGATCGATCCCGAAGGCACCGCCTTCGTCGATCACGTCTATACGAAAGCCTACCTGCACCATCTGACGATCTGCCAGGAGATGCTCGGGGCGCAGATCGCTTCGCTGCACAACATCGCATTCTACCTGCGGCTGGTCACCGAGGCCCGCCGACACATCGGGGCCGGGGATTTCACCCCTTGGAAGGAGCGGATGGTCGCCAAACTCGGCCGCAGGCTGTAACACTCGAACCACGATGAAACGAAAGCTCCCGCATTTCCGCTTCCCCGGATTCAAGATCCTCGACCGGTATATCCTCGGCAAGTTCTTGAGCACCTACTTCTTCGCTATCGCGATGATCATCGTGGTCGTGGTGATCTTCGACTACGTGGAGAAGATCGACAACTTTACGGAGACGAAAGCGCCGCTCAAGGCGATCATCTTCGACTATTACCTGAATTTCATTCCATTCTTCATCAACCAGTTCAGCGGACTGTTCACCTTCATCGCCGTCATTTTCTTCACTTCGAAAATGGCCTACCAGACCGAGATCGTGGCTATGCTTTCGGGCGGCATGAGTTTCCGAAGGCTGATGTGGCCCTATTTCCTGGGGGCGCTCATCATCGCTTCGCTCTCTCTGGGGTTGAACCTCTGGTTGATTCCGGTGTCGCAGCGCAGCTGCGTGGCTTTCGAGAACCAATACATCCCGCGCAAGGCGCGTTTCCAATACGATAAAAATATCTACCGTCAGATCGAACCCGGTACGTTCGCCTATATCCGCAACTACTCCAAGGAATCGAACCAGGCTTCGTTCTTCAGCCTGGAAGAGTACGAATCGGGAGCGATGACCGCATCGCTCGAAGCCGCAGAGGTGAGGTTCAATCCCGAAACCAAGCGGTGGTCGGCTCGACGATATACCACCCGCACGTTCGATTCGCTCGGCGTGGAAACTTTCACGCAACACCGTAATCTGGACACACTCATTAATCTGGATGTCAATGAATTGGGGCGCACTGACCAGTTGATAAAAACAATGAATATAGTGGAACTGAACCAGTTCCTCGAACAGCAGCGAAGCAAGGGTTCCGACTCGATCAACATCATTCAGGTCGAACAACACGCCCGTTACGCCTATCCTGTCGGTACGTTCATTCTGACACTCATCGGTGTTTCGCTCTCCTCGCGCAAGGTGCGGGGCGGCACGGGACTCCACATCGGCATCGGCATTGCCCTTTGCTTCTCGTATATCCTCTTCATCCGCTTCTTCGAGGAGTTTGCCAAGAGCGGTACGCTGCCGCCCTGGATCGCTGTCTGGATACCGAACATACTTTACCTCTGTATCGCTGTTTATCTTTATCGCAAAGCACCGAAATAATGTCCCCGCAACTCGAAGATATCGTCCGCAAGGTCCGCTCCGACGAGCGGATCGCCCCTGCCGAAGCCCTCGTGCTCTGGCACGAAGCTCCGCTTTGGCTGTTGGGCGAGCTGGCCGCCCGGCGCAAGGAGCGCGTGAGCGGCGACAAGGTCTATTTCAACCGCAATTTCCACATCGAACCCACGAACCTGTGCGTGTTCAACTGTAATTTTTGTTCCTACCGCCGTCCGAAGGGAAGTCCCGAGGCGTGGGACTACTCCCTGGAAGAGGTCGAACGGATCGCCCGCGACCACGCCGGACAGGGCGTAACCGAAGTGCATATCGTCGGAGGCGTGCATCCCGAGCACGATTTGTACTATTACGTCGAGATGATCCGCCGCGTGAAGGCGATCCTGCCCGAAAGCGACCGTCAAGGCCTTCACCGCCATCGAGCTCTCCTCCTACATGATCCGCAAAGCGGGGCTGACTATCGACGAAGGGGGTTGCGTCTGCTCCGCAGCGCCGGGATGGAGGCGATACCGGGCGGGGGTGCCGAAATTTTCGACGAGGAGCGCGTGCCCGCATCTGTCCCGATAAGGGCTCGACTGCGGAGTGGTTCGAGGTGCATGCCGCCGCACACCGGCTGGGGATCCCGACCAACGCTACGATCCTCTACGGCCATATCGAGTGCGTCGAACACCGCATCGACCACCTCGACCGGCTGCGCAGCCAGCAGGATCTGACGGGCGGCTTCAACGCCTTCATCCCGCTCAAATACCGCAATTTCGGCAACCGTATGTCGGAAATCGGCGAGGTTTCCGTGACCGAAGATCTGCGGATGCTGGCCATAAGCCGCATCTACCTGGACAACATTCCCCACATCAAGGCTTACTGGGTGATGTACGGCAAAGCGACTACGGAGCTGGCTCTGGCTTTCGGTGCGGACGACATCGACGGCACGATCGACGATACGACCAAAATCTACTCGATGGCCGGAGCCGACGACCAGCGCCCGGCGATGACTACGGAGGAGATGCGCCGCATCGTCGCGGCAGCCGGCTACCGGGCCGTCGAACGCGACACCTTTTACCGCGAAATCGGATAACGAGGCTACCTGAAACAGACGAAACGGATCGGTCCGTACCCGCCAGACAGGGCCGATCCCCGAACATAAACGACAGAACAATACCATGCTGGAACAACTGAAAAAATATTGGGCGAAAGTCAGTGAGCATCCTTTCCTGAAACACCTTTTCATCATCGTCTGCGTGCTGCTCGTGCTGGGCGTCGCAACTCACCTGCTGCTGTTGCTGGGCACGCGCCACAGTGCGCACCGTACGGTCCCCGACCTGACAGGCATTCCGCTCGAGGAGGCTCTCGGGGAGGCCCGCCGTCAGGGGTTGGAAATCATCGTCAACGACTCGCTGTATGTGCCTGCCTACGACGGGGGTGTAGTACTGGACCAACTCCCGGAAAAGGGCGTCGGGGTCAAACCCGGACGAACGGTCTATGTCACGATCAACTCCTACCGACAGAAGATGGTGACGGTGCCCTATGTCGCCGGCCGTTCGCTGCGCCAGGCCAAGAACATGCTCGAAGTGGCCGGCCTGGGGATCGAACAGATCGTCTATCGTCCCGACCTGGCGACCAATTACGTGCTCGAAGAGTACGCCGACGGCAAGCGGATCTCGGAGAAAAGCCGCGTACAGCTCGAAGCGGGCAGCGGCGTCACCCTTTACGTCGGGGAGAGCGGTTCCGTTTCGACACTCGTGCCGAAGACCGTGGGGCTTCACCTCCAACAGGCCAAAGCCGTTTGTGGGAGCTGGGGCTCAACATCGGCAAGATCTCCTTCGACGAGGGAATCAACCTGCTGAACCAGCGGGAAGCCCGGGTTTATCTGCAGACGCCTTCGGCCGGCAGCCGTGCCCGGCTGGGTGCGAAGGTCGATCTGAAGCTGACCCTCGATGCTGCCAAAGTCACCGCCCAGAGCGCTGCGGCCGATAAGGAGATGATAAAAGCCGCCGAAGAGCTGCGCCGCCTCGACGCTGAAACGGCCGATTCGCTGGCCCGTGTTCGTCTGGACAGTCTGGCCAACCGTCCCGTCGAAGCGGAGCCGGTCATCGACGACGGGCTTTTCCCGGACGAAGAGACAGCGGAAGACGAATTTTTCCAATAACGCACACGTCCGATGAGCGAATCGCAATACATACCCGATCCGGACGAACTCGAGGACGACGCTGCCGGCGAGCAGGACGAGCTGTACGAACATTACAGCATCACGGCCGACCGGGGGCAAAGCCCGCTGCGGTTGGACAAGTTCCTGACGATCCACATGGAGCGTTGTTCGCGCAACCGCATCCAGACGGCTGCCGACGCAGGCAATATCCTGGTCAATGGCAAACCCGCGAAGTCGAGCTACAAGGTCAAACCCGGCGACCGCATCTCGCTGGTGATGCCCTATCCCAAGCGCGAAATCGAGATCATTCCCGAAAACATCCCGCTCGAAATTCCCTACGAGGACGACGACCTGCTGCTGGTCAACAAGCCTGCGGGCATGGTCGTCCATCCCGGTCACGGCAACTACTCCGCAACGCTCGTGAACGCCCTTACATACCATTTGCAGAATCTGCCCCTGTTCCAGGAGGGCGATATGCGGGCCGGACTGGTGCACCGCATCGACAAGAACACCTCGGGGCTGCTGGTGATCGCCAAAAACGAGCGGGCGCACGCCCGGCTCGCCAAACAGTTCTTCGACCATACGATCACGCGGCGGTACGTGGCGCTAGTGTGGGGAAATTTCGAGGAGGACGAAGGCACCATTACCGGCAACATCGGCCGCAGCCCCAAAGACCGGCAGAAGATGTGGGTCTTCGAAGACGGCTCGGACGGCAAGCACGCCGTGACCCACTACCGGGTGCTGAAGCGCTACGGTTACGTAACCCTCATTGAATGTCGCCTCGAAACGGGCCGCACACACCAGATCCGCGTCCACATGCAGTGGAAGGGACACCCCCTGTTCGGCGACGAACGGTACGGCGGCGACCGCATCCTCAAGGGTACGACCTTCAACAAATACAAACAGTTTATCGAAAATTGCTTCGCCGCGATGCCCCGGCAGGCACTCCATGCCAAAAGCCTCGGCTTCCAGCATCCCACTACGGGCGAACAGGTCTATTTCGAAAGCGAACTGCCGGAAGATTTCCGTACCGTGTTGGCTAAGTGGGACGCCTATGCCGCTGCGGGGCTTGCGGAAGAATAAAAATCGAGATTGAAATGTTTCTGCCCACTACCCTCAAGGAAGTCCGCGCACGCGGCTGGGATCAACTCGACGTGATCCTCTTCACGGGCGATGCCTACATCGACCACCCGTCGTTCGGCGCGGCCGTCGTGGGCCGTCTGCTCGAAGCCGAAGGGTATCGTGTGGCGATTGTGCCCCAGCCCAACTGGCGGGACGACCTGCGGGATTTCACCAAGCTCGGCACTCCGCGCCTCTTCTTCGGCGTGACGGCCGGGGCGATGGATTCGATGGTGAACCACTATACCGCCAACATCCGGTTGCGCAGCAACGATGCCTACACGCCCGGCGGGAAAGCAGGATTCCGCCCCGACTATGCGGTCAAAACCTATACGCAGATTCTCAAGCGGCTCTTTCCGCGTACGCCGGTGGTCATCGGCGGTATCGAGGCTTCATTGCGCCGCCTGACCCACTACGACTACTGGAGCGATTCGCTCCATCCCTCGATCCTCGCCGACAGCGGGGCCGACCTTTTGATCTACGGCATGGGCGAGCGGGTGATTCAACAGGTGGCGCGGGCGATGAACAACGGATTCAACGCCAAGTTGTTGCGAAATATCCGACAGGTGGGATTCATGGCCGACCGCAGCTATGTGGAGCGGCTCGATCCCACCCGAACGATCCGCCTGCACTCCTACGAGGAGTGCGTGGCCGACAAGCGGGCCTTTGGGAAGAACTTCACCCGCATCGAAACCTTGAGCAACCTGATGGAACCGGACGAAACGCTCGTCGAAGGTGTCGGCGACCGCTATGCGGTCATCACGCCGCCCAACGCGACGCTTACGACCGAGGAGCTGGATCATTCGTTCGATCTGCCGTACGAGCGGGCGCCGCACCCCCGCTACCGGGGTCGTGGCGACATTCCGGCCTGGGAGATGATCAAGCACTCGGTCAATATCCACCGGGGTTGTTTCGGCGGCTGCTCCTTCTGCACCATATCGGCCCACCAGGGCAAGTTCATCACTTCGCGCAGCGAAAAATCCATCCTTCGCGAAGTAGAGCGGGTGACCCGCATGCCCGATTTCCGGGGTTACCTTTCGGACATCGGAGCGCCTTCGGCCAACATGTACCGCATGGGCGGCCGCGACCGGGAGCTGTGCAGCAAATGCCGCCGTCCGTCGTGCCTGCATCCGAAGATGTGCCCCAACCTCGATAACGACCATCGTCCGTTGCTCGATCTCTATGCCAAAGTGCAGGCGGTCAAGGGGGTCAAGAAGGCTTTTATCGGCAGCGGTATCCGCTACGACCTGTTCGACGGCAGCGATTACCTCGATACGGTCATCCGCCACCATACCTCGGGCCGCCTCAAAGTGGCGCCGGAACATACCGAGGATACTGTGCTGAAACTGATGCGCAAGCCGCCGTTCGCGATGTTCGAACGGCTCAACGCCGACTTCAACCGGATCTGCCGCCGCGAAGGGCTGCCGTACCAGCTGATTCCCTATTTCATCTCCTCGCACCCGGGATGCACGGAGCGCGACATGCGCTCGCTGGCGGACAAGGTGTTGGGCAAACTCCACTTCGACCTGGAGCAGGTGCAGGATCTGACCCCTACACCGATGACCTTTTCGTCGGTGATGTTCTACACGGGCGAAAACCCCTATACGGGCGAAAAGGTCTATGTCGCCCGCTCGCAGGAGGAGAAACGCAGGCAGAAAAGCTACTTCTTCCGCCGCAAACGATAGCCCGGCAACGAAATCGGCACTCCCAAAAGAGTGCCGATTGCTGTACCTTTCGGATTCCCCGATCCTAATTCAGATAGGGTTTCAGTACGCCGAACAGCAGGTAGGCCACGATCAGCGTGACTACGATGTTGAACATCTGGGCCGTCATGAAAGCCCAGAACGTGCGGCGGTTTTCCTTCGAGAAAATATCCCGGAAACGGGTTTCGAGGCCGATGCAGACGAACGCGATACTGAAGAGCGTATTGCTGAACATCTTGGCCGAAGTGCGGGCCGGCGCGGCTTCGCTGCCGGCGAAGAACAGGCTGAAGAGGAGCGATACGGCGACGAAACCCACGACGAATTTCGGGAAACGCTCCCAGATCACCCGTACGCTGGGACGCTGGCGCTTATTCTGGCCCTTGTAGGACCAATACAGCGAAATGACGAACGCCGCGATACCCAGCAGGACGTTCTGCGACGACTTGACGATGATGGCCGTCTGTTCGGCCGTTTCACCCAGCAGAGCACCCGACGCTACGACCGCACCCGTCGTATCGATCGTTCCGCCCATCCAGGCTCCGGCGACCTCCTGCACGGTTTCGGGATTCGAAAGCACCGTCGGCAGCAGCAGACCGGCCAGCCAGGGCATCAGGTACATCATCGGTACGGCGCAGACCAGCACCAGCGAAATGATGTAGGAGAGTTTCTTGTTGTCGCCCCGGATCACGCCGCAGGTGGCGATAGCGGCCGAAACGCCGCAAATGCTGACCGAGCTGGCGAGCATCGTCGAGGTTTCCTCGTCCACACGCATCCGCCGGGCCAGCCAGAAGGCGAAGTACCACACCGTAAAGACGACGATGAAAGCCTGGATCAGTGCGTAAACGCCCGATTGGAGCACTTCGCCGAAGAGGATCGTCGCACCCAGACAGACGATACCGATCTTGATGTAAAACTCGCTCTGGATCGCCGGTTTCAACCACTCGGGCACCCGGAAAAAGTTACTGATGACCAGGCCGAAGATCACCGAAAAGAAAACCGCCTCGAAGCCCAGTCGTTTAATTGCGGGGATCGAAGCCACGGCTTGCGACAGCAGAGCCACACCGAAAATGGCGAGCAGCGAAACGGCGAAACGACGCAGCGGGCGGCCCAATATCCGCTGACAGACACCCGTCAAAACCAGCAGGAAGAGGAACATCGCTCCGGCGCTCATCCAATTTCCGGCGGAGGAGAGGTCTTTGGGCATCGCAGGCATCCAACGGGGGAACAGCAGGGCGAGCAGGAGAATCGCTGCGCCGGCCCCGACGATCACCCAGTCTTCGCTTTTAAGTTGTCGAATCAAACTTTTCTTCATAAACTACACATTAACAAGTGTGCAAAGAAGCGATTTTTTTGCCGGAATCCGTTACGCATAAATACCCAAATTTGCGGATGCGGGAGTCGGAAACGAAAATTTCCCGGAGCAAATTCGCTCCGGGAAACGGAATGTCGGTTTGAAAAACGGTACGGTCGTCCTCGATGACCAGCCGCACAACGCAAGATCGGGGTCGTTACCGCGGTACGGGAAACGAGAGGGTCCGGGCGTCGAGATGCCCGTCCGGATAGGGACTCCAGTTCTGGGCCTGGCCGTTGGAAATCGAGAACCAGCCGCTGCGTATTTTGTAGGGAACGATATCTATGCGGCGCAGTGCGTATTTGGTTCGGATCTCCATGAGCGAACTCATCGAAATCACCGGCGTCATGGTGGTCGAAGGACTGAAATAGTCCGCCGGATAGAGGGAGGGTGCTTTGATCTGCACCGAATCCGGGAGCATCTTCGACAGATAATACTCTTCGATCCGCTCGGCCGTTTTCCGGTCCGGAGTTTTGATTTCGGGCGGATTCTGGCCTGCGGCCGTCCATACGGTGCCTGCGAAAAGCAGGCTGTAGAAAATTCGTTTCATAACATTGAACTGTTTTCTTTCGTTTTTCAGTACCCGGCAAAACTTCCGGTTCGCCTTTGCTTCCGCACCCGGTACACCGGAGAAGCGCTCTGCGTCGTCGCCTGCCGGAAAAGTCCGTTGTCCTCTGATGTCGGTTTCCCGGTCAGAACACCTCTTGCAGAATACGGACCGACTGCACGGCGTGGATCGCGTCCAGGTGGTAACCGTAGTAGGCCAGCAAAGCCTCCAGAAAAGCGCTCCGCTGTGTACGGTTGAGTCCTATTTCGGCCAGGCAACGTACGTCGCACTCCACGAAGTCGTTCATTAGACGAGCGTTCTCCGGGGTCATTACCGTCGCATGCGGCGGCTTTTGCACGGTGTACGATCCTTCGCAGGCATCGAACCAGGCGCCGGGCATATATTCGTTTCCCGGATAAAATCCCAGGAAACGGCTCAGATTCACCAGAAACCAGAGGTGGAAATTGGCCACGCCCTCTTCCATACTGTCCAGCGCCCCGATACTCTCCCACACGAAATCGAACAACTGGCTGTCAGGCTCGCTCTCCTTGACAAGACGGCACAAAACCTCTGCCATGAACAGGGCGATCGTCGAGCGCCTCACGTCGAAAGGCATTCGTTGCAGGACGATTCCGCTCTGCACCTCCCGAAAACGGTGCATCTGCTGCCGCGAAGAGGTCAGCCCTTCGAATTCGAGGGCGAACATCGGCTGGAACAACGCCAGTTTCGAACCCCGTCCCCGACTGCTGCGGACACCCTGCACCATGTAACTCTGACGCCCCAACGCGTCGGTCAGCAGGTGCACGACCATCGCGCTGTCGCCGTACTTGAGCGAATTGAGCACGATTCCCCGCGCCTTGTATGTCTTGAGCGTTCCCGGCACCTCACGCTTTCTTTACGTGCACCATCGCCCAGCCATCGCGCATACGCACTTCGATCGGATCCAGGCCGCAGGCCCGAGCCCGTGCTTCGATGACCGGTACATCCTCCTCCAGGAATCCGCTCATCAGCAGATCACCGCCCGTATCGAGCGCCTCGGCATAGGCCGGCATGTCCATCGTGAGGATATTGCGGTTGATGTTGGCCGCGATGAAATCGTATTTCCGGCCCGCGATGCGGCCTGCGTCGCCCAGCATCGGGACGATCCGCTCCGCCAACCCATTCGCCGCCGCGTTTTCGCGGCAGTTGGCCTCGGCCCACTCGTCGATATCGACGGCATCGACCGTCGCGGCACCCCGTTTGGCCGCTACGATGGCCAGCACGCCCGTACCGCAGCCCATGTCGAGTCCGCGTTTCCCCTCCAGCGGCAGGTCGCACAGCGCCGACGCGACCAGGCAGGTCGTGGCGTGGTGTCCCGAGCCGAAAGCCATGCGGGGCATTACCACCACCTCCAGTTCGTAGCCCTGCTGCGGCGCGTGGAACGGTGCCCGGATCAGGATGCGTCCATCGACATCGACCGGCGTGAAATTCTGTTCCCACAAGGCGTTCCAGTTCTGGGACTCGATGGCGATATAACGCCGGTCGGCGATGCCGTAGCGAGCCAGCAGGTCGTCGGTTTGCTGCATGCAGTCCGCCAGCCGCTCGCGGGGGATGTAGGCTTTCAGCACCTCGCCCTCCGTCTGGAAGCTCTCATAGGGCAGCTCGGCTAATTCGGCCGTCAGAATTTCGGCCAACTCGGGATCCGTGACCCGGACGTTCAACTCCACATAATCCATATCGGTATATCGTTTTTCGGTCGAAAGAACCGGCAAAAAGTCTTTCGAAATAATATTATGTAAAATTTTTTTGTATCTTCGCCTCTGAGAAGACAATCGGGCCGGGCGCAGTGCCGAATTTATGCGGACTTTGCCGGGGCGAAGTTTATCTTCTGCAAAGATAATGATAGGCAAGCGGCAAGCCAAACTTAACTTTCTGTTTTCCTCCTCCTTGCAGGCAGAGTTCACAAGTGTCCTCTGCGTATGCTTCGAGCGTCGGTCGTTCGAGCTTGTCCGAGCCGCGTCTTATCTTTGAAAGCCGAGAAGAAAACGGGAGCTTGCTCGCAGTTTTCCGAGGCGTATCCTATCTTCTACAAAGTTAAATAAAAATGGCAGAAACTCTCAAAAAATGGGAAGAAATCGGCCGCAGTTACCGCGTTTATATCAAACTGGAAAAACGGCTTTCGGAGAATACCGTCGAATCCTACATGCGCGATCTGCGTCAGTTCGCCCACTTCATCCTCCGGTTCTACGACGTGCCGCCCCGCAAGGTCGAAGCTCCGATGATCGAGCGCTACCTGGCCCTCTTGTACGATCAAGGACGGGAGAAAACCTCGCAGGCACGGGCTTTGAGCGGTATCCGCAGCTTTTACAACTACCTGATGCTGACCGACGTGGTCGATTCTACCCCGACCCAGTTCATCGATACGCCCAAATTCGGCCGTCACCTCCCGGACATTCTTACGGTCGAAGAGATCGATCGCATCATTGCCGCCGTAGATACCTCTACGGTCAAGGGGCGGCGGGACAGCGCGATGCTTGAAGTCCTCTATTCGTGCGGGCTGCGCGTTTCGGAGCTCACCTCGCTGCGGTTGGGCGACCTTTTTTTCGGAGAAGGTTATATCCGCGTGACGGGCAAGGGCGACAAACAGCGCCTCGTACCGGTCAGCGGGGCGGCTCGTGAAAAGATTCAGCGTTACCTCGACGACCGGGCGACTAAAACGTCCGCATCGGACGTCGTGTTCCTCAACAACCGGGGGACACAGCTTACCCGCGTCATGGTCTTCACGATCCTGCGCGAAGCCGTTCACCGGGCCGGAATCGACAAGCACATCAGCCCCCACACCTTCCGTCATTCGTTCGCCACGCATCTGCTCGAAGGGGGCGCTTCGATCCGTCAGGTGCAGGAGATGCTGGGGCACGAGAGTATCCTGACCACCGAAATCTACACCCATCTCGAAGGCGATCACCTGCGCGATACGGTCGAAAAGTACTTGCCGTTGTAATCGACGGGCAGCAATAACGACAAAGAACGGAATTCCGTCCTTTGTCGTTATTGTCTTTTTTCGGGAACCGCTCTCTTTCCCGGTCTGGTCCGGAGCGTTTGCCGACGGAAATAGAGGCCTGCATTCACCCGATCAGAGAATCCGTGCGATGCACGATGCGGGCGTGAGCGTCATCGAGTCGTAATCCAGTCCGGACAGCACCGCCAGCCCTGGCCGTTTGCCCGCAGCGACCTCGCCCAGCTCGGAAAAACCCAGCGCACGCGCTCCGTTCGGTGCGGCCCAGGTCAGGAGTTCCGCAAGAGGTATCTTCCCGAGATGCTGCATCTCGCCGAGCAGCGAAAGCGCCGTATTGGATGCCAGCGAATCGGTTCCGAGGCAGATATTCAGCCCGTTGCGGCGAAACAGTTCCACCGGGGGAACCAGCCGCGAAATGTAACGGTTCGATCCGGGACACAGGCACCACCAGACCGGAGCCGTGAAATGATTCATTATCAAATCGATATCTTGCTGATTCACGCAGCAGTTGTGAACCAGAATAACGCTCCGGTCGGCCGGAACGCTCTCCACGATCCGCCTTGCCGGGGAGCCGTAATGCAGGAAATCGCACGTAAAACCCGCCTTTCGGTACCACTCCCACAACTCGCCGCGCTGTTCGAAGAGTTCGGCTTCGGCCGGCGTTTCCATGAAATGGATCGAGAGCGGTGCGTCGCCCTCCGCGCAGATCTCCCGGAAAAGGGCATCCTGCACGGAGTAGATCGAGTGGGGGGTCAGCGAGGTTTCGGGATAGCGGAGCAGACGCCGCTGTTCGTCCGTCGAGTCGGTATGCAGCCCGAAGACTTCGGCGAAAGTACGGTACGACAGGCGGCTGCGGGCTTTTACGGCAAAAGTCGAATTTCCGTTGGCTACATCGCCTACGGCCTGCATTCCCTCCGCCCACATCCGGGCGTCGGCCGCAGCGATGGCCGCAGTCCGCTCCTGTTCGCTGAACTGTCCCCGCACCCGGCCCATCGACCGGGCGAAAGCGGCGAAGCCGCCGCCCTGGGCAATAGCGCCCCGCAGGTAGGAGAGTTCCAGGTGGCAATGGACATTGATAAGTCCCGGAACCAAGACTCCCGCATAAAATTCGACACCGGGTCTGCCGTCCGGCGCGGCGCACGTTTCGACGACGGATTCGATGCGTCCGTCGGCCCGAACCGTCACCAGCGGGTGTTTAACGAGCTGCCTCCCCGTGAAGAGGTAGTTGGAGGCTATCCGGCGAAAAGACGGAGAAGAATTCATCGGCGAAGATTTTAAGACCCAACTGGTCGATGTAGAGGCTGTCCACGGCCTCTGCGGTTTCGGGCGTATAGGATACTTTCAGGTCGTATATCGTCACGTCGGGACGCCTGAACTTTTCGCGGGTCCCGTACAGGGAGAGTACGAGCGAACGGGCCGAACTGTCCGCCTGGAGTATCCGGGAAACACGCTCCCGGCTCGACTTCCGCAGGATCGAGGAGGATTCGCCCTTGCGGGAACTGTCGGCCTCCACCAGCCATACCCGCATACGGGGCGCGAGGTTCTCATCGAGCGAGTCGATCAGGTAGTCGAACGACACACGGTATTCGCCGGGACGTGTGTCGGGAATCCGAACCCGAAGCCGTGCGGTGTCCTTGATCCGGGTGACCCGGATCAGCGAGTCGGAATAGACCGTGCGGGTGAAACGGCGACGGGCCACGTTGTCGATCGTATCGAGTACGCCGACTTCGTACTTGTAGTAGGCGCTCTCCTCTTCGAGCAGCCGGATGGATTGTTCGACCACGTCGCTCAGCTTGGCGCTTTTGCGCCGTGAGAAGTTGCCGATAGTATAGCGGACATCTTCGGCCGTGTAACCGTAACGGCTGAAAACCGGTTCGTAAAGTTCGAGCGAGTCGAGCTTCACTCCCCGGTCCGAAACGTAGGCGTTGATGAGGTAGGCATCCCGGAAAATCCGGGCCAGCTCCTCGTCGGGGATCACCTTGTCCCGGGCGCAGGAACCGAGGGCGGTTGCCGCCGCGATCAGACAAAACAGACGGATCAATCGTTTCATATCATAGTTTGTTGTTTTTCATCACACTCCGCACGGTCAGCTCCGAAATCGCCAGAATTACCGCCCCGAAAGCCGCCGCAACGATCAGCAAATCGCTCCAGCGCATCTCTACGGGATAGCTGTATAACAACAACGTATCGACCGGGATGCGAATCATTCCGAAATGTTGCTGTGCCAGGCAGAAGCCTACGCCCAGCACGGCTCCTATCGACGCCCCCAGACCGCCGATCAGGAGTCCTTCGCCGACGAAGATCGAACGAATGAGCTTCGTATCGGCGCCCAGGGCACGCAGCGTGGCCACATCGTCCCGTTTCTCGATCATCAGCATCACGAGGGTCCCGACTACCGAGAACGAGGCGAGCACCAGGACCAGCAGCGAAATGAAGAAAACGCCCCATTTCTCGTAGGCAACCAGTCGGAAGAAGAGGGCGTTCATCTCGTCGCGGGTGCGCACCGTGAAATCGTCGCCGACGATTCCGGCGATTTCACGCCGGACCTTTTCCGCGTCCGCACCGTCGGCTACGCGCACCGAGATCGCCGATATGCGTCCCGGACGGTCGAAAAGGTCCTGGGCTGCACGCAGGGAGGTAAGTGCGTATTCATTCTCGCTTTCCAAATCGAGAAAGAAGAGTCCTCCGACGTCGAGCCGCCGCACCGAATATCCATCGACGGGAAGCAACGACGAGAAACTGCCGCGCCGCAGGGCATAGACGGCGACTTCGGCACGGACCAAAGACCGGATTCCGAGCGTGCGGGCCATGTCGCGTCCCAGCACCAGTCGGTCGAGATCGCCCGTGCGAACGCTCCAACTGCCCAGCGGGATCGTTTCCTCGATCGGGAACACTTCTGTATAACGGTCGTCCACGCCTCGCAACGTGGCCATCGTCTGCAAACCGTCCCGTTCGAGCAAAACCTGCTGTTCGAGCAGGTACGAAACGGCCCCGACCCCTTTCACGCGGGTCAGCGCCAGACTGTCGATTTCCGCAGATGCGAAGGTCTGCCCTTCACGGGGGGCAACGGTCAGATCGGCATCGAAGGCCGAAGACATGGACTTGGCGAAATCTCCGAAACCGTTCAGCACGGACAGCAGCACGATCATCGCCGCAACGGGCATGGCGAACGAAAGAACGCTCACACCCGCAATGACGTTGATCACCGAACGGGATTTCGGTGAAAATAGATAGCGGCGGGCAAAGAATCGGGTGAGCATCGGCCTTCGGCGGATCGCAGGTTACTCCTCGCGGTGCATCGCCCGGTCGATCTGCTCGATGTACTCCAGCGAATCGTCCAGGAAGAACTGGATTTCGGGGACCGTCTTGAGCTGGTTCCGAATCCGCTGACCCAATGCCCGGCGCAGGAACCAATTGTGCTGCTCCAGCGTGGCCATGACAGCGGCATTCTGTTCGAAGGGAAAGACGCTGACGTAGATCTTAGCGTATGAAAAATCGGGCGAAACCCGCACGGCGGTTACCGTCACGAGCACTCCCCGTACGATTTCGGCCCCCTCCTTCTGGAAGATTTCGGCCATGTCGCGCTGAATCTGTTTGGCGATCTTTTGCTGGCGTGTAGTTTCCATATTTCGGTTATTTTGTGACTCCTTTGTAATTGAAAACCTCCTTGTTCTTGTCCCGCTTGGGCGGACGGTTGTTCCACTCCGTGAAACCGGACTTGTTGAAACGGTAGCTGACGCCGATGCTGAAGGTCAGGTTGTCGAGCGGGGATCGCTGGGGGGTAGTATAGAATGGATTTTCGTAGCCGTCCGTCGTATTTCCCGCATACTTGTTGTGATTGCGCAGCAGGTCCGAATAGCCGAAGTAGTAACGCACCCGAACGCTGAACTCCAGTTGCTTCACCAGTACGGCGACACCGCCGCCGCCCGCCAGACCGTACCCCCACCGGTTGTCGCGGACCACTTTGAAATCATATTCTCCCCGCCAAGGACCTTTGGACTGCTCCGGAGATACCGTCGAACCTTGTTCGTTGATGAATGTCGAGGAGATGTTGTAGGAGAAAAAGACCGCCGCATCGAGATAGACGCGCATCCGGTTTTTGAACAGGTAGATGTGCGGCTGCCAGACGATCGGCAGCATCAGCGACTTGACGCGGCGCGTGTACCATTGGTATTTGGCCGGGTCCTCTTCGGTCGGATTCTGAAGAAACGAGAATCCCCGCTGCAGGTATTCGAAATCGATGCCGAAACCGCCTACGAAACGCTGGGGTCCGTAATAGCGCCACGTTACGCCCGCCGTGTAGCATCCCCAGACCGCCCGGGTTTCCTGGTCGGGATAAAACCGGGCATTGCCGTAGCCGTAACCGCCCGTTACGCCCAGCGTATGCTGTGCCGCCGCTGTGCCGCCGCACAGCACCGCTCCGAGGAACAGGCATATCATTCCTAAACGCCTCATCATCTCAATCCGTTCATCATCGTGTTCATACCGCTGTTGAATCCTCCGCCCATGGTGCTCGTCGTGTTCGAGGTATTGCTGTTGGTGTTCCGCCTGGGATTCTTGGCCCGCTCTTCCAGCACCTTTTTTGCAAGCGCAGGGCTTCGCGTTTTTCGAGCAGCTCGGCGAGGGATTGCATCGTTACCGGCGCGAATACCTTGTTCATATCGATAGTAAGTTCCACTTCCCAGTTCTCCTTCGCCGCGAAGGTATCGATATTTTTATCGTCCATATAGTATTCGGCCCGCTCGGGCTGCCGCCGTTCCACCAGATTGCCCGTGTCCCAGCGGCCGTTATCGTTCATGTCCTCGATGATGCGGAACTTCACGTTGCCGGCCGGTACGTAATTGAAACGGCATACTCCGCTGTGCACGCCGGTTTTTTCCTGAAGGAGTTTTCCCGATTCGTTCAGCAACTGCACGATGTAGCTCGCCTCGTCGCTTTTACCGACCACATTGACGATGAACGTAGCGAATTTCTCGGGATCGACACCCGTGTAATTGACTGCGATCGAATCGTTTTGCTGCTCCGCCACATCCGCCAACGCTCCTTTAGGGATGGTCAGGGCATAATTGTTTTTCAATTGCCAGGGAACATCCAGCCACCAGCGCCGCATGTTGGCCGTATCCTGCTGCCATCGGATCCGGATCGGACGCGGTTCCTCCTTGTCCATCTGTTCGGTCAGCACGACGGCAGCCGAGTCGAACCGGACCAGCGGATAGTCGAATTCGACGTACAGCTTGGTTTCGGGGGTAACGGAACCGGTCGTGGAAAACTTGTAGGTAAACGTACTCGGCTTCTCCGGTTCGACCCACTCTTCGCCGGCAGCCAGTGTCTTCTCTTTCTCCTTTTCGAGCTGCTCGCGCTCTTTAGCCTCCTCTTTCGATTCGATATACCGCCAGGCCAGTTTCAACTTCTCGGTCGAGGGAAGCAGCCGGTCGAGGGAGTCGTGCTTCATGTAGGTAATTTCTCCCCGGATGGTATCGGGCAGACTGGCCGAAGGAACGTCGAACCACAACGCGATCGTATCGCGGTTGCGTGATTGAGGCTCAATGATTACGCGGTCGGCAGGGATGCTGTCGAACACGATGCTGTCGATCCGGGGATGGCCCGCATTGAAATAGAGGAGCGCCTTGTGCTGCACCGGACGTTCCGATTCACGCAGGTATTGCCGACCGAAAGCCTCGTCGGTAAACATTCGGAAGTAAAGCTGCGGGTCGGCCGTCACGTAGCGGCGGATCGAGTCGTACCAGATGCCGAAGTCGGGCAGCTCGGCGGGGTTATATGTTCCCGTGAGAAAGCCTACCTGATCGACCGAAGGTTCGTAAATCTGGTTGTTGTTCTTATCTTCGAAGGCATAGACCCGGTAGGGAATCGGCTTGAGGTTCTGGGCGATGAAAATACCGTTGGTTTCCGCACGGGCGATCACCGCAGGCTGGTATTTGAACATCGTCGAGTCGTATTCGGGAATATCCTCCACCGAATCGGCCGGAAAGAAATAAATGAAGCTCTTGGCTACGCTGTCGGCCGTGTAGCTGTCGGCCGTATATCCCGAAACGACCATTGAATCCACCTCCGGGCCGGTCGAGAAGACGTAACGCATCGAGTAGAGCGGATTACCCTCGTTGTTGTCGCGCACGGCACTGCCGAAATTCAGCGCGTAGGTCGTGTTCTCCTTGAGCGTATCCTTGATCTGGATCAGGATGCCCCGGCCCCGGATCGAAAGCTGGGGTTTTTTCTTCATTTGGGGCGACGTGAAAAACTCTTTTTGCTGGTCCTTGAGCTGTACGAATTCGTCGAAAGTAACGTAAATCTTGCTGGCGGTGAAGTTGGTCGTGAAGTTGTCCGGCAACATCGACACGATCACCGGGGGAAGGGTGTCGATCGGGCCGCCTTCGAGGTTCATGACGGTCGCGCAGCGCCACAGGAACGCCGGGCAGAACATCGCAAGGACGCAGACCCGAAGCCAGACGATCGCTTTATGGTTTTGTCGTTTCATATCGTTTTTCTGTTATCGAAACAAGGACGAGCGGGCGCCGGAAACTGCCGGTTCGTCGGGAGTGTCCGGATTCGGATTATCGGGCACATCCGGGTTTTCCGGGGTGTCGGGATTTTCGGGCGTATCGGGATCGTCCGGAGCTGGTGTGTCCGGGGTATCCGGATTTTCAGGGGTATCCGGGTCGTCAGGCGTACCGGGATCGTCGGGATTCGGGTCTTCCGTTCCCGGATTGTCCGGGTTATCGGGCGTGTCGGGCGTGTCGGGATTTTCAGGATCAGGATCCGGTTCCGGCTCGGGTTCCGTATAAAAGTCGTTGCACATGATCCACTTGCCCTTCAGGAAACGTCTGCCTTTTTCTTTCGGGTAAAAGGTTACGCTCACGTGCATCTGCGGAAGATTCTCCCCGATGGCCTGCTCGGTGAATCCGTAAAGCCGATTCGACTGGTCCACGGCCAGGATGAGAAACCGGGGGCCGTTGAGCTGCATCGCCAGCCAGTTTTCGTTGCCGTCGATCTCGTATGGCTCGCCCTGGGCGATCGGCCGCAGCTTCTCGCCGGTTCTCCGGGAGGTGATTATTCCGGCCACGGCGTCCTCGTAAGAGAGCACGCTCCATTCGGTTGTGTCCGCGTCGAAGGCATAGGCCAGCATATCTTCCCGGGGGATGGGGGTCTTGACGGTACCTTCCTGCGCCCAGGGCCGGAGCACGTAGAATGTTTCGTAACCGATCGACTTGAAACATCCCGTCCCCGCCAGGGCTGCGGCCACCGCGACGAAAGTCAGTATCTTGAACTTATGCTTTTTCATGGGTTTCATTCCGATTTTTCAGCTCTTCGAGCAGCTCTCCGACCGTTTTCCCCAACACCGGATGGCGGTAGTCGCGCATCCATTCGCACAGGGGGACGAGCACGAATTCGCGCTCCTGGATCAACGGATGGGGAACGGTCAGCCGCTCGGTGCGAATCACGCGGTCGTCGTAGAAGAGTATGTCGATGTCGATCGGGCGCGACGTATATCGGGCACCGGTCCTTTGTTTGAGCGACTGTTCTGCCTCGCGGTCGCGCCCCAGTTCCCGCTCGATCGCCTGTAAAGCGTCGAGCAACTGTTCGGGCGTCAGGTCGGTATCCACCTCGAGGACCTGGTTGGAAAACTCCTCTTCGGCATCGAAACCCCATGCCCGGCTCTTGTAACGGTGCGAACAGCGCATGACGGGTCCGGCGTGCTGGTTGATCAGCCGCTGTGCGTTTTGCAGGCGGGTCTTTACGTCGCCCACGTTTCCTCCGGTCAGTATGATCGCTCTTGCCATAACTACAATTTTTTAATCATCTTACTCACGCTCAATGCGAAATGGGTGAACACGATGGTCGGGTTCCCGTTTTGCCGGATCTGGGCCATCGCCGATTCGGCCTCCGCGACCAGCGATTCGATGTTCTGGTTTCCGATGAACGGCGCGAAATTGCGGCAGAACTTCGCCTCCTCACCCCACAGGCAGGAGATTTCGCCCAGTCCCGCATGCAGCAGGTAACTCTCCCGCAAAAGACGCACCGCATCGGTCAGGAAAGCCCGCTGCTGCTCCCGCGAAAGTTGGGCGACCTCTTCGGCCCAGGCCATCAGTTCGAGGTGCTTGTCGTTGTAGCTCAACCGCATGAGCGAACAGAAAAATTCGAAATCGTCTTTGCGGAGTTCGTCCCCTTCGCCGCGCAGCAGATGCTCCAGTTCGATCAGGTCGCCCGCAGCCAGCCGGGTAAAGGTACGAATTTTCTCCGGATCGCGCTCCCCACGGCGTTCGAGCTCCGCACGAACCTCTTCATCGGTCAGCCGGGGTACGACCACCTCCTGCGTTCGTGACAGAATCGTGGGCAGCAACAAGTCGGGACGCTCGCTCACCAGCACGAAGAGCGTCTTTTCCCACGGCTCTTCGAGAATTTTCAGAATCTTGTTGGCCGCCTCCTCGTTCATCGTTTCCGGAAGCCATACGATCACGCACTTGTACTTGGCGGCAAAGCTCTTGAACGAGAGCTTGCGGATGATACCGTCGGCTTCGCGGGCCGAAATCGCCCCTTTGAGAGTCCGGCCCAGGTCGAGGCGGTCGTACCACTCCTGCGGCGAGAAATAACCGTTTCGCTCGCTGACGACCTGCCGCCAGAGCGGCATGAAGTCATCGCTCAAAACCGCTTCTCCCGATTTTTTGCCCTGTTTATTGACCGGGAAGACGAAGTGCAGGTCGGGGTGCGCCAGACCGGCGATCTGCCGGCAGTTGGGACATTCGCCGCACGAATCACCGTCGCGGCGGTTCGTACAGTTGAGGTACTGTACATAAGCCAATGCCAGCGGAAGAGCCCCGGCTCCGGGACGTCCCGTGAAGAGCTGGGCATGGCTCACCCGTCCGGCATCGACCCCGCGCACCAGATGACGTTTCAGCTCCCGCTGACCGATGACCTCCGAAAACCGCATTTTACTCCCTGTTCCGCTGCATCCGCCGGAGCCGCTGCCGGACCGCGATGCATAGCATCGCCACCAGAACCAGTCCCAGCGTCAGCGTGCGATCGCGGCCGGGTTCCCACGAAAGGGCCATGACTCCGGTCATGAGCAGCGTGCCGCTGAGCAGCAATATAATCAATTTTTCACTCATCTTTCGTTGCTATTTGTGCCCCCGGTGCATTGCGGAACGGACCAGTGCCCGAAGGTCGATCTTCTCCCGCCGCACGGCATAGTAAAGTAGAGCAGCAACAAGGCCGCGTAGCAAGCATATCTGGGTACAGCCGGAGCGACTTGGTCATCCACGACGACACTCACGCCGTATAGAACCAGCGCCAACGCCACATATCCCAAAATCCGTCCGGTCTGGTAAGGCATGGGATAAAAACGGCGGTTGAGCCAAAAACTTACCGCAACCATCGCCGCTTCGCTGACTAAACGGGCCCAGGCTGCTCCGTAGTATCCCCAGCGGGGAATAAATGAAAGGCTGCATCCGATCGTAAATATCAGGCCCACAAAGGTAACCACGATAGCCAGCGAGGTTCGCTCCTCCCGTTTGTACCAGAACGACAGATTGAGCCATACGCCGTTGAGGACGTTCGCACCCAACACCACCGGTAAAATGCCGATTCCTTCGCGGAAATCCTTGCCGACGATGAGTCCGAAAAGATCCCGGAAAAAAGCGATTCCCAGGAATATGAACATCGACACCAGTACGTAGTATTTAAGTGCTGCGGCATTCATCTGCAAGAAGTCCGATTTTTTATAATCGGCCAGGAAGAAAGGTTCGGCGGCCAACCGGTACATCTGCACGAAAAGCATGAGCACCATACCGATTTTGACGATCGCTCCGTAAATACCCACTTCGCCCATCGCACCTTCCGGTACGAGGTATTTGATCATCTGGGGGTATATGAATTCGTTGGCCGTGCCTGCGATGCCGCTGACCATCAGCGGCAGTGAATAGACGAGCACCCGCCGCAGCAACTTGCCGTCGATACGGGGCAGAGTGCGGTTCGTCGTGGTGAGAATTGCCAATAGGGTGAGCAGACTGGCGATCAGGTTGCCCACGAAGACCCAGCCTACGCCGAACGATGTTTCGTAAAAGCCGGCAAGACCGAAGGCCACTGCCAAAACTACCGTAATTACGACGCTGAGGGCCTTGAACCCGACATAGGTCAGCGCCCGTCCCTGTTCCCGCAGGCGTGCAAAGGGAATCGCCGTGCAAACGTCGAGGAAAATGATCGCCGCGACCCATACTACGAAGTCGGGGTTTGCGGCGTAATCCGCTCCCATCCACTCGGAAACCGTCGTGCGGAAGAGGGTTACCAGCCCGAAAAAAAGCAGGGCCGCCAGGGAAGTGATGCCCCATGTGGTAGCGAACAATCGCCGTTTGGCGGCCGTCACGTCGCCGCCCGCTTCGTCGGCTTTGGCTGCAAAACGGAAGTATCCCGACTCCATTCCCATCGTCAGGATCACGAGAGCGAACGGAATCAGGGCATATACGTCCACGGTGATCCCGTAAACGCCCGGGTCGAACACCCGGGTAAAATAGGGTGTCAGCAGGTAGTTCAGGAATCGTACGACGATCGTACTGATGCCGTATATGGCGGTCTGTTTTGCGAGTTTTTCGAGCATAAGTCCTTATGGAGGACAAATGTACGAAATTTATTTCGCTTTCGGTCTCCCGGTCCGGGCAAATATCCGGTCCGGGCGTGCCGCTGTCCGTCGCTGCCCGGATCGGAGAGGACGCGGAACGGGCGGAACGGAATTTCAGGCATGGCGGACCTGTCTTCCGGACTTTCCGAAAAACGGTGGTTTTACAAGATGCGGCTCGGGCTGGCTCGACCGACCGACGATCGGAGCGGATGCGGAAGGCTCTCGTGGATTTCGCCGCGCAAGGAGAAGAAATGCTAATCAAGTTTGGCTTGTCACTCACTTTTCCCTATCTTTGACATAGTCTTAGATAGGATGCGGTTCGGAAAACTGGGCCCAAGTTTCCATTTTTCTCTCGGCTTTCCCTATCTTTGCAGAAGATAGGATTCGGTTCGGCAATCTTTTTTGGGTGCGAGTCCGCACGATTGCCCTCACATTTCACTATCTTTATCAGGAAACATTCACTTAAAAATTTTTTAGGAAATGGCTACGATTCAAACTTTGTATCTGGGCGATCTGCGGACCGAAATCACGCACGTCCAGTCCGGTAACCGGGTTATCACCGACGCTCCGACTGACAACAACGGCAAAGGCGAATACATCTCTCCAACGGACATGGTTGCCGCAGGCTCTGGGAAGTTGTATGCTGACCCTGATGGGGATAGCCGCTCGTCGGCTCGAAATCGACCTGAAGGGAAACGCGTGTGGAGATCCAGAAAGTCATGGCCGCCGAACCGCGCCGCATCGCCGAGATCCGGCTCGATTTCTACCTGCCGGGCGATTACAGCGACAAAGACAAGAAAATCCTGCAAGGCGCGGCCGAAACCTGTCCCGTCGGCAAATCGCTCCATCCCGACATCCGGCAGGCGGTCACCTGGCATTACGGCAGTGCGAAATAACGGGGCCGGGAAGATACGGCGGCGACCGTCAAGGGCATCTTTCACCGCGACGTGCGCGACGAAGCCCGAATGCGGTTTGTTTTTATTTGATTGCAAATAAAATTGTATTTTATTTGGTAATCAACAAAGAAATGTTTAATTTCGGATCAGGAGGAAAACTTCTTCCGGCCCTGTTCCGGGAATTTTCAGAACTCTCGGAACAGGGTTCGACCGAAAACCCTGAAATTAATCCGTTATGAAACATTTCGGACTTTTTTCGCTATTTTTCGGGTTCTGACTGTGGCTGGCTGTACGGCCGATCCGGGCGCGGAGCCGGGGCCTTTCGGTGAAAACCCTCCGACTGCTGAAAATCCGCATGCAGTCCCTGTCGAACAGGCTCTCGAAGAGTTGCAATCCGTCCTCGAAGAGATCGATACTCCCGCGGAAGATGGCGCTGTCACCCGCAGCGAAGCCACGGCCGACGTGGAGGATCTGCTCTACATCGTCAATTTCGAGAACGAGGCGGGCTATGCCATTCTGGGGGCCGACGACCGGTTGGAGCCGGTCTATGCGGTTGTCGATGAAGGAAGCCTCACGACCGAAGATTTCCGGTATGCCGTAACGGTTACTCCCGAGCAGGCCGAAGCGGACGGTGAATTGGTATTCCCCCTGCAAATGGTTGCACAGGCTGCGATCATCGGAATCGAAAACGCCGATACAGATGCTGATGGAGGAGTCGCACCTATGAGCGACGACGGACGTCACACGGGGGATTTAGGCGGCGATGTTTTAAGACGAGAATATGTTTATGTCACTCAAGAAAAAGTCGGACCACTGATCCCGGTGAAATGGGGACAAGGGTATCCTTTTAATGCAAGTGTCACACAAATCAATGGAAAATGTTGTTGGGCAGGATGTTCGGCTATTGCTGTGGCACAGGTTTTAGTATCAAATTATTGGCATTATGGTTCTGTAGTCGGGTCGATCAAAGGAACTCCGATCGATTGGACATTGATCAGACGTGCGATTCAGAATCCTAATCTTCTTATAGCCACAGAAGGAAAACCGTCCACTCTTACTCCTGAAGCCAAAGCTGTGTCTATGTTAATATACGCAATCGGCGTTGTCCTGAATATGGATTATGGTTTGGATGGAAGTTCTGCGAGTCTAAAAGATTCTCGAGATGGTTTGACTTATGTCCTTTATAAGGGAGTAAATGATCACACTTACCGTGATAGTTATGTACGTACGATGATGTTGGATCGAAAAAAAACAACTATAGTAAGAGGACATTCTAGTACTGGCAGAAAACTTAATCATCAGTGGAATATAGATGGTTGGTTATATCGAATGCGTTATATAAAAACTTATTATCGTAACGGTACTACATCAATCTCTTCAAAGGAGCAGGTTCCACAAACGCTTATTCATTGTAATTTCGGATGGAATGGACTATGTAACGGTTATTATTTTAGCGGTAGTTTTAACACGACGACAAAGCCTGTTGATCAGGAAAGTGGGATAGATAATGTAGAAGGTACCCAAGATGGAAATTACACTGACGATTTGCGAATGATTACTTATACGGAAATACCTTAAAATCTCCTATTATGAAACGAATCAAATATTTGGGCGTGCTGTTGTCGATCGTTACATTATGTGTCGCCTGCGAAAAATCGGAAAAGGATGGACTAGGTGGGTTCCATAAAAATTTTGTCGAATTGTATGTCGATGGGCAGATCATGTTGACTGAATTTCAAAACGAATGTTCGGGGGATGCACATAGGTTATCGAAAAAACAGATTGCGGGATTTGTCATATGCATACCATCTCCCAAAATGTATTTTTTTTACGGACCAGACATCGAAAAATTCAACCGATGGGCTGCAAGAAACAACGATATTGATTTTAATCAGGTATTAGCTAACGGTGCTTTACCTATGGTCGCCACTTTTGCCGATAATTTCAGTAAAATGGTCGTTACAAGCAATGCCGACTGGGATGAAGCACATCCCGCCGGGACATCGCTCGACGATGTTTTGCAGGTGCGCATCAACTCTTCCTCCGATTTCGTACACGACGGTTACGATATGGGAGAATATAAGTATGAATTTCTGCAAAATTACGATTATCTCAAAACCATCGAAAAGCGTCCGTCGGAGTTGACTGCTGCCGACATGAAAATGGTTTACTATTCATTGACAGATTTCAGTTCACAGACAAAATCCCCTGTAATCGTCTTCACCAGTGCCCCGACGCTCGAAAAAGAGCATACGCTGACGCTTCGCTGGACGACCGTCGAGGGCGATGTCAAGACTGCCTCGGTCACCTGCACGCCGGAGGTCGATCCTGCGTTGCAATAAATAGCCGACAGGAACAGCATAATATAAGGTCGAACTTCAATACGGGCTAAAATTCTTGCCGCTCCAGTCCTGTTTCGCAAGAAAGACGCTCTAGACAAACGTTTGATCCATTGCAATTTCGGATGGGGAGGGACAGCCAACGGGTATTATTACTACGGAGCTTTCGATCTGCGCAACGGACCGGAGGCCGGTCGGTGCGGCGGGAGGGAAGGATGGTGAAAAGTCGGCGCGAAAATGCGACGGAAGGCGGGACGCCCTTGCCCGGTCGGTTTTGTCGTATATATCCAAACCGACAAAAGATTTTTCGCTCGATTTCACATTGCAAAAGTTTGAATATTCAAAAATAATTGCACGATTTTTGTTTTTTTAATAAAAACATCTCTGAATTTGTCATTTTATTCGCTTTAACCCTAATTTGATATGAAAAACATGAAGTATTTGTCGCTACTGGCAATTTTAGGGTTGCTTGTCGGCTGTACCAGTGACTTGACCACAGAGGAAGTCCCCCAACCTCCGTCCGTCCCCGAGCAGAAAATCTCGCACGTCGTCCCCGTCGAACAAGCCCTTGAGGATTTGCAAGGCCTTCTCGAGGCGATCGACGCTCCGGCGGAAGACGGCGCTGTCACCCGCAGCGGCGGCATACGGCGTGTGAAAAACGTGACGACGGTTTCTCCCGAAGCGTTAAGTCCCGGCGGTACCCGCAGCGAAGCCACGGCCGACGTGGAGGATCTGCTCTACATCGTCAATTTCGAGAACGAGGCGGGCTATGCCATTCTGGGGGCCGACGACCGGTTGGAGCCGGTCTATGCGGTCGTCGATGAAGGAAGCCTCACGACCGAAGAGTTCCGGTATGCCGTAACGGTTACTCCCGAACAGGCCGAAGCGGACGGTGAGTTGGTATTCCCCCTGCAAATGGTTGCACAGGCCGCGATCGGAGGTGTCGATACCGGCGGTGGCGGAAACGGCATCGTCGGAGGCCCTATTACCGATATAGAACATTGGTGGCCGGAAGGACAACAACCTGTCGGTATTGACTATGAACCTTGGGAAACCAAAGAACAATCAGGCATTCTCCTCAAAACCCGATGGAACCAAACCAAACCATATAATTATTTATGCCCAATTGAAAATGGCAAAAACTGTTTTGCCGGATGTGTCCCGGTAGCAGTTGCACAAATTTTAGTTTTCAACGCTTTAAATTATAATAAAAAATTTTATCAAATAGGAGATCAGCTTTTGAATGAAGCCATGTGGCTTAATATCGAAGAAGCGGTAACACATCCCCAGTTAGTGAAACCTGTTGTAAGTGGGGAATCCATGAATGCCCAAACATGGGCTGTAGCCTATTTCATCAATAAAATGGGAGAGGCAGTTGGTGTGAAATACCACAGTGACGACGGAGGTTCTCCCGCCCCAACGAAAAACGTAGTGAAGTTACTCCAATATTTGGGTGACATAGGATTAGGCTATTCAAATATAGCTTTATCGCCTATAACTACCGACAAAGTTCGGGATATGATTTTCGTGAAAAAACTTCCATTTTATTATTCCGGGAAGAGCAGTACTAATAGTCACGCATGGGTATTGGACGGTTGGTTGCTCCGTGAAAGACGCGTGATAACCAGATATGCTTTTTTGCCTACTCAATACCACACAGAGTCGAAAGAATTTGTGCATGCCAATTTCGGCTGGGGAGGACAAAAAGACGGATACTATACATTCAATGCGTTCTATACAGACAGGGGACCTGTCAGCCCGCAGTCAATAGAAGACAGAGATTACGATCATGATTTTTCGGCCGTCACTTATAATTTGAGCAAATGAAAAAGTTATTGATTTATATTTTTTTGAGTAGTCTGGTTGGTTGCAACGAACCGGAGGAGTGGATTGGAAATGGATCCGGCTATTCGAAATATCTCGTTCAAAATTATGTGGACGGGAGCTATGTTTTATACGGCATGCTGGCTGAAAAACCATCGACGCTCTATTCCATGTCCGGATTTCAGGTACTTCTGGAGGATCCGGTGTACTATCAGACACCGGAACAGGAGGGGGCGCAGCATACCGACGATTTTCTTCGAATCGCAGAGCGCAATCACGATACGGAATACAACAATCTGAAGTCGCTTCCATGGTCGGATTTGACCGCATTCGCAGACAATTTCACCGGCATAAAAGTTACCAGCGACAAAGATTGGAGCGCCAAATACCCGGCAGGATCGCCGTTGAACGATAAAATGGGAGTTCGGTATGTAAGCTATGCCGAATACATAGAGAACGATTATCATTCTTATTCCGATCTTGGGAAAGAAATTCTATTTCTATACAACAAACCGTTGTCGGCTTTGCAACCCGACGATCTGCGGGTGGTCGAATACACTCTTTCCTCCTTGTCGATTTACTCGTTTATACTTTATTTTACGTCGGTTCCCGACAATCCGGGCGAAGTGCATACTTTTACGGTGGAGTTCACCACTTCGGATGGCACGGTCAAGACCGCCTCGATAACCTGCACGCCGGAGGTCGATCCTGCGTTGCAATAGCCGGCAGCACAAATTCGGGTAATTGTAAAATAGCCGATCCGCAGTGGATCGGCTATTTGTCTTGTCATATCCGTACTTTATTTCTCCCCGGTTTCGGGAACGACTTTCTGAAAAGGTAAAAAACACCCCGACCGACGAAAATGAAGCCGAAGTCGAAGCGGACTGTCTTTATAACCACTTCTTGAATCGGAAGAACCAGATCGTAAGCCCCGAACAGAGCAACATCAAGCCGATGGCAAACAGGTAGCCGTATTTCCAGTGCAGCTCGGGCATGATCGAAAAGTTCATGCCATAAATACTTGCGATCAACGTCGCGGGCATGAAAACCACAGCAGCCACCGAGAAGATCTTTACGATCTCGTTCTGCTCGATATTGATAAGACCCAGTGCCGCATCCTGGATATAGTCCAGACGCTGAAAACTGAAATCGGCATGGTTGATGAGCGAATTCACGTCCTTGATCATCAACTGCAAACGCGGGTAGATATCGTTCGGGAACCGTTCGCTGCGCAGAATGCCCGACAGCACGCGCTGGCGGTCGAAGATGTTCTCCCGCAGCAACATCGTACTCTCCTGCAAGGTATTGATGCGACGCAGCACCTCCTTGTCGATCGAATCCTCGCCATTGATATTGCGGCTCAACGACGACACCTGACGGGCGATCAGCTCGACCATGTCGGCATCGTAGTCGATCCGCACTTCGAGCAACGTGATAAAAATATGATAGCCCGTTGGATAGTTGCGGTAGTTGATCTGGAGCCGCTTCTCCGTCTCCTGAAACGTCCGCGACTCGGCCTGGCGCACCGAAACCAGCACACCTTCGTTCGAAATGATGAACGACACGGGTTCGATGACGAAACTCTCGCCCGTCGGCACGAAAAAGTTGGCGTTCGAAATGATCGCATTCTCGGTTTCGGAATATTTCGAGGTCGATTCGATCTCTTCGACCTGCTGCTTGGTCTGGAGGTTGATCTCCATGAAATTCTCGACCGCTTTCTGCTCCTTGATCGTGGGTTGCAGCATATCGATCCACAAGATATCGTCGTAACCCAACTCCTCGAAGAGCCCGGTATCGGCGTTTCGGATGATCTTGTTGTATTGCTTGAGGTAAATCGTAATCATAAAGCACCCTGTATTAATCCGGTTCCCCGGGTTGCTTTCTGCGTGAACTGGTCAAGACAGGGGGCCGCCCGGCGGCATGAGCCCTGCCTACTCCCTTCAGCCGGGATTTACACGGGGCGACACCTTGAGTCCCGAATCCCAGAACTTCTGAAGGGCCCGGCGCTTCTGATTATCGAAGATATAGTCGATATTACGCGTCAAATATTCATAGGCATCGTACGGCTTTTTGTCGAATCCCGCTTCGAGGATCGCTTCGTAGGTATGTTCCAAACCGAACGTGAGGGCATGCTGCAGCGATTCGATGACTTCGTAGGGCGTTCCCTTGCGAGCCACCCAGACGGCAAAGGCAAAGGGCAGTTTGGTCGCGGCCTGCCATTCGGCAGCCAAATCGTATTTATAGCGGAACTTCTCCTCGTGATCGAACACCTTGTCCCCGATCAACAGGAAAGCGTCCCCCTCCTGCGCATGACGAAGCTGTTCGTAGTCATCCAGAGAGTACCATTCGGGAGCGATTTTCCAACGATGGGCGGCCAGATAACCGACCAGTTGCACGGAGGTCTGGGAGTGGGGATCGAGAAAGACGCGCCGAACCTCGGAAACCGGGCCGTCGCTCAACAGCACGACGGTTCGCACGGGGCCGACAGCTCCGATGCAATACTCGGTAATCACCTCCGTCGATTTGAGCGAGGGAACGGCGGCAGCCGGAAGCAGCGCCAGATCGGCACGCCCTTCGACGTAGTTTTTCGTACACTCGGAAGGAGGGGACAACAACAGATCGGCACGAAAGTTACCTTCGTGACGGATACCGTAGATGAATGGTATCGTATTGAGATACGACACTGCCGCTATGCTTGGAACCGACACCATCATCCATATCGTTGAATTTTTCGTTGAACTTCGCTCTTCGCCGCCGTGGAAGATACGGATATTTTCCACTTTTCGGCCGGAAGACTCCGGCTTCACGAAGATATTACGGAGCAAAAGTAGCTATTATATTTCAAATATCCAATTTTCAAGGCCAAATTAGACCGCTGCGACCGTCACCGCAACAGATTGAACCCCAGTCCGAACAAATTATCCGCCGACTTTATTTGCCGCAGATCGAAATTATTCCGGGTCGAATCTCTTGACAAGGGGTATTCGGATTGTTTATATTTGTCCCGACAAATCCGCTTTTCAACAGACGGCCTCAGGATATTTCCGACCTTTTCAACAATCGCAACAATTCTGTTGTCAGGAAATTATCCAGACTTTTCAATATCTATAAACATTTTATCAAAACTTTTTCAACATGAACCGCACCTATCTCACCCGTGCGATCCGGGAGCTCGCAGGCGTGTATGGCTACACGATCCACACCGATACCGACGACCGCACCCCGCGCGAGATCGTCCTGCTGCCCGCAGCCTGGCTTCCACCCATCCGGCTCAAGGAGGTCGAAGGCCGTCTGCACGGACGTGCGACCTACAGCGTCGAACTGCGGCTGCTGCACCCCGGGGCAAAGCTCTCGTCCGAACGGCGCAACGAGGTGTGGAGCCAAACGGAACTGCAACTCTTCGATCTCTTCACCCAGTTAAGCACCGACCCGAAGGTCATAGCCGTCGAAAACCTCACCGTCCAACCCGGATCGGGAGCCTACACCCCGCACGGAGAAATCTCCCAAACGGCCAAAGCCGACGTCATCACCTGTTTTTAGGCACCCGGACACCCCGCACAGCAGCCATCGGCCTTTCCGATGCCGCCTCCGCATCTTTCGAAAAAAAGCGAAGGGCACGACTCCGCCCACAGCCCCGACACCGGCGACCGCACGGTATCTCGGACCGCACACAATCATCCACTTCCAAACCCGTTTTCACATGACATTCACCTCTCTGCCGGAGATGTTTTCCTCCGTATTCGGCCCGCTCGCCTACACGTTCTCCAACGCGGCGGAAACGGAACTGTTTCTGGAAATACTCAGCACCAGGGACGGCTCCAGGATCGGCTCCAAACGGTTTTACAACACCCCGACCGGCACCCTGAACATCGCCCCGATGGTCCGGAAAAACATTCGCTTCGTCCCCTCGTCCGGCATGACCGGATTCTGCAATTCGGAAAGCCGGAGCGCTTCGGTGCAACTGGCCGTCGGAACGACCTACTCCGAAGTCCGGACCTTCGTCGCGGCACACGACTCCGTGAAACCGTCCCGGATTCTGACGACGATGCCTTCGCACCGCATCATCGCCTATGGCGAAAGCGACGAAATCACCTGCTGCATCCCGGGCCAGCACACCGTAACGGTCACGAGCGACATTACGGCAGAAGCTCTTACGTACAATGCGATCGGAGGGGAGGAGCTGACCCTCTTCCGGCTCAACACCCGAAGTTTTCTGCCCTCGGTCGGCACGATCACCGTCCGGATCGCCACCGCCGGACAGACCGTAGCGGAAATCGGCTACACGGTCGTTCCGAAATGCGACGAAGGATGCCGTATCGCCTGGCGAAGCCGTGCAGGTTCGATCGAACACTACACTTTTCCGGTGGTGAAAAGCGTCGTCCAGAAAATCCGCAAGGAACAGGTACTCACCGACGACGCGGGCTACGAAGATATCAGTATCCGCGACGAACGGACGACGACCCTCGCCTCGGCCTTCGAACCCGCCGCCGTTATCGAAGCGCTGGCCGAAATCGCCGCATCGCCCCAAGTCTGGAAGATCGACGGCGACAAATACGAAGAGGTGGACATCCTGACCCGGGAGCAGACGATCGGCCGGCACGGCTCCCTGGGCTGTATCGAAATCAGCCTGCGTCCCCGACAAGAAACCCGCTGCCTATGAAACTCACTATCGACCAAATTCCCTGCGACCTCGACCCGTCGCAGCGCATCGCCCTCGACTACGATGCCCAGGATCTCGCCGACGTGCGAAGCGGAAACAAAGGGCACGCCCTCCGACTGCGGCTGCCGGCAACCCGGACCAACGACCGCATTTTCGGATTCGCCGCCGAGCCTTACACGGGCCAGCGCTTCAATGCCGCGCAGCACACGGCCGTTTTGAGCGACGGAGAGGCCAAACTGCTGCAAGGCTCCGTCCGGCTGCTCTCGGCAGCGTACGACTCCGACCCGGAGGGGTATCTGATAGAGATCCGCAGCGGCACCTCCGAATGGGCCCGGCAAGCCGCTGCGGAGATGTTCAACACCCTCGGCATCTCCTTCTCGGGACGGCTCACGCCCACGATGATCCGCCAGACCTGGACCAACAACACCCCGGTCAAATTCTTCCCGGTATGCCGCGACGAATACACCCCCGAACTGTCGTCGGTCGAACTGATTCCCGTAGAACGATTCCTCTCCGTGGACGACTACCACCCGTTCATTTCGGCTGCAACCGTCGTGCAGACACTCTTTTCCGAAGCGGGCTACACCCTTGAAAGCGATTTTCTGAACGGCGAATTTTTCCGCTCGCTCTACCTGAGCGGCGCCTATTCCTCGCGCGACACGAACGCCCTGCGGAACCACATGGATTTCCTGGCCCGGCGTACGACGACGGCGGCGACGACGGCGAACAGCGACGGCCGTGTGTACGCCAACCCCTACAAGTCGATCAACTCAGTAGGCAATTTCGTCGAAACGGTCAATCCGAACGACCAAAACGATCTGGGAGAAACCCTCACCGATGTCTTTTCGAACAACCACTGCTTCACCGTCGAAGACGGGGAGATCGTCTTCAGGCCCATGACCTCGGTGACGGTAGCCTTCGAATACCACATCCGCTACATCACCGACCACCGCATCCTCGACCGCAACCGCCTCAAAGGAATCGACTCCTTCTACCTGGGCGACGGCACCGAGGTACAGGGCGCCCTCGCAAACCGCTACGCCGACCGCAGAAACTCGACCAAACCCGCCTTCCAGTACCGTGCCATCGTGTTCAACCACACCGAAGGAAACTCCTACCGCCTCACCTGCACCGTCAACGGCACGGCCGGGCACGCAATCGGAGAGTTCGATTCGCGGTCGGCTCTGGTCACGACCCCTTCCGGCTCGACCGTCACGGCCCCGGTACTGCTCTGCAAAGCCGCCGGAAGCACGACCTACACGACCTACACCGGAGATTGGGCACTCTACGACGGCTACATCGGAGAAACCGGACAGACCGAAGTGGAAATGACCGTCCGTACCAACCCGGTAACTGTCACGCCGACCTCGCCCAAAACCTTCTCGACCATCTATTTCTACGGTGCGGAACCGGGGATGAAATTCTCCCTGAGCCGCCAATGCACCCTGCGCCCCGACTTCACCGGCGCACCCGGTCTGAACACCCCGATCTCTTTCGAGGACGTCGCCCGGCACCGCGTCCGCAAATGGGTCGTACTCGACGCCCTGCGGCACCTGTTCAATCTGCGCTTTTACACCGACGAGGAAACCCGCACGGTTTACGTCGAACCGGCCGACGACTTCTACCGCCTCGGCCAGACCTTCGACTGGAGCTCCCGGATCGACCGCTCGCAGCCGATCCTGCTGGGCGATGCGGCACAGGATGCGGAACGTGTCCGCATCTACAAGTACCGGGAGGCGGACGGTGCGGTGACCCGGCTGAACGCGACCCTGGAAGAGCCCTTCGGCCAGTGGCGTCTGGTCAATGACTCGGCGGCGGCGATCGACCGGGAAAGAAACCTCGCCAACCCCTTCTTCTCGCCGACGGTCAGCGAAACGGAATGTTATGCGGATGCACCTTCGGCCCTCGTCCTGCGGGTCGGCGACCGCGACGCCCCGGACACCGCCGACCGGAGCAGTTTCACGCCCCGCATCGTCCGCTACTGCGGCATGCAGCCACTGCCCGCCGGCGAGCGCTGGGGCTATCCTTCCACCGGAGACAGCTACCCCCTGGCCGCATTCCACCGCAACGATCCCGACAACGGATTCACGCTCTGTTTCGAAGACCGGGACGGACAACAGGGACTGCACCGCTTCTACGACACCCAAGCCGAACAGGAGAAACGCTGCCAGCACCTCACGCTCCACCTGCGGCTCGAACCGTGCGACATCGAACGGCTCTTCCAGATACAGCGCCTCGCCCCCTGCATCGCCTCGACGTTCCTGTTCCGCATCGGCGGCGAAGAGGTCCGCTGCACGCTCCGCCGCATCGAGGGTTACGACCCCTCGGCCGCCTCGACCCGCTGCACCTTCACCCGTCTGCCCAACGGATAGCCCTTCGACCGTCCTTCATCCGCGCGGACCGCAGCCGTACGACTCCCCGCTCTCTCACGGGATGCGCTCCTCGAAAATCCGCCCAACCCTCCTGCTGGAGCAGGGACGCCGCGAAACCGCAACACCCCCACTCACAGCCAACCCCATTCCGAACGCCGGCGAGCGAGTCGGCAAAAAAACAACTTTCCATGCAATCCGACATTCAAATCACCAACCGCAACGACACCTGCTTCGTGGACATCGAAGGGGTGATCGGCGTCCCCGAGGAGTGGCAGTTCGACCAACCCTCGTCGCGCGTAGCCACCTACGAAAAATTCCGGGACAGCCTCGACCGGCTGCGCGAAATCGACGCTCCGGAAATCGTCGTCAATATCCGCTCGACGGGCGGCGACGTAAACGACGCCCTGCTGATCTACGAGGCCCTCTCGTCGCTCGACGGACACATCGTCACCCGCTGCTACGGCTATACGGCTTCGGCTGCCACAGTCATCGCACAGGCCGCATCGGAGGGATGCCGCGAAATATCGGCCCACGCCCTCTACCTGATCCACAATTCGATCTGCACCGCCGAAGGCAATGCCGAGGAACTTGCGACCCGCATCGACCTGCTCCGCAAAACCGACGCACGCCTGGCGGAGGTCTATGCCGCCCGTTCGGGCCGCACTCCGGAGGAGTTCACCCTCCTGATGGCCGAAAACAACGGCTCCGGCCGCTGGCTCTCTCCGCAGGAGGCACTCGCCGCCGGACTCGTCGATCGGATCATCGAACCCGCCGCTACGGAAAAAACGCCTGCGGCACAGGCGACGCCGGCCGGACAATGGCGCAAGCTGCTCGGCAAGCTGGGACTCGTCCGTCCGGCAGACGCCCTTCCCCCCGACCGCAACATCCTCCATTTCGGCGACCCGGAAAAAAGGGTCCGGCCTCCGCACTTCGGAACTCGCCCTGCACGAAGGCCAGCAATTCGCGGCTCCGACCCGCACGCTCCCCCGCGAAGATCCGTCGATCGGAGAAACGACTCCCTCGGCCAACCAGCGAGCCTATGCCGAAGATGCGAAGCAACTGATCCGGTAAAACCCGCCCGCCGAGGATCCGGCGCCCCGCCTTCGGATACCCTCCGCAAAACCGCTACACCCGAACCGATTCCATTCGTTCGAACAACCCATTCAATCACCAAAAATCAAATTATCTCATGAGCGCACTCGAAAATGCCAAAACCTACACCGGCAAAAACCTCGAAACGATCTTTTTCCGCCCGATGCTGAGCGGTCCTTCGGCCATCGACCTGGGCGTCCGCGTCCTTTACAACATGCCCGTACCGACGACAGTGCAGATGTGGGAGCCCAAAACCGACATCCTGCAAAAATTCACCGCGGCAGGCTGGAGCGGCGGCGCCGGCTCGAAAAAACTCCAGAAAACCATCCCTCTCAACCGCGTGAAAGCCGAACTGGGCTACTCGGCCGCAGACTACTTCTCGCTGGTCTATGAGCTGATTACCAACCGTCCCGAGGTCAATATGGAGGATCTCACGGGCACCGAACTCGAAGAGGCCGAAACCACGCTCTTCAAACAGGCCATCGCCGAAAGCATCCGCTCGACGATGTGGGTGGGCGACACGTCGGCCGAAAGCGGCGCGAACACCTTCGACGGCTTTCTCAAAACCATCGCCACCTACTCGAACAACAACAAGGTCTATACCTACAATTACGAAACGGACGCCATGAACACACCGGCCAACTCGGTCGCCATGTTCGACGATCTCTGGAAAAATGCGGACGAACGCCTGAAAGACCTTAAAGCCGAGGGGCAACTGGCCTTCTTCGTTTCGTCGGACGTTTACAGCGCCTACGAGAAGCACCTCGACAGCATGAGCACGGACGGCGCCTACACCGACTATATCAACGGCCGTCAAAACCTGCTGTATCACGGCATTCCCGTCGTGGATCTGCGCATCTCGTCCTACCTGGCCAAACTGAGTTCTTCGTCGCCCGTACCCAAGTCGTTCTGCATCCTGACCGACCGCCGCAACCTGGTGCTGGCCGTCAATACGGCCGACTTCCCCGGCAACGAAATCCGCATGTGGTACAACCCCGACGAAATGGAGAACCGCCAGCGAGCCGTCTTCATGGCCGGCTGCGACGTGCTCGACGAAGGACTGGTCGCATTCGCATCGCGCATCTGACCATGTCCGGAACCACACCCTACGCCCGGCCCCTAAAGCCTGCGGGAGGCATCGAAGCCGTCTGGCTGATCCCGGCCTCCGACATCGTATCGGCCACCTACGGCGACGGCTGCTGCACAGGGCTGACGCTGCGAGCGGGGGCATCGGCCGATCAATGGCCGATCCTGGAACAGTCCTCGTCGTTCCGGGAAGAGAACCTGAATCCGGACGGACCTCCGCGCTTCCGCCATACGCTCACGCTGGTCGCCGATCCCGAAGAAATCCGGGACCGCCTCGGTGAACGACAGCTCGCACGGCTCGCGACCGAAGGCGCGGTCGCCCGCATCGAAACCGCATCGGGCGTCTTCCTGCTGGCGGGAAGGTCGGAAAAATTCGGAGCCGAGCAACCCCTGCGGCTCACGGAGATCCGGTACGAATCCCAAACGAAATTCGCCGCACGTCCCGTCCTCGTCCTGACGCTGGCCGGCGAGGATACGGCCCCGGCACCGCCCATCCGGGAACAATAACCGACAGAGGCTGTCCGGCAACCCGTCCGGCAGCCTCTGTTTTTCAAACCAATACCCATGAACACGAAACAGAAACTCAAGAAAACGGCGCTGGTGAAGGCCGTCCGCCGCGACGACCCCTACCTCACGCTCGGCGCCGCACGGGTCGAAAGCGACAAATTCTGGCGCTGGGGCGACGACAATCTCTTCCCCGCAGCCCTGGCCCTTATGTCGCGCCGCTCGACCACGCACCGCCGCATCATCAACGACAAGGCCGACTACATCTCCGGCAAAGGCTTCACGTTCGATCCGGAAGTCCCCCTGCTGGGCGCCTTCGTCGCGCAAGTCAATGGATCGGGCGAATCCCTGCGGCAGGTATGCAGCAAGCTGTCCTTCGACAAGTCGCTCTTCGGCAACGCCTTCCTGGAAGTCGTCACCGACGAAAAGCACTCGTTCCTGGCCCTCTACCATCAGGACGCCTCGCGCTGCCGCGTAGCCAAAGACTCACGGCACATCCTGCTCCACCACGACTGGTCCCGTTTCTCGGCTGCGGACGCCCGCACGCTGCCCCTCTACCCGCTTTTCGAACGGCAGGACGACGGCACGCTCCGCGCGATCGTCCACTACAAGGACTACGAACCGATGTTCGAGCACTACGGCGTACCGCCCTACATCGCCGGGTTCGGTGTGTCGGCCATCGCCTACAAGACCGACCGCTGGAATATCTCGCGGCTCGACAACTCGTTCCAACTCTCGGGCGTGATGATGCTCGACAGCACGATGGACGACGAGGCGCAGGCCGAACGGATCATGCGCACGGCCGAGGAGAAATTCGCCGGCAACCCCGGGCAGGTGATGTTCGTACTGCGCGAAGGGGCCGCAGAGGACCACTCGCGCTTCATCCCCATCGCCTCGCAGAACGAAGGCGACTGGCGGTCGCTGCACGAACAGGCCACTTCGGACATCGTGGTCGCCCATTCGTGGTTCCGGACCCTGAGCGGACTGGACTACGCCTCGGGCTTCAGCGCCGAACGCATCCTGCACGAATACGAAATCGCCCTCAACACGGTCATCCTGGGCGAACAGGCCGAGCTGCTGGAGCCGATCCGCGAAATCATCGGACGCATCCTCGGCGCCGACCCCTCGTCGCTCGAAATCGTCAATCGTCCGCCGACCCGCTCCAAACCCCTTTATATGAAAGTCTGGGAGGCCCGCAAAGCCGACGGCCTGGACTACGACCCCGAAGACGAACGCCAGCAACATTTCCTGGCCGAAATCACCAAGTACAACCTCCGAAGCATCGACTGACCATGACCACCCTCGTAACCCCGCGCGAGGTCATCGACCTCGCTTTCGCCGACGGCGGCTACCTGCCGCCCGAAGCGATCGGCACCGTCGATATCGCGGCGGCGGAAGCCCGCTATCTCCTCCCCGTGACCGGCCCGGCACTCTGGCAGAAACTCGCCGAAGGAGAGTACCCGACCCTGCGCGAAGAGTTCGCAGCGCCGGCTGCCGCCTGCGCCGTGCGCGTCGCCATGCAACCCGCGCTCGATCTGCACGGCGGAGCGGGCGGCACGACCGTCACCAAATCCTCCGCCTGCCAGCCGGCCGGACAACAGCAGCTCGCCGCATCGCACCGGGCCTTGCGGAACCGGCTCTCGGCGCTGTTGCACGCCCTCTCGGATCACCTCGACGCACACCCGTCCGATTACCCGGAATACGCTCCCGAAAGAACGTCCTGCACCGGGTGCTGATCGCGGGCGGCCTCGTCCTGAAGCCATAGCGAACCCGACTCCGGCAGCGGCCCGCCGTTCTCCGCCGCCACGGACGGCGACGCCCGCAGAATCCGGAATCCCCGCAAAGCAGGGTGCCGTTTTTTGTTTTCCGGGAATAAATGCTTATCTTTGGCCCCGCAAGCGTTTAGGGGGTCCGCCCGTCGAGAGGCGGACTGAGTAGCGCCCAAGGTAACACATACAAAAAACAAATTACAATGAAAACAATCCAAGTAAAGGCCGTCAAGCGTGAAAACTACGGCAAGAAAGCAGCAAAGGCGGTACGCCGCGAAGGTCAGATTCCGGCCGTTCTCTACGGCGGCGGCGAAACGGTTTCGTTCTCGGTGGATCCCCGGGAGATCAAACCCCTGATCTACACGCCCAACTCCTACATCGTAGATCTGGAGATCGACGGCAAAACCGAAAAAGCCGTACTCCGCGACGTGCAGTTCCACCCCATCCGCGAGGAGATTCTCCACATGGACTTTTATCGCGTACAGCCGGGCAAACCCGTAGCCATTTCGATCCCCGTACGTCTGACCGGTAATGCGGAAGGCGTGAAGATCGGCGGTAAGCTCGTTCTCTCGGCCCGCAAGCTGACCGTGAGCGCACAGCTCGACAAGCTGCCCGACGAACTGGTTATCGACGTAACTCCGCTGGGCGTAGGCAAGACGATCTTCGTGGGCGACCTGAACTTCGACGGAGTGAAATTCCTCACCCCGGCAACGACGGCCGTATGCGCCGTGCGCGTAACCCGTGCTTCGCGCGGTGCCGACGCTGCGGCTGCGAAGTAATCTCAACGGATTACCCTTATGAAATACCTGATCGTTGGTCTGGGAAACATCGGCGCCGAATATGCCGATACCCGGCACAACATTGGATTCGACGTGTTGGATGCTTTAGCCGAAGCATCCAACACCTCTTTTACCACCGACCGCTACGGCGCCGTGGCCACGCTTCGCAGCAAAGGGCATACGCTGGTGCTGCTCAAGCCCTCGACCTACATGAACCTTTCGGGCAAGGCCGTCCGCTACTGGCTCGACGCGGAGAAGATTCCTCGTGAGAATCTGCTGGTCGTCGTCGATGACATCGCCCTGCCGTTCGGAACCTTCCGGATGCGCACGAAGGGGAGCGCCGGCGGGCATAACGGACTGAAGAACATCACCGAACTGCTCGGCACGGAGGAGTACAGCCGCATCCGCTTCGGCATCGGCGGCGACTTCCCGCGCGGACACCAGGTGGACTACGTACTGGGGCACTGGAACGACGAAGAGCGCAAGGCGATGCCCGAACGACTCAAATACTTCGGCGACGCGATTCTCTCGTTCGCCGCGATCGGCCCCGAACGGACGATGAATCTCTTCAACAAGAAATGACAAGGCGTACCGAAACAGAAAAACCGCAACCCCTCCGTTGCGGTTTTTTTATTCGACGAACCGGATTTTCGCCGCGAAAAGATAAATTCAGCCCAAGAAAGTCGAATCCCGCCGGGTTCCCGATACAAGCACCGGCAAGCGACATAAAACGACCGAACGAGGTCCTTCCCGACACTCGCCCGCCCCGGACTCGATTCGACCCCGCTACTTTTCCGGCCAGTGGATATGCGTTCCCGCATCGAACGGGGGCAGGGCCGCAGGCTCGAAGTCGGAGTAACCCAGGGCGACGGCGCACAGGATGCCGTGCTCCGCCGGGACGGGAAGGAACTCCCGCAGATAATCTTCCGCCTGCGCTCCGTCGGGCTGATCCTTCAGGCAGGGACGTCCGTTCACATGCACCCAACAGGAGGCCAGCCCCGCATCGGTGGCCGCGAACAACAGGGCCGTCGCCGTGATCGCCGCGTTCTCACGCCAAAGGTCGGTCGCCGTACGATCGCCCTCGACCAGTACGACCGCAGGGGCATGCTCCAGAAATGCCGAACCGTAATCCCGCATCCGGGCGATGCGGGCGATCGTTTCGGGATCGGTGAGCACGCGCAGGTGCGTCGAATGCGAATTGCGCGACGACGGGGCCGCGAGAGCCTCCCGAAGAACGGTATCGAGCACCTCCCGCTCCACCGGGCGGGAAAGATATTTGCGGACGCTGCGCCGGCGCCGGAGTATTTCCTTAAATTCCATATTCTTATGGTTTTTGCAAGTTTTTTAAGAGTAAATAGGAGTATAAAATTCATTTCTTTTGATGACGGCGAACATGCGGGCCACGATTTTAGCACGTAACGCATTGATTACCGACATTTTGTTCTTTCCTTCTTCTACTTTCCGCATATAGTAGGCCTTTAGTTCACCCTCTTTACGATGAGTTACCGATACGGCTGCCATATGTAGCAGTTTCTTTATGTTCTTGTTGGCCCTATGCGAGACCTTGTTTTTGGAGTGCTGGCTGCTCCCGGATGTGTATGAGAACGGAGCGACACCTGCGTGACAGCAGAACTTTCTGGGATTGTCGAAGCGGGAGAACGCTTCTGTTTCGATAATCACATTCAGAGCTACCACTTTACCTACACCGTCTATCGACATTAAAAGTTCCATCTGGCGCGCAAGCACTTCCGTTGAGCCTATGATCTTCTCCATTTCAGCAGTGATCGCATCGATAGCCGCTTGTAGTTCCTGTATTAAGCCTTTCATCCGCTTTGTTTTCTTGCGATAAAGCGCCGCCGGCATAAAATCTTTCTGATCGTACATCTGGCCTTTGTATTTAGCCAGGTCGGTAACGTAAAGCGCACGCTCCCTCTCCAACTGTTTAAGCCTCTCTATCTCCTCGGTGGGACGGTCGTAATACTTAACCTTATCTCCGAACCGTGAAGCGTAAATGGCTATGCGCTTTGCATCCACCTTGTCGTTCTTGCCCCGCTGCATACCGGATGAATATTTGATCTGGGACGGGTTCTCCAACCAAAGTTTGCACTCGACCGACTTGCAAGCACATACCAGAGGGAAAGTATATTGCCCCGTATGTTCGGCACAGATTAAAAACTGTTCGTTATCCATTTCCAAATCGTTCTTCAACTCGCCGATCAGTCTGGCGACAGCCTGCTGGTGGTTGCTTACCTGTTCTTCGCGCAGAACCTTACCCTCGAATAGTACGCAGAAGTCCAGTTTCTTTTTGCTGACGTCAACCCCGATGAAATAAAAATTGTCCATTACTTTTGTTTTTGACCATCAAATTGAGAGAAAGGAACTTGAACCTATCCTAACTACCTTAACAATGAAAGGTTAAATTCTTATTCAGGTCTCGGTTCAAGAAAGACAAAGAGTCCTAATATGGAAATGAATCTTGAATTCTTATCGATACCTGGTTCACTCCCTGCCTCCCTTTCTTTTAGCTAACCTCTTCTCTACAAAATTACCAACTCTATCTCATCTCCTGTTTACTGCGCAAATCTAAGGTATTCGGTACGATTTAATTCCTTACGAAAACAAAAATAGGGATTTTTTCTTAACTTTGGATTTTCAACCGACATTTTCACCGGCAGGCGGGTTCCCGGATTTCGAAGCCACGCCGAACACGGAAAACGACCGGAAAATCCCGTGTTTCCGACAAACGGAAGCGAAACGGCTGCCCGGAGCGTCGGAAAAAACGAAAAAACAGCCCGACGGTGCCCGGCGACGAAGACGGGGCGGATTCACCCTCTCCGCCGAACCGGAACCGACAACGACACATTCAACCGCAATCGCAATTATGAAAGAACCGCTGACCATCGCCCTGATCTACGATTTCGACGGCACGCTCGCCCCCGGAAACATGCAGGAATACGACTTCATCCCCGCCGTCGGCAAGAGCAACAAGGAGTTCTGGCACGACGCCAACCAACTGGCCGAGGAGCAGGACGCCGACATGGTGCTGACCTACATGGCCCGCATGATCCAGGAGGCGCGGTCGAAAGGCCTGTCCCTGCGACGCGAAGCGTTCCAGGAGTCGGGCCGCCGCGTGACCCTCTACAAAGGAGTCCGGGAGTGGTTCGCACGCATCAACGCCTATGGCGCAGCGCGGGGCATCCGGATACTGCACTACATCAACTCCTCGGGTCTGAAGGAGATCATCGAAGGGACGGAAATCGCCCATGAATTCCGGCGGATCTACGCCTGCTCGTTCCTGTACGACATCGACGGAGTCGCCTATTGGCCCGCCGTAGCGGTCAATTACACCAACAAGACCCAGTTCATCTTCAAGATCAACAAGGGCGTCGAATCGGTCTTCGACAGCAAGCTCGTGAACCAGTACATCGAGGAGGACAAGCGCCCGGTACCCTTCCGGCGCATGATCTACGTGGGCGACGGTACGACCGACATCCCCTGCATGCGGCTGGTGAAGAACTCCGGCGGACATTCGATCGCCGTCTATAACCCCGAGATCCGAAACGCCCGGCGCGAACTGAACGGCCTGATCCGCGACAATCGCGTAAGCCACGTCTGCCCGGCCGACTACTCCGAAGGTTCCGAAATGGATACGCTCGTCAAGACGATCATCGACAAGATCGAGGCGGATCACCGGCTGGAGCTGCTCGAAACTCCCCGCACGTAGCACAAAGGAATCCGTTGCGATTCGACGGAAAGCCATCACCCGGGTTCCGCAAAAACACACAGCACACGCAAGCAATCCGAAATGATCCGGAAATTCGACGAAACCGAACAATACGATACGTCTATGAAAATCATCTTTGCAACCAATAACGCCCACAAATTGAGTGAAGTGCAAGCCGTTCTCGGCCCGGATTTCGAACTCGTCACACCCCGTTCGGTCGGCATCACCGAGGAGATTCCCGAACAACAGGACACCATCGCGGGAAACGCTTCGCAGAAAGCCCGCTACGTTCATGACCGCACGGGCTGCGACTGCTTCGCCGACGACACGGGACTCGAAGTCGAAGCATTAGGCGGTGCACCGGGTGTGCACTCGGCCCGCTACGCCACCGACGGGCACGACTTCGCCGCCAACAACGAACTCCTGCTCCGCAACCTGGAGGGCGTCGGCAACCGCCGGGCCCGCTTCCGCACGGTCATCTCGCTGATCCTCGACGGCGAGGAGCACCTCTTCGAAGGGATCGTCGAGGGGCACATCGCCCAGTGCGCTTCGGGCTCCGAAGGCTTCGGCTACGACCCGCTCTTCATTCCCGAATGGAGTGCCAAGACCTACGCAGAAATGGACCCGGCAGAGAAAAACGCTCTCTCGCACCGGGGCCGCGCCGTGCGTAAATTAGCGGAATTTTGCATAACCGGGGGAAATAAGCTACCTTTGCCCCGCTTATGGAAATGAAACGATACCAAAAGGAGGAGAACTTCTCGCCCGAGAAGATCGCAAAACTCCGCGAACACTATAAGGCGATTCTCGAACTGCTGGGCGAAGACCCGGCACGCGAGGGTCTGCTCAAAACCCCCGAACGGGTGGCCAAGGCCATGTCGTTCCTCACGCAGGGTTACGAGGACGATCCGTTGGCGATCATCCGCTCGGCGACCTTCAAGGAGGAGTACCGGCAGATGGTACTGGTGAAGGACATCGAATTATACTCGCTCTGCGAGCACCACATGCTGCCCTTCTACGGCAAAGCGCACGTGGCGTACATCCCCAACGGATACATCACGGGCCTTTCGAAAATCGCCCGCGTGGTGGAGAGCTTCGCCCGCCGCCTGCAGGTGCAGGAACGCCTGACGGTGCAGATCCGCGACTGCATCCAGGAAGCCCTCAACCCGATGGGCGTCGCCGTCGTGATCGAAGCCAGCCATATGTGTATGCAGATGCGGGGCGTCGAAAAGCAGGGTTCGGCCACGACTACCTCGGCATTCACCGGAGTATTCCTCTCGCACCCGCCTACGCGCCAGGAGTTCATGACGCTGATCAGCAACAAATACCGGTAAAATAACGACGGCCGTCCGCTGGCGACGGCCTGCATCCGATAGAAAAACGCCCGATCGTCGGGCGTTTTTTATTTTTGCGTTTACTGCTTCATCAGACCTCTTAGGAGCGCAGCGCCCCGAGTTCCTTCCTAAAGGAGGAGCCGAATTACAGATGCGGCGCAGGTCCGCGAACAAGCGCCCCCGGATTCGGCGCTGCAATCGTCGGATAAGAATGTACATCGAAAGATATGATTGCCTTTATTTCAGCCCCGGAGGGGAGGTATGGCAGAATTCCTCACAAGCGGCGTCAGAACAGCTCCAACTGGTCGATCCCGGCATTGAACGTCAGCCGGTGGTGGGGCGTAAGCCCGTAACGGCGGATCGCCAGGCGATGTTCGCGGGTCGGATAACCTTTGTTGCGCTCCCAACCGTATTCGGGAAAATCCCCGGCGAGGCGCTCCATATATTCGTCGCGGTGGGTCTTGGCCAGCACCGACGCGGCGGCAATATCCGCATATTTGCCGTCTCCCTTGACGATGCAGCGATACGGAATGTCGAGCGTCGTGCGGAACCGGTTGCCGTCGATCGCCAGAAATCCCGGACGGATCGGCAATTCCGCGACCGCCAGCGACATTCCTTCGAACGAAGCGTTCAGGATGTTGATCTGATCGATCCGCTCGGCAGAAACGGCCTTTACGACCCAGGCAAGGGCCTCGCGCTCGACGATCGCACGCAGCAAATCGCGCTGACGCGCGGTCATCTGCTTCGAATCGTTCAGCAACGGGTGGCTGAAGTCCGGAGGCAGCATCACCGCAGCGGCAAAAACAGGCCCCGCGAGGCACCCGCGCCCCGCCTCGTCGCACCCGGCTTCGGGCAGCTCTTTCTGGTAGCAATTCTCCAACATCCGAAACAAAGTTATTATCGCACGATTTCGATGCCCCCTTCGAAAACCGACAAGCCAGCGCCGATCTCCGCAAAAACAAGGGAACCCGGGGTGTGCGCCGAAACGCTTCGGACCTCCCCGAAATACCGCACGCATTTTCGCAAAATTAAAAATATCGGCAATCATATCCAATTTTACACCGACGTTTCGATCACCCCGGATTTGCCGGAGCCTCCCCGAAATTCCTCCGAAAAGCAGGAGGCAGGCTTCAGTACGGAACCGTAACTACCGCCCAAGGCGGCAGACAACGGCCGTTCGAGGCAAAGTCCCGGGACCAAAAACAGATCCGGAATAAAATCGTATATGGTTCCAAAATAATTACGGTTGAAGTGCACCCCAAATATTGGACGGATTAGTATTTGTTTAGATGGCATGAGTTCGGTATTGTACCGGGCTCATGTTGTTTAAGTATTTCTTTATCCGCTTGTTATTGTAGTAGTCGATATATTCTTCCAATTCTTTTCGGAAATGGTCTATGGATGAGAATTTTTTTGCAAATATAATAATTCGGACTTCAATAATCCAAAGAAACTTTCCATAGCAGCGTTATCCAGACAGTTACCCTTGCGCGACATGCTCTGTGTAATACCTTTCTGTCTTAAACGGAGCTGATACTGCTTCATCTGATACTGCCAGCCCTGGTCGGAATGCAAGACAATACCCGGAGAATCCGGTATTCTGGCAAACGCATCGTCCAGCATCTTCATGATCTGCATAAAGTTAGGGCGTTCAGCTATTTTATAGCTAATAATCTCCCGGTTATATAAGTCCATAATCGGCGATAGATATAACTTTACGCCGCAAACCGAAAATTCCGTAAGGTCAGTAACCCACTTCTGATTCGGTTTTTCGGCTGCAAAGTCGCGTTGCAGAAGATTGGGCGCTATCCGTCCGATCTGTCCTTTTGTATGAACAGTATTTACGGAGCCTGACCTGACTTTTTATCCCGCAAATATTCATCGCCTTAAGTACGGTTTTTGTGATTTATCGCATATCCGATCTTATTCATTTCAACGGTAATGCGCCGATAACCATAACGCCCCTTATGTTCGTGATATAACCTTATAATACTCTCTTTTTTTCGCGAGCATATTTATCGGGGTTGTTTTGATTTTCTGAAGTGATAATAAAATGTGCTTCGCGCCATCCCTGCGGCTTTGAGCAATACTGAAAGCCGGCACTGCGGCCTTAGTCCTTCGATGGCTTGGGCTCTTTCCCGCTCTCGCGGACAATGCGCTCCTCGACTAAGGCCTGCAATTTTTTTAAGTAAGCATTCTCGGCACGAAGATACTCCAGTTCCTTAAGCAACTCTTCGTGCGGAGTCGTTTTGAGTTTGACTTTTTTAGTCTTCGATTTACTCATGGCCGGCCTCCTTCTTTGCGGTTTACGCCGCAGGCCTTCAGCACCTTGGTTTTGATAGAGCCGCTCCCATTGACGAATAACAAAAGGGCCCGGAATGCCGAAATGCACTGCTGTCTCCAGCAAAGATAGATGATTTTGGTGCATATGCTTCAAAACTGACAACTTAAATTCTGCACTGTAGCTACCGTGGCGCAGCTTAAGGCCGGCAAGGCCATGGCGCTCGAATAATGTTACCCACACAAGTGAACTTGCGAGCGGCCACAGCCCAAGAATGACATCCGGCTTCCCTAACCGAAAGTCCGCCTTCGAGTACCAGTTTTACGGCCTTTAAACGAATCTCATAATTATATTTCATAAAAAACACCCCAAAAGTGTCCAACTTTTGGGGTGCAGTACAGGTTTCGTCCGCTTTTTTCCTAATTTTGTAGCCGGGATTATATACTCCAATGTACCTTTGGGGGAGTGTTGCGCCCCGAGTTCCCTCCGAGGAGGAAATTTAGGGGAGGGCAGCCTTACAGGCGCGGCTTCGGACCACGAATAAGCGCCCCTCGGATTCGGCGCTGCAATCGTCGGATAAGAGTGTGCATCGAAAGATATAATTGCCTTTGTAGCGGCCGTTTCCGACAAGCGAACGCAATGCTGAATTTTCGGCACCTTGCCGGGAACAGAAACCGCAGCCCGCATTCGGACAAAACCATCGTCGAACCATGAAACCGGACATTATCCGCCAACCCTTACTGCTGGCCATCGCGTCCATACTGGTCGTCATCGCAGCCGCCATGACGACCGGGACAACTATTTCACCGGCTCCGGAAACGATGATTTCCACCCCGCTGGGTGACCTGATCGGCTTGTTCCAGGAACGATTCCCCCGCTGCTCCCGCATCCTTTGCGGCGGCCTGCTCCTACTGACGGGCATTCTCTGCGGGAGGCTGGCGGTCCGCTACGGACTCTACCCCGTCAGCAGTACGCTGACCATCCCCCTGTACGGACTGGTCGCCTGCGGAATCCTCCTGGGGCAGGAGTATCTGACGGAATCCGTCGCAGCGTTCGTCCTGCTGTTATCGACCCAGAACTTCTTCGCCTGCTTCCGCAACGGCTACGCGATCGGAGCCGTGTTCCGGGCTTCGTTTTTCCTGGGGCTGCTGCCGCTGCTCTATGCCCCGCTGCTTCCCCTGCCGCTGTTGGTCCTGGCCGCAGCATTCTGCTTCCGACGGACCTTGCGCGAAGTCTTCGTATCGCTGTGCAGCGTCGTACTCCCTTTCCTGGCCGTCTGCTACATCGCCTGGGGGCAGGGAGCCAATCCCCTGGATACCGCCGGATTATGGCACTCCTTCGTCAGCGACAGCGGATACCGGATTTTCGCCAATACGCCTCCGCTCGTCCCCGCACTTCTCGGAATCGTCCTTTTCATCGTACTCTGCGCCATCTTCTTCGGACTCATCAGTTTCCGCACGGTAAGCATCAAAGCCCGGGGCATGCTGACCTACACCATCCTGCTCTTTACGGTGACGGGCTGCCTGATAGCAGTACCGAGCGTCACGCCGGGACTGCTGGCTGTCGCAGCCGTACCCGCAGCACTGCTCATGCCCCTGACCTTCATCCGCATCCAACGTACCGTCGGAACTCTGCTGTATCTCATTTTGTACATCACTTGCATTGTAAATATATTGCAATAAAAAACGCGTAAAATGTTGAAATAGTATATATTTTAACATTTTCGATCTAATTTTTTCCTATTAATTTGAATATACAACCTTAGATTGTATATTTGATTCATAATCTTCGATAAAAGGCTATGGACACCGGCCTTCATCGAGCCATAAAATCTTCCGATTATGAACGAATCCTACGACACCCAAACCGTTAATCCGTCGATCGAAAAGTATGTATCGGCCTCCAACAACGGTATCGAAACCCATAAGTTTACCCGCTGCGTGATCGGATATATCCTCCACGGAGAAAAATACGTCTATTACGACGATAAATGCTACAAGTTCTCCCAGGGAGATCTTTTCTTCCTCGGTATGGGTTGCCACTATACCAAAAACATCCCCGCGCAGGGACATCCCTACGAACAGATCCTCGTTCGCTATACCTCGGAAGAGCTGCAACGCATCCTGCTGCACCTCAACATCGCCTACAAGCTGAATATCACCAACAACCACCAGTGCGACGACTGCCGTACCCTGAACCACGCCACGATGCCGGGCTGGAGTTCGATCCGGCGTTTTTTCAGCCACATCGACGATTGCCTCACGGAAGGATCGCTCCTGGACGACCCGACCGCTGAAAACCTCAAAATGACCGAACTGCTCTACCTGATCGTTTCGCACGGGGATTGTTGCATCAAAAGCAAGCTGCTGGGCAACGTCGATGCGGCCCGGGACAACCTCCAGCAAATCGTCTATTCCAACATCTTTTCCGATATTTCGGTCGAGGAGATCGCAAAACGCTGCAACCGCTCCCTGACTTCGTTCAAAAAGGAATTTTTCCGCATCTACGGGACCTCGCCCCACCAATGGCTCATCCGGCAACGCCTGATCCATGCCCGGTTGCTTCTGATCTCGACCGACAAGGCGATCGCCGAAATCGGCACCGCATGCGCCTTTCCCAACACCTCGCACTTCATCAAACTCTTCCGCAAACAATACGGCATGACACCCGAGACCTACCGCAACCGGCATCGCGGACCCGAAGAGTTGCAGCCGACACCGCAAGCCGAAGCCGCCGTACGGGAAACAGCCGTTTCGGTAACGGCGTAACCACATCCGACCCGACCGCAAAGGCATGCTTCCGCCTCTGCAAACCGTCCTCTCCCGCACCTCGGGGACGGCGTGGTTCGTTTCGGGCCACCGCCGCGAATTTTCCGGCGGCAGGACACCGATTCGGATAAAATCCTTATCTTTGCGTGGAATCCGTTTTCCGTATCGACCGGCCGCATTTCGGCACGATTCGAACGAATTCGGCTCCGCGTCCGACCTTCACCGTCCCGGACGCGCCATAACGCATACGCCATGGAATTTTTCAATCGCATCATCACTCATTACGGCTGGGAAGGTACGGCCCTCGCGGGCGTCCTTCTGGTCATGTTCGGGATCCAGTTATATTACTACCTGTTCGTTTACGGGCGCATACCCAAATACAAGGACACCCGGCGTCCGGAGATCCTCTCCGAAACCCCTCCGGTATCGGTGGTGATTCCCCTCTTCTCGGAAGATTACGCCTTCGTGGAGGAGATCCTGCCGCTCATCGTCGCCCAGGAGTACCCCGACTTCGAAGTGGTGATCGTCTATGTAGGCCGGGACACCGACTTCTACGACGACCTGGTCCGCATCAAACAGTCGTTCCCACAGATCACGGCCACCAAGATCGAACTGAATCCCCGCTTCCCGATCTCGCCCAAAATGGCGCTCAACGTCGGGATCAAATCGGCCCATTACGAGCACCTTCTCTTCACCACACCGGACGTGTACCCCACCTCGGACCGCTGGCTCTCGCTCATGGCGAACGGCTTCCGACGCGGCGAAATCGTGCTCGGCTACTGCGGCATGGAGCGCGGGAAAGGGTTCGCGAACTACCTGATCCGCACCTGGCGGATGATGCACTCGGTGGACTGGATCTCGAGCGCCGTCTGCGGCAGACCCTACCGGGGCATGCGTCAGAACTACGGATTCACCAAGCGGCTCTATTTCGGCGCCAACGGCTTCAGCCACCTCAATATGAATATCGGCGAAGACGACCTGTTCATGTCGCGGATCATCGCACCCGGCAATGTCAGCGTGGTCCTCTCTCCCCGCGCCACCCTGCGTGAAAAGAGCTGGGGAGGGCTCAAGTGGTGGATCGGCACCCAGCGTTTCTTCGGGGGAGCCATTCCTTTTTATCCCTTGTGGGTCAAGAACTTCATCCAGTGGGAACTGGGCAGCCGCATTCTCTTCTGGCTGGCGGCGATCGTCGCCCTGGCGGTGATGCCCTGGGAATTCAAGATCGCCGCAGGGGTACTGCTGCTCGCGCGTTTTGCGATCGTACTCGTCGAGGCGCGGCGCATCAGCCGCCGCCTGGGTGAAGAGAAAATCTGCGGACGTTACTTCCTGTACGACCTGCTGAGTCCGTTTTTCGCCCTGCTGCTGGGGCTGTTGCTGCTGCGCAAAGACGAGCGGGTATGGAGATAGCCGACTATATCATAGCCGACGACCGGGTGCTCGTGGAGCTGGTATTGCAGGGCGACAACATCGCCTTCGAATACCTTTTCGAGCGTTACAAGGAGGCTATACACCGGCTTTTCATACAGCGCACCAACAACCCCCCTGGACGCCGACGACCTGCTGCAGGAAACCTTCATCAAAGTCTATATCAACATCCACCGCTACAACCCGGCCTACACCTTCGGACAGTGGGTTTACACCATCGCCCGGAACACCTTCGTCGATTTCATCCGGCGGCGCCAGGAGGACCTGCCCATCGACGACAAATTCACGGCACCGCCCTCCAACAACCCCACGCCCGAAGAGAACATCATCCGCAAACAGCAGCGCACGCAGATCGAACGCTACCTCCAGGCCATGCCGCCGCGCTACCGACAACTGATCGTCATGCGTTTCTTCGAAGAGTACTCCTACGAAGAGATCGCCATGAAGCTCGAACTCCCGCTGGGCACCGTCAAGACCCAGATCCACCGCGCCCGGGAGCAGATGTGCCGCCTGATCGCCGCAGATGAAAAATCCTGACGTTTCCGACCGGCGAACGCCGCAGAACGAACCACTCCGACCTGCCTAAAAAAAACTTCAACGCCCACAAACCTTATGATTGCCCTGATCGACAAATACTTCCCCGACCTGACCCGCCCGCAGCGCGGGCAATTCGAAGCGCTGTACGCACTGTACGCCGACTGGAACACCAAGATCAACGTGATCTCGCGCAAGGATTTCGACCAACTTTACCTGCGGCACGTGCTGCACTCGCTCTCCATCGCCAAGGTCTGCCCCTTCGCCCCGGGAGCGCGGGTGCTCGACGTGGGGTGCGGCGGCGGCTTCCCGTCCGTTCCGCTGGCGATCCTCTTCCCCGAGGCGCATTTCACGGCCGTGGACTCGATCGGCAAGAAAATCAAGGTCGTACAGGGCGTTGCGGAGGGACTCGGCCTCGCCAACCTCACCCCCCTCTGCGCCCGGGCCGAAACGCTTCCCGAACGGTACGACTATGTGGTTTCCCGCGCCGTGACGGAGATGCCGACCTTCGTCGGCTGGGTCTGGGACAAGATCGACCGGGGGCAAAAGGGCGCCCTGCCCAACGGCATCCTCTACCTCAAAGGCGGCGACCTCGCGGACGAGTTGAGCCGTACCGGTATGAAGTGGACGGAGTACCCGATCCCCGCATTCTTCGACGAAGCGTTCTTCGAAACCAAAAAGGTGGTGTATGCCGCCAAATAAACGGGAATTCACCCGACGACCGTCCCGACTGCCTGGCCATGCAGGAACTGTAAAAGGCCCCGCAGACGAAAGACAGGCCCGATTATGAAATCGTACCGTCCCGATTTTTCGGAATCGCAACTCAAGGCCTCTACCACCGGAAAGGGGCGAGAAGCCGGAACAAACGACCCGAATGCCGCGAAACGGCAGTAGCCGACAGCGGAAAACCATCCGGCAACAGGGAAGACAGGAAGAACAATGCTAAAAATTCAGAAATTCAAACGACATAGCCTTATGAAAGAAACAGTACTGGTAACGGGCGGCGCCGGATACATCGGATCGCACACGGCCGTCGAGCTGATCCAGGCCGGATTCGATGTGGTGATCGCCGACAACCTCTCGAACTCCGACCTTCAGGCCGTGGAGGGCGTCCGCCGCATCACGGGCGCCGAAGTGCCCTTCGAGCAGATCGACTGCTGCGACCTGCAGGCGATGCGGCGGCTGTTCGAACGCCACGAATTCCGTTCGGTCATCCACTTCGCCGCGTCGAAAGCGGTCGGGGAGTCGGTCGCCGAACCGCTCAAATACTACCGCAACAACCTGCTTTCGTTCCTGAACGTCGTGGAGCTGATGTGCGATTTCGGACGGCCCAACATCCTCTTTTCCTCCTCCTGCACCGTATATGGCGAACCCGACGCCCAGCCCGTCACCGAACAGACGCCCCGCAAGCCCGCCACGTCGCCTTACGGCAACACCAAACAGATCTCCGAAGACATCCTGCGCGACGCCGTCGCCGCCCATCCCGGTCTGCGGGGCATCGCCCTGCGCTACTTCAACCCGATCGGCTCGCATCCCTCGGCCCTGATCGGCGAGCTTCCGAGAGGCGTCCCCCAGAACCTGGTCCCCTATGTGACGCAGACCGCCGCCGGGATCCGCGAATGCCTGAGCATCTTCGGCAACGACTATCCGACGCCCGACGGCACCTGCATCCGCGACTACATCGACATCGTCGATCTGGCCCGCGCCCACGTAGCTGCCCTGCACCGCCTGATCGAAGAGCGCGGCGCCACCCCTTACGAGGTCTTCAACGTCGGCACCGGACGGGGCGTTTCGGTGCTGGAGCTGGTCCGCGGATTCGAACGGGCCAACGGACTGAAACTCAACTACCGCTTTGCGCCGCGCCGCGCCGGAGACATCACGGCGATCTGGGCCGATCCCACGCTGGCGAACACCCTCCTGGGCTGGCGTGCCGAGCGGCCGCTCGAAGAAACGCTCCGCACGGCCTGGCAATGGCAGCTGCACCTCGGACAGAGATAACCTTCCCGCCGACAGAACATATTGCGGAGAGCGCATCCGGAGCCGTTCCGGATGCGCTCTCCGCATACTCCTCCCTCCCGTTCCGACATCCGGCCCCGACTGGTCCTTCGCACCGAACCGACCGCCTCCCCTGCACCTGCAAAGGCTTTTTTCATCTTTTCGCAACAGAAAGGAGAAGCGATTGATATTTTTTGTATTTTTGCATCAATTGGGAAAATAATGAACTTAAAATGCCGAAATTGCATGAAGAGAAGGTAAACGTCCTGAAAAAACCGGAATGGCTGAAAATCCGGCTTCACCGCACCGCAGAATACGCGGACGTGCAACGCATCGTCAGGGACCACTCCCTGCACACGATCTGCAGCAGCGGTCTATGCCCGAACAAAGCCGAATGCTGGAGCCGCAGGACAGCGACCTTCATGATATTGGGTGAAATCTGTACGCGCAACTGTCGATTCTGCGCCACCCTTTCGGGCCGGCCTCTGCCGCCCGATCCTTCAGAACCCGCCAAACTCGCCGAAAGCGTCCGTTTGATGGGATTGCGGCATGTGGTGGTAACCTCCGTTACACGCGATGACCTGCCCGACGGCGGCGCGGCCCACTGGGCCGAATGCGTCCGCGCGATCCGGGCGGAAAATCCCGACGTCACAATTGAGCTCCTTATTCCCGATCTGGATGCGAAACCCGACCTGCTGGACACGGTGATCGCCTCCGGGCCCGATATCATCGGGCACAACATCGAAACCACCGAACGACTGACCCCCCTGGTACGTTCGCGGGCCCGTTACCGTACGAGCCTCGACGTGCTGCGCTATTTAAGCGAAAAGGGCGCCGTCGCCAAGAGCGGCCTGATGGTCGGACTCGGTGAGAGCGATGAAGAAGTTTTACAGACCTTGCGCGACCTGCACGCCGCCGGCGTGGAGATCGTTACCCTCGGCCAGTACCTTCGTCCCACTCTGGAGCATCACCCCGTTGCGGCGTACATTACTCCCGAAAAATTCGACTGGTACCGGCAGCAGGCGCTCGACATGGGCTTCAGCTACTGCGCGAGCGGTCCGATGGTGCGTTCGTCGTACCTGGCGGACGAAGCGCTCGGCTCGGTGCGTCTGAAGCGACAGGTTTCCGCGAAAGCCTGAGTCTTCCCGCCGCGCGGGAAAAGGTCTGCGACAAAGAAAGTGTTGAACCGACGCTTTCCGGATTTACGGTATCCGTACGGAGCCGGACGGAGAGGTGTCGTAACGTAATTTACGATGTTTGTCGAATACCGGGACCTCGGACAAATGGACTACAAAGCCTGCTGGGAGTACCAGCAGAGGCTTTTCGACACCCTCCTGCGGGCCAAGGGAACCCCGGCGGAGGGCGCGGGCTATTTGCTCCTGGTGGAGCATCCGGCGGTCTATACCCTCGGCAAGAGCGGCCATGCGGAGAACCTGCTGGTCGGCGAAGAGTATCTGCGCAGCATCGGCGCCGAATTTTACCACATCGACCGGGGCGGCGACATCACCTTCCACGGGCCGGGACAGATCGTGGGCTACCCGATCCTCGACCTGGAGCGCATCGGACTTTCGCTGCGCGACTACATCGACGCGCTCGAGGGCGCAGTCATCCGGACGGTAGCCCGTTACGGCATCCGGGCCGGACGCATCGCCGGCGCCTCGGGCGTCTGGATCGAAGGAGCGCAGCCGGCGCGTAAGATCTGCGCGATCGGTGTGCGGGCGTCGCGTTACGTGACCATGCACGGCTTCGCACTCAATGTGGCAACCGATTTGCGTTATTTCACCCATATCAACCCCTGCGGGTTTACGGACCGGGGTGCCACGTCGATCGAAAAGGAGATCGGTCGCCCGGTTCCGATGGAGGAGGTCAAACGACGCCTCGTCGAAGATTTATGCGAGAATTTGAATGTTAAAATATATAAATAATAACAAATATGCCCATAGAAAAACGATGGGTAGTGAAGCCTCAGGGGAATCCGAAGGCGGTTGCCGCGATGGCTGCCGCGACAGGCATCTCCCCAGTCCTGGCCAATCTACTCGTACAGAGAGGCATAGACACGTTAGAGAAGGCTAAGAAATTTTCAACCCCCAGCTTTCGGACCTGCACGACCCGTTCCTGATGAAGGATATGGACAAGGCGGTCGAACGGGTGGAGCGGGCCGTCCGCAACCGTGAGAAGATCATGGTGTACGGCGACTACGACGTCGATGGCACGACCGCCGTCGCGCTGGTTTATAAATTTCTGCGCCAGATAGGTCACAAGGACCTGTTGTTCTACATCCCGGATCGTTATACCGAAGGTTACGGTATCTCGACCAAGGGCATCGACCACGCCGCACGCAAGGGTGCGACGCTGATCATCGCCCTGGACTGTGGCATCAAAGCCATAGAGAAAGTGGACTATGCCAAACGCAAGGGCGTGGATTTCATCATCTGCGACCATCACCTCCCGGCCGAGGAAATTCCCCGCGCCGTAGCCGTTCTCGACCCCAAACGCGCCGACTGTTCCTATCCGTTCGACGAACTGTCGGGGTGCGGCGTGGGATTCAAGCTAGTGCAGGCCTACTGCCAGAAAAACGGAATTCCGTTCCAGCAAATCGAGCCGTTGCTCGACCTGCTGGCCGTCAGCATCGCCTCGGACATCGTTCCTCTGGTGGATGAAAACCGGATTTTAGCCCACTACGGGCTTCTGCGGCTCAACGCCTCCCCCTCGAAGGGGCTGCTCTCGATCATCAAGATCTGCGGCCTGGATCGACACAACATCACCATCGACGACATCGTCTTCAAAATCGGACCCCGCATCAACGCCGCAGGCCGTATGCGGATGGACGAAAACGACGAAAACGCCGCTCCTTCGGGCGGCTATGCGGCGGTCAATCTGCTGATCGAAGGCAACGAAAGCCTGGCCGAAGAGTTCGGCTCGGTGATCGACGGCTTCAACCAGGACCGCAAGTGCATCGACCGCAGCGTCACGCAGGAAGCCCACGACTTCATCGAGGCCCACGCGGAGCTGAAGGCCGCCAAGAGTACGGTGATCTACAACCCCCGCTGGATGAAGGGCATCGTGGGCATCGTGGCCTCCCGCCTGATCGAAACCTACTACCGCCCGACGGTGGTGCTCACGATGAGCAACGGGTTCGTCACGGGTTCGGCCCGCTCGGTGCCCGGCTTCGACCTCTATCAGGCAATCGAATCCTGTTCGGACCTGCTGGAGAACTTCGGCGGGCACATGTACGCAGCAGGACTCACGATGCGTCCCGAACGGGTCGAGGAGTTCACCCGCCGCTTCAATGCCTACGTCGAAGAGAACATCGACCCGATAACGCTGCAACCCCAGGTGGAGATCGACAGCGAACTCTTCTTCTCGAACATCACCCCGGCGTTCCGCCGCGACCTGAACCGTTTCCAGCCGTTCGGCCCCGGCAACCCCGCACCGGTATTCGTCACGCGGGGCGTGGTCAGCCACGGCGAAACGAAGCTCGTCGGCGCCGACTGCGAGCACCTGCGCATGGACCTGATGCAGCGCCAGAAACCCAACACGACGATTCAGACGATCGCCTTCCAGCAGCCGACCCACTACGAGTGGATCCGCGCGGGACATCCGATCGACGTCTGCTATCAGATCGTAGAGAACCACTACCGGGGCTCGGTTTCGGTACAGCTCCGCATCAAGGACATCAAACCCCTGCGGAGCAAGCAATAATACGGCCGGCAACATCCGTAAAAACCGGAGCTTTCAGGCTCCGGTTTTTTACGGATCCCGCCCGACGACACCGGCGGCGGCATTCCGTCCGAACCACTCCTTCCCGCTCCCGAAACGAAAAAATCCGATACAACAAATTCAGGTACTACGATCCTAATGCAGGAAACTACCTGTCACAAGATCCGATAGGTTTGGCGGGTGGTAATCCTACGCTATACGGATATGTTTTTGACCCCAATACACAAATTGACCCATTTGGATTGGATTGTGGAAAGAAAAAGATAACAGCAATAGCACCATATTATCCTCCCAATGATGGTGCTTTAGGTAAAAGTAAAAGAATCTTTTTAATGCCTGGCGACAAAGTGGATAGATTTGGAAATGATACTGGAAAATATTTATCTCCCAAAGGAACTCCATTTGAAATGCGTGCATTACCACCAAATAATACGGGAAAATACAATGTATATGAAGTTATCAAACCGTTCGAGGTTGAAGCTTCTACTATTGCTCCTGCATTTGGTAAAATTGGATTGGGTACACAGTACAAAACATCTGTTCCAATCAAAATATTAGTTAAACGAGGTATATTGAAACCTGTATAGTTATGAACATTATAGAATTAAAGGCAAAATTAAACGAATTAGGGGTTGAGCCTAATGAATATTCACTTGAAGGTTCTGTTGCCAATTGGAATACTATTGTCCTATATAAAAATTATAGCATATGGGAAGTTTTTTATATAGATGAACGAGGGAACAGAGATGATAAACATACTTTTCATAGTGAAAATGAAGCTTGTGAATACATTTATGAGGAATTTAAAAGACTTGTAAACAGCTAATAGTATATCAAGATTCTGAAATAATTAGGTTATGAAATCGAGATTTAGACAATGCCTAAATCTCGATTTTGTTTTTTATAGTAAAGCCATATTAACAGATAAAAACAACCTCTCACAAAAAAGTTATCAACAGGTATTTTATCGTTTTTCCCTCTTTTCTTCCGATAGTTTTAAGGGATTTTTCGGTTCTATAAACGGGATTTTATTTCATTGAAAAAACATGTCAAAACAGCATTCTGTTTTTATAGGGTTGCTACATTCCCTTTTATCCGATTACAGGAAAGCCCCGATAAAGAAGGTCCCTCTATTCCTGCGGAGCATGAAAGAAAGTAATCCCCTTGTTTTCAAGTCGTTTTAAATTACTACCTTTGCGTACAAATTATTGGAATGACATGGTGACAAATGGAGAAATAACAAAAGGAATCAGTACCCTTTACGACACGATTAACCAAATAATCGAAGAGGCACGTGCTGCGGTTTACCGTACCGCCAATATTACGATGGTCAGGGCATACTGGCATATCGGCAGAGTAATCGTCGAAGATGAACAAAAGGGAAAAGAAAGGGCGGAATATGGCAAACAGGTTCTCAAACAATTATCCCAAAAACTGACTAAAAAACATGGCCGTGGCTTTGATGAAAGTAACCTGCGCCACATGCGTAACTTTTACCTCGTTTATCCAAAATGTGACGCACTGCGTCCTGAATTGAGTTGGACACATTACCGCCTGCTTTTAAAAGTAGGGAACGAGCAGGCAAGGTTGTTTTACATGCAGGAAACCATAGATTGCAACTGGAGTACGAGAACGCTTGAACGGCAAATCGGCAACCTCTATTACGAACGGATGCTTATGAGCCACAATACCCAAATAGTCAAGGATGAAGCTGCTGAAAAAGAAATCAGGCAAGAGCCGAAAGACATTATCAAAGACCCTTATGTACTGGAATTTTTAGGCTTAAAGGATAATACGGATTTAGGGAGAATGAACTGGAACAGGCAATTATAGATAAGTTGCAGAACTTCTTGCAGGAATTAGGCAAGGGCTTCGCTTTTGTGGGTCGCCAGTACCGACTTACCACCGACACGGGCAAACACTTTTATGCGGACTTGGTATTTTATAACTATATACTCAAATTCTTTTTAATCATAGACTTGAAAGCCGAACCGCTTACCCATCAGGACATCGGTCAGATGGATATGTATGTACGCTATTTTGAGGACAAGATGCGGCAGGAAACCGATAATCCGACAATCGGGCTTATCCTGTGTACCGAAAAAGACAAGACCATTGTAAAATATAGCCTGCTCAATGACAGCAACCAGATTTTTGCGTCCAAATACATGCTTTATCTGCCGACAGAACAGGAACTCAAAAAAGAGATAGAACGGCAACGGGTACAGATAGAGCAAGAAAGGAAACTGAATCAATAAAGAGCAAAACTCCTTGTCTTGCAGAAAAGAAAGCCCCCAAATAGAATTAGCCATGCAAGAACATACCCTAATGAACCATGGATAGGGCATGTTCTTTTTGACTATCTGTAACGTATGAAAGCCCCCAATCAAGAAAACAGAATCAGTAAATTTAAAAGTATCAGTTTTTGGCAGGGGTAATCTCTATTTATCCCCTCCTTTTGATGTCACGCATTTTTGTTAAAAGAAATACTTCTTGTACTTATCCTTATAGACCGATCCCTGAGTTGTTCAATAGCTTCATACCTGTTACCTCCCTTGAATAGACTGAATAAAGAAAGCCCCAATCATCAGACTAAAAAAGAAAGAGAAAAACGGACAAATATACATGAAAAACAAAGCATGACCCAATCCCTTAAAACTATCGGAAGAAAAGAGGGAAATGGTTGTCAGTCATCCCTTTGTGTTAATAACTTCATTTTCATTTCTCGTATAATCTGTGTTATTTCGTGCCTGACATTTAAACAATTACAGCATGAAGAATTTACAGATTACAAACTCCCGTTTCATCACCTATACAGATGACCTGTTAACGGTTGATGTGCTGGGCGGAGTGGATTTATCACAAGTGGAACGCATGGTTTGCACGCTCCGCATCACGTACAATGACTATCCGCCACAGCGCACCACATTGGATTTATACAATGACAACCAAACCGACAAGCTTCAAAGAACCCTTTGTGACAAATGGGGGCTGAAACTCCTCGAAGCCAGCCGCAGCCTTTCCACCCTTACCTTGCAGTTGGAGGAATACCGCCTGCAACAGTTGCGTTACACGGGCAAAGTCCCGCAACAGGCTTTTTCTCCGAGCGAGGAAGACAAACGCAGGGCAGTACATTTTCTTTCGGAAAAGAACCTGTCGGGCAGTCTGACAGAGCAACTGAACACCATCGGCATTTTGGGTGAAGACCGTAATGCCCTTATCCTGTTCTTGGCGTTGGCGTCGCACAAGTCGGCCAATCCCTTTTCGGTTTTGTGTCTGGCAAAATCGGGTATCGGCAAAAGTTATATCCTGCAAAAGCTCTCGGAGTGTATGCCCGACGGCTCGTTCTCGTTCCACAGCCGTATATCGGCAAACGCCCTGTACTACTTCGACAGCGGGGATATTAACGGCAAAGTCCTTTTTTGTCGAGGATTTGGAATGGACTACACAGATGTTGCAACCGTTGGCAACGCTCCAAACGCAGGGACGGTTGGTAAATACACGTGCCACCAAGGACAAAGACGGGATGCTGCACTCCACGACCTTTGAAGTGGTTGCCAGACTCTGTCTGATAGCCTGTGCCTACTCCGACAAGAATTTTGAGGAGCTCGGTCTGCCGTTCCTGTGCCTGCACCTGAACCACAGTCCCGCCCAAGACCTTGCCGTTATGGAGTATCAGAAGAAGTGCAGGGCGGGACAGATAAGAACCGAAGATATTGCCCGAGCCCAGCACCTTTTAAAATGCGTGATTGCCTCGCTGCAAAACATCAGTGTTGTCAATCCGTATGCCACATTGATAAACCTGCCTCAAGATATAGCCTATCCCCGCAAATCGCTGTTGCTGCTCCTTAACTTTATCGAAGCGATCACTTTCTTTTTCCAATACCAAAGGGAACGGCTGACCGACACCGATACGGGAGAGATATTTATCCGCACCCATCCGCAGGATATTGAAATGGCGTTTGCCCTGCTCAAAAACACGCTGTTCAGGCGGGCTGATGAACTGAGCACGTCCGTAAGAGGCTTTTACAAGTGGCTTACGGAGTATCTGCAACAGGCAAAGACCACACAGTTCACCGCTTTGGATATACGCAAGACCAAACCGATACATCCCCGCACGCTGAACCGTTATTTGCAGGAGTTAAAGCTGTTTTCATACATCCAAGTGGCAGGCGGAAACAAACACAGGGAGGGATTTATTTACAAACTTACGGACTTCGGAAATCAAAAGGAGGTGCAGGGACGTATCGAACAGGAGATGCAAGCCACTTTAAAAGATGTCTGGAATGCTTACCGTAAAGAGCAGAATCCGCCGACAGAACCCGAGCAAAAAGCAGAATCCGAACAAGAACCGTCAACGGGATTAAGTGCGGAATCACCGCAAAAGCCCTCAAAGCGTAAACGCATTGACGACAAAGAGGAATATACCCTTAAATTGCTTTTGGAACTTGAAGCCCGAAGCCCTGACCGGGAATATATTCCAGCCGATTTTACCACCCTGACAGGCAGAAGTCAAATCACCGAAGCCCGCTATTTAAAACGTCTTTGGCAGCAGGGAAAACTCAAACGGGAATGGAAAAACCGACAGTATTATTATACCCTCGCTGCGACAGGCAGTAAGACAGTAAGCCAATCCCCGATGACCGACCCGCAAACCGTTTTATAACAAGCCTTTGGGAGTAGGACGACGCAAAAAAAGAAATTTATGAATGAAAAGATGCAACCCAAGAGAATGGAAGATTTTAAAAACTATTTACAGCAGCAAGACAAAAGCCCTGTAACGATAAAAGAATACGCAAGACAAGTCAGTCTTTTTATATCGTGGTACGGCGACCAAGATACGATAAACGTACAGAAGAAAGACATTTTAAACTATTTAAGCTACCTAAAACACCATAAGAACCATCAAGCCGTAAGCAGTAATCACGGACTTATCGCCCTGCGACATTACTTTGACTGTCTTGTCGGGCAGGGGATTATCTGTCTTAATCCCACCGCACTCATCAAACTGCGGGGAATTAAAAAACGGCGTTTGCATTACATCTACACTCCTGAAGAACTGACCGAACTTGCCGACAGCTATTATCAGCTCTATGTAAAAGCGGCGGAAGAAAAATCCTTGTCGGGCATACGTCCAACCCTTTATAAAGAGAGCTGTCACACCAAGACCCGTAACCATGTGATGTTGCTGTTCTTTATACATCAAGGCTTGACCACAAGGGAAGTGTTACATCTACAAACCGAAGATATAGACCTGTACAAAGCCACCGTAACGGTACAGACCACCACCAGAGGCAGGGACAGAACCCTGCCGTTGCACGCCACGCAAACAGGTATGTTAATACACTACATAAACGAAGTACGCCCCCTGCTGACAAACAAAACACAAAACAACACGTTGTTCTTGCCTGTCCGACAGGGGAACGGTGAAAAGCACGCCGCACGGGCGTTGATACAACTTACGACAGCCCTCAAATGTATAGACCGCCACTTTGCCACCCTCGCACAGATAAGGGCTTCGATTATCACGTATTGGATAAAAACATACGGCTTGCGTAAAGCTCAATATATGGCGGGGCATAAAAGTATCGTCAGCACGGAGGAGTACCTGCCCAACCACATCGAAGACCTTGCCGATGACATAACAAAGTTTAATCCGTTCTAAAACAATGAACACGCATTTTAAGGCAATACACGAACAGTACGTTTTTTGGTTGGAGACGTTGGGATTTACCCCCGAAACGGTCTGTAACTACGGTTATAGGGTAACGGATTTTTTTCTGTGGCTCGAAAGCAAAGACATTACCCACATTGTTCAAGTCGAACAAAAGCATATCAACGATTTTTTTGACTGCCAACAGACCCGCCCCAATACCAAGTTTAAGGGCAGAACGTTGAGTGCTTCCTATCTGAACGATTATTTTACCGCCACAGACAAGTTATGCGAGTTCCTGCACCAAATGGGGGCACGGACATCACTTGTTCCTGCCAACCGCCGTATCGCCATGGACGAATCCCAAAGGATACGCCGAATAGAGCCTTTTACGGTGGAAGAAATAAAAATACTGCAAGAGGCTATCAACCACCTGTACCCGCATTTAGACCACGAACACAGGCAACTCAAACAGGAGCAGTTGAAGTTGGTTTTTGTACTTTTCTACGCCTGCGGATTGCGTTTAAGCGAGGGATATAACCTTACGCCCGCAGAAATAGACTTCAATAGAAAAACGATTTTTATACGGCAGGGCAAAGGCTACAAGGACAGGATAGTACCGATGAGCGACAACGTGTACAAAGCCTTGCAGCACTATATTTACAACTTCCGCAATCAAATCAGGTGCGGGCATGACCGCCTTTTTGTGCAGAAGAAAATAACCCTGTCGGTGGATTTGCACTATTTACATCAGCAATGCGATAACGAAGAGATTAAACGCAAGCGGCTACACTTCCATGTTTTACGCCACTCCATAGCTACACATCTGTTACAGAACGGCATGAGCGTGGAGAATATCGCTCGATTTTTGGGACACGGCTGTTTGGAAAGCACACAGATTTATACGCATATCATAAACCGATAATCCGACTTTTTTATTACCTTTGTCCGCAGGAAGCTGTTTTTGGCTTTTTGCGGATTTTTTGTGTTCTTTGAGTTCGTTTTGGACTGTGAGGCAGTGCGGGAACTGTTTTTTTTATCTCTGACCTTAAAGTTTTGAGAGTTTAAAGAACGGAAGTATAAGGAGGTCGGGTTTTAGTTTCTAATTATTAGAAAAATCACTACATTTGACACAAAATAGTAATTGTTAGACCTTTTCTACCCAATATGAGTAAACCCTTCAAGCGTTATCTCGTCACCTCGGCACTGCCCTACGCCAACGGCCCGGTACACATCGGCCACCTGGCGGGCGTCTATATCCCGTCGGACATCTACACGCGCTACCTGCGCCTGAAAGGATACGACGTGATCTCGGTCTGCGGCAGCGACGAGCACGGCGTGCCCATCACCATCAAGGCCCGCAAAGAGGGCGTCACGCCCCAGCAGATCGTCGATCGCTATCACCAGTTGATTAAATCGTCGTTCGAAGGGCTCGGCATGTCGTTCGACATCTACTCGCGCACCTCGTCGAAGACCCACGCCGCGACAGCGTCGGAGTTCTTCCGCAAGCTCTACGACGAAGGCAAATTCATCGAGCGGACCTCGGAGCAATACTACGACGAGGAAACCCAGACGTTCCTCGCCGACCGCTATATCGTGGGCACCTGCCCCCGCTGCGGCAACGACCGCGCCTACGGCGACCAATGCGAAAAATGCGGATCGACCCTTTCGCCGGACGAACTGATCAGCCCGCACAGCGCCGTATCGGGTTCCGTACCCGTGAAACGCGCCACCAAGCACTGGTATCTGCCGTTGGACCAATACGAGGGTTTCCTGCGCGAATGGATCCTCGAAGGGCACAAAGAGTGGAAAACCAACGTCTATGGGCAATGCAAGAGCTGGCTCGACGGCGGTCTGCAACCGCGTGCGGTGAGCCGTGACCTGGACTGGGGCATTCCCGTACCGGTCGAAGGGGCCGAAGGCAAGGTGCTCTACGTCTGGTTCGACGCGCCGATCGGCTACATCTCGGCGACCAAGGACCTGACGCCCGACTGGGAGAAATACTGGAAGGACGAAGAGACCAAAATGGTGCACTTCATCGGCAAGGACAACATCGTCTTCCACTGCATCGTCTTCCCGGCCATGCTCAAGGCGCACGGCGGCTACATCCTGCCTGAAAACGTCCCTGCCAACGAATTTCTGAACCTCGAGGGCGAAAAGATCTCGACCTCGCGCAACTGGGCCGTCTGGCTGCACGAATACCTGGCCGACTTCCCCGGCAAGGAGGACGTGCTGCGCTACGTGCTCTGCGCGAACGCCCCCGAAACCAAGGACAACGACTTCACCTGGAAGGACTTCCAAGCCCGTAACAACAACGAGCTGGTAGCCGTGCTGGGCAACTTCGTAAACCGGGCTTTAGTCCTGACACACAAATACTTCGACGGCACAGTGCCCGCCTGCGGCGCACTGACGGACTACGACCGCGAAACGCTTCGGGAACTCTCCGGCGCGAAGGAAGCCCTCGAAAACAACATCGAAAACTACCGGTTCCGCGAAGCCTTGAAGGAGGCGATGAACATCGCACGTCTGGGCAATAAATACCTGGCCGACACCGAACCGTGGAAACTCATCAAAACCGATCCCGAACGGGTCAAGACGATCCTGAACATCGCTTTGCAGATCACCGCAAACCTCTCGATCGCCATCGAACCGTTCATGCCCTTCTCGGCGAAGAAGATCGTCGGGATGTTGCAGGCAGGACCCTTCGGCTGGGAGAAACTGGGCAGCACCGACCTGCTCGCTGCCGGACATCGGATCGGCGAAGCCGTGCTTCTCTTCGAAAAGATCGAGGACGACGTAATCCAACGCCAGCTCGACAAGTTGGCGGCGACCAAAGCGGCGAATGCTTCGGCCGAAGCAGCACAACACGTTGAAGATCAAAAGGAAACGACGACTTTCGACGATTTTCAAAAAGATGGATATCCGTGTTTCGACGATCCTCGCCGCTGAAAAAGTCGCCAAGACGAAAAAAAAGGCTGTTGAAACTGACCGTCGATACGGGCATCGACAAGCGCGAAATCGTTTCGGGCATTGCCGAATACTACACACCCGAAGAACTCGTCGGGAAACAGGTACTCGTACTGGTGAATCTGGAACCGCGCGAACTGAAGGGCATCCTCTCTCGTGGCATGATTCTGATGGCCCAGGACGCTTCGGGCAAATTAAGGCTGTTACAACCTGACGATCAGACAAATCCGGGTGCGACAGTCGGATAATAAAGATATTTCTTGAACAAAAGATACAACCTTTAATATTAAAAAACAATGGAGAACATCGATTGGGGCTCTCTCGGCTTCAACTACATGAAGACCGATTTCAATGCCCGCTATACTTGCACGGACGGCAAGTGGAGCGAAATGGAAATTACAAGCGACGAGTACATCAACATGCACATGTCGGCATCCTGCCTTCACTACGGCACGGCTCTTTTCGAGGGCTTGAAAGCCTTCCGGGGCGCTGACGGCAAAGTACGTCTGTTCCGCGTCGAAGAGAATGCAAAACGCTTGCAGTCGTCGGCAAAACGCCTCTGCCTGCCCGTACCGACGATCGATATGATCGTCAAAGCCTGCGTAGAAGTGGTTAAGCGCAACGAGCGTTTCATCCCGCCCTACGGCACCGGCGCATCGTTCTACCTGCGTCCCGTTATGTTCGGCACGACGGCAGGACTGGGCGTAAAACCCTCCAAGGATGCCTTGCTGGTGGTTTACGGCTCGCCCGTAGGCGCTTACTTCAAAGGCGGCATCAAGCCGATGAAGGTCGCAATCGACCGCGAACAGGACCGTGCTGCTCCACGTGGAACAGGCGACGTGAAGGTGGGCGGTAACTATGCAGCCAGCCTTATGTCGGGCGAGCACGGACACGAGCTCGGCTATGCGAGCATCATGTACCTCGACGCAACCGAGCACAAATACATCGAAGAGTGCGGCGCAGCCAACTTCTTCGGCATCAAGAACAACACGTATATCACGCCGAAGTCGAACTCCGTACTTCCGTCGATCACCAACAAGAGCCTCCGTCAATTGGCTCAAGACCTGGGTCTGAAGGTCGAGGAGCGTCATATTCCGGTAGACGAACTCCCGACTTTCGAGGAGTGCGGCGCTTGCGGTACGGCAGCTGTCATCTCGCCGATCGGCAGCATTTACGACATGGATACGAAGCAAACCTACACCTACGGCGACGAAGTAGGAAAGGTTTCTCTGCAACTCTATACGCTTTTGCAGGACATCCAGTACGGCCGCACCGAAGACAAACACAACTGGTGCACGATCGTCATGTAATCGACGCCCGCAAAACTCAAGAAAAAGGGATGTTCCACGTGGAACATCCCTTTTTCTTACTGCATGTTTTCTTTGTCACCACTTACAAACAGTCGTAAAAAATCGGGAATAGCCACCGCCACTCCCGACAATATAAGACAGAAAAATACAATCGCACAATTTATCGACCGATCTTAATCCGCATCGACAAACGACAAATACATCCAAAAACGATTGTCAAATTCGGGAACATAGCAGTTAAACCGTATTGCTCAATCCCAATAAAAGACTTTATCGACCGAATTTCACCAGCAACACATTCACATCCGCCGGAGAAACTCCGGGAATACGGGAAGCCTGCCCTATCGTCGCAGGTCGGATTCGGGTGAGTTTCTGCCGGGCTTCGATCGTCAGGGCATTCATCGAATGGAAATCGAAATCGGCCGGGATACGGATATTCTCCAGGCGATGCAATTTGTCGGCAATGAATTTCTCCCGTTCGATATACCCCTTGTACTTGATTTGGATCTCGGCTTCCTCGACGACCTCGGCATCCATCTCCTGCTCGCGCAGAAAATCGCCGAGCTTCGGTAAAACACCCGAGAGCAGATCGAAGGTCACATTGTTACGCATCAACAAGTCGTGCAGTTTCCGACCTTGCGAAATCGGGTCGCAACCGAGCGATTTCAAACAGTCGTTAATTTCGTCCGGTTTGACACTCAGTCCGCGAGCGAATGCTACGAGCGATTCTACGAGTCGATTTTTTTTGCAGAAACTATCGTACCTTTTTTGCGAAATCAGCCCGATTTTATATCCGATCGGAGTCAATCGAATGTCGGCATTATCCTGCCGCAAGAGAATCCGATACTCGGCACGCGAAGTGAACATACGATAAGGCTCATCCACCCCTTTGGTCACCAGGTCGTCGATCAATACCCCGATGTAGGCTTCGTCGCGTGCCAATACCAGCGGTTCCTCCCCCATCCTGCGGCGATGCGCATTGATACCGGCCATCACCCCCTGCGCCCCGGCCTCTTCATAGCCGGTCGTCCCGTTGATCTGGCCGGCGAAATAGAGTCCGTCCACCAGCTTGGTTTCGAGCGAATGGTGCAGTTGCGTCGGCAGGAAATAGTCGTACTCGATCGCATAACCCGGACGGAAAATATGCAGATCTTCGAACCCCTCGATGGCGTGCAATGCCTCCCACTGAATGTCCCAGGGCAACGACGAGGAGAACCCGTTCAGATAATATTCGTTGGTCGAACGACCCTCCGGCTCGAGAAAAAGCTGGTGCTGGTCCTTATCGGCGAATGTGTTGAGCTTGTCCTCGATACTCGGGCAATAACGGGGACCGATCCCCCCGGATCGTACCGTTGAAAAGCGGCGAATCGCCGAAACCCTTCCGCAGAATGTCATGCACCTTCTTCGAAGTATAGACCAAAAAGCACGGAAGCTGATTCTGCACCGGATGCGTATCGGCGGAAAAGGAAAATTTCGAGGGATTTTCATCCCCGTATTGCGGTTCCAGAATTTCGAAATTGATCGTCCGCGCATCGAGTCGTGCAGGGGTCCCGGTCTTCATCCGGCCGGCTTCGAAACCCATCGCCACGAGCGATTCGGTCACTCCGTGCGAAGCCGAATCCCCCGCACGGCCGCCCTCGGCGTGTGAACGACCGCAATACATCACCCCCGCCAGAAACGTCCCGGCAGTCAGGATCACACAGTCGGCCGAGAACTCCACCCCCATCTGTGTCCGAATCCCGCGCACTTGCGGCCGACCCTCCTCCGCAGGCCGCTGCCCGAAGAGCAGTTCGACCGCAGTGTCCTGCCAAAGATAGAGGTTGGGGGTATTCTCCAGCGTACGCCGCCATTCGGCCGAGAAACGCGACTTATCGCACTGGGCCCGGGGACTCCACATCGCCGCCCCTTTCGAGCGGTTGAGCATGCGGAACTGGACAGCCGTAAGGTCGGTAATCCGTCCCATCTGCCCTCCTAAAGCATCTATCTCTCTGACTATCTGTCCTTTAGCAACACCACCTACGGCCGGATTACAAGACATATCGGCCAACTTGGTCATGTCCATCGTCACGAGCAGCGTGCGGGAGCCGAGCCGCGCTGCCGCCGAAGCCGCCTCGCAGCCGGCATGACCGCCGCCGACCACGATGATATCGTAATGTAAAACCATATCTCCTTTTCCATGAATTGCGGAAAACACCGCCGGCCGTCAATCCGACGACCGACCGCCGCACGGCAAAGATACGAACAAAGTCGCTTATCCGAAAAAGCCGAAACCGCACGCAACGGGAACTTTCGCCCAGCTATCCGCCGTCCGACGGCGAAAGTCGGATCGAAAACGGCAACCTCGCGGCAAAACGTCGCCGCAGCGCCGAAAAGATCAGCAAATACGGGCTGCCCCAACAAAAACGGATTCTCCCCGCTTCCGGCACACTCCGGCGACCCGCGCGGGAAAATCCCGAACTTTGTCAGCATTTTCCCGCAAAAATAAACTTCTCTCCGGCAAGGAACCGGCAATCCCTGCCGCCACATTCCCGAAGAATACAAACGATTAAAGGGTTGCGGACACAACCAACGGCCGGATCCGTCCCCGCACGGCGGAAACGCCTCCTCCGAAAGCCGAATCTTCGCAGTCCACCTCTCCCGGCTACCGATTCGCCGCACGGCGGACCCGATCGACAGCCCCCACAACTGCTGCCGCAGCCACCGCAGCCAGAAACCTCCGAAACACGTCCCGCAAGCGAAGTCGTCCGCTTCAGTCCCAACGAAGGAAAACGCGATTACAGCGTTCTTTTTGGAAACGTAACGACCCGAATTCCCCTCCGAAGAAAGGACTTAAGAGAGAGTCGGCATTACAGACACGGCCTCCGGCCGCGAACGAACGACCGTCGAATGACGGACATTGAAATATACGATTGCCGGGGAAAATCCATCTTTTTTCGGGAACCGGTTCCAAACAAAAGACGAATCCGCCCATAAACCGCCGTTTCAGCGTCTTTAACGGTCCATTCCGCCGTCGGGAACAGAACCGACCGTTATGGTATATTCGAACGATTTTAAGGAGCATTTCAGGCGTTAAAAATACATCCTTTCGTGAAAGAGTTCGCAACCCTGCGGCCGGATCCCTCTGCAAACCGTCTTTTCAGCACCTTGAACCGCCCATTCCGCCGTCGGGAAGAATCGACCCTTATGGTATATTCGAACGATTTTACGGGATATTTCAGGCATTAAAAATAACCCTACCGGGAAAGGGACCCGCAACTCCGCGACCGGATTCCCTCGCAAAGCCCTATTTCAGCCCTTTGGACAGCTCATCCCACTGTCGGAGGTAGTGATCCTCCTTACGGTGCATTTGAGCGTTCGCACGGGGTGTCTTATCCTTCTGTCCGCACAGATGGAGCAAACCGTGCACCACCACGCGGCGCATTTCGGTCAGCTTCGCGGCGCCGTATTCGCGTGCATTGTCCGCAACGGTTTCCACATCGATGAAAATATCGCCCGACACGATCCGGGCGCCCTTGCGGTCGCTGTAATCGAACGTGATGACGTCGGTATAGTAGTCGTGCCCGAGGAACTGCCGGTTCATATCCAGCAGGCGGGCCGCCGAGCAAAAAATATAGGTCACATCCCCCAGTTCATACCCCTCTTCCCGGGCTACGCGGTCCAGCCACGCGGCCGTGAGCCGTTTCTGCGGCAGGCGATAGGTACAGTCATCGGTATAATAGCGTACGGCCATAGACGGTTATTTTTTGAAGCAATCCGAAGCACGCATCTGTACTTTGGGCGACGGTCCGTAAATACCGAACACCATCTTGTACTCGGGCTGCATGGTCATCACATCGACCCCCGACCCGATCGTTCCGATCTGCTGGTTGCGGGCCACCTTGTCGTCCTTGCCCACCGTCACGGAATTGAGGTTGGCATACGAAGAGATGTATTCGCCGTGGGCTATATAGACGTCGTATTTATTGGTGATCCGGTTGCGCTTCACCTCGACGACCTTGCCTTCGTAGATCGAAATCACCTGCGCCCCCTTCGGCCCCGCGATCTCGGCCATATTGCCCTTGTAGCGCTTCACCCCGCCGCCGACCACCGGCAGCCGCAGATTCGAAGTCTTCGCCGTAAAGGTGTTGCCCTCCTTGTTGCCCCGGGTCAGCTTGCGCAGCTCGTCGATCGCCACGTCAAGCCGCTGCTCGCGGGCGATTTTCTGTTGCAGGGCAGCTTTTTCCTTCTTGGAGAGCTGCTTGATGTTGGCACGCGCCGCCTGCGAATCTTTCTGCAGGCGGGTCCGCTGCGTGGTCAGGCTGCGCTTCACCGAATCCAGCGCCCGCTGCTGCCCGGTCAGCCGGGTCCGCTCGACGGACACCTGCTCCGAAAGCGTCACGATCTGCTCCATCTGCCGTTCCCGCATGGCCGCCACCTCCCGCAGATTGGTGATGCGGCGGGCCACCTGATTGAAGTCGCTCGAAGAGAAGAGGTAGGTCAGATAATTGTTGTGTTTGTAGTTGCGGTATGCCTCGCGCACCATCTCGGCATAGCGCCGTTTATGGGCGTCGAGCGATGCCGACAGCCCCCGGGCCACGCTGTCCGTACGGGCCACCTCGACCTCGAGCTTGCGGGCATCCCGCTCCGTCACGTCGAGCAGCTGGTTGCGCGAATCGATCTGACGGGCCAGACGGCGCACCGTCTCCTCGGCCGAGGCACGTCCCTTCTTGAGCTTCGAAATCTCCTGTTCCTCCCGGGCGATCTGCTTTTCGAGGTCGGCGATCAACCGTTTCTGCGCCGCGATCTGCTGGTCGGTATTCTGGGCCGCAAGCGACCCTGCACCAAGTAGAAGGAAAAGAAACAAAACGACCTTCGGCAAACGAATACACAGCGTGCGGACCGACTCCGCCCGCTGCGGGAAACGATACGAATGGTTCAAGGCTTGTCGCATAATCAGGGCTTGGATTTGAGTTGCCGGATACGCTCTTCGATCGCCCGGGGATCGTCATATCCCTTCTCCAGCGCTTTGCGCCAGTAGGTTTCGGCCATGAACTTCTCCCCGAGAGCCGCCAGGATGTCCCCGTAATGCAGGTAGAGTTCCGGATTCTCGCTGCGGTCGAAAGAGATCGCCTGCTGCATCGTTCGACGAGCCTCCTGCAGTCGTCCAAGACGGAACAGCACCCAGGCATAGGTATCCAACAGCGTGGCGTTGTTGCCGTCCAGCTCCACCGCGCGGGCTGCCATGGCAAAGGCCCGGTCGAGCTGACGGGGATCCCGGGACGATTCGCTTATAAAATAGGCGTAGTTATTGAGCACCATCGGGTTATCGTAGTAATAATGTAGCGAACGGTCGTAAGCCTCGAAACACCGGCGGCGGTATTTGTCCCGTTCCGAGTCCTTCCGTCCGGCCTCCTCCATCTGGTGATAAACATCGCCGATATATCCCCACACGGCCCCGCGCAGGGAGTCCGTATCGGCGTATTCGAGGGCTTTCTTATAGCTGCCGATCGATTGCGACAACTTTCCGGCATACCCCTGGGCGTGTCCCTTGCGGGCATACAGCTCGGTATTTCCGGGGAAAACCTCGAGCGCCCGGTCGATATACAGATAAACCGAATCGAGCCGCTTGCGGTAAGTTTCGATGTCGATCACCGCACGGTAATAGTCCAACTGGGGAGGCTGGTCGGCCAGATGCAGCTTGTAGAGGGTCAGCGCCTGCTCCAGCTCCCCGGCATTGATCAGGTGCTGCGCATACAGTTCGACGACGTCCTTATCGTCGGGATAGCGGATCGCAAGCGTCGAAATCAAGTCGTTGAGCTGAAAGAAGTTGTCCCGGTAAAAACGGACGTCGAGCGTCAGCTGCCGGAAAATGCGGACCTTTTCCGACAAGGGGAGCTCGTCGATTTCGAAAAGCCTTTTCGACACGGCCAGATAAGCATGCGAATCGTTGCGCTTGTTGTAGAATTCGGCGAGCGAAGCCAGCGCCGGGACATTCATGGAGTCGATCTCCAACGCCCGGTTATACTCGGCTATGGCCAGCGAATCCTGTTTGGCAGCACCGTACAGGTCGGCCAGAATCACGTGGTTTTCCGCTTCGTAGGGAATCGCCTCGGCCATCTCCCTGGCTTCGGCCAGCGCACGGTCCAACTGCCCCGTGCGAATCAGCAACTGGCGTTTCATCGCCCCCAACAAAGGCATTTTACCGAAACGCATCTCGGCCGAATCGAGCATATCGATCGCCGAATAGGGCATCCCGGCCTGCTGGTACAGGATCGCCAGAATACGAATGTTGTCGGGATTGGTCGGGTCGAGCGCCGAAAGCCGCACGAACAGCGGACGCGCCTTGTCGAGTTCTCCCTCAGCAAGCAGTTTTTGCCCGTAAAGCTGCCCGTACCACTTGTTGAGCGAGTCCAGCCGGTAAGCACGCCGTGCCCACGCCGTACCCTGCGGATCGCCGTCGGGAGTCACCGAAGAGAGGCGGAACCAGGCCGGAGCATACGCGGAATCGAGCTCCAGGGCCTGCAGGAACAGTGCCCGGGCCGCCAGGGTGTCCTCTCCGATCAGGAGTTTTTTCACACCCTCGGTATAGTATTCGGTCGGTCGCAGCGAGTCGGGCCACGAGGCCTCCGCCGCAGGTGCGGGCAACGCCTCTCCCTGCGGGACGAACCCCGTGGAGAAAGCCGTGCAGAGCACCAGAATCGCAAGCATCCGCTTCATTGAAATCGTTGAGTTTGTATCTTCGTTCTTCGCCGGAAGAGTGCAATGGACAAGACGCAGCCCCTCCCTTCGTCTGTCGGGAAAACGTCGGAGAACCGCTTTTCGTATTCCCGCGAACGATACGGCACTTCATCCCCGGAACATCCCGGCATCCGGCGGGCGATTCGCCGCTCCCCGACCCGGGAAGTGTACCGCAGCGCTTAAAGCACCGTATCGAACTGATGCAGGAACCGCACGTCGTTCTCGAAATAGAGCCGCAGATCCTTCACGCCGTATTTGAGCATGGCGATACGCTCTACCCCCATGCCGAACGCGAACCCGGAATATCTCTTCGAATCGATTCCGTTGGCCTCCAGCACATTGGGATCGACCATGCCGCAGCCCATGATCTCCAGCCAACCCGTGCCCTTGCAGACGTTGCAGCCCTTGCCGCCGCAGAGGTTGCACGACACATCGACCTCGGCCGACGGTTCGGTGAAGGGAAAGTACGAGGGGCGCATGCGGATCGTGGCGTTCTCGCCGAAAACCTCCTTGGCGAAGTAGAGGATCGACTGTTTCAGATCGGCGAACGACACGCCCTCGTCGATATAGAGTCCCTCGATCTGGTGGAAGATGCAGTGTGCGCGGTAAGAAATCGCTTCGTTGCGGAAGACGCGGCCCGGGCAGATCACCCGGATCGGCGGCTTCTGCCGCTCCATCGTCCGCACCTGAATCGACGAGGTGTGGGTCCGCAGCAGCACGTCGGGGTTCTTGGCGATGAAGAACGTATCCTGCATGTCGCGGGCCGGATGCTCGGGCGGGAAGTTGAGCGCCGAGAAGACATGCCAGTCGTCCTCGATCTCGGGACCCTCGGCCACCGTATAGCCCAGCCGCGAGAATACCTCGACGATCTGGTTGGTCACCAGCGAAATGGGATGGCGCGAACCCAGCTCCTCCGCAGAACCGGGACGGCTCATGTCGGGAATCCGCTGCGAAGAGTCCCCGGCGGCGTCCGCAAGTTGCCCCCGCAGGGCGTTGATCCGCTCCTGCGTCCGGTTCTTGAGGTTGTTGAGCTTTTGGCCGAACTCCCGTTTCAGCTCGGGCGCCACGCTCTTGAACTCCTCCATGAGGGCCGTCAGCTCGCCTTTTTTCCCCAGCATCCGGATTCGGAAATCCTCGATCTCGGCCGCAGCTTTGGGTTTGAATGCCTCCACCCGTTCGAGCAGCTCGTTGATTTTATCGTTCATAACCTAAAGTTTACGCTTTATTTTGTACTTTTACGCACGGTTTAATAGGCAAAGTTAATAAAAATATCAGGATATGAAGCGGAAATTCCTCTCTTTTCTCGCGGCGGGAATGCTTTTCACCCTTCCGGCAGCGGCCCAGAGCGTCGGGGTGGTCATGAGCGGCGGCGGAGCCAAAGGACTTTACCATATCGGCGTATTGCAGGCACTCGAAGAGAGCGGCATTCCGATCGACTACGTGTCGGGAACCTCGATGGGTTCGATCATCGCGGGCATGTACGCCGCAGGATACTCCCCCGAAGAGATGCGCCGGATCGTCGCTTCGGGTGTGGTCAAACAGTGGGTTTCGGGGCGCATCGACCCCAGCTACCTGCCCTACTACCGCCGCAATACCGGCACCCCGATCTTCCTCTCGATCCGCCTCAACATGAAGGACCGCCCGGACGACCCCAACGCGAGCCGTTTCCGCCTGCCTTCGTACCTGATCTCCTCGAATCAGATCGACCTGGCCCTCGCCGACCTGTTCGGCCCGGCCACGACAGCTTCCCGGCGGGACTTCGACAGCCTGATGGTGCCGTTCCTCTGCGTGGCGAGCGATATGAACACCCGCCGTCCGGTGGTGCTGCGCAAGGGCGACATGGGCGAAGCGATCCGTTCGTCGATGTCCATTCCGCTGGCGTTCAAACCCATGAAAATCGACACGATGCTACTCTACGACGGCGGCATCTACGACAACTTCCCCTGGGAACCCCTCGACAAGGAGTTCCATCCCGATTTCCTGATCGGCAGCAAATGCACGTCGGGAAACAACGACATCACGGAGAACAGTTCGCTCGTCGATCAAGCCTTCTCGCTGGCCATGAACAAGACCAACTACGACATGCCCGAAGGACGCAGTCTGATGATCAACCGGGCTGTCAATGTCAGCATGCTCGATTTCAACAGCGCCGATTCGATCATCGAAGCGGGCTACCGCGACGCACTGGCCCAGATTCCGGCCCTGCGGGAAAAAATCCACCGCATCGTCACGCCCGAAGAGATCCGCACCAAGCGGGCGGCTTTCCGCGAAAAATGTCCCCCGATCATCTTCGACGACTACGAGTTCGAAGGACTCACCCATGCACAAACGGCCTATGTACGTGACGTCATGCGGCTGGACGACACCTACGACGGACGGCAGCGGCAGATGAGTTTCCCCGAATTCCGCGACGACTTCTTCTCCGTCATAGGCAACGACGAATTTTCGGTCGAATACCCCGAATTCCGGTACGACCCGCTGCGGGAACGGTATTCGGTCAAGCTGAAGATGTCCGCACGCGAAAACCTCCGGTTCCTGATCGGCGGCAACATCTCCTCGACGGCTTTCAACCAGGCATTCATCGGTTTCGACTACCACACGATCCGCCGCGTGTCGCAATGGGCTTTCGCCGGTATTTACATCGGCCCGACCTATGCGACCGGTTCGCTGGGCGGGCGCACGGACTTCTACCTTTGGAAACCCTTCTCGCTCGACTATTCCTACAATTTCGAAGTCCTGAACCTGCGGCACGGCAACTTCGGCAACCTCACGCCGATCGATAACACCAAATCGGTCAAGAACAACCAGGGATTCCTCTCCATCGGACTCACCATGCCGCTGACACACAACAGCCTGGCATCGCTGCGGTTCAACGGAGGACAACAAGCCTACCGCTACGACACCGCCGTTCCCGGTACGGATCCCAACACCGACCTCACGCGCTTCTCCTTCTTCGGCACCAAGCTGGAGATCGCCCGCAACACGCTCGACAAGATTCTCTACCCGCGCCGGGGGTCCGAAATATCCCTCTCGGGCATCTACATCACGGGGCGCGAACGACACAAACCCGCCGAATTCGGGCGTAAGCGAAGTTTCAACGCCCACCGCGAATGGTTCGGCGCCAAATTCCAGTGGAACCGCTATTTCGACCTGCCCGGCTGCAAATGGTTCTCGTTCGGATTCAACATCGACGCCGTCTGGACCACGCACCCCCGGTTCCAGACCGAAACGGCTACATTGATGTCGCTGCCGGCCTATCAGCCCGTCGTACACTCCCAGATGGCTTTCATGCCCGACTACCGGGCGAAAAACTTCCTGGCCGGCGGTCTGATGCCCACTTTCGATCTGCTGCCCAATTTCTTCCTGCGCACGGGATTTTATGCCATGTACCGCGACAACCGGGGGCTGCCCGGCGAAAAGATGCAATACATCACCGAAGCCTCGTTCGTCTATCACACGCCCATCGGACCGGTCAGCCTGTCGCTCACCAAATACGACCTGAAGAGCTGGCACAATATGTACCTCACTTTCAACTTCGGCTACGCGATCTTCGCTCCCAGCGGGCATTTCTATTGATTATTTCCCAGTCGCCCTGTTCCCGAAAGGCCGTACGCAAAGCATCCGGTAAAAATTCAAACGGGTCAAACCGGAAACAGAAAATCCGCCTTGCCGCATGATGCAAGTCGAATCATAAAATAAAGAGGGCTGCGCAATGAAGTGCACCCCAAATATTGGACGGATTAGTATTTGTTTAGATGGCATGAGTTCGGTATTGTACCGGGCTCATGTTGTTTAAGTATTTCTTTATCCGCTTGTTATTGTAGTAGTCGATATATTCTTCCAATTCTTTTCGGAAATGGTCTATGGATGAGAATTTTTGCAAATATAATAATTCGGACTTCAATAATCCAAAGAAACTTTCCATAGCAGCGTTATCCAGACAGTTACCCTTTGCGCGACATGCTCTGTGTAATACCTTTCTGTCTTCTTAAACGGAGCTGATACTGCTTCATCTGATACTGCCAGCCCTGGTCGGAATGCAAGACAATACCCGGAGAATCCGGTATTCTGGCAAACGCATCGTCCAGCATCTTCATGATCTGCATAAAGTTAGGGCGTTCAGCTATTTTATAGCTAATAATCTCCCGGTTATATAAGTCCATAATCGGCGATAGATATAACTTTACGCCGCAAACCGAAAATTCCGTAAGGTCAGTAACCCACTTCTGATTCGGTTTTTCGGCTGCAAAGTCGCGTTGCAGAAGATTGGGCGCTATCCGTCCGATCTGTCCTTTGTATGAACAGTATTTACGGAGCCTGACCTGACTTTTTATCCCGCAAATATTCATAAGCTTCAGTACGGTTTTGTGATTTATCGCATATGCGATCTTCTTCCTTTCAACGGTAATGCGCCGATAACCATAACGCCCCTTATGTTCGTGATATAACCTTATAATACTCTCTTTTTTCGCGAGCATATTTATCGGGTTGTTGTTTTGATTTTCTGAAGTGATAATAAAATGTGCTTCGCGCCATCCCTGCGGCTTTGAGCAATACTGAAAGCCGGCACTGCGGCCTTAGTCCTTCGATGGCTTGGGCTCTTTCCCGCTCTCGCGGACAATGCGCTCCTCGACTAAGGCCTGCAATTTTTTTAAGTAAGCATTCTCGGCACGAAGATACTCCAGTTCCTTAAGCAACTCTTCGTGCGGAGTCGTTTTGAGTTTGACTTTTTTAGTCTTCGATTTACTCATGGCCGGCCTCCTTCTTTGCGGTTTACGCCGCAGGCCTTCAGCACCTTGGTTTTGATAGAGCCGCTCCCATTGACGAATAACAAAAAAGGGCCCGGAATGCCGAAATGCACTGCTGTCTCCAGCAAAGATAGATGATTTTGGTGCATATGCTTCAAAACTGACAACTTAAATTCTGCACTGTAGCTACCGTGGCGCAGCTTAAGGCCGGCAAGGCCATGGCGCTCGAATAATGTTACCCACAAGTGAACTTGCGAGCGGCCACAGCCCAAGTGACATCCGGCTTCCCTAACCGAAAGTCCGCCTTCGAGTACCAGTTTTACGGCCTTTAAACGAATCTCATAATTATATTTCATAAAAAACACCCCAAAAGTGTCCAACTTTTGGGGTGCAGTACACAATGCAGTCCTCTTTTTTATAATGCAGGCTAAATCAGTCGTAACCGATCGCCGCGAATTTTCAGTCCTATTTTCCCGACATCATTTTGGCACGTTCATAATCTTCGTTGGTCAGAATATACGTCCAACGCGCCCGGCGGGGCGTAAACTCTTCGTAAATCCACTGCCCCGGATCACAAATCTGCCGGGTCTTGAAACGCTGCGTAAAATCCGAATACTTCTCCTCTATTCCCGATGGAAATCTAACAGGCCCATATTTGTCATCGACATCGTAATAGACCTCCATCTCCGTAATAAGAGGAGAAAAGGTGGTGATAAGACCCGGTACATCCATAGACCAATTAGATGTTACGAATCTGTTTGTATATTTTTTTCCGGGATCTACAAGCCCATTCATATGGTCTATAAATTCATCGTTTTTTGTCGGGCAAAACGTAAGAGTGAAGTAAATTTTGTGGTCACTGGCATTGCACAAACAAAAATAGGTGTAAAAAGTATCTGGATCGGAATTTTCCTGAGAAATCTGCGTATCGAAATCGACATTCGCTTCAATATATTCAGCCGTCGGATCTCCCTCGAATTCCGGAGCGGGATAATAATTATCGTCCTTATCGCATCCGGTCGTTGCAACCAATGCGACAAACAACAAAAAATAATGAATTATTATTTTCAGTCACTGAATGTTGGGGCGGATATTGTCGCTTGTCGTAAACGGTTGTAAACCCTTGTCAACTGTCTGCACGGTGTGACAAAAAACAAGCCCCGCAAATTCTCCACGTCAGAAATACGTCTCAAAAATATGTGGAAATTTGGGAAACATCAAAAAGCAGCCGAAAAGTGTTAATTTTTAGAATGTATTGATAATTAAATATTTATGCTTGGATATTTCTGATTGTTTTTGGTTGTTCTACGATTCTAAATACATAGCAAAAATAATTTATAGTTTATAATCAGGCCATTGGTGACTATCTTCGACATTGTAAATATAACCAAAACATCCACGACATCCAAATAAATCGAATGCAAATCATCCAATACCGGGACAAACTTTTACTCAACAACTTCCGGCGAAATAATCGTCGGATTTCCCCAACTGATACCGAAACCTGCCGCATCGTTCCCATCCCGAAAATTCGAATTCCGTCCCGGTACAAAATGGCGGGGGCGCACCGCTATCGGTACGCCCCCTGGCAAGCAACAATTGTTTAACTAATAATAACCCTCCAAATTACTACTTATTATTTGCCTGCTCCGGTTGTGTTTTCTGACTCTCTGCAGCGGCAGGAATCTCGGATTCCGGCGTTACGGCTTCGATCTCGACAGTCTCGACCTGTTCGGTCGCTACCGGTTCCGTCGCGGCCGTATCCTGGGCGGCCTTCTGGGTTTTCTGACCGCAGGAAGCCATGCTTCCGGCCATTACGATTACAGCTGCTGCAATGAATAACTTTTTCATTTTGCGATTGTTTTTTAACTAAAAAATAATTTTTTTCCTTCGGTTCCCCAACCTCTGTATTCATTACATCGTCAAGGTGTATGCCAATCCGCCGGCATAAATCATTATGCTGGTAATCAAAGATATAAGAAATTGATAATTTTATATGCGGCTGTGGAACGGTGTGGAAATCCCCAAAATGATGTGGAATATTTCCACACCCGACGACTATTCGATGCCGTACAGATGCAGTTTGTTGTAGAGCGTCTTGCGATCGATCCCCAGCAGCCGGGCCGCCTGGGATTTGTTGCCGCCGGCCGCCGCCAGCGCCCGCCGGATCCGCTCTTCCTCTCCCGCCGGATCGCACAAAGCGATCGGCGCCGGAACAGCCTCCGACAATTCGGCGGGCAGCTCGGCCGGAGTGACGTACTCGCCCGTCGTCAGCAGAACCGCCCGGGTCACGGCGTTCTTCAGTTGCCGCAGATTTCCGGGCCAATCGCAGGCCACGAGCAGTTTTTCAGCCTCCGGATCGAAACCCACCACGCGTTTGTCGAGTTCGCGGTTGGCCTGGTCCAGAAAAAAGTCGGCATAGAGCATAATATCCTCCCTGCGCTCCGCGAGATCGGGCATATGGAGCACGAATTCGTCGATGCGGTGGTAGAGGTCGGCACGAAACGATCCGCGCGCGATAGCCGCCTCCAGATCCTCGTTCGTGGCACAGATCAGACGCACGTCCACCGGGATTTCGCGCAGCCCTCCGACGGGTTTTATCCTGCGCTCCTGAAGGGCTCGCAGCAACTGGATCTGAACTTCGTAGCTCAAGTTGCCCACCTCGTCCAGGAAAAGCGTACCGCCCTGCGCCGATTCGAAAGCGCCCTTCTTATCGGACAGCGCTCCCGTGAAGGAGCCTTTGATATGGCCGAAAAACTCCGAAGCTGCCAGTTCACGCGACAGAGCGCCGCAATCGACCGCCACGAAGGGTTTGCCCGCCCGTTTGCTGCGCAGATGGATCAACCGGGCCACGTGCTCCTTGCCCGTGCCGCTCGCCCCTTCGAGCAGCACCGACATATTGGTAGGAGCCACCAGACGGACGTATTCGTACAGTTTACGCGAAGCGTCGCTGTGCCCTTCGATGTAATTCAATTCGCCTTCGCTCAAGGCCCTGTCCCCCTTCCGACGCGGTTTCGCGGGCGCCGGAACCATCGCTGCGGATGCGGGCACAGCTGTTTCGGGGTGCGGGGCATCCAACGCCTCGCGGATCTTGCGGAGCAGCTCGTCCGGCTGAACGGGTTTGGAAACATAGTCCCTCGCGCCGAGCTTCATACTCACCACGGCATTGCGGATTTCGGCATAGCCGGTCATCACGATCACGGGCACCGTCACGCCCCGTTCGGCGATCCACTGCAACAGATCGGTCCCGTCCCCGTCGGGCAGACGCATGTCCGAAAGCACCAGATCGTAGCTCCCCTCCGCGAGAAGCCGGCGCCCGGCGGCGATATCGGCAGCCGTATCGACTCCGAAGCCCTTCTTGCCGAGCCACGTGCGCAGCATCAGCGAAAAGGTTACATCGTCATCTATGATCAATATCTTTTCCATACCGAAATTTCATTCAAAAAAACCGAAGCCGCCCGCAGAGGCTTCCCGCAACGCTCCTCTTCGGCGAGGCTCCTTCTCCGGCATCGTCCGGCACCGAAGCGTCCGATCCTCTGCAACTTCCCGTCCGGGCATGATGCGAACGGACGGCCTCCTGTCGGAATACGCCCCCGGCGGGGATCAACGGTCGCAAAGATACTCTTTTTTTGCCGCCCGGACAATTTCGCCGACCCTTTCCGCTACACCGAGCGCTGCGCTGCGCAAAGCCCCGTCCGCAGAACCTTCCGAACGCTCCAGACGGCGCAATGCCGCAGCGAGCTCCTCCTCGCCCAGCAACGTGTAGATCGGCACCATTTTGTGAGCGATCGCACGCAAAGCGACCGCATCTCCGGCGAGCGCGGCCCGGCGCAAGGTTTCGGCATGGGCCTCGTTCTCGGCGACAAAGGTCCGGATGATCTCCCGCGCGGCTTCGGCGTCGTCGCGGGCGAAAGCCGTCAGAGCTTCGAACCCGCGAACCGCATCCTCTTCCGGAAGACACTCCTCCGGGGCAACCCCCGCCTCCGGCACGACACGGCGTAACACGGCCACCAGTTCCGCCCGCGCGAAAGGTTTCCGCAGCATGGCTGCAAATCCCCGTTCGACATAGGCCGACTCATCGTCCGAACGGGCTGAAACGGCTACCACCGGCAGCTCCGCACGAACGGCCCGAATCCGTCGCAACACCTCGAACCCATCCACTCCGGGCATCTGTATATCGGTAAAAACCAGATCGAAAGAGGATTCCTGCACCAGTTTTTCAGCGTATTCGGGAAAAGGACAGCTCTCCGTTTCGATTCCCAACTCCCGGCAGAGAGCTGCGGTCATCTCAAGTTGCAGGGGGTCGTCATCCACCAGCAGGCAGCGGAGGGGTCGTCCGCCCTCCATACACACTCTGCCCGGACACATCCCCGCTGCGGCTTCCTTTTCGGAAGCGTCGTCCTCCGCCTCCCCAACCGGGACAGCGACCAGGAATCGGCTTCCGGCACCCGGTTCGCTCTCCAGCTCGATCGTACCGCCGAGCAGCTTCACGAGGCGATCGACGATCGAGAGGCCCAGCCCTACGCCGCTCACGCCGCCCGCCGACGGCAGGCGCACGAACTCCTGAAAGATGCGCTCCCGCTCCTCGGGGCCGATTCCCCGACCCGTATCGCTGACACGGAACAGCAGCCGCCCCTCTTCCAACCAGGCGTCGAACGCGACGAACCCCCGGTCGGTGAACTTGATCGCGTTGGAAAGCAGGTTCTCGGCGATCTGCCGCACACGCGAGGGATCGCCCGCGACCTGTCCCGAAAGTTCGGCGGCGAGCGTACACCGCAATTCGATTCCTTTGGCCGCAGCCACCGGCTCGAACCCGGTGCAGACAGCCGTAAACAGATCGGCCGGAGAGAAGGCGATGCGATTGACGGCGACTTTGTTGGAGTCGAGTTTATAGAAATCCAGCAGGTCGGTCACCAACTCCAACAGATGATCGGCCGAGCTCTTCATATGATCCAGATAAAGCGCACCCCGCTTGCCCAGGTCCAGACGCGTAAGCAGATCGATATAGCCCATGATCGAACCCAGCGGAGCCTTGATGTCGTGCGTAATGGTAAGCATCAGCTTCTCACGGGCCTCCAGCAAGGCTTCGTTGTGGCGATTAGCCGCTTCGAGCTGGCGTTTGTAACGGTTGCTGCGGTTCACGTCCCGCCAGAGGATTCCGACGAAGAGCAGCATCACCAGCAGCGATCCGGCAGCCACCGAGCCCAGTATGACGAGCGAGCTGCGCCGCACCTGTTCACGAGCCTGCATCCGCTCCCAGAGATAGGCCGTCTCCTCCTCCTCGAAGTCGATAATCAGGCGGTAAATCCGCTGATTGATCTGCTGGTTGTTGCGTTGCAGCCGCAACCCCTCCCGCCACGCCTTGTCGTAAAGGGCCAGCCGCTCGCTGGTCACCCGCTGCTCCAGATCTTGCAGCACTACGGCGATGGTATCCCCCAGACTCATCTGCCGAGGCGGAGCGTCGATCCGCACCCGGGTCTTCACCACCACCTGCGAATCGTTCTTGGGCGGGCTGAACAGGTCGCCGAACCGGCGGAAGAAATTGCGCTTCTTTTTCGGAGCCACGCGCACCGTATCGCGGACCAGGATCGTATCGGGTTCGATAGTCGGTTGCGACAGGGAGTCCAGCATGGGAATCATCCGCTGGATATTTTCGCTCAACAACGTCGCCGTGCCCGCCGAACGCAGGTTGCGGTCCAGAGCCTTGATCCCCTGCTCCTTGCCGGCGATCAGCCGCACGATCGTGTCCAGACGCATCTGCTGCGACTCGTCGTCCGCACGCATACGGAGCGAATCGATGCACTCCGTACCAGCCGGAGTTCGCGTTTGTAACGATTCTCGTAGCTGGCATAACCGGCCACCAGCATCTGACCGTATGTTTCGGCCTCATAGAGATGGTAGAGAGTCTGATTGACCAGTCCGCGCCGCCGCCGAAGCTCCTGCTGGCTGTGGTCCGGTTCGAGGAGCGCTCCGGTCTGGCGCCAGACGTAGATCATGGCCGTCAGGCCGATCAGGGCAATCAGCACGTAACCCACGACGATTTTGGTGCGTACGAATTTAGACTCTTTCATCATAGCGGATCGACTTATCCTTCGCCCAAAGATAGCATCTGTTTCGGTGATTTTCGCTGCGGAAAGCCTTTTTCTTTCCAAAGCCTTTCCGCAAGGGGGTCTGCACCCTATTTGATCCGGGCGATGATCCTCTCCAGCGTCAGCTCACGCACCGCATCGCGTCCGATCCGGCGGGCTGCCGCCCCCTCCTTCGCCGCCAGTCTGCGGGCCAGCGCCAGCGCATCGGGGTAAAGCCCCCGGCTGCGTTTGCCGATCTGCCGCAGGGCCCAATTCACGGCTTTTCCGATCCGGACGCGGGAATCCTCCGCACCCCGTTCGATCAGCGGCAGAAAGGCCCTGAAATCGTCGTCCGAAGCCCGTTTATCCCCGACGGCGAGCGTAGCCAGCAGAGCGAACCCCGCCCGTCGGGTAAACTCCTCGTCCGAAGCGGCGTATTCGCGCACCTTGCCGTAAGCGTACGACGTATAGCGGAACAGGTTGATACAACACTGGTCGCACAGGTCCCACGACCGAAATTCGGCGACCCAGGCATCCATCTCCTCCGGACGGAACAGCGCCGGATCGGCGATCATCGACGCCAGGATCCGCCCTTCGTGCACCGGCCTGCGGTAGAGTTCCAGCGCCAGCGCATGATTCCGGCCGATCTTCAGCGCCAGACGCCGCAGATCGACCACCCGCACCCCGACCGCCAGCCGGGCGTCGATTCCGAACCGCACCATTCCCTCCCGGAACTCCGGATTGGCATGGGCCGCAAGCCACTCCAAGACCTCTTCGCAGGTCATATCCTTTCCTTTTTTCGTCTTCATCTCTATCTCACTTATCCGCACGAATGAAATTCTAAAAATAGTCATTTATTTTATTTCTGCAAACCGATCCGAAAAGAAGGACGGTTTTCATACCCCGCAATGCGTAAATTTCATCCGACCGTTTTTCAACATCGAAAAGGGGAGAACGCTGCGAGCGTTCTCCCCTTTTCGATTCGCGGACATGCGCCTGCAAAGCAAACGCACATTCGCCGTATTTCCAGTTACTTACGCTTCTTGTCCGCTTTCTTGGCGTTTTTCTTCGAAGCCTTCGTCTCCTTTTTCTTCACATCCTTCTGATCGCATGCCTTGGTGCAGTCGCTCTTCACGAGGGTCATCTCGTCGAGCAGCCAGTCCGCACCCGCGAACTTGTCGATCACGAAGAGCACATAGCGAACGTCCACGCCGATAGTACGCTGTACATCCGGCTCGAAGGCGATATCGCCCGACATAGCCTCCCAGTTACCGTCGAAAGCCAGACCGATCAGCTCGCCGCGGCTGTTCATCATCGGCGAACCCGAGTTACCGCCCGTGATGTCGCAGTTGGCCAGGAACGCTACGGGAAGTTCGCCCTTGCAGTTGGCATAGGGACCGAAATCCTTCGCCTCGTAAAGCTCCTTGAGCTTGGCGGGAACGACGAATTCGGGATTCGAAGAATCCTCCTTCTCCATCACGCCCTTGAGCGTCGTGTAGTAATCATATACCACGCCGTCGGCAGGTTCATAAGGCAACACCTGACCGTAAGTCAGACGAATGGTGAAGTTCGCATCCGAATACCAGGCCTTGTCGGGCTGCATGCGCATCAGACCGGCTACGTAAAGACGATGTCCGTCCGCATATTTCTGCAGGTTGGGTACGGCCTTCTCGCGCAGCTCCTTCATCTTGTTCAGAACCGACGTAGCCAACACTACCGCCGGATCGTTCTTGATCTGCTCGGACGTAGCGGCCGATGCCTTGGCCTCGTCCGTGAAGACCGAATTGTCGTACAGGTAATCCACATAAGCGTCGATGTCGCCGCCGAACTGCGCGTCGATCACCTCCGCGAAAACGGTCGGCAGATCCTTCACGTTCTCCTTGACCATCGAAAGCATCTTCCGGGCTACCTTGCGGTCCGTCGGCAGGTTGTAATCCTTGTAGAAGTTGGCGTAATACTCCTTCGCCTGCGCTTTCGCTTCGTCGCTTACCTCCTCGGCCGTCAGCATCCGGTTAGCCACCAGAGCCGGGGTCATGATTTCGACCGAACGGACCATCGCCTCGCTCAAATACTGGAGCGGACCGGTGTAGGCCATGTTGTCGTTCACCGCCTCGCGGATCATGCCGAGCGCATCGACGAATCCCTCTTCAGGCAGCGTATTCTGCTCGGCCCAAGCCTGGAATTCGGCTTCCTGCGCCTCCTTCAAGGCTTTCACGTCCAGTTTTTTCAGACCGCGCAGCATGCCGATCGTATTCTTCCAATAGTTCGACGAATTGGCATATTTCGAAGCGTACTGGATACGCACCTTGTCGCTGGCGGCCATGTCCTCCTTCAGGATGTCCTGACGGGCGCCGCGAATGTCGATGCGCTGCGGACCCGAAACCTGGAACATCTCGTCGATCTCGTACGAAGTCATGTAACGCTCGGTCGAACCGGGGAAGCCCATGATCATCGTGAAATCGTCGGCCTTGTAACCGTCGAGCGACACCTTGAGGAACTCTTCGGCCTTGTAGGGTACGTTCTCTTCCGAATATTCCGCCGGACGGTTGTCCTTGCCGGCATAGATGCGGAAGATCGAGAAGTCGCCCGTATGACGCGGCCACATCCAGTTGTCGGTTTCGCCGCCGAACTTGCCGATCGACGTCGGGGGAGTACCGACCAGACGGATGTCTCGATAAACCTCCATCACGAACGCGAAGTACTGGTTGCCACCGAAGAACGGCTGGATGTTGATCGTCATGCCGGGATTCTCGGCCCGCAATTTCTCGTACAGCGCCTCGATGTTCTTATCCTCCATTTCCGAACGCTCCTCGCCCTTGGCGATCGAGGGGATGTTGCCCAGCACCTCGGGCGTTACGTCGATGATTCGACGGATGAAAGTGACCGTCAGCCCCGGAGCCGGCAGCTCCTCCTCGTTGGACATGGCCCAGAAACCGTCCTTCAGGTAGTCGTGCTCCACCGAAGAGAGGGCCTGAATCGAACCGTAACCGCAATGGTGGTTGGTGAAAACGAGTCCTTCGGGCGATACGACCTCGCCCGTACAACCGTTACCGAAAATGACGATCGCATCCTTGAGCGATCCGTGATTCACCGAATAGATATCTTCGGCCGTGAGCTGGCAGCCCTTGGCTTTCATATCCCCGATGTTCATCTTCTGAAGATAGGGCAGAAGCCACATACCCTCGTCTGCAGCGGCAGTCAGCGATACGACTGCCGCAGCCAGGCATAAAATCAGTTTTTTCATCTCTCCTTAAAATGTTTGTTTACTTGGTTTATAAAAAATATATAGTTGAATTTCTCTGTTCGCACTTCATACGACCGGCTCCGCATCCGCCCAACCGGATCGGAATGCCGCACTCTCTCCGTTCCTTCCCCTGTTCTCTTTTTTCGTCCTTCGCCGCAACCGGCCGGGCAGGTTCTCCCTCGTTTCTCCTCTTTGGCCGCCGACCGGAAATCCGCCGTTCCGCCTCCGTAACCGCACAGGCCGTGCGACCGGAGGATCGCCCTCCGGCGAGCGAAAAACCTACTTGATGGCGATCATGTTGAGGATCGAACGCTCGGCACGGCGGCGTACCTCCTCGTCGAGCGATATTTCGGGCCGCTCGTCGCGCAGCGTGGTGAAGATATTCTCCAGCGTAATCATCTTCATATACCTACAATTGTTGCATCCGCACGCCTCGTCGTCGGGAGGGGCCGGGATAAACGTCTTCTCCGGATAGCGGCGCTTCATCTCGGTCAGAATCCCCGCTTCGGTCACCACGATGAACTCCCTGGCGGAACTTTTGCCGCAATAGTCCAGAATAGCCGCCGTCGAACCGACGAAATCGGCCACCTGCACGATATAGGCCCTGCATTCGGGATGCACCACCACCTGCGCTGCGGGATGCTGCCGCTTCAGTTCCAGGATTTTCTCCAACGAAAACTCCTCGTGCACATGGCAGGCGCCGTCCCAGATCACCATATTCTCGCGTCCAGTCAGCTTTTGGATATAGGAACCCAGGTTCCGGTCGGGAGCGAAGATGATCGGCTGGTCGGCCGGAATCGACTCTACGACCTTCAGGGCATTGGACGAGGTGCAGCACACATCCGTCAAGGCTTTCACCCCGACCGAAGTATTGACGTACGAAACCACCTTGTAGCCGGGATATTTCGCCTTGAAAGCCGCGAAAGCGGCCGCATCGCACGATTCTGCCAGCGAACATCCCGCTTCGAGATTCGGAAGCAGCACCTTCTTTTCAGGCGAGAGCACCTTGGCCGTCTCTGCCATGAAATGCACGCCGGCGAAGAGGATGATCCGGGCGTCGGTCTTCTGCGCCTCGATGGAGAGCGCCAGCGAATCGCCCAGGAAATCGGCTACCTCCTGCACTTCGGGCAGCGTATAGTAGTGCGCCAGGATAACGGCGTTCTTCTCGCGTTTGAGCCGCTCGATTTCCGTTTTGAGTTTCGATGAGTTATCGACCATCGTTTTTTATTTTTTATACTTTTATTTTATTAAAAGAATAATTAAAAATAAATATAATGCCTGTTGATAGTGTTGATAATTATACCGTATTTCGGGTTATCCACAGCATAGCTTTTCGAAGTTCCGTATTCTGTTCTGCCGATAAGGTCCGGGAGGTTGTCGAAACCTGGTTTTTTGAAAGTTACCGACAAATGTTCAAAACCGGTTTCGACATTTCGACATCTCCGGATTGTAAACATTCGCCTCTCTTTTTCCGTGCATATCCCGAATCATACTTTGCGAAAACTTTTTTTTGCCGTTTTCTTGTTTTGTCTATACCGGGCGAAAGATGGATTTTGCAAACGGTTCCGGGTTTCTTTTCAAAAGTTATTGCGGGTTTATCAACATCGTTCGTGGGGTTATTTGACCACCTTATCAACAATCCGGTCGGCTATCTCCCGGTAATAGGGTTCGACGCGGGCGTCGATCGACACCGACGGCGTTCCCGTGTCAGCGCCTTCCATAATGGACTGTATGATAGGTATTTCTCCCAACAGGTCTATGCCGTTTTCCTCGGCGAAGCGGCGGGCGCCTCCCTTTCCGAAGAGGTAGTAACGGTTTTCGGGCAACTCTTCCGGGGTGAACCAGGCCATGTTTTCGACGATGCCGGCCAGGGGGATGTTCACCTGCGGATTGCGGAACATCTCCACGCCGCGCCGCACGTCGGCCACGGCGATCTGCTGGGGGGTCGAAACGATCACGGCCGTGTCGATTTTCAACTCCGAAATGATCGAGAGGTGAATATCTCCCGTGCCGGGAGGAAGATCCACGAGCAGGAAATCGAGCGCTCCCCAGCGTGTCTGGTGGATCATCTGCCGCAAGGCGTTCACCGCCATCGCACCGCGCCACAGCAAGGCGTCCGAAGGTTTCACGAAGAAGCCGATCGACATGATTTTCATATCCATCGCTTCGGCCGGCAGGATGATGTCCTGCCCGTCCACCTGTTCGGCTTCGGGCAGGTAACCTTCCAGACCGAACATCTTGGGCTGCGAAGGGCCGTAAATGTCGGCATCGAGGATGCCGACCCGGAAACCCCGGTTGCGCAGGGCGACGGCAAGATTGGCCGTGACGGTCGATTTTCCGACGCCGCCCTTGCCCGAAGCGATCGCTACGATGTGGGCTATGTCGCCCGTCATGGTCGGTTTGTCCGCAGCTTGCGGTTTCTTGGGAGCGGCTTCCTTAATAATAACGGTGATGGATCCTTTCAGGGCGGGAAAATTCTCTTCCAGCAGCGCTTGAACCTGCCGTTTGATCTTCAGGGCGAAGGGATCGCGCACTTTGGCGAAATTCAGGGTGACGGTTATCTTGTCGCCGGGAGTCGAAACCTGTTCGACGAATCCGCTCTCGACAAGACCGTGCTGGGTCTCCGGATGGAGGATACGGTTGAGTAATTCCTTGACTCTCTCTTCCATATTTTCAGTTAAGTTGGTAGCAACGATCATGCAAACCGGGCGGCAAAGAGCCTGCTCCTGCTCGTCCGGATGCGGCTTATCTGGACAAAGATAACTATTATTTCCGATATAATAAGTCTTTATGGAAAATTATGTTATCGATAAACGATAAATATTATTTGTTTTTCATAAAATTAACGGTTATATTTGCCGCATATTAACTCCGATTCGGAGAGGGGACGGAATTCGGCGATGCGGAAAAGTTTTGCCCTGTTCGCTCCTCGTGCACCGTTTCGCAGCGAATGAATATTAAATAAATCGGTATGAAATTTTTGAAAATGTTTTTCGCCGGACTGCTCGCTTTTGTGGTGGGCAGCGCAGTGATGCTCTTTCTTTCCGTGATGATTTTGTTCGGAATCGTAGGTTCCATGACCTCTTCGGAGGCGGTGACGGTCGGAGAGCACGCGATTTTGAAACTGGATTTCTCGGAAGACCTGATCGATTCGCCGAGCAGCGATCCTTTCGCCGGCATCGATTTCGCCACGATGACGGCCAAACGTCAGGTTACTCTTTACAATGCGTTGCGGGCCATCGAAACGGCCAAGATCGATCCCCGCATCCAGGGTATCTACCTGCGTCCGAACGGAGGCGGAATGGCCACTTATGCCATTCTGGAGGAGCTGCGCGAGGCGCTTCAGGATTTCCGGCAGAGCGGCAAGTTCGTCATCGCCTATAACGAAACCTACGGCCAGGGGGGATACTACCTGGCATCGGTCGCCGACGAGATCTACCTGGAGCCTCATGGAGGGATGCAGTGGATGGGTGTCTCCTCGACGCTGATGTTCTACAAGGGTCTTTTCGACAAGCTCGACATTCAGGCCGAGATTTTCCGTCCGACGGCCTGCAGGTACAAGAGTGCCGTGGAGCCTTATTTCCTTTCGAAGATGTCGAATGCCAACCGCGAGCAGATGCAGTTGTTGGTGGATTCCTATTGGAATGTGATGGCGGAGGCCGTCGCCGAGTCGCGCGGTATCGAGCTTTCGACCTTGAACCGACTGGCCGACGGGCTCGAAGTGTCGCTGGCACAGGAGGCGCTCGATCATGGTATGGTGGACGGATTGCTGTTCGAGGATCAGATGGACGATGTGTTCCGGGAGCACGGCGCCGTGGCCAAGAGCGACGGACAGTTCGAGTTCGTGACATTGGGACAATACGTGTCGCAGTTGAATGCGGATCTTAAGAATATCTCTTCGTCGCAGATAGCGATCGTCTATGCCGACGGTGCGATCGTCGATGGCAAAGGCTACGGTGACGATATTTACGGCAATACGCTGGCTGCGAAGTTGGCCGAAGTACGTCGCAACGACGATGTCAAGGCCGTGGTGCTGCGTGTCAATTCGCCGGGCGGCAGCGCGCTGGCTTCGGATGTGATCTGGCGCGAGATGGAGCTGCTTCGGGAGAAGAAGCCGGTGATCGTATCGATGGGCAGCTATGCGGCCAGCGGCGGTTACTATATTTCGTGCGGTGCCGATGCCATCGTGGCGGACAAGACGACCCTTACGGGGTCGATCGGCGTGTTCGGAATGTTCCTGCGCCTGGAGGATGCCCTGAAGAACAAGCTGGGCATTACGTTCGATGCCGTGAGAACCAACACGTCGGCCGATATGGGCGTGATGCGTCCCCTGACGGCGACCGAACGGGCGGCGATCATGCGCTCGGTGGACGAGGTGTACGAAACTTTCACCTCCTACGTGGCCGAAGGCCGTAACCTGCCGCTGGAAAAGGTGCTCGACATTGCCGGCGGACGGGTTTGGAGCGGCACGGATGCCCTCGCTCTCGGGCTGGTGGATACCAACGGCGGTCTGAAGACGGCCATCGCCATTGCGGCCGACAAGGCCGAGTTGGGCGATAAGTTCCGCATCGTCGAGATGACCGAGGCTCCGACCGGCTTCGGGGCGTTCTTCTCCGGGTTCATGGCCAAAGTAAAGGCCGACATCGTGGCCGGAGAACTGGGACCCTGGGCCGGCGAGTGGCGCAAGATCCGTGAGGCGGTGGGACAGCAGGGCGTAGTGATGTATTGTCCTTATGCGGTACAGCCGGAGATGTAGGAAATCGCGGACGGAATGCCCGGACTCACTTTAAGTTTTCGATCGATTATGGAGATATTGAAAGTAGAACACGTTACCAAGCGCTTCGCCAGACATACGGCTCTGGACGATGTGTCGCTCACGATTCCCAAGGGGTCGGTTTACGGCCTGCTCGGACCCAACGGTGCGGGCAAGACCACGCTGATCCGCATCATCAACCGCATCACGGCGCCCGACGAGGGGAAAGTCATCTTCGACGGCCGCGAAATCCAGCCGCAGGATGTCTATCGCATCGGCTATCTGCCCGAGGAGCGCGGTCTGTATAAAAAGATGAAAGTGGGCGAACAGGCCGTCTTCTTCGCCCGCCTGAAGGGGCTTTCGCGTCACGAAGCGGTGATGCGGCTCAAGAAGTGGTTCGTCAAATTCGGCATCGAATCGTGGTGGGACCGCAAGGTGGACGAACTTTCGAAGGGTATGGCCCAGAAAGTACAGTTCATCGTCACGGTGCTGCACGAACCTGAGCTGCTGATCTTCGACGAGCCTTTTTCGGGTTTCGATCCGATCAACGCCAACCTTTTGAAGGAGGAGATTCTCGGCTTGCGCGACAAGGGTTCGACGGTCATCTTTTCGACCCACAACATGTCGTCCGTCGAGGAGATCTGCGACCATATCACGCTTATCAACAAGTCGCGCAACATTCTTACGGGCCGTGTGGACGAGATCCGGCGCAGGCACGGCAACAACATTTTCCAGGTAGCCTACCGGGGCGACGCGGAGGCGCTGCGCGGCGTGCTCGAAGGTCGCTGCGAGGTGCTCGAACAGCCCGAGCCGGAGTTCGGGGCGGCCTATTCGTCGCTCAAGAATTCTGCATGTGGAGCGGGATGCCGACGTGCGGGAGGTGATCGCCCGGATCAACGATGCGGTGGAGCTGCGCTCCTTCACGGAGATCATCCCGTCGATGAACGACATCTTCATACGGGCCGTCGGGGGAACCCTCAACGCGGAGTAATCGGAAGAAAACGAACAAGCAAAAGTAGAAAGCCATGGCAAATTCGAAGATAGGAATTATCATCACCCGGGAATTTAACGAACGGGTGCGCAAGAAGTCGTTCATCGTGACCACGATTCTTATGCCGGTGCTGATGATCGGCCTGATGGTGGCCCCGGCGCTCATCATGCGCTATTCCCAGGGGGAAACCCGGCATATTTCCGTGATCGACGAGAGCGGTGTGATCGCTCCCCGGCTCGAGAGCAGCGAGGAGGTGGTCTATGAGCCGACCGACCTGACGCTCGACGAGGCTCGCAGAGAGCATACCGACCGTTTCGGCATACTCTGGATCGGCGGGGACATAATGACCAATCCCGGCAACGTGAAACTCTATACCAACGGCTCCTCGGCGATGTTGGTCGAGGAGAGTGTGTCGGGGCAGATCGCCGACATCATCGAGAAGGAGAAACTCAAGGACTATAACATCGAAAATCTGTCGCAGATTCTCGACGAGGTGAAGACTACGGTCTATATGCAGGTCTTCCGCAACGACCAGATGCAGGACGACGGCAGCGACAAGCAGGCCAATTCGTCGGCCGTATCGACCGTCGTGGGGCTGGTGCTCGGTATGATCCTCTACATGTTCCTGATGATTTACGGCGCGATGGTCATGCAGTCGGTCATCGAGGAGAAGAACAACCGGGTGCTCGAAGTGGTCGTCTCTTCGATCAGCCCCTTCCGGCTGATGCTGGGCAAGATCCTGGGTATCGCTTCCGTCGCGGTGGTGCAGGTGCTCATCTGGGGCGTGCTGGTGTGCGGCGTGGGTGCGCTCGTCATGCCGCACCTGATCCCTGCCGAGATGATGGGAAGTGTCGAGGCGATGCGTGCCGGGACGCTCGATCCGACGGCGGCGGGCGTCGATATGGAGATGGTGCAGACGCTCGCCACGGCGACCGATTTCGGATATGTCTTCCAGATTTTCGCCTATCTGCTGCTCTACGTGATCGGTGGTTACCTGCTCTATTCGGCGATGTTCGCTGCCGTCGGTTCGGCTGTCGATAACGTGCAGGACGCACAGCAGTTGCAGACCCCGATCATGCTGCCGATCATCCTGAGTATCTTCGTGATGATGGTGATGAAGGACCCCAATTCGCCGCTGGTCTTCTGGTGTTCGATGATTCCTTTCACCTCGCCCGTGGTGATGATGGCCCGCATCCCGTGCGGTATTCCGACCTGGGAGATCGTCGTGTCGCTCGCGGTGCTCTACGCTACGTTTATGGCTATGGTATGGCTCGCGGCGAAGATTTACCGCGTGGGTATCTTCATGTACGGCAAGAAACCTACCTTCAAGGAGCTTTACAAGTGGATCCGCTACAAATATTAGCGGGCACGCTGCGGGGCCGGCCGGATTTTATTTTTCCGGGCACCCTTTTTGCAGGAGGTAAATACAGAAAGGTTTTTTCATAAATAGATTTTTTGATCGCGGGTCCCGGTTGTCGCAAGACGGCCGGGACCTTTTCGTGATCCCTGTCCGGAGTCTGTTGAATCGACTGGTGCCGCTTGTTGCCGGTTCGAAACAAAAGAACCGTTTCCATCGGATTTCGGGCCGAAGTCCTTATTTTTGCCGGGAATTTGACGGGCGGAGGATCGTTTGCCGACATTCGCGGTATTCGTGGCGAGTTTGCGGTGCGGATGCGGGCGACGGGTTTCCGCTATCGGTTCTTCGGTATTCATTTCGCACCTTATTATTAATCGATAAATTTATTGACTTATGTTACACAGAAAAATCGGATGGATGCTGCTTTGTTCAGCGGTTCTGCTGGCATCGTGCAACGACGACGAAACGAATGGCAACGGCGGAAACGGCCCTGCCGTACCGCCTGCGGAGGTGACTGCCGATGTAGATTATGAAGTTTTCGGAGGAGAGGATATGCCGCAGCTCTTCGATATGCAGGCGAAGTACACCGATGCCGTCGGAAAGACCGTGACGGCGGATGTCGCTTCGCTGCCCTGGAGCATTTCTGTCAAAGGAGCGAAGGTTCCTTTCGAGGCGACTGTCGAACTGGTACTGACGGCTAAGGAAGAGGTTGCGGAACAAGCCGCCTACCGCGTGGGACTCGGCTCGGGCGTTTCCTATACAACTACCGACGGCCAATATAAGGAGGCGACCGGTGCCTCGACGATGACCATTGGAAAGGACAAGGTGGAGAAATACCGGCAAACCATTTTGGGAAGAACGTACAAAAGTACCGAACGGATCGAGGTTTCCGGGAAATAAGACCTGAACGAAAGAACTGATAAAAGGCTGTCACATTTTGTGACAGCCTTTTTTATTGTGGATAAAAAGAATCCCCTGCCGAAACGTCGGCAGGGGATTTCTTATTGAACGGAGCGTGCCGTTACCAGATAATCACGCGCTCCTCGACCGGCATATACATCTTGCCGTCGGTGATGTTGAAGGCATCGAAGAAATCCTGGAGGTTGCGCAGCGTAGCGTCCACGCGCCATTGACCGAGCGAGTGTACGTCGAGTTTGGTCAGACGGGCGATCTCCTCGTCGCGGATGTTCTGTGCCCAGACGGTCGCGTAGCTCAGGTAGAAGCGCTGAGCCGGCGTGAGGCCGTCGATCGGTTCGGGCTCGGTGCCGTTCAGCGAGTTCTTGAGTGCCGTGTAAGCCACGCGCAGACCGCCCTGATCGGCGATATTCTCGCCCAGACAGAGCGAACCGTTGGCGAAGATGGCCGGCTGGTCGCCGCGTGCGGGCAGCACCTCGATCGCATCGAATTGCTTGACCAGAATGTCGGTCTTCTGTTTGAAGGCTTCGGCATCGGCGTCGGTCCACCAGTTGTTCATGTTGCCGTCCTTGTCGAACTGACGGCCCTGATCGTCGAATCCGTGCGTCATCTCGTGTCCGATCACTACGCCGATAGCGCCGTAGTTCACCGCGTCGTCGGCTGCCGGGTTGAAGAACGGCGGCTGAAGGATTGCTGCCGGGAAGCAGATTTCATTGGTGGTCGGGTTGTAGTAGGCATTGACCGTTTGCGGAGTCATGTGCCACTCTTCGGGATCGACGGGTTTATCCGTTTTGGCAAGCGCATCGCGGGTCGCCCATTCGCTGGCACGCTGGATATTCTCCCAGTAGGAGAGGGTCGGGTCGATTTCGAGCGTGGAGTAGTCCTTCCACTTGTCGGGGTAGCCGATTTTTACGCGGAAAGCGGCGAGTTTCTCGCGGGCGCGCATCTTGGTCGAGTCGCTCATCCAGTCGAGCTGGTCGATGTGTTGGCCGAGGGCCGTGCGGAGATTCTCCACCAGGGTCATCATGCGGGCCTTGTCCTCGGCGGGGAAGAACTTCTCGACGTACATTTCGCCTACGGCCTCGCCCAGGGCGCTGTTGGGAATGGCCATGGCACGTTTCCAGCGGGGACGGGGCTCCTGCTTGCCCGACATCGTGCGGCCGTAGAAGTCGAACGATGCGGCGTAGAAGTTATCGTCCAGGTAGGGTGCTGCGGCGTTGAGGTATTGCGATGCCAGGTAGTAGCGCAAGTCTTCGATCGGAGTGGTTTCGATCAAGCTTGTTCAGCGCCTCCATGTATTCGGGCTGGCAGACGATCACACGCTCGGGATTGATTCCGGAGAATGCGAAGAGCTGTGCCCAGTCGATGGCGTCGTAGTTCTTTTTCAGATCGGCGGTCGTCATCGGGTTGTACATGCGCTGAATATCGCGCAGCTCGACGTTCGAACGCATGTTCTTGGCCAGTTCGGTTTCGATGCGCATAACGGCGTCGGTCGCCTTGCCTGCCTCGGACTCTTCGAGTCCGGCCAGCGTGAAGAGCCGGTTCAGATAAGTTTTGTAGGCTTCGCGGATCGATTCGTTCTCGGCGTCGAGGTAGTAGTCGCGGTCACCCATGCCGATACCCGACTGTCCGATATAGAGGGCATTGACTTTGCTGTCCTTCAGATCGGCCTGGGGACCGAAGCTGAACAGGGGCGAGCTCGAAGTCAGCTGCATCACGGACAGGATCGGAGTGAGTTGTTCCTTCTTGTCGAGGGACAGGATGGTTTTCAGCTCGGCCTTGACGGGAGCGGCGCCCTCCTTGTTCAGGCGTACCGAGTCGAGGCCCAGCTTGTAGAGGTCGGCGATTTTCTGATTGACCGTGCCCTTCGCAGGGTTCTCCTTGGTCATCTGGGTGAAGAGCTCGTTGATGCGAATCTCGTTGTTGTCGCTCAGCACGTTGAACATGTTGTAGCTCGAATGTTCAGGTTTGAGCGGATTTTTAGCCTGCCAGCCGCCCGTGGCGTACTGGTAGAAACTCTCGTTGGGGGCGACCGAGGTGTCCATGTTGGACGGATCGAGCGCCGGCGTCGAGTTGGTCGGTTTGTTTTGGCAGCCCATCATACAAAGAACGGTTGCAGCGAAAAGAATTTTTTTCATTGGTTGTTTACTCTAAATATTTTAAGGTTTCTGTCTGTTTTCGATTCAGTACGGAGAGCGGTTCGATGGGACCGCGCTCTGTTCGTGCCCGGCTTATTTGCGGATGGCCGCCACACCCGGCAGCTCCTTGCCTTCGATGTATTCGAGCAGTGCGCCGCCGCCCGTAGAGACGTAGCTCACCTTGTCGGCCAGGCCGAACTTGTTGATGCAGGCCACCGAATCGCCGCCGCCGATGAGCGAGAAGGCTCCTTTCGAAGTGGCTTCGGCGATCGCTTCGGCCACGGCTTTCGAGCCGGTAGCGAACTTGTCCATCTCGAAAACACCTACGGGGCCGTTCCACAGGATCGTCTTGCAGCCCAGGATGTGTTCGCGGAAAATCTTCTTGCCCTCCTCGCCGATGTCGAGGCCCATCCAGCCGTCGGGGATATCGTTCACCGGAGCCTGGCGCGTATCGGCATCCTCGGCGAATTTGTCGGCGATCAGCGCATCGGGCGAGAATACCAGCTTCCACGCCGCGCTCCTCGGCTTTCTTCACGATTTCGAGTGCCGTGGGGAACATCTCCGGCTCGCAGAGCGAGTTGCCGACTTTGCCGCCCTGCGCCGCTGCGAAGGTGTAGGACATACCGCCGCCGATGACGATCGAATCGACCTTCTCCATCAGGTTTTCGAGGATCGAGATCTTGGTCGAAACTTTCGACCCGCCGATGATCGCCGCGAACGGGCGCCGGGGGTTCAGCATCAGACGATCGACCGCCTGCAATTCGTTCTCCATCACGTAGCCGAACATCTTGTCGTGGGGGAATTTATCGGCGATCAGGGCTGTCGAGGCGTGTGCGCGGTGCGCGGTGCCGAAAGCGTCGTTGATGTAGCAGTCGGCATACGAGGCCAGCCGCTCGACGAACTCTTTCTGCGAGGCTTTGACCGCTTTTTTGGCTGCGGCCTTCTCCTCTTCCGAAGCATCTTCGGCAAGTCCGCGGGGCTTGCCCTCCTCCTCGGCGTAGAAACGCAGGTTTTCGAGCAGCATCACCTCGCCGGGTTTGAGGTTCCGGGCTGTTTCGGCCGCTTTTTCTCCCATGCAGTCGCCGGCGAAAATCACGGGTTTGCCCAGCAGCTTTTCGATCGCGGGGACGATCTGTCCGAGCGAATATTTCATATCGTTGTTCTTCTTGGGCCGTCCCAGATGCGACATCAGGATTACCGAGCCGCCCGCGTCGAGTACCTTGCGGATCGTGGGGATCGCCGCCCGGATGCGGGTGTCGTCCGTTACCTGGCCCTTGTCGTCGAGGGGGACGTTGAAGTCCACGCGGATAATCGCCCGCTTGCCTTTGAAATCGTAAGAATCGATTTTGAACATAATTCGAAATATTTAATGGTTGAACGTGCTGGTTCCACAACCGGCTATAACGTGACAAATTTACGAAAAATCTCTGGAATAACCTCGAAAAACGGGTGAAATGACGCTAAACGACTTAATATCAGAGTTGTTACGGTGTCAAATGATGACAAGCCGAAAAAGCGGAAAACGCAAAAAGAAAAGCGGATTTAAGAAGAAGAATGGTTTGCAAATCATTACCCGTGAAAGAGTAAGATTTAACATATGGGAGATGCTATTGCACCGTTTGTCACCGATTTGCATATCAAGGTCTAACTCGTTGATATTTAACTTTGCAAACAAAAAAAAAAAAACGAGTATGGCAAGAAGTACATTCAAAGTGCTGTTCTACGTGAACGGCAGCAAGGAGAAAAAGACGGTATTGTCCCCATCATGGGACGAGTGACAATCAACGGTACTGTGGCGCAGTTCAGCTGCAAGCAGACCATCCCGAAAACCCTTTGGGATGCGAAAGGCAACCGAGCCAAAGGCAAGAGTGCCGAAGCACGGAACGTCAATCTGGCATTGGACAACATCAAGGCGCAAATCATCAAGCACTATCAGCGCATATCCGACCGAGAGGCATACGTAACGGCTGAAATGGTGCGCAATGCCTACCAAGGGGTAGGAAGCGAGTATGAGACACTGATAAAGGCTTTTGACAAGGATTGCGCCAACTTCCTGAAACGTGTCGGTAAAGACCGCAGCATCGGCACGTACAAGGTCATGGTAAGGGCAAGGAACTATGTCGCAGCCTTTATCAAGTCATTCTACAGACGGACAGACATGTCCATGCTGGAACTTACACCCGACTTCATCAAGGAGTTTGCGGCTTATCTTACAGCTGAACGGGGACTGAAAAACGCCACCATCTGGCTGAACTGCATGTGGCTGAAAGGGGTGGTCATGCGTGCGCACTATAACGGACTGATACCGAGAAATCCGTTTGCGCAGTTCCATATCAGCCCGAATGTTAAGGAACGGGAGTATCTGACAGAGGACGAAATCAAAAGAATCATGGCGCACGAGTTTGACAACCCCACCCTCGCATTGGTGCGAGACCTGTTCATTTTCGCCTGCTTCACCGCCTTGTCTTTCGTGGATATGAAAGAACTCACAACGGATGAAATAGTGGAGGTGAACGGTGAGAAATGGATATTGTCGAAACGGCACAAGACAAATGTCCCGTTCCAAGTGAAGCTGCTGGATATTCCCTTGCAGATAATCGAACGGTACAAGTATCTGTCGGAAGACAAGCTGGTTTTCGGGAAAATCAACTATTGGACGATGTGCAAACAGCTGAAAAAGGTAATGGCGGAATGCGGAATAGAGAAGCATATCTCCTACCATTGCGCACGTCATACGTTTGGAACACTGGCTCTTAGCAAGGGGATGCCCATTGAAAGCGTGAGCCGTGTTCTGGGACACACGAACATTGTCACGACTCAAATCTATGCGAAGATAACCACGCAGAAACTTGACAATGACCTGACGATGTTCGGCAACAAGCTGAACGCATCGTTCGGAAGTGTAACCCCATAACCAAGCATAGCCATGAAACGAAGCATCATAACAACAGACGGTAACATCATCATGCCGACCGACATTAGCGCAACCGCCATGAGCGAATGGGAACTTTGCGACCTGTTCGGAGTAACCGCCCCGACATTCCGTGCAGGGCTGAAGGCTCTTTGCAAGAGCGGAGTTTTAAGGGAATACGGGATAAGGCGAAGCATACGGGTATCCGATAATTGCTGTATGGAGGTTTACAACCTTGAAGCGATAGTTACCCTCGCTTTCCATATCGGCACATTCGGAGCGGAACGGGTACGCAATGCCGTTCTTGAAATACTGTACCTGCGAAAAGAGAAAACAAGCATCTTCTTCTCGCTGAATACCAACGGTATATCCAAATCCGAATACTTCTCGTAGCTGAATGCCTGACATAATTCACTCGGTAAGTCAGTAATTCATTAAGTCAGTACGACAGAACGACAGACGCTCTGATTTTTTCTCCCGAAAAGCGTAATCCGACATTCGCTTTTCGGGAGTTTTCCGTTTGCACAACCCGTTTCCTGTCCCAAACCATTGAAAGTTTTTGTTTCGGGGGCTATTTGTCACCATTCTGCCGTGTTTTGCATAACAACCTATCCGATAATTGATTATATTTTTGCAGCTGGTAATTTTCAAACTTAAAACCATTTGATTATGTCAGCTAACAAACAACAAGACAGCCACCGACCGCCATTGGATGACGGCATGGCAAAGGAAGAATTCATCCGAGTGGGGACAACGCTTTACAAGATTGTGGAGCAACCCAAACTGAACGGAGGGTATATAAGGAAACGCATAGCGTGGAACAACGAGACCCTGCGCCAAGACTACGGCAAGGATTACATCGGCAGCGTTCCCAAGTATGACGGCTTCTGCACCGTGCCCGAACATATCGGCTACCGCCCCGTAGTCGGCAAGTTCCTTAACCTATACGAGCCGATAGACCACCGACCGCAGGAGGGCGATTTATCGCATATCCAATCTTTGGTACGGCACATCTTCGGGGAACAGTACGAGTTGGGGATGGACTATCTGCAACTGCTCTACCTGCAACCCATACAAAAACTGCCTATCCTGCTGTTGGTGTCGGAAGAACGCAATACAGGCAAAAGCACGTTTCTGAATTTTCTGAAAGCCCTCTTTCAAAACAATGTCACTTTCAACACCAACGAGGATTTTCGCAGCCAATTCAATTCCGATTGGGCTGGAAGCTCCTTATCGTGGTGGATGAGGTGCTGCTCAACCGCAGAGAGGACAGCGAACGGTTGAAGAACCTCAGCACCACACTTTCCTATAAGGTGGAAGCCAAAGGCAAAGACCGTGATGAGATTGCGTTCTTCGCCAAATTCGTGCTGTGTTCCAACAACGAGCATCTGCCCGTAATCATAGACGCAGGGGAAACACGCTATTGGGTGCGCAAGATAGACCGCTTGCAGTCCGATGATACCGACTTCCTGCAAAAGCTGAAAGCGGAGATACCCGCCTTTCTCCATTTCCTGCAACACAGAAAACTGTCCACCGAAAAGGAAAGCCGGATGTGGTTCAACCCCACATTGCTGCATACAGAAGCCTTGCAGAAGATTATCCGTAGCAACCGCAATCGGCTGGAGATAGAGATGTCGGAACTGCTGCTTGACATTATGGTTGCAATGGATGTGGATAGCGTTTCATTCTGCCTTAACGACCTTGTCGTACTGCTGGTGCACTCGCAGGTAAAGGCGGAAAAGCACCAAGTGCGTAAGGTGGTGCAGGAGTGCTGGAAACTGACACCTGCACCAAACGGGCTTACCTACACCACCTATCAGGGCAATTACAACAGAAGTTGTCACTATGAGCCGATAAAGAGGGTGGGACGCTTCTACACCGTCACAAGGAAGCAACTCGAATCCCTGTAATACTATCATTTTTCTGTTGAATTGTTGAATATGGGTATAAATACACTGACAATAAACGATATACATTCTCAACAAAATCTCAACAAGCCAAAAGAGAAGTTGAGAGACCACCGACACCCGTTTGTGGATTTCTCTTTTGGCGAGCGGTTTGTTGAGAAGATGTTGAGAGGTTACGAGGCTGTATATAAACATATTACATTGACAATTCATCAAATCAACAAATTTTCATCAACTTCAAAACCGTATGTAATATGACAATCCAAGATGTAAAGCAAATCAAACTGGCAGACTATCTGCAAAGTCTGGGCTATACGCCTGTAAAGCAACAAGGCAGGAACCTGTGGTACAAATCACCGTTACGGGAAGAAACGGACGCATCGTTCAAGGTAAACACCGAGCTTGAAAAATGGTATGACTTCGGCATCGGCAAAGGCGGCAACATCATCGCATTGGCAGCGGAACTCTACCATTCGGAAAATGTAGCCTATCTGTTGAAACGCATAGAGGAGCGGACAGCATACATCCGCCCTGCATCGTTCTCTTTTGGCAGACAGCATTCCGACAATCGTACTTATCAGGGATTAAGGGTTGGTGAGTTATCTTCCCCTGCTCTCATCGCCTATCTGCAAGAAAGGGGAATAAACATCGAACTCGCCAAAAGAGAATGCATGGAGCTTCGGTTTATGAATGCCGACAAACCCTATTTTGCCATCGGCTTTCCGAATATGGCAGGAGGATATGAAGTGCGCAACAGATATTTCAAGGGGTGTGTCACCCCGAAAGACATCACCCATATCCGACAACAGGGCGGACAACGATGTATGTGTTACCTGTTCGAGGGCTTCATGGATTACCTTTCATTCCTTACCATCCGAGTAGAAGAACAATCCGCAACACCCACGATTGAACACACAGGACTATATCGTACTGAACTCCGTTTCCAATCTCACGAAAGCGGAAAGCATATTGGCGACCTACACCCGAATCGGCTGCTACCTTGACAATGACACGGCAGGACGGAACACTTGCAAGAAGCTGAAAGAGAAGTTTGGGGAACGGCTGCTTGACAAGTCAATGTACTATCGTGAGTATAAGGACTTGAACGACTACCTGTGCGGTAAGCCCTTGTCCCAATCGGCAGAGCCGATAAAGGAGAAGAAGCAAGTCCAATCCGCAAGGCGGATGATGCAGCCACCGAAAAAGAAAGGGGGATTTCATCTGTAATATGCTCGTCTGCTTTCCCAAAGGTATTTAGACAGAAATACCATAGCTTAATAGGGCGTTTTCTTCACGCATTACTCCGTAACGCTAAAAACACCCTATCGAGCCAAAGGGAAATCCCTTTGGAAACCCTGTGCAAACGAGAGCAGAAGCCAAACTCGTTTGGATTATGCCGAGTGCAGCAAGGGTTCATTTGCATAATAAACCCTGTGAGCCGATGCCACAGGCAGAGAGAAGAAACATAACGATAACCGCAAAATAGAAATAAAATGGGATATTTTTCATTGGACATTAAGAAAGCAAAGGGTACATCGGACACCACTCAGTCCGACCATATAGAGAGAAAGATAATACCTAAAAACGCAGACCCGACAAGGACACATCTGAACAGGGTGCTTGTCGAATACCCCGATGGCGTTCACGGCAGGGATGAAGCGATTGCCCACAGGCTGAACACGGCAGGCATCAGACGGAAAATCACACACGACCAAGTCCGTGTCGTCCGGGTGGTTTTGTCGGGTACGCACGAGGACATGATGAACATACAGGAAAAAGGAGAACTCGATGAATGGTGCAACGACAGCATCCAATGGCTGCAAGCCACATTCGGCAAAGACAATGTGGTTGCCGCACATCTGCACATGGACGAGAAGACTCCGCACATCCACGCAGCCGTTGTTCCCATCGTGATAGGTGAAAGGCGCAAAGCCAAGAAAGAGCAAACGGACGGTAAGCGCAAGTACCGCAAGAAAACAAATTCCGTCCGCTTGTGTGCCGATGACCTGTTCAACCGCCAGACCTTGATTGCCTACCACGACAATTACGCAAGGGTGATGACGAAATACGGATTGCAGCGTGGGGTACGGGGCTCGGAAGCACGGCACACCACCACCATGCAGTATTATAGGGACTTGAAAAAGAAGAATGAAGTCCTCGAAACTGAAACCAGACTGTTGCAGGAGAAGAAAGCCGAGGCGCAGGAGGAACTGAAGCAGGTGAAAGCGGAAATCCGTACCGACAAGCTCAAAAGCGCAGCCACCGATACGGCAACCGCCCTTGCAAGCAGTGTGGGTTCTCTTTTCGGAAGTGGAAAGATGAAATCGTTGGAGCGCAGGAACGAGGATTTGCAAGACCGCATCCTTGAACTTGAAAACGAAGCCCGACAACGGGAACGGCAACAAGCCAAGCAGATACAGGAGATAAGAAACGCTTACGAGCAACAGCACCGTAAGCTGTCGGAGTTTACAGATTTTGTCAGACGCTACTTTCCATATGTGGAGAAGCTGATGCCTATAATAAACTTCCTGCGTGACCGATTGAAGTTCAATGACGGAATAATCAGAAGACTGTGCGAGTTCAAGGAGGTCGGGATAAAAGGCGAACTCTATTCTTCCGAATTTAACCGAAGTTTTGATACCCGACACTCCGTCTGCTCTATCAAACAGGATGAAAACGGTAAATTCGATTTCAAGATAGACGGGGTTTCTCACGTGAACTGGTTCAGAAAGAAGATGAATGAGTTTAGAGAAGCCATCGGAATACCGAAACCAAGACAGAATAGAAGTATGAAACTGTAAATCAAAAAAATCCGTGATAGTAGAATGGTATATCACGGATTTTTCATACTTTTGTATTGGATTGAGGCTACTCTTTCCAAAACATATTAGAATTAAGAAGAAGCGTTATGCTTATCTTGTACTTGAAAACGTAGGAAATTTTCAATTAGATGCAAGGATAGCATAGTGGTTCTCACGCATATAGCGTGGGCTACTATTGTTACATCTGCATCTATGGTTTCCTACGACCTTCAAGTAAGAGTGTGGCTTTGTAGTTCACGCTTTTTCGTAGGTTGGACTAAAATGTTTATTAAATATAATACAACAAATTATGAAGAAGTTGATTGTATCATTCGCATTTGTTTTAATTGCTTTGACATCGTATGCTCAAAGTAGTTCCGAACACCTTACCTTTAAGGGAATTCCCATTGAGGGAAGTATGACTGAATTTTGTCAGAAGTTAAAAGCTAAAGGATTCACTTCTATTGGCAGTGAAAACAATCTTGCATTGTTTATGGGAGACTTTACAGGTCGTAATGCAACTATAGGTGTAACAGCCACTGATGATGGGAAAAGTGTATTTGCCGTAGCTGTGTTGTTTGACCCAAGTGGTGAATGGAATACGCTTGTTAATACTTATAACTATTATAAAGATTTATACACCCGAAAATATGGCAATCCGACTATTTCAAAAGAGAAGAACCCTGCCCATTCGGATTCCAATACAGCTTTAATGGCAGAAGTTCATCAAGGAACTGTTGTTTGGGGTAGTGCTTGGGAGGTAACAGGAGGAAACATTGAATTATCGATAGAAAAAACTTCTGGTATTTATGAGGGTATGGTAATGATTCGTTATCGTGATTCTCAAAATGTAGAAACTAAAATTCAAAAAGATTTAGAGGATATTTAGTATCCAATGTATGCGACTTATTCAAAATGTATCTGGTACATGAATAAGAAATACAATCCGTTAATTGTCAAATAATAACATAACAGAATTATGAAAAAGCTTTTCGTATTATTCGCTTTAATGGTTATAGCTTTTACATCATATGCTCAAGTCTATAAAATGTATAAGACTCGGAACTATCATAATCAACTTCGCTTAAATACAATGACAGGCGAAGTACAACAAATTCAAGATGATGGTCAGTCTTGGGAAATTTGTAGTGCGAGAGAAATTTTAGGAGATAAAGAAGGACGATTTCGCCTTTATGAAACACAGAATATGTGGACATTCATAATGCTTGATACATATACAGGTAAGAATTGGCAAGTCCAGTTTAGTGTCAAGGGTGAGGATTACATGTTTGCTGCACCAATCAACATATTTTCTCTTGCATATCCTGAGAAGTCGTCAAATTGGACTAATAGATTTCAGATGTTTGCCACTGACAACATGTGGACATTTATATTGTTGGACTCATATAATGGACGACTATGGCAAGTTCAATATAGTACACAAGATTTAGACAACCTATTTTGTATTCCTATAAATAAATACGAATTAGTAGAAAATAACGAAAGGTGTATATTCTCTATTCAGCCACTGACAAGTATGTATCAATACTATCTTATAAACGATAATACAGGTGATATGTGGAAATTTCAGTGGAGTACTAAGGGGGATGATTATAGATGGATTGAAAGATTCAGATAAATATTACTTCCAATATGCAGCCATTGTTCATTTGGGTAATTTGTATAATTGCTATTTCGGTTATTGTAATAGCGATGGTACGAACACGCCTAAAAAACAAATCCAAAGAGCTTGCAGAAAAGCTAAACCATATATCTGCATATAGCGAGAAATCAAATTATGAGCAAGCAAAAGAGAGATTATCGGCTCTTAAGGAGGGGGCGTTTATAGATATTCCCTCAGACTTAAATAATGGCTTTTATGGCAGGGTAATCTCCGCAACGCAAGAAAAAGATTTCATCAATCATTATAAGGTACATTTCCAAGAGGCATATTCACTTCTGAAGAAACTTAAAGCCTTTAACATCACTCCATCAGAAACCATATCCAAATTCATTAACGACTTTGGAAGAATCAACAAACTTGTAAAACAACATAATGATGGTGTTATAACCTTTCTACTTGACACGCACAGGGACTTTTTCGACCATTGCCTAAAATACCCATTAGACAAGCAACAAAGACGCTCAATTGTTTCAGAAGAGGATAATTGTTTAGTAGTCAGCAGTGCAGGTAGTGGTAAAACCTCTTCAATTGTCGGTAAGGTTAAATATCTCACCGAAATCAAGGGTATAGCACCTGAAAGAATTTTACTTATCAGTTATACCAACAAAGCAGCAGCCGAACTAACCGAAAGAATGGCGACCAATGGATTGAAAGGTTACACATTCCATAAGTTAGCCATTGATATTATAGGCAAAACGACAGGTACAAAACCATCGTAAGCATCCGGTAAATACCGTATTGATTTGAACAGAGAATATTACTATTGGGTCCTACTAGTTCCAAGTTGTATAAAGTTGGCTCAAGTCGGACCTGGTTTGTACTACTTGGGAGTGATTTGGTTTTCCTTTGCCCAGGCTCTGGGAAGGAGTCCCGCGAGGTCCTTGCCGTCGCGCTGCCAGTAAGGCAGTTTGCTGAGCACATCCTCCATCCATGTTCTCGGGTCGACCCCTGCAGCCCTGCAGGTGCCTATGAGGGAGTATACGATGGCTGCCCGATATGCGGAGGCGTCGTTGCCGCAGAAGAGATAGTTCTTCCTGCCGAGAGCAAGCGGCCTGATGGCATTCTCGATGAGGTTGTTGTCGATGTTGATCCTGCCGTCGTTCACGTAGCGAGACAGACGGGGAAGAAGACTGTAGGCATAGGCAAGGGCCTCTCCGAGCCTGCTCTTGGGCAGGACCTTTGCATAAGTTTCCTCGATCCACTTCTCGAACATCAGGATTGTAGGATAGGATATCTTACGGCGTTGCTCCATGCGCTCTTCCGCGCTCAGGCCTTTGTCGTCCGCATCGCTCTCCACCTTGTACAGCTTTCTTATGAAGAGTATGCCCTCCATGGCAAGCCGTTCGTTCTCCTTCAGCGAGTCGACGAACTTTCTCCGGACATGCGCCCAGCAGCCGTGCACGGTTATCCCGGGCATCCTTTCAAACTGGTCATATGCCTCATAGCCGTCGCATTGTACGTTTCCCCGGTATCCGCCCAGGATTTCACGGGCGACGTGATGGCCACGGCTGCCCCTGTCATACCAGAACATGACATCCCCCAGATTCCGTCCCTGACGCACCACTCGTAACCCTTTCTGGCCTTATGCTTCTCGTTGTCGATTACCGGTATCACGCTCTCGTCGACCTGGACGTATTCGCTTGAGAGTATCTGGCGCCGCAGGATGTCGTACAGAAGTTTGAGCTTCTCCACTGCCGCCTCATACCATCCTCCCATCGTGGAGTCGCTTATCGTTATCCCGCACTCCCTGTATTGCTGTATCTGGCGGTAGAACGGAAGGTGGTAGATGAACTTCCCCACTATGATGTCGGACAGGACGGATGCCACCTGCCATACATCTGGCTACCGGTGCGGGAGGACGTTCCGGTGAGAGTATCTCCCTGTCTTCAGGATGCTTTGTCTCGATGTCCGACTTGAGGATGACCTTGTGGAAGACATCCTTGTGGATGTACACCTCCGCCGGCCTCTTCTCGAGACGGGAGGACTCGTCCGTACCTATCTCCACATATTCAGCCTTGAGGTTGCCGTCTCCGTCGAGAACCCCGTCCGGATAGATATGGAAGACCTTCTCCGGAAGACCGGTGGTGTCAAGAGGCCTGCGGGAAGGCCTGGCTTTTACAGTTATTGTCTTTGTGATTGTCTTTTCCGCTTCTTCGACCTCCCTGTCAAGCCGCGCACGTTCCTCGCCGGTGAGATGTTTCTCATCGAACAGTGAACAGTGACAGCTGGGCGGGATCGGAAGGAAGGACCTTCTCGCTCATCTGGCCGAAGACTTTCTTGCGGAGCCACAGAAGCCTGTTCTGGAGGTCCCGGATTATGCAGTCCTTTTCAGCGATGGCCGTACGGAGACTCTCCACCTCCGCAAGTGCTGCCGCCAGCTGTTCCTCGACTGTCATGACTGCTTGTCTCATCCTCTGTTTTCAATGCTTAAAGGTACGAAAAAAGTGCCATATACGCAAGTCTGGGGCACTTTTTCTTTCACTTTTTGAGAACTTATCTACGTAGTTTCTTCAGATTCTCAAGTCGCTGTCTGCGGCTGTCCGGCTGTTCGATTATGCCCTCTACTACCATGACCAGCTCGCTCCATTCTATACTCCCGCTGACGGCATCCTTCGCCAGACCGGAGGGCTTGCCGAAGGTCCCGGATTCAAGAAGCTTGCAGTACAGGACCAGACCGCCCGGCTCCCAATGCAGGAGCTTGATCCTGTTCCTGGCCTTGTTAATGAAGATATAGACATCTCCGTTGCACGGGTCACATCCCAGCTCGTTGGTCACAAGCCCGCACAGGGTATGGTAACTCTTGCGCATGTCGGTCGGCTTGTTGTAAAGCAGGTACCGCATGCTGTCATTCAGGCTAAACATGGCTCGACGACGCCTGGATTATTGCCTGTATCATCGCCGCGTTCAGGTTGCCCCGGATCCGCAATACCGCCCCTGTCTGCGTGCGCATCTCTATGCTCATCGGTATGGACTCTTGTCCCGACCTCCTGCCTTTGCCTGTTTTCCTGTCTGTCAGCACCGGTTCCGGAAAGCTGTCATTCCCTCGCACCAGCTGGAGGAACTCCCCTGATTCCCGCTCGCTGGCCTGAGCCTCGGCGTATCTGCGTTTGCTCTCATAGAACCGCCACTCGGCTATCCCGATTTCTTTCAGACGGCTCTTGTATGAGACTCCTTTCTCCTTGCAGTATTGAACTATCTCTGCGATTTCTTCTCGTGTAAGCATCTTTTTTTTGCGCGAAGATACCTCGCCTGGTATAAATTCGCTATACGCACTTCACCGGTCGCTTACAAACCATCTATTTGCGACAATACAGATTCATTGTTTGTAGATATATATCACAAATTGTTAGATAAATCGTCTTTCAAGAAAAGTATAGTGGAATACTTTATTGATTACCAAACGAATGAAGCTGATTGGGAACAACGCAAGAATGAAAGACGGGAGCAATTATCAGGACTAAAGAATGTGCAGCTAAAGGCGATGTTCCCCGATATGGACGGCAGAGCCATATATGTGAGAAGTGAACAAGAACAAAAAATATGTTTTGCTTTGTCCTCGCTGGGAGTGAAATTCAGATATGAAGAACCATACGAACATCAATTAGCAGATGAGATGCACTCACAATATCGTCCCGACTTCTCAATATATTTTAAGCAAGGAGGAGTAACCAAACGCATCTATCTTGAACATTTCGGAGTTGATGAACACGGGCTTGTTCCTGCTTGGTTCGCAAAAGATAAGGGTATAACCTACGAAGAAGCCAATCAGAAATACAATGATGGTATAACTTGGAAGAAAACTGCTCACGAGAAATTTGGCACACAACTTTTAGTAACATCAAGTGCAGATTTCCATTATTCTGATATTAGGGATAAACTCCGTAAACTATTAGCTGAAGCAGGTGTACCAATTCAAGAAAAGACCGATGAGGAGTTATACGATTTAGTACTACCCAAAGGCAGCAAGCAGGAAAAGGCGTTTATACGACTTGTTGTTACTTTCGTTACATTGGTAAAATCAAGTTGTAAATCAGTTAAAGAGGTTTTAAACAAGCCAAAAATGCAGATGATGAACGAAGTGTGTTTATCATCAAGAATATATTTCAACCTGTATATGAACGCTACATAAATGCGTTAAGCGATAGTAACCAAATTGATTTTACCGATGCTATTCTTCAAGCCACTGAGATATGTCGTACTTCACACCCTGTTGAATATGATTATATCATAGTGGATGAGTTTCAAGATATATCTGTTGACCGTTACAACTTCTTGAAAGTATTGCGAGAGGGTAATCCTCCTGCAAAGTTGTATTGTGTGGGTGATGATTGGCAGTCTATTTATCGTTTTTCGGGAAGTGATATGGCTCTATTCAATCAATTCCCCGAATATTTTGGAGCAACGGAGATAAACAAGATTGAAACTACATACAGGTTTGGAGAGCCTTTGGTTTCTTTATCGTCGAACTTTATACAACGCAATAAAGCCCAAATACAAAAGAATATCCATTCGTTCAGCTCAGAAATGAGAACCGAGTTGGAATTCTATGCTTATGATAGACGAGATTACTGCAATACGATAGGGCAACTTGTGGCTTCTATTCCATCGGATAAATCAATATTCCTATTGGGGCGTTACTCTTTTGATGATTACTACCTCTCTTTTATGTACCAATCAATTAAAGAGGGTAATAGATTCTACTATGTGATAGGAGGACGAAAAATAGAGTTTTTAACCGTACATAAGTCAAAAGGTCTTGAAGCGAATTATGTAATACTCTTACAATGCAATAAAGATACATACGGTTTCCCATCACAGGTGAGTGACGACCCTGTGCTTAACTATGTGCTCACTAAGAGCGACCAATTCCCATACGGAGAAGAAAGAGATTATTCTATGTTGCAATAACAAGGGCTAAGATAAAAACGCTTGTATTATACGATAAGCGTTTCCCGTCTGTATTTGTGGATGAATTCTTGCACCCCGAAAAGGTGTCAGAAGAAAGCTATGTAAAGCACCCTAACGCCAATAAAAGATGGACAAGAAGTGCAGACCAATTTTTATTGAAACTGCACAATGAAGGTAAGAGTGTCAAATATATTGCAAACAAAATGGGTAGAAGTCAAACTTCGATTGTAATGCGATTAAACAAACTAAAAAAATAGTCGAACTTTTTCTTTGATGTACCTTGTGTACATCGGACTATTCTATTATTTTTGTACACAGAAACGAGTTACTTGAAAGCAATTCAAGGTAGAACGCAGCAGATTGTACCGTTGCCAAGTCATTACCTCAAAAACGGGTAATTATCCCAAAGTCCTTTGTATAAGGTACTAACAGAAGTTTTCCAGAATTAGCAAAATAGTTTGTAAATGCGTCGTGTCCGCCGGGGAATTTGAGATTGCGGGGGCGGGAAACGATCCTGCGGATCGCTTTCCGATGCCGGAATTTGTCCTTTTGCCTCGTGCCGGCGCTCTGTTTTCGGTGGAACATAGCGGGTTGTCCGTTTATTCCGTTTTCGTTCGCGGACGACTTCGGCGACCGGTCGCAAACTTGCGGAATCCGGGCCGGATTTTGCCGGATACCGCCTTGCGGGGCCCGGGATTTGCAGGGGTTGCCGTCGGGGAGGGTACGGGGTCCGGCGGCGATCGGATAAAAAATTCGACGACAGGTATCATTTTTATAAAAAACAACTATCTTTGCTGATAGTTTGATAGTAAAACACCCCTCGAACGTCACAAAATCTAACAATATGTACGGTAAAATTAAAGAACATTTGGAGCATGAGCTGGCCGAAATCAAAGCGGCAGGGCTCTACAAGAACGAACGCATCATCGAATCCCCGCAGCGTGCCGAGATCACGGTCGGCGGACGTCAGGTGCTGAATTTCTGTGCGAACAACTACCTCGGCCTTTCGGACAATCCGCGTCTGATCGAAGCGGCGAAGAAGGCGATGGATGCACGCGGCTACGGCATGTCGTCCGTGCGTTTCATCTGCGGTTGCCAGGATATGCACAAGCAGCTCGAGAAGGCGATCGCCGACTATTTCGGTACCGAAGACACGATTCTCTATGCCGCTTGCTTCGACGCCAACGGCGGCGTGTTCGAACCTCTGTTTACCGAGCAGGATGCGATCATCTCCGATTCGCTCAACCATGCGTCGATCATCGACGGCGTGCGTCTGTGCAAGGCCGTTCGCTACCGTTACGCCAACGCTGACATGGCCGAGCCTGGAGGATTGCCTCAAGAAAGCCCAGGCACAGCGTTTCCGCATCATCGTAACCGACGGCGTCTTCTCGATGCGGACGGCAACGCCGCCCGCTGGACGAGATCTGCAAGCTGGCTGAGAAATACGATGCGCTGGTGATGGTCGATGAGTGCCACTCGGCAGGCGTGCTGGGCAAGACCGGTCGCGGTATCACCGAACTCTACAACCTGCGCGGACAGGTCGATATCCTGACCGGTACGCTGGGCAAAGCCTTCGGCGGCGCGGTAGGCGGTTTCACCACCGGCCGCAAGGAGATTATCGACATGCTGCGCCAGCGTTCGCGCCCGTACCTCTTCTCAAACTCGCTGCCCCCTGCCGTAGTGGGTGCTTCGATCGAGATGTTCAAGATGCTCGGCGAGAGCGATGCGCTGCACGACAAGCTCGTGAAGAACGTCGAGCATTTCCGCAAGGGTATGATGGCCGCCGGCTTCGACATCAAGCCTACGCAGTCGGCTATCTGCGCCGTGATGCTCTACGATGCCAAACTGTCGCAGGATTTCGCCGCCCGTCTGCAGGACGAGGGTATCTTCGTGACCGGCTTCTACTATCCCGTGGTGCCGAAGGGACAGGCCCGTATCCGCGTGCAGGTTTCGGCCGGCCACACCACCGAGCAGCTCGACCGTTGCATCGCAGCGTTCGTGAAGATCGGTAAGGAGATGAACGTAATCAAATAAGTTTACAACCGACTAAAACGAGTTTTTCCATGCCTAAGGCAACTTTGGACGCTATCGACGGGAAGATTCTCCAGTACCTCGTCCGGAATGCACGCATGCCGTTCCTCGAGATCGCACGCGAGTGCGGGATTTCGGGTGCGGCCATTCACCAGCGTATCCGCAAGTTGCACGATTCGGGGGTGATCCTGGGAAGCCGCCTGATCGTGGACCCCAAGATGCTGGGTTTCGACGTATGCGCTCTGATCGGTATTTGCGTGCAGGATCCGATGTATATGATGCAGACGATGGAGAAACTCAAGGAGATTCCCGAAATCGTGGAGTGCCACTTCATCACCGGAAATTTCAACATTCTGGTAAAACTCTACTGCCTGGACAACGAACACCTGATGAAAACCATTTTCGACGGAATTCTGCGTATCCAGGGCATTTCGACCACCCAGACCTTCATTTCGCTCAACGAGGCTTTCCAACGCCAGGTGAGCATCGATTTCATCCGGGCTGCGGAGCGTTGAAAAGAGGACGGGAATAGGAAACGACGGGACGTGCCTGCGGGTGCGTCCCGTTTTTTATGGCTCCCGGGTCCTGCATCCTTGCGAATCCCGAAAATTGTGACTACCTTGCAGAGGCTATGGAAAATGAGAAAAAACCGACGATCATTCGTCTTACCAAGGAGTTTACATTCGAGGCGGCTCATGCGCTGGAGGGTTACGACGGCCTTTGCCGCGAGATTCACGGCCACTCCTACCGCCTGTTCGTGACGGTCAAGGGGACGCCTTGCGCCGACGAGTCGAATCCCAAGTTCGGCATGGTGATGGATTTCGGAGAGCTGAAACGGATTGTGAACGAACAGATCCTCTCCCGCCTCGACCACGCTTTCGTCATGCGCCGCACGGCCGAAAGCACCCGTGTAGCGGAACAGATCGGCTGTCGCTTCGGCCGCATCGTGCTGGTCGATTATCAGCCTACGTGCGAGAATATGCTCGCGGATTTCGCCGCCCGCATCGAAGCCGACCTGCCGTCCCATGTCAAGCTCCACGCCCTGCGTCTGCACGAAACGGCGACTTCGTTCGCCGAGTGGATGGCCGAGGATAACCGATAGAATCCGATGAAAAAACTCTTTCTTGTCGATGCCTATGCATTGATTTTCAAGTATTATTATTATGCGTTCATGGGACGTCCCATGCGCAATCGTGCGGGGATGAATACCTCGGTGGTGTTCGGTTTCACGAAATTTCTGCGCGACATCCAGAAACGGGAACATCCCGACCTGCTGGGCGTCGCGTTCGACCCGAAAGGCGGCAGTTTCCGCCGCGAAATTTTCCCCGAATACAAGGCCAACCGTGCCGAAACGCCGGAGGAGATATCCTGTTGTCGGTGCCTTATGTCAAGCGGATCGTCGAGGCGATGTGTATTCCGGTGCTGGAGGTGCCCGGTTACGAGGCCGACGATGTGATCGGCACGCTTGCATACAAGGGCGTCGAGGCGGGTTACGACGTTTTCATGGTTACGCCCGACAAGGACTACGGACAGTTGGTTTGCGACAACTGTAAGATCTACAAACAGAAAGGCAACGACGGTATCGAAATCGTCGGCCGGGAGGCGATCCGCGAGAAATACGGCATCGAGAATCCGCAGTTGGTACGCGACATCCTGGCGTTGTGGGGCGATGCTTCGGACAACATTCCCGGCGTGCCGGGCATCGGGGAAAAAACCGCCTGCAAGCTGGTGCAGGAGTGGGGGACGGTGGAAAATATCCTGCAAAACGCCGATCGGATCAAGGGCCGGCAGGGTGAGAAGATCGCCGAGTGGGGCGACAAACTCCTGTTGGCCAAGCGGCTGACGACCATCTGCCTGGACGTGCCGATCGACTTTCGGGAGGAAGATTTGACGGTGTGCGCCCCCAGGATCGACGAGCTGAAGGCCCTTTTCGCCGAGCTGGATTTCCGGATATTCCTGAACGATCTGACGAACCTAGCTCCTGCCGAACCGCTGCCCGAAGGGCCCCGTCAGGCGGCCCAGACCCAGTTGGCGGAGGTGGCGCGTGCGAAGTCCGCAGCCGCTAAAAAAGCTGCGCTGGCGGGGCAGGGAGATCTGTTCGCTCCCGCAGCCGAACCCGGGGAATCCCCGGCATCCGACCGGGGATCGGCGCCGTCCGATGAACAGACGGCGGAAAGCGAGGAGTTCGCCACGGCGCAAACCACACCCCACGCCTATACGATCGTGCGTACGGTGCAGGAGCTGGAGGCTGTCCTGCGCGAAGTGGCGGCCTGTCCGGAGTTTTGTTTCGATACCGAAACGACGGGATTCGACATTTTCAACGACCGGATCGTGGGGCTTTCGCTCGCGGTACGTCCTTACGAGGCGTGGTATATTCCGTTCAATGAATCCAATACGGCCGAATATGCGGCCCTTATCCGGCCGCTGTTCGCCGACGAAAAGATCGCCAAGATCGGGCAGAACATCAAGTTCGACCTGATGGTGCTCGGTCGCCTGGGGGTCGAGATTCGCGGCCGGCTTTACGATACGATGATCCTCCATTACCTGCTCGATCCCGAGTCGCGTCACAACATGGATGCGCTGGCGATGCGCTACCTCAATTACCGGCCGATTTCGATCACTTCGCTCATCGGCAAGGGAGCCCGGCAGCTGACTATGGACATGATTTCGCTGGAGCGGGTGGCCGAATACGCTGCCGAGGATGCCGACGTGACGCTGCGCTTGAAACAGGTGCTGTGGCCGAAGGTCGAGGAGTTGGATCTGGCCGGGCTGTACCTGGAGATCGAGGAGCCGATGATCGCTGTGCTGGCCGAGATCGAGACGGCCGGGGTGCGGATCGATTCGGAGGCGCTGGCCGAGTATGCCGTCGAACTCAATAAAACCCTCAACGATCTGGAGGGAGATATACGCCGTCTGGCGGACGAGCCGTCGCTCAACGTCAATTCGGCGCGGCAGCTGGGCGAGGTGCTTTTCGGGAAGCTCCGCATCGCGGAGAAGCCCAAGATGACCAAAACCAAGCAGTTTTCGACCGAGGAGGAGTACTTGCAGACTTTCGCCCACAAATACGAGATCGTCGATAAGATCCTCGAATACCGGGGCGTGAAGAGCTGCTTTCGACCTATGTGGAGGCATTGCCTCTGCTGGTCAATCCGGCGACGGGCAAGATCCATACTTCCTTCAACCAGGCCGTGACAGCTACCGGACGGCTCTCCTCGACCAATCCCAACCTGCAAAATATTCCCGTGCGGGACGAGTTGGGACGCCGGATCCGGAAGGCGTTCATCCCTTCGGACGATGAGCACCTGCTGCTTTCGGCCGATTACAGCCAGGTGGAACTGCGCCTGATGGCTCACTTGAGCGGCGACGAGTCGCTGATCGCGGCTTTCGAACACGGCGAGGACGTGCATGCGGCCACCGCCGCACGGCTTTTCGGCAAAGAGGTGGCCGAGGTGGACAGCGACGAACGCCGCAAGGCCAAGACCGCCAATTTCGGCATTATCTACGGTATTTCGGCTTTCGGCCTGAGCCAGCGGCTCGACATTCCCCGCAAGGAGGCCAAGGAGATCATCGAAGGTTATTTCGCCTCCTATCCCAAGGTCAAGGAGTACATGGACCGGGTGGTGGAAGAGGCTAAGCGCGACGGCTATGTTTCGACGATCTTCGGCCGCCGCCGCTACCTGAACGACATCGCTTCGCGCAACGCCGTGGCCCGCGGCCTGGCCGAGCGCAACGCCGTGAACGCCCCGATTCAGGGAAGCGCCGCCGACATCATGAAGATCGCCATGATCCGCGTGAGCCGCCGTTTCCGCGAGGAGGGTATCCGCTCGAAGGTGATCCTGCAGGTGCACGACGAGTTGGTGGTCGATATGCTTCGTTCGGAGCAGGAGCGCGTCATCGCCATCGTTACCGAGGCCATGGAGTCCGCCGCTGCGCTGCGCGTGCGGCTGGTGGTGGACTGCGGCGTGGGCGACAATTGGCTCGAAGCGCACTGATGCCCCGTTTCGACAGAATAGAATCCCCTGCCGCCCGATCGGGCGGCAGGGGATTCTATCTGGAAAGTGCATGCGGCAGGGTGCTTCGGACTGTTGTCTTCGGCGATATGTCCTTTGTGTGATTTCGACTTACGCTATGCCGTTTTCTCCGGAGGGGCTTTCGGAAGTTCTGCGCGGCACAGTTTCAGGGCTTGAATCCGTGCGGGAACCGGGCCTTTGTGGGTTGAAACTGCCTGCAAGGGATTTCGAAGGGGAACGGCTATCTCTTCGCCTCCCCCTTCTTGGCGATCGAGAACCGGAACACGAGTCCCCCTTCCGGGCGGTTCGCCACTTCGATTCGGCCGCCGTGGAAAAGTATGGCGTTGCGTACGATCGCCAGGCCGAGTCCGGTGCCTCCCGCCCGGCGCGAACGCCCCTTGTCGATCCGGTAGAAACGTTCGAAGAGGTAGGGCAGGTGTTCGGGATTGACGCCCGTGCCGTTGTCCGAGAATGAAAATTCGTAGCGGTCGTCCGTTTCGTCCGTCAGGGCGATGTCGATCCGGTTGCCGCCCGAGTAGTTGAGGGCGTTGTCCGTCAGGTTGCGGAAAACGGAGTAGAGCAATCCTTCGTTGCCCTCGACCGTCAGGGGACGGTCGCATGTCCAGTGTACCGTAAATCCGCGTCGGGCGCTTTCCGGGGCCGTGTCGGTTATCACTTCGCCGATCAGGGCGCGGAGGTCCACTTCGGTACGGTCGATCATCTGTCCTCCTTCGTCCAGCCGGGTGATCGACGATACGTCCTGCAACAGTTGCCGGAGCCGTTCGGACTGGGTGAAACACTTTTCGAGGAAGGCCCGCTGCGTCGCTGCGTCGATATGCGGATTGGCGATGAGGGTTTCGAGGTAGCCGTGGATGGAACTTACGGGGGTTTTCAACTCATGGTTGATATTGTTGGTCAATTGCCGCTTGATGCGGATTTTTTCCTGCTCCTCGTGCAGTGCGGCGGCATGTTCGCGGTCGCGCTCTGCGAGGGTCGCCTCCATTTGAACCATGTTTTTCGTGAACTGGCGGACCACGTAGTAGCCGACCAGACACAGCAGCAGGGTGACTGAACCCATGAACCACAGAAAGTTGCGGTCGGCGTTCAGCACCTGCGACAACGACACGGTGTAGGGCAGCGACGAGCGGACGATCCGGTCGCCGATGCGGGAGGCGGAGTAGAAGTAGGTGCGCCCGTTGTTCTCCGACTGGCGGCGGATCGTATAGCCGTGACCGTCGGTGAGGGCGGCCGCCACTTCCGGCCGGTCGAGGTGGTTCGACATCTCGGCCGGGGGTTCTTCGGAGTCATAGACGACCGTACCGTCCAGGTCGATCAGGGTGATGCGCAGCCCCTCGAAGAAGTCGGAGTGCGCATCGAAAAAGTCGTGGGGAGTGCGTGCATTGCTCAAAGCCTCTTCCAGTTGGGCGTTGATGATCTGCAACTGCGAATCGAGCAGCTCCGTGCGCAGCTCCTTCTCCCGGTGGTATTGGAAGCCGACGAAGCAGACGATGAGCAGCCACGAGAAGCCCAGCAGCCAGAGGAACGATTGCGTCTGATAGGAGTGTTTACTTTTCAAATCCATAGCCGTAGCCCAGGCGGGTCACCAGATGCGAGCCGTAGGGCCCGATTTTCTTGCGCAGGCGCGTGATGTTTACGTCGATCGTGCGGTCCAGGACGATCACTTCGTTGTTCCAGACCCGGGCGAGGATCTGTTCGCGCGAGAAGATCACCCTAGGGTGGGAAAGGAGCAGGGTGAGGATTTCGAACTCCTTTTTGGTCAGGGGAACCTCCTGTCCGTTCACCCGGCAGACCTTGCTCTGCAGGTCGAGGCAGAGCCCTTCGAAACAGATGGCTTCCTCCTCCTGCCGGGCTTGCGAGCGGCGCAGCACGCTCCGTACCCGGGCCGTCACTTCGCGCATCGAGAAGGGTTTGGAGATATAGTCGTCGGCACCCAGGTTCAAGCCAGCAACGGTGTCGTCTTCGGTGTCTTTGGCCGTGCAGAAGATGATCGGCACGGCAGCCGTTTCGGGCGAGGACTTGAGCATACGGGCCATTTTGAAGCCGCTGATCTCTCCCATCATTACGTCGAGCAGCAGCAGCGAATAACGTTCGGGATGCATCGCCAGCGCTTGTTCGGCGCTGTAAGCCACATCCACTTCGTATCCTTCGAGTTCGAGGTTGAATTTCAGGATTTCACACAGCGACTCTTCGTCGTCCACCACCAGAATTTTGTATTTCCCCATGACCTTCGTATTGATTCGACGCGTCAAAATTAGGGAATAAAACGGTTTCGCAAATCCGGAAGGATCGAAATTTCACGGAATTGTAACAGACGGTTCATAAAAACGAGGCATTTCCCGGATTTTGTAACGGGTTTGTAACAGGTTTGAAACGTCGTTATCATTTCCGCCCGGTACTTTTGTCACCGAATGATAACTTTAGGCGTAAAACCAATTAAAAAAGTATGGAATCAATCTATTTAGGCATTGTCCTCTTCCTCTTTCTGCTGGCGATTTTCGATCTGGTGGTGGGTGTCAGCAACGATGCCGTGAATTTCCTGGGGTCGGCCGTCGGCGCCCGGGCCGCTTCGTTCAAGTGGATCATGGGTGTAGCTGCGGTGGGTATCCTGTGCGGCGCCGTCATGAGCAACGGTATGATGGATGTCGCCCGGCACGGGATTTTCAGGCCCGAACAGTTCTATTTCCAGGATATCATGTGTATCTGCCTGGCGGTCATGGCAATCGACGTGATTCTTCTGGACACCTTCAATACCCTGGGGCTGCCGACTTCGACTACCGTGTCGATCGTTTTCGAGTTGCTGGGAGGTGCGTTCGCTCTGGCGATGGTCAAGCTGGCCGCAGACGATACGGGGCTTACCTTTGCCGATATGCTGAATTCGGAAAAGGCTTTGTCGGTCATCATGGCCATCTTCCTTTCGGTGGCGATCGCATTCGTATTCGGCGCAGTGGTGCAATATATCGCCCGATTGATCTTTACTTTCAATTATAAGTCGCACATGAAGTGGTCCGCCGCGCTGTTCGGCGGTGTGGCGATGACGGCGATCATCTATTTCATTCTGATCAAGGGTATGAAGGATTCGTCGTTCATGACACCCGAACTGTCGGAGTGGATTTCTACCTATACCCGTCACCTGGTGGCCGGCTGCTTCATCTTCTTCTGCCTTCTCTCGCAGGTGCTCCACTGGTGTCGGATCAATATTTTCAAGGTAGTCACGCTGCTGGGAACTTTCGCCCTGGCACTGGCCTTCGCCGGAAACGACCTGGTGAATTTCGTGGGCGTACCTCTGACGGGCTACTCTTCCTATATGGATTACGTCGCCAATGGCAACGGGTCCGAAACCTTCCTGATGGATTCGCTGAACGCGCCTGCCCGGACGCCCTTCATTTTCCTGGCTCTTTCGGGCGTGGTGATGATCGTCGCCCTGACCACTTCGCGGAAGGCCCGGGGCGTTATCAAGACCTCGGTGGATCTGGCCCGTCAGGATGCCGGCGACGAGATGTTCGGTTCGTCGGGGCTGGCCCGGAGTATCGTGCGTGCTTCGTCGTCCCTCGCTACCGGAATCGACAATGCGATGCCGCAGGGACTGAAGCGCTGGCTCGGGAAACGCTTCGATAAGGACGAGGCGATTCTGGAGAACGGTGCCGCTTTCGATATGGTACGTGCGGCGGTCAATCTGCTGCTGGCCAGCTTGCTGATCGCATTGGGCACCTCGCTCAAGTTGCCTCTTTCGACTACTTACGTGGCCTTTATGGTGGCGATGGGTTCTTCGCTGGCTGACCGGGCCTGGGGCCGCGAGAGCGCCGTATTCCGCATTACGGGTGTGATTTCCGTGATCGGCGGCTGGTTCATTACGGCCGGTGCGGCTTTCGTGGCGACGTTCCTGCTCGCGCTGGCCATCTACTACGGCGGTGTGATTGCGATGATCGTTGTCGTGGCGCTGACGATTCTTTTCCTGATTCGCAGCAATGTCCGCTACCGCCGGAAGATGAAGGCCGAGCACGATGATGTTTTCAAGGGTATGATGACTTCGCGCGACAAGGCCGAGGTGTGGACGCTGTTGCGCCGGCATATGACCGAGTCGCTCATGGCATCGGTGACGTTCGCCGAATCGACGTGCCGTCAGATTACCGACGGTCTGCTGAAAGAGGATATCAAGAGTTTGCGCAAGGCTGAAAAAGCCCTCGGGGGCGAAAAGGACCTGCTCAAGCGGGTACGCCGTCGGCAGATGCTCGCCATGCGCCGCATCGATCGTAACCTGGCGCTCGAAAAGAATACCTGGTTCCACACGGCGAGCAACGCCTCCGAGCAGCTTTATTACTGCCTCAAACGTCTTTGCGAACCGTGCAGGGAGCATGTCGGCAATAATTTCAACCCGATGCCCAAAGTTTATCTGCGGGAGTTCCTGCCCATTCGGACCCGGATTTTCAACCTGATGGTCGAGATTCGCCGCATGATGGAGCAGAACGACTATTCGGATATCGAAAACGTGCTGATCGAAGCCGAAGGGTTGCGCGAATCCATCTCGACCGAGCGCAAGACCCAGATGTACCGGGTGCAGGAGGAGGGCAACAGCCTGCATGTTTCGCTCGTCTATCTGATTACGCTGCAGGAGTCCCAGGAATTGGTCGATACGTTGCGTCAGTTGCTGAAGGCTTGTAATAAGTTTACCAAATAAGTAATAAGTCGTATTTTGAACCTGCGATAGACAAAAACAGTGTCATTTGCACTGTTTTTGTCTATATTTGCGGAACACGAGATATTTTGAAAGGGTTAAATAGGTTTCAATCAATGTATTATGCCTGTGGCCCGTATCTGACGACAAGATAAAAGAGAATAGAGTTGCCTATGGAGAATTTTACCCGCAGAGTGGCCGGATGGTTTTTATTATGCCTTGCGATGAGTATGTCGTTGTCCGCAGCGGCCCAGCAACCTCCGGTGGAGAGGGTGGATGTGGAAACGATACCCGTGCAGGACGATCTGGAAGAGATGGTCATCGAGTCGCAGCCGGAGAGTACGAATCACCCGAAACAGGAAAAAGATGTCGATACGGATGACGACGATCGTGCCGCTGCGGTGCGGACGGATGCCGGGCAGGACGAGAACGTCGGGCAGGGCGAGCTTTCGCAGCAGGACAGGAGGCGTGACAAGGGCGACGGTCGTGAGAACGACGATGAGGATGATGACGAGGACGAAGGAGTCCGAGTTCAGACTCATTTCGAAATTTCGGCAGCTTCGGGTGCACAAAAGGAGGAGAAAAAGGCTCCACCCGTGACGATCGACCTGCTGGGAACGCTCCGGGCCAAATTCGAGTACCAGCCCGGTGAGGGCGATGCCCGCTTCCAGGTTCGCAACGCCCGCTTCGGCGTGGCCGGCGAGATCTATTCGAAACTGGCTTACTGTATGGAGATCGACCTCTCGGACGAGGGAAAGATCAAGATGGTCAATGCGTATCTGGGAACCAAACTTTATAAGGGCCTCGGTTTCACGATCGGATACATGCGTGTGCCGTTTACCATCGATGCCCACCGTTCGCCCCATACGCAGTATTTTGCGAACCGTTCGTTCATCGCCAAGCAGGTGGGCAGCGTCCGCGATGTCGGAGCCACTCTGGGCTGGAAATTCGGCGAAAAGGTTCCGATCAACCTGCAAGTCGGCATGTTCAACGGGTCGGGTATCGACGACCAGAAGGATTTTTGGACCGACAAATTCAACTATGCGGCAAAGGCGCAGTTCGGTTTTGCCGAGGGAATGAATTTCGTGGTGAGCTACCAGACGACCCGTCCGGCCGATACGCGGATTCACCTCTACGACGTGGGGTGCTCCTACCGTCTGGGCGGTTGGTTCTTCGAGGCCGAGTATCTGCGTAAGGAGTATGCCCGCAATTCGTTCGCGGGCGTGAATGCTTTCGACGGATTTTTCTGTTATGACCTGCCCTTGCGCCGTGTCTTCAAAAAGATGTCGTTCGCAGGCCGTTACGACTATATGTCCGATCACAGCAACGGCATTCCCGACGACAACGGTTTGCTGTTCGTCAATGATCTGGAGCGTCATCGCGTCACGGCAGGCATTACGTTTAGCTTCGGATTGCCTTTTATGGCCGATATCCGGCTCAACTATGAGATGTATTTTTACGACAAGGGTGTCGTCCCCAAAGTTTCCGAACACGACAAGATCGTCCTGGAATTTATGGCTCATTTTTAGCCGTTTTAAGGATTTGAGAAAAGAAAACCCCGCATTCTATATGTTGCGGGGTTTTCTTTTGCCGGTTCGGAAACATTTCGTAGCTCGTGTCGGAGAAGTCCGGAAGGGAGGGTAGAGGAGTAGGAGTAGGAGTAGGAGTAGGAGTAGGAGTAGGAGTAGGAGTAGGAGTAGGAGTAGGAGTAGGAGTAGGAGTAGGAGTAGGAGTAGGAGTAGGAGTAGGAGTAGGAGTAGGAGTAGGAGTAGGAGTAGGAGTAGGAGTAGGAGTAGGAGTAGGAGTAGGGTAGGAGTAGGAGTAGGAGTAGGAGTAGGGAGTAGGAGTAGGAGTAGGAGTAGGAGTAGGAGTAGGAGTAGGAGTGTCGGTAATCGCCCCGTTTTTTCTGTTTCGGCTTGGTTTCCGATTCCCGCTCTTGCGGCCTCTTTTTTGGCGCTCGATCGTGGGCTTGGCCCTGTTTGTCCTGTATCTTTCTGTTTTTTTGTTTTTTATCCCGAGGCTCTTTCCGAACCGGCGAATAAAAAGACGGTGTATCATAACAGGCAAACCGCTTCGTTATTATCGGTATCGCGGCTCGATTATGTACGGTCAGGACACGTTCTTCGCCGTGAACCTCGATGTCTGTTCTTACATACCTGAAAGGGGATGCGCCAAATTTCTCAATTTGACACATCCCCTTCGGGAATGAATCCTTCCTGAAATTAGTATCCCAGGGTTTTCGCAGCCGCGTAGGAAATTTTCAGGGCATTCGCGCGGCGAAGTTCCTGCTTGATCTCCGTGATACGGCCCATAGTCGTATATCGGTCGGCCTTCAGACAGATCGTCATCAAGGCACGCTCCGACTCATTGAGCTTGTCACGCTCGGCAGCTACGAACTGGCCGATATCCTGAGCGGTTTTGAAGGCATCGTTGAGCTGAATACGGGGTGCAGGACCGTACTGTTCCCGCCAAACGCCGATCGGCTCTCCGATGTGGATGTAACTTACGAGTGATTTCTTCTCCAGTTTCTGCACCTCGGTTGCTTCTGGAACTTGGTATTTTACATGTAATTCCTGATCGCGCATGGTCGTAGATACCATGAAGAAGAACAGGATCATGAAGATCACGTCCGGCAGCGAGGCGGTAGAGATCGGGGGCAAACTTTTGTTGCCTTTCTTTTTAATTACTGCCATACTACTTTTTTCCTCCTAAATCTCTGGGTTCTGCTTCCGAGATACTCATGGGAACGGCTTTGGCTACGATACCGCGCTCCGCTTCTCCGAGATCCGAGAATTTCATTTGGAATTTATTCTTCGAAACTTCGTCACGGATTTCGTTGATCGCACGCGTCAGCTCGTTCTGTACCATGATGTAGATCTGATATTGGGTATCTTTGGTCGTTTGCAGCGAGAGTACGCCTTTTCCGACCGGATAGCTCCATTTGCTGCCGTCGGGGAGCTCGAACTCCTCGACCTCTTTTTCGGGCAGGTTGGGATCGTCCATCACATTGAGGAGGAAGTCCTTCGCCCGGTCCTTCAACTGGTGGATATCGACGTACTCCTGTTCGCCGGCCCTGCCCACGAAGATATCGCCGCGGCCGTTCACCAGAACGGGCAGAAGGTTACGTATCTTCACCTTCATATCCTCGACCTTTTGATCCTCGGGGGGCATCGGCGGCAGGTTACGGGCGATACCCGTATCGACGTTCATCGTCGTAGCCACCAGGAAGAATATGAGCAGCAAGAAAGCGATGTCGGCCATTGAACCGGCATTGATCTCCTGTACTTTTCTTTTATCTATAGGCATCGTTCAAACTCTATTTGAAAGCTTTGTATATCTCTGTGAAAATAGCTGTCAGAACAGCGGCACCCAGAGCTACGTAGGTTACCAGAATGCTGGCTTCCGTGATAACGGTTTCAGGATGCGGGAAGAAGCCTCCGTTCGCGACGTCCGGAATTTCGATCGTATGTCCGCGGGCGATCAGGTAGGCTGCCGCGACGATGACGATGATCAGAAGTGTCGAAAGCAGCGTTCCTTTGATGCCTTTGGAACTGTTGACCATACCCCAAACGGCCGTGAACAGTGCTGTTGCAATACCGACTGCGATCAGGATATAACTCCAGATGAGGTTCAGGTTGATCGCCTCGTTGCTGCCGCCGGCCACCATTGCATATACGGTCAGAATCACCGTAATCAGCAGGATGACGCCCAGCAATATGTTTAATATTTTTTTCATAATAGGGAATAAAGTCTTTATAAGTGCGAATTATTTCTTGTAAGCCGTCAGGATATCCATCAGGGTGATGGACGAATCCTCCATATCGTTTACGAGCGAGTCGATCTTGGAAACGATATAGTTGTAGAACAACTGAAGAATAACCGCAGCGATAAGACCCAGCAGGGTGGTCAGCAGGGCGACCTTGATACCGCCGGCAACCAGCGTCGGAGAGATATCGCCCGCAGCCTGGATGGCGTCGAACGCCTCGATCATACCCACGACGGTACCCATAAATCCGAGCATCGGGCTAAGTGCGATGAACAGACCGATCCAGCTCAAACCCGACTCCATGCGGCCGGTCTGAACCGAACCGTAGGAAACGACGGCTTTTTCAACGCTGTCCAGACCCTGGTTGTAACGGTCCAGACCCTGATAGAAGATCGATGCCACCGGACCGCGTTTGTTGCGGCAAACTTCCTTGGCAGCTTCGATACCGCCTTTTTTCAGCGCTTCCTCGACCTGGGCGATCAGTTTCTTGGAGTTGATGGTCGAAAGGCTCAGGTAAAGCATACGCTCGATAGCTACGGCAAGACCGAATACCAAGCAGAGGAGCACCGGAAGCATCCACTCCCAACCGCCTTCGAGGAACTTCTGCATCAGCACCTGGTGCATCGGCTGGCCTTCGGCAAGCTGAGTTTCCGAAGCCGGAGTTTCGGCCGTTTCGGTCGCTGCGGTTTCTTCGACTTCTTCAACGACTGCGGTTTCCTCGGTTGCAGGCGTAGTCGTCTCCTGGGCGAAAGCATTAACAGTACCAAGCGAGAAGATGGCGACTGCTACAATCAAAAAAAGTTTTTTCATGGTTGTTTAATTAAAATTTTGATTAGTTGATCGTTTTTTCGTTTGCGTTTTTTATTTCAAAAAATGTAAATTTTTTTCATCCTGGCTTGCCCGTCACGGTTCGAATCCGATCTTTGCCGGCTTTTTCAGCGATCCGACTGCCGATTCGAAAAATCGTCCCGATTTCTCATTTCGACAGCAATATTCTTTGTAATAAATTGAAAAATAACGTATTACCTCCTCATGAACAGGTCGTGTACCTTTGCCTGGCGTCCTGTCGATGCGATTTTTAGCTCCGAAATATACAAATTTATTTTCGTACGCACAATGTTTTAGTCGGTAAATTCTCCTTTGAGGGGCGTGCGGAGCAGGTCGAGCGTTTGCTCGCGGGGCAACTCGAGCCCGAGGACGTACATCAGTTTGGCGACGGCCGCCTCGGTGGTCATGTCATGGCCGCAGAGCACGCCGATCCGTTGCAGGCGGAGTCCCGTTTCGTAGAGTTCCATCATGACCCGACCGCCCCGGCACTGCGTGACGTTGAGGACGATCAGTCCCCGGTCGATCGCCTCTTCGAGTACGCGGATGAACCATTCGCAGGTCGGGGCGTTTCCTGCGCCGAAGGTTTCGAGCACGACGCCCCGGAGTCCCTCGGCCGAGAGCATCGCGCGCAGGGTCCGTTCCTCGATGCCGGGGAAGAGCTTGACGACGGCGATACCTCCGCTCAGGCGGGCGGCGATGTGCAGGGGTTCGTCGTAGCGCTCCGGCTGGAGAATGTATTCGGTGTGGTAGGTGATATTGACGCCCACGTCGGCCAGGGCCGGATAGTTGTACGACCAGAAGGCGCTCAGGTCTTCCGAACTGCGTTTGGTCGTGCGGTTGGCGCGGAACAGACAGTTCTGGAAATAGAGCGACACTTCGGGAACGGCGGGGCGGCCGTCGATGCGGGCCGAAGCGATTTCGATGGCCGTCATCAGGTTTTCGCGCCCGTCGGTGCGCAGCACGCCGATCGGAATCTGGCTGCCGGTGAAGGACGACGGGTTTGGCCAGGTTTTCGAGCAGGAAGCTCAGGGCCGAAGCGGTGTAGGACATCGTGTCGGTGCCGTGCAGCACGACGAACCCGTCGTAGCGGGCGTAGTTGTCGCGGATGATCGCCGCCAGGTCGAGCCAGTTGCGGGGGCTGACGTTCGACGAGTCGATCACGGGGTCCATCGTGAATACCTCGATGCCGATGTTCAGGCTTTGGAGGGTCGGGAACTCCTCGAAGATGCCGCTGAAGTCGAACGGTACGAGGGCGCCGGTCGTCGGGTCGGGCTTCATGCCGATCGTGCCGCCGGTATAGATAATCAGGATCGAAGGTTTCATATCGATTCGGTAGGGCTTGAATGGTCGTTTGTCGTCTGTCGCGCCGCGTCGAAGCCGAACATCCGCCGGGCGTTGCGGGTCGTGGCTGCCGCTACCTCTTCGGGTGTCGTGCCTTTCAGCGCTGCGATTTTGTTGCAAATATAAGGAATATATCCGGATTCGTTTCGCGCTGGCCGCGATAGGGAACCGGCGTCAGGTAGGGACAGTCGGTTTCGAGCACCAGGTCGTCGAGCTCCATTTCGCGTACGGTATCGGCCAGCCGGCTCTTTTTGAAGGTCACCACACCGCCGATGCCGAACAGGAAGTCGCCGCACTCCTTCAACTGCCGGTAGGTGTCGGCGTCTTCGGCGAAGGCGTGGAAAACACCCCGCAGGCGCAGCCCTTTTTCGCGGGCGGCCTTCGTTTCCGTTTCGACAGTGCGGCACATATCTTTCCAGGCCGCCCGCGTATGGATGGCGACGGGAAGGTCATAGGTCGCGGCCAGGCGGCACTGTTTCGTGAATGCCTCGAGCTGTTCGGCCTTGAAGCGGTCGTCCCAGTAGTAGTCGAGTCCGATTTCGCCCACGGCGCAGAATCGTCCGACGCCTTCGGGTGGCGAGCAGAGGTAGCGTTCGACCAACGCCAGCTCTTCCCGCCAACGGGGATTGTCGTTGATGGAGGTCGGGTGCAGCCCCATCATCGGGGTGCAGTGGTCCGGATAGCGGCGCACGGTGTCGAAGAGGCGCCCGTGGCTCTCGGAGTCGATCGCCGGCAGCAGCAGCCGCTCCACCCCGGCTTCGCGGGCGCGGCGGATCGCCTCGTCGCGGTCGGCGTCGAACTCTTCGGCGTAGATATGCGAGTGGGTGTCGATCAGATAATTCAATGTTTCGGAAATTTTGTCTTAAAATATTTTGTTTATAGAGTTGGTGTCTCGTTGTTCTGATTCGGTGGGTATATTATTTAATTCGGATTTTTTGCTTTTATTTCATCAATAATGTTGTTTATTTCCTGAATTGAATCTACATCTTTACTCAACAAGTAGTGAGTTGTACTTGATGTACTGCCATATCCGTTTCCGCTGCTTCCAGATACTTTTACATATGCTTGCTCGAATTTCCAACCCAATGCGGACATAATGTTAAGTGCTTCCACCCGGGAATAGAAGATTTCAGCTTTTTCATTCGTTTTCGAGTCTGATATCTTTCTTTTTATTGCGTTCTTGCCCGTAATCGAGGTATATTCGAGTTTTTTTCTGACTTACGATTTGTTCAATAATTTCACAGAAAATTTTGTTTTGTGCAAAAGTGAAACTGATTGGGCTGATAGTAAATAAAAGAAATAAGATGACGAATTGTTTCATAGGATTGGGATAGTGTATTTTGTATTTATTTTTTATTAGCGTAGTTTCATATATCGGTTCCCCGGAAGCTGCCGGACGGCTCCGGCCATTTCGAGTCCCAGCAGCAGGGCCGAAAGTTCGCCGAATCCGAGCCCCGAGAGTTCGCAAAGCTCTTCTGCGGATATCGGGTCGTCGGTGCGGAAGCAGCCCAGCAGCCCCTCTTCGTCGCGCGTGAGTGCTGCGGGAGCCGCTGTCGGCCGGTCGATCAGATCGCCGGGGCGGTTCTGGTCCCACATCATTTCCCGCACGATATCTTCGCCCGTGCATACCATTTGGGCACGCTGGGTCCGAATCAGCAGATTGGCTCCGGCCGAGGCGAAGTCCGTCGCGCGTCCAGGGACGGCCATCAGCGTGCGGTTGTAGCCGTCCGCCAGCCGTGCCGTATCCATCGACCCGCCTTCGACGGGCGATTCTACGACGACCGTACCGCCGCTTATGCCTGCCAGCAGACGGTTGCGGGAGTGGTAAAAGTTGCCGTTCTGCCTGGTTTGGGAGTGCAGCTCCGAAACGACGGCTCCGCCGTGTTCGATCATATCCCGGGCGACGGCCGTGTGCTGTGCGGGCGTGATGCCGGGAAGGGCCGAGGCGATGATGCCGACGGTCGGCATGCCGAAAGCGAGCGCCGCACGGTGACAGGCCGTATCGATGCCGAAGGCCAGGCCGCTCACGATCACCGTATCCGCCACCCGGTCTGCCAGTTCGCCGATCAGCCGGTCGGCCATCTGTTGCCCGTACGGAGTCATCCGACGCGTGCCGACCATCGTAAGCGTCGTCTTGCCGAGCGCTTCCGGGGAACCCAGAACATACAGCACATGCGGGTAGTCGGCGGTTTCGCGCAGCAGGGCCGGGTATTGTGCGTCGGTGGAGGCGATGATCTCGATCCCGTGTTTGCGGCAATGTTTGACTTCGCGCTCTGCGTCTGCGAACGCTTTCTTTTGGAGGATCGCCCGCGCGAGTTCCGGTCGGAGTCGGGCTTTTTCGATGAGTTCGTCGGCCGAAGCGGAGAAAACCGCCTCTGCCGAACCGAATACGTCGAGCAGATGGACCGCCCCTTTCGGGCCTATTCCCGGCGTGAGGGTAAGGGCTATGTCTGGAATTTCGCGCTTCATTTTCCGTATCCGGCAATCCCCGAATGAGTTCGGCTCCGCCTCTTTTGGGCGAAACCGTAGGTTCCGGACCCGCTTCGGGGCTTCGGTTAGCGGTTGTAAAGATAGGTTTTTGCCGATAAAAATGCAAAGTTGCCCGGAAGTTTTGCAGAAAAGAGAAATCTTCGTATATTTGCAAACCCGATCCAGGGAATCAGGGTCTGATGGCCGAGTGGCTAGGCAAAGGTCTGCAAAACCTTGTACAGCGGTTCGAATCCGCTTCAGACCTCACAGAAACCGCGTTGCAGATAGCTGCAACGCGGTTTTCGTTTTGTATAAATATAATATGTATTTTTTTCGAGGAATGGTTGCCGGTCGTTTTCGATTAGCCGGTTATGAGGTTATGGATGAAAATTATGATTTCCCATTGATTCCTCCGTATCCATTCTACTACTCTCTCTTTGTTGCAGTTTATTTTTACCGGGCAGCGTTGGCTGAGCAGAACCGTTTTGTCGGTTAGTCCCATATGCAGCGATCCGACTTTCATACAAGGATATATGATTTTCAGACGGTTATTTTGCGTTTGTATGCACCGGTATTCGGAGGAAACAGCTATGAAAACGACAAATTTTTGTCGTTTTTGTGTATATTCTTTATACATTTGGAACCGATTTTAGACACAATTATTTCGATTGTGACAAAAAAGTGACTATTTGTACGAAATTTGTGTTCTTCAGACGTATTAAAGTGTTGAAAATATGGACAAGCAAAAGATATTCGTTGTCGATGACAAGGACATGATCGGCAAAATCATCATGGCCTGCCTGGGGCGGGACTACGACTGTCGCTATTTCGACAGTCCGAAGCCTGTACTCGAGCAGATGGAGGCCGGAGATTTGCCCGATCTGATTATTTCGGATATCCGTATGCCCGACATGCGGGGAGATGAATTTCTCCATGCCGTCAAGAGTGACGAGCGGTTCCGGCATATCCGGATGGTTATGTTATCGAGCGAAGACAGTACTTCGGAGCGTATTCAGTTGTTGCAGGACGGAGCTGAAGACTATATCGTCAAACCCTTCAACCCGATGGAACTGAAGGTCCGCATCGAAAAGTTCTTGAAGTGAATCGCCTCCGAATCGGGTGCAGATCGTCCGTGTAAATTCGGTTCCGCGTCGGGATACGCGCTGTTTTTCGGCCATAGTCGGCTGTCGTTCCTTGCCTTCGATACGGTTGCCGTTTCGGAAAATTTCTTCGTACTCCGATGAAATCTGTTAGCGGTTATCTACCTCGCTTGTGTGTCACAAGGTCTGTTTTATGGAAAATCTCACGGTCAATCCTGAAAATTATAAGATATTGGTCGTCGATGACATTGCGACCAATATCTTGTTGTTGAAAGCGATATTGGGCAGGGCGAAATACCGGATCGTGACTGCGACGGGCGGCCGCGAAGCGCTCGAAAAGGTCGAAAGCGAATCTCCGGACCTGATTCTGCTGGATATCATGATGCCGGACATGAACGGTTATGAGGTGATCGAGCGGCTCAAGGCCGACGAGCGATTCTGCCGGATTCCCGTGATTTTTCTCTCGGCGCTCCACGATTCGGAAAACATTGTCAAAGGGTTCAAGATGGGGGCCAGCGATTACGTGTCGAAGCCTTTCAATCACGAGGAGCTGATTACGCGGGTGGCGCATCATATGTTTATTGCAGAGGCGCAGCGCGTCATCGTGCGGCAGAACGAGGAACTGCAGGCGACCCTGGCCAGCCGCGACAAGATGTATTCGGTGATCGCCCACGACCTGCGCTCTCCGATCGGAAGCCTCAAGATGCTGTTCAACACCCTGCTCGACAGCCTGGATGCGGAGCGGGTCGGAGCCGGGAACCTCGATATGCTTCGCATGGGCAACGACATTGCCGAAGACACCTTTTCACTGCTCGACAACCTGCTCAAGTGGACGAAGTGTCAGACCGGGAGGATGCATACGGTGTATCAGGATGTCGATCTGGCCGAAGTCGTACTCTTTTCCTCGAAAATTTCGGAGTCGGTGGCCCGGACCAAAGGAATCGTCGTCGAATACGACATTCCCGCGCCGATTCACGTGCGGTGCGACGTCGATATGGTCAAGACGATCGTCCGCAACTTGTTGAGCAATGCGATCAAATACAGCCCGGAAGGAGGAGGGAAGATTATCGTTTCCACGGCCGAAACCCCGACCCACGCCGTTGTCCGGGTGCGTGATTTCGGAGTCGGCATCAAGCCCGAAGACCTGAATAAAGTGCTCGATCCTGCGATGTATTTCACCACTTACGGGACCGGAAAAGAGGAGGGGTCGGGACTGGGGTTGCAGCTTTGCCTGGACCTGGTGCATCGCAACGGCGGCGAGATGACCGTGGAGTCGGTCTATGGCGAAGGGGCGACCTTCAGCTTCACGATCGCCAAATCTCCTGCGGACGAACGACCCGCCTCGGCCGGGGAGCCGGTTTGATGTTTAATCTCTGTTTTTTCGCTTCGGGGTCCGGTTCGGCCCTTTTTTGTTGCGGGCGGGTTGCCGCTGGCCGAACCACTCTTCGAACCAGTTTTCGGGGAGTTCGGAAGCTCTCTTCGCAGCGGTTTTCTCCGGTGTGTACGTTTTGCTGCTCGCCTTGACGGTCGTTGCGGGTTTCTTCCCGGCTTTCGTGCCGGACGTTTTTGGGCTGCGGACGGATTTCCGATGTCCGTTCCGATCGTCGGGCGCACCGAAAGCCTCCTGCACGGAGGAGTCTTGGCGATAGGATTCCCGGTTTTCGGGTTTCCGGCCGGTTTTACGTCCGGATCGGGTGTCGGACTCCCTGCGGCGGTAGGATTGTCTTCCGCCGGATGTGCGGGCCGAAGGGCTGTCTTTCGATATTTCCGCGATGGGACGTCCGTGCGAGAGCTTATTCAAAGTCCTGACGACTTTTTCGGCTTGGTCGAAGGGAACCGTTGCGAACGAGAAGTCCTCCATGATCCGTACGTCGTCGATGTCGTGGTCGGAGAGTTCGCACTCCTGTTTGAGGAGCCGGACCGTTTTGCGGGTGTCGTAGCCGTCGCGGGCACCGAAGGCGAGGAAAATCCGGGCCTTGCCCTTGCGATCGACGTCGATCGAGCGGATTTCGGGGTAGCTGCTCTCGCTCAGCTCGTTCTTGAAGGCCAGGCGCAGCAGGGCGCTCAAGGCCACTTCGGGCGGATAACTCTCCAGTAGTTCGGCGGCCATCCCCGTACATTCGCCGTAACTTTCGCTCTCGACGATGGCGTCCAGATCCTCCTTGATCTTGTTGCGCTTGGTGGCGATGATGTCGGCCGGCGTGGGGAGCTGTTCCAGCTTGATGTCGGCCTTGATCGTCCGCTTCAGGAACCCGAATTTGCGCATCTCGGAGGGTGAGATGAAGGTGATGGCCGTTCCCTGGTTGCCGGCGCGGCCCGTGCGTCCGATGCGGTGGACGTAGCTGTCGGAATCCTGCGGCAGCGAGTAGTTGATTACGTGCGTGAGGTTGCTTACGTCGATGCCCCGGGCCGCCACGTCCGTAGCCACCAGGATATTGACCTGTTTTTTTCTTGAATTTGCCCAGGATTTTCTCGCGCTGGGCCTGCGATATGTCGCCGTGAAGGACTTCGGCCGCGTAGCCGCGTTCCAGGAGTTTGGCCACGATCTCGTCCGCGCCCGTTCGGGTGCGGGAGAAGACGATGCCGTAGAACTCGGGTTCGACGTCGATGATGCGGGTCAGGGCGTCGAACTTGTCGCCTTCGCGCACCTCGAAATAGATCTGGTTCGTCAGGTCGGTGGTGACGTGCTGCGATTCGACTTTCAGGATGTCGGGTTCGTGCATGTAGTTGCGGGCCAGCGCCGCGATGCGGTCGGGCATCGTGGCCGAGAAGAGCAGCACCCGTTTGGGGCCGGTCATGGCGTGCATGATCTCTTCGATATCCTCGATGAAACCCATGTTGAGCATCTCGTCCGCCTCGTCGAGCACCAGGTAGGCGATCGCCGAGAGGTCGAGCGTGCCCCGGCGGATGTGGTCGAGGATGCGGCCCGGCGTGCCGACGACGATGTCGATGCCTTTCAGGCGCCGCAACTGTTCGGTCATCGAGGCGCCGCCGTAGATCGGGGCGATCGAAAGGTCGTGGGTATTGAACGAAATGAGTTCCTGCGTCACCTGCAGGGCCAGTTCGCGGGTCGGAACGAGGACGATGGCCTGCGGAATATTCCGCCGGGAAGTCAGCATCTGGATAATCGGCAGGCCGAAAGCGGCGGTTTTACCCGTGCCGGTTTGTGCTTGTGCGATGATGTCTTTGTCGGTGGTGAGCAGGTGGGGAATGGTGAGGCTCTGAATGGCCGAGGGGGGTTTCGAACCCTTTTGGCAATGGCAGTAAGTATATCGTCGGACAGTCCTAAAGCCTTAAATTCTTCTAATTGATTCATTTATGATGATTTGTCGGGCAAAGGTACGCCAAATTATCCGGTTTGACGACTTTTCCGCGAAATCTTTTGTGACGGAGTGCGTGTTTTTCCCGGTTCGAGCATAGCCCCTGTTGGCTTGCAGATGTCGGAGCGGGGGTTCCGGTGCATTTTATGGCGGGAAAAAATGCCTGTTTTCGATCATCCAGGCTCTGCGGATCGTTGCGGGGGCCTTCGTTCGGACTGGTGGAACCGATTGTCGGTGAGGCGGCTTTTGTTCCGGAGGGAACGAACCGGACCTGTATTTCTGTGCAGGCCCGGTCTTTTTTATTTAACGTAATACCGCGTCGTCAGATCTCTTTTTCGAGGGCCTGGATTTCGTCGAGGATACCTTTGACATCGGTCACCTTGAGCCGTCCATAGACCCGGGGTCCGATCATCACGACCGGAGCGAGTCCGCAGGCACCCACGCACCGCAGCGAATCGAGCGAGAAGAGCCCGTCGGGGGTCGTGCCGCCGACTTCGATGCCGAGCTGGCGTCTGAATTCGTCGAGCACCTTCTCGCCGCCCCGGACGTAGCAGGCCGTGCCCATGCAGACCGAAATCGGATATTTGCCTTTGGGCTTCATCGTGAAGAACGAATAGAACGACACCACGCCGTAAACCCGTGCGGCCGAGATGCCCAACTCCAGGGCGATGAGCTCCTGTACCTCTTTGGGCAGATAGCCCAGCGTGTCCTGCACGCCGTGCAGGATGTTGATCAGTTCGCCCGGGTCGTTGCCGTACTTTCGGCAGACGTTCTTTATCTCGTCGATTCTCCGTTGGGAGAGGCATATTTTTTCCATAACGTCTTATTTCTTGGGTTCCACGACCGGTTTGCGGTCGTAATAACGGGTGTGGAGCAGTTCGTGCGAAAGCGGTCCGCAGGGTTCGCCGAGGAACTCTTCGTAGAGCGCCTGAATGTCGGGATTCTCGTGCGACTTGCGCAGCGGTTTGGCGGCGTCTTCGGCGTAGAGGGCCTCGGCACGCCGTTTCAGAAGCTCTTCGTTGCCCCGGTGATAGGGTTGCCCGCCGCCGTTGATGCAGCCGCCGGGACAGGCCATGATTTCGATGGCGTGGTAGGGCGATCGGCCGGCGCGGATCTCTTCGACCAGCCTGCGGGCGTTACCCAGCCCGTGTGCGATGCCGATTTTGACGGGTACGCCGTCGAAGTCGATCGTTGCCGAACGGATTCCCGCCAGTCCGCGCAGTTCGGTGAAGTCGAGTTTCGGAAGCGTTTTTTTCGTTTGTATTTCGTATGCCGTACGCACGGCTGCCTCGATCACGCCGCCTGTGGTGCCGAAGATGACGCCTGCACCGGTCGATTCGCCCAGCGGACGGTCGAAATCGCTCTCCTCCAGTTCGTCGAAATTCATGTTGGCGAAGCGGATCATGTGGGCCAGTTCGCGCGTGGTGATCGAAATGTTTACGTCCGGATCGCCGTCTTTGCCGAATTCAGGGCGTGCGGCTTCCGATTTCTTCGCCACGCAGGGCATGACCGATACGACGATGAAATTCCGGCGGTCGATGCCCAGCTTGGGCGCCAGGTAGTTTTTGGCGATCGCGCCGAACATCTGTTGCGGCGACTTGGCCGTCGAGAGGTTCTCGCCCAGTTCGGGGAAATGCTTCTCCATGAACGACACCCAGCCCGGACAGCAGGAGGTCATCAGTGGGATTTTGACCGTCCGGTCGCCCGCGAGATACTTGTTCAGGCGCTGGAGCAGCTCGGTGCCCTCCTCCATGATCGTAAGGTCAGCGGCGAAGTCGGTGTCGAAAACGTAGTCGAAGCCCAACCGACGCAGCACTGTGGTCATCTTGCCCGTGACGCTCCGGCCTTCCAGTCCGAAATCCTGGCCGAGGGCTACGCGCACGGCGGGGGCGGTCTGCACCACGACCGTCTTGCCGGGATCGGCGAGCGCCTGCATCACCTCCCGGATGTTGCTGTTCTCCGAAAGGGCGCTGGTCGGACAGACGGCTACGCATTGGCCGCAATTGACGCAGTTGGTCGTCAGGATCGGATCGTTGAAGGCCGTGCAGAGGACCGAAGTGAATCCCCGGCCTACGACCGACAGGGCGCCGACGGTCTGGACTTGGTTGCAGACCGTTTCACAGCGGCGGCAGAGGATGCACTTTTCCATGTTGCGCACCACCGACGGCGAGAGGTCCATCATCGGCTTGGTGGTTTCTCCCTTGTACTTGGCCTCGCGGATGCCGAGGTCTTTGGCCATGGTTTGCAGGCTGCAATAGCCGTTCTTCGAGCAGGTGAGGCATTCGTTGGGGTGGTCCGAGAGGATCAGCTCCAGAATGGTCTGCCGGGCGTTGATGACGCGGGGTGTGTGGGTGCGGACGACCATCCCCTCCGTGCAGACGGTTTTGCAGGCCGGAGCCAGGTTTTTGCGTCCTTCGACCTCTACGACGCAGATGCGGCAGACACCGGGGTCGTTCTTGCAGCCCAGCTCGTGCAGGTTGAGGTAGCAGAGCGTCGGAATTTTGATGCCGATCGAAGCGGCCGCTTCGACCAGGTTGGTGCCCGGGGCGACCTCTGCGGTTCGGTTGTCGATGGTTAGTTTTATCGTTTCCATGCGGATTTGTCTTGGAGGAGTGGTTAGCGGATGCTGATTGCGCCGAACTTGCATTTTTCGAGGCAGGTGCCGCACTTGATGCAGCGGGCCTGGTCGATGGCGTAGGGGTTGTTTGGGGATGCCGCTGATGGCTCCCGGCGGACACATGCGAGCGCAGAGGGAGCAGCCTTTGCAAACCTTGGGGTCGATCACGAAACTCATCAGGTCGCGGCAGCGGTGGGCCGTACAGTGGTGGTCCCGCACGTGGGCCACGTATTCGTCCCAGAAGTTTTCCAGGGTCGAAAGCACTGGATTGGGGGCTGTCTGCCCCAGGGCGCAGAGCGACGAGTCGCGGATTACGCGGGCGAGGTTCTGCAATTCGTCGAGGTCTTCGTCCCTGCCCAGTCCCCTGGTGATCCGGTCGAGAATCTCCAGCAGGCGTTTGTTTCCGATGCGGCAGGGCGTGCACTTGCCGCACGACTCATCGACGGTGAATTCGAGGTAGAATTTGGCCACCGACACCATGCAGTCGTCTTCGTCCATGACGATCATGCCGCCCGAACCCATCATCGATCCGCTTGCCAGCAGGTTGTCGTAGTCGATCGGGGTGTCGAGGTGCTTCTCCGTGAGGCAGCCGCCCGACGGGCCGCCCGTCTGCACGGCCTTGAACTTCTTGCCGTTCTTGATGCCCCCGCCGATTTCGAAGATCACTTCGCGCAGCGTGGTGCCCATCGGCACCTCGATCAGGCCGACGTTATTGACCTTGCCCGCCAGGGCGAAGACTTTGGTGCCCTTGCTCTTTTCGGTGCCGATCGAGGAGAACCATTCGGCGCCCCGCAGGATGATGGGCGGAATATTGGCGTAGGTTTCGACGTTGTTCACGTTGGTCGGGTAGCCCTTGTAGCCCGATTCGCTCGGGTACGGGGGTTTCACGGTCGGTTCGCCGCGTCTGCCTTCCATCGAATGAATCAGCGCCGTCTCCTCGCCGCAGACGAAGGCGCCTGCACCGTAGCGCAGCTCGATGTCGAACGAGAAGCCCGAGCCCAGGATGTCGTTGCCCAGCAGCCCGTATTCCCGCGCCTGTTCGATGGCTCGCCTGAGCCGTTCGATGGCCAGCGGGTATTCGGCGCGGATGTAGATCAGTCCGTGCGAGGCGCCCGTGCAGTAGCCGTTGATGGCCATCGCTTCGAGGATCGAGTGGGGATCGCCTTCGAGGATCGAACGGTCCATGAATGCGCCCGGATCCCCTTCGTCGGCGTTGCAGACCACGTATTTGCGGTCGGCTTTCGCATCGCGCGTGATCTTCCACTTCAGGCCGGTGGGGAAACCGCCTCCGCCGCGCCCCCGCAGGCCGGAGTCGATGATCTCCTGCAACACGTGGTCGGGCTGCATGCCGAGCACTTTGGCCAGGGCTGCGTAGCCGTCGCGGGCGATGTATTCGCCGATGTTCTCGGGGTCGATGAACCCGCAGTTCCGCAGGGCGATGCGCAGCTGCGGCTTGTAGAACTTCATGTGCTTGCTGTCGGGTACGTGCTGCCCCGTGTCGGGGGCCGTGTAGAGCAGCCGCTCTACCTTGCGGCCTTTGACGACATGCTCCCGGACGATCTCTTCGGCGTCTTCGGGTTTGACCGAGACGTAGAAGGTGTTGTCGGGGATCATCTTGACGATCGGCCCCTGCTCGCAGAAGCCGAAGCAGCCGGTGCGGATCACCCGTGTGCGCTCGGACTCTCCCGTTCGGTCGAGCGCCCGGCGCAGGGCCGCGATGATCTCCTCGCTCCGCGATGCCCGGCATCCCGTGCCGCCGCATACCAGGATGTAGTTATTGATTTTTGCCATCGGGTTGGATGCTTGTTAAAGATTCGGATCGTTTTCCTTCGTTTCAGATGCCCGGCTCGACGGTCGGACCTGTCGCCTCTTTCCGAAAATTCTCGGATTGCCGGACGCAGTTTATGCTTCGATCAGGCCTTCGGCCGTTTCGCCCCGGACGATTTGCCGCTCGACGAGCTCCGCGACGCGCTCGGCAGTGACATGGCCGTAAAGAACCGGCCTGCGGCCCGGCAGCGTGATTTCGACGGTGGGTTCGTCCTTGCAGTGTCCGGCGCAGCCGGTCTGGGTTACGATGCCCCGGATGCGACGGGCGGCCAGTTCTTCGACGAATGTTGCGAGGACCGCTTTGGCTCCGGCGGCGATGCCGCATTCGTCCATCGAAACCCGGATCTGGGGCAGCTCATCGGGTGTGTTGCTGTTTTCCCGGATCTCGAGGTCGGCACGCAGTTTTTCGCGCATGAGGCGCAATTCCTCCGGAGTGTTTATTTTTGCCATGTTTTCCGGTCGTTTAGAGTTTGATTTTTCAGGTCTGTTCGCTCCTGCCTGCCGAAAAATATCCCGGAAACGGAGCTTCTTTCGGGATCGGATGGTTAAATATAATCATTTGTTATTGAAATAACAATAAAAACGGCCGGAAAAAAGGGACGGAATAAAAAAGCGGTCCCGGAGAACCGCAGGAGCGGGGTGCGGGGTGTCCCGGAAACAGCCGGGTGGTCGATGAAGGTCGCTGCCGGGAAAAAGTATAGCGTTATGGCTTGTCCGGTCCGCAATGCCGCCGTCCCTGTTTCTGATGGGCGTTCCGGGGTTCCGGGATTTGTACAGGCTCGGCTCCGGTTGCGGCAGCAGTCGAGTGCTCGGCCGCGCATCGTCGGGCCGTTGCGGTGAAAGCCGAGTGCGCCCCCGGACGAGTATGGCGGCTTGCGTATCTTTTTTATCGTGGAGGATTGTCGCGGGAGAGTGATTGCGAAAAAGGCTGCCCATTGACGGGCAGCCTTTCGATTTTGCAGGCCCTGTAAGCCGGGTTCTGTGCTCCGGTTGCCCGGAGTCCCCATCATTTATCTAGGACGCCGGTCTCCCGGCGCCTCAAGCAACCTACCCCCCGGCATTGGACGAGCAGCCCTTGATTGCCGGTATACATGGTCTTGCAACCCACGAGATGTACTGTCCGAAGCGTATCGCTACCTTCGCGGTGGGCTCTTACCCCGCCTTTTCACCCTTACCCCTGCGGGGCGGTTATTTTCTGTTACACTTGCTATACCCTCACGGATATCAAGCCGTTAGCTTGCGTGGCGCTCTGCGTTGCCCGGACTTTCCTCCCCCTGTTGCCAGGCGGCGATGGAGCGGACCTGCGTGGCAAAGGTAGTGAAAACGAGCACAGAATAAAACAAACTCGTTTGTTTTTTATGTCGAGTGCGTCCTATCCTTCTGTAAAGGTTAGTGAAAACGAGTACAGAGTAATGAGTTTGTTCGATGCCGCAGTCCTTCCCGGCTCGAAGGCGTAAAATGGGAGCGTACGCTTTTATGCGTTCCGTGAGAAGGGATGCGCTTGGGGCGTATGTCGCCCGCCGAGTCCCTGCCGCTCGCTTGAAAAAGCCTCTGTCGGGCAGGCGGTTCGGGGATTTACCGGCTTTCCGTGCCGGTGTCCGTACCGAAAATGTTGAAACGCCGGAGCAGCGGGTTGCGGCGGTCGAGCAGCAGGAACTCCAGCAAGAGCAGGACGAGGGCCGCTCCGATCAGGTATTGGAACTGTTCGTTGAACTCCTCGAAGCGGAGGGCCGCCAGGTCGCCTTTTTCCATATTGTTGATCGTGCGTACGATTTCGTCCAGCCCGATCGACTGGTTGGTCGAGCGGATGTAGGCTCCGTCGGTCGCCTGTGCGATCTTTTCGAGCAGGGGTTCGCCCAGTTTCGATACGACCATCTCTCCCTTGTCGTCCTTGATGAACTCGCCGCCGATCTGGATCGGAGCGCCTTCCGGCGTGCCGATGCCGATGGTGAAGATGCGGATGCCCTGTTCGGCGGCCCGTTCGGCCGCTTCGATGGCGCCGGAGTCGTGCCCTTCGCCGTCGGTGATGAGCACGATGACGCGTCCTGCGGGGTTATCTCCCTTTTCCGAAAAGGACATGGTGGCCAGCGAGAGGGCCTGACCGATGTCGGTGCCCTGCACCGAAACCATCGAAGGGGATATTCTGCGGGCAAAGGCTTTGGCCATGCGGTAGTCCGAGGTGATCGGCAGTTGCACTACGGCGTCGCCCGCGAAGACGACCAGTCCCACGCGGTCCTGCTTGAGCCCGTCGAAGAGCTTGTCGATGGCGTATTTGGTGCGTTCGAGGCGGTTGGGCTGGAAATCCTCGGCGAGCATCGAGTTCGAAACATCGACCACGAGCATCATCTCGATACCCCGGCTCTCCACCTCGCGGAGTTTCGAACCCAGTTGCGGCCGTGCGAGCGCCAGGGTGAGCAGGGCGAATGCCGTGAGGAACAGGATGAATTTCAGACGCCGGCGCCCCGTAGAAGCGTCGGGCATGAGCGGACGGATGGTTTCGAGCCGGCCGAAACGGTTGAGGCGTCGGCGTGCGAGCTGTCCGGCCGCCGCCCATACGGCGACGAGCAGCGGGAGGAGCCACAGCAGCCAGAGATATTCGGGATATGCGAATCTGAACATTACGGCAGGGATTTTAACCAGAGGGTACGCAGCAGGAATTCCACGAGCAGCAGGGCCAGAGCCGCCGCTGCCCAGCGGAGGTACTCCTCGGTGTAGGTGGTGTATTGCGATATTTCGACCTTGCTCTTTTCGAGCTGGTTGATTTCGTCGTAGATGGACTGTAGTTTGGCGTTGTCCGTGGCACGGAAGTAACGGCCGCCCGTGAGATCGGCGATCTCGCCGAGTATCTTTTCGTCGATTTGCACCTTGGCCTGCACGACGGTCGGGTTCCCGAAGAAGTCCACCGTCGGATAGGGGGCCGTGCCGTGTGTGCCGACACCGATCGTATAGACGCGGATGCCCTGGTCGCGGGCGATCTCCGCAGCCGTGAGGGGAGCGATTTCGCCCCGGTTGTTCTCTCCGTCGGTCAGCAGGATGATGACCTTGCTCTTGGCGTTGCTCTCGCGCAGGCGGTTGATTGCCGTCGCCAGTCCGTTGCCGATGGCCGTGCCGTCCTCCACCACGCCGCTGCGCAGGCGTCCCAGCAGGGTTTGCAGCGTTCCCTGATCGGTCGTCAGCGGGCTTTGGGTGAAGGCTTCGCCCGCGAAGGCCACCAGTCCGATGCGGTCGCCGGGGCGGTCGGTGATGAAGTTGCCGGCGACCTGCTTGGCTGCCTGGATGCGGTCGGGTTGGAGGTCCTGGGCCAGCATCGAGGTCGAAATATCGATTGCCAGCACGATGTCGATGCCTTCGGTGTTGCTCGTCGAGCCTTCATCGACCGATTGGGGGCGGGCCAGCGCTACGATGAGGAGCGCGACGGCCGCGCAGCGCAGCGCGAAAGGCAGATGCCGCAGGTAATAACGTACGGTACGCGGTGCTTCGGCGACACCGTCGATGGTCGATACCTGGATCGAAGCGCCGCCCTGACGGGTCCGCCAAACGTAATAGACCACCATGAGCGGAATGACCGCGAGCAGCCACAAAAAGTATGGAGAGGCGAATTGCATAGCCGTTTCAGAATTGATTCGTTACCAGTTTTTATTGCCGCGTACCACGACCCCGGCTTTCTCCTTGAGTTTCTCCTGGGTCTTGTCCTCCTGGGCCTGGATCGCATCCAGCATCCGTTCCTGTTCTTCCGGGGAGATGCCGTTTTCGCGGGGTTGGCCGGGCTGCCGGTCGTCGCTGTCCGGTTTGTCGGAATCCTGCGGCTGTTCGTCGGGATTTTGTCCGTTCTTGTCGGGATCATTCTGACCGTTCTGCCGGTCTTGTTGATCCTGTTGCTCGCCGCCCTTGTCCTGCTGCCGGTCTTTGTCCGAATTATTATCCTTGTTTTTGTCTTGATTCTGATCCTGACCGCCGCTGTTCTGCTGGTCCTTGTTCTGGTCTTTGTTTTGATCCTCGTTCTGCTGTTTTTGCAGCAGTCGCTTGGTGTAGGCGTAGTTGTACTTGGCCTCCTGGTCGGCAGGATTCATCCGCAGGGAGTTCTTGTAGCTTTCGAGCGCCTCCGGGTATTTTTCCTGCTTGAATTGGGCGTTGCCCAGGTTGTAGGAAAGCCTCGGCCCGTTCCTGGTCGGTGCGGGTGGAGTCTGCGGCGATGCGTTCGAGCGTCTTGGCCGCCTCTTCGTATTTTTCGGTGCGGTAAAGGGCGCCTCCCAGGTCGTAGGCGGCCTCGAAGTTTTCGGGGGGCCGCTTCGAGCGCCTTCGTGTATCGTTCGATGCTGCGGTCGTACCGCTCCTTCGCGAAATCCCGGTTGCCCTTGCGCACGAGGCTGCGCTCGGGGTATTTCTGGGCCGAGGCGCTGCCGATTCCGAACAACAGGGTGATGAATATCAGTAGGATTCTGTTTGGCATGGCGTGTCGGATGCTATTGGGTGTCGTCTTGTTCAGCGCCCTCCTCCGCGATTTCTGCGGGCTTGGTCTCCTCGACGAAATAGTAGGCGTTCAGGTAGTTGTCTTCGTTGGTCGTCCCTTCGGGCCGGGCTTTGGCGAATTTCACCAGGTCGGCGTCCCGGAGGATCGCCTGCAGGTCCATGACGCATTTTTGCGGCAGGTCGTAACGGCGGACTGCGGCGAGAATTTCGTCGGAGGTCATCTCCATCGCACCGAAGCCGTAGCGGTCGGCCAGGTAGGTGCGCAGGATGTCCGTCAGACCCGAATAATACTGTTTATGGCGTCCGCTCTGCCAGAGTTTCTGGTTGTGGAGCGTTTCGAGCGCTTGGATGGCTGCGATGTGGGGCGGCAGGGGCGGTGCGGGACGGAAGATGTCGCGTACCTTGCGGGCGTAGCGGGCCATCAGGCGGCGGCCTGCGTAGATCGCGCCGCCCAGGACGATCAAACCCAGCAGGCTCCAGAGGACGTAGCCGCTGATTTCGCCGTAGCGGAAGGGCAGCGTGCGCTGGGCTTTGATATCGTAGATCGTGTGCGACGTGGAGTCGATCTGAAAGGTTCCCACCTGCAGCCGCAGGGTATCGGCGGTATAGAGCGTGTCGGTGATGTTCTTGTCCAGATAGAGCACTTGTGCGCGTCCCAGGCCGAGGTTGCCCTCCTCGAACGCCGCCAGCGTGTAGCGTTTGCGCAGGCTCAGGTGGCGTCCGTCACGCCGGAGGGTATCCACCGGATGCGATTCGACGACCTCCAGTCCGCTCTGCGGAGGCGGGTTGAAGGTGGGAAATTCCACGACCTGCACCAAATCACGATCGACATCGATCACCACGTCGAAGCGGTCGCCGATTCCGATGCTGTCGGGTTCGACGCGGGCAGTGATCGTCGGCGGTGCGGCGTACAGAATGGTCGTCAGCCCCGTCAGAAGAGCTGTTGCCAGAGCTGTTTTACTCTTTTCGTTATGGATGTCCGACCGGCTTTCGGATGACCCGAAGACCGCAGGCCGACGGGCACCCCTTCTGAAAGAGGTGTTTGCGCGGCATTTTGCCGCTCTGCGGCGGCAGACGGTTGAATACCGCCGTTGCGTGCGAACGGGGCGCAGGTTGATGCCGGGTTGTTTGGGATCGACTTCATCGCTGTTTGAATAGTTTGATGAGTTCCACGACGTAATCCCCGTCGGTCGATACCTCGGCCGTGTCGATGCGGTGGTGTTTGAGCGCCGAGAGGATGGCGGCGCTCCGCTCCTGCCAGACGCGGGCGTAGTGCTCCCGCACCCGGGCCGAGGAGGTGTCCACCCACGCTTTTCGGCCCGTTTCGGCGTCTTTCATTTCGATGATCCCTACGTCGGGCAGTTCGGCTTCACGGGGGTCGCTGACGCGGATTCCCACCAGGTCGTGTTTTCCGGAAGCGATCTTGAGCGCATCCTCGAGCGCCGCACGGTCCTTGCCGGGGTCGAGAAAGTCCGAGAGCAGGAAGGCCGTGCAGTGTTTTTTGGTGACGTTGGTCAGGAAACGCAGCGCTTCCGAAATACGGGTTCCCCGCGATTGCGGCTCGAAGCCGACCAGTTCGCGGATGATGGCCAGGATATGGCTGCGCCCCTTTTTCGGGGGGATGAATTTCTCGATCCGGTCGGAGAAGAAGATGCAGCCCACCTTGTCGTTGTTCTCCGAGGCCGAGAAGGCCAGCACGGCGGCGATTTCGGTTTGCAGGTTTTTCTTCAGGCGGTCCGTGGTGCCGAACATCCGGGAGCCGCTGACATCCACCAGGAGCATCATCGTCAGCTCGCGCTCCTCTTCGTAGACCTTGATGTGGGGCGTGCGCGAGCGGGCCGTGACGTTCCAGTCGATGTCGCGCACGTCGTCGCCGGCGCGGTATTCGCGCACTTCGGAAAACGACATGCCGCGTCCCCGGAAGGCCGTGTGATACTTTCCGGCGAAGATTTCGTTGGAAAGCCCCCGGGTTTTGATCTCGATCTTGCGGACTCGTTTCAGGATATCGTTTTCGGTCTCCTGCATTATTGCATTTTCAATTAGGGTACGATTACGTTGTTCAGGATGTCGGTGATGATCTGCTCTGTGGTGATGTTCTCGGCCTCGGCTTCGTAGGTGAGTCCGATGCGGTGACGCAGTACGTCGTGGCAGACGGCCCGCACGTCCTCCGGAATCACGTAACCCCGGCGGCGGATGAAGGCGTAGGCCCGGGCAGCCTTGGCCAGCGAGATCGACGCACGGGGCGAGCCGCCGTAAGCGATCAGGGGCTGCAGTTTTTCGAGGTTGTATTCGGCCGGTTCGCGGGTGGCGAAGATGATGTCGATGATGTATTTTTCGATCTTTTCGTCCATATAGACCTCTTCGACTACGCGGCGGGCCTTGACGATGTCTTCGGGCGAAGTCACTTTATTGACCTTCGGGAGTCCTTCCCCGGCCAGATTCATACGCATAATGTCGCGCTCCTCCTGTTTCTGGGGGTAGGAGATCTTGGCTTTCAGCATGAAACGATCGACCTGCGCCTCGGGCAGCGGGTAAGTACCTTCCTGCTCCAGCGGGTTCTGCGTCGCCAGCACCAGGAAGGGCTCGGGCAGCGGATAGGTTTCGTCGCCGATGGTCACCTGCCGCTCCTGCATGGCTTCGAGCAGAGCCGACTGCACCTTGGCCGGCGAGCGGTTGATCTCGTCCGCGAGGACGAAGTTGGCGAATACGGGGCCTTTGCGGACGAGGAACTCCTCCTTCTTCTGCGAGTAGATCAGTGTACCGATCAGGTCTGCCGGCAGCAGGTCGGGGGTGAACTGAATGCGCGAGAAATCGGCATCGACGGCTTTGGCCAGCGTGGTGATGGCCAGCGTTTTGGCCAGCCCCGGCACGCCTTCCAGCAGGATGTGCCCGTTGGAGAGCAGGCCGATCAAAAGGGTGTCGATCAGGTGATTCTGTCCGATAATCACCTTACCCATTTCGCTGCGCAGCGTATCGACGAAGACGCTTTCGCGTTCGATCCGTTCGTTGAGTTCCTTGATGTTGATGACTTCACTCATTTTCGGTGTGTATTTTCGGTTTTTCGTTGTTTTCGGTATTTATGCAACGCATGCCCTGCAAAATTATTGCAAAATACATATTTTTTTCGAGAAATCGAAAATCCCGACCGCTCTTTTCGCCCTGATGCGGGGCGGTGCCCCGGTTGAAAAACCGCACCCGGGCGCCGCTTCGGGGCAAAGATCGGGCGGAGGATGTCCTGCAGGTTCGCCTTCGGTTGCGGCGCTCCGCCGTATTATTCGGCTGCGGACGCTCCGTCGTTGCGGGGAAATCGCTATATTTGCACGTTATGGAATCTCAAATATTGAAAGGCCTGAATCAGGCCCAGCGGGAGGCGGTGGTGAACTACGATTCGCCGTCGCTCATCATTGCGGGCGCCGGGTCAGGCAAGACGCGCGTACTCACTTCGCGCATCGCCTATATGATCGAGCAGGGGGTGGCTCCGTACAATATCCTCGCCCTCACCTTCACCAACAAGGCCGCCGAGCAGATGCGCGAACGTATCGCCCAAATGCTGCCGGACGGACGCCACCGCTATATCCGCATGGGAACCTTCCACTCGGTTTTCTCGCGCATTCTGCGCGACAACGCCGACCGGATCGGCTTTCCCCAGAGTTTTACGATTTACGAGCCGTCGGACTGCAAAAACCTCCTCCTGAAAACCATCGTCAGGGAACTGAACCTGGACGATACCAAATACAAGCCTGCGATGCTGGCTTCGCGCATCTCCTACGCCAAAAACTGCCTGGTGACGCCGGGCGCTTATTTGGCCAATGCCAGCTTCGGAGCCGAAGACCGGCGGATGCAGATTCCCGAGTTTGGCAATATCTATAACATCTATTGCGCCCGCTGCAAGCGGAACGGGGCGATGGATTTCGACGACCTGTTGTTGCAGACCAATATTCTGCTGCGGGATTGTCCCGATGTGACGGCCCGCTACCAGGAGCAGTTCAAATACATCCTGGTCGATGAGTATCAGGATACCAATTATGCGCAGTACGTCATCATCCGGCGCCTGTCGCAGCTCCATTCGAAGGTCTGCGTGGTGGGTGACGACGCCCAGTCGATCTATTCGTTCCGGGGGGCCAAGATCGAGAACATCCTCTCGTTCAAGAAGGATTTTCCGGATGCGATGATCTTCAAGCTGGAGCAGAATTACCGCTCGACGCGTACGATCGTCGAGGCGGCCAATTCGGTGATCGAACGTAATTCGAAACGCATGGAGAAGAAGTGCTTTTCGGAAGGGGATATGGGCGAAAAGATCCGCGTGCTCCGAGCCTATACCGACCGCGAGGAGGCCGAAATGGTGGTCAGCGACCTGCGCGACAAGGTGCGGGCTGCGGGCGATGAGTGGGCCGAGGCAGCGATTCTGTACCGCACCAACAACCAGTCCCAGGCGCTCGAAGACGCGCTGCGCCGCAAAGGAATACCCTATCGTATTTACAAGGGCAATTCGTTCTACGACCACAAGGAGATCAAGGATCTGCTGGCCTATATCCGGCTGGTTATCAACCCCCGCGACGACGAGGCCTTCAAGCGGATCGTCAATTACCCTGCGCGGGGTATCGGCGATACGACCGTAGAGCGGATCGCTTTGCTGGCCAAAGCTCGTAATCTGTCGATGTGGGAAGCGGTGGATGCGCTGACGGCCGAGCCGGTGACGGATCCCGTGCAGAAGACCATCGTCCGCAAAGTGGCCGAGTTCGTGGCCCTCGTCCGGGGGCTGTCGTTGGCCCGGGCCGAAAAGGGGCTGTACGACCTGGGACTCGAAATTGCGACCCGTTCGGGTATCATCGGCGCTTACCGGGCCGAGAACACCCCTGAGGCGACCAGTGCGCTGGACAATATCGAGGAGCTGCTCAACTCGATGCAGCTCTTCAACGAGCAGCGCGAGGCCGAGATCCGGGCCGGGGAACGTCAGCAAGAGGAGCGGGCTACGATCGAGGAGTGGCTGCAGGGGGTGATGCTGATGACCGATATGGACAAGGATGATCCCCAGGACCGCAACAAGGTGACGTTGATGACCGTACATTCGGCCAAAGGGCTGGAATACAAATTCGTGTATATCGTCGGATTGGAAGAGAACCTCTTCCCGTCGCAGCGGGCCGTGGAGTCGCCCGACGGTTTCGAGGAGGAGCGGCGGCTCTTTTACGTGGCGCTGACCCGGGCCAAGGAGTTGGCTACGCTCTCCTATGCCGAGATGCGTTTCAAGTGGGGCAATATGGAGTTCTCGCGTCCGAGCTGCTTTCTGCGCGAGATCGACAGCCGTTACCTGGAAACGGATGCGATGCAGGAGGAGCGGGAACCCGTCCGCCGCTCGGCCGGGCGGGGAGAGGGCTCCTCGGCGCTCGACGAGCTGCGCCGCCGTTTCGACTACCGCTACCAGCAGAAGCCTGCGGCGGGTGGTTCGCAGGCCGGGGCGCGTTTCGGCGGAGGTTCGTCCGCCGGGGTAAAATCGGAGGCGCAGCGTCCCGTTGTTGTCCAGCCGACCCGTTCGACGGCCGGGATGCGCAGCGTGGGTGTCCGTCAGGGCGAGTCGTCGCTGGTCGAGGGAGCTGCGCCCGTATCGTGCGGCGATTATGCGGTCGGCGACCGGGTGTCGCACCTGAAGTTCGGCGCGGGGGTCATCCGCCGCATCGAAACCCTGGCGTCGGATCACAAGCTGGTGGTCGAATTTTCCGGATACGGGGAGAAAACCCTGCTGGCCAAATTCGCCAAACTGACCAAATTATAGGAAATCCGCCGGAAGGATTCCGGCTTAAAACTGAAAGACAATGACTTTGAAGGAGCGTTATGCGGGGGTGATCGCGTGGTTCGAGGAGCACATGCCCGTCGCCGAGAGCGAGCTTGCGTACGGCTCGCCGTATGAGTTGCTGGTGGCCGTGATCCTGTCGGCCCAGTGCACGGACAAGCGGGTCAATATGACTACGCCGGCCCTGTTCGAGGCTTTCCCTACACCGCAGGCTATGGCTGCCGCGACTCCCGAGCAGATCTATCCCTACATCAAGAGCATCTCCTATCCCAACAACAAGGCGAAAAACCTGGCGGGCATGGCCCGCATGCTCTGCGAGGAGTTCGGCGGCGAAGTGCCGAGCGACCTGAAGGAGCTGCAACGTCTGCCCGGCGTGGGACGCAAGACGGCCAATGTCGTGGGCGCCGTGATCTGGCAGAAGGAGGTGATGCCCGTCGATACCCACGTATTCCGGGTCTCGAACCGCATCGGACTCACGAACCGGTCGAAAACACCCTTGCAGACCGAGCTTACTCTCGAAAGACAGATCCCTTCGCACCTGCTGCCGACGGCCCACCATTGGCTGATTCTTCACGGCCGCTACGTCTGTACGGCGCGTGCCCCCAAATGTGCCGAGTGCGGTATTTCGACCTGGTGCCGCAAATATGCCGAAGACAACAAACGATCTAAAACCGAATGATTATGAAGCGATTTTGCCATGCGATTCTCGCTTGCGGAGTGTTTGCCGCGATAGTTGCGGCCGTCTCGTGTACCAAGGATGCGACCGGCGGCGGAGGCGGTGGTTACGACGGAGAGCCGGAGGTGAATCACGATATGGACGGCATCCTGCGGCGCAACTACTTGTGGAACGAGGAGTATGCGACACTTTCGCCCGATTTCGGCCTGCCTTACGACGAGTTTCTCGACGGCGTGCTTATGCGTATGAGAACCAACGACCTGGACAAGAAGTTCCGTAACGGGAGATGGCAGCTCTATTCCAACATCCAGCGCCTCTCTCCGGTGAGCCGGACGGCCTTGTCTGCGGATATCGACAGTCAGTTCCCGAAGGAGCCCCGTTTACGGTTTCGGCGCCGTTTCCCTGGCGATTATCTCCTATACAGACGCAGGAAAGGAAACGGGGCAGTACGGTTTTGCCGTTATGGCCGTGTACCCCGACTCTCCGATGGCCAGGGCCGGCCTCGGACGCGGAACGATCATCAACCAGGTCGATGGACAGTGGATAACTGCCGGGAATTTGAATGCGGTCTACTCCAAACTGCTCGCACCGAACGGCGCCGCGACGCTCTCCGTGGCGGATAATCAGGGCGGTTTCGGCGTGTCGGAGCATAAGCTGACGGCGGAGTTGATATACGAGAACCCGGTGCTGTACCACGACGTGCTCGAGTACGGGGAGCACAAGATCGGTTACCTGGTGTACGCCAGCTTCGATGCGGCTTTCGACGGGGAGTTGCTGGATGCGCTGCAAGCGTTCAAGGACGCGGGTATCAACGACCTGATCCTCGACCTGCGTCTGAACGGTGGAGGATACGTGATGTCTTCCCGGATGCTCGCCTCCTGCATTGCCGGTGCCCGGTGCGAAGGGCAGGTGTTCCAGTATTACCGTTATAACGATACGCGTATGGCCTCTCCTGAAATGATGGCGGCGGAGACCGGGCAGGCTTACGACGAGTCGAAAGGGCGTTTTTACGAGGAGTTCATCTACGGCGATTACCGGGGAGCCGACCTGCGCGGATATGCGCTGAATCTTCCGCGGCTGTATGTCATCGTCTCTTCCGGCACGGCTTCGGCGAGCGAAGCCGTTGTCAATGGCTTGCGGGGAATCGGGCTCGAAGTGGTGCTGGTCGGGCAGAAGACCAACGGCAAAAATGTGGGGATGGAGGGTGTCTGTCTGGAGGACGGAGCGTACGAATACCTCTTCATGCCGGTTTCTTTCCAGGGATATAACGCCCGGCTCGAAACGGTGGACCCGAACGGTCTTGCGCCGGATGCCTTGAAGGCTGATTGGAACAACGGGTACGAGGAGTTCGGCAGTTTGGACGACGACTGTCTTGAGTATGCGGTGACGAGCATCACCGGGCAATCCGTCCGTTCTTCCGAGCCCGCAGCGCAGAGAAGGCCGGGCGTGCGGTTGGTCGAAGGCCTCTCTTTGCCCGAAATATCCTGTCGGCCGGAGGGTATGATCCTGCTGCCGCCGGACGCTGTCCGGAAAGATTGAACATCCGCTCCACGATCGGTTTCGGAACGGAGAAACGCCCCGGAACGGGTGCGGATTTGATATTTAACGGATAAAATCGTATCTTTGCATCAATGATGGTTTCCCAAGAAGATATAGAACGGCTGCGCGAATTGCTTGCCCGGCCTGCGCAGAATATCGTGATCGTGTCGCACACGAATCCCGACGGGGATGCCGTGGGCTCTTCGCTGGCGTGGCGCGAGGCGTTGCTGGAGATGGGGCATCGCGTCACTTGTATCGTGCCCAACAAATACCCCTATTTTTTGGACTGGATGACGGGTATCGAGAACCTGGTGCTTTTCAAGACGGACGAAGCGGGAGTCGCCCGCCGTGCGGTGGAGGAGTCGGACCTGATCTTTTTCCTGGACTTCAACGCCGTATCCCGTCTGGAGGGGTTGAGCGAGGTGATCGAATCCAATACGACGGCCAGGCGAATCCTGATCGACCACCATCTGTCGCCGGGACCCGGTTTCGATCTGATGTTTTCCTGTACCGGTTCGTCGAGCACCTCTTTCCTGATCTATCGGATCCTCGAAAAGATGCTGGGCACGCAGGCGATTACGCGGAGTATGGCCGAGTCGTTGTACGTGGGTATGATGACCGATACGGGGAACTTTTCGTTTTCGTTACTGACGCCGGAGTTGTACCGGGCCGTCGCGGTGCTGGTCGAAACGGGCATCGACATTCCCACGATCCACAACAATGTCTATAACGCCTTCACCGAGGGCCGTGCCCGGCTGTTCGGCTATGCGATCAACCGCAAGATGGAGGTGATCCACGACGGTGCGGTCGCCTATATGTCGCTTTTGGAGAGCGAGATGCGCCGGTTTCAGTTCCAGCCCGGCGACAGCGAGGGGTTCGTGAATTACGCTCTTACGATCAAGTCGATGAAAATGTCGGCGATTTTCATTGCCACGCATAAATTCATTCGGGTGTCGCTTCGTTCGCGGGGCGGGGTGGACGTGGATCTTTTCGCCCGCAAGTATTTCAACGGCGGCGGCCACCGCAATGCGGCCGGGGGCAAGTCTTTCATGACGATGCGGGAAACCATCGAGCATTTCAAACGATCCGTAGCCGAGTTCGCCGCCCAGGGCGGTTTGGATTAGGTCGCTATGGACGATTTCCGCTTGCGGGTTTTCATTACGGCGGCCAAAACCCTCAATTTCACCAAATGCGCCGAGCAGCTTTTCATTTCGCAGCCCGCTGTGAGCAAGCATATCGGCGAACTCGAATCCCGCTATAAGGTACAGCTTTTCGAGCGCAGCGGCAGCCGTCTGGCGCTGACCGAAGCCGGCCGTGTCATGCTGGAGCATGCCGAACGCATTGCCGACGGCTACCGCCGTCTGCAGTACGAGATGGATCTTTTCACCGACCGGCTGGGCGGCGAACTGAAGGTGGGAGCCAGTACGACCATCGCCCAGTATGTTCTGCCGCAGGTGCTGGCCCGTTTTACGGCCCGGTTTCCCGAGGTGAAGGTTTCGCTCGCGTCGGGCAACAGCGAGCAGGTCGAGGCGGCCCTCGCGCGTCACGATACCGATTTGGGGCTGGTCGAAAGCAGCGCCCGGCATCCGGGGTTTCATTACGAACCGTTCATTCCCGACGAACTGGTGCTGATCGCTTCCACGAAAGGCCGGTACGGCCGCTGCGACCAGGTTACGCTCGCGGAGTTGCAGACGGTGCCCCTGGTGCTGCGTGAAAGCGGTTCGGGAACCCTCGAAGTGATTTCGAAATACCTCGCGGCGGCGGATGTACGGCTCGCTTCGCTGCGTGTGGTGATGCAACTGGGCAGTACCGAGAGCATCAAGAGTTTCGTGCGCAACAGCGACGCCATGGCCATCGTGTCGGTGGCATCGATCGTCGATGAGCTGCGCAGCGGCGAACTCCGCATCATCGACATCGAGGGCTGTACGATCCGGCGGGAGTTTTCGTTCTGCTGGCCCGAAGGACGCAGCGATGCCTTGGCCGCACGTTTCGTGGAGTTCGCCCGCCATACGGCCAGATCCTTCGCGGCGCTTCTGCGAGATTTTACGGGTCGTTTTCGGATGTGGGATCGCCGCCGGATCCGTTCGGGTACTCGAGAATGCGGTGGTCTGTCATCGGAAACCATTGGTCGTTTATTCGTGGCTTGTGGCCGTGTCGTAATGCGGACCTTCTCTGGACCCCTTCCCCGGAGGGGGCACTACGTTTCCGAAGAGGTATGCTAAAATATATATAATTTTATCTATGGAAACCGATTTGAAATTCAGACCTTTCCGATCGCCTGCCGACCCGGGTTGGGACGAGGCGTGGGCGATCTATCAGAACTCTTTCCCCCAGAAGGAGATCCGTTCGCTGGAAGACCATCTGCAAGCTCTTTCCGATCCGCACTATACGGCCGACGGCATCTGGTCGGACGGCCGGTTGATAGGCATTCTTTATTACTGGACGGCTCCGGAATATGTCTATATCGAGCATTTGGCCATTTCGCCCGACCTGCGCGGTGCCAATATGGGCAGCCGGGTATTGGAGGCTTTTTGCCGGAAGGCCGGACGCATCGTGCTGGAAATCGATCCGCCGGAGACGGAAATCGCCGTTCGCCGCCTCCGATTTTACGAGCGGCTGGGGGTCGTGCGCAACGATTACCATTATGTCCATCCGTCGTTCCAGCGTCCTTATGAGCCGCACCAGTTGGTACTGATGAGCTATCCGAAGGCTATGACCGACGAGGAGTGCCGCAGTTTCGAACGCTTCGTCCGCGATCCGGTCCTTCGTTATTCCTGTCACGGAAAAAAGGAGTAATACCTTTAGAATATAATTAGGTAATAATGGAAACGGCCCGAAGACTTTTCGATCTTCGGGCTGTTTTATGGTAATCGGATGCTGCCTACAAGAGCAAGATCACGGCGAGCGATGCGACCGAAATGACGGCCCAGAGGATGATGCCCAGCACCAGAGGCTTGAGGCCTACCTTGCGGATTACCTCTATGGAGAGTCCTCCGCCGATCAGGAACAGCGTGGCCGAAAGTCCGCAGCGGGCGGCGACCGAAATGCCGTGCGTGAGCTGGGTCGGCAGGTTGCAGTAGGTGTTTACGAGCATGGCAACGACGAACCAGAAGATGAACCAGGGGATCTGGATCTTCTTGCCTTTCTGACGGAAGATCAGGGCCGACACCAGCGACAGGGGGATGATCCACAGGGCGCGGGTGAGTTTGACGGTCGTGGCTACCTTGAGCGCCTCCTCGCCGTAGGCGGCACCGGCGCCGACGACCGAACTGGTGTCGTGGATGGCGATCGCGGCCCAGGTTCCGAACTGGGTCTGCCCCATGCCGAGCCAATGCCCGATGACGGGGAATACGAAGAGGGCGACGGCGTTGAGAATGAAGATCGTGGCCAGTGACAGCGAAGTTTGGTTCTCGTCGGCATCGATAACGGGTGCGACCGCTGCGATGGCGCTGCCGCCGCAGATCGCCGTGCCCGACGAGATCAGGTAGCTGTTTTTGCGGTCGATGCGCAGCAGGCGTCCCAGCACTACGCCGACGATCATTACCGTGACTACCGAAACCACCGTGAAGGTCATGCCTTCGCGCCCGGCGGCCAGCGATTCGTGGAAGTTCATGCCGAATCCCAGTCCGACGACGCAGTATTGCAGCAATTTTTTCGAAGCCTTCTTGCTCCAGACCGGAAATGGATTGCCGAGGGTCAGGGCGAAGAGAATGCCCGCGAAGAGCGTGACGACGGGCGAACAGAAGAGCGAACCTGTGAGCAGTCCGGCAAAAAGGATTTGGCGCCAGTTGAGCTTTGCGGATTGCATGGATTTCGTGAGTTGCAGCGGTTTCATACGGTGCTAATAACTTTTTGTAAACGATGCTGCAAATATACAGGCTTTATCCCCTTGAAACAACGGGGAAAAAGTTATGTCATATAACTAAAGGTTATTGCCATTGTCGCTGCGATGACCGATCCGCTCCCGTTACCGGTAATTTCGGATCAGGTCGCGGAAATAGGCGATCATTCGTCCGTAGTTCTCGAGCGAGATCGATTCGTTTTCGTTGTGGATCGTACCCTGTTCCTGTTCGGTAAGGAGTACCGGCATGAAACGATATACGTTCGGACTCACCGCCTCGTATTTGTAGGCGTCCGTGCCGCCGAGCGTCAGGTAGGGCGTTACGATCGTACCCGGGTAGAGCCCGGCGAGCGAGGTGCGGATCATTTCGAAGGCGTGGACATCGTCCGGGGAGATTTGCGACGGTTCGCGGGTCGAGAGTTCCTCGATCCGGACGTCGTATCCGTTGCAGATATTTTCGACATGCCGCTTCACCTGGGCCGTCGTGTTGCCCGGCAGCAGGCGGAAATTGACCGTGACTTCGGCTTCCGAAGCCAGTACGTTGGCCGCGTCGCTGCCCCGGGCCATGGTGATGGCGGTGGTGGTGCGTACCAGGGCATTGGTGGCCGGGTTGCTTTCGAACGAGCGGAGCAGCAGGCTCTCCAGCAGCCAGCGGTTGGCGATCGCGGTGCGCTGGGCGACTCCCATCGAGCCGCCGATCCGATCGAGGAAAGCTATGACCGGAGCTGTCAGGAAGGCGGGCATCTGCTCCCGGTTGAGTTGTTCGATGATCTCGGCCGCCAGTACGAGCGATCCTTTTTCCGGCGGCATCGAAGAGTGACCTCCGGTGCCCCGGACCGTGATTCGGATCGTGCTGAATCCCTTTTCGGCCGTTCCTACGAGGGCAGCCGTACGTTGGATTCCTCCCAGCCCGGGGGCGATGATGATGCCGCCTTCGTCATAGACGGCGTCGAAAGCGATGCCCTGTTCTTCGAAATAGCGGGCGATCTTCAGGGCACCCTGCGTGCCGCCGGTTTCCTCGTCGAATCCGAGGGCGATCCACACGTCCCGCTCCGGGCGGAATTCCTCCGCAAGCAGCGAGTCGGTCGCTTCGAGGATCGAGAACAGCATGCCTTTCATGTCGAGCGTGCCGCGCCCGTAGATCCGTCCGTCGGCTACGGCGCCGGAGAAGGGAGGGTAGTCCCAGCCCGGAAGGGGTGCATCGGGAGCCGACGGGTCGTAATTGAGTACGGGAACCACGTCGTAGTGGGAACAGAGCAGGATCGGAGGTAGGGCCGGGTTCTTGCCGGGCCAGCGGAATACCAGCCCGTATTCGTTGATCGTCAGGGTATCCAACCGACTGTAAATCGCGGGATATGCCTGCGGCAGATAGGCTTTGAAGGCTTGGAACGGATTGTCGTCCGTCCGGTCGATCGCATCGCTTACGGTCGGAATCCGGATTCCGCCGGCCAGCCGTTCGACGGCCTGGGCGGACGGTTCGACGCTCCGGGGAGGCCCGTCCGGACCGGTGGTGCGGATGAAGGGATAGGTCGCGGTGCGGACTATCACTACGGTGCAGAGTACGAGGAGCGACACGGCGGCGATGCCCGTCAGGAGCCAGATCATTTTCTTTTCTTTTTTCATGGAAGCGGTATATTAGGTAGGTCCGATCGTTCGGTTTACGTGCAATTAATCTGCCATACGGAAATTTTTTCGAATTTATTTTCGCCCTTACAGGGCCTTCCGAAGGCGTTTTTCGGGGGGGGGATTTTGTCGGGAAAAAGCGGTTGGGAAAGCGAAATTTTTTCCATATCCTTATATCGTTGAGCTTCGGTGGAGAAGTTCTGGCCGGAATGCTATTGGGTTGCGGCGAGTTTGTAAGAGTCTTTTGGGCGGGATCGAAATCAACTTATTAAATTAAATAAAATAAAATCGATTATGAAAGCACGTGTCTATTTATCAGTAGGAGCCTTGCTCCTGTTCTTGGCTCCGCTGGGCTGTTCCGACAAGGCAGAAAGTCCGGCACCGGAAACTCCGCCGGAAGAACAGCCCACGCCGGAGCCGGAACCAGAAAAGCCGGAGTTCATGGATGCGAATATGTCGATGGAAGAATTGATGAAAACAGAAGATCCAGACCGTAATTATCGTTTAGTTAGTTATAGAGATGACACGTGTGCTATGTATTCTTTCTTCGACCCTATGACCGAATTGCAACGCGGTACGCCGCGCGACCAATTGCAGTGGGTATCCGAAAAGGTGGACGGAAACAGCGTTCGCTGGACTTATCGTATCACCAACGGAGACCACGACGAAGCCGTGCGTCAGACACTCGAACGCTGGGCCGAAAAAGAAGACGAGGAAGAATAACCGGATTACGATCAGGGAAAAGGATGTTTTCCTCTAAATGTCGTTGCGAGACAGATCGAATCCGACGGTCGCTTATTCGCGGCCTGCGGCTACGTTTATAATTCTGCACTTTCCCTGCGTTCTCTTCTCGGAGGGGGACTTGGAGTACATAGCGTCCCAAGCGGTCATGAAGTATGCAATCACGATCAGGAAAAATAAAACCGGTTTAGAAATTATTCTAAACCGGTTTGTTGTGCCCAGGACGAGACTCGAACTCACACGGGCTAATGCCCACCACCCCCTCAAAGTGGCGTGTCTACCAATTCCACCACCTGGGCCTCAATTCCCGCCGCAGCGGGTTTTCAGGTGTGCAAATATAGTGACTATTTTGTTTTTCCCAAAATATACGGCAAAAAAATTGCCGGGTCAGTTTCGTGACCCGGCAATTCGACGTTGTTTTCGAAGCGTGCGGCGGTCCCGGCAGCGGGCGGCACGGTTGCTTCGGAAAGCGGTTTATTCGGCGAAGTCCATCTCTTCGAAGAGGTAGGAAGCGTCTCCGATGCGGTCGATTACGAAAAGCACGTAGCGGATGTCGAGCGCGATGTTGCGGCAGAAAGCCGGATCGAAGGCGATGTCGCTCATGGTTGAGAGCCACGTGCGGTCGAAATTCACGCCGATCAGCTCGCCCCGGCCGTTGAGTACCGGCGAGCCGGAGTTACCGCCTGTGGTATGGTTGTCCGCAAGGAAGCAGACGGGAACGGTCGTGCGGCCGTCGATCTCCACGCCCCAGCGTCCGTAGTCCTTGGCGGCGATGATATCGCGGAGCCGCTGCGGGATGTTGTAGTCGTAAATTTCCGGATTGTCCTTTTCCAAAATACCTTCGACAGTGGTGTAGGGCTTGTGATATACTCCGTCGGCATACCGGTAGCCGCCTACCTTGCCGTAAGCCACGCGCAGCGTGAGGTTGGCATCGGGATAGAAGGCACGCTCCGTATCCCATTCGCGCAGACCCTTGATATAGGTCGTGTAGAGTTCGTTCAGGCGCTCGCTGTTCAGGTTACGGGTCGAGCACTTGCCCAGTTCCTCGAAAATGCGGGTGACCGTCGTCCGAATATCGGCCCGCAGAGCTTCCAGTTCGGGAGCCTCGGTCGATTCGTCCTCCTTGTGCGTGGCTTCGAACATCAGCTCGGCGTATGCTTCGGGCGATCCCAGACGCTCTACTTCGGCGGCGAAGAGCGGTACCATGTACTCTTGCGGGCAGTTGTCGTAATATTCGCGGTACAGCACGCGGAAAAGGTCGCGGTTGAGCGCCTTCACCTGGGGATAGATTTCGTCGCCGAACGAGGGACGGTTGTAAATCCGGTTGAGCTCGCCGGTGCGGATGGTTTCGCTCATCAGTTCGAGTGCGAAGTAGGCGTCGAAGATGCGGGCGTACTCCGCTTTGAGCTCTTTGAGCACGTCGCGGTATTCGGGTTTGTCCTGGGCCCAGGCTTGGAAGGCCTGTTCGTACTCCTGTTTGCTCGCCACGGTGTTCAGACGCGTCAGACCCAGCGCTTCGCCCTGCCATTTTTTCCAGGCGTTCGAGATGCCGGCGTTGATCGCCGCGTACATGATGCGCATGGCGGGATCTTTCTCCTGCGCCGCATTGATCCGATCGAGCCGTTCGGTGCGGATACGGATTTTCATCGGGTCGCTGCGGTGCACGATGTAATCGACCGCGTCGGAGAGGATGTACTCCTGGGTGTTGCCCGGGAAGCCGTAGATCATCGTGAAGTCGCCTTCCTGAATACCTTCGGTGGAGATCTTGAAATGTTTTTTCGAGCGGTAGGGTACGTTGTCGGGCGAGTAGGCCGCAGGCCGGTTGTCTTTATCCGCATAGATGCGGAACATCGAGAAGTCGCCCGTGTGCCGGGGCCATGCCCAGTTGTCGGTGTCGCCGCCGAACTTGCCGATCGACGAGGGCGGAGTGCCTACCAGGCGGACATCGTCGAACTGTTCATAGACGAACAGGAACTGTTGGTTGCCGTAGTACATCTGCTCGATCGAGGCTTTGTAGCGGCCGTTCTCGCGGGCTTTTTCGAGGATTTCCTCGCGGCTCTCGCCGGCGGCCAGACGCTCGGTGATATCCTCCATGCGTTTGAGGAACTTGACGTTGAGGTTTTCGTTGGGAAGTTCCTCTTCGCGCGACTGTGCCCAGAAGCCGTCGGTTAGATAGTCATGCTCGACGGACGAAAGGCGCTGGATCGCTCCGTAGCCGCAGTGGTGGTTGGTAATCAGCAATCCTTCCGCAGAGATTAGCTCGGCCGTGCAGCCGTCGTCGAAGAGCATGACGGCGTCTTTGAGCGAAGCCTTGTTGATGCTGTAAATGTCTTCCGCAGTCAGTTGGAATCCTTTGGCGCGCATATCGTCGATGCGCGACGAGATCAGGCTCGGCAGCCACATGCCCTCATCGGCGAGTGCCGTGAGCGAAAGCAGCGCGAGGCAGAGAGTCGAAAAGATACGTTTCATGGATTGTTTTTTATTGATTGAATGAATTGATTGAGTTCGGTATAGACGCGTTGGATCGGCAGCCCCATGACGTTGAAGAACGAGCCGTCGATGCGTTCGATGGCGGCATAGCCGATCCACTCCTGAATGCCGTAGCTGCCGGCCTTGTCCAGCGGATGGAAGTTGTCCACGTAATAGACGATCTCCTCGCGGGTCAGAGCCCGGAACCAGACGTTGCTGCGTACGGAGAAACTCCGGCGGCGGCGAGCCGTGCGGAGCGTGACGCCCGTGACCACCGTGTGACGGTGCCCTGAGAGCCGTTCGAGCATCCGGATCGCATCTTCGCGGTCTTCGGGCTTGCCCAACACCTCGCCGTTCAGGATGACGACGGTGTCTGCCGTCAGCAGGATTTCGTTTTCCGCGAGCGGCCGGGGATAAGCGCGGCTCTTGAGTTGCGAGAGGTAGCGGGGCACCTGCGTCGCGGCCAGCGTCGCGGGATAGACCTCCTGGCAGTCGTACCGGGGGGCCGGTTCGTACGGCAGCCCGCTCTCGGCGAGCAGTTGCTGCCGTCGCGGTGATTGCGAGGCCAGGATCAGGCGGTAGGGTTTGAGTTTGTCGTGCAGCAGCATGGCGTTACGGGTTTTGGGTTCAGGACCGGGTTTCCGTTGCCGTTGTTTCGGATTTTCGGGTTCCGGCGAGTTTTTTCATAGCCCGGCGGTATTGGCTTTCGACTTTGCCCGGCCGGATGCGGCGGTCGAGCAGCCGACGGAGAAAGCCGTCGAAGGACTCTCCGTCCCGCAGGTCGGGCAGATAGCGGTAAACGATCGGCGCCAGCACGTGCGTGCCGTCGCAGTAAAAGAGAAATTCGTCCAAAACCTGTTTGTCGTCGATGCGCCCCAGGCGGCGGGATACATACCGTTCGGCCGCTACGACGAATGCCTCGTTGCCGCCTTCGCCGTAGGCGCGTGCCCGGTCTTCGTGCGTGCGGTAGAAGTCGTCGTTGTCGTAGAGCGTTTGCAACATGTCGAGCAGTTCGCCCGAAAGCGAGAGCCGGTGCAGGTTTTCGTGAATATAGACCTGCATGAAGTCGATACGGTATTGGCGGGCCGTTTCGGGATCGAGCAGCAGAGGCGTACAGCAGAATGTTTCGTCCAGCAGGGCGAAAGCGTTGTCTATGTTGTCGAGGATGTAGATTCGGGAACCCGTAGCGTCCAGAGGTTGCCTGCCGGCCAGACGGGTGATTTCCTGATGGATGACCTCCAGTTGCTCCGGGTCGATCCGGTACTGTTCGATCGCGTTGTTCAGGCAGGGCTGCACTTGCTCCTGCCAATATTGTGCGTAACCCGCTTGTGCGAGCCGTTGCAGGCAGTAAGAGAGTTCGTCGCGGACGCTGCATATTTCGTCGATCCAGGCACCCCGCACCTTTTGCGGGAGCGATTCGGGGTCGAACGAGGCGAAGAATTCGACGACTTGTTCCGGATCGTCTTTGCTGCCTCCGCTCAAACTGTAAAGGTTGCAGAGTTGCGAAGGACGGACGACCGAATCGATCCGGTGCGCCCGGTCGAAGAACAGCGTGTCCGCTCCCAGTGTGCCGGTGAAAAACGGGTCTTCGGCGAGTTTGTCCGCCTGCGGAAAAACGGCGAGCATGTCGTATGCCGCCGAGGTGTTGAAAAGATCGGGAAATTCTCCCTCTCCGCTTTGGGCGGAGGCGGTCATTGGCAGGAGAGCTGCCAGCAGAAGGGAAAGTAGCAATTTCGGTTTCATGGCGTGAAAAATGGTTAGCGGATGTCGAAATCGAGCAGCGTGTGTCCTTCGAGCGAGGCTTTCAGGTTGTCGCCCGGATGCACGGGACCTACGCCGGCAGGGGTGCCCGTGTAGATCAGGTCGCCGATTTTCAGCGTGATGTATTGCGAAATGTGGTGGATGATCCGGTCGATGCCGAAAAGCATTCGGGCGGTGTCGCCCCGCTGCCGGACTTGGCCGTCTATGGTCAGTTCGAAGTGAAGCCGCTGCACGTCGCCGCCCAGCTCCGCGAGCGGGATGAATTCGGGCGACAGGGCCGCCGAGTGGTCGAAGCCCTTGGCACGCTCCCAGGGGAGCCCTCGGGCGATCGCCTCGCGTTGGAGGTCGCGGGCCGTGAAGTCGATGCCCAGTCCCACTTCGTCGTAGTAACGATGCGCGAAACGCTCTTCGATGCACTTGCCTACCCGGTTGATCCGCACGACCAATTCGCATTCGTAGTGCACCTCCTGCGAGAACGAGGGGATGTAAAATGGGTCGTTATTGCGCAGCAGCGCCGTATCGGGCTTCAGAAAAAATACCGGTTCCGTCGGAAGTCCGTCGGGTCCGCCTGCCGTATTATGCAGCTCCTTCACATGTTCGGCGTAATTACGTCCTATGCAAATTATCTTCATCTCTTTTCGATTTTAGGGGGCATCTTTCGCCCCTTCTCGCTCATCCCGACTGGGAAATACATAAAGTATGTCCCATCCGGTCCTCGCCTCGTCGTGTCAAAACCTGCACCCCTAAAATCAAAAAGGGTTGCAGGGTGTGGGGCATCTTTCGCCCCTTCTCGCTCATCCCGACTGGGAAATACATAAAGTATGTCCCATCCGGTCCTCGCCTCGTCGTGTCAAAACCTGCACCCCTAAAATCAAAAAGGGTTGCAGGGTGTGGGGCATCTTTCGCCCCTCCTTGCTCATCCCGAATGGGAAATACTCAAGTATGTCCCATCCGGTCCTCGCCTCGTCGTGTCAAAACCTGCACCCCTAAAATCAAAAAGGGTTGCAGGTGGGGCGTCTTTCGTCCCTTCTCGCTCATCCCGAATGGGAAATACATAAAGTATGTCCCGTCCGGTCCTCGCCTCGTCGTGTCAAAACCTGCACTCCTAAAATCAAAAGGGTTGCAGGTGGGGCGTCTTTCGTCCCTTCTCGTTCTCCCCGAAAGGGAGGTCTTCGAATTATGTCCCGTCCGTTCGGTGCCCGCTGTCGAACCGGTGTCCCCGGTTTATTTGTTGCGGTCGTATTTTTGTGCCTTGACCAAGATGAAAATACATCCGGCGGGCAGCCAAAGAAAATTTACGGCGAGCGTCCATTTTTCGCCACCCAGATTTCCGGCCAGCATACCCAATGCGATCCAGCCTATGCCGATTGCTGCCAGGCTCGAGCACATGAAACGCGATAATCCTTTGACATCCACGTTTTTCTTCTGTTCGGCGGACATCGTATTGTAGCCGACGATCAGGTTCGGAAAAAACCGAACCAAAATGCCGAGCAGGACCGACAACCCTCCGCCGAGGAGTTGCGTGTGGTATGCCGTGACCAGTTCGCGCATCTTACCGCTCCTGTTTTTTCAGCAGCTCCACCATCCGGGCCGCGAAGCGGTCGCTGGCACCGGGGGCCCCGATTACGGCCTGCAGTTCGGCGAAGTCCCGGAGCATCCGCTCCCGTTTTTCTCCGCCCGTAAGGATAGCCCGCAGCTCTCGTTCGGCCCGTGTGATGTCCAGGTCGGACTGGATGATCTCCACGACCGATTCGCGGCCCAGGTTGAGGTTCACCAGCGACACGTAGGGAACTTTCAGCACGTAGGGCTGCAATTTCACCTGGAACCAGAGCGTGCGATAGACTACCACTTCCGGTACATTCAGCAGGGCCGTTTCGAGCGTCGCCGTGCCGGAGGTCACGACGGCGGCTTCGGCCGCCGCGAGTGTTTCATAGGTTTGGTCGCAGACGTAGCGGATGCCGCTGTCCGCGATATATTGTTCGTAAATCGAGCGGTCGAGCCACGAAACCCCCGTGACCACGAATTGCCGGTCGGGAAATTTCCGGGCCAGGTCGGCCATCAGCGGCAGGTTGGCCTTGATCTCGCTGCGGCGGCTGCCGGCCAGCAGAGCCACGATCGGCCGCTCGTCGAGCGCATGGCGGCGGCGGAATTCGTCCGGGGAGGGCAGCGATGCCCGACGTGCTTCGATGGCGTCCACGAGCGGGTTGCCCTCGAAAATCGGCCGGATGCCGTGCTTGGGGAAGTAGTCCCGTTCGAAGGGGAAGATGATGAACAGCTCGTCCACGTATTTGCGGATCGCCTTCACCCGCCATTCGCGCCAGGCCCAGACTTTCGGGGCGATGTAGTAGAAGACGCGGATGCCGTGCTCCTTGGCCCAGCGGGCCATCTTCATATTGAAGCCCGGATAATCCACCAGGATCAGCACGTCGGGGGCGAACGCCTCGACGTCCTGCCGGCACTCTTTCATCTGGCGGCGGATCGTCCGCAGGTTTTTGATTACTTCGACGATGCCGAAAAACGAGGTTTCCTTATAATGTTTGGCCAGATTCCCGCTGCCTCCGACCCCGGCCATCTTGTCCCCGCCCCAGAAGCGGAACTTCGCCTCGGGGTCGTGGGCTTTCAGCCCTTTCATCAGGTTGGCGCCGTGCAGGTCGCCCGAAGGCTCGCCGGCTATCAGGTAGTAACGCATATCGTAAGTCTTATTCTTCTTTCAGCAAATCGGGCCGCAGCCGTTTGGTGCGCTCCCAGGCCTGCTCCTCCTTCCAGCGGTCGATTCGGGCGAAATTGCCCGAGAGGAGCACGTCGGGCACTTTCCAGCCGTTGAACTCGGCGGGTCGGGTGTAAACCGGAGGGGCCAACAGGTTATCCTGGAAGCAGTCCGTGAGTGCCGAGGCTTCGTCCCCGATGGCTCCGGGGATGATCCGGATCACCGAATCGGCGATGATGCAGGCGGCCAGCTCGCCGCCCGTGAGCACGTAGTCGCCGATCGAGATCTCGCGCGTGACCAGATGTTCGCGGATGCGGTAGTCGATGCCCTTGTAGTGGCCGCAGAGGATAATCAGGTTGCCCAGCGTCGAGAGGCGGTTGGCTTCGTGCTGGTCGTAGCGGATGCCGTCGGGCGAGGTGTAGATCACCTCGTCGTATTCCCGTTCCGCCTTGAGGGCTTCGATGCAGCGGTAGATCGGTTCGATTTTCATTACCATACCCGCCTCTCCGCCGAAGGGGTAGTCGTCCGTGGTGCGGTGCTTGTCTTCGGTGTAGTCCCGGATGTTGTGGATATGGATTTCGACCAGCCCCTTCTCCTGCGCACGCTTGAGGATCGATTCGTTCAGCGGCGAAGCGAGCAGTTCGGGTACGACGGTCAGGATGTCTATTCTCATGGCGTTAGCGTGCTTGGCGGAAGATGATGTCTTTTTCGGTGTCGGGGACGAGCGGAATTTCCCGCCCGTTCTCGAGCGTGTAACCCCTGTAACCCAGTTCGGTGAAGAGTTCGATGATCTGCGGGCGGTTTTCGCCACCTGTTTCGATCAGCACCGTCGGGCGGAAACGCTCCAGCAGAGGACGCAGCTCGCGCATGACGATCAGCTCATACCCTTCGACGTCGCACTTGACGAAATCGAGCCGCTCCAGCCCGGCGAAAAGCTCGCTGCTGCGCCGCATCCGGGCGGTGAAAGTAACGGCGCCCTCTCCGGCGGCATCGCCCACGAAGTTTCGTCCCGTGCCGAGATAACCCGTTTCGCGGGCGGAGTCGTTGCTCATGGTGATCTCTTTATTCTCGGCTCCCAGCGCACAGTCGAAGATTTCGACGTTGCGGCAGCCCCGCAGGTTGCGGCGCAGCACCCGGCAAACGACCGGTACGGGTTCGACGGCATGGACTCTGCCTGCGGTGCCGACGATTTCCGAGAGGGGGACGGGCGTAATAGCCCAGATTGGCTCCGATGTCGATGGCCGTGTCGCCGGCTTTCGCCAGCCGGGGCAGGTGATAGACGTATTCGGTCGCCGCGCTGCGCCGTCCAAGCCCCAGCCGGTAGCTGATGAAAAAGAGGCGGCTCACCGCCCGCAGATAACCTTCGAGCGGAAGCGTCCGGTAGAGGATTTTGTGGAGCAGCGCCTTCATAACGGACCCGGACGGAATTAGTTCTTGTAGTTCACCTCCTGGTTGAGGACTTCGGTGACGAAGGGATTGTAGAGCACTTCGTGGCCGATGGTGGTTTCAGGGCCGTGTCCGGGATAGACGCGCACTTCGTCGCCCAGCGGGAGCAGGTTGTCCAGGATCGAACGCATGATCCACGAATAGTCGCCGCCCGGCAGATCCGTGCGTCCGATGCTTTCGCGGAAGAGGGTATCGCCCGTGAAGAGGCTCTTCGATTCGGGTTCGTAGAGCGATACGTGGCCCGGCGTGTGGCCCGGCGTGCGGATGACGCGCAGGACGGTATGGCCGAATTTCACTTCTTCTACCTTGTCCAGATCGATGTCGATGGTCGGCATGGCGTTGATCTTGACCCCGTAAACGGTCGATCCCACCGCATCGGTGTCCAGCATGAAGGCGTCCTTGCCCGAGAGGGCGAAGGGAATGCCGTAGGTCTTGCGCAGATGTTCGACGCCCAGCACGTGGTCGAAATGACCGTGCGTATTGACCGCCAGCACCGGTTTGAGCCCGTGTTCGGCGAGGAAACCGTCGAGTGCGGCATCTTCTTTGGGGGTGGAATTTCCGGCGTCGATGACCGCGCACTCCTTCGTGTCGTCCCAAACGACGTAGGTGTTCTCCTGTATCGGATTGAAAGTCAGGCAGGCGATTTTCATGATATGTGAAATTTATTTAAGGTACAAATATAGCGATATTTCGCGGATAATCGCTATTTTTGGAACCGGAGCGCCGGAAAGAAACGGCGCTGCCGGAGCGGGCGCAGTGGTCCGGGAACAGTAATTTGTTGAAAGTCAAAACAGAGAGAAGAATGAAGATACGTTTACTGAAAATTTTTGCGGCGGTCGCCGTGCTGCTGTCGTTCGGAGGCTGTTCGTTGCTCAAGGTGTCGGTCGATACGGGCAACCCGCCGCTTCCGGCTTCGGAGGCCAATACCCGGATGATGACCCGGGGATTTTATTACGACCTGGCGGACGAGATCGCCCGCACGGCCGATTCGGTCGCGGCCGCATCGTCGGAGATTCCGGTGCGGATCCGGGCGATCCGGTGGAAGATGCAGGCGACGCGGGCTGCCGTTACCGCCGTCATGCAGTCCAACCCCGACGTGGCGCTCATCGACACGTGGCTGCTCTGCGTCCGCATGGACAGCGCTTTCCGCCGCCTGCCCGATTCGCTGCTTTTCGCCGGGCAGACGCCGCTCGTGCGCAAGGTCGTGGCGCGTCTGGACAAGAAAGCCGAACACCTGGCTTCGACCCTGCTCGCGCCGGAGAAGTTCGCGTTGATGCAGGAGTTCGTGGGGAATTACATGCAGGCGAATCCCGTCACGGGGTCGCAGTTCACTCCGGTCAATACGACCCTGCCCTGGGTCGAATTTCTCCAGTCGAAAGGCGTGGAAACGCAGTATAACGTAGGCTCCATCTCCGATGTGATCGCCGATCTGGGCGACCGTTTCGGCGGCCAGTCCGAGCAGATGGTCAATAGCATCGGCTGGTCGAAGGATATTTTCGAGTTGCAGATGCAGCAGGACAGCGTCCGCAACCGGCTGACGCGGCAGCTCGACAGCCTGGAGCGTAATTTCGACCGCATCGTGACGGTCATGGAGCACCTGCCGCAGATCGCCGATTATATGGGCAAAAGCCTGAATACCGAAGTCGCAGCGCTCATCGAAACGTTGAACGGTGCCGTGGACAACGCATTTGCCGACCTCGACCGCCAGCGTGCGGAGTTGCAGGGTTATATTTCGGCCGAGCGCAAAGCGCTGGTCGATCAGGCGCAGCAGGCGGTCGATGCGGCGGTACAAAATGCGATGGACCGGGTACCGGCTCTGTTGGCCAAGCTCCTCGCCTGGATCGTGCTTTTCGCCGTCATCATGCTGGGCGTGCCGTTCGGCATCGGTTTCTGGCTGGGACGGGTGCGTGAACGTGCCAAAACCAGGAAAACGGGCGGCGCATAGCGGAAAATTCGTACCTTTGCGTTCTAAATCCGAATGCGATATGGCTCGAAAGAAAGCGAATTATCCCCTGATCGAGGGGCTTGAGATAACGACGCTGGCCGCCGAAGGCAAGGCGATGGGGCGTTACAACGACGTGGTGGTCTTCGTGCCGATGACCGTGCCGGGCGACGTGGTCGATGTGCAGATCCGCTCCAAGCGCCGCCGGTATATGGAAGGTTTCGTCGTCAATTATGTGAAGCGCTCGCCGCTGCGCGAAGAGCCGTTCTGCGCCCATTTCGGGGTCTGCGGCGGCTGCAAGTGGCAGAATCTGCCCTACGCCGAACAACTGCGTTTCAAGACCGATCAGGTGCGCGACCAGCTTGCCCGTATCGGTAAGGTCGAGCTGCCTGAAATCGCGCCCTGCCTGCCCTCGGCCGAAACCCGTTTTTACCGCAACAAGCTGGAGTTCACCTTCGCCGAGCGGCGCTGGCTCACCTACGAGGAGATCGCCGAAAAGGGCGAGATCGCCGATGCCCCGGCGCTGGGATTCCACATCCCCGGTATGTTCGACAAAGTGCTGGACATCGAAAAATGCTGGTTGCAGCCCGATCCGTCGAATGCGATCCGGGAAGAAACCCGGCGTTTCTGCCTCGAACACGGCTATACGTTCCACAATCCGCGCGAGCACCGGGGGCTGATGCGCAACATGGTCGTCCGCACCGCCTCGACGGGCGAGGTGATGGTGATCGTGGTTTTCCATGCCGACGAGCGGGAGAAGATCGCGGCCCTGCTGGACCATCTGGCGGCCGCTTTTCCCGAAATTACGTCACTGTTCTACGTAATCAACGAAAAGTTCAACGACTCCACCGGCGACTTGGAACCCGTCTGCTACCGGGGCAAGGATCACATCATCGAGCGGATGGAGGGGCTGCAGTTCAAGGTCGGCCCCAAGTCGTTCTATCAGACCAATTCGGCGCAGGCGTACGAACTTTACAAGGTCGCGCGCGACTTCGCCGCCCTGACGGGAAAAGAGATTTTATACGACCTTTACACCGGCACGGGTACGATCGCCAACTTTTGTGCGGCGCGGTGCGCGAAGGTCGTGGGCGTGGAGTACGTGCCCGAGGCCATCGAGGACGCCCGCATCAATTCGACGCTGAACGGCATCGGGAATACGGTGTTCTATGCTGGCGATATGAAAGCCGTGCTGAGCGACGAGTTCATACGGCGCAACGGCCGTCCCGACGTCATCATCCTCGACCCGCCGCGTGCCGGAGTCGATGAGCCGGTAATCGACGTGATCCTGCGGGCGGCGCCCGAGCGGATCGTCTATGTGAGCTGCAACCCGGCTACGCAGGCCCGCGACCTGGCCCTGATGGACGGCGCGTATCGCGTCGAGGCGGTGCAGCCGGTCGATATGTTCCCCCATACGCACCACGTGGAGAACGTGGTGAAGCTCGTCCGCCGGTAGGCGGCTCCTGTTCCGGGGCGGTTTTTATACTATCGGCTCCTGTTCGGGCGTTATATTTGCAGTACTATTTCAAAAACGAATGAAACGTATGAAAAAATGGATGATTTTAGCGGCGGCGGTCGTATTGGCTGCGCCGGTGTTCGCTCAAACCCAGGAGGCTTTTCCGAGTTATATTCAGGTGAACGGACGTTCCCAGATGGAGGTTACGCCGGATGAATTCTATCTGTCGATCGTAATCAACGAGCGCGAGTCGAAAGGAAAAATTACGGTCGAAACTCAGCAGCGGCAGATGATCGATGCCCTGAAGAAGTTGGGCGTCGATGTCGAGAAACAGCTCAAGGTGGCCAATATGTCGAGCGATTTCTACAAGAAGGCCAGCTCGCTGACCACCGCCAAATACCAGTTGCTGCTCCATTCGGCGGCCGAAGTAGGTGACGTGACCGCCGCCCTGGGCGATCTGGGCATCTCGAACGTCGGTATCGTACGCGTGACCCGTTCGGACATCGATTCCCTGAAGGAGCAGGTGCGCCTGGATGCCATCCACAACGCCAAGTCGTCGGCCGAAGCGCTGGCCGGGGCGATCGGGCAGAAGATCGGAATGTTTCTATATCTACGATTCGAATTACGACGTGGCTCCGCAGTATTACGACAATATGATGATGGTGCGTTCGAAGGCGATGATGGCCGACAGCGCCGAAGCGGGTGCGCCCGAAGAGCCTTCGCTCGATTTCAAAACGATCAAGCTGGAGTATAACGTCCAGACCAAGTTCGTCCTCGAATAATCGGGGTTATCGTCGGAAATGAATTGGCAGGCCGAATTTTTGGATAACCCGGAAATTCGGCTTACCTTTGACCACTTTCCCTTTTTTCAAAAGCAAGGAATTATGGAGAACAGATTCAGTTTCGATTACCAGCACTACGACTCTCCGGAGGGGATGCCCGCCGGGGACCGGGAGTTGGTGGAGGAGGCTCGCCGGGCCGTCGCCCGGGCGTACGCTCCCTATTCCAAATTCCGGGTAGGCGCTGCGGCCCGTCTGCGCAGCGGGAAGATTCTCTGCGGCAGCAACCAGGAGAGCGAGGTGTTTCCTGCGGGCATGTGCGCCGAACGGTCGTTGCTGTTCCATGCCGGAGCGTGCCATGCCGACGATCCGATCGAGGCGCTGGCCATCGCTTCGGAGCCGTCCGAGCGGGAGTGCTATCCCTGCGGACAGTGCCGCCAGGTGCTGCTCGATGCGGAGCGTCGCCAGAGGTCGCCGATCCGTATCATCATGTCCGGTGCGGGCGGAGCCACGGTGGTGGATTCGGCCGTGCGGCTGCTTCCTTTCACGTTCCAGTTATAATCCGCTTCGCAATTACGCTCCGTTTCCGATGTTCGCTCCCGAAGATATTCTGTACGAGGACAACCACCTTTTGATCGTCAATAAACGGTGCGGCGACCTGGTGCAGCCCGATCCGTCGGGCGGCGATGCGCTCGAACGGCAGATCAAGGAGTTCATCCGGCGGCGCGATGCCAAGCCCGGCGAGGTGTTCCTCGGCGTGGTGCACCGTATCGACCGTCCCGTGAGCGGAGCCGTCATTTTCGCCAAAACGTCGAAAGCCCTCGCCCGCCTGAACGAGATGATCCGCCGGGGCGAGATCAAAAAGACCTATTGGGCGCTTACGGAGAGCCGTCCCGATCCCGAAGAGGGAGAGTTGTGCCACTATATCCTGCGTAACGAGAAAACCAACCGTTCGCGGGCGCTCGATGCGCCCCGGGGCGATGCAAAACTGGCGAAATTGCGTTACCGCACCCTGGGGGCGAGTACTCGTTATACGCTGGTGGAGGTCGATTTGCTGACGGGGCGCCACCATCAGATCCGGGCGCAGCTCTCGAAGATCGGCTGTCCGATTAAGGGCGACTTGAAATACGGGGCCCGCCGTTCGAATCCCGACGGAGGCATTTCGCTCCATTCGTACCGTGTCGATTTCATCCATCCCGTGCGGCGCGAGCGGATCGTCGTGACGGCGCCCGTGCCGAAAGAAGATAATCTCTGGGCGTTCTTCGCTCGACAATTTTCATTGTTGCCATGCGAATTTTGATTCAACGGGTGCGCCGTGCGTCGGTTTCCATCGGCGGAACCCTCAAATCGGCCATCGGACCGGGGCTGTTGGTTTTCGTCGGTATCGAAGCCGAGGACGGCGAGGAGGATATCGAGTGGCTTGCGGGTAAACTCACCCGGCTGCGGATTTTCGACGACGAAAACGGGGTGATGAATCTCGACGTGCGGCAGGTCGGCGGCGAAATATTGGTGGTGAGCCAGTTCACGCTGCATGCCTCGACCCGTAAGGGCAACCGCCCGTCCTATATCAAGGCGGCCCCCGAAGCGATTTCCCGACCTTTGTACGAGCGGTTCGCCGCCGGTGTAGGCCGTGCGCTCGGGCGCGAAGTCGCCACCGGGGAGTTCGGAGCCGATATGCAGGTCGAGCTGGTGAACGACGGGCCGGTGACAATTTGGATCGACTCCCGACAACGCGAATGATTTCAGTTATTTCAAAGATAGTGAAAGATGAGCGCAATCGTGCGGGCTTGCATGCAGAGATTGCCGAATCGGATCCTATCTGAGGCTATGTCAAAGATATAAAAAGTTTGTTATGAAGAAGTATTTTTTGTGTATGGTCGCCTTGCTGTCGCTGGCGATCGTAGCCTGCGAAAGCGACGATACGGCGCCTGCGCCGGCCGTGCGTCCGACTTTCGATCTGATCGACGCGCAGCCCGATGTGACGAGTGCGGTCGTGGCGGCCAACATCGAATCGAAGGGCGAAGTGCCCATCTCCGAAGTCGGCTTCTCCTACCAGGAAACGGGCGGGGAGTACGTCGATGTGGTTTGTACGAATTTCAAGGACGGTCTGGCCCGGCAGACCCTGACCGGCCTGAAGCCCGACACCGAATATCGTTGGTACTGTTATGCCGTCTTGGGCGGCGAGCGGTTCAATGCGTCGCTGTCGAAAACGTTCAGGACCCTCAAAGAGGGGGAGGTGCCTCCGGCTCCGACGCCCCAGTTCGGCAAGCCTTCGGCTTCCGAGGTGCAGGCTACGAGCGCATTGCTCGCGTGCGCTTATCTATACACCGGTGATGCGGCCGATATTGCCGAAGCCGGTTTCGGATACAAGCCTGCGGCATCGGCCCAAACGGGATATACTATGGTAGAGATTACGCCGGACGACTCTTCGTTGTCGGCCCGTCTGGAGGAGCTGACGCCTGAAACGGCTTACGAGTTCTATGCCTATCTGGTAATCGACGGAAAGAATTACACCAGCGAACGGGTCGTTTTCACCACGTTGAAGGAGGGCGAGCAACCGGGAGCTCCGCAGTTCGAAACGCCTTCGTCGTCCGGGGTTTCTCCGACCGGAGCGACGCTTGCCTGCGTTTATGAGTACGAAGGCGACGGCGATGTTGCGGAAGCCGGCTTCGGGTATAAGGCCGGTGCGCAGGAGGAATATACCGAGGTGAAGGCTGCTTCGACGGCCTCGCCCCTGACTTATGAGCTGAACGGACTTGAACCCGAAACGAAATACGATTTTTATGCGTATGTCGTTATCGGCGACGAGCGTTATACGAGCGCCGTCGCGCAGTTCACGACCCTTAAAGCGGGTGAAAATCCCGAGCCGGAGTTCGGTCCCGTCGCTGCGACGGATGTGACCGCTTCGTCGGCCACCCTGACGGGCAGCTTCACCTATGAAGGCGAAGAAACGGTCGGCATCGAAGTAGGATTTGCTTACAAAGCCTCCGGTGAAACGGATTACACCACGAAAACGGTGACGGCTTCGTCGGGAGATAAGAGTGCGGCTATCACCGGATTGAGCGCCGCGACCACCTATACGTTCCACCTGTACGCCTCGATCGGCGGCAAGCAGTATCGGAGCCAGGAGGGTACTTTCACCACCGAGAGCGGAACAGTCCCCCCCCCGGAAAACGTTTATCGTACCGGCTGGGCCGAATTGCCGGTGGAGGAGCAGAACAGCGACTACTACTATGCGCATCATATCTGTCCGGATTTCTATGTCGGCAGCCAGAAAGCCCGCAATTATACGGTCTGCTTCAGCGCCGAGCACCACTGTCCGGTCTGGGTAGCGGCTCCGCGTCACGCCTGCTACGAGGTGAAGGGAACGGATCGTACGGATGCATACAAACGCGATCCGGATATTCCGTCCGGTATTCAATACAGCAGTAAATCGACCGGCGGCGGTTGCAACAAGGGCCATATGCTCGGCTCGGCCGAACGGCTCGTGACCCGGAAAACCAACGAACAGGTATTCTATTATTCGAATATCGCGCCGCAATATTCATCGAACTTCAACAATGGAGGCGGGGCATGGAACAATCTGGAAAGTTTTGTCGATGCGCAGGTTTGCGCCGATACGACTTATATCGTGGTAGGCACCTATTTCGAACCTTTCACCGATGCTTACGGCAAGAGCTGTACTTCGTCGAAAATCGATTTCGGCGGACGCAGCGACGTGAGCCGGCCTTCGATGTTCTACTACCTGCTGCTGCGGACCAAGAACGGAAATACGAAAAAATCAGTGATGGATTGTGCCGCGAGCGAATTGAAGTGCGCCGCCTTCGTGCTGCGTCATAACATGGATAAAGGGCACAAGCCGCAGGCCAAAGATATGATGTCGGTGGCGGAAATCGAGCGATTGACGGGCTTTACCTTCTTTGCCAACGTGCCGAATGCGCCGAAGGATACCTACAATCCGTCGGATTGGGGCTTGTAGCGTTCCGAATGGAAACCCGGGTCTATTCTTGGGGCGACGGCCGACCCTGGCACAGCTACGCGGCGTATTGCCGGCGACATTTCGGCGGCCGGGTGCGTAAGATCGCGGTGGATGCCGGCTTGAGCTGTCCCAACCGGGACGGAACGATCGGATCGGAGGGGTGTACGTTCTGTGACAACAGGGCGTTCACCCCTTCCTACTGTTCGCCCCGGAAGAGCCTGGCGCGGCAGATCGACGAGGGAATCGCTTTCCATGCGGCCCGAGGGCGGGACGAAGGGCTTTGTCTGGCCTATTTCCAACCTTTTTCCAATACGCACGCTCCTGTCACGCGACTTCGGGAGCTTTATGCCGAAGCATTGGATCATCCCCGGATTTCGGGACTGGTGATCGGCACGCGGCCCGATTGCGTGGACGACGAGAAGCTGGATTTGCTGGCGGAGCTGGCACGGAAACACTATGTGGCGGTCGAATACGGCGTCGAATCCACCTGCGACGAAACATTGCGGGCCGTCCGTCGCGGCCATGACTTCGCGGCGGCCCGGCAGGCTATTGCGGCGAGCGCCGCACGGGGGTTGCACGTCGGAGCCCATTTCATTCTGGGGCTGCCCGGCGAAGACGACGAAATGCTTCTTCGGCAGGTGGAGCGGATCAATGCCCTGCCGCTCGAAACGGTCAAGTTCCACCAGTTGCAGCTCGTTCGGGGAACGGCCCTTGCCGCCCAATACGACGCCGAGCCCGGCCGCTTCCGCCTGCGTACCTCCGAGGAGTATCTCTCGCTGGTGGTCGAGGTGTTGCGGCGGCTGCGTCCCGATATGGCTGTGGAGCGTATCGCCAGCGAAGTGCCGATGGGGTTTCACCACTTGACACAGTGGCATTTAACGCGGGTTTCCACCCTCTGGTCCCTGCTCGAAAAAAGATTAACGGCACGGAACGCGTATCAAGGCGAAATTTTATACCTTTGCGCCGTTAAACCTTAATTGTTCAAGGAAAAATGACTCTGTTGAAGGAAAAAATAACTTTCGGGACGATTATGGGCGTAGTACGGGAATATTTCGTGATGACGATCGGTATTCTCCTCTACACGTTCGCGTGGATCGCCTGTATTCTGCCCGCACACGGTACCGGCGGCGGTGCCACGGGTGCGGCGCTGGTGTTGTGCGGGGCGATCGAAAACCTGTTCAACTTCCAGATCAACATCGGTACGATGGCGTTCATCGTCAATGGTATTCTGCTGCTGTTCGCGGGTTTCATCATCGGTTGGAATTTCGGTATCAAGACGATTTTCTGTATCATCGTGCTTCCTGCGTCGCTGAACTTTTTCCAGGAAACGCTGCCCGGCGTGCAGGCGTGGCTGGCGGAACTGGGCGTTATCCCACCCGATGCGATCAGCCTGTTCGGTAATCTGGAACCGCTGCTGCTGGTCATCATGGGCGGTATGCTGTCCGGTGTGGGTATCTATATGTGTTTTCGTCAGGGCGGTTCGACCGGCGGTACGGATATCGTGGCGCTGCTGATCAACAAGTATCATCCGATCAACTACGGCCGTGTCGTGCTGGTGACCGATTCGCTTATCATCTGTGCATCGCTGCTGGTGGGCAACGGCATCGAGACGGTGATCTACGGCTTCCTGCTGACGGCGGTATTCGGTCTGAGCACCGATGCGTTGCTGGCGGGCAACCAGCAGTCGAATCAGATTCTGGTCATCAGCCATGAGCACGACCGTATTGCTGCGGAGATCGTCGAGAAGGCGCATCGCGGGGTGACGATGCTCAACGGAATGGGATGGTACACGAAGGAGTCGTCGCAGGTGGTGATGGTCATTTGCCGCAAACGCGAAACGGCCGACATCCTCAAGATCGTCCGCAATCTCGATCCCAAAGCGTTCGTTTCGGTGGCTTCCGTAACGGGTGTTTACGGGCAGGGCTTCGGTATCATCGACGGCGGTATGCTCAACGGTATGAAGAAGAATTAGGGAATCTTCTTTGATTTGAAATAATACTCCTCGTCGATCCGGCGGGGAGTATTTGTTTTCCGGGAATAATGCGTAACTTTACCCGAAGAAAAACCGAATTGATTCCGTCGTTTTGCGGTTGCGGCGCGGCTCCGGACGGGCCGGTCGGTTCCGCAGCCTGAAAGCACTCTTTTTCGATCCTGCTACGACCATGCGCTATGCCGACATCGTACTTCCTCTGGCCCAGCCTCTCTACACCTTTGCGGTGGCGGAAGGCGTGACGCTTTGCGAGGGGATGGCCGTAGCCGTGCCTTTCGGCCGATCGAAGATCTACACGGGCATCGTCTGGCGGCTGCACGACCGGCGCCCCGATTTCAAGACTGTCAAGACCGTCTCCCGTGCATTGTACGGCACGCCTCTGCTCGACGAGCGGCAGCGCCGTTTCTGGGAGTGGGTCGCCGATTATTACATGTGCTCGCTGGGCGAGGTGATGCGCGTGGCGCTGCCGTCGCTGATGAAGCCGAGCGGACACGGCGAGGAGGAGTTCGCTGCCGACGAGTTCCGGCCCCGCCGGGAGTGGTTCGTGGCCCTGGCCGGCGAAGCGCTCACCGCCGACGGGCTGGCCGCCGCGCTGGAACGTATGGGGCGTCGTGCCCCCCGGCAGCGGGAGGCGCTGGAGGAGTTGGCTGCCCTTGCGCCCGACGGGGCGGAAGTCGCCCGGAGCCGACTCGCCGCCGATCGGACGGCTCTCGCTCTCCTGGTGAAAAAGGGGTTATTGACCTGTATCGAACGGGAGGTCGCACCCGGTCCGGTGACTGGCGGTGCGCAGTTTCGTCTGCCGACGCTTTCCGCTGCGCAGCGGAAGGCTGCCGAGGAGATCCGTGCCGTGTTTGCCGATCGCGCGACCGTGCTGCTGCGGGGTGTCACCGGTTCGGGCAAAACGGAAATTTATATGCACTTCGCTGCCGAGGTGCTGGCCCGGGGCGGACAAGTGCTGCTGCTCGTGCCGGAGATCGCTCTCACGGCCCAGTTGGTCGATCGGCTCCGGCAGGTTTTCGGCGAGCGGGTGATCGCCTATCATTCGAAACTCACCGACCGCAAGCGTACGGAGCTTTTTACCTCCGCCTGCGGGATTCTGCGGGCGGCGAGGCTGGTGATCGGGGCCCGTTCGGCGATCTTCCTGCCGCTGCGCCGCCTGGAGCTGGTCGTGGTGGACGAGGAACACGATCCCAGTTACAAACAGACCGACCCGGCGCCCCGCTATCAGGCACGCGACTGCGCCGTGCTGATGACCCGACTGCTGGGGTGCCGTACGCTGCTGGGCAGCGCTACTCCGTCGCTGGAGAGTTATCTAAACGCTGCGACCGGAAAATACGGCAGCGTGGTACTAGCCGAGCGTTACGGACCGTCGCGGATGCCGCAGATCCTCGTGTCCGATACGATCCGTGCCGTGAAACGCGGCGAGCGGCATGCCCATTTCAACAAATTGCTGCTCGACCGTATGGAGGAGACCCTCGGCGGAGGCGGTCAGGCGATGCTTTTCCAGAACCGGCGGGGTTTCGCACCCTATGTCGAGTGCCGGGAGTGCGGCTGGACGGCCCGCTGTCCGGATTGTAATGTGACTCTCACGCTCCACAAGGGAAGCGGTCGTATGGTCTGTCACTATTGCGGTCATACGGAGCCTGTTCCGGCCAAGTGCCCCCATTGCCGGGTGACCGAACCCGTGCCGATGGGCTTCGGGACGGAAAAGGTCGAGGAGGAGATCGCCCGCGTTTTCCCCGAGGCGCGGGTCGCCCGGCTCGACCGCGACAGCGTTACCTCCGAGCGTGCTTTCCGGCAGATCGTCGAGGGCCTTCGCCCGGGGCGACGACGATATTCTGGTGGGGGGGACGCAGATGATTACCAAAGGATTCGATTTCGGCGGCGTGGAGCTGGTCGGTGTGCTCAACGCCGACAATCTGCTCAACAATCCCGATTTCCGCTCGGCGGAGCGTGCGTTCCAACTGCTGATGCAGGTGGCGGGCCGCGCCGGTCGGCGCGAAAATCCCGGAACGGTCGTGATCCAGACCGCCGAGCCGGGACATCCCGTCTTGCAACAGGTGATTGCGGGCGATTACGAGGCGATGGCTCGTCAGCAGCTCGCCGAGCGGAAGGCGTTCTTCTATCCGCCCTATGCACGGCTCCTGAACCTGTTGTTGCGTCACCGCGATCCCGTGACGCTGCGCCGTGCGGCCAACGCCCTGGCCGCCGCCCTGCGCGAACGGTTCGGGCGACGCGTGCTGGGACCCACGGCCCCGCCCGTCGATCGGGTGCGGGGCGAGTATCTGGCGACCCTGCTGCTGAAGATCGAGGCGGGGGCTTCGCTGGCCCGGGCTCGCGAGGCGGTGCGCGGGATTCTCGACCGGGTGGTCAAAAGTCCCGAATGCAAAGGCGTTACGATTCTCTGCGATGTCGATCCTCAATGATATAAAGGGGCTTTTTCTGCCGCCTGTCTGTCCCGTATGCGGCGGCGAGTTGCACGAGGGCGAGGGTGCTTTCTGTATGATGTGCCGTACGTTGGCACCCCAGACCGGATTCTGGCGCCGTGCGGACAATCCGCTGGCCGAGCGGCTGCGCAACGAGTTTCCCATCGTGCAGGCCTCGGCTTTTCTCTGGTTCGTTGCGGGCAGTCCCTGGCAGCGGGCCATTCATGGTTTCAAGTATTACAACCGCTGGCGCACGGCCCGCGACCTGGGTGCCTGGTACGGCGGTAACCTTGCCGACAGCGGACTGTACGGAAGCGTGGACTGCATCGTTCCCGTGCCGCTTCATACCCGGCGGTTGCTGGCCCGGGGGTACAATCAGGCTGCTTATATCGCCGAGGGGATTGCTTCCCGGATGGGAGTGCCGGTGGAGGATCGGGCGGTCAGGCGCCTGCGCAACAACCCGAGCCAGACGACCCGTTCTTCGGCCGGGCGCTGGGAGAACGTGCGCGACTTGTTTGCGGTCGCGCGGCCCGGAGCGTTGGCCGGACGGCACGTGTTGCTGGTCGATGACGTGGTGACTACCGGTTCGACGCTGCTTTCCTGCACCGAAGCTCTCCTGCGTGCGGTGCCCGACTGTCGGGTCAGCATTGCTGCACTGGCCGTTTCGCGCCGCCATTTCGGATTGGATCGATAACTTCGATCGAGTAGTCTTTGCATTGATAATGAGGTGTTTCGGTTGGATTTTGCTCCGGCCAGGTCCGAACGGGTTTGGCTTGTCACTTACCTTTCGCTATCTTTGCAGCGCGAAATTTGTGTTTTATAATATTTTTCCGGCGGGGTGCAATGTATCTCGTCGGGCTTTTTTAACTGTCGATTGAGCTATGTTTCGTATCGTTTTGCTGTTGTTTGCCGGAATCGGAGCGGGCTATCTGCTGCGCAACTGGTCGTTTGTGGCCAGGCTGGAGCGGGGAGTATCGCTTACCGTGTGGGCCCTGCTCTTCGTTTTCGGTGTTACGATCGGTTCCAACCGCGAACTGATCGCCAATTTCGGACGTTTCGGCTGGCAGGCCGCCGTGATCGCCTGCCTTGGCGTCGCCGGGAGTTTCGCGGTGGTATTCGTCGTCCGGCGTTACTTTTTCCGGAAAGGAGGGTGCGATGAGAGATAGTCTGATCGTTTTCGTCTTTTTCGCGGTCGGCGTGGCGCTCGGCTATGCCGATGCCGTCCCGACATGGCTGTTGGATCCCGATCTGCCGATGATTATTCTTTCGGTGATGGTGGTGCTGGTCAGCTTGGGACTCGGGGCCGGCGACAACCTGCACTATATGCTGCGCACGTTCAACTGGCGGATGCTCCTGTTGCCGCTTTGTACGATCGTCGGCACCCTGCTCTTTTCGGCGCTTGGCGTGCTGGTGCTCCGGGGATTCAGCCTGACGGACTGTCTGGCCGTAGGCAGCGGTTTCGGCTACTATTCGCTTTCGTCGGTGCTGATAGCCGACTTGAAGAGCGCGACGCTCGGCGTGCAGGGCGCCGCAGAGCTGGCGACGGTCGCTTTGTTGGCCAACGTCGTGCGCGAGATGATCGCCCTGTTCGGAATGCCGCTGTTCGCCCGCTGGGGTGGTCCGCTGGCCCCGATCTCGGTGTCGGGCGTGACTTCGATGGACGTTTGTCTGCCTTCGATCGCCCGTTATTCGGGCAGCGACCTGGTGCCGCTGGCCATCCTGCACGGCATCGTACTGGAGGTGTGTGTGCCGATTCTGGTCGGTGCCTTTTGCTGACCGAAGGAACCGTAAAAAAGAATCGACAGAAAGCTCCTTTTTATCGACATCTTTCCGGCTCGAGAGAATCCCCTGCCGGGGATCGTTCGGTTGTAAACAGATTTTTCGACAAAACGGGGTCCGGGGCGTTTTGATATGTCGCCCCGTTTGTCTATTTTTGAAAGTTGAAATCCACGTAACGAATGGCTAAAGAATATACCCCCGCTTCGCGCAACCGCGAAGCGTTTGCTGCAATGACCGATACCCCCGGCAACGTGCCTCCGCAGGCCGTCGAACTGGAGGAGGCGGTGCTCGGCGCTCTGATGCTCGAGAAGGATTCGATCATCACCGTGCAGGAGTTCATCACGCCCGAGGCTTTCTATACCGAGGAGCATCGGACGATCTACCGCGCGATCGAGGAGCTCTCGACCGAGCTCAAACCGATCGACCTCTATACGGTCACCGAGCGGCTGAAGGTCCGCAAGGAGTTGCAGAAGGTGGGCGGTGCGTCGTACCTGGCGCAGCTCACGCAGAAGGTGGGCTCGGCGGCCAACGTGGAGTTCCACGCCAAAATCATCGCCCAGAAGTACGTGCAGCGGGAGCTGATCCGCTCCGCGACCGAGATCCAGCGCCGTTCGTACGACGAATCGACCGACGTGACGGAGTTGATCGGCTATGCCGAGAGCGAAATCTTCAAGGTGGCCGAAGGTCACGTCAAGCGTTCGGTACAGTCGTCCAAGGATTTGCTGGCCAAGGCGCTGATGCAGATCGAGGAGGCATCCAAGAACACGTCGGCCTTCAACGGCGTGCCTTCGGGTTTCATGGCCATCGACCGCGTGACGCTCGGCTGGCAGTTGTCGGACCTCATCATCGTAGCGGCACGCCCTTCGATGGGTAAGACCGCCTTCGTGTTGTCGATGGCCCGCAACATGGCCGTCGATCACGAACGTCCGGTGGCGTTCTTCTCGCTCGAGATGTCTTCGGTGCAGTTGATGATGCGCCTTATCATCGCCGAAACGGGTATTCCGGGCAACGATATCAAGAGTGGCCGTCTTACGCCCGAGCAGTGGCGCCACCTGGAGTCGGCGACCAAGCCGCTGGGGGCGGCCCCCCTTTACATCGACGATACGCCGGCGTTGTCGGTCTTCGAGTTCCGCTCGAAGGCCCGGCGTCTGAAGATACACAACGACATCCAGATCATCATCATCGACTATTTGCAGTTGATGACCGGCGGAACGCAGGATTCGAAGGGCAACCGCGAACAGGAGGTGGCTTTCATCTCCCGCACGTTGAAGGCCATCGCCAAGGAGTTGAACGTGCCGATCATCGCCCTCTCGCAGTTGAGCCGTGCTACGGAGCTGCGCGGCGGTTCGAAACGCCCCCAGCTTTCGGACCTGCGCGAATCGGGAGCCATCGAGCAGGACGCCGACATCGTGGCTTTCATCCATCGTCCCGAATATTACGGTATCAATCAGGACGAGAACGGTATGCCGACGGCGGGTATGGCCGAGATCATCATCGCCAAGCACCGTAACGGTGCGGTCACGGATGTCAATCTGCGCTTCCTGAAGGACCAGGCCCGCTTCGCCGATGTGGACGAAACGCTGATGCCGGAGGCGGGCAGCCGCCCTGCGCCGGGGCAGTACGAGGATGTATCGAGCGGTTCCAATTCCGGGCTGGGTGGCTTCGGCGGCGTGCCCGAGGAGTTCCTTACGCCCGGTGTGTCGGGGGCGCCCGTGAACCTGAACGAGGAGGAGCCGTTTTAGCGGAGCCGGCTCCGGTTTCCGCGTCCGGTTTCGCCGCATTCGCGGCGGGGAAGTCGTTCTGGAGTTGCGGGTCCGGAAGTTCGGACCGGGGCTGGAGGAAGATCGCTTGATTGTATAGTGAAAGATCGATAATATGTTCGTCAGTACGTATGCAGGGGCTGTTGCCGGGATCGACGCCGTGAAGGTGACCGTCGAGGTCAATCTCACCGGGGGCGGTCTGGGACTCTATTTGGTCGGACTGCCGGACAACGCCGTCAAGGAGAGCGAGCAGCGTATCCGGGCGGCTTTCGAGAATACCGGTCGCAAGATGTCGGGCCGCAAGGTCGTGGTGAACCTCGCTCCGGCCGATCTGCGCAAGGAGGGGGCGGGTTTCGACCTGCCGATCGCCGTGGGGATTCTCGCCGCGATGTCCGAGGTGAGCGGGGAGTTGCTTCCGACGACGATGTTCGCGGGCGAGCTCTCGCTCGACGGAACGCTGCGGCCCGTACGGGGTGTGCTGCCCCTTGCGGTCAAGGCCCGGGACGAGGGGTTGCGGCGGCTCGTGGTGCCGGCCGAAAACGCCGCTGAAGCGGCGGTCGTGGAGGGGGTCGAAGTGTACGGTCTGCACTCCCTGGGCGAGGTGATCGCCCTGCTGAACGGGGAGCGGAGATTCGATGCGACGGTGCCGGTGGATGCCGAGGCAACTTTGGCGTCGCAGAGTGCCTATGCCGAGGATTTCGCCGACGTGAAAGGACAGACGGCCGTAAAGCGGGCGCTGGAGATCGCGGCGGCCGGAGGACATAACGTGTTGATGATCGGTGCGCCCGGTTCGGGTAAGACGATGCTGGCGCGGCGCATGCCGACGATTCTGCCTCCGCCTCAGCGTCGAGGAGGCGTTGGAAACGACCAAGATACACTCCGTGGCGGGAAAATTGGGCGCAGAGAGGGGATTGCTCTCGCAGCGTCCGTTCCGTGCGCCGCATCACATGACTTCGCAGGTGGCGCTGATCGGCGGCGGACAGTCGCCCCAGCCGGGCGAGGTGTCGCTGGCGCACAACGGAGTGCTGTTCCTCGACGAGCCTGCCCGAATTCGGACGCAGCGTGCTCGAAGTGCTGCGGCAGCCGCTGGAGGATAAGAAGATCATGGTTTCGCGGGCGAGATACAGCGTGGAATATCCGGCCAATTTCACCCTCGTAGCGGCCATGAATCCCTGTCCCTGCGGGTATTACAACCACCCGACCAAAGAGTGCACCTGCCCGCCGGGTGCGGTGCACCGTTATATGGGACGTATTTCGGGCCCGCTGCTGGACCGCATCGACTTGCAGGTCGAGGTGACGCCGGTGGCTATCGGGGAGATTTCGCAGGTGCGGCCTTCGGAGCCGAGCGCCGCGATCCGCGAGCGGGTGATTCGGGCGCGGGAGGTGCAGGCGGAGCGTTTTCGTGGGGTGCCGGGCGTGCATACGAACGCCATGATGAATGCCAGAATGCTGCGCGAGTTCTGCCCGCTGGATCAGGCGGCGCGGGAGCTGCTCGAACGGGCGATGGTGCGGCTCGATCTTTCCGCCCGTGCCTACGACCGGATCGTGAAGGTGGCCCGCACGATCGCCGATCTGGAGGGGACGGCCGACATCGGTGCGGCGCATCTGGCCGAGGCGATCAACTACCGTTCGCTCGACCGGGGAAGTTGGGGCCGGTAATCGAATGGGGATGTTGCGATGAAGAAGTGGAAACCGGAAAGGAGGGACGGATTGCTGCTGCTGGGCATCGGGCTCGGTGCGGCGGTGGGACTGTTGCGCGGTGCGGTGCTCGCGTGGCTGCCGGTGGGCGTGGCGCTGGGGCTGTGTCTGCGGGGCGGGGCCGGAACCCGCAGCGGAAGCGGTAAGGATTCGTTCGGAGATATTTCGGATACAAATCAGGAATTTTATGCCGGAGGGGATGCGTCTGCCGAGGCTGGAAACGAAAATAAAATATGAAAAGAGTCATTGTTTCGGGCGGCGGCACGGGCGGTCATATCTATCCTGCCGTGGCTGTGGCCGAAGCGCTCCGACGGCGCTTCGGGGAGGAAGTCGAGATCCTCTTCGTCGGTGCCGAAGGCAAGATGGAGATGGAGAAGGTGCCTGCATTGGGATACCGGATCGTCGGTCTGCCCGTTGCGGGCTTGCAGCGCCGCTTCGATTTGAAAAACCTGGCGGTGCCTTTCAAGGTGCTCAAAAGCATCCGCAAGGCCCGGCGCACCATCCGCGACTTCGGGGCCGATGTGGTCGTCGGTTTCGGAGGGTATGCCAGCGGCCCGGTGCTGTGGGCGGCGCAGCGGATGGGGATTCCGACCGTGATTCAGGAGCAGAACTCCTATGCGGGAGTCACCAACAAGCTGCTGGCCAAGCGTGCCCGCACGATCTGCGTGTCGTATGAGGGGATGGAACGCTTTTTCCCGAAGGAGAAGATCGTGATGACGGGCAACCCTCTGCGGGGACGTTTTTCGAAAGCGGGTGCGGATCGCCGCGAGGCGCTGGCGCATTTCGGCTTCCGGGACGATCTGCCGGTGCTGCTCGTCGTGGGCGGGTCGCTCGGTACGCGGACGCTCAACGAGATGATGAAGGCCTGGGTTCTGCGGCAGGGCGGTGCTTCGCCGGTGCAGGTGATCTGGCAGACGGGCAAATATTACGAGCGGGAGATGCGCGAGTTTCTGGCGCAGCATCCTACGGCGAATATCTGGCAGGGGACATTCATCGACCGCATGGATTACGCTTATGCGGCGGCCGATCTGGTCGTTTCGCGCAGCGGGGGCCTGCACGGTGTCGGAACTCTGTCTGGTGGCCAAGCCGACCCTTTTCGTGCCGTCGCCCAACGTGGCGGAAGATCATCAGACCAAGAATGCCCGGGCGTTGGCCGACAAGGGCTGCACTGCTGATCCCCGATTCCGAGGCGGTCGCCCGGGTCATGGACGAGGTGGTCGGGCTGTTGAAGGATCCGGCCCGTTTGTCCGAGTTGAGCCGCAATATCGAGGCGCTGGCCATCCCCGATTCCGCCGAGCGGATCGTGAACGAAATCGAAAGACAGTTGCCGCAGTCGAAATAGAGCCGCCGGGAGCGACCGAGCGGGGAAAATGCCTGAGCGGGGCAGGTGAAATCGTCCTGCCGGGTGTAATAAAGAAGAAATCGATCAATGAAAGAGTTTTCCAATGTTTTCGATGAGCGAGGGGAGCGCCGAATCTGTTCGGACTCTGCCGAGCCGGAAAAACAACGAATGCAGTTCAACGTATATTTTCTCGGAATCGGGGGGATCGGCATGAGTGCTCTGGCCCGGTATTTCCTCCACGAAGGCCGAAGGGTGGCGGGGTACGACCGGGTGCGGTCGCATCTCACGGACCAGATCGAGGCCGAAGGAGCAGTTGTTCACTATGAGGAGGATCCGGCGCTGATTCCGGCTGATTTCCGGGATCCGGCCACGACGATCGTGGTCTATACGCCGGCAGTTCCGGCGGATCACGCCGAATTGCGCTGGTTCCGGCAGAACGGGTTCGAGATCGTCAAGCGTTCGCAGATGCTGGGGTACCTTTCGCAGGGGAAATTCGTGATAGCGGTGGCCGGTACGCACGGCAAAACCACGACCACGACGCTCGTGGCATGGCTCAACCACCGGGTGACGGGCGGCGGAAGCGCTTTCCTGGGTGGTATTTCCCGGAATTTTTCGAGTAACCTGGTGCTCGGCCGGGGGCGGCGTCTGGCGGTCGAGGCCGACGAGTTCGACCGTTCGTTCCTGCGGCTGTGGCCCGACGTGGCGGTGGTCTCCTCGGCCGATGCCGATCATCTGGATATTTACGGTACGCACGAGGCATTGCGCGAGGCTTTTTCGCAGTCGTCGGACAGATCCGCGAGGGCGGGGCGCTGGTCGTCAAGCAGGGTGTCGATCTGAAGATCGGGAACCCCGGTATCCGGGTTTACCGCTATTCGTACGACGAGCCGTGCGATTTTTACGCCCGTAACGTGACGCTGCTCGAGGGGGGCCACTACCGGTACGATCTGGTGACGCCCGGCGGCGTTATCGAAGGGTGCACGCTGGGTATTCCCGGCTGGGTCAATATCGAGAATGCCGTAGCGGCCGTGGCGGCGCTCTGGTGCGCGTCGGAGCGGGACGGCGAGCCGCTGGATGCGGAGCGTCTGCGGGAGGCGCTGGCCTCGTTCGAGGGGGTCAAGCGACGTTTCGAATTCTATGTCAATACGCCCCGGCAGGTTTATATGGACGATTACGCCCACCACCCGCGCGAGTTGGCGGCGGCGATCACTTCGGTCAAGAAGATGTTTCCGGGGCGGCGGCTGACGGCGCTTTTCCAGCCGCATCTCTACACCCGGACGCGGGATTTCTACCGCGAGTTCGCCGAGGCGCTCTCGCATGCCGACCGGGTGGTGCTGCTGCCGATCTATCCGGCCCGCGAGGAGCCGATTCCGGGGGTGGAATCCGAGATGATCGGCCGTCTGCTGACAGTACCCTGGACGATCTGCGACCGTGCGGAGTTGGCCGAAAAGGTGGCTGCGATGGATACCGATGTAGTCGTCAGCTTCGGCGCGGGCAATATAGACGCCTGCTGCGGGGCACTGGCAGAAAAATTGCGGGAAAAAGCCTGATTCGCCGTCTGCCGGGGACGATCTGTTTTTTTCGAGGCCGTGTCCGTCGCGGCCGTACCTGGGGGGGGGGGAAGTAAACGCCGGGATGAGATTCAACCATTGACGAATGCCGAAATACCTGAAATATACGCTTCTTGCACTGCTTTGGGGCGGTGTGGCCGCTTATTTGCTCTATGCGGGAGGCAAAGTGCGCCGTCATCGTGCGGAGCAGCCTGTGACGCGCATCGAGGTCGAAGTGGTGGACAGCACCTCGCAGTTGCGGCTGGTGTCGGAAGCTACCGTTCGGGGATGGCTCGCCCGCAGCGGTATCAAAACCGTCGGCGAGAAGATCGGTGCCGTGCGGCTGGATGCGCTGGAGCGGCTTATCGCCCGCAATGGATTCGTCGCCGACGCCCGGGTTACGGTTTCCTATTCGGGCGTGCTGCATGTCGCCGTCTGGCAGCGGACGCCTCTGATGCGGCTGTTGATCGACGGCTATAATTCGTACGTGACCGAGGAGGGCTACCTGTTTGCAGTGCCCCGTGCCTCGTCGGTTTATGTGCCGGTGATTACGGGTACCTACCGTCCCCCGTTCCCGGCCTCCTATGTGGGGTATGCGGCGGATTACAGGCGGGAGCAGATGCAACAGATAGACGATAAGATCGCGGAGTTGGAACGGGAAAAATACCCTCTTTACCGACGGGAGCTGAAGAACGATGAAAATATCCGTTCGCTGCGGCGGATGCTGATTAAAAAGAGATGGTTCGAATCTTCGGAGTCCTTCGGCGAGCGGGTGCGGGAACTCCGCAAGCGCAAGGAGCAGTTGCGCCGCAAATATCGCTATGAGGCTCAGGTGATTCAGTCGGCGATCGACAAAATTTCCGAAAAACAGGAAGCCGAGCGTCGCCGACAAAAAATTTTGGCGAAAAGGTACGAAGATTTCTCGAAACTGACTACCTTTGTAAAATGGATGGAAAACGACGATTTCTGGCGGTCGGAAATCGTTCAGATAACGGCCCGCACCACTGAAAGCGGGGCTATCGACTTGGAACTTACGCCCCGGAGCGGCAACTATACCATCCTTTTCGGCCGCTTGGACGATGCCGAGCAGAAACTGGATAAGTTGCTGCGGTTTTACCGGGAGGGACTCGGAAAAGCCGGGTGGGACCGGTACCGGACGATCAACGTGAAGTACGCCGGGCAGGTCGTCTGTACGGAGTGGTAAGGTTTTCGAGATGCAGGAGCCGGATCTGCCTGCGGAATATGCCGGGCAGGGAAGAGGCTGGGAAACGATTCAATGAAAAAATAGATAGAGCACAGTGGAAAAAAAGAGTTATACGGTAGCCATCGACCTCGGTTCTTCGAACGTGGTGGTCGCTGTCGGGTCGAAACGCGAAGACGGAACGCTCGGTATCGAAGCCGTCGTTTCCAAACCGGTCGAGGGGGTCAAGGCCGGCCGGATCGATAATATCGAACAGGCGGGCAATGCCATCCGGGAGGCTGTCGCCGAGGTGGAATCGACGCTCGGCGTTCGAATTACGGAGGCTTATGCCGGCATTTCGGGCGAGTTCGTCCGTTGTGCCCGCCATACCGACCACGTCTTTACCTACGATCCCCAGAACGGGGTGAACCAGGGCGATGTAGATGCCCTGTTCGATCGTATGCGCAACGTCCAGGCCCCCGACGACGAAACGATCATGGAGCGTATTCCGCAGCATTATATGGTGGATGATGCCGAGGAGGTGCGCAATCCGGTCGGTTCGTTCTGCAAGCGGTTGTCTTCGACTTTCAACTTCATACTTTGCGGCAAGACGCCGCTGCAACGGCTCGACATGGCTCTCCGGCGGCTCGGTATCCGTATGTTGGGGGTATTCCCCAATGCGCTGGCGACGCCCGAAGCCGTACTCTCTTCCGATGAGAAGGAGGAGGGGGTGGCCGTCGTGGATATCGGCGGAGGCGTGACCGACGTTGCGGTTTATTACCGGGGCGTGCCGCGTTACGTGGCGACGATCCCGATGGGAGCGAGCGCCATCAACCGGGACATCCGTTCGCAGAGCATTCCCGAGAAACATGTCGAGAGCCTCAAGTGCAAATACGGTTCGGCTGTCGCCGAGCTCGCTCCCGAAGACAAGCTGATCCGCGTGAGCGGTCGCACGGCCCGCGAAGCCAAGGATATTCTGCTGCGCAACCTGGCCACCGTCATCGAGGCCCGGGCTACCGACATCGTCGAATTCGTGCAGCAGGAGATCCGGGATTCGGGGTATGCCGAGCGGTTGGCCTACGGCATCGTGCTGACGGGCGGCTCGGCCCGACTCAAGGATATAGACGAATTGTTCCGTCGTGTGACCGGCATGGACGTTCGTATCGCAAGCGCCGAAACAGGCATCAGCGAAGATTCGCGCGAGGCGGTTGCGAACCCTGCGTTCGCCACGGTCGTCGGACTGTTGCTCAAGGGGGCCGGCATGGGTTCGTGCAACGTGATCGAGGACAAGGCGGGCCTTTCGCCCCGTCGTCCCGTGCCGCCAACCCCTGCACCGGGATTCCAGCCTCCGCAGCCCCAGTCGCGGCCGCAATCCCAGCCCTATGCGCCGACACGGCCTTCTGCGGAAACGGTCAATGCGGCGTATGCGCGTCGGGAGGCTGCCCGTGCGGAATCCGCAGCGGTCGAGCCCGAGGTGGACGATGCCGGAGAGGAGCCCGCGCCTCAGGCTCCCGTGCAGGAGCCGGTGAAAAAGGAACGCAACTGGCGGAGTATTTTCAAGCGGACGCTCGACAAGATCAACGAGGGCTTCAATGCCGCCGATGACGAGGAGATTTAACGATTAAGACAAGAGAAACGAAACGATATGACAGACGATGTAATCACCCAGTTGGCCGCTGCCCGCACGAATCCTTCCATTATCATGGTAGTCGGTGTCGGCGGTGCGGGCGGCAATGCCGTGAATCACATGTGGAACCTGGGGATCAAGGGCGTGGACTTTATGGTCTGCAACACCGACCAGCAGGCGCTCGACAAGAGTCCCGTGGAGCTGAAAGTCCGGCTCGGCAGCGAGGGATTGGGCGCCGGTAACGACCTGAAAACGGACGCAAGGCCGCCATCGAGTCGCTTGATGTGGTGCGCCAGCGTTTCGAGGCGTCGGGGACCAAGATGGTCTTCATCACCGCCGGTATGGGCGGCGGTACGGGTACGGGCGCTTCGCCGGTGATCGCCAAAGCTGGCCAAGGAGATGGGAATGCTGACCGTCGGCATCGTCACTTCGCCGCTGGCCGTCGAAGGCAAGATCCGTTACGAACAGGCGTTCCGGGGCATCGAGGAGCTGCGTCAGAACGTCGATTCGCTGCTGATTATCAACAACGAGAATATTCTTGAAATATACGGCCGTCTGGCCTTGAAGCAGGCTTTCGGCAAGGCCGACGACATCCTGGCTTCGGCTGCGAAGGGCATCGCAGAGATCATTACGGTCGAGAGCGACCTGGTGAACGTCGATTTCGCCGACGTGTCGAAGGTGATGCGGGACAGCGGCCGCGCGCACATGAGCGTAGCGACGGCCGAAGGCGACAACCGGGCCGAGGCGGTGGCCGAAGCGTCGCTGCATTCGCCCCTGTTGGATCACAACCTGATTTCCGGAGCCCGCAACATTCTGCTCAATATCTCGGTGGCCAATGCCGAAGAGCTGATGTACGAGGAGGTGGTGCGGATTCTGGAGTATATCCAGGCGCATGCCAGCGTCGAGGACGAGTCCGGAAATATCCACAACGCCAATATCATCTGGGGTACGAGCGAGAAACCCCAGTTGGGCAATGCCATCGAGCTGGTAGTGGTGGCGACGGGATTCGAGGGCGACGAGGAGAAGCGGATGATGAAGACGGTCATTCCGCCCGCACGGATCGTCAAGCCTGTCCCGGAAGGTGCCGACCCCGCCGGAAAGCCGGTGTTGGAACCGGTGGGCAAGCCCGGCAAGGCCACTCCGCAGACACGCCCTCTGGAGCAGGTGATCCTGGGCGAGAAATCGACCCGTTACAGCAATATCGACCAGATCCTCGCCAAACCGGCTTATCAGTCGCGTAAGGCGCAGTTCATCGTCGAGATGCCTGCGGGCCGCAAGGAGGTGCTTAAGGAGGAGAAGGGTGCTGCGGAGCGTGCGGAGGAAAACCGCTCCGAGTCGCTGTTCGATTAACATAAAACGGATTGGATTTGGAAGATAGTGCTGCGGCCATCATCTATCACGGCATGACGTTTCATGTCGTGGTGCTGTGTTGTGTGACTTTGTTCCTGCTATTGGTTTCGGCGTTGGTTTCCGGCTCCGAAACCGCTTTTTTTTCGCTTTCGGGTAACGATGTGCGCAAGATCCGGCGGCACGATACGCCGGTTTGCCGGCGGATGCTGAATCTGCTGGGCAAGGCCGATCTGCTGCTGGCTACGATTCTGGTAGTCAATAATCTGGTCAATATCGGTATCGTTATCCTCTCTTCGGAGATCATCGATTCGCTTTTCACTTTCGCCCGTTTCGAGTTTCTTTTCAAGACGGTGATCGTGACGTTCCTGCTGCTGCTTTTCGGGGAGATTTTGCCTAAAGTCGCGGCGCAGACGATTCCTTTGCGGTTCGCCGGTTTCGCTGCGCGGCCCCTTTTGGTGCTGCGATGGATTTTTTATCCGTTGTCGTATGTGCTGGTGCGCACCGGAAACCGTATCAGCGAGCGGGCTGCCCACCATCAGGAAATTTCCATCGGCGAACTGGCCGATGCGATCGATATGACACGCACGGCCTCCAAGGAGGAGCACGGGATGCTTTCGGGCATCGTCAGCTTCGTCAATACCGAGGTGCAGGAGATCATGAAACCCCGGGTGGATATTACGGCCGTTGCCATCACGGATTCCTATGAACAGGTCAAGCAGACCATCATCCGGTCGGGTTTCTCGCGCATTCCGGTTTACGAGGGCGATTTGGACAATATCAAGGGAACGCTTTATGTCAAGGATCTGCTTTCGCATATCGACCGGGGCGACGAATTCGGCTGGCAGCAACTGATCCGCAGGCCCTATTTCGTGCCGGAGCACAAGAAGATCAACGACCTGCTGGCCGATTTCCAGAACCAGAAGATCCACATGGCGATCGTCGTCGATGAATACGGCTCGACGCAGGGCCTCGTGTCGCTCGAAGACATCGTCGAGGAGGTAGTGGGTGAAATTTCGGACGAAAGCGACAAGGACGAAGTGTTTTATACCCGTTTGGACAAAGATACCTACCTGTTCGACGGCAAGACCCATATCGGCGATTTCGAACGCATTGTGGAGATTGCCGAAGGTACTTTCGCCGATGTCAAGGGGCGTGCCGAAACACTGGCCGGTCTGATGCTCGAACTGAAGTGCGACTTCCTGAAAAAGGGGGATACGGTAACGGCTCACGGTGTGCGGTTCACTGTGGAGGAGATCGAGGGACACCGCATCGACAAGATCAAAGTCCGTCTGCATGGATAATATCCTTTGTATCGAAAAGGTTTTGTCCTGGGAACGGTTGCTGCGGCTGGTTCCCGAACGGGATCTTCGGTTGGCTGCGGCGTTGAAGCCGGCTTCCCGCCGCGAAGAGTTTCTGATGTGGCGGTCGATTGTTTACCGTCGTCTGCCGGATGCCGAAATCGCATATAATGCGGTCGGAGCTCCCGTCGTATGCAATTATCCTCTCCATATCGGAGTTTCCCACTGCCCCGGATACGTTGCGGTCTGCTTCTCCGACCGTCCATGTGCCGTCGATATCGAGCCGCTTGCCCGCGATTTCGGTCGGGCGGCAGTCCGCTTTGCTTCTGCCGAAGAGCGGCAGTTGTCCGACAGTCCGCTGTTGTTGCCGGCCCTCTGGTGCGCCAAGGAGACGCTTTACAAATATTCGGGGCGGCGGAACCTCGATCTGCTCCGGGATTTACGGATCGAGCGTTTCGATCCGGACGAAGGCCGGATGACGGGTCGTATTTGCGGGGAATCCGCATTGGAAATCGGACTTCGGAGGGAGGAGGAGCTTCTTGCAGCCTATATCTTGGTGTGATTATGCTTGCAGGCGTAATTCGGTTCGGGACTTTCGGGGTGTCTGTCGTTCTATAATGGAGGTTCCGCCGAGGAGTTGATTTTCGGACGCTTGGGGCGGTGTTTGCGGCGCCGGATGCAAGGATGCCGCCCGGCAGCTTCGAGGCGGGGCTTCGGTGCTCTTGAAATTTCGGATCGTCTGTTGTCAGACCGTTTTGCCGACGTGGAGGGATGTCGGGCGGCTGCGGAGGATTCGGAACCTTCTTTCTGCCGAAATGGGACGAATACCCTCCTCCTTGCCGGAAGTTTCACAAATCCTTTTTCGTATCGGGCGGCCGGAAATCGAACCTCTTGCCGACGAAATCCGGTCGGTCGGGGCGTTATTCCGAATGTTATTGTTATTTTTGTAACGATGAAACAGGCCGTCACCCCGCTTCGTTTAGGTTCCGACCGGATTTCGTCGCTGCTCGTCCGTTATGCGATCCCTTCGATTATCGCGATGACCTCTTCGTCGCTCTACAACATCGTCGATAGCATTTTCATCGGACACGGCGTCGGTCCGATCGCCATTTCCGGCGTGGCGCTTTCGATGCCTCTGATGAACATCGCGTCGGCTTTCGGGTCGTTGATCGGGATCGGTGCTGCGGCGCTCACCTCGATCCGGCTGGGACAGGGACGCCGGGAGGCTGCCGAGGGGGTGTTGGGCAATGTGGTGTTGCTCAATTTTCTGGTAGCGGCGCTTTTTACGGCCGTAGGTCTGTTGCTGCTGGACCCCATTCTCTGCTTCTTCGGGGCGAGCGATGCCACGATCGGTTATGCACGCGATTTCATGCAGATCATTCTCGGCGGTACGATCGTTACCCATATGTATTTGAGCCTGAACGAAGTGATCCGTGCTTCGGGTTATCCGAGGAGAGCCATGACGATTATGCTGACGGCCGTCGTGTTGAACTGTCTGCTCAATCCGCTGTTCATTTTCGGGTTCGGCTGGGGTATTCGCGGTTCGGCGGCCGCGACGGTGCTGGCCCAGGCCGCAGCACTCTCGGTTTCGCTCATCCACTTCTCTTCCCGGGGAAGTTTCATCCGGTTCGAACGGGGGATTTTCCGCTTGCAGGTGTCGGTCGTGGGCAAGATCTTTTCTATCGGTATGGCTTCGTTTCTGCTGCACCTCTGTGCTTCGGCGGTAGTGATCGTCGTGAACAAATCGCTCCGGGAGTACGGCGGCGACGTGGCGATCGGGGCGTATGGCATCATTTATCGGGTGGCGATGCTCTTCCTGATGATCGTTTCTGGACTGAATCAGGGCATGCAGCCCATCGTGGGGTACAATTACGGCGCCCGGCGGTACGACCGGGTGTTGAAGGTCCTGCGGCAGACCGTCGTGTGTGCGGTTTGCGTGACGACGACGGGATTCCTGCTGGGACAGCTCTTTCCCCGGCAGGTGGCGATGCTCTTCGTCGATGCTGCGGACGGAGCTGCGGCCGAGCGGATGATCTCTACGGCGGCCGAGGGGCTGCGGATCGTGTTGTGCGTTTTCCCGATCGTCGGATTCCAGATCGTGACCTCCAATTTTTTCCAATATATCGGCAAGCCGCACAAGGCGATTTTCCTCTCCCTCACGCGGCAGATGCTGTTCCTCATCCCGCTGCTCCTTGTTTTGCCGCCGCATCTCGGTACGCTGGGTGTCTGGATGTCGATGCCGATTGCCGACGGTACGGCCTCTCTGCTGGCCGCCGTGCTGCTCTTCTACCAGGTTCGTAAATTCAGACACCGGCCCCATGCGGAACGGAGTATCTGAGTTTTTTGAAAATATCGATTACAGACTCTTTCGGTGAATTGATGGGGGCATTCGCTCGATCCGGGAAATACGACAGAACTCTCGGACGGATCGTTGCACGCGTCCGATTTGGTTTGAATACGGAGCAGGAGCGAGGAGGTGTCGGGTGCCTCCGGGCGTTGGTCGTAACGATAGGGATATCTGCGCAGAAAGAGCTTTTACGATAATAAAAAACAGAGCCGGTGATCCACCGGCTCTGTTTTGGATTTTGTGTTTTGGATTAAATTCCGAGTTTGGTGCGGATCTCCTGCGGAATGGCGTTCTTGTTTACCATAACGGACAGGGTTTTGTACTCCACGAACGGACGCGAGAAGTAGTAGTAACCGTCGTAGGGAGGACGTACGTCCCACGAGTTCTTTACCTTGAAGAAGGGATTGCCCTGCTGATCGACGGCCGTACCCACGATTACCATGCCGTGGTCGTCCGTAGTTTCGTAGTTGTCGAAAGCGATCTGGCGCATCTCCTGCGTGATCTTCTTCTCCTTGACGGGTTTGTCGAACTTGTAGAGAGCCGCCTCTTTCTCGGCGGCGCTCAATTTGCCCCACTTCTCGGCCTCGGTACCCTCCATGCCGTCGATGTCGGTTTCGGGAATGATGCCGATCGCCTTGATGCGGTCGAAGCCCTTTCGCTGACGTCGGTAGCCCATTCGATCGAGTAACCGTTGGCCAGGGCATTATCGACCACGGCCATCATCTCTTCCAGCGGTACGTTGTAAACCGTACCCCACATCCAGTTGTCGGGAACCTCGATGATGAACTCCGAGTAGAAAGGATGGTGTGTGAAAGAACCTATATCCACATAGTCGTCCATTTTGATCGGCAGCGACGCTGCGAACGATTCGGGGGTATATTCCTTGCCTTCGTAGGTGAATTCAGGGCGCACGCCGAAATAAGTGTCCAGCAGCGCATTCAGACCGTCCTGCCAGGCCGTGGTCAGCACCCCGTTGTTTCTTGCCTTGATAACTGCGTCCAGGTAGGCTTTCAGTGCTGCGTCGAGCTCGCCGAAGACCGGTTTCTCCGTGCCGTAGTTCAGACCCGGATAGACCTCCTGGGGTACGATGCCGTATTTCTTGATGCCTTCGATTACGTCGTGGGCGGCACCGCCTTCCGCAAAGTTCAGATGTCCGTGCAGGCGGACGTATTTAACGCCTTTGTCGAAATACATGTTGCGGACGATCCACATTTCGGACAGGTCCATCTCCGGCCCGCCGGCCCGCAGAATTTCGTTTTCCAGGAACGAAAGAGCCGAATAACACCAGCAGGTGCCGCTGCGGTGCTGGTCTTTGACCGAAGTGTTCGGTACGGTGGTCAAGTCGGTGAACTTGTAGCCTTCCTCCTGGGTCTTCTGTGCAGGTTTCTTGGCCGATGCGGAGCACACCATAAGTGCCAGGCCTGCGAGTAACAGCAGTTTTTTCATCGTAATTTTGGGGTTTGTTATTTTTTAGAAGTTTGAATGATTTTCATGCACGCTTCGAGAGTGATCTCCTCGGGTTTGGTCCCTTTGGGAATACGGTAGTTCTTGCCTTTGTAGGCGATATAAGGACCGTAACGGCCGTTTTTAATCAGTAGTTCGGGCTCTTCGGCGAAGGTTTTGAGCGGAGTGTTCGCTGCAGCGGCGCGGGCCTGCTGTTCGCGCACGAGCTCCGCAGCGCGGTCGTAGCCGATCGTATAGGGATCGTCCGTGCGGGCGAGCGATGCGAACGATTTGCCGTGCCGCACGTAGGGCCCGAACTTTCCGATGCCGATGACCAGATCTTCCCCTTCGTAGGGCCCCAGGTTGCGGGGCAGGCTGAAGAGCGCCAAAGCCTCTTCGAGGGTGAGCGATTCGATCAACTGCCCCTTCTTGAGCGATGCGAAACGGCTCTTTTCCCCTTCGTTGCCTTCGATTTCGACCATCGGACCGTAGCGGCCGATGCGGGCTTTTACCGTATGCCCCGTAGCGGGGTCGGTGCCCAGGATGCGTATCTGGTTGTTTTTGGTCGTCTGGGTCGTGGTCGCATGATCGACCATTTTATGAAAAGGACCGTAAAAATCGTCGATCATGCTGTTCCAGGTGATCTCTCCGTCGGCGATGCGGTCGAACTCCTTTTCGACGTTGGCCGTGAAGTTGTAGTCCATGATCGGCTCGAATTGCGATTCGAGGTAGTCATTGACCACCATGCCGATATCGGTCGGCTGGAGTCGGTTTTTCTCCTTGCCGTAGGTTTCGGTAAGCCTTTTTTCGGCGATCTTGCTGCCGGTCAGCGTAAGTTGCACGTAGCTGCGTTTCTGGCCCTCCTTGTTCTGTTTGACCACGTACCCGCGGTTGATGATCGTCGTGATGGTCGGCGCGTAGGTCGAAGGACGTCCGATGCCGAGCTCTTCGAGCCGTTTTACGAGCGAAGCCTCGTTGTAGCGGGCCGGCGGTGCGGTGAAGCGTTCCGTGGCTGTAATTTGCGCGGGATTGACGCTCTCGCCTTGGGCCATTTTGGGGAGGATGCCCGATCCCTCTTCGCCCGGCTCCTCGTCCGTGGATTCCGAGTAGAGTTTCAGGAATCCGTCGAAACGGATCACTTCGCCCGTGGCGACGAACTGGGCGTCCGAACCGGAGATATCGATGACGATCGTGGTGCGGTCGAGCTCCGCAGGAACCATCTGCGAGGCGACCGTCCGCTTCCAGATCAGGTCGTACAACTTCTTTTCGGCGGGAGTGCCTTCGATCGTCTGCCGCTCGATATACGACGGGCGGATCGCCTCGTGGGCCTCCTGTGCGCCTTTGGTTTTTGTCTTGTAATTATGTGCCGATGAGTATTTCTCACCGAAAAGTTTGATGATCTCCTCCTTGCACTGGCCGATCGCCTGCTTCGAGAGATTTACCGAGTCGGTACGCATGTAGGTAATCAAACCCTGCTCGTAGAGGTGCTGCGCCACGGACATCGTCTGCGATACCGACATTCCGAGTTTGCGGCCCGCCTCCTGCTGGAGCGTCGAGGTCGTGAACGGAGGCGCGGGGTAGCGCTGTGCCGGTTTTTCCTCGGCTTTGGCGACGGTGAACCGGGCGTCGATGCAGCTGCGCAGGAAAGTCTCTGCTTCCTCGCGGGTATCGAAGCGGGTGGACAGTTCCGCCTTGAAAAGGGTTTTATCGGGATCGGTGGCGGCGTAGAACTGTGCTACGACACGGTAGTAGGGCGTCGAGCGGAATGCGATGATCTCCCTCTCCCGCTCGACCAGCAGCCGTACGGCGACGCTCTGTACGCGTCCGGCCGAGAGTTGGGGCCGCACCTTTTTCCAGAGCAGGGGCGATAGCTCGAATCCGACCAGGCGGTCCAGCACGCGGCGTGCCTGCTGGGCATTTACCAGATTCATATCGATCGTGCGGGGCGATTCGATGGCTGCCAGAATCGCCGGTTTGGTAATTTCGTGGAAAACGATTCGCTTGGTTTGGTCGATCGGCAGGCCGAGAACCTCTGCGAGGTGCCAGGCGATCGCCTCTCCTTCGCGGTCTTCATCGGACGCGAGCCAGACGGTCTTGGTCTTCTTGGCCAGCGACGAAAGTTCCTCGACAACCTTGCGTTTGTCGCTCGGAATTTCATAGACCGGTTCGTAGTCCTTGTCCAGATTGACGCCGAGATCTTTTTTCGAGAGGTCCCGGATATGCCCGAAGCTCGACTTGACGACGAAATCCTTGCCCAGGAATTTTTCGATGGTCTTGGCTTTGGCCGGGGACTCGACTATTACTAAATTTTCCTGCATAACATTCAGTATCTTTTCACTAACGCAAGATAACCTAAGTTCGTACTTAGGTTATCCGCAGGTGCTTCGCTATTTTATCATCGTGTAAATCAGGCGCAGCTTGATCGGCGCGTTGTTTGCGGCGTTTTCCATGCCTTGTGCCGATGTATAGGGCATCGTGAAGAGTCCGTAGGCTTCGGGTCCGATGTAGATCGTCCGGGGGGCGGAGTTCTCCGTTTGGCTGCCGCCGGTTTCGACACCCTGGGATTTCAGGTAGCCGTTCCATACTTCCTGCATGTGGCTGGTGATATCCATGACGTAACAACCCTGGCTGCGGTTGAGGTAACCCCCATACGGCAATTCGAAATTCTGGCTCGCGTAGAGCTTTTCATAGGTGTAGTAGTAATCGGAAATGCCCAGCACGTGCTTGTAATCGGCGTAGAGGCCCAGCCGTTGGAACGATTCGTCGAGCAGGGGGGTAATGGCTCCCACGTCGATCTTCTCCCAGTCGTAATCGCTCTTTTCGAGGTAGATCATCAGTTCCGCCTGGTTGATGGCGATCGAGGTATAGGGCATGCCCGATTCGTCCGTAACTTCCTTGTAGAGAGCTTCAATTCCTTCGAACAGGGCGTCCGTGAGGGTCAGCTCCGTGATTACGCCGTCCATCCCTTCGACATATACGTTGGGGTTCAGGGGCCGCTGTTCGTTCCGCTCGTCGATGTCGGCCGGATTGATCTTGGAGCCGGTGTAATCGTGTCGGATGGTGTTGATCGAAACATTGCCGTAGGGATCGTCTTCGCGGTAGAAGAGGTAGCTGGCCGTGATCGTATCCTGGATCAGCGTCGGGTCGGTTCTGTTCCGGCTGCGGGTGTACATCAGAAGACCCGACTCCGCGAGGTTCGTAGCGAACAGGTTCCCTTCTCCCGATGGATCTTCCTGGGCCGGCTTGATGTAAATACCGTTGAAATAGTCCACCCAAAGCTCCGGATTGCGGTAGATCGTCATATCGCCCTTGTACTTGCCTTCGAGCAGCATCAGTCGTTTGATGAGCCCCCGTCCTTCAGGCGTAGGCTGCAGGGTGACGTACTCCGTGGCCGGTCCCGTCGTCGTGCCGTTGGGGAAGGTGAAGGTGAATACCGGGTTGGGGTTGAGGTAGGGGGTCGGATCGAAGGTCGGGTAGAAAAGGGTGTCGGCGACGCTGCCTGCTCCGGCCGGGGCTGTCAGCGAGGGATTGAGGTAATCGTTCGAAATCACCTCATAGACATTGTACGTCATCGGCTTGAGGGTGTCGCCTCCGTAGTTCGAGATTTTGATTTTGAGTTCGATCGAGTCGAAAATGGGCTGGTAGCCGAATCCGGTCGTATCGGAGAGGGCTACGGCGCGGTATTGGGTCAGGAAACCTGCCGTGCGACGCCCGAAAGTTTCGTCGTGCATCACACCGAAATACCCCTCTCCCAGGTTGGAAGCCTTGAGAGAGTCGGTTTTGTAGAGTCGAGTTTCGAAATAGGGCCGCTCGGCGTCGGGTGCGAGCGCGAAAACTTTCAGACCGATCTTCATCTGCTGATCCCCCGGTTGGTAGCCTGCGCCCAGCCGGTCGTCCACTTTCGTGCAACCTGTAAAGAAGACCATGCCCGCTGCGGTGAGAACGGCGGCCAATTCGGCGGCCCGGCGTATTTTACTGGATCGAATCATAGAATCGGTTGTAGTTGTCGAAAAAGTCCTCTGCGTCGGGCGACTGGTATTCCAGGAGCGGTTTGCCGCTGTTACGGACCAACTCGATAATTTCGGGGGTTACCGCATCGGAAGCCAGAATGATGCCGTCGGCATACTCCATAACGTAACGGCAGAGGTTTTCGTATGAAGGGGTGTCGAGGATCGACAGTTTTTTGTCTTTGACGCCTTCGTTGGCGATTTTCTCCTTCATTCCTGCATCCAGCGGTTTGTCGAAACCGTCGCCGTAGAGCGAAACGACGATTTTGACCTCCTTGAAAATCGGGTCGTCGGCGAAGACCTTTTTCAGATAGATCGGCACGATACTCGAGAACCAGCCGTGGCAGTGGACGACCGTCGGCGTCCAACGCAGTTTCTTGACCGTTTCGAGTACGCCCCGGGCGAAGAAGATGGCCCGTTCGTCGTTGTCTTCGAAATAGTTTTCGTCGGCATCCCGGAGAATCGCTTTGCGGGCGAAATAGTCGTCGTTGTCGATGAAATAGATCTGCACTCGGGCTGACGGAATCGAAGCGACCTTGATAATCAGTTGATGATCGTTGTCGTCGATGATGAGGTTCATACCCGAGAGCCGGATCACCTCATGCAATTGATGACGCCGTTCGTTGATGCAGCCGTACCGGGGCATGAATGTGCGGATTTCATTGCCGCGCTCCTGCATCGCCTGCGAGAGCCGCCGGCACAGAAGCGCCCCCTCCGTATCCGGGACATACGGAGCCACTTCCTGACAGACGTATAGTATCCTGTTCGATGCCATTGGTTGAAATTTTTTCTTCATCTCCTGGTGCGGTGCGCTCGGAGTGCCCGCCGGTCGGAAACGATGATTTTTTAGCTTGCTCGGCGAAGAAGGCACGGGCCGGATGCAATGCGAAAAGTTGCCTTGTCGTGCTGCCGTACCTCACTTCACGAAAGTTTATCTTTCGCAAAGATAGTGAAAGGTGAGAGCAATCGCGCGGGCTTGCACGCAAAAGATTGCCGAACCGCCTCCTATCTTCTGCAAAGATAGTGATTTTTCTTAAAGAATCAGCATCGCGTCGCCATAAGTTCCGAAGCGGTAGCCCTCCTCTTTGGCTATTTTGTAGGCATTCATTATCAGGTCGTAACCTCCGAATGCCGAAACCATCATCAGTTGGGTCGAGTAGGGAAGCTGGAAGTTGGTCACCATGGCATCGGCCACCGAAAATTCGTACGGGGCGAAGATGAACTTGTTGGTCCAGCCCTCCATCGGCTTGATCATGCCGCCGGTCGAAACGGCCGTTTCGAGCGTTCGCATGACCGTCGTGCCGATCGAAACGATCTTATGTCCTTCGCGTTTGGTCTTGTTTACCGTTTCGGCCGTGGGTTCGTCCACGAAGAACTGTTCGGAGTCCATCTTGTGCTTCGAGAGGTCTTCGACATCGACCGTGCGGAAGTTGCCCAGGCCGACGTGGAGCGTGATGAACGCCTTTTCGATCCCCTTGATCTCCATACGTTTGAACAGATGCTTGGAGAAATGCATGCCGGCCGTCGGGGCGGCTACGGCGCCCTCTTTGCTGGCGAAAATGGTCTGGTAGCGCTCGGCGTCTTCCGGCTCGACCTTTTCGCGCACCCACTTGGGCAGCGGGGTTTCGCCCAGTTTGAAGAGGGTTTCTTTGAACTCTTCGTAGGACCCGTCGAACAGGAACCGGAGCGTGCGGCCCCGTGAAGTGGTATTGTCGATCACCTCGGCTACCAGCAGGTCGTCGTCGCCGAAGTAAAGCTTGTTGCCGATGCGGATTTTGCGGGCCGGATCCACCAGTACGTCCCACAGGCGCAACTCGCGGTTGAGTTCGCGCAGCAGGAAGATTTCGATCTCGGCGCCCGTTTTCTCCTTGTTGCCGTACAGACGGGCGGGGAAAACCTTCGTGTCGTTGAAGATGAAGAGGTCCTTTTCGTCGAAGTATTCGATGATCTCCTTGAAAATGCGGTGTTCGATGGTGCCCTTGGCACGATTGACCACCATCAGGCGGGATTCGTCCCGGTTTTCGGCCGGGTATTTCGCCAGCAGGTCGGCGGAGAAGTCGTAACCGTATTGCGATAGTTTCATGGCTAAAAGTATTTGCGAACATTTTTTCGGTCCGTGGGCAGCGCTGCAGGCAGTTTTGCGGGTACGGAGCAAGATAAACCGTCAATTTATCTATACGAAAAATAAGTTATTTTGTTTCAGCTTTTTGCAGTTTTTCGAGAAAAAAGTTCAATTCGTGCGCCGCATCGAGCCGAAAACCTCCGCTGCGGGTGCGGCAGAGCGAGGTGAGGTGCGCACCGCTGCCGAGCGCCTGGCCGATCTCTCCGGCCAGCGAACGGATGTAGGTCCCCTTGCTGCACCGGACCCGGATGCGGATGCGGGGCAGGTCGTATTCCATGAGCTCCATTTCGTAGATGTTGATGAGCGCTTTGCGCAGTTCCACCTCTTCGCCCGCGCGGGCCAGCTCGTAGGCCCGGACGCCTTCGACCTTCTTGGCCGAATAGAGGGGCGGGGTTTGCAGCCGTTCGCCGGTGAGCGAGCGGAGCACCTCCTCGACCGCTTCGCGCGTGATATGTTCGAAGGGATAGGTCTTGTCGATGGGGTGTTCGAGGTCGAAGCTGGGGGTCGTGGCTCCCAGCATCAGGTCGGCGACGTACTCTTTCTCCTCGGCTTGCAGGGCGTCCGCCATTTTGGTCGCCTTGCCGATGCAGACCAGCAGGATGCCCGTTGCGAGCGGGTCGAGCGTCCCGGCGTGGCCGACTTTGATTTTCGGGTAACCGGCCCTGCGCAGGGCGAACTTGATTTTGCGGACTACGTCCGAGGAGGTCCACTCCAGCGGTTTGTCGATGACGGCGATGTAGCCCTCTTCGAAGTCGATTCCCTGTAGGTTCAGTTCGGATTGTTGCGTCATGTGCGGATTATTGGATCACGAAATAGCGGATGATGGCCAGCCCTCCGACCAGCGTACAGTAGATGGCGAACCAGTTGAGTTTTCCCCGTTTAACGATGTTTATCATGAATTTGCAGGCCAGACAGCCGACTACGAACGCAGCAGCGAATCCGGCGAGCAGGGGTGCGGTCCCGATGCTTTGGGCGGCCAGTTCTCCGCTCATCAGGTCGAGAACCATCTTGCCCAGGATCGGTGCCAGCACCATCAGGAAGGAGAATTGGGCCACGCTCTCCTTGCGGTTGCCCAGAATCAGTCCCGTGGCGATCGTCGTGCCCGAGCGCGACAGACCCGGCAGTGTGGCGACCGCCTGCGCCAGACCGATGATGAAGGCGTCGCGGTAGGAGATGGTCTCCTTGTGGCGGGGTTTGGCGTAGTAGGCGAAAGTCAGCAGTATGGCCGTGACCAGCAGCATCGCTCCGACCAGCAGCAGGATCCCGTGGTTGGGAAGATCCTCGACCAGCGACTGGAGGAAAGGCTCCAGCGTGAAGCCCACGATGACCACCGGGATCATCGAAAGGATGATCTTCAGCACGTAGGCCTGTTCCGCGTTGAATCGTTTGGAGAAGAGTCCCACGACCAAGCGTTTGATTTCGCTCCAGAGCACGACGATCGTGCTCAGGACCGTCGCGGCGTGCAGCGTGAGATCGAAGGTGAGTCCTCCCACTTCGGGATCGACGCCCAGCAGTTCTTTGGCCAGCTGCAGGTGGCCGCTGCTCGATACGGGCAGGAATTCGGTCAGGCCCTGGACGATGCCCAGGATGATAGCTTGAATGGTTTCCATTTTACAGTTCTCGGGGATATTTCGGTATCGGGGGATGCGCGGGTTTCAACCCGGCTTCCGGCGGTCGGAGAAGTCCGGATTCAGAATCGTTTGAGAATGGCGTAAATTTCGAAGATGAAGCCGCCGATCACCAGGATCGGGGCGAGCGTGATGCGGCGCCAGGAAAACATGGCGTAGTTGAACTCGTCGGGCGAGTCGCTGCCGCCGCCGGCCATCAGGACGAAGCCCAGAATGATGACGATCAGTCCGGCGAGCAACAGGATGTAATTTTTGAGCGAGAGCGGCATCTTCGGATCGTTTTTATCGTTGATCTCCTTGAATTTTTTCATGGTACGGGGATTTTTAGTAGAGATAGATCTTGTTGGATTTCATGTTGACGAACTTGTTGACGGCGAAGAACGTGAAGCAGAGCGAGATCAGGATGCCGCCCAATACCATGCCGCCCACGATGATTCCGATTTTCATGGTTTCGGCCAGCGACATCAGTTCCGGAACCGCCTCGTTCAGTCCGTAAACGGCCGTCAGGAAGAGTGCCGAGGCGATGATTCCCGACAGAATGCCTTGTGTGATGCTGCTGCCCAGGAACGGTCGCATGATGAACCATTTGGTTGCCCCTACGAGCTTCATCGTGTTAATCAGGTAGCGTTTCGAGAAGATCGCCAGCCGGATCGTGTTGTTCAGCAGGATGAGCGAGATGACGAGCAGGGCTCCGCCGAAGAGTAGCAGCACCAGCCGGATCTTCGCGATCGTGGCATGCAGCCGCTCGACGGTCTGTGCCGGATAGGAAACCCGGTCCACGCCGTCGAGTTCGGCAATTTGGGCGATGAAGGTTTCGAGCTTGTCCGGGTCCGCCGAATCGGCTGACAGGGTCAATTCGAACGAGTCGAGCAGCGGATTCTCTTCGAGGATCGCCTCGAACTCCTGTTCGAACATCTGCCGGAAATAGGCGTCGTTCAGTTTATCGTCTTTGGAGCTGTATTCCACATGGCTCACCAGCTCGTTGGCTTCGAACCGTTTGCGGAGCGATTCTTTTTGTCCTTCGTCCGCTCCGTTGCGGAGCTCGACGGTGACGGTGACGCTCTCCTGCAACGTGCGGGCAACCTGCATGGCGGCCGTCATCAGGTATCCCACCGATCCCAGCAGGAAGAGCACCAGGGCGATGCTGATGTTCGAAACGATGTAGGAGTTGCGTACCCTACGCTTGAGTCTTTTGTCGTCTTTCATGGCGTAAAACGAGTATAACGGTTGCAATGATGCCTGCGAGAATCGTGAGCGACGCGACGAGCGTCACGCCTTCGACGGTGTTCCATCCGGGAGCGCGGAACCGCCATTCGACCGTGTGCGTACCGGCCGGGAGCTCCATTCCCCGCAACAGGTAATCGGCTCGGAAATATGGGGTTTCGATGCCGTCGATATAGGCTGTCCAGCCGTCCTTGTAGTAGATCTCCGAGAAGATCGCCGTGCCGGGCGCAGTGGCCGTGTATTCGTACCGGAGATAATTGGGGCGGTACTCCTCCAGGCGGATTTCCCCTTCGCCGCCGATCAGGGGGCGGATCTCGAACTCTCGGGTGTTGATGACGGCCGCCGTTTTGGTGTCGATGCGCCCCAGGGCGTCGATCTCCTCTTCGGGAGTGGCGGCATCGACGACCTCCTGCACGAACCAGGCCGGGCCGTTGGCCGTGGTCCGCAATTCGGCGACGGGCTGTCCCGCCGGGTCGAAGCGGATGAGGTAACGCGTGTTGAGCATGTCGAGTACGCTCTCGTCCATCGACGTAAGATAACGCTCGATCAGGTCCTGGTAGCGAGCCAGCTTGGCGCCGTGATAGCCGCCCACCGAACGGTGGAAGTAGGAGGTCGTAGCATCGTTGAAGGGGCTGACCGTGAGGTTCAGCACCCGGAATCCGGGTTCCGGGTCGCGCAGGATCGCGCGGTCGGCTTCCGTAGGCTGTATCTGTTGGCGTCGTGCGGCGACGAAGCGGCTTTGAGGCAGGTAGCGCAGGTTGACCGGCACCAGGTCGATCAGAACGATCACGCCGAGCAGCGCTATGAGCCAGCCCCGTCTGATCCGTCCCAGGGCGAAGAGCAGCACGCTGCCCGCCGCGAGGGCGATCATCAGCAGCGAACGCCAGGCGTCGGAGCGCATGATCGCGGCCCGGTCGGCGGCCATCGCGTCGGCCGTCACCTCTCCCAATTCTTCGGGAGCGCCCTGTGCGATGGCTTCCTGCATACCTGCGGCTTGGAACATCTGGTAGTATTGGCGGCTCATGAAATCGGCGGCTTCCGTCCGGCCGAAGTCGAAGATCGCGCTGCCGGCCACGGCGAAGAGCAGGCAGAAACCGCCCGTGATGCCTCCGGCCCAGGCGAGGGCCCGCAGGAGTTTTCGACGCGGCACTTCTCCCCGCCAGAGGGGCATCAGAGCCAACGCCGCGAGCAGGGGAACCGTCCATTCGACCACCACGAGGGCCATCGATACGGTGCGGAACTTGTTGTAGCCGGGCAGGTATTTGAAGGCGAATTCGGTGAATCCCATGAAATTATGTCCCCAGGCCAGCAAAAGCGTCAGCAGACTGACGGCTGCGATCCACCACTTGTTGCGTCCCGATGCCAGCAGGAGTCCCAGCAGAGCCAGGAACAGGGCGGCGGCTCCTAAGTAGGTCGGTCCGGCAGTGTAGGCTGCTCGCCCCAGTAGGCCGGTAACTGTTCCGCAAAACTTTCCAGACCGTATGGTTTAAGGGCTTTGGCCATTTCGCCGTCGCGGGTGAACGCCCGACCCGAATCGCCGCCCATGAAGTCGGGGATCAGCAGGTTCCAGCTCTCGGCGCGTCCGTAGCTCCACGCCGTAGCGTAATCGAGTGCCAACCCTTCCTGGGAGGTTTCCTCGCCGGCGGCGAGTTCCGAACCTCCGCGGATGGTCTGCTTCGAGTGGTGCATCGTGTACCACAGAGGCGCGAAGTTCGAGCCGACGGCCAGAATGCCTGCGCCTAGCAGTACCGCCGTACGGCGGGCGAACGAAGGCAGGTGCTTTTTTCGGAAGGCGACAATTCCTTCGCTGATCCACAGCGCGGCCATGGCCAGCAGGAAATAGTAGGTGATCTGCGGATGGTTGGCGCCGATTTCGAGCGAGGCGAAAAGGGCCGTGAGCGCTCCGCCGAGCCACATGTTGCTCCGCAGCGTAAGCCATGCGCCGCCCATCATCAGGGGGGCATATACCAGTGCCCACATTTTGGTCACGTGACCCGCACCGATGATGAGGAAAAAGTAGGTCGAAAGGCCGTACATGAGCGACGGAATGATGCCGACCCAGGGATTCACCCCGACGATCAGGAGCATCAGCCACATGGAAACCATGGCGAAGAAGACGAAGGCTGCAGGGGTGTTTATAATTTTAACGATCTGTCCTGCCGTGTTTTTGACCAGTTGTGCCGGGTAGGCCACGTTGATCAGGTAGGCGGGCATGCCGCCGAACATCCGCCCCGCCCACTGGGGATCTTTGCCCGTTTGGGCACGGTTGTCCCAGATCTCCTTGGCCATGCCTTCGTATTGCTGCACGTCGTGCTGCGGCAGCACTTCGCCGCGAAACTGGGGGGCGAAATAGAGGGCGCTGACGATGAAGAAAAGCAGCAGGGCCGCGCCCGTCGGCAGCACTTTCGGGAGAATCTCTTTGAAGCGGGTCATCTGGAATGTTTTTGTCGATTGCCAAAGGTACGAAAAAACATTGAGTTTCCTCCCCGACTCAGCGAAAAATCACTACCTTTGCACGGATTGATCCCAGGCTCGGGACGGTTGTATTCCGGCGGGGAAAACGATCGGTCTGTATTCGGCAAAACTTTTTTCGACGTAAACATAAAGTTCGGTTATGGTAACACTCGATATGATCCGCAAGCCGGTCGAGGGCGATCTGGAGGCCTTCGAGCAGTTCATCCGGCAGAAATTCACGGCGGACGGCACGTTGCTCTCCGAGATGCTCGATTATGCGCTCTCGGCGCGGGGCAAGGGGATTCGTCCGATGACGGTGCTGCTGTCTGCGGCGCTCAACGCTCCGGCGGGGCAGCGCAGCGGCGGGCTGCGCACGTTGCTCGCAGCCACGTTGGTCGAGATGATCCACGTGGCCTCGCTCATCCACGACGACGTGATCGACGAATCGGACATGCGCCGGGGCCGGGCTTCGGTCAATGCCCGCTGGCAGTCGCGCAACGCGGTCGTGGTCGGGGACTACATTCTGGCCAAAAACATGGATCTCGGCCTCAAGAGCGGCCAGTTCGACCTGGTGACTCATGTTTGCGGCGCCATCGCCACGCTCTGCGAGGGAGAGATTCTGCAAAACGACAAGGCGAACCGGCAGGAGATGACGCGGGCGTCGTACCTGGATATCATTTACAAGAAAACCGCCTGCCTGATCGGGGTGAGCGCTTCGGCCGGAGCGCTGGCCGTCGGTGCGTCCCGTGAAAAACAGGCGCTCATGCGCAAGTTCGGCGAGTCGATAGGCATGGCGTTCCAGATTCAGGACGACATTCTGGACTATACCCGCACGGCCCGTACGGGCAAGCCCTCCAACAACGACTTGCGCGAACACAAGGTGACCCTGCCGCTGCTCACGGTGCTCGAGTCGGTCGGCGAGGAGCGCCGCAGGGAGTTGCAGGCACGGCTGGCCCGTTGCCACGAGGAGGATGAGTCGGTCGAATATTTGCAGCACATCGTCGAGAACGAGGGCGGTATGGAAAAGGCGGCCCGCGTCATGCAGGAATACCTCGCGCGGGCGATGTCCGTGCTCTCCGAATACGAACCTTCCGAATACCGCGACGCATTGGCCAACCTCTGTGTCTATGTCGGTGAGCGGGACCGGTAGGGAAGCGGTTGCCCGTGCAGCTTGGTTCCGGGTTCCTCGTGCGAATTTTTGACCTGTTGTCTGGATTTTCTGCGGCTCGGCTCGGATTTCCGGGCGGGAGTGCGGATTGTCCGATCGGCGGAGGTCCGTTGTAAATTTCCGGACATGGGACCCGAACAGGTGTATGGCGGTGTGTCCGAATGACACACAACGGTAGTTATTATCGGGATACGGGTTAAGTCATTTGCCATAGTAAAAGACTGTCACCCTTACCCTCAATGCCTTGCCTTGCATCCATTCCGACACCCTTTAGGATCGTGCCTGAAATTTTCATTTCAACACACTCTTTTTTATGACAGGATACACTTGCAGGTCGAGGGTGGTTTTCTGCGGGCTGTTTTGTATCTTTTTTTACTGCTTTTTATGATGCGCTGGCGGGTTGCCGACCCGTCGGATGCGACGAAGAAGCCGCCTGATAAAGGCGGCTTTCTCTTTTCGGGGCGTTTTCAGTTATTGACGCGGTAGGCTTTCTGCACGCCTTTGATCCGCAGGATCGAGTGGATCAGCATATCGACCATGCCCGTACCGGGCACTTCGACGTGGATCACGCCCGAGAGCAGGCCGCCGCCCGGCGACAGGTTCATCGAGCGGATGCTCAACTTCAGGTCGCGGTTGATTACTTCGGCGATGTGGTTGATCATCCCCGTCGTGTCGCTGGCCACCACGCGGATCGACACCCGGAACGCGCCCTGCGCTTCGTCGCGCCAGCGGGCTTCGAGTACCCGGTAGGGGTAGTTTCTGCGGAGACGCTGTGCGTTGGGGCAGTCCGTACGGTGGATCGTGATGCCGGCACCTACGGTGATGAAGCCGAAGATTTCGTCGCCGTGGATCGGATTGCAGCATTTGGCCAGTTTGTAGTCGAGCTGTCCGATCTTTTCGTCGATGATGAGTGCGTCGCCGCTGCTCTGGGTCGAAACTTTTTCGGCTTTGCGTCGTTTTTCGGACTCGATGGCTGCTGCTGCGGCCCGGCGCTCTTCCTCCGCTTCGCCCGACAGATGGGCCTGAAGCAGCTCTTGATCTGCATGAGGTCGATCTTTTCGGTGCCGATCGAGGCGTAAAGTTCCGTTCCCGTGCGGAGTTTGAAGTGCTTGCAGAGGATGCCGACCCCTTCATCGACGGTCAGGGGCAGTTTCCAGTTCTTGAGTTTGCGTTCCAATTCTTCCCGTCCCAGACGGGCGTTCTTGGTGTGCTCCTCGCGCAGCGAGGCCTTGATCCGGGTGCGGGCCTTCGACGTGGTGACGAACCCCAGCCAGTCGGCTTTGGGCTTCTGATTCTTCTGCGTCAGCACTTCGACGATGTCTCCGTTGTGGAGTACGTCGCGGATCGCCGCCGGACGGTTATTGACCTTGCCGCCCGAGCAGGTGAGCCCCAGCGAGGTGTGGATGTCGAAGGCGAAATCCAGCACCGTGGCTCCTTCGGGCAGCTTGCGCAGGTCGCCGCCGGGGGTGAAGACGAAAATTTCGCCCGAGGAGGGCTTGGCGTCGAAGTTCTGGGCCAGCGGACGGGTCTTGTCTTCCATTAGCTCCCGGAGTTGTTTCATCCACATTTCGCTCCCGTCCGATCCCGCGTTTACGCCTTTGTAGCGCCAGTGGGCCGCGATGCCCCGCTCCGCCACGGCGTCCATCCGCTCGGTGCGGATCTGGATTTCGACCCACCGTCCCTCTTTGGTGGCGACGGTGGTGTGGAGCGATTCGTAGCCGTTGGATTTGGGGATGGAGATCCAGTCGCGCATCCGCTCGGGATTGGGCGTGTAGAAATCCGTGACGATCGAATAGACCGTCCAGCATTGCTGCTTCTCCTCTTCGAGCGGACAGTCCAGGATGATACGGATGGCGAAGATGTCATATACCCCCTCGAACGGGACGTGCTGCTTGCGCATCTTGTTCCAGATCGAGAAGATCGACTTGGTGCGGCTCTTGACGTGATAGCGCAGCCCCGCTTGGTCGAGCCGCTGCGTGATGGGTTCGAGGAAGCGGGCGATGAAGGCCCGGCGTTCGCTTTCGGTTTCGGCCAGTTTGTCGGCGATATGCTGGTAGTCCTGGGGTTCGAGGTAGCGCAGGGCGATGTCTTCGAGTTCGCTCTTGATGTTGTATAGACCCAGTTTGTGGGCGATCTGGGCGTAGAGGTTGAGGCTCTCCCAGCTCTTCTTGCGCCACTTTTCGCGGGGGAAAATTTCAAGGCGGCGCATCACCTCGAGCCGGTCGGCCAGCTTGATCAGGATCACGCGCGGATCTTCCGAATAGGAGACGATCAGCTCGCGGAAATTTTCCGCCTGCTCCCGGGAGGCTTTCAGGCGAATATCGGAGATGTGGCTCAGACTTACGGTCATGCCGAGCACCTCCTTGCCGAAGCGGTCCCGGATCTCGTCCGTCAGCCGCAGGAATGTCTCTTCGTCCTGCCGGCTGGCCGTGCGGACTACGTCGTGGAGAATGGCGGCTACGACCGAGTCGCCTCCCAGCCCGATCTCCTCCAGCCCGATCCGCGCTACTTCGGCGGCGTGGTCCAGCATCGGCGAGCCGTCGTGCCGTACCTGCGAAGCGGTATGTTCGGCAGCATATTCCAGGGCGCGGTCGGCTGCGGCCGCCTCGTCGGGCGAGAGCGTTCGGCGGATCGCGCTGCGCAGCTTGTCATAACGGGTCAAATCCATTTTCCGGAAAGTTTTACTGTTTTTCAAAAGTAGCGAAAATCTTCGGCATCGCAAAGCGCCGTCGGGGATTTCACGGAATAATCTTGTGCAAAAACCGATGCAGTTGTATAAAAAACGTATCTTTGTAGAACAGAATTATACGTCGTCTATGAAAAAAGAGGAAAAAGTCCGTTTGCCCTACGTACCCACCTACGGCGAGGAGGTGGCCAACACGGTTTCGCATGCCGTGATGCTGCCGCTGACCCTTTGTCTGCTGCCTTTCGCTGCGGTGTGGACCTATCTGCACGATGCCCGGCCCGTGCTGGCGTCGGTGTCGGTAAGCGTCTGCGTCATTTCGATCTTCCTGATGTTGCTGGCTTCGACGCTCTACCATTCGATGCGCCCGGATTCGAAGCACAAGGCCGTTTTCCACAAGCTCGACCATATCTTCATCTTCGTCGCCATCGCCGGAACCTATACCCCCGTAGCGCTGCTCGTGATCGGTGGCTGGCAGGGTGTCTTCGTCACCGTTTTGCAGTGGACGGCCGTTCTGCTGGGTATTCTGTATAAGACGCTGGCCCGGCGTTCCATCCCGGCTTTGAGCCTGACGATTTATCTGGTGATGGGCTGGACGGCGATCTTTTTCCTGCCCCGGCTGATTCGGAACGCTTCGCTGCCTCTGCTGTTGCTGATCCTGCTGGGCGGGGTGCTCTATACGGCCGGAGCGATCGTTTATGCGAAGAAGGGATTCCGCTACCACCATCTGGTTTGGCATCTGTTTATCGACCTGGCGCTGTTGTCGCATCTGGCGGGGATCGTCTTTTTTATCGGTTGATAATTAATACGTTTATATGCCGGAGCGTGACAATACAGGTCCTTTTCGAGGAAGGGGCTTGGGAGCGGTTCGGAAGCATAAACGCGGCCAGTGCCGCGAATAAGCGATCGTCGGATAGTGTGTGTTGAAGTATATAATTGATTATGAATGGTTTGAATGTTGTGAAAGTCGGACCGGACGATTTCGAAGAGCTGGCCGAGGTGTGGGAGGCTTCCGTGCGGGCTACCCACGATTTTCTCTCCGAAGCGGATATTCGGGAATTGCGTTCTCTGTTGCCTGTCCGCTACCTGCCGGCGGTCGAACTTCGCTGCCTGCGGGATGCGGGGCGTATCGTGGCGTTCATCGGTCTGGACGGAAGTCATATCGCCATGTTGTTCGTTCGGCCCGAATACCGGGGCAGAGGCTGCGGACGCAAGTTGGTGGAGTGGGCCGTCGCCCGCCAGGAAGCCGATTCGGTCGATGTCAATGAACAGAATCCGCAGGCGATGGGTTTTTACCTGCGTATGGGTTTTGCGGTTGCCGGGCGCAGCGAAACGGATGATGTCGGCCGGCCGTTTCCGATTCTGCATCTGCGTCTGGAGAAATAAAAATGAAAAAGTTTCCCTTTTAGGAAACTTTCGTTATCGGGATTCCGGTTCATTTTCCGTTCCCATAAAATCCAACAGGGCCCGAGCCGTGATTTCGGGTTCTTCGAGGAATCCCATGTGTCCCGAATGTTCGAGCCATGCGACGCGGGCTTGAGGATGGGCCGCCGCCAGTGCTTCGGCCTTTTCGAGGGGAATATAGCCGTCGTGCTTACCGAAGATGAAGAGCTGCCGCACCGCAGAGCGGCGGAGCATTTCGTTGCGGTCGGGCCGCTCGATCATACCGCGCAGCAGGGCTGCGATCCCTTCGTCTTCGGTGACGAATACCTGTTCGACCAGATCTTCGATCTCGTCGCGCATTCGCGGCCGGTTTTCGGGAGCGAAGCCCGCTTCGGGAGCTACGCGGGCCAGCGCGTCCTTTTTGCCCGCTTCGACCAATTTGATTTCCCGCAGGCGGTTTTCTTTCTTTTCGTCCGTATCGGCGTCCGGCGTCGAACTGAGCAGCACCACGCCGTCGAGTCGTTCGGGGTATTTCTCGCAGAAAGCCAGGGCGACGTAACCGCCCATCGAATGTCCCACCAGGGTACAGCGGGCGATGCCGAGCGCATCGAGCGTATTCTTTACCACATCGGCCAGGTATTCCATCGTGTGTACAGGCCCTTTGACCACCGAGATCCCGTGCCCCGGCAGGTCGAGCGTAATCACGCGTACCTGTTTGTAAAGATAGGGAACGAAATCGTCCCAGACGAGCATCGACTCCAGATAACCGTGTAACAGGACCGCGCACCGGTCTCCTTTTTCGGAGTCGCACACATGGACGGGCGTGTCGCCTGCCGTAATGAATTTTTCAACCATTGTCGGGTGGATTTTCAGTTTTCCTCGTCGTCGAAATAGTCGAACGCCGATTCCCGCTTGGGGCGTGCGGGCGCATCGTCTTCCTCGTCGTCGAGTTCGCGGTAGATGGTGTGGCGTTCCTTGCCGCTTTTGTGGATCGGCTCGAGCCGTTTGGCCTTACGAAGTTCGTCCGCATGGTTTTCGTCGCGGAATCCCTTGTTCGTTTTCATGGATCGGAGAAGAAAAAATAGATTTAGGATTGAAAGTTGGCGGTATCGTAGCTGCCTTCGAATACTTTGCGGGCCTCTCCCGAAAGGCGGATGCGGGTGTAGATGCCGGGTTTCGGCTCATCGAAGGCGATGCTGAGCCGTCCGCCGCGTACGTCGATGCGGAACGCTGTGACGGAAGGCTGGGCCGCGAGGTGGGTGACCAGCGCCGCAGCGGTCGATCCCGTGCCGCAGGCGAGGGTTTCGTCCTCCACGCCGCGTTCGTAGGTGCGGACGGCGATATGCCCGGGACCGACTACCTTGACGAAATTGACGTTGGTGCCTTTGGCGAAGCGTTTGTCGTAGCGGATCCGGCGTCCGCGTCCGATGACGTCCACGGCTTCGAGGTCGTCCGTGAATTCGACGTAGTGGGGAACGCCCGTATCGAGGAACCAGTATCCGTCGCCCCGGTCGATCCGTTCGACGTCGATCATTCCCAGCTCCACGGTGCTTCGCAGCCCGTCGATACGAAGCATCCTGGCTTCGTGGATGCCATCCGTCGAGTCGAACCGCTTGATGTCGCCGCCGATGCCCAGGTGATGGGCAAACAGGGCGAAGCAGCGGCCTCCGTTGCCGCACATCTCGCCCGGCGAGCCGTCGGCGTTGTAGTAGCGCATCGAACAGTCGCAGCCGGATACGGCGGAAGCGGCGAGCGTCATCAGACCGTCGGCTCCGATACCGAAATGGCGGTCGCACAGACGGGCGATCTCCGCGCTTTGGGGAGTCGCTCCGCCGTTCCGCAGGTCGAGCAGGATGAAGTCGTTGCCGGCACCTTCGTATTTTGCGAATCGCATTTGCATCTGTTCTGAAATATCGGCTTTGTCGCTATTCCGGTTCGGAGGTCGGAGCCGTTCGGCACTTCTCTTGCATCCTGAAAACGCGTGTATGTCCGGGACGGAAGAGGGTTTTTCTGGGGCGCTGCAAAATAGGTTCCAACCAGCTTTAACGCGGACAAAAATAATAAAATTCTAAAAGTTTTACTACTTTTGCGTGAATTTGTTACGTAACTTATAATCCGTATGAAAACATTGCTTGCAAAACACCGTTCGATCCGAAAATTCCGCTCTGAGCCTATTGCGCCGGAGGTGCTGCAAGACATGCTCGAAGCCGCCTCGCGTGCCTCGACGTGCGGCAATATGCAGCTTTACAGTCTGATCGTTACTCAGAGCCGGGAATTGCGCGAGGCATTGGCCCCGTGTCATTTCAATCAGCCGATGGTTACGCAGGCTCCCTGCGTGATTACGGTTTGTGCCGATGTCCACCGTTTTTCGATGTGGTGCGAACAGCGCGATGCCGAGCCGTGCTACGATAATTTCGCCTGGTTTCTCAACGGGGTGACCGATGCGCTGCTGGCGGCGCAGAACCTGTGTGTCGAGGCCGAAGCGCACGGGTTGGGAATCTGTTACCTCGGTACGACCATCTATACGGCCGAGGAGATCGCCCGCATCCTCGATCTTCCCAAAGGGGTGATTCCCGTGACGACGATCGTGGTGGGGCATCCCGACGAGTCGCCCGAACTTGACCGACCGCCTGCCGCTCGATGCGGTCGTGCATTGCGAGAAATACCATCATTACACCGTCGGAGATCGACGAACTCTGGGCCGAGAAGGAGACGTCGGAAGAGACCCGGCGGCTGCTCGAGGAGAACGGCCTGCCGAATCTGGCACAGATTTTCACGCGCAACAGGTATCGTGCCGAAGATAACCTGGCTATTTCGCGCAACTATTTCGCGCTGCTGAAAAAACAGGGTTTCTTCAACAATTAACGGAAGTCTTGAAACGGTTGCCGGTCATATTCGTCTTTTTGCTGGCGGTGCTCGCGGGGGTGTCGTGCAGTGTCACGCGCAAACTTCCCGAGGAAAGTTATCTGGTGCAGAAGGTGACCGTAGAAGCCGATAAGGAAACGCCTAAAAAAGAGCGTATTCCGGCTTCCGACCTGCGGAAATTCATCCGTCAGAATCCGAATAAACGGTTCCTGGGACTCAATTTTTACGTCTGGGTTTATGAGCAGGCCGATCCCGAAAAGGATAATTGGTGGAACCGGTTCAAACGGCGTATCGGCGAAGCGCCCGTGCTGCTGGATATGAGCCTCACGGAGCAGTCGGTCCGCAACCTGAAGGTTTACATGGACTATCGGGGGTTCTTCTCTTCGCAGGCGACTTACGAAGTCGATACCACGTCGCGGAAAAAGCGGGCTTTCATCACCTACCGCACCGTACAGCGCGAGCCTTACCGCATCAACCGCCTTTCGTACGATTTCCGCGATCGGTTCCTCGAGCAGATCATCCTGCCCGATACGGTACATTCGCTGCTCCGTACGGGCGAGGTGTTCGACATGGAGGTCCTTGACCAGGAGCGGCAGCGCATCACCACCTACCTCAAACAGCGCGGCTATTACAATTTTACGGTCAATAACATCGAGTATGAAGCCGACACGCTCGGCGGCAATCATCTGGTGGACCTGAAGATGATCGTCAAGCAGCATCTGGCCGGTTATAACGAGCAGGGTTATCCGATTCTGCGCAACAATACGGTTTACCGTATCGACCAGATCAATATTTTTTTCCCAATTACGATCCTACGGCGGCTATTGCTCCCGACTACCGCAAGGGACTCGACACGATCTACTACCGGGGGTTGAACGTGGTGTACCACAAGGACAACAAGCGTCCCAACATACGTCCTTCGGTGCTGCGACAGATCGTGCCGATCTATCCGAACTACGTCTATAACATTAACCGGGTCGATCAGACGTACAACCAGATTATGTCGATGGGCTATTTCAAAAGCGCCAACGTCATTTTCAACGAGCAGGCCGACAGTGTGGCAAAGGATAACTACGTGACTTTCGTGGGCGAAGGCAAGGAGCCGGCCGATTCGGTACATCAGACCCGCGAGGGCTATCTCCAGTGCGACATCCAGTGCATTCCGGCCTTGAAGCAGGGGTATAAGATAGAGCTGGAAGGAAGTACGACGTCGAGTTTCTACGGATTGCGGGCGACGGTGGGGTATCAGAACCGCAATATTTTCCGGGGAGCGGAGTCTTTCGACGTTTCGTTCTCGGTAGGGTACGAGTATATGAAAACTCCGAGTGCCCGCAAGCGCAACGCCATCGAATTCGGAGTCAATATGGGTTTGCAGTTTCCCCGTTTCCTGCTGCCTTTCCGAACCCAGCGGTGGCAGTCGATCCAGATGCCCCGGACCCGGCTCGAATTCGGCATCAATTTCCAGGATCGCCCTTATTACCGGCGTACCCTTTCCAGCGTGGCTTGGGGATATTCGTGGAGCGATTTGAAGTATTCGAGCTATTCGCTGCGTCCGATCGATATCAACGTGATCGATATGGGGTATGTCAATAGGGAGGATTTCCTGGATCATCTCCAGAACGAATATCTCAAGCGAAGTTACGAGTCGCAGTTCATCAGCGGCCTTTCGTTCAGCTATGTCTATAACAATCAGCGCAAGCATCTGGGCGGAAACGCGACGCTGCTCCGCTTCAATTACGAGATGGCGGGCAACCTGCTCGACGGCCTGATGCACCTCTTCTCGCGTCCGGCGGCCGGGAAGGACTATTACGAGGTTTTCGGTCTTCAATATTCGCAATATTTCCGGGCCGATTTGAGTGTGAGCCGCAAGATCATGCTCGGTGAGGTGACGGCTCTCGTGGGACGGCTTTACGGCGGTTACGGTATGGCGTACGGCAATTCGACTTCGATTCCCTTCGACCGTCTGTTTTATGCGGGCGGTGCCAACAGCATGCGCGGTTGGGCACCCCGTATGTTGGGGCCGGGGGCTGTTCCGGAGCCGGAAGATGCGGTTTTCCCTACACAACTGGGCGATATGAAGCTGGAGGCCAATCTCGAATTGCGCTTCCCGATTTGGGGGATGTTTCACGGAGCGACGTTCGTCGATGTGGGCAATATCTGGTTTGCCGACCGGCATTCCGCGCCTTCGCCCGCTGCGGTTTTCCATTTCGACAGTTTCTACAGGCAACTGGGCTTCGATGCCGGTATCGGTCTGCGCCTGGACATCAAATTTGCCGTACTGCGTCTGGACTGGGGCATACAGATCCACAACCCCAATGCACCTGCCGGACAACGGTGGATCCACAATTTCAAGTGGAAGAATACGGCGCTTAATTTCGGAGTAGGTTATCCGTTCTGATGCCGATATGGGAATATGGGCCGGAGCGGGCGGTGTACCGGATTTTCACTGCGGCGGCCGGGGCTGTGTATGGAGCCGCTGTCGGGCGAGGATGATTCGTCTGCACGGAGTTCGTGTCGGCAGGGGAAGGATATGTTGAACTTTGATTTCCGCAGCTCGGAAAGGACTTTTGGAAGAAATAAAGCGTCCGCTTCGAAATCCGAAGCGGACGCTTTTTGTTGTCGATGCGTTGCCGTTTATTGAATCCCCAGCCTCGGCCTTGACTTCGGTGCTCAAATCGGTCATGGCTGCTTCGTCGTAATAGACCATCGAGGGGATGGTCGTATTGAATACGGCGACGTAAGCTCCCTTTTGCGCCACCTTCTTGACGGCCTCCTGAGCCTTGGCGACGATCGGGTCGGTCAGGTCCTCCTTCTCCTTTTTCTGCAAGTCTTCCTGTGCGCTCTGGTAGAACTCTTGCAGACGGTTTTTTGCAGGTCGGTCAATTCTTTCTCCTTCAGTTGGCGGGTTACCTCCGAGTAGGTCGCTTTGTTTTTCTGGAAATCGTTGTACTTGGTGTTCAGCTCGACCTGAATCGTTTCCAGGTTGTCGCGCAGATCTTTGCTGTACGCCTCCATGTTGGTCATCATCTCCTTGTATTCCGGCATAAGGGTAATGATCTCTTCGAGATTGATACGGCCCAGCTTCTGTGCGAACAGGGAACTGCTTCCCAGTACCAAGGCAACCACGAGGGTTAATTTAATGAGTTTTTTCATACGGATTTATTGATTTGATTCGATATTTCTTACTTTTTCATAAATTCGATGAGGGCCTGAGTGTGGTCGATTTTTTCTGAATTGTAAAGCAGCGTGGGGTTCGAAGCCGCATCGAGAACCAGCTCATACCCGTTTTGTGCGGCATAGTTCGCAATGGCGTCGAATACCCGTTTCTGGATCGGCTGGATCAGCTCGATCCGTTTTTTCATAAGGGTACCGTCCTGGCCGAAGATCTCCTCCTGGAATTTGCTGGCCTCCTCTTCCCGGGTGAGAATCAGGTTTTGCCGGGCCTGTCGTGACGAAGCCGAAAGGGACATTTCCTGCGCCTTATAGTTGTTGTAGAGGGCTTCGACCTCTTCGAATTTGAGATCGACCTGCTGCTGATAGCTTTTGGCCAGTTGGTCGAGCGTGTCGAGTGCTTTGTTATATTCGTCGATCGACTTGAATACTTTTTCGCTGTTTACCACGATGTAGTTCTGTGCCGAAAGCGAGCCTATGGCTGCCGTGAAGGCGAGTACGAGCAAAAGGATCCGTTTCATACCGTTTATTTTTTAGTTATCTTTTATAAGTATAACCCTGTTTCTTCAAATTTATTGCCAACTTCCGCCGGTTTAGAACTGCATACCCATCGTGAAATGGATGTGGCTGCCGCTGCGCTTGGTCTGTCCTGCGGCCGGGTCGAAGCCCCAGCCCCAATCGACTCCCACCATGCCTACGACCGGCAGGAAGAGGCGCACGCCGATACCCGCCGACCGTTTGATCTTGAACGGGGAGAACTCCTTCCACGAGGTGAATCCGTTGCCTCCTTCCAGGAATCCCAGTACGTAGATGTTGGTCTGTCCCTTGAGCAGGAGCGGATAGCGGAGCTCCATCGTGTATTTGTTGTAGGCACACGAATAGTTGCTGCCTACGGGATCGAGCGCTCCGTCGTCGTAACCGCGCATGGAGATAATGTCGATACCGTACATATTATAGCCCGTCATGCCGTCGCCGCCGACTTCGAACCGTTCGAAGGGCGATACCTTGTTTTTATTGTAATGTCCCAGGTATCCCATTTCTGCGCGGGCCATCAGCACCAGGTTGCCGTTGCGGGTCAGCGGAGTGAACCATTGGCCTTTGAGCATCCACTTGTGGAATTCGATCCAGTTGTAGCGTTCCTGTTCGCTTAAAGCCGTGCTTTTGTAATCCTTGCCGTCCCACAGCGAATAGGGAGGAGTGAGCTGCACCGAAACGCTGAAATCGGAACCCCTGCGGGGATAGATCGGCTGATCCACCGAATTTCGTCCCAATACCAGGCGGATCGACAGCAGGTTTGCCGCACCGTTCTTGAGTACGAAGGTGTTCCAGTCCTTCAGCATGTAGCGCTCGTAGCTGGCTTCCGCATAGAACGTGAAGTACGGGTCGGGCCAGTCCAGACGCTTGCCGAGTCCCGCCGCGACACCGGCGGTGCGGAAATAACGGGTACCTTTCTGCCAGGCGTAATAGGCGTTGTTCTCATCGGAATAGTGAGCCGAAATCGTGAAGGAGTTCGGTTTTCGCCCGCCCATCCAGGGATCGGTGAAGCTGATTGCGAAGGCTTTGTAGTAAGCACCGTTGGTTTGGGCGCTGATCGACAGCCGCTGGTTCTGTCCCATCGGGTAGGGTCTCCAGGCGCCTTTCTTGAAGAAGTTTTTGATCGAGAGGTTGTTCAGTGTGACACCCACCGAACCCACGAACGTACCGCCGCCCCAACCGCCGGCGATCTGGAACTGGTCGCTGGCGATCTCCTCGAGCGGCCAGTTGATATCGACCAATTCGTCCGAATTGACGACGGGCTGAATGTCCGGAGCGATCGCTTCGGCCGTGAAATGTCCCATCGAACCCAGGGTGCGGATGGTCTGGAACAACAGCGACTGGTTGTAGAGTTCGCCCGGCCGCGTGTAGAGTTCACGGCGGATCACCTCGTCGTCGAGCCGCATATTGCCCGAAATGCCGACATTGTTGATGGTGAATTGTTTGCCTTCGAATACGCGGACCTCCAGGTCGATCGAGTCTTTGCCGATGATGATTTCGGCCGGGTCGATCTGCGAGGTGAGGTAGCCCTGATCTTTGTAGAGATTGGTGATGGACGGTTCGTCCGGATTGTAGTAGGCGCCGATGCCCAGGCGCTTGTACATCGATTTTTTGTCGTAAATCGAGCCTTTTTCGACACCGAACATCCGAGCCAGTTCGTCGGTTTCATAGACCGAGTTGCCGATCCAGGAAACATTGCGGATGTAGTACTTGTTGCCTTCCGAAATGTCCAGCGTGATACCCATACGCTTGTCGTTGATCGCGTAGATCGAATCGGCGACGATGTTGGCGTTGCGGAAACCTTTCGAATTGTAAAAGTCGAGCAGCAGCTCCTTGTCGTTTTCGAAATCTTCTTCGTTGAATTTCGCCCCCCGGAAGAAGTTGAGGCTTTTCTGGTGGGTTTTCTTGAAGGTGCGGCGCAGACGTTTGTCGGAAAATTCTTCGTTGCCCGTGAAATTGATCTCTCCGATTTTGATTTTACGTTTGCGATCGACGATGAAGGTCACGTTTACGGCCTGCTTCAGTATCGAGTCGTTGTCGATGCGGACCGATACTTCGGCGTTGCGGAAACCTTTGTCTGCGTAGTATTTGTGAATGAGCTTCGAGTTCTTGTCGATCACGTAGTCCGAAAGCTCGGTGCCGCGCTTGAGTTTGAGCTTTTCGAGCAGGTCTTTCTGGTTGCTTTTGGAGATGCCCTCGAAACGCCAGTAATTGACGCGGGGACGTTCCTTCAGGAAAACTTCCAGGTCGAGGCTGTCGCCTTCGATGGTCGCACCGACGCGGATGTCCGAAAAGAGGCGCTGGTTCCACAGGCGGGTGATGGCTGTCGAGATGAAGTTGCTGGGCAGGTATATCGAATCGCCCGGGATAAGACCCGACGAAGCTCGCAGAATGCTGTTGTCAATGTATTGCGCCCCGTGAATATTGACGTTGCGGATGTGGTAAAGTTTCTGGGTACCGCCTTCGAGCGTCGGGGCTTTTTCGAATTGCTGTAAAAGCTGGTTCGTATCCTCGTCCTGATCCGTCTGTTCGGCCGGGGGCGGAGCCGCCTCGCCGGAGGGCTCCTGCGCGAATATCTGGGGACAGAGCAGCAGCAGGGCGGCCGTCAGTGTCAGAAATACTTTGCCTGGATGATTCATCGTGTGTCGTCTAACTTCTCTCTAGAGTTTCTTTCTTCATTCTCTCCGTTCAGTGTAGCGAGTAAACTCGTGATGCACTCGCTTACCGAATACGTTCATTATTTTTTACCAGTCCGAAACGCCTTTCGCGCCGGGCATATTCGTCGAGTGCCTGCGCGAAATCCTCTTCGGTAAAGTCGGGCCATAATACGGGGGTGAAAAAGAGTTCGGCGTAGGCAGCCTGCCACAGCAGGAAATTGCTGAGCCGTTGTTCGCCGCTGGTGCGTATCAGCAGGTCGGGGTCGGGACAGCCCGCCGTATAGAGCGCTTCGGAAACCGTTTGCTCGGAAATCTCTTCCGAAGAGAAGATGCCGGCTGCGGCACGGCGTGCCAGACCCTGCATCGCATGGACGATTTCGCTGCGGGAAGAGTAGTTGAGGGCCAGTTGCAGCGTAAGGCGTTTCCCGGTAGCCGTTCGGTTTTCGATCTGATCCAGGTGGTGTTTTACTTTTTCGGGGAAACGGCTTTTGTCGCCGATGATCCGCACGCGCACTCCCTGAGCGGCCAGTTCGGGCGTTTCGTTGATTACGCTCTTGCAGAAGAGCTCCATCAGGGCATCGACCTCTGCGGCGGGGCGTCCCCAGTTTTCGGTCGAGAAAGCATAAAGCGTCAGGTAGCGAACCCCGTGACGGGTCGCGGCCTGGATTGCCCGGCGCACGGACTCCACACCCCGGATATGACCTTCGAAACGCTCCAGCCCGTGTTGCGCGGCCCAGCGTCCGTTGCCGTCCATGATAATGGCGACGTGTCGAGGTATGCGTTTTTGCTCGCTCATAGCATGCAAATATAGGGAATAAAATCCGAAAGCGAAAGAATTTCCGGCAAACAGGGGTTTTTCGTCAGCTTCGGATATCCACTCCCCACATCATTTTCTTGCGTAACGTGTCGTAAAACGATATATTGTGCGGGACCGCCAGAAAAAAGCGTCTGGAAGCCAGTCGGACCCTGAATTCGGCTCCTTCGGGAATCGGACAGGTTTCGTTGTCGGTGGCGATCGATATTTCGGCGTGCCGGGCGTGTACCTTGAGCCGCACGTCGCTCGACGAAGGAATCACGACCGGGCGCATCGTCAGGTTGTGGGGCGCGACGGGCGAGAGCACCAGGCAGGCGCATTGGGGGGCGACGACCGGACCGCCCACGCTGAGCGAATAGGCCGTCGAGCCGGTCGGCGTGCTGACGATCAGGCCGTCGCCGTGGTAGGTGGCGACCATTTGGTCGTTCACGTACGTTTCGACCGAGATCATGCCCGCGCCCTGGCGCTGGATGACCACTTCATTGACCGCATAGCGGGTCGAGATGCCGTCGCCGAAGTCGCCCGTGACCTCGAGCATCGATCGGGGCTGACATTCGAGTTTGCCGGCGGCGATCAGCTCGAAGACATCGCCGATGCAGCCGTTGCGGGGTACGCTCGTCAGAAAACCCAGATGTCCCGAGTTGATGCCTATGACGGGGATTTCGGCCCCTCCCAGCCGGTGAATGCCGTCCAAAAGCGTACCGTCGCCGCCGTAACATACCAGCACCGACTCCGCAGGCTGGGGACCCATCGGCCGCCCGTAACGGTGGGCCGCATCGATGGATATGCCGGTGAGTCGTTCGATCTGGGGAGCGAACTCCTCATTGACCGCGTAATCGAACCCGAAACGGGCGATCGCGTCGAACATCTGATGCAGGTCGCCGGCCGTGTGGACGACGCCCTGCCGGGAAAAAAGTATGATTTTCATCCGTCGTGTCTGGAAAAATAATTAACTTTACCTCCGCAAAGATAGTGAAAGGTGAGAGCAATCGTGCGAGCTTGCACGCAAAGATTGCCCAGTTGCCTTCTATCCAGCGGCAAAGATAGTGAAAGCCGGGAGAAAACGGGAACTTGTTCCCAGTTTTCCGAGGCGCATCCTGTTTTCTACAAAGATAGTGAAAGCCGGGCAATTGTGAGAATTTGTACCCGAAGATTATCACGGTGCATCCACTGCGTGCGAAGATAGCGAAAGGAGCGGGCAACCGTGCGGATTTGCGGGTAAAGTTTGACGGATTGCCTGTCGTTTTTGGGTAAATAGAGTTTTTTATGACAAAACTGAGTGTGAACATCAATAAGATCGCCGTGGTGCGCAATTCGCGCGGCGGCAATCTTCCCGACGTGGTACGTGCGGCACTGGACTGCGAGCGCTTCGGAGCGCAGGGGATTACGGTGCATCCCCGTCCCGACGCCCGCCATATCCGTTATTCGGACGTGCGCGACCTGAAGAAAGTGCTGACGACCGAGTTCAATATCGAGGGTAATCCGATCCCTTCGTTCCGCGAACTGGTACTCGAAGTGCGTCCGGCGCAAGTGACGCTCGTGCCCGATGCCGAGAACGCCATCACCTCCCAATGCCGGATGGAATACGGTGAAGTACCGCGATTTTCTGCGGGAGGTGACCGCTGAATTTCAGGCCAGGGGAATCCGGGTTTCGATTTTCGTCGATCCCGTCGCCGAGATGGTTGCGGGGGCGAAGGAGTGCGGAGCCGACCGGGTGGAGCTGTACACCGAGGCCTATGCCCGGGATTTCGCCGCCGGGCGCGAACGGGCGATCGAGCCTTATGTCCGGGCAGCTGAGGAGGCTCGCCGTTGCGGTCTGGGGCTCAATGCGGGCCACGACCTCAATCTGGAGAATCTGTGCTATTTCGTCGAGCGGATTCCCTGGACGGACGAGGTTTCGATCGGGCACGCGCTGATCTGCGACGCTCTCTATTACGGGCTCGAAAATACCGTGCGGCTTTACCGCCGTGAACTGGCGTTCTGAAAATTCGCCCGGCATTCGCTCCGAAGCCGCTTTCCCGGCGGATGGCTCGCTCTTCGACGGGCCGTCGCGGGGCAGTTCCGTCCGTTCCGTATCGAAACGGATGCGGAGGGTAGGTCGTAATGTTGTTAAAATTCTGATTTTATTCCGTGAAAAAAAACGATTCCACAGCTCCTCTGTCCCTGCCGGTTTTCCGGCAGATCTCCGCGATTGCCGCCCGGCAGGACGTTCCGGCCTTCGTCGTCGGAGGGTATGTCCGCGATTTCTACCTCGGGCGGCCTTCTACCGACATCGACGTCGTGGTCGTGGGCAGCGGTATCGGGCTGGCCGAGGAGAGCTGGGCCGGGAACTGCGGACCAAGGTGTCCGTCTATAAGACTTTCGGCACGGCGGCGCTCCGAACCAGGGGTGTCGAAGTCGAGTTCGTGGGAGCCCGCAAGGAGTCTTACGTGCGCGATTCGCGCAAGCCGCAGGTCGAGGCGGGGACGCTCGAAGACGACCAGCGGCGCCGCGACTTTACCATCAATGCGATGGCCTGGTCGCTCGCGGAGGAGGATTTCGGCCGCCTGGTCGATCCTTTCGACGGGATGCGGGATCTGCACGAGGGAATCATCCGCACGCCGTGCGACCCGGATGTCACCTTTTCGGACGATCCGCTGCGGATGATGCGGGCCGTGCGCTTCGCTTCGCAACTGAATTTCCGGCTCTTCCCCGAAACTTTCGAGGCGATCGTCCGCAACAGGGAGCGTATCGGCATCGTTTCGCGGGAGCGCATCGCCGTAGAACTCAATAAGATCGTTCTCTCGCCCGTTCCGTCCGTAGGATTCGACCTGCTGGAGCGGACGGGGCTGCTGGAGCTGATTTTCCCCGAGATGCAGCGTCTGAAAGGCATCGAACGGCGGGGACAACACGCCCATAAGGACAATTTCTACCATACGCTCAAGGTCCTCGACAACGTGGCGGCCGTGAGCGACGATCTCTGGCTGCGTTGGGCGGCGATCCTGCACGACATCGGCAAGCCGCTGACGAAGGCTTACGATCCTCAGGTGGGTTGGACGTTCCATTCGCACGAAGTGGTCGGTTCGAAGATGGTGCCGGGGATTTTCCGGCAATTGAAGCTGCCGCTGAACGAGCATATGAAGTTCGTGCGGAAGATGGTTTTTCTGCATCTGCGTCCCATTATCCTTTCGGAAGATATGGTGACCGATTCTGCGGTGCGGCGGCTGTTGTTCGAGGCCGGGGACGATGTGGAGAAGCTGATGACCCTCTGCGAGGCGGATATTACGTCCGGCATCGACGCCAAAGTGAAACGCTACCTGCAGAATTTCGAGTTGGTGCGCCGCAAGATGAAGGACCTGGAGGAGCGGGACCGTATCCGCAATTTCCAGCCTCCGATCACGGGCGAGATCATCATGGAAACCTACGGAGTTCCGCCCTCCCGCGTGATCGGCGAGATCAAGGAGATCATCAAGGAGGCCATTCTGGAGGGGGAGATTCCCAACGATTATGAGGCGGCGTACGCCTTGATGGAACGGCTGGCGGAAGAACGGGGACTTTGGAAAAAACAGTGAGTGACCCTTCCCTTCCTCGTGCGGTTCGTTTTCCGGAGCTTGTTTCCTTTTGATTTTTATCGTAAGGCGGGTGATCCCGATCCCGTATGCCGTCGTGTGGGTGCGGAGAGGCGGGATGACCGTATATGAAATGCAGCGCAGGGATTCGCCTTGCGCTGCATGTTTTTCGGAACGACCGGTCGCCTGGGGCGGTCGGCCGATTTATTTCTTATCCGTCATTTTGGCGGCTTGTTCCGCTTCGAGGTCTTTTCGTGATTTGGACATCGTTACCAGCCATACGCCCAGGAAGATGCAGCCCGCTGCGGCGGCTTTCGTGAATCCGAAAACGTCGAGCCCGAGCACGACCGTGAAAAGCACCGAGGCGACGGGTTGCACGTAATTGTACATGCTGATAACCGTCGGACGCAGGTAGTGCTGGGCGATCGGCACCATCAGATAGGCCAGGAACGTCGAGAGTACGATGGCGAAGGCGGCTCCGCCCCAGACCCGTGCGGGAACGGCCGGGAAGTCCACTTCGAGGGCGGGCCGGTGGTAAAGTACGACCACTACGATCGCTGCGAAGAAGAACATCCACTTCATCGTGGTCACGGGCGAGTATTTGAGGATCACCTTGCGGCAGGCCGTCAGGTAGATGGCGTAGCAGACCGAACTGACGAGGGTGATGATGTCGCCCGCGATCGATCCGCCGCCGCTTTCGCCGCGGCTGCTGATGAGGATCAGCAGCACGGCTCCCGCTGCGCCGAGCAGCACGCCGCCCGTCTTGAGCGGGGTGATCGGTTCGCGCAGAAAGAACATCGCCAGGATCATCGTGAGGATGGGTACCGTGGTGGCGATGATCGAAACATTGATTGGCGAGGTGAGGGAGAGTCCCCAGAGGAAAAGAATCTGGTCGAGCTGGATGCCGAAGAGCGAGGCGACGAACAGTCCGCCCAGGTCGCGCCAGGCGACCCGTTCGCGCGGCAGGAAGGCGGATGCCAGCCAGAAGAGCAGAAAAGCCCCGACCAGACGATAGACCGTCAGGGCGAAATGGTTGAGCCCCTCCGGGTTCTCGGCGAGAGAAGGACGGTCTTGCAGATCGGGGAGTTCAGTCCCCAGATGACATTGGCCAGCAGCAGGGCTCCGTGCCCTTTGAGAGCTCCGCGCTCCATTCGATTGATTCCTTTTTTGGTGACAGGGACAAAGATACGCAGAAAACCGGAACTTGGTGCGAAAATTGTCCCTATGCTTTCCGTCTATGGGAGCGTTGCGTTATAATTTCGATCTGATTTTCGCCAATCTGTTGTTCGGCGCCAATTTTTCGTTTTATGTCTCTTTGACGCGCAACTACCTCGATTTCCAGCAGATTTTTATGCTTCAGGTACTTGCGGCGTCGATTTTTTTCATTCCTTTCGCCCTTTTCTCGAAACGGTCCTACCGCATTCCGCTGCGCGATTTCGGCAATATCCTGATCGTGACCGTGCTGATCGTCTATGGCTGGATGTTCATGCTGTTGTGGGGAGCTTCCTATACCTCGCCGATCGACGCTTCGACGATCTCGACCCTCGGTCCGGTGTTCACCATCCTGACGGGACATTTCCTGCTGCGGGAAAAGAACATTACGTGGGCACGCCGTATCGGTGTGGTGCTGGGTTTCGCAGGTGCGGCTTTCCTCCTGTTCGACAAGGGGTTTCGGCTGGCACCCGGCAGCAGCGGCCTGGGCAACGCCCTGGTGCTCGTCGCCGTGGTGGCGATCGCGGTCAATACGGTCATCATCAAGCCGCAGTTGCAGCGGTACGGGACGTTGGTGGTGATGGGATGGTACTATATCATCGGGTTGCTTATTACCGCCCCCTTCTTCTGGAAATACATTGCCGATACGGATTTTCTGCGCCTGCCGCTGAGCGGTCAGGCGGAGCTGGCTTATGTGCTGGTTCTGGGTACGGTGCTGCCGATGTACCTGCTTTACCGGGGCACGGAGAAGCTCACTTTCATCCACACGGCCCTTTACCGCTATATCCAGCCCGTAGTCGCTACGGTTCTCGCGCTCGTGCGGCACCAGGAACAGATCGACCGCACCAACATCATCGCCGGGGTGTTGATTTTCGCCAGTATTATCCTGGTGATCCGCGAAGCTAATCTGCGAGGTTTCTTCTCCAGCGTTCAGGCACCGTCACCGACTCCTGACGGTCGAAGTCGAAAGCGACCATGACCGAGGTGCTTTCGGTCTTTACCGTTTCCCTCCCGGCGGCATTGCGCCCGATGATCTGCTGGAAGAGGGTGATGCTCTTGTTACCTACTTTGGCGACCGTAGTCGTGACGTAGATGTCGTCCTCCATCCGGATCTGCTCTTTGAAGGAGTTCGCGGTCGCGGCCGTGATGATGCGGCTCGTTCCGGAGAGTACGTCGTCCTGCAGGACCTGCCGGTAGAAATCCGCTTTGCCCAGGTCGAAATACATCTGCTGCGATACATTGTTCACGTGCTGGAACATGTCGATATCCGAAACACGCTTTTGAATAAAAGTTTTGATGATTCGTGCCATAAGGTGTACCTTTTAGGGCAAGAACCTGTCGCTGCCTTTGGCGAGGGATCCGGACAGGCTCTCTGCCTGGTAGATGGTAAAAAGAGGCCGGAGTTCTGTCGGTGCTTTATTCGCGGATGATCCTGAACTCTCCGGCTTCATTGAAAAGGAGGATCGACGAAGCTTTGCCCGTCGGTTTGCCTTCGAATTTTGGATTGACCACATAATCCACCCCGTCGATGATCTCGCGGGAGATTTCGGCCAGGTTGCGGGGCGTATCTTCGCCCGAGATGTTCGCCGAAGTCGAAACGACCGGGCGCCCCAGCTTTTTGCGCAGCATCGCCTGGCAGAAGGCATGGTCGGGAATCCGTACGCCGAGCGTCCCCTCTTCGGGGATGAGGTTCGCGGCGACGCCCGAAGCCTCCGGGCAGGATCAGCGTGAGCGGCTTGGTGGCCAGCTCCTGCACCTCGAAGGCGATGCCGGGGGCCTTGTGAACGTACCGCACGACCATATCGGGCGTGGCGCAGAGCACCAGCATCGATTTCTTGTTTTCGCTGCGCTTGAGGCGGTAGATCCGCTCGACCGCTTCGGCGTTGGTGGCGTCGCAGCCGATGCCCCAGACCGTGTCGGTCGGGTAGAGGATCACTCCTCCTTCACGAAGGATCCGGACGGCCTCCGTCACGGCCTGTTCCATGGTTTCCGTTGCCATAATGTTTTTCGAATTTGCGGATACTCCCGGAAGCGGAGCGATTCCCGGGAGCCGTCTTGTGTTAATGGTTCAGGGGCAGCACTTCGATCCAGTAGTCGTCCGGGTCGTTGATGAAGTAAAGTCCCATTTCGTGGTTCGAAGCAGACGCATCCCAGCTCCTTGTGGTAGGCGCGTACGGCTTCGTAGTCGCCCGCGACGCGGACGCAGAGGTGGCTTTCGTTTTCGCCCAATTCGTAGGGCGTCGCGGCGTGATCCCGCAGCCAGGTCAGCTCCAGGCGGAATCCGGTTTCTCCGTCGCCCAGGTAGGCGAGGATGAAGCTGCCGTCGTCGGCCTGCTTGCGTGAAATCTCTTTCAGACCGAGGGCCCGGTCGTAGAACGCGAGACTGCGCTCCAAGTCGGTGACGTTGATGTTGAAATGGTCGAAGCGGGCTTTGATTTTCATAGAAATAATTGTCGTGTTTTCGTTGAATATTCTGTTTCGTTTTCGCCGTTGGGCGGGTCCGGATTCCGTCTGCCCTTGCAGCGCGGGAACGGAAAGGGGCTTTCGCCGTTTCCTGTTCGGGGGAGGGCCGGATGCGACTGTCGTCCCGATACTGCGATCGCCCGGTTTCCGAGATGGCTCACGGCTCCGGGTCGTGGTCGTAAGGTCGGCTTGCATCTTCCGTTTGCGGCGACGCGGGCGGGAAATCGGTTTCGCTTCGTTCCCGGAGGCGGTGAAGCGATCCGCTCTTCCGGTCGCGGAACCGGACGTTCAGGCACGCGGTCGTATCCGGGGATCCGGCCGGTCCCCGCGCGGCGAAAACCTTTGGCAAAGTTAGACATTTTTGGATATTCCTTGTAAAATATGAATTGTTTTTCTTAATTTTGCGCCGCGCTCCGGTCTCCGAAGACGTTTCGGGTGTGGGAGTTAGAGTCGTTGAATCATTGAAAAAATATAGAAAACTATGGGAAGAGCGTTTGAATATCGCAAGGCGCGCAAGTTGAAGCGTTGGGGGCACATGGCCCGGGTGTTTACCAAGATCGGCAAGGAGATCGAAATCGCCGTCAAGTCCGCGGGCCCCGATCCTTCCGCCAACACCCGCCTGCGCATCCTGATTCAGAACGCCAAGGCGGAGAACATGCCCAAGGAGAATATCGAACGTGCGATCAAGCGTGCCACGGAGAAGGATTCGGCCGACTACAAGGAGGTGATTTACGAAGGATACGGTCCGCACGGCATCGCGGTCATGGTGGAAACGGCGACGGACAACACCAACCGCACGGTGGCCAATGTCCGCATGCACTTCAGTCGTTGCGGCGGTACGCTGGGTAACAGCGGCAGCGTGGCTTTCCTGTTCGAGCACAAGTGCGTGTTCAAGTTCCACGTGCCGGCAGGTACGGATTTCGAAGAGCTGGAGCTTTCGATGATCGACCTGGGCGTGGACGAGTTCGCACCCGAAGACGAAACGACCGTTACGGTCGAGGCGCCCTACGAGTCGTTCGGTGCGATCCAGAAATGGCTCGACGACCAGAACTACGAGATCGTGTCGGGCGAGTCGATCCGCATCGCTACGGATACCAAGGAGCTTCACGGCGAGGAGCGTGAGGCGGTCGAGAAGCTGATCGAGCGTCTGGAGGAGGACGACGACGTGGTGAACGTCTATACCGCCATGAAGGACGAGGCGGAAGAGGAGTAGTTTTCCGTTTCGCACATAAAGACGATCCCGGCATTTCACGATGCCGGGATTTTTTTGTCCGGCGGAGAACGGTTGTCGGAGGCTTCGTCCGACTATCGGCCGGAGCCTCGGCGGTTGCGTCCCGGCGTTTCGTTACATCCCTTTCCGGGCGATCGCCCAGGCCAGGCGGTTGTAGGCCGCGAGCAGCGGACCGCGCCAGCGGACGGGCAGTGCGTTGAGGATGCGCAGTTTGCGCAGCGTACGCCGGTCGTGCCGGGTGTAGGCGAAGAATTTCGCAGCCCGCGCGGCTTCCGCCGTGCCGCCTTTGGCGCTGACGACGAGGGCTTTGCCCAGTGCTGCGCGGGCGACGTATTCGTTGCTCGAATCGCGGGCGGCGGGTTCGTATAGGTCTTCGAAGGAAAATCGCGTCTGTTCCGGGCGGTAGATGGCTGCCGAACGGTTGGAAGCGGCTTTCGAGTAACGCACGAGCCGGGCCGGGGAGAAGCAGACCGGGCTGGTGCGTGCGAGTTTCGTCCAAAGGTATTGATCTTCGCCCATGCGCATCCCTTCGGGAAATCCGCCCAGCGAGAGAACCGGTTTCCGCCGGAGCGTAGTCGAGGAGGGGATCAGCACGTAATGGGAGAGCGCTTCGGTGAAGAAATCCACGACACCCTCCGTTTGCGGGGTGTCGCCCGGTGTCAGGCGATGTCCGTCATCCACGTTGAAAGAGGTTGCGTAGGCTCCGCAGTTTGGGTAGGCAGCGATCAGACGTTCGATTTCTGCCAGATAGCCCGGTTCCCACGTATCGTCCCCGTCCAGCAGGGCGGCGTACTCTCCGCAGGCTTCCTGCATGGCCCGGTTGCGGGCGGCGCTTACGCCCCGGTTCTCCTGCCGGATCAGCCGGATGAGGGGCGAGCCGATCTCCTCGACCCGGGCGGCGCTTCCGTCGGTCGAACCGTCGTCCACGACGATGATTTCAAGAGGCTGCGAGGTTTGTGCCAGCACCGAACGGAGGGTGCGGGCGATCTCTTTCTCTTTGTTATAGAGAGGAATGACGACCGAAATATCAGATTTCATAGCTCGATTTTTCCGGGAGTATCCGCTCGAAAGCCTCGCACAGACGCTGGCATTGGCGGTCGAAGTCGGAGATGTGCTCGCTGTCGTTCAGGCAGATCATCCGCCAGCGTTGCCGTTCGATGTCGCGGCAGATGCTTTCGAGCGAGTCGTCCGTGAGGGTCATCAACCGGCAGTCGGCCATCGAGCGGGGTGCGAAAGCTCCCGAAGCCAGCATGTCGTAACGGACGAGCCAGTGCGACAGGTCGCTCAAGGAGCGGATTCGGTGGCGGCAGGAGGCGTCCAGCTCCCGGGGCCAGCGTTCCCAGGCTTGCCGAAAGCGCTCCGTGAGGTAGGGCTGGGGCATGTGGGAGTCGTTGAAACCCGGGAAGAAGCCCCAGGGTAACAGCGTGAGGGTTTTCAGCAGGCTGACGATACCGTAGCGCGGCGAGAACCACCGGGCGATGTGGTTGCGGATAGCCGTGCGTTTATCGTGCAGGCGGTTGATCAGCTCCAGGTCGTTGTAGATGATATGCCCGACCGACGAAGGTTGTACGACGCTCAGGCGTGCCATGTCGCAGGGCACACCCCGGCGAAAAATCCTCCGGCCGGCAGCCGCGCGTAAGAAACGTGTCGTCGTTGAAGAGTACGAACCGGTCGGCCAACCCTTCGATGCGGTGGATATTCAGTTCGATGGTGTTCGAATTGAATGTGGGGAGGTATTCCGCCGGGATGAAATCCCGGTGATTCACGATGTGCAGCTTGGGGTGGTCGCGCCGTAACCACGCAGGCAGGTGTCCCCAGGTAATGAAATGCACCTTCCGCACCCAGGGAGCGAAACGTTCCGCACTCCGGAACCAGTAGTGCAGATTGCGCCAGTCGCGGTAACGGATCTCCGAGGCATCGTCGTTCTCCGCCTGTCGTGTGCGGACGAACTCTTCGCGCCAGGCGGGATCGTTGCCGTCCACCCACAGGATTACGAAATCTATCTCGTTCATTTTTGCTGTTTGGCAATTAAATTTTATTCGGGTTCTTGTCCGTTTCCGTTTTTTTCGATCTTCGGGTGACTGCGGGATTTTCAGGCCGCCCTCTTCGGGGTGTTTTTGCGAGGAATCCCTTTTTGCGTAGATACCGAAGCCCCGGTGTTTACTGTACCAGCAGGTTGCAACCGCGTATGTCGCTGCGGTCGATACGTCCTTCGATTTCGAAACTGCCGTCGTCGAAGACGCGGCCGATGTCCTGCGTCTGGATGAAGGCGCAGGAGTAGCGGTTGGCCAGGTCGATGATGTCGATCCCGCCCCGCACACCTGCCGGGCGGATGTCGAAGGGATCGTTCACGTCGCGTACGAGCACCCGCATCCAGCCCGGTGTGCGGAAGATGCCGCTGCCCGAAGAGTAGGCTTGCGAGGTCAGTTCGGCCATGCCGTATTCCGAGTGGATGCTTTCTACGCCGAACGCTTCGCAGAGGATGCGGTGGAATCGGGCCTTCGGAAGCTCCTCCCGGTGCCCTTTCATACCGCCGGTCTCCATCACGACCGTATTTTCGAATTTCGGGGCGTATCGCTCCGCGAGGTCCCAGAGTGCGTAGCTGACACCCAGCAGGATTTTGGGCTTCGGATCGCGGGCCATGTCCGCGAGCAGTTTTTCGTAGTCGTCGAGGTAAAAGCCGCCTGAGCCGCAGGCTGCGATCAGTCGGTCGGCCATATAGACCAGCGACGAACCTTCGCGCTGGAGATAGTTGGGCAGCAATCCGTAGAGGCTCCATCCGGCCGGATCGCCGTAAAACGTCCGGAAGGCCGTGAGAAACGCCTTTTCATAGTGGGCCAGCGATTGCATGAAGTGCCGCGAGGGAGTCGTGCCGCCCGTGTTGCTCGACGTGAAGACGATTTCGGGGGGCCGGTCGCCGGCATAAACTTCGCGTCGCTTGAACAGCTCGATCGGCAGGAACGGAATCTGTTCAATCCGCGTCACTTCTGCGGGTACGACTCCGATGCGGTCGAGGTATTCGCGGTACACACGGCGCACCGGTCGGCCTGAAACCGGAAAGTTTCGAGCGTGGTCCGTTCGAAGGCGGATGTATTTCTCGGTTCGAGGGCGAAGATATTGTCGGTTGTCGTCATCGTGCAGGTGAAAGATTAAAAGCGCAGTCAAAGATAGTGAAAGGTGAGAGCAATCGTGCGGGCTTGCACGCAGAGATTGTCGAATCGCATCCTAATCTTCTACAAAGATAGTGAAAGCCGAAAAGAAAACGGGAGCTTGCTCACAGTTTTCAGAGGCGTATCCTATCTTCTACAAAGATAGTGAAAGGTGAGCGACAAGTCAAACTTAACTTTCTGTTTCCCTCCTTCTCTTCCTCCTTGCATGGCAGAGTTTGCAAATGTCTTCTGTGTATGTTTCGGGCGTCGGTCGTTTGAACTTGTCCGAACCGTATTTTATCTTCGAGGGATGAGCGCAATCGTGCGAACAGGCCCGCGAAGATCGTCGAATCGCCCTCGATCTTCTGCAAAGATACGATTAAGCCGAGTGCAAAAGCAAATTTATTTGCATTTTGCCGAGGCGGAGTATCTAAGACGCAGTCAAAGATTGTGATTAAGCCGAGTGCAAAAGCAAATTTATTTGCATTTTGCCGAGGCGGAGTATTTAAGGTGCAGCCAAATATACGAATAGGTCCCGGTGCAAGGGCGAATTTAGCCGAAGTGTGGGCGATTGGCGATAACGCTCTTTATCGAACGGATAATCGCCTGTCCACCCCCTTCCTCCTTCTCTGCCCGGTTGTCGGCTCTGCCTGCTACGAATCGTGCGAAACGGAATTCCCCGGCTTGTGCTCCGGATGCCCAATTCCAATTTCGGTTCGGTCGGGAAATATCCGGTGTCGTAAATTCAAATAACACCCCAAGGGAAAATGTGATTTCTCCCTCGGGGTGTGTCGTATTTATGGCCTGCGCCCGTGTTGTCCTCGGCCTGTCGTTACTTTTTCGACTTCGGCGCGAGGATCATGTTCATCTTTTTGCCGTCCAATTTGGGCATCGACTCGACTTTGGCGAGCTCTTCCAGATCGGTGGCGAAACGCAGCAGCAGGATTTCTCCCTGCTCCTTGAACACGATCGAACGACCGCGGAAAAAGACGTAGGCTTTGACCTTGGAACCCTCCTTGAGGAAGTTCTCGGCGTGCTTCAACTTGAAGTTGTAGTCGTGGTCGTCGGTCTGCGGTCCGAAGCGAATCTCCTTGATCGTGACCTTCGCTTGGTTGGCCTTCAGCTCCTTTGCCTTTTTCTTTTGCTGGTAGAGGAACTTCTGGTAATCGGCGATGCGGCACACGGGGGGATCGGCTTTGGGCGAAATCTCGATCAGGTCGAGCTCCATCTCGTCCGCGAGCTTGAGTGCGTCGCGGATCGGGAGTACGACGGGCTGTTCGACGTTGTCGCCGACCACGCGCACCTGGGGTGCCGTGATCTCGTCGTTGATACGGTGCGGATTATCCGCTTTTTTCGGTTGAAAACCGGGTCTTGGAAGCCTCGGTTTCTGTGAATTGTTATTCCCGGGAGTCGATGGTCGCGGCGGGAATGGACGAGGTGGTGTTGCTATAGCTTTGTCCTCCTGAAATATTTAGTTAATACTTAGTTCTTTTGCTCCATTTTGTTGGCGTCGATCTCGTGGCTGACCAGATCGGTCATATAGTCGCGGAACGCTTCGAGGGTCATCTGTCCCTTGTCGCCTTCGCCCTGCGCACGAACCGATACCAGTCCTTCGGCTTCCTCCTTTTCGCCGACGATCAGCAGGTAGGGGATGCGCTTGAGCTCGTTGTCGCGGATCTTGCGGCCGATCTTCTCGTTGCGGTCGTCTACCTGCGAGCGGATGTCGTACTTGTTCAGGTAGGCGCTGACCTTCTCGGCGTAGTCGTTGAACTTCTCCGAAATCGGCAGCACGACCACCTGGTCGGGCGAGAGCCACAGCGGGAATTTGCCGCCCGTGTGCTCCAGCAGCACGGCTACGAAACGCTCCATCGAGCCGAACGGCGCCCGGTGGATCATGATCGGGCGGTGCATCTTGTCGTCGGCGCCCTTGTATGTCAGATCGAAACGCTCCGGCAGGTTGTAATCTACCTGGATCGTACCCAACTGCCACTTGCGGCCGATGGCATCGCGGACCATGAAATCCAGCTTGGGACCGTAAAAGGCGGCTTCGCCGTATTCGATGACCGTGTTGAGCCCCTTCTCCTTGGCGGCCTGGATGATGGCGCTTTCGGCCTTCTCCCAGTTTTCGTCCGATCCGATGTATTTCTCCTTGTTGTTGGGATCACGCAGCGAAATCTGTGCCGTATAGTTGTCGAACTTGAGCGTTTTGAAAATATAGAGCACGATGTCGATCACTTTTTCGAACTCTTCGAGCAGTTGGTCGGGGCGTACGAACATGTGGGCGTCGTCCTGCGTGAAGCCGCGCACACGGGTCAAGCCGTGCAGCTCGCCCGACTGCTCGTAGCGATACACCGTGCCGAACTCCGCCAGGCGCACCGGCAGCTCCTTGTAGGAGCGGGGCTTCGAGCGGTAGATTTCGCAGTGATGGGGGCAGTTCATCGGCTTGAGCAGATACTCTTCGCCCTCGATCGGGGTGTGGATCGGCTGGAACGAGTCCTTGCCGTATTTGGCGTAGTGGCCGGAGGTCACGTACAGTTCCTTATTGCCGATGTGGGGCGTGATGACCTGCTGGTAGCCGTACTCCTTCTGTACGCCGCGCAGGAACTGTTCCAGGCGGTCGCGCAGGGCAGCGCCTTTGGGAAGCCACAGGGGTAGCCCCTGGCCTACGCGTTGCGAGAAGCAGAAAAGCTCCAGCTCCTTGCCCAGCTTGCGGTGGTCGCGTTTCTTGGCCTCCTCCATCATCGCCAGATACTCGTCGAGCATCGACTTCTTGGGGAAGGAGATGCCGTAAATGCGGGTGAGCATCTTGTTCTTCTCGTTGCCGCGCCAGTAGGCTCCGGCGACCGAGGTGAGCTTGATGGCCTTGATCAACCCCGTGTTGGGCAGGTGCGGTCCCCGGCAGAGGTCGGTGAATGCGCCGTTGGTGTAGAACGAGATCGTGCCGTCTTCCAGGTCGCGGATCAGCTCCACTTTGTAAGGATCGCCCTTTTCGGTGAAATTCTTCAGCGCGTCGGCTTTCGATACTTCCGTGCGGATGAGTTGCTCCTTGTTGCGCGAAAGTTCGATCATCTTCTTCTCGATGGTTTCCAGATCGGCTTCGGTGATGGGCACGGGTGAGTCCACGTCGTAGTAGAATCCGTTCTCGATCGCCGGGCCGATGCCGAACTTGATGCCCGGATAGAGGGCTTCGAGCGCCTCGGCCAGCAGGTGCGACGAGGTGTGCCAGAAAGCGTGCTTGCCTTCGGGGTCGTCCCACTTGTAGAATTTGATCGAAGCGTCCTCTTCGATGGCGCGGTTGAGATCGACGGTCGCGCCGTTTACCGATGCGGCCAGGGAGTCGGCAGCTAAACGAGGGCTGATACTCTCGGCGATCTGGTAAGCCGTAGTCCCTTTGGCGAACTCTTTGACGTTGCCGTCGGGAAAGGTGATTTTAATCATTTGTAAATTATTGTTTTGGGGCCTTCGGCGCTTCCACAATTACGAGACGGAATACACCTCCGGTTCGCCCGGTTTTACTGTTTTGCCTGCGGCTTTCCGGCGGGCTTGTCCGCGCAGGCGGATAGGGCCGGATTGTCGCTTATGCTTGTGACAAGGAACGTGCCGGGAAGCGGTTTCTTGTCCGGATCGGCTCCGTTGCCGTATGACACTATGCCTTGAATCGGCCGGGACCGTCGGGAGAGTGCGTGCCGTCCGATTTACGGGGCCGACTATCCGTTCGGTTTTCGGAGCCGCGTTCAGCCGGTTTAACTCTCTTTCTCCGTATCGGGCAGGTCCTTCACGGACAAGTCCCTTCCGCCCCGTTCGCGCTCGGCGTGCGGCAGCGGGTTGCTCGTCCATTCGGCCCAGGCGCGGCGGTTGTTCACGATGTCCGTGGCCAGGTAGATGGCGTTGCGCATCGATTGCGGGTCGGCCTTGTCCTGTCCGGCGATGTCGAACGCCACGCCGTGATCGGGCGATGTCCGCACGCAGCCCAGGCAGGCCGTGAAATTCACCCCGTCGGGCGAGAGGGTCTTGAACGGCGTGAGTCCCTGATCGTGATACATGGCTAGTACTGCGTCGTAATCCCGGTAGTGGCCGCTGGCGAAGAATCCGTCGGCAGCGAAGGGGCCGAAAGCGAGTATGCCTTTTTCGTAAGCCTCATTGACTGCCGGTCGGATGATGTGTTCCTCTTCCGAACCGAGCAGACCGCCGTCGCCCGCGTGAGGATTGAGTGCCAGCACCGCGATACGGGGTTCGACGATGCCGAAATCCGCCTTGAGCGACGAACGCAGCTGTTCGAGCCGTGTGACGATCTTCTGCCGGGTCAGGTCGTGGCTGATCTCGGTGACCGGGATGTGGATCGTGACCAATCCCATGCGGAGCAGGTCGCTGCACATCATCATCAGGGGTTCGCCGCCCAGCTCGGCCGCCAGAAATTCGGTGTGTCCCCGTATAGCGGAAGTCGTCCGACTGGATCGACTCCTTGTCGATCGGAGCCGTGACCAGTGCATCGAGCTGTTCGTCCCGCAGGTCGCGCACGGCGGCGTGGAGCGCCTCGGCTGCCGCCCGGCCCGCCTCCGGCGAGGCCGTACCCGGCTCGATCTTCGTTTCGTCGCCGCAGAGAATCAGGTTGATCTTGCCCCGGCGTATCTCGTGTATCGAAGAGGCGATATGGAAGGGGACGGGTTCCAGATCGGCGATGGTTTTCTGGTAAAATTCCGCCGCTTTCAGGGATCCGTAGATGACGGGCGTGCAGAGTTCCGTCATACGCGGATCGGCGAAAGTCTTGAGAATGACTTCCCAGCCGATGCCGTTCGGATCACCCTGCGTGATGCCTATTTTGAGTCTGTTTTCCGACATAAATAAAATTCTTTGTTCCGTTTTCGCGCACGCGATCCGACGATGGAATCCGTCTTTTCGTTGTTTGCCGGGCGAAAACGCTCTGTTTCAATCTACAAATATAGGATATTTTTTCGGAGTTCGCGGATTTTGCGCCGAAATTATGACCGGATGTAAATTTTTTTGCCGAAAATTATGGGGGGGGAATTTTTTCTATCTTTCGGAAAGTTTTGAACCCATTAAATTGGAAGTGTATGAAAAAGTTGCTTTTATCGGTGGTTGCGGCATTCTGCATAACCGCTTCGCCGGCCCAGAGTTTTGAAGAGTTGTTAGCTCCGGTCCATTCCTGTTGCGAGCGTGGGAATCGGGCGATGGAAGCGAAGAGGTATGCGGAAGCGGAGCGTGAGTACCGGGAGGCGATCCGCCTTTTCGAGACATTGCCCGATAGTGTCCGGACGCAGCTCGACGAGTGGAATTACGGCGGCTATTTGAGAGGCGAATATTACAACCTGGCTTGTGCACAGTCCCGACTGAACAAACGCAGGGCGGCTGTGGCGAGCCTTGCGGCCTATGTCGATTGCGGGAACTGCGATTACTCCTGGATGATCGAAGATCCCGATCTGGACAATATCCGCTCCGAGAGGGGATATGCGGAGACTGTAGAAAAAGCTCGTGAGCAGGGCGATTTCATGTGGATCTTGCGGCAGGCGGGGCCTTACGATTCCTCTGCGCCGACGGATTCTCTTCCCCGGTTCCGCTATGCCGATCCCAACGACCGCGATCTGGTGCGGGTGCGGGAGTATTTCAACTTGGACAGTATTGCCGGCAGCGGCGACGAACTGTCGAAGATCCGGAACCTGATGCACTGGGTGCACAATGCGGTACGTCACGACGGCAGTTCCCGCAATCCGACCTCTCGCAACGCGATCGATCTGATCGAGGTGTGCCGCAAGGAGAACCGGGGAATCAACTGCCGTATGATGGCTCAGGTGCTCAACGAGTGCTATCTGGCGATGGGTTTCAAGTCGCGCTTCGTGACCTGCATGCCCCGGAAGATGGTCAATGACTGTCACGTTATTAATGTCGTCTATTCCGCGACGCTCGACAAGTGGGTTTGGGTCGATCCCACGTTCGATGCCTACGTGGTCGATGAGAACGGGGTGATGCTTTCGATCCAGGAGGTTCGGGAGCGGATGCGCGACGGGCGTCCCTATTTCCTGAACGAGGATGCCAACTGGAACAACGAGTCGCCCCAGACGCAGAAACATTATCTCGATACCTATATGGCCAAGAACCTCTATTACCTGGTATGCTCCGACCGGAGCGAGTTCGACACCGAAACCTGGTGCGAAGGCAAGCATCCGATCTATTATGTTGCGCTGATTCCGGAGGGCTATGATTGCGACCGGGAGTATCATTTCATGACGACCAACGACAAATGGTTCTGGGCATCGCCGTATGCGGAGTGATTTCGGTCTGCGTTGGTTCCGAACCCTCTCCCGATCCTGCGGAGAGGGTTTTTTAGTCGCTCGGAAACAGGAGTGTATATTCTGTCGCTGGCCGGTGTGGGGCGTTTTTTAAGAATGGCGGAATGTGCGCCCGGCTAAGAAACGGAGCGCTTGGGGGAGGGAGAAATTCCGATAGGTATTCCGGTCCTCCGTATCGCTGCCGTTCTTTTTCGGCTGTCAGTTGTCTGTTTTCCGATATATGTTCGCCCGGCGTCGGGCTTATGCCGTAGAACCGTCTGTGTTTGACGTAATTACTTCCCGTTTTTCCCGAAATCGTTCGCCGAGGAGATAAAAGTCGCTAAACTAAAAAATGCACCGGACGGGGATTTGCCGGCTGAATGCCGACTCTCCGGTCCGGTTCTCTCTCGTCTTTCGGACTTGTCTTATCTCTTTGCGCTCGCCTGCCGGCGGAATTCGGCGCAGACGACGGCCGTGGCGATCGCTACGTTGAGCGATTCCGAACCGTTGCGGTCGGCGGGATAGGGCGGGATGAACAGTTTGTGCGATACGTGTCGTGCGGCGGCCGGAGCGATCCCTTGGCCTTCGTTGCCCATCAGGACGATCCCGCCCGGCGTAAGGGGTGTCGAGTAGATGTTTTCCCCCTCGAGGAAAGTCCCGTAAACGGGAATATTCCGCTCCCGAGCCTGTGCCAGGTACGGTTCGAGGGCCGTGTAGTGGACTTTGACCCGCAGGATGGCCCCCATGGTCGCCTGCACGACCTTCGGGTTGTAGCAGTCGGCGGTCGTTGGGGAACAGACGATCTCGGGGATGCCGAACCAGTCCGCCAAGCGGATGATTGTGCCCAGGTTGCCCGGGTTCTGCACCTGGTCGAGCGCCAGCACCAGCTCCCGTTGTGCCGTATCGGGCCGGAAAGGATGATGCGGGATTTCGACCAGCGCCAGCGAATCCGACGGGGTCTTCAGCAGCGAGAGCCGCTCCATTTCACGCGAAGACACGGTTTCGACTTCGCCGCCCTCGAAAACAGCCCTTCCAGGGCGAATATCTTGCGGACGCGCAGGGCGGAGGTGCACAGCTCCCCGATGAACTTGTGTCCTTCGGCTACGAACAGCCCGTGTTCGGTGCGGCTGCGTTTGTCGGCCAGCGAGCGGACGAGTTGTATTTCGGCTTTGGTCATGGTTGCTGCCGTTTTTCGATCGTGAATGTTGTGCCTTCGGTGGCCGGGTGGGTATCGGGAAATACCGTGCGGGCCTCTTCGACCAGAACGCTCTCTTCCTTGTAGCGGGACGAGTAGTGTCCGATTACGAGCCGTCCGGCGCCGGCTTTGAGGGCGATGCGGGCCGCTTCGACCGTAGTGGAGTGACCCCGCTCGCGGGCGATCTTGTGCTCGGCGTGGGCGTAGGTCGTTTCGTGGTAGAGCAGATCGGCCCCCTCGACGAGTTTTGCCGCTTTGGGCGACCAGCTCGTATCCGAGAGATAAGCATATGAACGTGGCGCGTAAGGTCGGTAGGTCAGTTCCGCATTGGGGAGCGTGTCTCCGTTGTCGAGCAGAATATCTTCGCCTCGCTTGGCGGCCGTGATCCGGGCGATCGAGAGTCCGTATTCCGTGATTTTCTCCTTGCGGACGTTCAGCGGGGGCTGTTTCTCCCGGAACAGGTAGCCGGAGGTGGGGATGCGGTGACGCAGGGGAACGCTCCACACCTCGAGCGTGCGGTTTTCGAACAGTAGGGCGTGCCGGGTCGTATCGACTTCCACCCATTCGATTTCGTAGGGTAGTTGCGTGTCGAAGTAGCGCAGGTGGCATCCGAGCATTTCGCCCAGCGGCGCGGGACCGAAAATCTTGAGCGGCGTGCGGCGTCCGTAGAGCCCCAGCGTCGAGATCAGCGGAAAGAGTCCGAAGACATGGTCGCCGTGCAGATGGGAGATGAATACCGCCCGCAGTTTCAGCGGATTGATTCCGTAGCGGAACATTTGCTGTTGTGCGCCCTCGCCGGCATCGACCAGGTAGTGCTGTTCGTGTACCTTGACGATCTGCGCCGACGGATGTCGGTCGGGCGTAGGTTTGGCCGAAGCCGAGCCTAATATGGTTACGCTGAAACTCATCTTTTTTCGATTTTATGGGGCATCTTTCGCCCTTCCTCGTCCTCCCCGAAAGGGAGATACTTGAAGTATGTCCCTTCCGTGTCGTCCGTCGTCATGTCAAAATCTGCACCCCTAAAATCAAAAAGGGTTGCAGGGAATGGATACCTTCCGTTCTTCTTCGTCCTTTCCGAAAAGGGTGACAGCCGCGTCGAAACCCATGCTGCAGGAATTGGAAGGAGTTCGAGGGTTTCCGTGTTCTCCGCCTGCCGGTTTTGCAAGACCGGGTTTCGAACGGTCGGAAACCGTCCGGCTGTCGGGGATGAAGAAAGGGAACGGCTTGTGCGCACTCGTTCCCTTTCTTGAATAGAAATTACTGCAGCAGGAAACGTTCGCAGTCGAGAGCGGCCATACAGCCCGAGCCGGCGGCCGTAATCGCTTGGCGATAGTGGGGATCCTGCACGTCACCGGCGGCGAAAACGCCTTCGACGCTGGTGCGGGAGCTGCCCGCTACGGTTTTGATATAACCTTCGGCGTCGAGTTCCAGTTGGTCTGCGAAAATCTCCGTGTTGGGATGGTGCCCGATCGCCACGAAGAAGCCAGCGATGTCGATTTTGGTTTCCGTGCCTTTGTTGTCGCGCAGCAGGGCGCCTGTTACGCCGGTTTCATCGCCCAATACTTCGGCCGTGTTGTGCTCGAAGAGGACTTTGATGTTCGGGGTGTTCATTACCCGCTCCTGCATGGCTTTCGAAGCCCGCAGGTAGGGCTTGCGGACGATCAGATATACCTGGCGGCAGATCGAAGCCAGGTAGGTGGCCTCCTCGCATGCCGTATCGCCGCCTCCGACGACCGCTACGTCCTTCTTGCGGTAGAAGAATCCGTCGCAGGTGGCGCAGGCGCTGACGCCCATGCCCTTGAATTTCTCTTCGGAGGGCAGTCCCAGGTATTTGGCTGCGGCGCCGGTCGAAATGATCAGGGCTTCGGCTTGGATCTCCTTCTCTCCGTTCACGATGACGTGGAACGGGCGCGAGGAGAGATCGACGCTGGTAATGACGCCCGGGCGGATATCCGCCCCGAAGCGCAAGGCCTGCCGGCGCATGTTATCCATGAGTTTGGGGCCGTCGATGCCTTCGGTGAAACCGGGGAAGTTTTCGATTTCGGTGGTGGTGGTGAGCTGTCCGCCCGGCTCGATCCCTTCGTAGAGTACCGGCGAGAGGTTCGCCCGGGAGGTGTAGATCGCAGCCGTATAGCCCGAAGGGCCGCTGCCGATGATCAGACATTTTACGTTTTCCATAGAGTATTTTTTGTTAAGTTATTAAGCTTCGACGTATTCGTTTTCTTCGATGTAGCGCGGTGTGAATCCGCCGACGATGCGTCCGTTGTAGTCGGCAAGCGCCCAGAGCCCTTCGCTCCGAATGCGAGAACAGCCCGTGTAGGGGTTGTAATCGACGATTTCGTAGCGGGGTTCGATCACGTAGTGTCCCCGTTTGTCGATCAGGCCCATGCCCTGTGCGGTCTGGACTTCGGCGCGTCCTTCGCGGAAGTCGGCGGCCCAGACGAATTGCGGCGCGATAACCGGTCGGTTTTCGGTATCGACGAACCCGTAGCCGGTTTCGTCTTCCACACGAACCAGTTGATCGGACATCTCGCCCACGAACAGATGTCCCGGAAATTCGGGCAGCGTGGTGTAGCGGGACGGTTCCGCGTCGCAAAGCATTTGCCCCTTGCCGCCCTGTTCGCGCACGAACTGACGCAGACGTTCGAATCCTTCGGCGTCGTGTCCTTCGCCGAAACGGGCGAAATGGTACCGGACGGGAATCAGTCGTCCGTCGGAGGTGACGTAGAGGTTGCCGGGTTTGAGATTGTTGTGGCTGAAGCCCAGCTCGGACAGTCCCGCCTCCAGTTTATCGAGCGCCGACCGCAGGGATTCGGCATCGAACTCTGCGGCGCAGACCGAAAGGGGGCGCCCTTCGGGCAGCCGATGCAGCACCACATCGCAGGTGCGGGTCGTCCCGGTGTCGTCCGTGTAGGTCATTTCGTCGCGCAGGATCGTGTATTCGGTAAGCAACGGTGTCCGGAGGTACCGAAGCCGGGCCGCTGTCTGTTCGACGGCGAAGATCGAGGCTGTCGAGAGCGGGAAGCAGAGCAGGTATTTCCGGCTCTGCCATTCGATTTCCGCTTCGGCGAAGCGACTGGTGCGCGACAGGGCTACTCCTCCCGTCGCCGTCCGGCGGGGATGGCAGTCGCGGAGCGTCGAAAAGGCCAGATCGGGAGCCTGGAGCGCTTCGGTGAAGTTATAAAGGGTGGGAACGGTCATCTTTTTACTGTATTTTGATGCTGATCGAGCCGATGTTGAGGATGGCGATGAGTTCGGCGATCGACGTGTTGTAACTCATTCCCCGGAAGGGTGGTTTGGCCAGATCGCCCCGCACCTGTCGGATCGCCTCTGAAAGCTCTTCGGGCATCGGACTCGAACAGTCGTGCAGCAGTCTTGCGTAGCGGTTGTCGGCGGGAATCTCCTCTTCGGTCGGAAAGAGCAGCGAACGTGAGTCGGACGTGGTGGCGATATGGATGTTGATCAGGAGCACCTTGCCGTCGGTGGTTCCGATGGTGCGGATCTTTTCGCAGATCGCGAGCTGTTCGCGCTGGTCGCAGTCCGAGGCTTCCCCGTCGGTGATGTTGAAGACGATGGGCGGAAAACTTTCGCTGTGGGCCGGATTCGTGCACCACGCTTGTGTCAGGTCGCGGATTTGCAGCAGCGCTTCGTACATGGGTGTCTGTCCGACCGCTTTCGGAGCGATCCAGGCCGGCATCGAAATCTTGCGGAAGGTGGCTTCGCCGTCCGGCATGCGGCGCTCCACGACCGTTTCTGCGAAATCGACGGGCAGAGCGGCCAGCCGCGATACCGGAACCAGCGGCTCCGGATCGTTCAGCAGCGATACGATTCCGTCGCCCGAATAGCCCAATACCGCGATGTCGTAGTAGTCGCGCACCTCGTCGCTGCGCCGGGCCCGTTCGATGAGTTCGAACAGCAGCCGGTTGGTGACTTCGGCGACGGCTTCGGCCTTGGTGGTCTGTCGTCCCCGGAACAGGAGTTTCTCCGCCATCGAGCCGGATTGGTCGATGGCCAGGATGAAGGCTGTGCGGTGGCTCCGCGTGATACTTTGGGTGTACATTATCGGATTCCTCTTACGGTGTGGTAGTCCTGCATTTTCTCCTCCTCCGAATCGGCATCCACGCCGTATCCGACGGCCATGGCGGGCGAGCAGTCGCGGGCCCGGTCGTCTTCGGCGGATTTATGGAGTGTTTCGCGGGTTCGCTCTCCGGCTGTCACGGCTTCTGCGATCTCTTCTGGGGAGGGAGCGTGTCCGAGCAGTTGCACGAGCACCCCTTCCGCCCAACTGCGGGCGTAATGGTCGTAGTCGGCGGCTATCCGGCCGAATGCCCGGTCGATGCCTTCCAGCGAATCGATGCCGCCGTTCGCAATGGCGTCGAGGATGCGTTTCACCTCCCGGCGGGGAACGTATTGCCCCGCCACATCGTTCCAGCGGCCCGTGCCGTCCGCACGACCCGGTTCGCCGTTTCGGAGCATTGCGCCGAGCGAGGCGACGATCGCCTTATTGTAGAGCTTCAGGCCCCTTTGCAGCTGCGTGGAGCGGATCAGGGCGTGGTTGTGGACATAACTCTCCGCGTCGGGGTGCGCTTCCGCCAGCGAGTTGAGGGTATTGACCGCATCGATCATTCCTCCGGCCAGATAGGGGTTGTCCTCCTCGAAGTTGATCCGGTCGCGTTTGACGGTGCGCCGGTCGCGTTCGGGCCATTTCCCGATGTCGCGCACGGTGCCGTAGCTGGTGAGGTTGGCGCCCGGCATCAGCGCCGAACGTCCGTCCTGTTCCACCAGGTAGGAGAACGGAAACGCCGAGGTGTCGTGATGCTGCGTATGGCGGCCCAGGACCAGCGTAAAGGGTCCTTCGATGGCCGGAGCCATGATGTAGGTGCCGCTGCCGAATTTGCAGCCCCGCAGGTGGACGGACTGGTGCACTGCGCCGCTCTTGAAGAGGTGGTTGCTCTGGTTGGCGCCGCTGCCGGCGTTGAAGAACGAGAACATTCCGGCGATCAGCAGCGAGGATTTGTGGTGCGAAACGGTGTAGGGACCCGCGAAGATCGAAACGGCCTCTCCGTTTTCGCAGTGGCTGTTGGCGAAAAAGAGCGAATCGACGGCCGTGAAGTGTTTGTCCAGCGTGCAGCATTCGCCGGCGAAGCAGCGTTCGAGAAGCGTGCCGCCGTCAATGCGGGCTCCTTCTGCGGCGATGAAATCGCGGGCCTGGACGTCGATGCCGACATAAGCTCCGGCGCAGACCGTGCCGTTTTCCAACAGGGATGCTCCGTCGATCGTCGCTCCTTTCCCGATATTGACCTCCCGGATGAAACGGGCGCCGGTGATGCGTGCGTGCGGACCGACGGTACCGAGGGTGTCGCGGCGTTCTGCGGCGTAGCGTTCGATCATTCGTTCGATGGCTTCGACAGCCTCGGGGCGATAGCGATAGACGGCCAGGATGGGGCGGTCTGGGCGGTGAGTCGGTCGTAGATCCGTACGGGCCCGTCTGCCGTTCTCGTTGATGGCGGCGACCCGGACTCCGTTGCCGAACGAGATTCGCGGCGGCATTCGAGCGCCGTAACCCCTCGATCAGCGCCTCTTCGCCGATGCGGTTGCGTATGGTGCAGCGCAAAGCCGTGCTCCCCCCCTGCCCGATCTGTACGCGCGTCCTTCGAGCCGACAGCCCGGAAAGTTGGGCCGGGGTGAAGTTTTGTGCGACTTCGATGGCATCCCAATTTTTCCGCGCTGTTCCGGCGGCCGTGAGCGCCTCGATTTCGGCCGGTGTCGGTTTTCTGTATTCCGTCATGTCGTCGTTGCGATTCGAAATATTGAAGACAAAGATCGTGAAAGGTGAGGGCAATCGTGCGGGCTTGCACGCAAAGATTGCCGAACTGCCTCCGATCTTCTGCAAAGATAGCGAAAGCCGAGAAAACGGAACTTATTCCCGGTTTTCCGAGGCGCATCCTCCATTCAAAACTATGTCAAAAGATAGCGAAGGTGGACGGCAAGCCAACATCCCTTTTTTTTTTTTTGCGTGGCAAGGATTCACGGTGCCCTCTGCTTCCTTCGACCGTCGGTTGTCGAACTTTATCCGAAATCGCCTTCTATCTTTTTTGCAAAAAGATAAATAAAGCGACGGGCAATCGGAAAATTTTTTTCGGATTGCCGCAAAACAAATTCCCCTGTCGGAACAGGTATTCTTCGGATAAAGATAGTTGTTCGCCGTCAAAATATGCAAAGGTAGTTCGGGGGTTCGCGCGGCCCGTGTGAACGTTGTCCGTCGCGGACGACGATCGCCCGGCCGTTTGCGAACGGTTTTACCGCGTTGCAGTCCGAACAGTCGATCGCTACGGCACCGGTGGGTCGGATGAAATGCCAGCAGCGTTCCGTGCGGACACGGCGGCCAAGCCTTCGGAGAAGTCGAAACCGGCGTCGTATATGGGTGGGATCAATTCCGTTCTCTGATTTTTGAAACCCCACGTCCGTCCCGGACGAAGAGTTCGCCCCGGTCGGCCGGAGTTTCAGGCCCGCAAACGGCGTATCGGACGAGCGGCTTCAAGTTCGGCAGGCGCATCGGCGAAATTCGAGCAACCGGGCGATGCGATAGCGGACGGCGTCGCCCGCCTTTTTCGAACAGTGCGAGGCATTCTGCGTGGGCCGCACAGCCGTGCCGGACGATTTCCGGGGCGAGCAGCAGTCCCTCTCCCCGGTTGTAGCGGGCGAAGCAGTCCGGGTTCGGCGCCAGCGCGTGCAGGGTCGTGAGATCGTGGCGATGGAGGTAGTCGTCGATCGACGTCGAAATCCTCCGCCGTGCGTCCGGGTGCTGGTAGGCTGCCGTGCCCAGTTCGGGACTTTTCTCTCCGGCGAAGACGGAAGAAACATCATCGAAATCCACCGGACGGAGCGTGCCGCTCTCATCCAGCAGAATATTTTCGGGTTTCAGGTCCCCGTGCGCCCAGTCGCTTTCGAGAAGTTCCAGCGCCAGGCGGTCGAACTGTCGGGCCAAGTTGCTGAGGTGCGCTTTGTCGCCGGAGCCGGCGCCCCGCATAACGGCTTCGTAGAGCGTGATTCCTTCGATCCAGTCGTCCACGACCGTCGCACCACCTCGCCCTGCCCGTCGGCCTGCCAAACGTAAAAGCCTCTTGCCGCAGGAGTTTCTCTTGATAGATCGCTTCGAGGTGCTCCATAGGCCGTGTGTAGCATTTTGAGCATTTTTGTACCGGCTGCCGCAGCAGTTTTGAAAACCGCGCTGTTGCCGACCCAGCGCAGGGGTTCGCCGTCCGAAGAACGGCACACTTCGATTTCTCCCAGCGTGCGGGTCAGCCCATAGGGATCTTGAAGAGCCTCGATGAATTGGCGGATCGAATGGGCATGGATAACAGGATGAAGGGAAGATAAAAAAACAAGTGGAAAACCGAAGGCTCTCCACTTGCAGGATTGAAGAAAAAGCGTACGGGAAACGCTTTTCCGGTGTCGGATTAGTGGCAGCAGCCCCTCGCCGCAGCCTCCTTTGTGGTCGCTGCAACCTCCCTCATGATCGCCGCAGCCGCCGTCGCAACCGCAGCTGCAGCCGCCTGCCGATTGCAGGTCTTCGGGCGTTACGTCGCGTACCGAAACGACCTCGACCTCGAAATTGAGGGTCTTGCCGGCCATCGGATGGTTGAAGTCCATTTTCACGGTCTCTTCGCCCACCTCCTTGATGGTACCGATCATGCGGTTGCCCTGTGCATCGCTCATCGGCACCTGCGAACCTGCGAAGAGGATGTCTTCGGCCAGCTTGCCGTCCACCATGAATGTATTTTTAGGCAGATCGACGATCGCTTCGGCGATCACCTCGCCGTAACCGTCCTTCGGAGAGAGCGTGAAGGCAACCTTCTCGCCCGGCTCTTTGCCCAGGATCGCCTCCTCGAATTTGGGGAGCAGCATGCCTGTTCCGCAGATGAACTCGAGGGGAGCGCCCGGCTGGGACTGGTCTGCGATTGCGCCGTCAACGGTCAGTTTGTAATCGACCGCTACCATTTTGTTTTTTTCTACTTTCATTGTTTTCAGAAAATTATTTGAGTGTAATTGTGACAAAGATACGATTTTCGCCCGGATTTTGCAATCGGGATGAAATAAACGGATTTATACATTGTATTATTAACGCGAAAACGATGAAAAAAATTATTCTTCGCATGGATCATGGCGCTGTGGTGCTTCCCGCAGTATTCGCGCAGAGCGGGCAGGGGATTCGTTATCAGGGAGAGGTCGGTGTGGGGACCGCTTTCGGAGTAGGATCGAACGCCTACGACCGTTTCGTCCTGGAAACCGTCCACGGCGTGCGCATCGGCCCGCGACTGTTCGTCGGCCTGGGTGTGGCCTGGAACTACTATTCCGCCCGGGGAGATATGCCGGACGATAGTTTCAGGGAGTACACCGACGGAGGCCGTTCGTTCGTCCCGATTTTCGCCGATATGAAGGTTTATTTCCTCGACCGGCGGATTTCCCCCTCTGAAAGTGGATATCGGTTACGGCATCCACAAGCACGGCGGTATTTATGCTGCGCCGGCCGTCGGTGTGAAATTCGGTTTGGGGGAGTGTCCTGGCACTGAACATCGACTTCGGATTCCAGGTGCAGCAGCAGACTGCTCCCGACACTTCGAGCGGTCTGGGAGGTATCGTCCTGCGTGCCGGGTTGAGTTTTTAGGCTCGAATCCTTCGGGGTGAAATAAAAAGGAGGGGCGCAGTCCGCGTCCCTCCTTTTTCATGCAGAGTCCCGGTTTATTCCGTGCAGCGGCAGACCAGATTGCGGTCGCCGTAGCCGTTGTCGATCTTCGATACGTAGGGGAAGAATTTCGACTCGCGGATGAAGTCGAGCGGGAACGCTGCCTTTTCGCGCGTGTAGGGATGCGACCATTCGCCGCAGATTTCGGCAGCCGTGTGGGGAGCGTTCACCACTACGTTGTCCGCTTCGCCCGAAGCGGCGGCCTCCTCGCATTCGCGCTTGATCTGGATGAGCGTGGCGATGAAGCGGTCCATTTCGGCCTTCGGCTCCGACTCCGTAGGCTCGACCATCAGGGTTTCGTGTACCGGGAAGGAGAGCGTCGGGGCGTGGAAGCCGTAGTCCATCAGACGATGGGCGATGTCGCCGCAGTCGATGTTGTAGTCTTTCTTGAAGTGGGTCAGGTCGAGAATCATCTCGTGACCCACGCGGCCCGTTTCACCCGAATAGTAGGTGCGGTACTCCGATTTGAGGGCCGACGACATGTAGTTGGCGTTCACGATCGCCATCTCGGTAGCCGCTTTCAGACCTTCGCCGCCCAGCATCTTGATGTAACCGTAGGTGATCGGGAAGAGCATGGCCGAACCCCAGGGTGCCGATGCCACGGCCGTGATGCCTTCGTCGCCGCCGGTGGGGACGATCGAATGCGAGGGGAGGAACTTGCGGAGGTGCTCCGCCACGCAGATCGGACCTACGCCCGGGCCGCCGCCGCCGTGAGGCATTGCGAAGGTCTTGTGCAGGTTCAGGTGGCAGACGTCCGCACCGATGTAGCCGGGGTTCGTGAGGCCTACCTGGGCGTTCATGTTGGCACCGTCCATATATACCTGTCCGCCGGCGTCGTGTACGGCATCCACGATTTCGCGGATGCGGCTCTCGAATACGCCGTGCGTCGAGGGGTAGGTGATCATCATGCAGGCCAGCTCCGAGCTGTGCTCCTGGGCTTTGGCCTTCAGGTCCTCCACGTCGATATTGCCGTTGGCGTCGCAGCCTACCGTGACGATCTTCATGCCGGCCATCGCTGCCGAAGCGGGGTTGGTACCGTGTGCCGACGAGGGGATCAGGACGATGTTGCGGTAGCCCTGGCCCCGGCTCTGGTGGTAGGCGCGGATCACCATCAATCCCGTGTATTCGCCTGCGGCACCCGAATTGGGCATCAGCGAGCAGGCGGCGAAGCCGGTGATGGTCGCCAGGTCGGCGGCCAGCCCGTCGATCAGTTCGCGGTAGCCTTCGGTCTGGTCGGCGGGAGCGAACGGGTGCATGTTCTGGAACCCGGCGAGCGACAGGGGCTGCATGAGGGCTGCGGCGTTGAGTTTCATGGTGCAGGAGCCGAGCGAGATCATCGAATTTGCCAGCGAGATGTCGCGCAGCTCGAGGCGTTTGATGTAACGCATCAGGTCGCTTTCGCAGCGGTAGGTATTGAAGACGCGTTCGGTCAGGAACTCCGACTGGCGCAGGATCGCGGCCGGGATGGTAATCTCCTCCGACAGTTTGACGGCCTTGGCTTTTTGCCTTTGGCCTCGGCGAAGATGGCGATTACCTCGTTCACCTCCTCGGGGGTGGTCACGTCGTCGAACGAGAAACGAACCCGATCCTCCGAAGGATAGAAGAAGTTGATGCCGCGTTCGAGCGCCAGCGACTGTACGACGGCGGCTTCCGCCTCTACTTCGAGCGTGTCGAAGAAGTTCTTGGCCGCCAGTTTGTAGTCCATCGCTTCGAGCGCCTTGGCTACCGTTACGGCTGCCGTGTGGGCCGTCTTGGCCGAGCGGCGCAGACCCTCGGGGCCGTTATATACGCAGTAGAAGCCGACCATCGAAGCCATCAGCGCCGTAGCGGTGCAGATGTTCGAGGTGGCACGCTCGCGCGCTTGATGTGCTGTTCGCGGGTCTGGAGCGCCATGCGGAGCGCACGGTTGCCCAGACGGTCGATCGATACGCCGATGATGCGGCCCGGCATGTTGCGCTTGTACGCTTCGCGCGTGGTCATGTAGCCGGCGCTCGGGCCGCCGAAGCCCATCGGAATACCCAGACGCTGCGTCGTGCCGACGACGATGTCGGCCCCCCCATTCGCCCGGAGCCTTCAGCAGGGCCAGCGACAGCAGGTCGGCAACAGCCGTTACCAGGGCGCCTTTTGGCATGGGCCGCTTCGGTGAAGGCGGCGTAGTCGCGCACCTCGCCGTTGGCGGCGGGGTAACTGTACGATGGCGCCGAACTCCTTGCCGGTGAATTCATATGTATTGTAGTCGTCGATCACCAGTTCGATGCCGAATGGCTCGCTGCGGGTGATCAGTACGTCGAGCGTCTGGGGGAAGATGTTGCGATCGACGAAAAGCGGTTGCGTCCCTCCTGACCGCTTCGCGCGAGCGGAGCGAGAACATCATCAGCATCGCTTCGGCGGCTGCGGTGCCTTCGTCCAACAGCGAACAGTTGCCGATCTCCATGCCTGTCAGCGAAATGACGGCGGTCTGGAAGTTCAGCAGCGCCTCGAGGCGTCCCTGCGAAATCTCGGCCTGATAGGGAGTGTACGAAGTGTACCAAGCGGGGGGTTCTCGAAGACGTTGCGCGTGATGGCGGCCGGTACGGCGCAGGGGTAGTAACCCATGCCGATGAACGAACGCAGGGTGCGATTCTTGGCTGCGAGGGCCTGGATGTGATTCGCGAATTCGTATTCGCTCATGCCCTGGGGCAGGGCGAGCGGCTGTTTCAGGCGGATAGACTGAGGAATGACCTGTGCGATGAGCTCATCGACGGATTTGACGCCGATCACGGCGAGCATCGCTTTCAAATCCTCGGGATTGGTGACGCCGATATGGCGGTCGGAAAATTTATCAAACATAGGATTTTGAGAATGATTTTTTATGATTTGTAATTCGAATTTATTCGTTCGGGATCAATATTTGAAACTGCTGCCTCCGATGAACTCCCGCAGGAGCGACGTGGGCGGGATCTCTTCGGGAGAGATCGGGATGAAGTTGTCGAGGAACTTGAGCATGCGTTTGGCCTCGCCGTATTCGGGAACCGTGTCGGGGACTTCCCGCAGGATCGGTTCGGCGAAGCGGCGCAGGACCGAGATTTCGTAGAAGAGCGACGAGTTGAACATCACGTCGGCATTCTCCTGGTAGGGGAAAATGTGCTTTTCCTCGCCCCGGCGGACGCTTTCCCAGCGGGCGAGCGTCGAAAGGGCGTCGTTGCCCCGCGTGCGGTAGTCGCGCGTCAGGCGGCGCAGCAGCCGGTTGTCGGAGGTGGCGATGCGCGACACGTTGTCGAGGGCGACCGAGGTGAAGCAGGAAACGTAGATCTTGAATTTCCGGGATTCGGGAACGCCGGGCGTCAGGGCCGGGTTCAGTCCGTGGATGCCTTCGACGATCAGTACCGACCGCTCGTCGAGCTGCAAGGGGTTGTCGTGCCACTGGCGGGTGCCGGAGATGAAGTCGTAACGCGGAATATCGACGCTCTCGCCCCGTTCGAGGCGTTTCAGATGGTCGTTGAACTGTTCGAGGTCGATCGCTTCGAGTGCCTCGTAGTCGTACTCTCCGTTTTCGTCGCGGGGCGTCTTTTCGCGGTCCACGAAATAGTCGTCCAGCGAGATCAGTACCGGGTTGAGTCCCAGGACCCGGAGCTGTACGCCCAGCCGCTTGGCGAAGGTGGTCTTGCCGCTGGACGAAGGGCCTGAAATCAACACCAGCCGCACGCCCCGTTCGCGGTTGGCCTCCGCGACGCAGCCGGCCACCTGGGCCAGCTTGTTTTCGTGGAACGCCTCTGCGATCTTGATCAGCTCGCTGGCGTCGCCCGCGAGAACTTTCGAGTTGAGCTGTCAGACGGTCGGAACGCCCATGATCTCCACCCACGACTGGTATTGGTGGAAGACGTCGAACATCTTCTCCTGGTGGACACTCTGATGCAGTCGCGTCGGGTCGGTCCGCAGCGGCAGGGCGATGAAGAAGCCGTTGTAATAGGAGTGCAGGTCGAACTGCGGAGTGTAACCCGTCGAAGGGGTCAGGGCTCCGTAGAAATAACCCGGCAGGGAGTCGATCGTATAAATTTTGCTGTATAACCTCGGTCGGGAGTCGAGCAGGGCGATTTTATCGGTCATTCCGAACCCTTCGTAGATTTTGCGGGCCGTGTCGGTGAGCATCTTCACCCCCTGGATCGGCAGGTTGCGGTCGATGATCCCTCGCATGCGGGCCTTGATCGCGTCGAGGTGTTCGGCGGGAATCGGTCCGAAGCCCGATATTTCGCAGTAGAAACCGCTTGCCCCCAGCGAGTGCCGGATGTAGAGCGTGCGGTCGGGAAACAGCTCCCGGACCGCCTTTTGCAGGATGAACGAGATCGTGCGCTGATATACCCGGATTCCTTCGAAGGAGGTGATGTCGATGAACCGGACCGTTACCGGCTTGTATATTCTGTAGTTGAGTTCCTTGATGCGGTTATTGACATAGGCGGCCAGGAACGGATGCGGCCCGTCGAGCCGGAGCTGCCGTTCGACTTCGAGCAGGGTCGTTCCCATCGCGACCTCGATCGTCCGTCCTGCGTTTTCGCAGATGACCGGAAGGGTGTCTGACATATTTTTGTTCATAAATCGCGTAAAAATACAATTATTTCCTAACTTTGACAAACGTAAACTCTATTTGTGATGAAAAAAATCTTCTTGGGTATTTCGCTGTTGCTGTGTGCGGCGTTGTGTGCGTGCGCACCTCGTGAAAAAGTAGTTATCATATTATCAACGAACGATATACATGCCCAAATCCAGAATTTTCCGCAGTTGGCGACGGCCGTTGCCGAGTGTCGGGACACGGCGTCGGTGATCCTGGTCGATGCCGGCGACCGCTGGACGGGCAATGCCTATGTAGATCAGGCCGAGGGGCGGCGTCCCGTGTTGGAGCCGATGATGAACGAGCCATGGGGTACGACGTGGCCACGCTCGGCAACCACGAGTTCGACGTGGGGCAGCAGACGTTGGCCGAAGCGATCGGTTATTGCCGTTTCCCGGTGATCTGCGCCAACATGGTCAGCGAGAACTCGCCGATTCCGCAGTTGAAACCCTATGTCATTCTCGATCGCGAAGGGGAGAAGTTCGCTTTCGTCGCTGCGGTGACCAATTACGGGTACAACAACCATCCGGACGGCCACGACGCCATCTTCGAGGGGTTGCGTTTTACGGATGCCGTGCAGACGCTCGAGGAGTACGAATACCTGCGCGACAGTTGTCAGGTGCTGGTGGCGCTGACGCACATCGGTTCGAAATACGACCGGGAACTGGCCGACGAAGCCTCGGAATACGACCTGATTATCGGCGGACACAGCCACGAGCGGATCAACGAGGTGGAGGACGGCGTGCTCATCACGCAGACGGGCCGCAACCTGAACATGGTGGGGGTTACCGAGGTGCGACTGCGAGGCAAGGAGATCCGGTCCCTGTCGTTCCGGCTGGTTCCGCTGGCCGACTACGCGCCCGACCCGGTTTATCAGGAGATGGTCGAGACCTACCGCAACAATCCGGTGTTGAAGGAGAAGGCTGGAGAGCTGACCGCTACGGCCGACAAGGTGGGGGTGGCCAACATCTTCCTCCAGGCGCTCAAACGCAAGTCGGGCAGCGACGTGGCTTTTTACCACTACGGGGGGATTCGCCGCGACAGCCTTTCGAAAGGCGACCTGACACGGAGCGACATATATGACCTGGATCCTTTCATTTCTTCGGTCAGCGTGATGGAGATGACGCCCGAACAGATGAGCAAAATGGTGCTGACCAAATACAACGACACGGTCAATAAGGGCGAGTCGCATCGGATCGACCTCTTCTCGACCGCACCGTACGTGATCCGTACCGACGGGTACGATGCGGTCGAGGTGATCTTTCCCGGGTTGGTGTCCGGCCGTAAATACAAGGTGGCGATGGGCGACTATGTTTTCAAGAATTACCAGGGACTCGAATATACGAACGGCGAGACTACGCAGTGGCTCGTGCCCGACGTATTGATGGAATACGTCGCCAACGGCGGCAAACCCCTCGCACCCGACAATACGCTCCGGCAGTCGGTCGCAGGTCGGCACGATGACCGGGAGAACCACGACGATCGTGACGACGATTGATCCGGTCCTTTCATCGAAGGACGGGGATCGGTGAGTCGGGTATTATGCGCCGGTGCGGTCGGGCTCCGGCATTTTGTTGGCGGCGGGGAGCTGGGGGTCGGCCGAAACGGTCGGATTTTCCGAGGCGTTTCGGCGCAAGTGTCCGGCTTGTCGGTTGTGTCTTGCACGGTATTTGCCCGGAATGCAGGGAAACCGCGACGGTTCGGCAGGTTGCCGGATCCGCAGGCGGCAGCTTCTTTAGCGTATGGTGCAAGCGACTCCGTTGAATCTTTTGGTGAAGTCCCATTTGGCGTTGCTGTTGTGCAACATCATCTGGGCATGCGACTATCCCTTTTACAACCTCGTGCTGTCGAAGTACGTGGCCCCGATCGCGCTGGTTACCGCTTCGCTTTGCGCGGCGGCACTTTTCTCGCTCGTTCCTTTGCTTTGGAGCAAGGCCCGGCCGATCGCCCGCAAGGACATCAAAACGATGATCGGTGCGGCCCTGCTGATCGGCGTAATCCGCAAGGTGCTGCTCATGTACGGTTTGTCCCGCACGTCGCCCATCGACGGATCGATCATCGACACGATCACGCCGCTGCTGGTACTGCTTATTTCCGTGGTGCTCGGTATCGATAAATTCACGCGCCTCAAGATCGCCGGTCTGGTGTTGGGCATGGCAGGTGCGGTGGGTGTCGTCCTGCTGGGAGCCAGCGGCGGACATACGCACTCCGGACTAGTCGGCAACCTGATGATCGCGGGCTGCGCCCTGGCTACTTCCTGCTACATGGTCTGGTTCAAAAAGTTGATCGCCAGGTACGATGTCGTCACCATGTTGCGCTGGGTCTATTGTCTGGCGGCGCTGATGGTACTTCCGTTCGGTGCCCGGGAGTTGGTGCATACCGATTTCGCGGCGATGGATACCGACATCCTGCTGGCGACGTTGTTCGTGGTCTTCGTGCCGACGTATGTCCCGAACCTGTTGCTGAACTATTCGCTCAAATACGTACAGCCGACCGTTTCGAGCATCTATACCTACCTGCAACCCGTTCTGGCCGTCGTCCTGTCGGTGGCGATGGGCCTCGACCGCCTGCATCTGGATACGGCGCTCTGCGCGTTGGTTATCTTCTTCGGCGTGGGGCTGGTGATCCGCTCCTATCGCGGCCCGGCCGTACCTTCGGCTCCGCTGCCCGTCCATACGCATTGATTTTCTGCGTAAAAAAGGTCGAAAGTTTGCAGATTGCCGATTTCTTCCTATCTTTGCACTCCCCGTATGCGCACGATGCGCGAGGGGAGTGTTTTATTATTAACCATTTAACGAGCGATTGCATCGCATTTAATTTCCACATGGAAGAAGCAAAAAAAGTTGCAAACGAGAACTTTGACTGGAACGCGTTTGAAAACGACCTGGGCGTTTACGACCAGCCCAAAGAGCAGATCGGCGAGGCTTATGACAAGACTCTTTCGAACATCGCCGCAAACGAGGTGACCGAAGGTACGGTCATCGGTATCAACAAGCGCGAAGTGGTCGTCAATATCGGCTACAAGAGCGAGGGTATCATCCCCATTTCGGAGTTCCGTTACAACCCGGATCTGAAGGTCGGCGACAAGATCGAGGTTTACGTCGAGTCTGCCGAGGATAAGAACGGTCAGCTGGCTCTTTCGCACAAGAAAGCGCGTCAGCTCAAGTCGTGGGATCGTGTGAACGAGGCCCTCGAGAAGGACGAAATCATCAAGGGTTACATCAAGTGCCGCACCAAGGGCGGTATGATCGTCGATGTATTCGGCATCGAGGCCTTCCTGCCGGGTTCGCAGATCGACGTGAAGCCGATCCGCGACTACGATGTATATGTAGATAAGACGATGGAGTTCAAGGTTGTGAAGATCAACCAGGAGTTCCGTAACGTCGTCGTTTCGCACAAGGCGCTGATCGAGGCCGAGCTCGAGGCGCAGAAGCAGGTAATCATGTCGAAGCTCGAGAAGGGCCAGATCCTCGAGGGTACGGTCAAGAACATCACTTCGTACGGCGTGTTCGTCGATCTGGGCGGCGTGGACGGTCTGATCCACATCACCGACCTGTCTTGGGGCCGCGTCAACCACCCCGAAGAGATCGTTTCGCTCGACGAGAAGATCCGCGTGGTTATCCTCGACTTCGACGATGCCAAGAAGCGTATCGCATTGGGTCTGAAGCAGCTCGCTCCGCACCCCTGGGAGGCGCTGGATCCCAACCTGAAGGTGGGCGACCACGTGAAGGGCAAGGTTGTCGTGATGGCCGACTACGGCGCGTTCGTCGAGATCGCACCGGGTGTCGAGGGTCTGATCCACGTATCGGAGATGTCCTGGAGCCAGCACCTGCGTTCGGCACAGGATTTCATGAAGGTGGGCGACGAGGTAGAGGCAGTCATCCTGACCCTCGACCGTAACGAGCGCAAGATGTCGCTGGGCATCAAGCAGCTTACTCCCGATCCCTGGGCCGATATCGAGACCCGCTATCCCGTAGGAACGAAATGCAAGGCTAAGGTTCGCAACTTCACCAATTTCGGCGTGTTCGTCGAGATCGAGGAGGGTATCGACGGCCTGATCCATATTTCCGACCTGAGCTGGACCAAGAAGATCAAGCATCCGGGCGAATTTACGTCGGTAGGCGCCGAGATCGAGGTCGTAGTGCTGGAGGTCGATAAGGAGAACCGCCGTCTGTCGCTGGGCCACAAACAGCTCGAGGAGAATCCCTGGAACGAGTTCGAGGGTCAGTTCTCTGTCGATAGCGTACACGAAGGTACGATTACCGAGATGACCGACAAGGGTGCCATCGTATCGCTGGGCGAGAACGTCGAGGGCTTCGCTCCGATGCGTCAGCTGGTGAAAGAGGACGGCACGACGGCGACGGTCGGCGAGAAACTGCCGTTCAAGGTGATCGAATTCTCGAAGGCTACCAAGCGCATCACGCTTTCGCACACTCGTCTTTTCGAAGAGGCTAAACGTGCCGAGCGCGCCGAGCAGGCTGCCGAAAGAAAGGCTTCTGCCGAGGCTACCAAGTCTTCGGTGAAGAAGATCAACGCTTCGGTCGAGAAGACCACGCTGGGCGACATCGCCGGTCTGGCCGAACTCAAGGACGCGATGGAAGCGGCTGCCAAGGAGGAGAAGTAATCCTTGATCGCATAGATGAAAAAATCCCCGACCGCGAGGCCGGGGATTTTTTATTTCGGAAAACAAGTTCGGTTGCTTGCTGTACTGTGGTTATCGTCCGCTCGCTTTGTGATAGGAGTGAGGTTTTATTCCCGGACTTTGTAAACGACGTAAATATGGTCGTCGGGCAGGGCGTACAGACGGCGTTCGGCTTCGGTGAGCGAGGCGGCGAAGTCGATGTCGGCGACTTCGAATCCGGCACTGCGCAGCCGGTCGGCGTAGTCGCGGCCGTAGATGCGCCGGTGGTCGTACTGGCCGAAAATGCGGGTTCGCTCAGCCGGATCGGTGATCGTGTCGTCTTCGAAGGTTTCTTCGCGCGAAATCCATCGGCGACAGGACGACGCCCCAGCCGCCGGGTTTCAGGATGCGGTGGAGTTCGCGCAGCGCCTGCCGGTCGTCTTCGACATGTTCCAGGATGTGATTGCAGATCACCACGTCCGTAAAATCGTCCTCGAGGGGAATGTGCTGCACGTCGAAATGCATATCGGCCAGCGGACTTTCGAGGTCGGCGGTGAGGTACAGGCCCGGGTGCCCGTCGTAATGTTTGCGCAGTTTGCGCATCAGGCAGACTTCGGGAGCGATGTGCAGGATGCGGGGGTACGCGGTCGGCAGGTCGGTTTCGCGTTGCAGGTAGAGCCATAGCAGGCGGTGCCGTTCGAGCGAGAGGCAGCGGGGGCAGAGGGCGTTCGGACGGGAGTGGACGTAGCCGTAGGGCAGGAACTTGCGCCGCCGGGTGCCGCAGACGGGACATTCGACGCCCCGGCCGATATAAAACCATCCTAGCACCGGAACCGATATTCCGGCGATGCGTTGCAGAAACGTGCGGGGCAGGTGGTTGAGTGCCCAGCGAATCAGCCTTTTCATCTTATTCGGAGATTTTTTTCAGCTCCTCTTCCGTCCGGTGCAGCCGCTCCTTGCAGAGGGCGATCAGTTCGGTAGCCCGCTTGACCTCCTTGGTCAGCGAATCGACGGTCATCTCTTCGCGGCGGAAGCGGTCGAGGATCTGCTCGATTTCGTTCATCGCTTCGGTATAGGTAATCTCTTTCTTTGCCATATTGTCAGGTTGCTTATTTTACGGTTGCATCGAATGTGCCGTCGGACAGTTCCACCCGCAGAGTGTCGCCGGAGGAAAGCCCTTTGGCCGAGGTGACGGTTTCATCGCCCCGGTGTATGATGGCGAACCCCAGCGAGAGAATATGTTCGGGCGAACGGCTTGCGATCAGCTCTTCGGCGGTCGTGAGCCGTGTGTGTTGCCGCCGCAGGAGCTCGCCGACAGCGGCCGAAAGCTCATCGCTCCAGCGTGTAAGCTGTTCGTTGCGACGCAGGAGCAGGAGGGCGCTTTGATGCGCGATTTCGCTGCCGAGCTCCGCGAGCCGCAGTTCATGGCGGCGGAAGATGCCCGCCGAGGCGTCGCGCAGTTGCAGGGCGGCGGTGTCGAGCCATCCCTCGACGCCCGTCATCCGTTCGACGAGCCATCCGGCGACGGCCGTCGGGGTTTTAAGTGCCGTGTGGGCCACCATGTCCGCGACGCTCGTATCTTGTCGTGGCCGATGCCCGTGAGGATCGGCAGGGGAAACTGGGCGATGTGGGCGCAGAGGCGGTAGGCATTGAAACAGTTCAGGTCGCTGGCCGACCCGCCGCCCCGGATCAGTACGACCGCATCGAAATCGTCCATGCGGTCGGCCACGGCGTCGAGTGCCGCCACGATCGAATCCTCGGCACCGGCGCCCTGCATGAAAGCGTCGAAAAGCGTCAGGGAGAAAGCATAGGGACTTTTGCCCAACTCCTTGCAGAAATCCTGATAGCCCGCTGCCTGGCGGCTCGAAACGATGGCGATACGCTGTACTACCTGCGGCAGAGGATTTTCGCGGTTGATGTCCCAGACTCCTTCGCGCTGGAGCCGCTCGATGGTGATCTGCCGCTGTCGCTCCATGTCGCCCAGCGTGAAGGTCGGGTCGATGTCCAGGATGTTGAGCGAGAAACCGTACAGTTCGTGGTAGGAGATCATCACCCGGGCCAGGATGCGGATGCCTGCGGCCAGTCGCTGACCCGTTTCGGCCTCGAAATAGCCGGCGATGCGGGCGTAAGCCGTGCGCCAGATGACCGCCCGGGCCTGCGAGAGCGGCACGCCGTTGTCGCCACCCTTTTCGACCAGTTCGAGGTAGCAATGCCCCGAATAGTTGATCTTGATCTCCGCGATTTCGGCACTGACCCATACGGGCAGGGCGAACGCTTCGTCGAGCGTCGCTTTGACGAGCTTTTGGAGCTGGGAGAGTGTCAGGTGGTTTTGCATGACGACAAAGATAGTGAAAGCCGGGAAAAAACGGGAACTTGTTCCCAGTTTTCCGAGGCGCCTCCTATTTTCTGCGAAGATAGCGAAAGACAGGGGTAATTGTGCGGGCTTCGATGTAAGGATTGCCGAATTACTTCCGATCTTGAGTGAAGATAACGGAAGAAGGGCGATGAACCGAACTTAATTATGGGTTTTCCGTCTTTTCGCCGGGCAGAGTCGGCTGGCGTCCTTTGCGCTCGTTTCGATCTCCGGTGGTTCGAGCGTTGTACGGATCGGACCCTCTTTTTCTGCGAAGCCGGCGAATCTCGGTCCGGCAGGTCGATCGTTTGGGGACGGTCGGTTTCCGGGGATGGCGCCGTCGGTCTGCCGTGCGACGGTCGTTGTGTTCGACTTTGGGTTGGGATCGTCGGAATTTCGGAAATCGGGCATGATACCCGCTGCGAAGTGCGGTTGATACGGGAACGGCAGGTGCCGACGGTTGTCAGCACAGGATTTTGTCGAGCAGGATGCCTGCGGTCAGCAGGGCGCCGAAGAGCAGGATGTTGCGGGCCGTTTCGCCCAGGCAGACGTTCAGTTCTTCGCCGTGGTCGATGCGTACCATCTTGCGCCATGTGGCGATATGGACTGCAAGGTAGGGCAGAGGCAGCAGAGCTGCGGCGATACGGCCTTCGGCCAACAGCGAAAGGCACAGCAGGATGGCTCCTGTGCCCAGAGCCAGGTAACCCCAGCGTCCCGCTGCGGCTCCGAGGCAGACGACGATCGTGCGTTTGTTGCAGCGGCGGTCCTCCTCCCGGTCGCGGAAATTGTTAATCATGAGCATCGTGTCGATCACCATGCCGCAGGCCAGTCCGACTACGGCGGTTTCTCCGCTCCACCCTCCGCACTGGAGGTAGTAGGTGAATCCGACGGGAATCAGGCCGAAGAAAAGGATGACGGCTATGTCGCCCATACCGTGATAGGCCAGCGGCCACGGGCCTGCCGTGTAAAAGTAGGCGAAGACGATGCAGGAGGCACCCACCAGCAGGAGCCACCAGTTCCAGCCGCTGAGGGCCAGCAATCCCGCTCCGGCTGCACAGGCCGCCAGAGTGAAAGCCGCGATACCGCTCTTCATCGCCCGCAGGGTGATGTAACCTTTGGCGAAAGCGCGGTCGGGACCCAGTCGGTCGGGGCGGTCGGCTCCTTTCAAAAAGTCGCAGAGATCATTGACCAGATTGGCCGTACACTGCATCGTCACGGCGAAAACGAGGCACAGCAGAGCGACGACCGGGCGGAAGCCGCCGTCAGTGAAGGCCAGGGCCGATCCGATGAGAATAAGGATGACGGAATTCCCCAGACTGTACGGCCGGATGGCCAGAATCCATGCGGAGAGCGAGTTCGTTTTCAAGTTTCGGAGCGGTTTGGTCGGATTTAGCGCATGATGAATTCCAGGGGGCGCGGAACGCTTTTGCCTTCGGGCAGTTGTACGCGCAGAACCCCTTCGCTTTCTACCGGCTTTCCGTCGCGCATGGCGGGCTGCCAGCGGGGTGCTTTTTCGACGGCGTCGATCACACGGCGCCGCAGCCTTCGGTCGGTCGCTTCGAGCTCGTCGGTCGGGACGGTTCTCCCGTCGGTCGTGATCTTGTAACGCAGGACTACCCGTGCCGCCGGCAGAGAATCATCCCAATCGGTCTGTTCGGAAATATAGTCGTTGAAGCTGCCGTCTGCTTCCGGGAAGCGAGCCGGGGTGTCGTATCGCAGGGTGATGAGTATCACGCCGTTCGAGGCTTCTGTTCCGTATCGGGCGATGGTCTGCTCGTCGGCAGGCAGCATCTCGGTCGATTCGATGTCGCCCGGCGGAATGTTGCGGATGTCGCTTACGACCTGCCCGTTGACTACGTATATGGGGTCCTGCGCCGCAGCGGAAAAGATCCCGGCGAAGGCCAATGTGAACAGGAGTATGAGCTGTTTTTTCATACGGTTCGTTTATCCGCAGAACGGGTTTCGGTCACGGAATATTGCTTTCAGAGGACCTCCTTCCAGCCCGAGCGGGTCAGATCGACGCAGCCGTTCTTTCGGAAGCGGACGCCTTCCGCCTCGAGCATCGGACGTTGCTCCGTCCAATGGGGCGCGGTTCTGCCTGCGCTGTTTACGACCCGGTGGCAGGGAAGTCCGGCGGGAGCCGCTGCCAGCGCATGTCCCACGCGGCGGGCATATCCCGGCATGCCGACCAGCCGGGCGATCTGTCCGTAGGTCGTTACGCGCCCTGCGGGAATTTGCGCCACGACCGAATAGACTTCCGCGTCGAATCCTTCGGGAAGGGCCATGTCGGAGGTGTGTTAGAGTTCGCTCTCCTTGAGGCGCTCGGCGTTTTCCGCTACGATCAGATGGTCGATGCAGTCCTGGATGTCGCCGTCCATGAAGGCCGACAGGTTGTAGATCGTGTAGTTGATGCGGTGGTCGGTGATGCGCCCCTGCGGGTAGTTGTAGGTGCGGATCTTGGCCGAACGGTCGCCCGTCGAAACCATCGTCTTGCGCTTCGAGGCGATTTCGTCGAGGTATTTCGAATATTCGAGGTTGAAGACGCGGGTGCGAAGTTCTTCGAAAGCCTTGTCGAAGTTCTTGAGCTGCGATTTCTGGTCCTGGCACTGCACGACGATACCGGTCGGGATGTGCGTCAGGCGGATCGCCGAGTAGGTCGTATTGACCGACTGTCCGCCGGGGCCCGAAGCGCAGAAGATATCCTTGCGGATGTCGTTCATCGAGATTTCTACGTCGAACTCCTCGGCTTCGGGCAGTACGGCCACCGAAGCGGCCGAGGTGTGGACGCGGCCCTGCGTTTCGGTATGGGGTACGCGCTGCACGCGATGTACGCCCGATTCGTATTTGAGCGTACCATAGACATTGTTGCCCGTGACTTTCATCACGACCTCCTTGTATCCGCCGGCCGTGCCTTCCGAGAAGGAGGTGATTTCGTACTTCCAGCCTTTGGATTCGATGTATTTGGTGTACATGCGCATCAGGTCGCCGGCGAAGATGGCGGCTTCGTCGCCGCCCGTGCCGCCGCGGATCTCGACGATCGCGTTTTTGGCATCCTGCGGGTCCTTGGGAATCAACAGGAGTTTGATCTCCTCTTCGAGGGTTTCGATCTTCGGTTCCAGTTCCGCGATCTCCCCGCGTGCCATTTCGCGCATCTCCTCGTCCTTGTCGTTGGCCAGGATGTCTTTGGCTTCGGTCAGGTTGGCGATGGCCGTGCGGTAGCGTTCGGAGGCTTCGATGATCGGTTCCAGCTCCCGGTATTCCTTGTTGAATTGGATGAACTGCTTGACGTCGGCGATCACTTCGGGATCGGTGAGTTTCTGGCCGATCTCTTCGTATTTGAGCTTCAGACCGTCCAGTCTGGTGAGTATGGAATTGTCTGCCATATAATTTAATTTGGGTACAAAGATAGTGAAAGCCGAGCGAAATCGGGAGAATTTATTCCCAAAGATTTCCGAGATGCCCCTATCTTATGCAAAGATAGTGCAAGCGGGGAGCAATGCCAAATTTATTTGGATTTGTCCCGGCCCGTGCTCTCCCGGCAAGACCGTGCTGCGCGGTGAATGTCGGAATTCCGCTTCGGATTATCGGTTATCCCCATATATGGCGACGCATTTTCCGGGGAGGGCGCCCCGGGAAAATCCCCAATACGCGGGGTTGTCCGCCGTCGGAAAATCCGCGTCCTTTGCAACAGGAAGTTCACTCATAAAACCAAATAAAAAGATGACAGGAATTTTTTTCGGCAGCACGACCGGGACTACGGAGTCCGTAGCTGCCAGGATCGCCGAGCGGCTCGGCGTAGCACAGGCCGATGTGCATAATGTGGCGGCTGCGTCCGTCGAAGATGTGAAGAAATACGATCTGCTGCTGTTGGGGTCATCGACCTGGGGCAGCGGAGAGTTGCAGGACGACTGGCCGGGATTTCTCGACAAGTTGGGGAAGGAAGACCTCTCCGGCCGCCGCGTGGCGCTGTTCGGCTGCGGCGATGCGGGTATTTACAGCGATACTTTCTGCGATGCGATGGCCGAAATTCGGGACGGACTGGCTTCGACGGGCTGCACGTTCGTCGGGGGATTCGACGCCGAGGAGTATCCGGGGTGCGGTTCGCGGCTGTGTCAGGACGGAGAGGCGATCGGCTGGGCCGTGGACGACAGCGCGTCGGACGCCGAGAACCAGATGCGGATGGAGTTGTGGATCGCCGCCATCGGCTAAAACCGAATGCCATGAGTGCCGGGGATTTCAGCCGATACGACAATATGAAGATGCTGCTGCATCATATCTACGAATTCCGTAAGGGCGTTCGGGATCTGGTGCTCTGCACGCTGTGCCCGACCTGTGCCGGGCTGCTGATCGAACGGCTTCGCAGTCAGGGTATCGACTATCTGTTGCAGCCGGTAACGGAGCAGAAGGTCAATCTCTATTTCGGCAAGCGTAGCTGCCTGGACGCCGTGCAGACGTTCGTCGATAAACCGCTGAACAAACTGACTCCCGAGGAGGATTTCATGCTGGGCATCATGTTGGGTTATGATATTTCGATGCAGTGCGAACGCTACTGCAAGCGTAAATTTCATCTGTCCGGTCTGATCGCCTGATCGCGGAGCGGTTAAAAGATTCGGGGGAGAAGTTTTCGCTTCTCCCCGAATCGCATATTCCGCAGAGCGGTCGTTTAGATTACGATGTTGATGATTTTGCCCGGTACGACGATGATCTTTTTCGGGGCCTTGCCTTCGAGCCACTTCTGCGCTTCGTCCGTGCGTACGATGTCCGCCTGGATGTCGGCCGGGGAGAGCGTCAGGGCGTATTCCTTTTTGAAACGCAGCTTTCCATTGACCGAAACCGGATATTCGAACGAACTTTCCACGAGGTATTTCTCCTCGCAGACGGGGTATTGCGCGTCGCAGACCGAGGTCGTGTGTCCCAGCGTGTGCCACAGCTCCTCGGCGATGTGCGGTGCGAAGGGGGCGAGCAGCACGGTCAGCGGTTCGAGGATCTCGCGCTTCGGGCAGCCGCCCAACTCGTTCAGGCAGATCATGAAAGCGGCGACCGAGGTGTTGAACGAGAAATTTTCGATGTCCTCCTCGCGCACCTTTTTTATCGTTTTATGAAGCGTCTTCAGCTCTTTATCCGTGGCTTTTTCGTCCGTAAGGATCAGTTGTCCTTCGCGGTTGTAGAAGAGGGCCCAGAAACGGCGCAGGAATTTATGCACGCCGTCGATGCCGTTCGTGTCCCACGGTTTCGACTGTTCGAGCGGGCCGAGGAACATCTCGTACATGCGCAGTGTGTCGGCGCCGTAGTTATCGACGATGTAGTCGGGGTTCACGACGTTGAACATCGACTTCGACATCTTTTCGATCGCCCAGCCGCAGACGTACCTGCCCTCTTCGAGGATGAACTCCGCATCCTTGAATTCGGGACGCCATGCGCGGAACGCGTCGAGGTCGAGTATGTCGTTGCGCACGATGTTCACATCGACGTGGATCTCCTGGGTTTTGTACTGGTCTTTCAGCCCGAGCGATACGAATTTGTTGGTGCCGACCACGCGATAGACGAAATTCGAACGGCCCTGGATCATACCCTGATTGACGAGTTTCTTGAACGGCTCCGGTTCGCAGACATATCCCAGGTCGTAGAGGAACATGTTCCAGAAGCGCGAATACATCAGGTGTCCTGTCGCGTGTTCGATGCCGCCGACGTAGAGATCGACGTTACGCCAGTATTCGTTGGCGGCGCGGCCCACGAGCGCTTGGTCGTTGTGCGGATCCATGTAGCGCAGGTAGTAGGCCGACGATCCGGCGAATCCGGGCATCGTGGATACTTCGAGGGGATAGCCTTCGGGCGTCGTCCACTCCTTGGCCCGTGCCAAGGGCGGTTCGCCCTGTTCGGTCGGGCCGAAGTTGTCGATCGGCGGCAGCTCCAGCGGCAGCCGCTCTTCCGGCAGCGGATAGGCCGTGCCCTCCTTGTAGTAGATTGGGAACGGCTCGCCCCAGTAGCGCTGACGCGAGAAGATGGCATCGCGCAGGCGGTAGTTCACTAACCGGCGGCCCAATCCGCGTCGCTCGATTTCGCCCAGGATGCGACCGATCGCCTCCTTTACATCGAGTCCGTCGAGCAGATCCGAGTTGATCAGTTTGCCCGATTTGGCGTCGTAGGACTCTTTCTCGATGTCGCCGCCCTCGACGACCGGGATGATCTCCAGCCCGAAATGGCGGGCGAAGGCGTAGTCGCGCGAATCGTGGGCAGGAACAGCCATGATCGCCCCCGTGCCGTAGCCAGCCAGCACGTAGTCCGAAATGTAGATCGGAATCGCCTTGCCCGTGAAAGGGTTGATCGCATAGGAGCCTGTCGCTACGCCGCTTACGCGCTTGGTTTCGGCGATGCGCTCCCGCTCGGAGCGTTTCTTCGCCTGGGCGATGTACTCCTCGACGGCGGCCCGTTGTTCGGACGTGGTAAGGTCGTGAACCCATTCGTGCTCCGGAGCGATGACCATGAAGGTAACGCCGAAGATCGTGTCGGGACGCGTGGTGAATATCTCGAGTTTTCGGTCGGAGCCCTGGATGTCGAAGAAGACCTGGGCGCCTCCGAACGGCCGATCCAGTTGCGCTGGATCTCCTTCAGCGAGTCGCTCCACTCGAGCCGCTCCAGTCCGTCGAGCATCCGCTGGGCGTAGGCCGTTACGCGGAGCAGCCACTGTTTCATCCGCTTCTGTTCGACGGGAAAGCCGCCGCGTTCGGAGAGTCCGTCCTTCACCTCGTCGTTGGCCAGTACCGTGCCCAGCTCGGACACCAATTGACCATCGTGTCGGCGCGGAACGCCAGGCGGTAGTTCTGGAGGATCTGTTCGCGTTCCTCTTCGGTTTTGGATTTCCATTCGTCGGCCGTGAAACGCATCTCCTGCGTGCAGGCGGCGTCGAGTCCTTCGGTGCCCTGCGCCTCGAAACGGGCGACGAGTTTTTCGATCGGTTCGGCCTTGTCCGTACTGCGGTCGTAGTAGTGTTTGAACATCTCCAGAAAGGCCCACTGGGTCCATTTGTAATAGGAGGGATCGCAGGTGCGTACCTCACGGTGCCAGTCGAACGAGAAGCCGATCTTGTCGAGCTGTTCCCGGTAGCGGGCGATGTTCCGTTCGGTCGTTACGGCGGGGTGCTGCCCCGTCTGAATGGCGTACTGTTCGGCAGGCAGGCCGAAAGCGTCGTAGCCCATCGGATGAAGTACGTTGAAGCCGCAAAGCCGTTTGTAGCGCGAGTAGATGTCCGAAGCGATATAGCCCAGCGGGTGTCCGACGTGCAGACCCGCACCCGAAGGGTAGGGGAACATGTCGAGCACGTAGAATTTGGGACGTGTGGGATCGGCTTCCACGCGATAGGTTTCCTCTTCCTGCCAGCGGCGCTGCCACTTGGCTTCTATCTCCTTTGAAATTGTACTCCATAGGTTTGAATTGTTTTCGTTTCAGGGGCAAAGATAGTGAAAGCCCGGCGAAATCGGGAGAATTTATTCTCCAAGATTTCCGAACAGCCTCCTGTCTTCTGCAAAGATAGTGAAAGATGGGGGTCGAGCCAAACTTGTCCGGACCGTATCTGTCTTCTGTAAATGGAGAAAGGAGGCGACGGGCCGGACTTGACTTTGAACTTGTTTCTCCGTTTTCCGGATCCGGTATCATTTGTAAATACTCCTGATACTCTTCGTTTATCGGCCTCTTTTCGGGACCCCTGTTCGTTGTACGGCGGAGTTCGTATGTCCTCGGTTTCCGTTTCGGGTCCGGTCCCGCCTTCCTGTACGGAAAGATGGCGGAAGCCGGAAACGGATCTCAATTTTTTGATTGAGAGAGGCTTGCCCTTTGCTTCGGAGAATTGGGGTGAAAGACCCGGATGAGCTGTCCGGATGTCGTGGTGGAGCCTGCGCTTTGGTGAAGCTGGAGGCCGGCTGGAGGCCGAAAGATTATTTCGCGGAGAGCAGATAGGTTTTATTGTCAGTAAGTTGCGGATTTGTATATAAGCATTATATTATATGCTTGTAAATTCTATAAATAAAAATAAGAATCGATAAAAGGGGGCTGAAATGGGCTAAAATGCTGAAAAATCGGGCTGGAACGGCAAAAAATGTTGCACTTATATATGGCGGTTCGGAATTTTTGCGTATCTTTGCAGTCCATTTTGGACAATGGAGATTGAAATTCAAACCATTTATTAAAGGACAAAAACAGTAAGAAATGCCTACTATTCAACAGTTAGTGAGAAACGGCCGAGTACGTCTGGAGGACAAGAGCAAGTCCCCCGCACTGGCCGCGTGTCCGCAGCGCCGGGGCGTTTGTACGCGTGTGTACACCACGACCCCGAAGAAGCCGAACTCGGCGATGCGTAAGGTGGCGCGTGTAAGATTGACCAATGGCAAGGAGGTCAACGCCTATATCCCCGGAGAAGGCCACAACTTGCAGGAACACTCCATCGTGCTGGTTCGCGGCGGTCGTGTGAAGGACCTTCCGGGTGTGCGTTATCACCTGGTGCGCGGTGCTCTCGACTCCGCAGGTGTGGACGGACGCCGTCAGCGTCGTTCCAAGTACGGTGCAAAACGCCCCAAGGCAGGTGCAGCGGCTCCCGCTAAAGGCAAGAAGTAATATCAGGACTACGACAAAACATTAATTTAGCCAATAACAATGAGAAAAGCTAAGCCAAAGAAGCGAATTCTACTTCCGGATCCGAAGTTCAGCGATGTCGCAGTAACGCGTTTCGTGAACAACCTTATGCTGGATGGTAAGAAGAGTATTGCCTATACCATTTTTTATGACTCTCTGGAGTTGGTGGGCAAGAAGATGAAGGATGCTGATAAATCTCCGCTGGAAGTCTGGAAACAGGCTCTCGAGAATATCACGCCCCAAGTCGAAGTTAAGTCGAAGCGTATCGGTGGCGCGACATTCCAGGTTCCTATGGAGGTTCGACCGGAGCGCAAGATTTCGATTTCTATGAAAAACCTTGTCCTTTACTCCCGCAAGCGCGCCGGTAAAACGATGGCTGAGAAACTCGCTGCCGAAATCGTGGATGCCTACAACCAGCAGGGTGCCGCTTTCAAGCGTAAGGAGGAGATGCACCGCATGGCCGAGGCCAACAAGGCATTTGCACACTTTAGATTTTAATTAGGAGATTCGACAGATGGCAAGAGATTTAACTTATACTCGCAATATCGGTATCATGGCTCACATCGATGCCGGTAAGACGACCACCTCGGAACGAATTCTTTTCTACACGGGTAAAACGCACAAGATCGGCGAAACGCACGAAGGTGCTGCCGTGATGGACTGGATGGTGCAGGAGCAGGAGCGCGGTATTACGATTACCTCGGCTGCTACGACCGCTTTCTGGCAGTACAAGGGCCACCAGTACCAGATCAACCTGATCGACACCCCGGGACACGTCGATTTTACGGTTGAGGTGGAGCGTTCGCTCCGTGTGCTGGACGGCGCTATCGCCACGTTCTGCGCCGTAGGCGGTGTGGAGCCCCAGTCGGAGACCGTTTGGCGTCAGGCCGACAAATATAATGTGCCGCGTATCGGTTACGTCAATAAGATGGACCGTACGGGTGCCGATTTCCTGGCCGTTTGCTCTCAGATCAAGGAGCACTTCGGCGTTACGGCACTTCCGGTCGTTCTTCCGATCGGTGTCGAGGACAAGTTCGAAGGTTTGATAGACCTTATATATAATAACGCGATTTATTATTTCGACGATAAGACCGTGCGTGATAATTTCGAGATTCGCGAGATTCCCGAGTCGATGAAGGCCGAGGCTGCCGAATGGCGTGCCAAGCTCATCGAAGAAGTCGCCGCTACGGACGATGCGCTGATGGAGAAATTCTTCGAGGATCCCGATTCGATCACTCCCGACGAACTCCTGGCTGCGATCCGTAAAGCTACGATTTCCATGCAGCTCGTGCCGATGCTTTGCGGCTCGTCGTTCCACAACAAAGGCGTGCAGAAGTTGCTTGACTATGTGATGGCATTCCTGCCGTCGCCGCTCGATGTGCCTGCTGTCAGGGGTATAAATCCCAAAACCGATGCGGAGGAAGTGCGTCATGCCAGCGTAGAGGATCCGTTCTGCGGTCTGGCGTTCAAGATCGCTACCGATCCGTTCGTCGGCCGTCTGTGCTTCGTGCGCGTTTATTCGGGTAAGTTCGATGCCGGTTCTTATGTACTTAATTCCCGCAGCGGTAAGCGTGAGCGCATCAGCCGCCTGTACCAGATGCACTCCAACAAGCAGAATCCGTTGGAGGTTGTAGAGGCCGGTGATATCTGCGCAGCCGTAGGTTTCAAGGAGATTCGCACGGGCGATACGCTTTGTGCGGAAGATGCACCCATCGTATTGGAGCAGATGACCTTCCCCGAGCCGGTGATCGGTTTGGCTGTGGAGCCCAAGACGCAGAAAGACCTCGATAAGCTGGGTATTGCCCTGGGCAAGCTGGCCGAGGAGGATCCTACCTTTACCGTACATACCGACGAGGACAGCGGCCAGACCGTGATCAGCGGTATGGGTGAGTTGCACCTCGACATCATCGTGGACCGTCTGCGCCGTGAGTTCGGCGTGGAGATCAACCAGGGTGCTCCGCAGGTGAACTACAAGGAGGCGCTGACCAAGACCGTTCAGCACCGCGAGGTGTTCAAGAAGCAGACGGGCGGTCGCGGTAAGTTCGCCGACATCATTTTCGAAATCGGTCCTGCCGACGAAGGCACGATGGGTCTTACCTTCGTGGATGAAGTCAAGGGCGGTAACATTCCGAAAGAGTTCATTCCCGCCGTGCAGAAAGGTTTTGCCGCAGCGATGGCGAACGGTGCACTGGCCGGCTACACGATGGACTCGATGAAGGTTACCCTGAAGGACGGTTCGTTCCACCCGGTCGATTCCGACCAGTTGTCTTTCGAAATCTGCGCCCGTAACGGTTACCGCAACGCCGCTCCCAAGGCCGGTTCGGTCATCAAGGAGCCGATCATGTCCGTCGAGGTGGTGACGCCCGAGGAGAACATGGGCGACATCATCGGCGACCTGAACAAGCGCCGCGGTCAGGTGACGGGTATGGAGTCGAAGGGTAATGCCCGCGTAGTGAAGGCCAAAGTGCCCCTGTCGGAGATGTTCGGTTATGTGACCGTGCTCCGTACGATCTCGTCGGGTCGTGCCACCTCTTCGATGGAGTTCTCGCACTTCGAGGAAGTTCCGGCGAACATTGCCAAGGAGGTGATCGAGAAGGCAAGTGGTAAACGTAAGGAATTAGAATAAGAAAAACATATGAACCAGAAAATTAGAATCAAACTGAAGTCTTTCGACCACAACCTCGTCGATAAGTCGGCCGAGAAGATCGTGAAGACCGTGAAGAGCACGGGAGCCGTAGTCAGCGGTCCGGTGCCCCTTCCGACGCACAAGCAGATTTTCACCGTGAACCGCTCGACCTTCGTCAATAAAAAGGCGCGCGAGCAGTTCCAGCTCTGCACGTTCAAGCGGATCCTCGATATCTATTCATCGACTCCCAAGACCATCGACGCTCTGATGAAACTGGAGCTTCCTTCGGGTGTCGAAGTGGAGATCAAGGTCTGATAGACTGATCGAAACCTGTTTCGGATCGTGCCGCCGCCCGGTGTCGAGCCGGTGCGGCAGCCCTTTCCGGCACGTTTTGCCGCTACGGGATCGCAAATGTTCCCGACAGTTCTAAGAAGATCACTTTATACTTTATATTAACAAACGTAATTTGACAAAAATGTCAGGACTTATTGGAAAGAAAATCGGAATGACTTCCGTTTACAGTGCCGAGGGTAAGAACATACCATGCACTGTCATTGAGGCTGGTCCGTGCGTAGTTACGCAAATCAGAACCGTGGAGAAGGACTCCTACGAAGCGGTTCAGATTGCCTATGACGACAAAAGTGAAAAGCACACCACCGGCAGTTTGTTAGGACACTTCAAGAAAGCCGGCACTACCCCTAAACGCAAGATGGCTGAGTTTAAGGATATGCCTGAAGTGAACCTGGGCGATACGCTGACCGTCGATATGTTCTCGGAAGAGGACTGGGTCGATGTGACGGGGATCTCCAAGGGTAAAGGCTTCCAGGGCGTTGTGAAGCGCCACGGTTTCGGCGGTGGGCGGTCAGACTCACGGTCAGCACAACCGTCAGCGCAAGCCGGGTTCGCTCGGTGCATCGTCCTATCCTTCGCGCGTATTCCCGGGCAAACGTCTGCCGGGCCGTATGGGCGGTGAGCAGGTGAAAGTTTTGAACCTGAAAGTTTTGAAAATTATTCCCGAGAACAACCTGATTCTGGTGAAAGGTTCGATTCCGGGGGCAAAGGGTGCTTATTTAACAATTGAGAAATAGTATGGAATTAGCTGTATTAAACACACAAGGAAAAGAGACAGGCCGTAAAGTGGTCCTTTCGGACGCTGTTTTCGGCGTGGAGGCTAATGACCACGCTATCTACCTGGACGTGAAGCAGTATCTTGCCGATCAGCGCCAGGGTACCCATAAATCCAAGCAGCGCAACGAGGTGGCCGGTTCGACCCGCAAGCTCAAGCGTCAGAAAGGTACGGGCGGTGCTCGTTGCGGCAGCATCAAATCGCCTCTGTTCGTAGGCGGCGGCCGCGTGTTCGGTCCCGTTCCCCGCGACTACAGCTTCAAGCTCAACAAGAAGCTCAAGCAGCTGGCTCGCCGCAGCGCTCTTACTTACAAGGCACAGGCAGGTGCGATCTGCGTGGTGGAGCCTATTTCGATGGACGCTCCCAAGACTAAGTCGATCGTAGCGATGGCCGAGGCTCTGAAGGTTGCCGACAAGAAAGTCCTGCTGGTTTTGCCGGATTCGAACGTCAATCTTCAGCTCTCGTGCCGCAACCTCCCCCTACGTGAAAGCCATTCTGGCTTCGAACGTCAATACGTACGAAGTGATGAACGCTTCGGCGCTGGTGATGGTAGAGGGTGCCGAGAATATTTTGAATACAATGTTAGCCTAAACACGCGCAAGAAAAATGGAAATTATCATTAAGCCAATACTGACCGAGAAAATGACGATTCAGGGCGAGAAGCTGAACCGTTACGGTTTTATCGTTGACGTTAGAGCTAATAAGCTGCAGATCCGTAACGCCGTAGAGCAGCTTTACAACGTGGTTGTAACGGATGTGAATACGGTGAACTACATGGGCAAACTCAAGAGCCGCTACACCAAGGCGGGTCTTCTGGAAGGCCGTGCTAATAACTTCAAGAAGGCGATCGTCACCTTGAAGGATGGAGACAAGATCGATTTTTACAGTAATATCTAAAAGAGATGGCAGTAAGAAAGTTTAAACCGGTAACACCCGGTACAAGACATAAGATTATCGGCACGTTCGACGAGATCACGACGAACGTACCGGAGAAATCGCTCGTCAGCGTCAAGAAAAGTTCAGGCGGACGTAACAATACGGGTAAGATGACGGTTCGCTACATCGGCGGCGGTCACAAACGTATGTATCGTCATGTGGACTTCAAGCGTGTGAAGGATGGCGTTGCTGCAACTGTGAAAACGATCGAGTACGATCCGAATCGTACGGCACGCATCGCATTGGTTGTGTATGCCGACGGCGAGAAGAGCTATATCCTGGCTCCGAACGGCCTTCAGGTCGGCCAGACCGTCATGAGCGGCGCAGGTGTCGCTCCCGAAGTCGGAAATACGCTCTTCCTGAGCGAGATTCCGCTGGGTACGGTCATCCACAACATCGAACTCTACCCCGGTCAGGGCGCCGCGATGGCTCGTTCGGCCGGTTCCTATGCTCAGCTTTTGGCACGTGAAGGCAAGTTCGCCGTTATCAAATTGCCTTCAGGTGAGACTCGTATGGTACTCGTAACTTGCCGTGCAACTGTCGGCGTTGTGTCCAACGTGGACCACAGCCTCGAGAGTTCGGGTAAGGCAGGTCGTGAGCGTTGGCTCGGCCGTCGTCCCAGAAACCGTGGTGTCGTGATGAACCCGGTGGATCACCCGATGGGTGGTGGCGAAGGTCGTGCGTCGGGTGGTCACCCGCGTTCGCGCAAGGGTCTGTTGGCTAAGGGTTACAAGACTCGTAATCCGAAGAAGACGACCTCGAAGTTTATTATTTCAAGAAAGAAAAAATAATTAAAAGAGTAACATAATGAGCCGTTCACTGAAAAAAGGACCATTCATTGACCCGAAACTCGAGGCGAAAGTAGTCGCTCAAGCCGAGGGCAATAAGAAGGCGGTCATCAAGACCTGGTCGCGAGCAAGTATGATTTCGCCTGACTTCGTTGGTCAGACGATCGCTGTCCACAACGGAAACAAGTTCATTCCGTTTACGTAACTGAAAACATGGTCGGACACAAACTCGGCGAGTTCGCTCCGACGCGTAACTTCCGTGGTCATGCGGGTAACAAGAAAAAATAGGTAGAAAATGGGTGCAAGAAAAGCAATAAGAGCCGAAAAAAATGAAGGCTGAAAAAGAAGCAGAAGGTTATCGCCGTTCTGCGGGATTGCCCGACGTCTCCGCGTAAGATGCTGGGCAATACGTAACTGAACGAAGTACTGA